>FWPU01000122.1_pt1 | contig 242819 bp, 217 predicted proteins | sample 2228361 | NCBI WGS metagenome assembly FWPU01 (sample SAMEA103939777, study PRJEB20133) | metagenome
GTGCCGGTGCCGGCACCGCTAAAGCATCTGGCGCGTGTGGTAACTCCCACCGGTTACCTAAAGCAGGCGCACCCCTTAAATATGTGGAACAGTTTGGATAGGAGCTGAGAACCCGATACACAGCATAGCAGTGCTAATAGCCATCACACCCTGCTGTCCAGTATATCCCTGAACCCACCACGTCGGTAAAGAAAGAACCCAGAGAAAAACTGCAGGCGTTTATCCTGTGACTAAAACCCGATTTGCCACCGATACTGCTGGGGGGCTAGCCCTCTGAGCAAATGTTATTTTATCTAAGAGACGCAATTTTATATAATTATAAAAAACGACACCTCAACAGGTCTGTTTACTTTATGTAAACTAAGCAAATCCCCGGAGTCCCTGATCCATCAAGTGCCAATAAGACGATGCTAATTCCATATTATGAATAAACAGGACTGGAACATGCCCAGAATCTGTAATTGACATGTTTATTAAACGGCTTATAATCAATCCATAATGACAGAAGGTTATCAACCACCACCCGAAACAATAACCCAGGAAGAGAAAATACTTGCCGCCGTGGGATATTTCCCGATGTTTTTTTTCGTCCCGCTTTTGGTTCGACCTCAAAGTCAATTCTGTCGTTTCCACGGAACTCAAAGTATGTTTACCTTCATCGTTTTTGTCGTTGTCTGGATTGCGATTTATATCCTGGACTTCCTGCTGGGTAAGATACTGGGTGGCGTGCTGTTAATAGGTTTTATATTTAAAATCTCAGCGTGGATTATTCATTACATTATCGGCACATTATTATCGGTTGGGTATCTGATTTTAATAATTTTGGGTTTTGTCCAGGCAGCTGCCGGGCAGTTTTGGCGTATCCCGTTTTTTAAAAGTTACAGAGAACGGATGCGCTTTTAGATGATTTTAGTTTTCGCGTAAATAACCAAAAAGGAGGATAAAATGTCCGAGGAAGAGAAAGTCGAACCCCAGCTGACCCCAGAGGATTTGGATGCCAAAGAAAAAGGGAAAACTTTGGCGTGGCTGGCTTATATCGGGATTCTCTGGCTGGTTCCGTTGCTGGCGATGCGGGAGAATTCATATTGTAAATTCCACGTAAAACAAGGGATTATGCTAACAATCTGGTTTCTTGCGGCAGGAATTATAGGTGCAATCCCGTTTTTAGGATGGTTCATCATCCTACCCCTGGGATACTTATTCGGCCTGGTGATGGCAATTATCGGAATTATTAAATCTGCAAGTGGCGAGTACTGGAAAATGCCGCTACTCGGCGAACTGGCCGCCAAATTGTTTAAATTTTAACCCTTTACTGATGTCTGATAATTTTACTTATGTAAACTAACAGAGTCTTACATTCTTATTCAACGCCTGCCCTCCAGAATGGTGCGGTAGTGTGTATAAAGAATGTTTCCGCATTTCTCCCATAAAAAATTGTCCAAGATGTGTTTTTGCAGGCGGTCGTCTTTTGTCTGGGTTAATACCCGGATAAGTGAATTTTTTATAGATAGTTGGGACCTGGGGTCTAAGTAAGTTGCGTAATCCTGAAAATACTCGGTGGTCCCGCCGTATCGGGTAATACAGATTTTAGATCCAGCTAGACCGGCTTCCAGTGCTGACAACCCGGGCGTTTCAAAAAGTGATGGGAGGACGAAGGTATCGCAGGCGGCATAGGCTGATTCTAAAATTGGCGAGGAGTGCTCTAAGTGAGGAATTAACTTTATCGTGGGAGTGGTTGCTATTATTTCCTGGCATTTCTTCCCGTATTCATTTTGAATAACTGTCCCAATAAGAACCGTAGGGATCCCAAGTTCCTTTACCACTTTTAACACTGGGAGTAAATTCTTTCTTCCCCAACCGATGTGCCCGACATAGAGCAAAAAATTTCGCCAGCCAAATTTGCTAACAAATAAATCTGGTGATGCAAAAAAGAACCTTTTTTCAACCCCATTCGGAACCAAACCCATCTTTTCTTCTGGAATGCCGAGGCCTTTATTGATGAGATTTAATTCTGCCCGCGTATTTACAATAACAAAATCTGCCATATCGCATAGTTCTTTGCAGAACAACGGTTCACTCCAGACCCCCCCCAACTTTCTTAATTGCGCAAGAATTCCCACCGTAAGTTTTAGTATTGCATAGGTATGCAAACTGTAAAATACCGGGGTAACGACCAATTTCATTCCAATGCCTTTAATTGCCCTCCCCAAATGGTATGTTCCCACATTCGCTCCAAAGAGGTGAAATAAATCAAATTTATCTAACTCATACTTTTCCCACGGGTCAAATAATTCCACCTTTACCCCCAAATCGTTCAACGCCCGGGCAAGAGAACGAACCTGAATATTCACTCCGCCGCCCAGAGCGGTTATCCCCGAGAAGGAACCAAATAAGACTCTCAATTTCCCCTCTCTTTTTTCTCTTTCTGAAATATTAATTGTTTCCGTTTTTCTCTTATTTTCTCGTAAATAAAGTAACGCAGCGGTAATTTTCGTGTATATCTTTCTAACGGATTAAATTTTAGGCAGGTAATCGGTGTCCATGTCAAATCATTCAGATTTATTTTTCCTGTAAGGAGGGGAACAAAGGCGTTTTGTCGGTTGTAATTTATTACCAACGCCACCTCACCGTTCGTTGAACTGGCATTAATCTCTAAATTATGCCCCCGGAATGCCACAGTATACGAGCACCGCTCCCGTGCACGCCACCAGGAATAATACTCAGTTAAAGTGGCGCAGGTTCCACAACGCTCCCTTCCGTATTGGATTATTTCCCTCCAGAGTTCTTTATTTCTTACAATCCAGTCCGGATGGTCGTAAAGAAAACAGGGTTCCCGCCTCGCTACCTGGCGGTCAATCAAACTCTGATAGTATTTTAAAATAGTTTTTGGTGTTGCCTTTGCCCACGCCAATCTTCCCGTCGATATTGGATGTACCGGAATCTGGGTTACCGGGCTTTCCTGGTTGTTAATTACCGGCCTCCCTGGAACATCATCGTATGAATAACCAAACTCCGAGGAATACTCGACCCCTAATTGTTCTAACGCCCGTTGAAAACTCACATTCCAGTCTCCATAAGGCCCAGCAACACCAATAGGATTAATCCCGTGTTTATTCAATAGCATCCTGGCGGCGGAAATATTTTTAATATTCTCCTCAACCCGGTCATAAACCCAGTGTCGATAACAGTGAATCTGAATGTCGTGTCCGGCAAGGATTTCTTTTAACTCCTTGAGATTGGATGTAATGGCGCCAACATTGATAAACCAGGTCCAGCGCATTCCCATCTTATCCGCGAAGGCGGCGGCTTCTTTTATTGTCGCAAGGGAACAGAAGTCGGTGTCAATTCTGATTCCAAATAATGAAGGCGAAAAACCCGGGACATACGAAATTCGCACATAGGGAATACCGTTTGAACGGAAAATTTCCTGAATTGCGCCCATTATAAGCCTCCGCACCCCCCCCTTATCTGTAACAGCAACCCTCTCGTAGGGTATTTTCGGGGCATAAGCAAAAAATCCTTTTATGGTAGCGCCCCGGTGTTTTAAAACTTCTGTCACATTGAAGGGAATAAGTATATATTGCCCCTGCTCACTTTTTTCGAAAACAAATATCCGCTCTCCCCTGTCACTCTTTCCGTAATTGGCGGCGCACGGAACCCAACCAACGGCATTAATATCAACAAGTCCGGTGAGAGATAAAAGGTCCGAACCGTCCGGGGTAATATACCGGACTCTGACGGGGCGGCCTTCCAGTTTTATTATCGGTTGAGGGCAATCACTTATTACCAAATAACGAGAAGTTTCGGTGATGTAAAGCGCAGTATTATAATAAGTTGGCAATCCTTCTTGTTTAAAGATATTTTGTAACTCCAGACCGACATTATGTAATGTTAACCAGTTGGTCATCGCTTTATCTTTAGAACTATCTTGCGATAAGCGCCAAGTAATGCCTTCTCTGCGGTTTCCCAGTTGTAAAATTTTGCTACCGCTTCTCTACCAGCCAGCCCCCGGGCAATCGCTTCCTGTGGCGATGTTATTGTGTTAGTCATTGCTTCAGCAATCGCTTCCGGAGAAGTAGGGTCTACCAACCAACCACAATTGTGCCTTTTCACAACCGAAGATATCTCTGGAAAGTCACTGGCAATCACTGCCACTCCACAGCCCATAAATTCAAAAAGTTTATTGGGTTGATTCGTCCAGTCGTTTCCCCGTTCCGGTTGCAGTAATATCAACCCAGCCAAACAGGGTTTAATAATTTCAAAAATCTGGGAGTAAAAAGGAAGGCTCTTCAAGAATAACACATTGTTTACGAGTTTATTCTCTATGATGAAATTTTGAACCCACGCTTCTATTCTCTCATAGGGACTGAATTCTCCCCGCACGAGCAATGTAACTTCAGGAAACCCATTCCGCACCACAGATGCCAAAGCCATCAGAATGCGGTCAAACCCTCTTGCCCGACAGATTAAGCCGGTATAAATGAACCATGGGTTTCTTATTTTCAATGGTTCACCCATCATTTTCAATGGCGGGTAGTTGGGGACCTGAACAGGTGTCCTGTTCCTGCGAACAAATCTCTGTGCGCGTAATCTGTTTGTCTCCAGGATTATTGCTGCTGATTTTGTTGCCTTATACTCCAGCCCGGTTATTAACAGCCATAATAACCACCGCATTGGGTAGAAAATTTCCCTGCGATCAAGATAGGTCTGGGGAAACCATTCACTTGATTCATATACCAAATTGACGGCGGGGTAAATCATTTTAATATAATACCCGATAGCAAGACACCATGGGTCCAGACAATGATAAACATCAGCGTGTTCTCTCAATGCCCACTTCGTCAGTTCTGTTAACAGGGCGAACTTTTTACCCATCCTGCGTTGAGGAAGCGAAATAACCCTTATCCCATCGTTGTTTGTAATCCGAAACTCCTCCCCCAGTCCGATTAAGGTAACACAATAACCAGCCCGGTGCAACGACTTCGCCTCCCGGTCGAAAAACCTGCTGTAGTCAACAGGGTGTGACGATGTCATCAAGCAGATGCGCATGACTTTTAATTAGAACAGTTCAGATTGTATGCAACCGGGCCGCTCAAGAAGCTGGTGACTGCCGGTCGGTTTCATTATTAGATTCACCCTCGAGCTTTCTGGGCATTTGCCCTAGGATCCGGAGGCATTCCTTCGCGGTATTTACATGGATTTCCACTGTATCCCTGGTATCAAGTGCATACCCTCCGGCTAAAACTGTGCAAACTGCCAATCCGGCACGCCGGCAGTTCTCCAGAATAATCCGATCACGAAGGGCAAGTCCACGTTTTGTCAAACGCAGTGAACCCAGCTGGTCGTTATAATACGGGTCAGCGCCAGCTACATAAACAACAAATTGTGGTTGGTGCTCGGCGATAATCCTGGGCACGATCTCCGTCAAAATCCGGTTATATTCCTCATCCCCGGTTTCGTCATCCAGACCGATATCCATGTCAGAACGCTCTTTTATCGGATAGAGATGCTCCTGATGAATTGAGAAGGTATAAACGCGGGGGTCGTCTTGAAAAATCTTCGCCGTGCCATTTCCCTGATGAAGGTCGCAATCAATCACAGCAACCCTTTCCACCAGCCCGTCCTTCTGTAGTTTTTTAATCGCAACCGCGATGTCGTTTATATAACAGAACCCCTCGCCGTGGTCCGGAAATGCGTGATGAAAACCACCACCAATATTCATTGCTACGCCATCCTCCAATGCAAACTGACAGGCTAGGATAGTGCCGGCAGTGTGCGTCAGAAAGCCCTGAACAATCTCCCAGGTCAACGGGAGCTCGGAGCGGACGGTGCGCGAGGTCCAGCGGAGGTTTAACAGGTCGTCAACATATTCCTTCGTATGAACCAGTCGAATATCGTCAACAACTGGCTCGGGCGGCTCAAAGAAATCGCTGGGCTGAGCGAGGTTTTCCGCAATCAAGCGTTCCTTTACCATTTTATATTTTTCTGTGGGGAACACATGAACCCCAACATTAAACTGGTAACAGTCTGAATAGACAAATCTCATTGCCTTTCCTTTTTTATGGAATTATAGACCCCTGCTGTTTACTGTCAAGATATCCAGCTGTTACCCCTTTGCTGGTTGCCGCAAAATAAAACAGGAAAAGAAAGATTAGATTTACCAAATAAACTACCGGTGTTATTTTATCTGGTAGAAAACCCCGCATCAGGCGGTGCCTTCACTAAGGGTAAGCCATTATTTTCTCACCACCTGCCGAGTAAACGGCTAAACCAGTAGTTACCGCAGATATCGAGCAAGTAACCAACAAGATACAAAATGCCTTTCCGAAGCTTGCTCTCAACGAAGAACCAGACTTAAGGGCAACCCCGGAGTCGCCCCCGAGACGGCAGTAACCGCTCTGATAACGCCAGATAACTATTGGTAAGTTAACTGCTTAAGTTTTAGGGCTCTGTCGCTATTTGTTGCCGACCCTCGTTTGCGTTCCAAAAGTGAAATGAATGTCTCAACCCTGGTCAAAAAGCCTGTCTCCACTGTATGCTCGTCCAAAGAAAGAAACAAAAGCGGGATGTTATAATCTTGACTAGCTTTTATCAGTGCTGATTGAACTGCCGTGCTGGGCATACAGGCAAACGGATGGACATGGATAACGCCATCATATCCCGCCTCGGCGGCAAGTATCAGGTGCCCGACCGCATTGGCATCTTCCCCTCCCACGCAGTAACGCCAGTATTTATGTGCCTTTTTCTGAACGCGCGCCACTTCACTTTTCCCCAAGCGGAACCCGTGGAACCCGAGCCACCTGGAACCGGTAAGAAATGGGTCTACCAACACCCCTAATTCTCCAAGGCGCCATATAATGTTAAAATTCACAAACGGCTCAATAGTACAGTAGCTCTCCCCCACCAGTTTAATCTTGATCGCCTTGTGCTGTAGTCTTCGAGGGATGGGAGAAAATGCGCTACGGATGTTATGACGAATCTTCTTTAATTCTCCCGGGTGATTTGATTTTTGAATCTGTTCTATCAATGACTTATAAATTCTTTTACAATCTGCTTGGTTGCTGGCAAATGGAAGGGTAATTCTGGTGAAATAGCCCAGTTCCTCCAGTGCCTGTGCCTTGGCTAAACCTAATCGGAAAGCCCGAACCGCTCTTATCAATGCCTCCGGGACATTTTTCTGGCTTAACTCAACAATTCTCCTAATAATTTCCCACAGACGGTCGCGACGCAATTCAATCAAATCAAACCGATACCCCAGGTCATTTAGTATATCAGCCTGAACTCTGCCGTAGTAGCCAAATCGACAGGACCAGGAACCGGTGACATAAATCAATGTATCGGCACCCTGCTCCAGGGCTTTAACCATATTACCCAAGGTTACTTTGAAAGGCAAACACATTGTTTCAGGAGCTAACTGAGCACCCAGCGCTAAGGTTTCTTTATTTGGACCGGCAGGAATAACTGTTTCCGCACCCAAATGGCGAAGGATGGGCTCTAATACTATCTGAATGTCGCCCATATAAGGAAACGCCGCTTTCATAAAGAAAAGTTCTTACCTTTGGAGGATGTCAACAAAAGACTCTACCCTGGTTCTGAGTCCGACCTCGACTGTATGTTCATCAATGGTCAGGGTAAGAAACGGGATATCGTTACGCTTTAATATTTCCCGTCGGATGATTTCATTTATTACCGGTGCTGTTCCGCAGGCGAAACTTGCTATGAATAAAAGCCCATTTACTTTTTCTACTTCTACCAATTTTTTAGCTCCGGTTATTAATTCCAATTCATAATACCAGTTCGGACTGCGCCTCTCTAAAGCGATCTCAACCAGTTCTGTTCGGGAAACAACCGGGATAATTGGTGTCGCCTTAAATTCTTTTATTATCTTCAGGAACCCTAAACTTATACATTCATCGAATATGAGATACGGATGTCCAATTATGCCAATCTTAACATCATCAGCAGAGTGAGATTCCAAGCCATTGAGGGAATTGACACCAAGGTTCTCCGGCGATAATGTATTTTTCGCTTCGCTGTCATTTTCTCTTTTACAAGTTAACAGCGCACTGGCATCCGCCCTACCTCTTAATTCTGTTCTAATCTGTCTCACCTGTCGGGCGACACTGAAAAACGCCGCGGCTTCGGACGCATCTCTTTCATCTAAAATCAGCTCAATAATCGGAGGCAGTTCGGGGAAAATTGCCCGGACAAGGTCCGGTAGTGCGATCGCCTTCGGGCACCCAAAATAGAAATCCCGAGCAAGTAACCGGCACACAAGACGGGGAATAAACAAGGCGTCAACCTCTCTTTTCATACTTTCGATATGTCCCAAAAATACCTTTACCGGTAAACACAATTCCGCAGGAGACAACTTAATACCATCCTCCACAGTTTTCCTGGTTGTGGGCGAAGAAAGAACCACCTCACAACCAACTTTCGTAAAAAATGTTCGCCATTGGGGGAAATGGTTATAGGTGTGCAGGGCGCGCGGTATTCCAACCCTCATAGATAAAATTATAAAGCTGGCGGCAATAACGGTCAAATATTTTATTATTAAATGGCAATGCTTTTGATCGCTATGTTGTGCAGGAAATTCCCAATATAGACCTAATGACTTGACTTATAATAAAATTTTGTTATAAAATTAGTTAATCGGGGCGTGGCGCAGTTGGTTTAGCGCACCAGCTTGGGGTGCTGGGGGTCGCTGGTTCAAATCCAGTCGCCCCGATGTTATTTTGTTCAGTTCGCTAACCGCTGCTTAGCCAGGTCAACCAGTTGGGCAAAATCTTCCGGGGCATTGATTGCCACCTCAGAAAGGACACTGCGGTCTAAATCAACCCCGGCGAGTTTCAACCCATGGATAAATTTGCTATAACTCAAATCGTAGGGCTCAAGGGCAGCATTAATTCGGGTGATCATTAACCTTCTAAAAACTCGTTTCTTCTGTTTCCTGTCGCGGTATGCACTTAAAAGACCGTGCATTACCTGCAGGCGAGCGGTTTTGTATAGACGCGACTTGCCGCCCCAGTAGCCCTTTGCTTGCTTCAGCCATTTTTTCCGGCGCTTTCTGGTAACCGGTCCAGTTTTGACGCGTGCCATGTTACCCCTTTACTACTTTGGTTGCGGAACAAGCCTTTTCATTGCCTTAATACGGGTAGAGTCCACAAGAGCAGGTCGGTGAAGCCGTCGTTTTCTTTTGCTGCTCTTCGCGCTATTGTTGTGACTGGTTCCACTATGCCAGTGAAGGTATTTACCAGTAGCAGAACATTTTATCCTTTTCTTTAACGAACTTAATGTCTTTATTTTTTTCTTCATTTTGGCACCAGCATTAACTGAATTGATTTCTTTCCTTCGGTTTGTAATTTAATGTTTCCTTCTACCTTTGCCACATCATCAAGGTCTTGCCGGATGCGGTCGATAAGCTGATAAGCAAGGTCGGTATGAAGCAACTCTCGGCCTCGTAACCACAGGGTAAGGCGAACCCGATCGCGCTCAGCGAGGAACTCGCGTATCTTTCTCAGCTTAACCTCATAATCGTGCCGGTCTATTTTCATCTTCATCCTAATTTCTCTAACTTGAGTCTGATGCTGCTTCTTCTTTGACTCCCGCTGCTTTGCCTTTTGCTCATAAAGAAATTTACCGTAATCAAGAATGCCGCAAACCGGCGGGTTCTCTTTCGGAGCGAGCATCACCAGGTCGAGATTCTGTCTACGAGCAAGTGCAATCGCTTCTTTTGTCGGCATAATTCCTATGGGTCGTTTATCCCCACCGATTACTCGCACATACGGAACTCGAATCTGTTCGTTTGCTTTAGGACGGTCTTCTAATTTTTCTTTTCTTATCTGCTCACGCTGTTCTTCCAGAGTTTTCCTCCTTTTTTAGATAATCTATTGCTTTTTCCAGCGGCAACATACCTAAATTCCCTTTGCGATGTTGTCGTAATGACACGGTTTTCGAGTTTTTTTCTCGTGCGCCGACAACAAACATAAAGGGAATATGTAGCCGTTCGGCTTCGCTTATCTTATAATTAATTTTATCATTAGTCAAATCAGTTTCAACTCTGACATTATGAGCTTTTAAATAACCCTCCACTTCCAGTGCGTAATCACTTTCTTTGTCGGTGACCGTCAAAACACGTGCCTGAACAGGAGCCAGCCATAAAGGAAATGCCCCGCCGTAATGTTCAACCAGAATACCAACGAAACGCTCAATACTTCCCAAGACGGTGCGGTGCACAAGGTAAGCCGGCTGGTGAGTTCCATTTTTGTCCATATAATAGACATCAAACTTTTGTGCCAGATTGAAGTCAAATTGACAGGTAGAACATTGAAATTCTCGACCAAGGGAATCAGCCAGGTGAATGTCAATTTTTGGACCGTAGAATACAGCCTCGCCCTCAGCCCGGTGGAAATCAAGATTTAGTCGTCTCAGCGTATTAACCAAAGCTCCCTCAGCAATCTCCCATTGTTCATTACTTCCCAGGTAGTTTTCCGGGTGTCTGGGATCGCGCACCGAAAGCGCAACACTAAACCTTTCAAAGCCGAAGTTCCTCAAGATTTTTAAAGAAAGCGTCACAACCCGGTAGATTTCCTCTTCCACTTGTTCCTGAGTACAGAAGATATGAGCATCATCTTGAGTAAATCCCCGAACCCGCATCGTTCCGTGTAAAACACCAGACCGCTCATAACGATAGACTGTCCCCCACTCTGCGAACCTCAGCGGCAAATCCCGGTAAGAACGGACCTTTGTTCGATAAATCAATATATGCCCCGGACAATTCATTGGTTTTAGGACGTATTCCTCTCTATCCACGGGCAATACATACATATTCTCACGGTAATAATCAAAGTGTCCAGAGCGATGCCACAATTCTGCCCGGGCAATATGGGGGGTACTTACTAACTGATATCCCGCTGCATGATGTTCCTTGTTCCAGTACTCCTGAATAATACTACGAATGGTGGTTCCTTTCGGATGCCAGAAGACTAAGCCAGCGCCCGCCTCTTCGTGAAAACTGAAAAGATCTAGCGCCGGACCAAGTTTACGATGGTCTCTTCGTTTTGCCTCTTCAAGTCTATCAAGCCAATCTTTTAACCGCTCCTCGTCTGGAAAAGCAACCCCATATATCCGGGAAAGCATGCGATTCTTCTCGTCTCCCCGCCAGTAGGCACCCGCAACACTTAAAAGCTTAATTGCCTTAATTCTTCCGGTATCAGGGATATGTGGTCCTCGACACAAATCAATAAAGTCATCCTGCTGATAAACTGAGATTATCTCATCAGGAATCTCCGTTATTATTTCCAGCTTATAATTCTCCCCTCGCTGTCGAAACAGCTCAATTGCCTCCTCACGGGGAAGGAGTCTGTGAATTATCGGAATTTCCCTTTTAGCCAGTTCGCGCATGCGGTCTTCAATTTTCACCAAATCGCCCTCTGTAAATGGCGTGGGAACATCAAAATCATAATAAAACCCCTCTGGAACCGCAGGTCCAACAGTAACCTTGGCGTCGGGATAAAGTTGCTTAACCGCCTGCGCCATTAGATGAGCAGCAGAATGCCAGAAAATTTCTCTCCCTTCTTTAGAGTCAAAATAAACTGGCTCAACAATAGCATCTTCGGTAATTTTAAAAGAAAGGTCAACCAGCCTGCCATTCACACGTGCAGCAAGCGCCTGTAGGTCTCTTAACACCTCGCCAGCAGAAATTCCCGCCTCTGCTTCGTGGACATTGCCATTAACCGTAACTTTTATCACATCTAAATCTTAACGATGGTACCGTTCCTGTCAATTCTCTCCTTTAAAAAACTACTCCATCTCATTAAATCCAGCTCTATTGCCCAACCATATAAAAACATTTTAACCAAGTAAAATACAAAGTGTTAAGTAGGAGCTTTATTCGTTAAAAGGTGTTTATATTCTTGACCTGAAAAAATGGTTAAGTAAAATTGACCAGGTTGAAACACTTTTTACCTTATCGAATAGGAATTGGTTTTGATGCCCACCTGTTAACAAAGCAACGGCAGCTCATTCTGGGTGGGGTTATCATACCTTATCGATTCGGACTTAAAGGTCATTCTGATGCTGATGTATTAACTCACGCGATTATAGATGCAATTTTAGGAGCAATGGCAATGCCTGATATTGGCACTCTATTTCCCGACACCGAGTCTAACTATAAAGATGCTTATAGCTTAGAACTTCTAAACACGGTAATTAACTCTGTTAGAAAAACCGGCTGGCAACCTGTGCAAATTGATTGTGTTATAACCACTGATGAACCATTACTGCATTCTCATATCCCTGCGATAAGAAAAAAATTGGCATTAACCCTTAAAATCCCCCAAGACGTTATCGGTTTAAAAGCCAAAACAACTGAGGGAACCAGACTTGCCTTGCCCAAGAAAAGCATCTCGGCCATTGCGGTTGTTCTCTTGGGTCGCCGGATGAACAGATGATTCCTCTTTACGACGATATTAAATCCCGGCGCCGTCCGATGGTAAATTATACTTTTATTGCGGCGTGCACATTGGTGTGGATGATTCAGACAACGCGTTCTCCGGAAATGTTTGAGTGGCAGATAAGACACTACGGTATGATTCCAGCGAGAATTACTCAGGGCCAAGGTCTTGAAACGCTTTTGACTTCCATTTTTTTACATGGAGGCTGGTTTCATTTTCTGGGAAATATGCTTTACCTCTGGATATTTGGGGACAATGTTGAAGATGCCTTCGGGCACATCCTTTATCCGTTGGTTTACTTTCTCTCCGGCATTGCGGGTAATTTATTGCAGATAATTGTAGCTCCTCACTCTCCCATTCCTACAATCGGGGCATCCGGTGCAATCTCAGGTGTAATGGGAGCTTATTTTATTCTTTATCCTCGAGCCCGGGTGTTGACGCTGGTTCCATTTTTGTTTTTTATGCGACTGGTGTATATTCCAGCATCAGTCATGTTGGGATTCTGGATACTTTTTCAAATATTATACGGCTGTTCTTCTGCCCCCGGAACAGGCGGTGGGATTGCATATTTTGCTCATATCGGTGGATTCGTAACCGGTATAATCTTTGGTCTGTTAATCCGGAACCGCATCAACAGGCCCTGGTACGAGGTTTACTAATTCCTGTATAAATAATATGTTACCCTTTTGCTTCTTCCTTTGCTCGCTTGGCCTCTTCAATTATTTTCGCCGATATTTCTCGAGGCACTTCCTCGTAATGGTCAAACTCCATGGTGAAAAAACCCCGTCCCTGAGTCATTGAACGTAAACTATTGGAATATTTATACATCTCAGCAAGAGGAACCAGCGCCTTGATAACCTGTAAGCCCCCCTGTGATTCCATTCCCATTATTCTACCCCGTCTAGCATTAAGGTCTCCTATCACATCACCGGTGTAGCGGTCCGGAACGGTAACTTCAAGTCGCATAATGGGTTCCAGAAGCACCACACCCGCTTTTTCGCAGGCATTTTTGAACGCCAGCGCCCCGGCAATCTTAAAAGCGATATCAGATGAGTCTACTTCATGATAAGAGCCATCGTAAACCGTTGCCCTAATATCCATCATCGGATAACCGGCAAGAACTCCCTTTTCCATTGCTTCCATTACGCCCTTTTGAACCGAAGGTATATACTTTGCTGGAATGGCGCCACCGTAAATCTCATCAACGAATTCAAATCCTTCACCTCGATTTTTCGGTTCGATCCTTAGCCAAACATCACCGTATTGTCCTCGGCCACCGGTTTGCTTTTTATGCTTTCCCTGCGCCTCTGCCTTACGAGTGATCGTTTCTCGGTAAGGAATCTTGGGCTTTTCAATATCCACATTGACATCAAATCTTCTCTTAAGCCTGCCGATAATCACATCCAGATGTAATTCCCCTATGCCGCTGATAAGCTGTTGCCCCAGCTCCGGGTTATATTCATAAGAAAATGTTGGGTCTTCTTCATGTAGACGGGCAAGTCCGTTTGAGACACGTTCTTCATCTCCTTTACTTTGAGGAACTATCGCTACAGAAATAGACGGCTTGGGGAATGACATCGGCAGGAGCCGTACCGGTTCCTTTTTATCGGCAAGGGTATCGCCAGTATGCGTATCACGCAATTTGACCAGCGCCCCAATCATCCCTGCGGTCAACTGGCCAATTTCCGTCCGTTCCTTACCTTTTACCATATAAATTTGGTTTATCTTCTCTTCCCGTTGATTCGAGCCATTCAACACCAGCATCCCCGGCTCCAGTTTGCCCCGGAATACCCGCACATAATGCATATCACCGACATGTGCCTCAGAAATCGTTTTAAATACCAAGGCGCAGACCGGGCCATCAGGTTCGGGAGTTATTTCTACCGGTTCACCTGTTGCCGGATGTACCCCTTTAATGGGGGGTATTTCCTCGGGCGATGGTAACACATCGACCGCCAGGTCAAGTATCAGGTCAACCCCTACCTGAGCCAATGCATCCCCCCCCATCATCGGATAGATAGTTCCAGCCTTAATACCTCGTCTTACCGCAATCCGCATTTCCTCCGCGGTAATCTCTCCCCCTTCAAGAAATTTTTCCATTAATCCTTCATCTACATCTGCAGCCGCTTCAATTAATCGCTCCCGCCACAAAGCAATCACTTCATTCATCTCCGCTGGAACAGGAATCTCCTTTCTTACGCCGTTATCATAAGTGTAAGCTTTATCATTGAGAAGGTCGACCACGCCTTTTAATCCCGCCTCTTTTCCTATTGGGAGGTATACAGGCGTCACCTTACTCCCCAGTATCTTACGCACCTCCTCGGCAGCAGTAGCAAAGTCGGTGTTTTCACGAGTGAGTTTGTTGATAAAAACTACCCTGGGAAGTTGAAATTCCTCCAGCCGGCGCCAGGCCATTTCCGTACCAACCTCTACACCTGAAGAGGCATCAACAACCACGATAGCGCTATCAATAGCTCTTACTGCTGAAACTACATTACCTAAAAAGTCGGCATACCCCGGTGTGTCAACAATGTTAATCAAGACATTCCGGTAATCACCAAAACCTAGTGCCAAGTTAATACTGATCTTTCGGGTTACTTCGTCCTCATCATAGTCAAGCAACGATGTTCCAGCATCAACCGAACCAATACGGTTGTTTTGCTTCATTATATAAAGCAACAGTTCGCAGATAGAAGTTTTTCCACAACCGCCGTGACCGAAAAAACCAATATTACGAATTTCTTCTATTTTATAACTCTTCACTATTTCCTCCTGAAATAAAAGAAAAAATTTATTTAACTTTTAATATAAACAAATTACCTTAACTGTCAAGAAAAGAAATGAGACATTAAAAAAGCGTGGGCGCCTTTTAACGAGACGCCCACGCCACACTGTCGGAATTTATTTATTCCAGTAGCAACACCTTGGTTCTGGTTTCTCCTTCGGGAAGCTTTAATTTCAGGAAGTAGATGCCGCGAGCCAGCTGGCGTGGTTGCCAGATATAATCGCCACCCCCCCGGGGAACATCAAGCGTAATCCTGTCCACCATTCTTCCGGATGGATCAAAAACTTCTATCGTCAAAGTACCGGGATTCGCCATATAATAAGATAGTTTTGTCTTGTTGCGAAATGGGTTAGGAGAAATGACCAAACCTTTTATCCGTTCGTTAATCAACACCTCTTCGCCAATCCCGACATTAATATTGTACCATTCTTGAGCGGCGTCCGCGTTAGCCCGGAGCAGGTTTTCGTCGCTACCACCAACCACCGCAATCGCAAATCGCTGGGTAGCACCCGGCTCAATGGTAAATGGACCCGCCGAGGCAATTACCGACCAGTCGTAGGCACGATTGGAAGTTCGCTGAACGATTGTTCCATTTAAAAATCGCCATTTCATCCCATCGGTCATCGCCGAATCAGGATAGACATAACGAGCATGATCAATGAGACTGAGGTTGGCGTATGATACCGGTTCGAGAATTTTCACGCCTACGGACGGATTAGCAGAACTCACCTGGCGCATATAAACTAAGCGGCGAAGCGTATCAGATGCACCCTGATTGGTAGCAGGCGAGGAACCGATGTCAAAATCCAAAAAGACCCCGGCATAGAGGTTGCTAACCGCACTTCCCCCATCGTTTACTATGTCATAAACGAGGACGACAAAATCGTCGTAATTGCTGGTGGCGCTCATATAGCTATTCTGAACTACCCTCAGATTTTTGGGAGTGGGGTGCCCGGCATCTGAGAAGGTACCATAAAAATGTTCATCTCCTAATTGAGGTGGCACGATTTCTCTAAGAGAATCAATCGCCCGCAGGTCATTATTTACTGGTCCGCTTGCCGGTTGTCCAAAATGACGGTCAGCAACATAGTTTGCGTCGGTCCCCATCGCAAAAGAGCCGTAGAAAAGTGAATTGGCTGCCGTCTTGGGATAGCAAAATCCAGACCCTAAGTCCGCCTGAGGGTTATCGAAACCAATAGAGCCAAAGCAGGTTACACTTAATTTACAGTAACCGGTGTCGTGGTCCATTACCGCGAACACATTGGTAATGCGAGTTTGTTGCCGGAGCGTGTCATTGGTTCGGTCCAGATCGCCACTTAGGTCGGTAAACATCGTAACGGTGTAAGTTGCACCACCAGAACCGGTGTTCCAGGCGGGAAATGTCACCTCGGTACGAGAGCCCGGTTGCAGTGTAGAGGTGATAGTTACCATTTGCGAGTAGACACGCGTCGCGCCGGAATCGATCCAGCAGTAAACCGGAATATTACTTTCCGGGTTAGTTCCGAAATTTGTTACCCGGGCAATTGGTTGATATGTTCCTCGCCCGATGGTTGGTGCGGGAGAGACAATTTTTGATACACCGACATCATGGGCAAGTCCCGGAATCCGGCTGACTACCGCCCGGATGTTCCAGTTATAATCAAGCCCGACATCGGCAAGTTGCTGCCACCTAACCCGATTGGTAGACAGAAACCCCCCGCGGTTACGCACCATCGGTCCAGCATCGCACCCCATCGGATATCTTCCGGCAGTGTGAGTAAGACGAACACACACCCAGAAATCGGTCCCAGCAGGGATTACCAAAGGAACTGGCAAAGCAATCTGCTTCCAGCGCATTGTATCAGTCCCGCTATAGGGAATTGACTCAAGAACAGGACCGGGCGTTGTGTCAGAATCTTCCCCAAAAATAAATATGTAATCGTTAGAGGAAAGATTCCACTGATAAAATAGCACCGACTTTAATGTACAGGCAGTAACGGGGGTAAACCGGGCAGCAGCATAAAAAGTGCCTCCGTTAGTAAGCCCTACGCCGGTATAAGGAACACCATCAAAATGCAGCGTCTCATCCGGGTTATCGTACAACGGAAAGTCTGGCACCTGATTCAACAAACCCGCGCTGACATCGATGGTCTGCTTTGAGCGAGCGAGGAAGCTCTGCGCATCATTGGTAGGGATGCTCGCCAGTGCCCCAATTATAATCAGGGTCACACCGGCAACCATACTTATTTTCTTCATCTTACCTCCTTTGGTTTATACCTACCAGGATAAGTATATGCGACTATCTTCTTTCCGTCAAGATATATTAAGTTTTCATTTCATCGCGGCTGATAAATAATATTAAACTGAATATCAACCTTAATCTCTTACTGCACCTGCCTTCATCCTTGACAATTTTGTTAAAGCGATACAATATTTTTTGTGAAGTTTTATTTTCAAGTGTATGGCTGTCAGATGAATGCCTATGAAGCCGGGTTGATTCGTAAGATACTCCACCAGGCTGGTTTCAGTGAGGTTGAAAATGAAGACGATGCCGATGTTCTACTCATGATAACCTGTTCGGTTCGGGAACATGCTGAACAGCGCGCCCTGGGTAGATTGAAAATGTTTTCTGCTCAGAGAAGAAAAGACCCCAATAAAGTAATCGGGGTGCTGGGCTGTATGGCACAACGTCTGGGCGAGAAATTAATGTCCGAACAGGGCGTCGATTTGGTTGTTGGCCCGGACAGTTACCTGTTAATCCCTGAGCTCATTACCAGAAAACTGCACGACGATACCCCCCAGTTAGCTCTAAATCTGAACGGTGAATGTTATGCCAACATCTACCCTCTACCGCAAAATCAAGTAACGGCTAATGTAATCGCTATGCGCGGGTGTAGCAATTTCTGTTCATATTGTATAGTTCCATACGTCAAAGGTCCGGAACGCTCGCGCCCCTTAAAAAATATCCTGGAGGAGATAAAACAACTGGTAGATAAAGGAGTCAAAGAGGTAACACTTTTGGGGCAAAATATCCTGGCGTATAAAAACGATAAGGACGATTTTGTTTCATTGCTAACGAGTACAAACGAAATCAACGGCCTGGAACGAATACGCTTTTTAACCTCCCATCCAAAAGATTTAAATAAGGAAGTGGTTAATGCGATCCGCTCATTATCCCGGGTGTGTCCCCAGCTCCACCTGCCCCTTCAGTCGGGGTCAAATCGCATACTCAAATTAATGAACCGGCATTATACGCGCGAAGAATATTTTGATAGGGTAACCATGATCAAAGAGTTGATCCCGGACCTTTCCCTGACAACTGATATTATTGTAGGCTTCCCCACTGAAAGTGAGGAAGATTTTAACGCCACACTGGAGATGGTCTCAAAGGTAAAATTTGACTTTGCATATATGTTTAAATTTTCCCCCCGGCCGGGGACAAAGGCAGCTGAATTTAAACCTGCGGTTGCACCAGCCGAGGCGGCAAGGCGGTTGCGGGAGTTAATTAAGATTCAAAACCAAATTACTCGAGAAAGCAACCGGGCTATGATAGGAAAAGAATACGAACTTCTTATCGAGGCAAAGAGCCCGCGGGGAAGCGGTGCTTTAGGGAGAGCCCGTAACGGCAAGGTGGTGGTTCTTGACGAGCCGATTACACCGGGTAAGCTTGTTAATGTGATGATTACAGAAGTTAGAGGTTGGACCCCGGTGGGGAAAATTATCAGGAACTAAATGGCTAACATTGCAGCATTTATGGTTAACTAATCGGGAGGTTATTTAAATGGTTATGTTAAGAGTTGTCCTGATTCTTCTTGCATTTATAATTCTATTCATTCTCGGGTGGCAAAACCAAACTACGACGACCGTCCAGGTATTTTTCCGGACATTTTACGATGTTCCATTGGCTTTTGTAATGTTATACTCCTTCGCATTCGGGGCACTCTGCGTGGGGATATTTACCATTATTTCGGAAATCAGACTCCGTGCCCGTTTGCATAAACAACGTCAGGAAATTGATGCCCTTACCGAAGAACTCCGCACATTGCGCAATCTGCCTCTGGATGTAATCAATAGCTCAGATACATCGGCAACAAAAGCCAGTTCCCCGGAAAACGATAAAAACGAAGAGGGGGGATAATGTATCCTTTACTAATCGTAATTCTTGGTCTGCTCGTTGTTGCACTATACCCGATTGTCCGCGACTTTTTTCGTCAGCGCCGAGCGACCCTTCCCGCTTATGTTGAGGGGTTAAAACTACTCCTTGACGGAAAAAAACAAGCGGCGGCGGTGAAGTTAAAGCAGGCGGTAGAGGAAGATACACACAATATTGATGCCTATATCCGCCTGGGAAATATCTTCCTGGATCAGGGCGATGTTACCCGGGCATTACGCATTCATGAAAGCCTTGCCCTGCGGCGCAATTTGAAGCCTCATGAGGAACGCCAGATATACCAAACCCTGGTGCGTGATTATCTTGAAACCGACAGAAAAGTTAAAGCAATTCCATTACTTGAGGAGTTAATCCGGCTTGACCGGAATGACATCGATAGCCGAGAAAAATTGCTCGAGCTCTACATTGAAAACGGCTCCTGGGAGAAATGCGAACAACTGGCAAAAGATATTGGACGGGGAGATGCGAAACGCGTCGCCCGGATTTATGCTTCATTGGGATACGCTTATGGGAAAATCGATCCCAAAAAAGGAGTGCACTGGCTGGAGGAGGCGCTAAAATTAAATCCTAAATCTATTCTGGCACGCGTATTCTTGGGCGACTTGTATCTGGCGCAAAACGAGACAGAAAGCGCGGTGAGGATATGGAAAGAGCTTCTGAATATTTCGCCAGAAAAGAACTACATCATCCGCGGCCGCCTCGAACATGCCCTTTATGAACTCGGACGTTATGAGGAAATAACCCATATATACCGTCAGTTACTCCATCGCATTCCAGAAGATACTGGATTGGCTATTGCCCTATCCGAAATCTACGCCAAAAAAGAAGATACAAAAGCGGCTATAGACCTGCTGGAAAAATATAGTCGGGACGGCAATGCTATTGCCAGCGTGACACTCGCCAGATTGCTGCTGCGCGAGGGGCAGATTAATCGAGCGCAGATGCTATTGGAGGATGCTCTGAGAAAGTTAAAGTTAAAAACCCGCCCCTGCCGAAAATGTCAGCGGGATATCCTGGAAACCGAGTTACGATGCCCGCATTGTTTTACCTGGCAAGAAGACTAAACAACCTCCTCCGGGTCCGCTGTGTTCGTTTAACTTAAAATGACGGGAAAGCTTACCCCGCTTCTTAGCCAGTATCGTAAGATCAAAGAGCGTTACCCGGGGACAATTTTGCTTTTCCGGGTAGGTGATTTCTATGAGATGTTCTACGAGGATGCAGAAATAGGCGCCCGCGCCCTTAACCTCACCCTCACCTCTCGGCCTCACGGTAAAAATAATCGAATTCCCCTCGCCGGGGTACCGGCAAAATCACTGGATACATACATCTCCCGCCTGGTGGAGCAGGGCTTTAAAGTAGCGGTCTGTGAACAGCTGGAACCACCCAGTCCTAACAAGCCGGTCGTATTAAGAGACGTAGTTGAGGTTATAACACCCGGGACGCTCACCCGGGATACCCTTCTGGACCAGAAGCGCAACAATTATCTTATGGCGCTCTCGCCTGCCGGAGATGTCTGGGGAATGGCGTTTGCTGACCTTTCTACCGGTGAATTTTCTGTTACCGAGATGGAAACTAAATTGCTGCCCGAAGAAATTGCCAAAATCTCGCCAGCCGAGATACTCGTGCCTCAAACTTTTAATAACCATCTCCTCCCTCTGCCCCCTACTCAACTTACCCGTCTGGATGACTACTACTTTTCTCACGAATTCGGCTTCGAGAAATTAACATACCATTTTGGCGTAATTAATCTCGGAGGTTTTGGCATAGAGCGCCTGACCGAGGGAATCTGTGCTGCTGGAGCAATAGTTCATTATCTAGAGCAAACTCAATGCACCGCTCTTCCCCATCTCCGGAGAATTTCCCCGTATCAAACATCCGATAAGTTGCTCATTGACCGCATCTCTCGTCGCAATCTGGAATTATTAGAAAGCCTCCACCCGCTGGATAACAAAAACAAAACGGTCGGAACTTTGCTCTGGGTGCTTGATAAAACCCGGACTCCGGTTGGTGCGCGGCTACTGCGCCGCTGGATAGTGGCTCCGCTTGTTTCAGTGGAAAAGATTAAAGAGCGTTTGGATGCGGTGGAGGAACTGTGCTGGAAACTACCGCTGGAAGAATTGACCCGCGCAATGGGACAAATTGGCGATTTAGAGCGAGTAGCCTCGAGAATCGCACTGGAGCGGGCAACTCCGCGGGACATGGTGGCGCTGAGCACCTGGCTGGGGCATGTGCCAAAAATCAAAAATTCACTGGCAAATGCTACCTCCGAACTGCTGGTTAAATTAAGAGAAGGCATCCCCGATTTCAATGAGCTGGTAGAAAAAATTTCTGTCGCTTTAGTGGAAAACCCGCCGTCCTTTTTCAACGAAGGTGGGGTAATCCGCGCTGGTTACAGCCAGGAACTTGATGAACTGCGGGAGATTGCTGGAAATACAAAAGCCTTCATCGCCCGCCTCCAGGATGCCGAACGGCTCCGGACCGGAATTCCCAACCTCCGCATCGGGTACAATTCTGTCTTCGGCTACTATATTGAGGTCACAAAGTCTTATCTGCATCTTGTCCCCGCAGACTACATCCGAAAACAGACGGTGGTGAATGCCGAAAGATTCATCACGCCCGAACTAAAAAACTACGAGAACAAAGTCCTGAACGCTGAAGAAAAAATAAAAACGCTGGAATACGAGTTGTTCGTGGAACTGCGCCGAAAGGTAAAAGAACAGACGGAAAAAATTCTGGACTTCGCTGTGGTGTTAGGACAACTTGATGTATTAGCCAGTTTTGCACAGGTAGCGCGGGAACGCAACTACAAACGCCCGGTAGTGGATAACTCCACATTAATAGAAATCAAAGCGGGAAGACACCCGGTGGTGGAGGCGATGTCAGAAGAACCGTTTATCCCAAACGACCTTTTCATTGACACGAACAATCAGCAGATTCTCATTATCACCGGGCCCAACATGGCAGGGAAATCGACTTATCTACGGCAGGTGGCATTAATTGTGATTATGGCACAAATGGGGTCGTTTGTTCCTGCGGAAAGCGCCCGGATTGGTATTGTCGATAAAATATTCACCCGCATCGGGGCATCGGACGATGTAGCTCGTGGCGTCTCCACATTCCTTGCCGAGATGACCGAGACCGCCAATATTTTAAACAACGCCACAAACAGAAGTTTGGTAATTCTTGATGAGGTAGGACGGGGGACTTCTACTAATGATGGTGTGGCCATCGCCTGGGCGACCGTAGAATATCTTCACGGTGACGAAAAGTTCCGCCCCAGGACGCTTTTTGCCACGCACTACCAGGAACTCACCCGCATTTCGTCTCTTCTCCCCAGGGTAAAAAATTATAGCTTTCTTGTGCGGGAAAGTGGCGAAGAGGTAATTTTCCTGCGGAAGATCCATCCCGGACCCGCAGACAAAAGTTACGGGATTGCCGTGGCAAAACTCGCCGGACTCCCCTATGCGGTCATCCAGCGGGCAAAAGATTTACTTGTCCAATTAGGGCAACAGGAAGAACAGTTTAATTTCTCCCTCCTCGCCGAGCTATCAGATTTACCTGTTGCTGCCGAGCGTCCACATATTCATCCGGTCATCTCTCGACTACGCAACTTAAACATCAATGAACTATCACCGCTTCAAGCGTTAAACCTGCTTGCCGAACTCCAGAGGCTTGCCAATGAGTAAAACCGCGGCGCAAAATGGTCCTTCCTTAAATTTTTACCTCAGGGTTCATAATAACAAAGAGCACGACATCGTTCTGAGGAATAATAGCGCTTAACCAATTTATCTGCCGATAGTTATACTGATAAGCGCACTAAAAAATTATTATCGGGGGGGCATGCCCCGGGCTAGCCCCGGGACAGTAATGGGGCTTGCCCGGAAGTTAACTTCCAGACCAGAGCCGGACTTCATCCGGGAATCAAATTGACAGTTTATCCCATTTACTACCCGGCACTTCCCAATGGTCGCCTTACCCAGGTTAATCGCATCTATAAACCCGATTTTATCTCGGTAAACACCCGGTAATGTTATTATGATATTTTATTAGATCGGAATATCATACTTGATTGCCCGATGTCATCCCCTTATAAAATAATCATCTGATTTAATGGCGGTTAACCACAAGAACAAGACCACAGCGGTATTTTCGGACAGGTATAATCAAATAGCAACCAACTGATGCAACCAGATTGTTTCCTTGACTTATCAGGTTAAACTATATTATTATATGTTTACTATGAAAATCGCTGTCATTGGCACTGGTTATGTAGGACTGACATCCGGCGCCTGTCTGGCTAAAATCGGACACCAGGTCATCTGTGTAGATAATAATGCCGAAAAGGTCGCGATGCTAAACCGCGGGATAATGCCCATCTACGAACCCGGGCTTAAGGAAATAATCGACGAAGGCGTAAACGCCAAAAGACTCTTTTTTACCACCGACATAAAGAAAGCAGTAAAAGAGAGCACAGTTTGTTTTATTGCGGTGGGGACCCCGCCATTAGAAAACGGCGAACCAGATTTGACCTATGTTGAAAATGTTGTCCAGGACATTGCTGCTAATATGGATGACTACCGGCTAATCGTCGAAAAATCTACCGTTCCGGTTCAGACCGGCTCGTGGATTAGAAAAACGGTAGAACGTTACTGTCGGGCAGATGTCCAGTTTGATGTTGCCAGCAACCCGGAATTCTTAAGGGAGGGTTCCGCGGTTAAGGATTTTCTTTATCCTGACCGGATAGTTATCGGTGTCGAGACCGAACGTGCCCGGGAAATAATGTGCGAAATTTATCGCCCGTTAAACGCACCCATAATCGTCACCGATATCGCATCAGCCGAATTAATTAAACATGCATCTAATGCGTTTCTTGCGATGAAGATCTCTTTTATAAACGCGGTCGCCGTCCTCTGTGAAGCGGTCGGTGCTGATGTCCAGCTCGTCGCCGATGGTGTCGGTATGGACAAAAGAATCGGCCGGGCGTTTCTTGATGCCGGAGTTGGCTACGGCGGGTTCTGTTTCCCCAAGGACCTGCGTGCCTTTATCCGTATTGCCGAAAAACTGGGCTATGACTTTCAACTGCTTAAAGAGGTGGAAAAGATCAACGAAGCAACCAAGCAAAGGTTTGTCCAGAAGATTCGTGGAGCACTCTGGAATTTGAAAAACAAAAACATCGGCATCTTGGGGTTATCATTCAAACCCAATACCGATGATATGCGTTTTGCGCCCTCAATCGACATAATAAAAGCATTACTTGCCGAAGGTGCTAATGTCCGGGCTTACGACCCCCAGGCGATGGCAAACGCCCGGCGCATCTTCCCGGAAATTGAACTCTGCAACAGCGCGGAGGCAGCGGCTCAGAATGCCGATTTACTTGCCATTGTAACTGAATGGGATGAGTTTAAAAAACTGGACCTGGCACGGATTAAATCCAGGATGCGCTTACCAATAATCTGTGATGGTCGCAACATTTATGACCGCGCCCGGTTGGAAAGCCTCGGTTTTACCTATATTGGAATGGGCAGGTAGTGTGGAGAAACGGCGTCCGGCTAAATTAAGGCGAATCGCCCTGGTAGCGGGTGGTGCTGGCTTTCTCGGCTCTCATTTGTGTGAATACCTCCTTAAGCGCCGATGGCGAGTAATTTGTGTCGACAATCTTATTACCGGCAGTGTAGTTAATATCAAACATTTAAATGCTCATCCGGGGTTTAAATTCATAAATAAAGATGTCACCCAGCAATTACATATTCCCGGAAGGATTGATGTAATATTTAATCTTGCCTCGCCGGCTTCCCCGAAAGATTATATGGCGTTACCCCTCGAAACTCTCAATGTCGGCGCGCTGGGAACGAAAAATTTACTGGACCTTGCTTTGACAAAACAAGCAATTTTTATTCAGGCATCAACCTCCGAGGTATATGGAGACCCGGCAGAACACCCACAAAAGGAGTCCTACTGGGGAAATGTTAATCCAGTCGGTCCGCGTGCGGTCTATGATGAAGCCAAGCGTTACGGCGAGACCCTGGTGATGACATATTACCGCTTATACAAACTCCCTGTCCGAATTGCAAGAATTTTCAACACTTATGGTCCCAGAATGAAAATAGATGACGGCAGGGTTGTTCCAAATTTAATTTACCAGGCGCTTACTGGAAAACCTCTTACTATCTATGGCAACGGACTCCAGACACGCAGTTTTTGTTATGTTTCTGACATGATAGACGGGCTGTATAAATTAATAAAATTCAATGAGCCATTTCCCATCAACCTGGGAAATCCCGAAGAGTTCACCATTCTTGAATTTGCCCGGCTGGTAAAAAATTTAACCCGATCCCCCAGCCTGATTAAATTTTACCCCGGACTTCAGGACGACCCCCAGAAACGATGCCCTGATATCACTCGAGCAAAAACCCTGCTGGATTGGACACCGAAAATCAGTCTCGAGGACGGAGTTCGAAGAACCATTAACTGGTTTAAAAAGCATCCCTTATTATGAAAAGCCTGGGTATCGGGCTCGTAGGCCTGGGTAAATGGGGCAAAAATTACCTAAAAACCATTTGTTCCCTTAATAATGCGAAACTGTTCGTTGCAGATATAAGAAACGCTATCCCTGCTCGTTACTATGAAAAGATACATTTTGTCTCATTTGATGTTATTCTGGATAACCCAGATGTTCAGGCGGTAATTATCGCAACCCCGGACCACACTCACTATGAACTTGCAATCAAGGCGTTAAGAAAGGGAAAGGATGTCCTTGTGGAAAAGCCAATGGCTCTACATCCTGAACATGCAGAAGAGATGACCGGGTTAAGCCAGAAACAAAATCTAATCCTATCAGTAGGACACACATCTCTCTACAGCGTTGAATTTGAGATTTTAAGACACCAAATTCAGCAAGGGGTAGCAGGGAAAATAATGCGATTGGAGGCATTCCGTTCATCAAATGGTAAACCCGGGGGGGATATCTTGTGGGACCTTGCCCCCCATGATGTTGCAATGGCAATATCTCTTGCCGGAGAACCCTTCTCAGCTGCTGTAAAAGAAATAACCTGCGACCACGCCATTTATGAAATGCAATTTCCGGATGGAGTTTTATTTACCGGAGAAGTTCAATGGCAAAGTCCACCATTCCAACGCTGGTTTAAGGTCGTCGGTAGGAAGAAAACAATCGTTGCCGTAGAGCCGGTCGGTGGTATTATCTCGCACGCCCCCCCCCTAACCCGACTCTGTCAGGATTTTCTTTCCTCTTGTCGCACCCGCTGCCGACCTGTTAGCGATGCTTTGCTGGGGCTAAAGGTAATCCGTTGCCTCTGGATGATGAAAAAACCAGCAATTGAAGTATGTTAGTTTCGGTAATTATCCCGGTTTACAATGAAGAAGATTCCGTCCAGGAGATAATAAACAAGGTCCAGTCAGTACCTGTTGAGAAAGAAATAATAGTAGTAGACGACGGCTCATCGGATCGGACACCTCATTTGCTCAGGACAATTTCAGGAATAAAATTAATCACCCATAAAAGAAATCAAGGAAAGGGTGCCGCAATTCGGACCGCGCTCCTTCACGCCACCGGGGATGTAGTAATTATCCAGGATGCTGACCTGGAGTACGATCCCAATGAGTATGGTCGATTACTCGCACCATTCTCGGATAGACGGGTGGCAGCAGTTTTTGGTTCCCGGTTCCGGGGCAAGGGAAAATTTATCATTTCCAGTAAAATAGCAAATATCTTTTTAACATTCTTGACTAATGCCCTTCTTGGAGGGAAAATTACTGATATGGAAACCTGTTACAAAGTTTTAAGAAGAAATGTTTTCCGGAATATCGCCCTGAAAGCAAATCGTTTTGATATCGAGCCGGAAATCACCGCAAAACTACTGCGTTACAGATGTAAAATCGTAGAAATTCCTATTCGCTATGTCGGGCGAACTTCCGGCAAAAAGATTGGCTGGCGGGATGGATTAGCTGCCTGTTACACTCTCGTTAAGTGGTATGTCAGTTGAGACAAAAAATACCGCTCCGGTTGTGACCTCGGTTACGCCGATCATCGAGCTTACCGGCGTTTTTAAATACTATCAGGGCGATTGGCCTGCGCTCACGGATATTAACCTCACGGTGTATCAGGGTGACTTTCTGTTTCTCCTCGGTGCTACCGGAGCAGGAAAGACAACTTTACTCCGCTTACTTTATCGCCAGGAATTACCTGATGCCGGCGAAATCAAAGTCCTGGGTTATGACCTGCTGACGATGAAAGAAAAAGAAATTCCTATTTTACGGCGAAGACTGGGAATCATCTTCCAGGACTTTCGTCTCCTTCCCGAAAGAACAGTTTACGAAAACCTGGAATTTGTCCTGCGGGCGATAAACACCCAGTCGGATATGATCCCCGCTAAAATTCAGGAAACCCTAAATCAATTAGGGATGAGTCATAAAAAAAATTCCTACCCCTATGAACTATCGGGTGGCGAGCAACAAAAAGTCGCCATTGCTCGGGCATTAGTAAAATCGCCAGACATTATAATTGCTGACGAACCAACCGGCAATATCGACCCCAAGGCGGCGGAAGATATTTTAAACATCCTAAAAGATATTAATTATCAGGGAACAACGGTGATAATGGCTACTCACGATGCTGATTTAGCAGAGCGAACAACGAGGCGCCGTATTACTTTAGACGCAGGACGAGTAATACGAGATGAATTATAACCGAGTGTTAATTAAATGAATTTCGCATACCTCCTCAAAGAAAGTTTTAGAACTATAACCAGGAACCGCGACCAATTTGTTCTTTCCTGCATTATTCAAAGCATCTGCCTGCTTGTTCTCTCGTTATTTATAATGGTAACTTTAAATATTATGAGTTTAGTAAAATCCTCCGGTGAATTTGCTGAAATTTACGCATTCATTGACACTGAACTAACACAAGACCATTATGGTTTAGAAATGCTGGAGAGGCGTATAGCGAGTATCACCGGAGTAGCGGAAGTGCGTTTTATTCCCCAGGAGGAGGCGATTGAAAAATTGCGTTACGACCTGGGACCCGACAGTTCTGTTCTGGCGCTTTTAGATGAAAATCCCATCCCCGCTTCGCTCCGAATTAAACTTCATGCTGGTTATACGACCCCCGAGCAGGTGAATACTCTGGAACAAAAACTACTCCTCCTCCCTGGAATAACCGAAGTATGGTCGGGGAAAGAATTTATTAGTCAATTAAACCAGGCGTTTAAAACTGCGGTAATTATCGATATTACATTCCTGGTAATTATAGTAATTTCTGTGCTTTTTATTATTTTCCAGACAATCGAGAACGCCGTCTTAAACCGTTCCGAAGAAATACAAATAATGGAATTGGTGGGTGCCACTCGCATTGCAATACATACTCCGTTTCTTATTCAAGGATGCATTCAGGGGGCACTGGGAGGTTTATTCTCTTTTGTCTTTCTGTTTATCATTTATCGGATAATCAAAATATTTATTCCTTCCCCGATCTTTTATCCGCTACCGTTTCTTGCAGGAAATGCAGCCCTGGGCGTGCTGTTAGGACTCGCCGGAGCATTGCTCGCATTAAACCGAATCCCATCAACTCTATTTGTAGTTCCGGGTAAACATCATCCGAAATTTAGAAAATCTAAGTTGGGTTAATACTGGTAATATGCAACATCGCACCATCTCTATTTACAATCTACTTTGGATATCAATGCTGAGCGGGTTTTTATTAGGTGAATGTGTTTATGCGCAAGTTGGTAATATTCAGGATTCTATCAAAACATATCAACAAAGGTTAGATTCGATTAGAATTAAATTGGAAAAATATAAAGCAATAATCACAGAACTAGCCCAGAAGGAAGAGATAAGTCTCAACCGTCTTGATGCCATCCAAAGAAAGATTGCCCTCACAAAAAAAACGATTGGTGAATTGAAGAATCAAATATACCGTCGTAACAAGGAAATAGAGGAACTTCAGGCTCAAATAGTGACGATAGACAGCCAGATAAAACAGCGTCAAGAAATCTTTAAAAAAAGATTAATCGCCATTTACAAGTATTCTCGTATATCTGGAATCCAAATGGTTGTTACTAGTAAAAATATTCCGGAATTTTATAAACGAGCACAGATGCTCCGTTTCATTACCCGACAAGACCGAGAACTTATAAATGAACTATCAAATTTGAAGCATCAACTCCAGACAAAACATCAAACCCTTGTTAACGCACTAACCAATCTTAATCAGTTGGAAAATGAAGCACAGGTAAGGCAGCATGAACTCGAAGAGAACCTGAAAGAAGAGTCTCAATTACTCGCGAGAATTCGGAAAGAGAAAGAAACCAATTTGCGCATCCAACAGGAACTGCAGGAAAGGAGCGTAAAACTCCACAAACTGGTTGATAGCTTAATTGCTTCTATTCCTGTATCTGACACATCACTACATTTATTTGAAAACCAAAAAGGCAAACTCCCCTGGCCAATTAAGGGAATGGTAATCGCCAAATTCGGCTTGCATACCCACCCCCAGTATCGTACAAAAACCAATAACTTAGGCATTGACATTAAACCATCAGGCTCGGGCGAAGTATTCAGCATTGCCCCGGGGAAAGTTGTGTATGCAGACCGCTTTATCGGTTACGGTAATTTGGTGATTATCGACCATGGCGGTGGGTATTATACGCTCTATGCCAACCTCTCCGATATCAATACAGTAGTAGGTGCGGAGGTTTATGCAAACAAACTCATTGGAACTGTAGATGACTATCTTCATTTTGAGATAAGAAAAGAAGGGAAGCCGCTTAATCCCCTCGATTATCTTGCTTCGGGGCCATAAGGATGGGACTCAACGATATAATTGGACAGCACTCCGTCTGCAGAATATTAAAACGGTTCAGTGCCACCCAAGAACAACTGTCGTTACTGTTTGTTGGACAACGGGGGGTCGGGAAAAGAACTACAGCGCTCCATTGGGCTCAAGATATAAACTGTGAAAATACCACTGGAAAAGCATGCAACGCCTGTTCCAATTGCAAAGCAATTGCCCGTCTCACGCACCCAGATATCAGGGTTATCTTTCCTATACGCTCCCCATCTCAAAGTCATGAAATAACACCGGAAAGGGTATTTGAGGAAATGTCAAAAATCTCTGAGAATTTTATTTTAGGCAAGCAACAACCGACTATTTCTCCCGAACATCAGATTAGTATTCAAGCGATACGCTGGATTAAAACAGAAACCGCTAAACCCCCGTTAAAAGCAAAAAACCGTATTTTCATAATACTTAACGCTCAACAGATGTCTATCGAGGCACAAAACGCCTTTTTAAAAACTCTTGAAGCTCCCCCTCCTGACACTATGTTTATTCTTACCACTACTAATCGAGAATTGCTTCTTTCAACAATAAGGTCACGCTGCCGTCTAATTCGCTTCGCCAATATTTCACACTCAGAAATAGTTAGCTATCTTAAAAATAATTTTCATGTTGGCGAAGAGGATGCCCAATTTGCTGCTACCGTTGCTGAAGGCTCTTTGGGCAAAGCAATCACGGCCATAAAAAACTTGGACGAATTTTTCTTTCTCCCAATATTGAAGTTATTAACAGAAGAAAACAAAGAAAATTCTATTCCGGATGTCATTGAAGAAATTGACCGCAGCTCCCTACTTCCTGCAGTGAGCACAGCCATCTTTATCTATCGGAACACCTTGAGAGCCAAAATTGGCCTCTCTCATCTTCCCCAATTTATTCATTCTTCTATTAGCAATCTAAAAATTTCAGCCATTAAAGAAAAACTGCAGTTTCTTCATACTATGTCCCAGCAACTGCACCACCATACACACCCGCTGCTTACATCATATTATTTGGTCTCCACTATCCTCCAATAGACTTTTAATTCAACTTTGGGCTCACCTGAGGTTCTTTACTTTATTATTTTGAAGTACATTTTATTAGCTGCCGGATTGCCTGAAAACGTTTTTGCCCGATTCCACTTACTTTAAGCAGCTCCTCTTTGCTTTTGAACCCCCCAGTTTTTTCCCGGTAAGAAACAATTCTCTGAGCAAGAACCGGTCCAATTCCAGGTAGCGCTTGTAGTTGTTCTGCAGTAGCTTGATTGATATCAAGTGCACTATCAGGGAGTGAATTATTTTCTAGCTCTAAACAGACGGAACTCGCGCGGAGTCTTTGAAGTTTATATTTATTAAATAAATTTATTCCCATTCCAATTATCAGGGCAACCCCTAAAAAAATAATAGCTACTTTCTCCTTGGTATTCATTGTATTAAAATCGAAGTAACAACCAGATATTTACATCTGTCCGCTGAGTAGTAAGTCCAGTAATCCCACGGTTATAACTATAACCAGTATTCAAACCTGCCTCAATGGTTCGAGAAAAACGGTATGAAGCACCTAAATTAGTTCCGATAGCATTATCTCTTTGTTGGGGAACAATTGTTGCCTCGCCTGCTTCAGTCCAAACAGCCTGCTCGCGAAGCGTCTGCGAATACCGCAATTGCCAGGAAACGCTAAGGTCGGAGGAAAATCGCACCCTATGTAAAAACGGAATTTTCAACCCCTGAGGGGCTGAAAATGAATAAGAAAGCGAAAAATCCGCCGCACGGGTTTTGGTATCAATTTTACTCCGGCGGATTCCACTTCCACTTAAATAAGAAATATTACTTGTATGGTTATAATTTATACTGGCGTTAGTAGAAATTCTTTTTTTCCATGTAGTTTGCCAAGAAAGTAAAGGAGAAAAATCTTGAGCAAGTATTGCGTTTCTTCCTAAAAATGCCAGCGTTTCTCTCCCGGGAGAAACGGGAATTAGTTCTCCTCTAATACTATGTGTACGTCTATAATTAGATGAGAGACGAGAATCAGTCGCAAGGGCAGCAAACAACCCATGGATTTTATTAATATTTAAGCTCAAATTAGGCCAGACTAAACTTCGATCGGCAGTTGTGCCAACGAGGGCTCTATTTTTTCCCCAATTAAGGTCATAACTCATTCGGACAGAAAAGTTTTTGTAACCACCGCCTGTCGAAAATCTTAGATTATTATCGAGGTCTCTAGTCCTGTGTCTGGTAATAGCAATACTATCCAAAGAAAATGTATCAACAAGTCCTAAGCGGTAATGCCAAGGAATACCCCCCCTCAACCCCAAATACTCACTGGAACGGGAAATAGTGTAACTCACATCAAAGGATTCAATATTCCTTGCTAACTCTTCAATCACCATCTTGAGTTTACTAATAGAGAATGATGTCCCTGATAAATCTCGGCTAACAGCTCCTGTAGATTCTTCTGCAGATGCAGAGTCCGTGTCTTCTATCTCCTCTTCTCTTGCATTTCCGTTTAATTTCCGCCCTCTTGTCTGGTTATCTCCAGGACGGTTAGGGAAATTAGTTCGTTTACCAGTCGCGGCAGTATTCAATGTTCTATCAAGCCTCTCAAGTAATTCTCCCAGCTCCAGTGTGGTGTTTAGTGACAACTCACTCGAGTTGTTTATATTCAGATAATCCACATAATTATAGCCAGATTTAGGGCGTTCGTGATTATATTCTCCTGTAAACTCGATAGACGGATTTAAAATTTCCCCGACATCCAGTTCGTATGAAACCCCAAAATTTTCATTTCTACTGGCTTCGGTACCAATAGGGATAGCAAATAGCCTATCGGGATTAGAGACCAAAAAATCTCTTTCGGAATCCCAGCCATACTCAAAAGTCAAATCTTCTATGGGAGAAAATCCAATATTAAAATCACCTGCCAGTCCGCTTCCCTTTACTGTGTCTACCCTCACTGTGTCCCATATGATACTGGTGCGATATTCTCGGGTAATTCCCCACCTAACATCGCGAGGCAGAGGATAAAGTTCTTTATCTTTACCTAAAGTAATTTTGAAATCTGGATTTACCCCATACCCCAGTCGCCATGCTGTGCTATTGCTGGAATCATCAAACGGATAATTGTGGCTACTAGCCCACCTGCGACTCCAAGAAAAATTCATTGCCTCTACAGTGTAGTTTAATAATTTATTGGTTGACTTTTGCTTAGACAGATTAGTTAATGACATTTCTTGATTGTAGCCGCTGCTGGGAATCTTCTTGGCATTCTCCGCAACTAACCGCAAGTCAGAATAAAGAGGAGAAAACTTTGGTAAACTGTGTTGACGTGAGAAAGAATAAGAAAGGGGTGCATTAATTTTCCAGTCTCTGGGCAGTAAACGGTCTAAATTTACGCTAACATTGGCACTAAGGTTTTGCCCGAATCCACCTGTCTTAACCCCTCGTCCTTCAGAAAATCTACGGAAATTAGGGTCGGAATAAGAATAACGCAGTCCCGCCGAAATAAAATCTGCCAGTTGAATATTTGTCTGGGCGGTAAATCCATAACCCGGTTCCTTTTTGGGGTATATTAGTCGAATATCGTTAAACCACACTGCTCCTGTTAGCACCTGGGGTTTAGGATTACGAATTCCCAGCACTGTCCAGCGGATACCACCAAGAGAGGGCACCCCCTTGACCCCACAGGAATATACGGGATAGTCCCGCGTATATAACGACTCTTTGGCTATATTCAGGGAATCCCGATAGAGCTTAAGAATGGGAAGTGAGTCGAGGTGGATTATAAATTCAAACCATTTTCCGTCCCCCCAGGGAACCATTTTTCCCGACGCGATTGGTGCTTTAAACTCGTAGAAATTAGCGGAATCAGAACCAAAACGGAAAATACATTCAAGTCCATTGCCGTCATCGTGGAAATAAAAACGCAATTGCTCGTATTCTCGGTAGTCTTCCGCAATGTTGCTGACATTAGTAACAAAAGCTTGGTGATAAGCGGCGAGATTCTTATATCCGAAAAGTAACGCAGCCTCTGTTTCCAATTTACCGGTTATGTCCCTTTTTAATTCAAATGGAGAGGTATAAGTAGTATCAGTCTTGCGAGAAACCTGCCCTATCCAAACTTTTTCCAATGTATCCCCCGGGGGGGTACGGTTGCCGGAAGAATCAACGATTTGCGGGTTACGCCATTTACTACCAACAAACTGAAAAGAGTATACCTCCAATGTATCGGGACCATCAAAACCATCCATCCACAGACGAATAACCCGGATATCTTCCCATTTCGGTGTTCCAACCTTTCTAACCACACTACTGTCACGTAACGAAATTCGGTAAAGCCTCCACCCATTAAAAAGTGGAACAGAGATTCGTTCATCACCAAGGGGTATTGTGTATTCAAAATAGTGATTGTAGCGGGAAAATCCGTTTCCATCCAGGTCTTCAGAATCTAAACGACGGTTTCCTTCGGTCCCTTGGGGGTTAATAACCGGGTCATAATCATCATTGCCCTCATCCTCGGAACTCGCCGTCCAGAGAGAATCCAACCCTGCTACTCCATCCAGACCTGTATCTTCCCATTCGTCAAGGACCCCATTACCATTTTTGTCTTCGGTATCAAGAACTCCGTTGTAACCACGAATCATTCCATTTCTGTCCCTCCGGGGTGCATCTTCATCTATAGCCATCCCTACAGAAACATGAATATTCCCCCTCCCACGACGAGAACGGACAATTATCTCTAAATTTTCCATATCCACAAAATTCATTCCAATTTGGGCTCCGGGAGGACTTTGCATCATTCCCGCCCAGGATAATGTATTATCTGGTGCAAAGAAAATACGCAAGACCTCCTGCGTTTCGCTGGCCTCGTCCCCGATATTGGGGCCAAAGACACTGTCTTTACGGATTTTTACTGCAGGGTTGTTCCATCTTAATGGAGTTCGAGCAAAAGTAGCGGTATCCTTTCCTACCGGGACTGACACAAATGACCACAGCATCGCGGTATTGTAAATTTCCCGAGTAATCGTCGTTCCCTCAAAATCATCAAGATAGACTATTCCACGGGTATTGGTATTAGACAAAGAAACCGCACCTTCTGTTTTAAAATCAAATTGCGATGGAGACTGCGCTGATAACAATGGAAGACGGTCAAGAAAAGCGGTTAGTTTATCCGATGTAGCCCGGTAAGAAATGTCGGATTCAATAATAGTGCGCTGAAATGGCTCGGAACCAAGGATGGGCTTCTCCTCGCGAACCCCCTCATCTCGATAGAAAAAACTAGACCCCAACTTGCCATTATCAAGAAACGACCATTCCAACCTGCTGCCGACTAAAGACTTTTGAGCAAGAGAAAACCAGGGTTGATATTCAAATGTTACATTAACATCCGCATCGGGAGGAAGAGGAACTAAAAATGTCAAAATGCCTGTTTTATAATCAATTGTATAATCGCTATTGCGTGTTTTTTGTTGGCCATTAACAAAAACTCGTTCCGACCCCTCAATAATATCTGTCTGCCCAAGATAATATGTTTCGGTGCTCGTATAGTAGGAAACGAGAATAAAATATCTTCTCCCTTCACCAGGGGGTAAAACACTGGGGTCCAATTTGTAAATAATAGAGTCTTTTAATGAAAGTGCCGCTGAGGCAAATGGCTTCTGCTCTGGAAATCGGATAATGCCAGTTTTCCCCTCAAATTGCGGGTAATCCACCCTGCCGTCACCATCCGGGTCCAACCCTAAAATTTGAACAAATTTAATGCCAAAATTAGGGTTTAAAGAATCGGTTTCGTAATCATAATTTTGACCCTGGGGGTTATAACGATAGATTGACACAGTATTTAACTTTACTTCACTTTGACGAAGTTGATAGGTGTTGCGCAGGTGCAAATCCCAAGTGCGAGACAAAGAATCAGTAACTTCAGGTTTAAGCATACACAAGACAAGCGAGTCGCGCCAATTATATCCTCCGATAGTTTCGTTCTCTTTGTAGATTACCACCCCGATTATATAATTTCTTTCAATGGCAGTTAAAAACTCAAGCACATTCCCCGGCTGGATTATGTAATCAACGCCCGGAGTTTTTAAATCAAAATCGCCTCCCGTCCGGTCGTAACTCCACCAACTACTATTACCGGGGATAGAATCTGGATTGTCAGGAAACACTGTAGCAATTGCCTTAATTGCTGCCTGATTGTTTCCGGAATTGCGATCATCGATGTAAACGCGAAGACCAAGAAGCCTCTCATTGGTATCCACATTGGGCAGACGGAAAAAGCGGCGCTGAACGAAATCGATGTCCCAAATAGTGTCAACCATTACTCGACGTTTACCGGTAAAACTTTGACTTTGACTCTGAGACCCTTCTCTTGATGCAATTGCATAAACATCTGCACCTGCCACTTTACCTTTTGCGGAAATACCGAAAAGTCCCTGACGCACTGGTAGGTCGCCAGTAAAAATAGTTCCCGGGATGTCCAAATGGGTATCACCTAACTCAACTGATTGGACGACATCGTCCTCTGTTCCCGTATATTGAAGTTTAATTTTATTCTGTTGCTCTTCTCGCTCGGAATCGTGGTCGATAGTTATTTTTGTTCGCTCGCCTATTGTTCCATTCACATTTATTGCGAGTTGCTGCTCCATTTTTAATTCGGGAAAAGGACTCTGTCCTCCCAAAGTTCGGGTGGCGCCCTTAACAACCGTTCTACTCCCCCCCAGGGTAATTCGGTCACTTCCCGCAATATCTATTTTTGATCCCTCCCCTAACACTGGCAACTTGGGCAGCTCAATATCAGGAATTAGGCCTGTGGGTTCGGCTGCTAATTCCCGTTGCCGCATTACTTTTTGCGCCGATTTTTGCCATGCCTCCAAAACCGCCTCTTTAATAGAATAACCAAGGTACTCACTAATAGGCACTACCTTTTCGATACCCAGATAGAGGTCGTCCTGCCATTTTTCTAGAAAAACCACTCCCAGCCCGTGGTCAACCCTTGGAATAACACGGGGCTTTTCCAGTAGTGTGTAAGCACCAAATATAAAAGATGGGAGTAGTATCAACTGCAAGATCGCTCTTTTAACATCAACCCGCATCGCTGAAAAAGTCTAAAAAAATCTGCTCCAACCTTGCAATCTCAAAACCTTGTTCTTCAAGCAGTTTTACTCGTGGTCCATGAGGGATAAAGACGTCATCCAATCCCAATCTGCGCAACTTGCAGAATAAATTCTTTCTCTCGAGAACCAGACTTACCGCGTTGCCAAATCCACCCAATAAGGTGTTCTCCTCCATAGTAATTAATCTCCCATTTATACTGGCGAGCCGGGCAATTAAATCTTCGTCAACCGGTTTAGCAAATTTCGCATCCGCCACTGTTATGCAGACTCCTTTTTCTCGCAGGAACTCTGCAGTTTTTAGGGCGTAGTTTACCATACTCCCAATCGCCAGAACCGCGCCGTTTTTACCTTCACATAATATTTCTCCTCTCCCCAATTCAATCGGAACTCGCCTATCCCGCTGCCAACAAAAATTACTTCCTCCCCTCGGGTACCGCAATGCTATCGGAGCGGAATGTCTGGTTAGCGCAAACTCTAACATTAATTCCAAATCGACCTCGTCACGTGGCGCAAGAACTGTTATCCCGGGCAACATTGTTAAATAAGACAGGTCGTAATTCCCATGATGAGTTGGTCCGTCTTCTCCTACCACGCCTGCCCGGTCAACAGCAAAAACAACCGGCAGTTTTTGTAAACAAACATCCTGAAGGATCTGGTCAATTGCCCTCATAAGAAACGTAGAATAAATCGCAACTACCGGTCGCAACCCATTTTGCGCCAACCCAGCAGCAAAGCTTACCGCATGTTGCTCGCAGATGCCAACATCAAAAAAACGCTCCGGAAATTTTTCTCGAAACTGTGCCAGCCCGGTTCCCAAACACATTCCCGCCGTAACAGCCACAATCCGTTTGTCTTTTTCGGCTAATTCTACAAGTTTTTTGCCAAATGTGCCGGTAAATGTACATTGCACTTTTTCTTTTATCCGACCGGTAACAACATCAAACGGACCAACGCCGTGAAAATATTCCGGTTCTTTCAAAGCCGGCGCGTATCCTTTCCCTTTTTTGGTAACAACATGGACCAGTATTGGTCCCTTCAACTGTTTTATTCTCCGGAAGATCTCAATCAGCCCTTTAATATCATGACCATCCACCGGACCTAAATAACGGAATCCAAATTCTTCAAAAAGAACGCCGGGAGTGATCAAGTTTTTTAACCCCTCCTCGATCTTTCTGGCAGCCACACGAGCATGTTCACCGATATTTCGGGGTAAGTGCCCGAGTAATAGCCACACATCATCCCGTAATCGATTATAAACTCTACCTGTAATCATTCGGTTAAGATATGCAGCAATCGCACCAGTAGAACGAGCGATGGACATTTCGTTGTCGTTCAGAACGACTATAATATCCTGTTTTAATGCCCCGGCATGATTCAGCGCCTCAAGTGCCATTCCACTCCCAATTGAGCCGTCGCCAATCACGGCTATGTTATAGCGCGGTCTTTTTTCCAGCAATCGGTCTCCGGTAGCAGAACCAAGTGCCAGAGATATGGAGTTACCAGAATGACCGGTATCAAATACATCGTAAATACTTTCGCTGCGTTTTGGAAACCCAGCGATGCCCTGGTACTGTCGCAGAGTATGAAATCGCTCTTTTCGTCCGGTAAGAATTTTATGAGTGTAACACTGATGTCCTACATCCCATACAATCCGGTCCTCAGGGGCGTGAAATACATAATGTAATGCAATGGTTAATTCCACCACACCGAGGTTCGGAGCAAGATGCCCACCTGTTTGGGCGGTTGTATTGATAATCAAATCTCTAATTTCCTGCGCTAGTTGGTTCAACTCGGTGAGGCGCAGCTTTTTTAAATCGTCAGGAAAGTCAATCCGCTCGATAATTGCCATCTCAACCCTTACGCTTTAGAATAAATTCCGGGAATTGAGCAAGAAAAGAAAAGCGCGGTCCCAGTTCCGATAAACCTCTCTTTGCGCGGTCGGACATAGTCACTATCAACTTCTGGATTTGATGGTAGCGTTTGTTATTAATTGCACTAATCCGCGCATCTTGCTCCCGATCCAGAATGTCGTCAGTTAATTGGAAAAGGATGCCCAATACCAAACCCAAGCGCCGCAATCTTTTCTGTAATAACTCCGGAGCCCTGGCAATAATCGCCCCGACCTCTAAAGATGCGGCAATTAGTTCTGCGGTCTTCAACCGGGCAACATGCTGAAAATTAGCAGCGCGTTTAATGTCCAGCATCTGCCCGGCTGTCATACCCTCTGGCCCCACTGCTCGCGAAATTGCAGCAATTGCCTTAATTCTATTTTCCGACGGAGCCGAACTGATAGTAAATGTTTCATACGCCAGGGCGAAAAGGGCGTCAGCAGCAAGAATCGCCGTTGCTTCATCAAACTTACAGTGCAAAGTGGGTTGTCCCCGCCGGAAATCATCGTCATCCATCGCCGGCAAATCATCGTGAATAAGAGAAAAGGTGTGAATTAATTCTATCCCGCAGCAAAACGGCATAATCCAGCTGCGCCTCTTCCCTCCGCAGGCACGAAAACTTTCTAAAGCCAGAATCGGACGAAGCCGCTTTCCCGGAGCAAGAACCGCGTAACGCATTGCCGCAAGCAAAGTCGGAGAAATCTCGTGAACCTTAGAAAGAAGTTTCTCCAGTTCGGCATTAATTAACCTCTGCCGGGCATTAAGCACCATTAGAAAATCTGCGGTAACAGAATTTAAATCTTTCACGGTCGTTGTGTTAACCTTTTTGCTGCCTGTACGGTATTAGAAAGCAACATCGCCACGGTCATCGGACCCACACCACCCGGTACAGGTGTAATCGCCCGCACCTTGGAGGCAACACGGTTAAAATCAACATCCCCTACAATTCCATTTTCGGTGCGATTTATCCCCGCATCAACAACCACTGTCTCCATATTTACCATACTGTCATTAATCAAACCCGGCTTTCCTGCCGCTACGATGAGGATTTCTGCACTCCGGCAGATCGCCGCCAGATTCGGTGTTTTGCTGTGGCATACGGTTACCGTTGCATCACCCCTCTCTCCCTTAAATAGCAAAAGATTGGCCAGTGGCTTACCAACAAGTTCTCCCCTCCCTACTATTACTACATGCCTGCCGGCAGTAGTTATAGAATAACGGCCAAGCAATTCTATAATTCCCGCCGGGGTAGCCGGAATATACCTGGGCCTACCCTGCAGCAATCTTCCCAGATTGGCCGCAGTTAGCCCGTCCACATCTTTTTCCGGATTAATTGTTTCAATCAGTTCATCGGCGTCAAGATGGCCGGGAAGGGGCAACTGAAGAATAATCCCATCTACACCTTTGTCATCGTTACAACGGTAAATAGTTTCTTTCACCACTTCCCGGGAAACATCCGCTGCCAGATGAAATTTTTCTACTTCTACACCGATCTGCTGACAGGCTTTTTCTTTATTGGCAACATAGATAAGCGATGGCGGGTCATTGCCAACAAGAACAATTGCCAGTTTTGGGAAAACCCCTTTTGACTTAAGGTCAGCAACCTTTTTACTTAACTCATTCCTTATCGCACGGGCGACTTTTTTCCCATCCAGAATTAATGTTTCTTGCATATTTCCGCCTTTAAAAACAATTCAACACCCTACGTTCTAAAATTGTCAAGTTAATACTGCTGTGATTTTCTGTATTATATCTATTTATCAATAACTGTAAACTTCTCTAAAGGCCTCCTTTTAATGGTTTATTTTGACAAAAATTCCTGAAAGGTCAATAGTTTTCATTGTGGTCCAATTGCAACAAACATCCGCTGTCCGGAGCGCTGAATATATAAAAGAACCGGTTCTTTAGCATTGGCCAACTTCTTCGCAACTCGCTCAAAATCTGCCCGGTCCTCAATATCTTCATCTCCGACTCGCAAGATAATATCTCCTCTTTCCACCCCAGCCTTCTCCGCTAATCCACCGCGCTCCACCGCCACCACCTTTACCCCCCTAGTAACACCTGCGTCTGATTTCTCGCTCGGAGATAAATTTTCTACTTTAATCCCCCACCGGTTAAAATCCTTCTTTTCTTGCTGGATGCTCACCTGGGGTTCTTCAGGGAACTCGGCAAGCGTTACCTTTTTAGTCAACTGTTTTCTATCTCTGACAATGGTCAAGGTAATTTCCGTCCCGGGTTTAAACTCAGCAATCCGATTTCGAAAATTCTCCACACCATTAACGGGCTCATCGTTAATTGCCAGAATAACATCACCCGCCTTCAACCCCGCCTTTTCTGCTGGTGTATTTGTTAGCACTTCACCAATAAGAACTCCGGTGGTATCTTTCAGTTGTAACGCCTGACGGATTTTTTCAGTTATCACTTGGGGTCTAATCCCCAGATAGCCACGAATGACCTTGCCATGGGCGATTAACTGCTCGGTCACCGATTTTACCAGGGTAACCGGAACTGCAAAACCCACTCCGACATTAACACCCACCGGTGAACTAATTGCGGTGTTAATCCCGATCAACTCGCCTTTAATATTTACCAGCGCACCCCCGGAATTACCCGGATTAATCGCAGCATCGGTCTGGATAAAATCCTGCCGGGTTGGACCCTCTGGCAATGGAATACCGGTGCGTCCCTTGGCAGATATAATCCCAACCGTTACCGTTCCCTGTAAGCCGAAAGGATTCCCGATGGCAATCGCCCAGTCACCTACTTTAATAGTTGCTGGATCCGCGTATGTTATCGTGGGAAGCGGCTTTTTAGTGTTAACCTTTATCACCGCCAGGTCGGTTTGCGGGTCCCGCCCAACAACTTTTACATCTTCCCCCTTAAACTCCATCCCATCAACCAATTTGATGACGATATCCTCGTAGTCTGCAATCACATGGTTGTTGGTTACAATATACCCATCAGCCGAGATAATGACTCCCGAACCCAACGACCTTATATGCTGTTCAGGTGATGGCAATGGCAAACCCCAGAAAAATTCTTCGAAGAATTCGTCTATTCCGGGGAACATCTTTCCGGGAGACAGATTTATCGTCTTTTCTGCCGAAATGTTTACTACTGTGGGCAGCACTCGTTCCACCACCGCCACGAAAGGACTTTCACCTGAATTTGCACTATCAGTCTGCGCCTGAATCGGATGGGAAACAAACAAAACCAGCACCAATCCACTTAAAGATGTAATGGTAAAAAAGTTCTTTCTTATCATATCTACATCCTCCTTTTTGGTTTAATCACGCCAGCCGGAATCGAGAACGTCTCTCTCGCATCGTATTTTATTGGGTTAAATTTCAGTGTTGTTCTTGATTAAATTCAAGCTCGCAGTAACAAAGTGCCGTCCCACACAATTCTCAATAAGCCCCCAGAAATCGACTCCCCGTTCCCGAGCGGCATTTAACTGTCTTTTGATGTACTGCAAACACCGCAGCAGGTCTCCCCTCCCGGTCTTTTTTAGCCCCCGCTCACCCGTTTCATGCCACCGGACAATTTCCAAAATAGTTTCGGTTGTCTGCTGGACATTCGGATTGGGGGACTTGAAGTCGTACACTAACCCGCTGGAGCGAATCCGCAACGTTTCCACCGCGTTACTCATAGCGGTAAGCGCTTCCTCATCGGTTAATGGCGGCCGGGTCTCATTTCTTGACTTTATCAACCCTAACCGCAAGTTATGCAAAACTTCAAACTGGGCGATTTCAAACTCGCCATCGCCCCAAAAACTGACCAGTTTCCTCAGCGCCTGACGCCGACCCGCTATTAAAAAACCACAATCATCTGGACAATCAATACTCTTTTGCCGATACCGTCCACAACAAAGCGAGCAAATCGAACGAGTTAAGGTTGGACAAAAACGGTTGGATTTTCGTTTCCTGCACAGGTTACAGTAATCTTCGCTCATTGCTAAAAGTATACCCTGATGACCATTAAAAGCAAGTTTAAAGAAAAACCATCCCCCACCCAAGAAGAAACCGCATGACTACCATCCCGGCGGGAAACAGCGGGTTAATAGAAGCAACGCCGTTTTAGATGGCGGTCATACGGCTAACACATCTATCTAACGATAGTTATACACGAAAACAATTCAACCGTGAGATGCTAAGGGGCGTGCCCGGGGCTAGCCCCCCAGCAGTATCAGGGGTTGCCCCATAATTGAGATACGGTCTAACATTATTACTGATTGCCAACGCAATTAGCCGATAAAATTAACATCCTGCCCAATCCGCTAACTTTAATCCCACTAAAAAGTTAACTGTTTTCATAACCAGGGGATTTCCTCGGGATTTAATCTGTGAATCCTATTCCGATTTAACACTCGGTTTCATCAAGGAATCTATTTTATCACTTCCCGAAAAAAAGGAAAATACCACCGAAAGCTTCGGTTCGACACTTTTTTCTTCACAATATCAAATTTCTTTCACCTGTTCCATCGCTGCCGTCCATAAGATAACGAATAGGCGGTTTCTTGACAAGAGAAAAATCTTAAATATATTAAGAATAACTTGGACTATTTGATAACAATCGGGCGATTAGCTCAGCTTTGGTTAGAGCGCTTGCTTGACATGCAAGAGGTCACCTGTTCAAATCAGGTATCGCCCATTTTTCTTGGTTGTTTATTTCAGCGGTTTCCTCAATGAAAGAGAACTTCATTAAATTATGGCTACTACAGGATATTGACCGTAAACTTAACATCCTCAATGATAAATTAAAAGAAATCCCCCAAAGGGTGCAAGACCTTAATAAAAAGCTTGCCGGAAAACAGCAGGAGTTTGAGTCATCCAAGCAGGGGCTAACCGAACATAAAAAACAGTATAAACTTGCTGAAGTGGAGTTGCGCGCCGCGGAAGAGAAACTTGCCACTTACTCCGCACAACTCTATTCTGCAAAGACCAATGAGCAGTACAAAGCCTTTTTAAAGGAAATTGAAAATCAAAAACGGCTTAAAAGTGAAATTGAAGATAAAATGATTGTCTTGATGGAAAAGATGGACGAACTGGAAACAAAACTGAAGGTGATGGAAATGGAAGTGACAAAAGAACAGGCGGAAACCCAGGCTAAACTTAATGCCCTGGAGGCGGAAAGAAAGGAACTGGAGTCGGCACTTACCGAACAGGAAAAGCAACGCCAGGAGTTGTTGCAATCCCTGCCTCCAGACCTTTTGCGTCGTTACGAGCGGATCCGGAAAAGCAAAGGCGGGGTCGCAATTGCTACTACCGAACAGGGACGGTGTAACGGCTGCCTCAGTCCCATTCCGCCCCAACGGCTCCTGGATATTGAACGTGAAGACAAACTGTATCTCTGTGAAACCTGCGGCAGAATTTTACTCCCCGGAAAAGCGAAGCAAGAAGAAAAAACAAATTGACCGTTTCCTCAGAATCACTGTTCCCGGAAATGGCAACAGAACCGTATATTGTTGAGGTAGACGGTTCTTCGCGTCACAACCCAGGACTAGCCGGAATAGGAATCAGAATTCTCGCTCCGGACAAAACTGTTTTAAAAGAAATCAGCCGTTTTATCGGGATAAAAACGAACAATCAAGCAGAATACGAAGCAATGCTATTAGCATTAAAAGAAATTAAATCGCTACCCCGCCACCCGGTTGTTATTCAAACCGATTCCGAACTCGTTTATTATCAATTAAAAGGTGATTATCGAGTTCGGAACCCGGAATTAAAAAAACTCCACACCTGGGTTTCAAATCTTCTCCAGCGAATGCCCCAGGTTCAGATTAAATTAGTCCCCCGGGAGGAAAACAAATATACCGACAAACTGGCAAAAACCGCATCTGAAAAGGGTATCGCCATTGCGAAAAATGAGCAGAAGAAAAGGTAAATCGCCTTTAACCTGGTTAATGCCAGTGGGGACGTTATTACAGTTTCTCCTGCCCAGATTTCTGGTTGTACCGATCGCCTCTTTTCTGGGAACGGTTTCTTTCTTACTCAACGAGCGACAACGTTCCCGGCTGATTGAAAATTACCGGCATATCCTCGGGGCAAAAACACCTGATACCGTCCTGAGGAAAACCGCCCTTCAGGCGTTCAGAAACCTCGCGGTCTTCTATGCTGACCTTTTGCGGATCCCGGTAATGAAAAGACGCGTGGCTAGGCTGGGAGAGTTAAATTCCAAGAAATTAAACGCGGCTCTTGCCCGGAATAAAGGTGTAATTCTTGTTACCGCTCACATTGGCAACTGGGACCTAGCAGGTGTTTTTCTATCCGCTCTGGGATATCCGTTATCTGCGGTAGTGGAACCGGTTCCGGGTGACTGGATGAAAACATTTAACCGTTACCGCAGCGCCTGTGCTATGGAGACTATCCCGATTCCGGAAAGACATCGGATTATTCAGGCGCTCCAGAAGGGAAGGGTGGTTGCTCTGGTTGCCGACCGCGATTTGACCGGCAGGGGTATACTTTGTCCGGCGTTTAATGCCCAACGGTCGTTTCCCAGGGGACCGGCGGCTTATTCTCTGCGTTATAATGCCCCGATTTTGGTTGGCTATTTTGTGAGACAGAAGAAACGCAATCGCCCACCTTACCGGGGTGTAATTTATGGCCCGATTAATTTTGAACCATCCGGAGAGCAAGAAAAAGATATTGTTAAACTCACCAATTTAGTGGCGAAAGAATTGAATCGTATTATCGCAATGTATCCGGATCAATGGTTGGTATTTAAAGCGGATTGGCAATGACAAAAATAAAAGTTCTTCGCCTCAAAAAAGCTGCACTTCTCCCCTACCGAGCAACATCTCAAGCGGCAGGTTTTGATCTTTGTGCCGCAGAAAAAGCGGTAATTCCTGCCCATGGTTTCGGAGTTGTTGGCACAGGTATCGCGTTAGAAATCCCTCCGGGCATCGAAGGACAGGTTCGGGCGCGCTCGGGATGGGCTCTTAATTACGGAATTGGCGTTCTCAACAGTCCAGGCACTATCGACCCCGACTATCGCGGCGAAATCAAAGTGATTTTGTTCAATATCTCTAACAAAGATTTTATTATAAAGCCCGGTGACCGTATCGCACAAATTGTATTCTCTCGAACCGTAGCAGTAGAACTAAAAAAGTGCAAAAAACTCTCTCCCACCCAAAGAGGGAAGCGGGGATTTGGCCATACCGGATAAATGCGGATTTGTCTTGTTTCCAGTGCCTACCGCCCTTATATCTCTGGAGTGGGTGAACATGTTTATCACCTTGCCCGCCAGTTAAAATATTTAGGGCATGAAGTCCATATCCTGACTACCAACTATCGTTTTAAAAACCCCGAACACAACAGCTGGCCGTTAACCAGACTGGGACGAGGTTTACGGCTTCAATTTGCTCAGGGGGAATTTACCCTGCCGTTTGCCTTAGGAATCCCGAAAGAAGTCAACTCATTTCTTAAGCAGCATAACTTCGACCTCGTTCACTGCCATGGCATATTCCCCCCGGAACTGGCCTACTGGGCAGCTCACTATACTGATAGACCGGTTGCAGTCACTTTCCACGCAGTAACTCCGCGTTTACCCAAGTATGCTGGAAACATATTTCAACGCCTTTTCTACCAATTGGGCCAAAAAATAAAAGCAAAAATCGCTGTTTCCCATGCGTGTAAACGGTGGGCAGAAATGTTCTTCCCGGGTGATTTCTGTGTGATTCCTAATGGGGTCGACATAGATGAATTTCACCCTGATGTCCCGCCAGCAATTCCTGCCGGCGACCCTGCCATTCTTTATGTTGGAAGGTTAGAAAAACGTAAGGGATTAGATATCTTATTAAATGCTTTCTTGGTGGTCAAGAATGAAATTCCTGGCGTGAAATTAATCGTGGTGGGGTTTGGACCACTGAAAAACCACTATACCAGCCTGGTTTATAAACTGAAAATCAACGACAGCGTCAGTTTTGTTGGGCCAGTTGCTAATGACCAACTAAGGTCTTATTACACCCGAGCAACCGTATACGTTGCCCCGACGATTAACCCCGAGGCGATGGGTATCGTAATAATTGAAGCAATGGCATGTGCATGTCCGGTAATAGCGTCGGACATCCCTGGATATAATGAGATAATTACTCATGGGATAAACGGGATTCTCGTACCCCCCCGGAACCATCAAGCACTGGCCCGAGCAATTATTAATGTTATTAAGTCAAAAGATTATCAGAAATACCTGGGCCAGGAGGCACGTCTTCGGGCAAAAGATTTTGATTGGAAAAAAATCGCCAGGAAAATTGAAACTATTTATCAGGAGGTGGTTTGAATAGAGCACTCCGCATTCTAATCGTATCAGCTGCGTATCGACCGTACCCATCAGGTGTAAGCGAACATGTCCATTATCTCGCACTGAACTTAAAAAAACTGGGACATCAGGTTCACGTTCTTACAACAAGATTTCCTAAATTTGAACACCTGACCGAAAAAGATGCTGTTGAAATTCCGGTGCATCGCATCGGACAGGCTCTCCTTGTGCCGCTTAACCGCTCATATGCCACCTTGCCGGTAGGATTAAGAATTCCATTCCAGATAGCAAAATTTATCCGTGCTCACAAATTTGACATTATTCATTGCCACGGCGTCTTCTGGCCTGAGATATCCTACTGGGCAATACATTACAGCAACACCATTAATGTCGTTACCTTTCTTACCGCCGGATTCCGGATTCACTCCAGAGGGAAAAGACTTTTTCAACTTATTTTTCGCAACCACTTAAAAAAAATTCACGGTCGGATTGCCATTTCCCAACGCGCCCGCGCAGCAATTGAACCGTACATCCCAGGAGATTACCGGATAATACCATCAGGTGTTGACCTGGAACGATTTCGCCCCGGCCTCGCGCCACTTCCCGAGAAAAAAACAACCACCCCCAGAATCCTGTTTCTGGGACGACTTGACGAACGAAAGGGCATAGATGTCTTAATTAACGCAATCCCGCTAATCCGCCAGACAATACCGGATATAAAAGTTATTGTAGTCGGAAAAGGACCCATGGAGCGCAAAAGTCGGGCGCTGGTGGAGAAATTGGGCCTTAATCAAACAGTTCAGTTTGTAGGTCCAGCAAAACAGAGCGAAATTCCTCGCTACTACTGTGGCTGTGATGTTTATTGCTCCCCGGCACTGGGCGGGGAAACCCAGGGAGTCGTCCTCTTGGAGGCAATGGCATGCGGGGTTCCGGCTGTGGCTTCCTCCATACCCGGTTACGACGAAACAATCCATGACGGTGTAAACGGCATTCTCTTTCCGCCCGGTGATATTAAAGCACTTTCCCGAGCAATAATAAAAGTTATAAATAATGCAGAGCTTAGAAATAAATTAATTGAAGGCGGTTTAAACAGAGTAAAAGAGTATGCCTGGCCAGTAATAGCCCGAAAGACGCTGGATTACTATTGTGAGTTAACGGCAAATTTTCCCCACCGCCTCGCTTAACCGCGCAAATTGCTCTAAATTTAAATCTTCAGCTCTAATATCCAGGGGCAGATCAATTTCCCTGAGAACGGATGCCACAATTCCCTTGGTTAACCCGAGATTGCTGGTTAGGTTGTTTAATAAAGTTTTCCGCCGTTGGGGTTTGAAGACGGCCCGCACAACGGTAAAAAACCACTCCTCATCTCCAACCTTAACCGGTGCAGAAGAAAGTCTGGTGAGGAGAAACGACGTTGAAATAACATCTGGACTGGGCTTGAAAAACGATGGCGGAATGTTGAAAAGCCTTCGGCGAGAAAATAGATAGGCACATATCACTGTTAAAGCCCCATAACCCCTGCTCCCCGGTTTACCGAGAACCCTTTCCGCAAATTCTCGCTGGGTAGTCAGAACCGCGATATGCCACGATAATCGGTTTTCGATTAATTTAAATAAAATCTGAGATGAGATATAATACGGGAGATTGCCAATAATCTTTACCCTGCGCAAATTACTCATATCAAACTCAAGAAAGTCTTGCTCAATGAGCGTCAGGTTCTCTGCTGCTGCAAATCTGTTCTTTAAAAAACAGACCAACCGTTTATCTATCTCTACCGCAATAACCTGACACCCCTTTTCAATAAGCCGTTGCGTTAGAATGCCTTTGCCCGGGCCTATCTCAAGAACCGTTTCACCTGGGTGAAGGTCTAAAGCAGCAACAAGGGCATCAGCTGTCGCCTGATGGGTTAAAAATACCTGTCCCAGTGCTTTTATTGGTCGAATCGCCTTTGACGGTATTGACACGGTGGCATTTTTCTTAGGTTTTTAATTATTTACTATCAAGCAATCTGAAAACAGTGATGGGCATTATTGCGCGTAATCTGGGCAACCTCTGCCGGAGTTAGATTCAAAAGGTCCGCCAGAAATTTTAATGTCAGACGGATTAATGCCGGTTCATTACGCTTTCCTGGCCCGCGTTCCGGTTCTGGGACAAGATAAGGAGCATCGGTTTCGACTAACAACCGGTCTTGCGGAACAACGCGGACAACCTCCTGGAGTCTTTTGTCGCCATAAGTCAAAGAGCCGGAAAACGAAATATAAAAGCCCTTCGCTACCGCCCATTCGGCAAACTTTCTGCTTTCGGAAAAGCAATGTAAAACACCGTTAAAATAACCATGCTCTTCCAGAACCGCCATCGCCGTCTGGACAGCATCACGAACATGAATCACCAGGGGAAGGTTAAGCATTTTTGCCAGTTCAATCTGAGCCCGAAATGCTGTCTCCTGATTGGCGCGGGTAGAAAATGTTCGAAAGAAATCCAAACCAGTCTCACCAATCGCCTTTACCTGGGGTTCAATGCACATATCTTTCAGATTCTGGATATCTACACTCCGAAATGAATCTGCCTCGTGAGGGTGAACACCCACTGTACAGTAAATCCCCTTCTCTCCCCGGCAAAGCTCCACCGCCTCCTGACTATCCGGGACATTCATACTTACCGTAAGAATTTCCTTAACTCCAGCCTGCCGGGCTCGACGCAAAACTTCGTTGAGGTCATTACCGAAATGACTATCGGTTAGGTGACAGTGGGAATCAAATATAACCAAGCCGTCGGGGTTTGCCGGACTACGTCTGGGCATACCCTGTTATGAAACCGGTGAGCCCGGGGTTACCTCCCGGTCAACGGTGAGCACCGCGATATTGTCGCCATCTACCGCGGCCAATAGCATTCCGTTGGATTCCACTCCCCTGATTTTTGCCGACTGCAGATTGGTCACCACGACGATGTTCCGCCCAAGCAGCTCCTCCGGTTGATACTTTTCCCCGATTCCGGCAACAATCTGCCGTTGCTCACCCCCTAAATCAACCATCATCTTGATCAACTTGTTGGTGCCAGTGACCCGTTCAGCACTGACCACCTTTGCCACCCGCAGTTCAACCTTTTTAAACTCCTCGATGCTGATCATCTGACTTTCCTCCTTTTCTAAACTAATCGTCGCCCTTTGCGATGCACTCCCATCAGAAATTCCCAAAAGCGCCCGTTGCTCACTGATAATACTGTCCGCCAGTTTTTCAAAAAGAATCTCCACCTCACCAATTTCACCGGGCAGGGGCGGATTTAACGCATCTTGCCACATCTTCTTCCCGGTCCCCAGCATGCGGCCAATCCTCTGGCTGGTGAACGGCAAAAATGGCGCGGTGAGTATCTCCAGTGCCGCAACCAGACGCATACATACCGCCATCGTTCGGTCACACCGCTCCCGATTTTCCCGAAATGTCCGCCACGGTGACTGATAGTCAAAATAGCGATTTCCCAGCGCCGGCAGTGTCATCAATAACCTTGCCGCATCCTTTATTTGAAACGAATCAATCAACGCGCCCATCTCCCGCGTAACACTTTCTATTGTCTTAATAACCTCCTGTCCGGACTCATCTTCTATCGCAACCTGTGGTACCCGTCCGCCATAGTTCTTTTTTAAGAAAACCGCCACCCGGTTAACAAAATTCCCCAGGATATCGGCCAGTTCATTATTATTACGGGCGTGAAAATCTGCCCAGGTGAAATCCACATCACGATTTTCTGGCAGGTTGACCGCCAGGGCATAACGCAACGGATCCGGCGGAAATCTTTTTAAATAGTCCGGCAGCCAGATCGCCCAGTTCCGGGAAGTAGAAAGCTTCGATCCCTCAAGATTCAGAAATTCATTCGCCGGAATCTCGCCGGGCAGCACATAGTCGCCGTGCGCCATCAACATCGCTGGCCAGACAATTGCGTGAAAAACAATATTGTCCTTACCGATAAAATGAACCAGTTTTGTCCTCTTATCCAGCCAGTAGTCTTTCCAGCGCTCCGGGTCGCCGTTTCTCTCCGCCCACTCCTTTGTGGAAGAAATGTAGCCAATCGGCGCATCAAACCACACATACATCACCTTACCCTTAGCCTCGGGTAGCGGGACCGGCACCCCCCAGCTGAGGTCGCGGGTAATCGGACGGTCACTCAGCCCCCGTTTAAACCACCCCTCACAGAACCGTTTAACATTCGGTTTCCAGTTGGTCTTACTATCAATCCACTCCCGCAGGTCCTTTTCAAATTTAGAAAGGGCAAAAAACCAGTGGGTTGTCTCCCGAATTTGAGGAGTTGCGCCGCAGGTCTTACATCTGGGCTCAACTAACTCAAACGGCTCCAGCCACTTACCGCACGCCTCGCACTGGTCACCACGGGCACCGCTATTACCGCACGCCGGACAGGTCCCCTCAACATAGCGGTCAGCAAGAAACATATTACAGCGCGGACAATACAGTTGCTTTGTTGCCCTCGGCTTGATAAACCCCTTCTCATAAATTCGCAGGAAAAACTCCTGAGCATTGGCGTAATGAAGCGGCAAAGAAGTTCTGGAATAATTGTCAAACTTAATCCCCAGTTGTTCAAACGAGCGCTTGATTGACGGGTGATAACGGTCAACCAGTTCCTTCGGACTGATCCCTACCTGCTGGGCAGCAATCGTTATCGGAACACCATGCTCATCTGAACCGCAGATGAACAAAATATCCGAACCAATCAGCCGGTGATAACGAACATAAATATCTGCGGGAAGATAGGCACCAGCCAGATGTCCAAAATGGATTTCACCGTTAGCGTAAGGCAATGCACTGGTTACCAGAATCTTCACCGCCTTTAAGAATATCTATCGCCCCAATAAAGTCAAGCATTGACTATTCCGGCATCAACTTATTATCTTTTTAGTCCCGGCGCCCGGGCAGGAAAAACATCAATCGCCAACCCTGAATAACATACTCCCATTACCGTATAGCCGGATGTTAAATAGGAATAATAACCGCAGATTAAATGCGAGGAAAAACTGCTAATTACGCTAACAGTTAACTTCTGAGCGGGACTAAAGTTAGCGGATTGGGCAAGACGGATGATTGCGAGGGTAGTCAGTAATGATATTAGACCGTATCTCAATCACGGGGCAACCCCTGATACTGCTGGGGGGCTAGCCCCGGGCATACCCCTAGCTTACCCCATTTTAACAGACTCCCGGCACCGGCACCATTCTAACCATCAACAGATAAATATGTTAGTGCTTAATGACAACCCGCCTTTACACCCGCAACTTTTATTGCTAAAATAATGTGATGACCGCAACTCACAGCACAACAATTATCGGTGTCCGCCGTGATGGTCTGGTTGCAATGGCATCAGATGGACAGGTAACTCTGGGCGAAACGATCCTCAAACATAACGCCAGAAAAATCAGGAAGTTACATAACGACCGGGTTCTTGTCGGCTTTGCCGGCTCCACCGCTGATGCCTTTACCCTGTTTGAACGCTTTGAGGCAAAATTAGAAGAATTCTCTGGCAACCTACCCCGAGCGGTTGTAGAACTGGCAAAAGACTGGCGCACCGACCGGGTTCTGCGGCGCCTCGAAGCGCTCCTGGGCATTATGGACCGGCAATTCTCCTACATTGTTTCTGGTTCCGGTGATGTAATTGAACCGGATGACGGCATTATCGCAATCGGCTCTGGCGGTGCCTATGCCCTGATTGCTGCCCGGCTTTTATTAAAACACACCCGGCTGCCTGCTGATGCAATCGCCCGGGAAGCGATTCACAGCGCCGCAGCGGTCTGCGTCTACACCAACACCGAAATATTTCTCGAAACAATTTAACCCAGCACCCTGCCTTTTCTCAAGTTAATAACCCCGCCTGCGGGCAGCGGTCATCACCATAAGCGAACCTACTATCCTGCCGATTTTTTCTTGACACCGGCTCCGCTAACCTATACAGTTAGTGGAGGTTGCCGTGAAGTTTGCACGGTTAGCAGTTACTCTTCAAGCAGTTGAACCGGTACATCTCTCCCGTTACAAAGCTGCAGTTCTGCGCGGCGGCTTCGGGCTTGCGTTTCGCCGTGTCACCTGCCCGTTCCCGAAACAGGACTGCCTTGACTGTCTCTTAAGACAGACCTGCGTCTGGTCCTATGTCTTTGACACCCCACGACCAAAAGAGGCCAGAATTATGCCCAAAGCGGAAACGGTCCCCCACCCATTTGTAATTGAGCCACCGGAGCAGGAAAAAACACAACTGGACAAAGGCGAAGAACTAAGCTTCAACCTAATCTTGATTGGCAGGGCGATTGACTATCTCCCCTACTTCATCTTAACCTTTGAACAGATGGCAGAACAGGGTTTAGGACCCGGCAGGGGCAAACTAAAAGTCAAATCGGTCAGTCAGAACCGCAAACAAATCTACGAGCCGGAGACCAAAACACTCCACGCCCCCTTAACCCCTCAACGCCTCACCTTCTCCTCACCGTCAGACCCCTCCTCCCAACTCACCCTCCACTTCCTCACCCCAACCCGCATCATCTACCAGGGAAAAATGGTAAAAAAACCCGAATTCCCCATCCTTCTCCGCTCCCTCCTCCGCCGAATTACCCTCCTCGCCTACTTCCACGACCAACCAATAACCACCGACTACACCCCCCTTATCCGCCAAAGTGAGGTGATAAAGACCGTGGCGGAAGATTTAGCCGAACTCTCCTGGCGTCGCTTCTCCCGACGCCAGAAAAGTGAAATCCCGATGTCCGGGATTATCGGCACAATAACCTACCGGGGTGAAATCACCCCATTCCTGCCCTATCTCCGGGCAGGTGAAATCCTCCACATTGGCAAAGGCACATCCTTCGGGATGGGAAAATATAAAATGGAGGTGAAATGAATCAAGATAAAGAAAAAGAGCATCAGACCCTGCTCCTTGCCGCCCTGCTCCACGACATCGGTAAATTTCTTCAACGCACCGGTGAACACAGAGGCAGAAAACATCCAGAAATTAGCGCCTGGTTTGTCCGCCAATCACTGGGTGAAAACTGGACAGAGGTGGAACAAGCGGTTAACTATCACCACCTTGTTGAAAAAGAAAATGCCCCCAACCAGCATCTTGCCTTAACCCTTGTCCTTGCGGACTGGCTCTCCTCCGGCGAACGACGCGAACTTCCAGCAGATGAAACGGGCGAACCGGCACAGGACGCCCTGATCTCTATCTTCTCTCTTCTTCGCAATTCTGGAGAAGAAACATACTTTCCGATCAGGCAATTACCCGCAAATGGCGACATAAAACCCGGACCAAATATCCGCGCGACCCCTGATGATTACAAAAAACTCTGGCACGGATTCTCTACTGAGGCAAAACAATTATTAACCAGTGATAACTTCCATTTGCTATTCAATCAACTCCTCGCCCTGTTGGAAAAATACACAATTTTTATCCCTTCTGCCGCCTATAAGTCTAAAAGCGACATATCTCTTTACCACCATCTCAAATCAACCGCCGCTATCGCTGACTGTATCTACTATGATGGACTGACTCCGGAACAGATCAATCAAATTATCAACTCCTTTGAGACCAATCAACAGCCCATTGCCTACCTTGTTGCTGGCGACATCTCCGGCATCCAGGACTTTATCTACAACTTACGCCACAAAGGTGCACTCAAAAGCCTGCGCGGTCGTTCCCTTTACCTCCAACTCATATCTGAGGCAATCGCCTCAAGCATTCTCAACCACTTCCACCTCACCCGCGCCAACATCATCTTCACTGGTGGTGGACACTTCTATATCCTCCTCCCTGCCCTGCCTCACCTGGAAAGCCAGCTCAATGAACAGATTAAGGAAATTACCAGAACCCTCTTAAACGCCCACAAGGGCAGATTATCGGTAACAATCGCCACCCGCCAACTCACCACCCGGGACTTCATGGTAGAAAACTTCGGCAACGCCTGGGATGAACTCCACAAGGAGACCCTCGCCCGCGAAAAAAGGCGGCTCTTCCATCATCTACTTGATTCAGAAAACATCACTCGCATCCTTGGTCCTCACGGCACCGGTGGTGAAATGCCCGCCTGTAGAATCTGCGGCGAAGAAACCCAGGATAAAGACTCTGATGGTAATCCATTATGCAATCTCTGCGGAAGTTTCTTACAACTGGGCAAACAACTTCACGACGCCAGATATATACAGGAGATAGCCACCCCATCAGCGGATAACAATAACTTAGAAACCTGGACCGAAGTACTTGCCGCGCTCGGTAAAACTTACCGGTTTTCGCCCGAGCCGCCAACCTCAGGAGAAAACTTCATCCTCAATAATACAGAATTAACCACAACCTTGTCCGGTTTCCGCTTCATCGCCACCTATGTTCCAAAGAAAAACGGTGAAGCTGCTGAACTGGAAGATATTGCCGAAACCGCCACCGGTGTCCCCCGCTGGGGCGTGGTAAGGATGGATGTTGATAACCTCGGCGAGGTATTGAAAAATCTGCCTCACCGCTCCATCTCCCGTTTGAGCACATTCAGCTACCTCCTCGGTTACTTCTTTTCTGCCCGGGTTCAGGCGCTTGCCCCAAAAGATGAATTCAAAGATAAAATCTACCTTGCCTATGCTGGTGGTGACGACCTCTTTGCCATTGGTGCCTGGTCAATTCTTCCCGAATTTGCCCGAGCCATCTACGACGAATTCTGCAACTTCACATCCAGCAACCTCAAACTTTCTGCCGGTATCTTCCTTGCCCCAACTCAGAAATTCCCGGTTTACGAAGCGGCAACCCTCGCTGGCGAGGCAGAAAAAATGGCAAAAGAGAACGGTCGTGATAGTATAACATTCCTGGACACCACTTTAAAATGGGAAAAACTGCCCGAAGTGATGGAAATAAAACAAAAACTAACAGATTTACTCGACGCCGGAGCCCCGCGTGCCATCTTTGGCATTCTGCGGTCAACCTGGGAACAGTATCAACAGGCAAAAGAGGGGGTAATCCCTCTCTTCCCTATCTGGCGCCTGCTATATGCATTTCGGCGCCTGCAGGAAAGAGAAAAAGAACTTGCCCAGCGAATTGGTGAGTTAGAAAAGATGGTGGTGAGAGACACCGGTCTCCATCCCCATCTTAACCTAATCACCCGCTGGGCAGAACTGGAAACAAGGAGGAAAGATGCAGCAAAGAAACACACAAACACAGAGCCAATCGTTTGACCCGCAACCCAACCGGTTGCAAAAGATACTCGATGGTGATGCTCAGGAACTTGTCAAATATGCAGAAGAAATGGCTAAACAGCTCGTCAGAGATAGAAGAGAAGAACAACTTTCCACCGCCCAAATACGGAATGTCCTTGATGAACTGCAACAGATGCGCAATTTCGACCAAACTAAGTTACAACTACTTCGCCCGAAATTAGCCTATGCTGCTGGTCGTCACCGTGGTAAAGTCAAAGACCTTCAGGCAATTATGGACACCGCCATAACTCTTACCAAAACCGAAGATCATTTTAAGTATTTAAAACATCTTATAGAGGCAATTGTCGCTTATCATCGCCTTCACGGCGGAAAGTGAGGTTAAAATGGCAAGCCTGATTGGAAAAGTTTTAGTTAATGCCAAGGTTATATTGGTCTCCGGTATGCGAATTGGTGGCAGTCAAGGCGGACTCAAAATCGGCGGCGTGGACTTAAATGTTATTACCGACCCGAAAGGAAGACCTTACATTCCCGGTTCCTCATTAAAAGGTAAACTCCGCAGCCTCTTGGAAATACATAAAGGCGCCCAAATCGACAAAGGTGCCCACACCTGTGCGAACTCCTCTAATATCTGCGAGATTTGTAAGATGTTCGGGGTATTAGCAAAAGAGACTGGGACACTTACCCGTCTTATTGTCCGGGACACCTTCCTTGATGAAAATAGCATTACCGAGGAGATGCGCGAGAACATTGAACTCAAGTACACCGAAGTAAAGTTTGAAACTGCAATTGACCGAAGGACAGGCACCGCCCTTAGCGGCTCACTCCGTCAGATTGAACGCGTCCCTGCCGGTGCTAAATTCGGCCCTGCCGAATTTGTCTTCAATGTTTACGAAGAAGGCGACAAGGACCTGCTTAAATACCTGTTTGAGGCGATGGAACTCCTTGAAAACGACTACCTCGGTGGAATGGGCTCGCGTGGCTATGGCAAGGTCAAAATAGAAAACATTGGCATCTGGTGGAACAAAAAAGAAGACTACGAAACCGGCGATATCGAACTCAAAGAAGAAAGACGGATTAACGGTCAAATGAGGACCCCTTCAGCGCTGGTGCAGGGATTTGAAACTATCAAGGAAAAACTCAAATGAACCGCTCCTTTACCGCCTGCCTCCTTAAACCCCGTGGGCCAATTCACCTTGGCGACCGGGAAGGAATGCGTGAAGGCTCTGCGGATTTCATCCACTCCGACACCATCTTCTCCGCGCTCTGCCACTCCTACCGGCTACTCTATGGCGATGAGTTAAACAACTTACTCCAGGCGTTTACGCACACCTCCCCACCATTCCGCCTGACCTCTGCCTTTCCTTACTACAACAATAATACCTACTATTTTCCTGTTCCCCGCAACTGTATTCCTGAAAAAAAGAAGCACAAAAAGTTACGCTTCATCGCCCAGCCTGAATTTGAACGCCTCCTCGCCGGCAACCCGCTCTCCGAAAACCCGCCCGGTCTTCCCTCTAATGCCATCACCCGGGAAAACATCCCCGGGGTATCTCTTTCCCGTCTCACCGCTCATCCTCTTGAAGAAGGTGGATTCTATCATATTGGCATCACCTGGTTCGAACAAGGCGGGCTTTTTTTCTTGATTGACATCACCCAAGAATGGGAAGATAGAGTCAAAACCGCACTCCGGTTGATGTGCGAAGAAGGCATTGGTGGTTATCGCTCAATTGGGAAAGGGCAATTTGGACCGCCCGAATGGCAAACGCTCACCGTTAACATTCCTGAAACTCCGGACGCCAATCTCCTTCTCTCCCTCTACTACCCGCAGGAAAACGAAATTAACGGGCTCACCGAAGGCTATTACCAACTCATCGCCCGCAAAGGTTATGTCTTTTCTCCTGATAACCGCACCTTACGCCGCAAGGAGGTGTTTATGTTTGCCGAAGGCTCAGTCTTCCCCGGCAATGGACGCAAAGGGAAACTGGTAGATGTTACCCCTGATAACGCCCGGGAACTTGGGCTTCCCCACCAGGTCTTTCGTTACGGTCTTGCCTTCACCATCCCCTGTCGCCTAAATGTCCAACCATCCGGGAGGTGACAAATGGCAAACTCATTTACCGTAACCTTAAAAACCCTGACTCCGGTTCACATCGGCTCCGGTGATACCATCAACAAACTTGACTACTTTATAGAAGGAGACCGGTTCTATCGGGTCAATATGGATTCACTCTTTGCCGACCCGGACTTTGCCTCTCACCGTGATAAATTTCTTGAATCCGCGCCAGGCGGTCAGCCAATAGACCAACTCGTGCCCAAACCCTTATTAAAAGGGCACATCCGCTATTCAATCCCAATCCATCCCAGTGCCCGGAACACCAATCATATTGAAGTCCGGCTCTTCATCAAATCTGCTGGCAGAGTTTATATTCCCGGTTCATCCCTCAAGGGCGCAATCCTCTCCGCCCTGGTTTACGAGATACTGAAGATGTCTCCGGAGAGAGCAAGAAATGTCATAGCCAAAGACCCCATTGGTGAAACCCTGCCACAACTTGGCGGTAGGGGGTCAGACAAATTCACCCACTGGCTTGATGTCTCCGACTCCGACTTCAAAACACCCCAAGAATCCCTCCAGCTCTCCCTTGCCCGGGTTGAGGGTGCTCGTCGCAGAGGCAGAATCCCGATTCTCTATGAAACCATAAAACCTGGAATCCAGTTCACCTTCACCTTAAAACTTGACCCGGCATCAAAATTAACGCCCCAGAGCCTTATCCAGAAAGTTAACGACTTCTACCAGCGTGTTGCCCAGAAAGACAGCCACGGTACCCCTGCGCCCGCACAGACCGGTCTCATCCGTCTTGGTCAGGGGTCGGGAATGTTTGCCACATCGCTACTTATTCTGGCACAGGAACTGCAACTAACCAACTGTTATCGCCTGCCGCGCATTGACAAAATGACTGGACCACGCACCCGCAAACGCATCAACTCCAGTCCAATGGGCTGGGCGCAAATGGAGGTAATATGAAGACACTATTTATCGCTACGGTCGGAATTGGCACCGGCCCGGAGGTAGATGTTGTACCTCCCTTAATCGACTCCATCCGGAATTCCCATCCTGACCATCTTCTACTATTTGTTACATCTGAATCATCTGCCAATGGTAAAAAAATCCGCACTGAACTGGGCAGAACCGAAGACAATGCAACAATCCACGAACTAAAAGCAGATGAGTGGGATGTAGAGGAAATTTTTAAGGAGATGCTCGATGTCATTTCCAAAATCCAGCAGGAGCACGATATCAAATCCAAAGACATTACCGCTGACTTCACCACCGGCACTAAACCGATGTCCTCTGCCATGACACTGGCGGCGATGCGCCTCGGGATTGGGAGTCTCAAATACATCAGTGTCCGACGCGGCCCTGACCGCCGGGTGCGTCCGGGGACCGAGCGCATCATTGAATTTCGACCCCGTGGCTTTCAGGCTACCCTAACCATCTTATCCTCCATATCTCTCCTGCGCCAGTACCGCTTTGATTCAGTTATTCACCTTCTTAACACTCTCTCCGATGCACCTCTTAGCCAGACTGAAAAAGAGATGAGCGAAAACCTGATTCACCTTGCCCGCGCCTACAAATACTGGGACCTGTTTGACCACATCAAATTCCGCTCTGCCTATAATGAGGTGAAATTCGGTAGCACGCCGGCATTGAGCGAGTTCAAGGCATCTGACCAGACCTTGAGTAATGTTCATCAACTTGGTAAGGAAATGGAAAGCGACAATCCTACTGACCTCGCAGTGGTTGACCTCATCAACAACACCCGGCGCCGGATTGAAGAAGGAAAATACGACGACGCCACCGCCCGGCTTTACCGCGCTTGCGAAATGCTCGCCCAGTGGGTGCTTAAGGACAGATACTGTATTAACACCAGCGATGTTGACCTTAACCGCGTCCCGGAGCAGAGCAAAAAATGGCTTCAAGAATGTGCCACCGGAGAAAACGGAAAAATACAACTCCCGCTTTATAAATGCTATCAACTCCTCAAAGAAATGAAGCACGAACTGGGGGAGGAATTCTTCCAGAATAGCAAACTACAGGCGCTCCTCAAAGGAAGAAACAAATCCATCCTCGCACACGGAGTGACACCAATGACAGAAAACGGCACAATCAGTCTCCTTGAGGAAATAGAAAAATACACTAAAAAAGTGGTCGATAATTACGAAACTAAATCACAAACTCTTCGTTTCCCCTGGCAGGGAAAAGAATTAACTTAACCCTGCCCTCTGCTCTTTGACAATCTGGAGTGTTCGAATAAAATCCCTTACCCTCACACACAATGCTGGATGCTTTAACATTTAGAGGATGCGGACAGCGAAGGTTTCTAACTCCGCATCTGGATTTCACAATTTCCTGATGTTTTCGAAGGAGTTGTGATATGGCAATATTGTATGTCACAGAACAGGGTACAAGACTTACTCGGGAGTCCCGACGCCTGTTGGTTATCCGCGGCGAAGACACACTTGCTGACATTCCTGTTATCAAACTTGAGCGGGTGCTCATCTTTGGTTATGCCCAACTGACAACTCAGGCTCTGGAATTGCTTCTTAACGAAGGTATCCCTACCGTTTTTCTCTCTATAAACGGACGACTAAAAGGCTCCCTTGAACCTACTCGTTCTAAAAACATCCCATTACGAGTCCGACAATACGAGTGTGCCCGGAACCCTAATTTCTGTCTTGCCATCGCGAAAAATATTGTTACCGGTAAAATCAGAAACCAAATTCGTTTAATTCAACGATTTCAGCACAACCGTCCAGAAATGACCTTTCAAAGTTTCCAGGAAGATTTAAAGCGGCTTCTCCATCAGGTTAATAACAAAACGACCATCGGTGGCCTCTTGGGACTTGAAGGGCGCGCAACCGCGGTCTATTTTGATGCCTTTAAACAAATGTTTAAACACCTGGGGTTTACCTGCCGAACTCGACGCCCCCCGACCGACCCGGTAAATTCCCTTTTAAGCCTTGGTTATACCCTCCTTTGCTATGAATATCTTTCCGCCGTTTCCGCTGTTGGACTTGACCCTTATCTCGGTTTCTTTCATCAAATAAGTTATGGACGACCCTCCCTTGCTCTGGATCTCTGCGAAGAATTGCGTCATCCCGTAATTGATATGCTAACGCTTGACCTGATTAACCGGGGTATTATTACCGCCGATGATTTCAATCAAGATTCCGGGGCTTTTATTCTTACTTCCCGGGCGCGTGTCCGCTACTTTACCAAATACGAGCGTCGGATGACTATTCAGTTCGCTCACCCCCGCACCCACATCACCACCAATGTTCGGGGGGTAATCCGCAGCCAAGCACTTAAGATGGCACAGGCAATCAAAGAAGGGACTTATTATGAACCGTTCATTATTGGGTAGGGACAAATGGTTTGTGGTTGTTAGTTACGACATCAAAAACGACCGCCGTCGGAATAGAGTCTGTAAAGAACTCAAGAACTTCGGCGAACACATCCAGTTTAGTGTTTTTGAGTGTTTGCTGGACGAAAAAGAGATAACCCGGTTAGAAAGGAAACTCGGTGCGTTAATTGACGAAGAGGAAGATACTGTTAGAATTTACTTGTTGTGTAACGGATGTCGGATGCGGACAAAGGTGATTGGAACAGGAGAACTAACCGGAGACCTGGATGTGGTGGTGGTGTAATTTTGGGTTGAGGCGGAAAAAGGTTAGACACTTGGGGTCAACACAATTGTCTGATTTAACTAACGGTATTGTGGAAGGTTATAATGACGAGCCTCTGAAACCTTGCCCTGATGAAAAGGGATTGAGACGTCAACATTTACGACCTGAATAGCGCGTATCCTTCTGAAATCTCTGAAACCTTGCCCTGATGAAAAGGGATTGAGACCTAAATTGTCAATGGGTCTATAATTTTAATGGCGGTTTAATCTCTGAAACCTTGCCCTGATGAAAAGGGATTGAGACGGTAGGGTAGCGGGTTTCTTTGAGCACAACCTCAGTCTGGTCTCTGAAACCTTGCCCTGATGAAAAGGGATTGTGACGCGCTGGACTGAAACAAACCTGATAATATCCGCTAAATGCCCTCTGAAACCTTGCCCTGATGAAAAGGGATTGAGACAACCGGCATCATAGCACCATTTATAAGCGCCGGACACCAAGCCCTCTGAAACCTTGCCCTGATGAAAAGGGATTGAGACGATAGGCTTGTCCGTTTTCTATGCCGAAACGCGCTATATAGCGATCTCTGAAACCTTGCCCTGATGAAAAGGGATTGAGACCTCAAAGGAGGTAAATCGTTTTGCGACTTCTACATAGAAATTTCTCTGAAACCTTGCCCTGATGAAAAGGGATTGAGACACCCTTTTTTCAAAGCAGGCTTGACCGGTGTTGCTGGATTCTCTGAAACCTTGCCCTGATGAAAAGGGATTGAGACCCCTTCTGCACATGGAAAAACGTGGTGTCGCTCCGACTTTCATACTCTGAAACCTTGCCCTGATGAAAAGGGATTGCGTGGGTAGGACGGAGCACCGAGCGTGGAGCAGGGGGACTATCCCGAGGGTAGCCCACCGCCCCTAACTATGAAGTTGTTAGCGAAAGTGTTATCGGACAGCGGAAAAAAACAGGCAAAAAGATGGTGCGAAAGGGTGTTGTTAAGGGTGTTATCGTTAACGGAAAATAATAGTGGCTGTTAAGCCGCTTTTTCTATGCTATTTTTGTTTTTAGGGTTTTGTTATGCCTGGAAAGATGAATTAGTGAATGCCAAGGATGTGCGCCATTGAGTAAAAACCCGGCTTCTGTTTTACTATCCAGCGAATTGCGGTTATGACACCGTAGGCGAACGCGACCCGGCTTTCCGCTTTATGAATCAGTTCAATCCGTTCACCCGGACCGCCAAATATAATCGTATGCTCGCCCACCACATCGCCGGTGCGGATAGAACTTATCGGGATGTGCCGGTTTTCCGTCTCTTCCTGTATCGCACCGGCAAGTAAACGTGCCGTGCCCGAAGGTGCGTCTTTTTTTCTGCGGTGGTGTGTCTCAATGATGTTGATATCATAGCTATCGCCCAGCAATCTGACCGCCTGTTTTGCCAGTTTAACCAGGACCGCCACACCCAAAGAGAAATTCGGAGCAAACACCACCGGAATCTTCTCACCCGCGGACCGTAACTCCTGATGCTGGGCTTCACTGAATCCGGTAACACCAGTAATAAATGGCTTTTCCTTTTCCTGACAGAGCCGGATGTTTTCCAGCACCGCATCAGGAACGGAAAAGTCAACAACAACATCCGCCTGGCCAATCACAGCTTCTAATTGCGCAGTCACAAAGCCGCTACCAATTGGTGTTCCCAGCAACTGATGTCCTGCTGCCTCCACTCCCCCAACAACCTGAATATCCGGCTGAGCGGAGATTAATTTAGCAACCTCGCTCCCCATTCTGCCACAGACACCGACAACAACAACCCTGAGCATTTAATCTTTAATTTCTAATCCGTAATCAATTAGCGCCCGGCGTAAAATGGCTTCGTTTTCCTTGCTCAACGGACAGAGGGGCAAACGCGGTTCACCTGCCGGCATCCCCAAAAGGTTCATCGCCGCCTTTACCGGAATCGGGTTGCTCTCAATAAACAGCGCCTTGATTAAGGGAAACAGCCGAAGGTGGTATTCTCTTGCCACCGCAATGTTACCGGCAAGAAACTCGCGCACCATCTTTTCCACATCAGCGGGCACAATGTTGGAAACAACCGAGATTACCCCTTTTCCACCCACCGCCATAATCGGCAGGGTAAGTGAATCATCACCGGAAAGCACGGTAATCCGTTCACCGCACCTTAAAACAATCTCGCTGGACTGGTCAAGGATACCTGACGCCTCCTTGACCGCAACGATATTCGGGCAGTCCTTTGCCAGCCGCTCCACCGTCGCGGGCGTAACATTTACCACACTGCGCGGTGGAATGTTATAAACGATCACCGGCAACCTGGTCGCCTCGGCGCAGGCACGAAAATGGCGATAAATGCCTTCCGGGGTCGGTTTATTGTAATAAGGCGTCACCACCAGCGCCGCCTCAACCCCCAACTCTTCTGCCCGTTTTATCTGCCGGACCGATTTGGCGGTACTGTTTGTGCCGGCGCCGGCAATTACCTTTGTTTTCCCCTTTGCCTCGCTAAGCGCAACCTCGAGAACCGCCTCCCACTCCTTTTCGGTAAGACTGGGCGCCTCGCCGGTGGAACCGCAAACAAGAATCCCGCTAACACCCTGCGCAATTTGAAACCGGATATTTTCCTTCAAGCCCGTCAGGTCTAACTCCCCGTCTTTAAAAGGGGTGATTAAAGCGGTAATACAACCAGAAAACATCCTGCCTCCTTTAAAAATTATAATGGCGGTGTAATCTCCGGTGCCGATTCTGCCGGCGCAATCCCGAGAATCCGGTCCACATCAGCACCGGTGAGGATTTCCTTTTCCAAGAGCGCCTTTGCCAGGGCGTCCAGTTTCTCCCGATTCTCACTCACCAGCCGGAACGCCCGCTCCGCCTGGGTGTCAACAAACCGCTTAATCTCGGAATCAATCAACCGCGCGGTCTCATCCGAAAATGTCCGGTGCAACCCCAGTTCCCTGCCCAGAAATATCTCCTCATTTCCCTTACCAAAGGTCAAGGGACCTAACTTCTCGCTCATGCCCCATTCAGTTACCATCCGGCGGGCAAGCAGGGTTGCCCGGTCAATGTCATCACGGGAGCCGGTAGAGATGTCGCCAAAAACAATCTGTTCCGCTGCCCGACCACCGAGCATCACCGCCAGCTGGTTCAAACAATACTCCCGGGAGTAAATCCGACGGTCATCAAGCGGTAGTTGCTGGGTTACACCAAGCGCCCGGCCGCGCGGGATAATCGTTACCTTGTGAATCGGGTCGGTCCCGGGTATTAATCGGGAAACCAAGGCGTGTCCTGCCTCATGATAGGCAATCCAGCGCTTCTCTTCGTCACTGATTAAAAGACTCCGGCGCTCCACACCCATCAACACCTTGTCCTTGGCATCCTCAAAATCCTGCATCGTTACCGCGGTCCGTGCGCGGCGGGCAGCAAGCAACGCCGCCTCATTAACCATATTCGCCAGGTCCGCACCGGAAAAGCCCGGCGTCCCCCTTGCCAGAACCTTCGGGTCAACATCCGGCGCCACTGTTATCCGCCGCATATGCACCCGCAGAATCCCCTCCCGACCCTGGACATCAGGCAGGTCAACAACAATCCGCCGGTCAAACCTGCCCGGTCTTAAAAGCGCCGGGTCAAGAATGTCCGGACGGTTGGTCGCCGCCATAATAATCACGCCATCGGTTGCCTCAAATCCGTCCATCTCCACCAGTAACTGATTTAAGGTCTGCTCCCTTTCATCATGACCGCCACCCAGGCCCGCGCCCCGCTGTCTGCCCACCGCATCAATCTCGTCAATGAAGATAATGCAGGGGGCATTGCGCTTTCCCTGTTCAAATAAATCCCTGACCCGGGCAGCACCCACACCAACAAACATCTCAACAAAATCCGAGCCAGAAATAGATAGAAAGGGCACTCCCGCTTCACCCGCCACCGCCTTGGCAAGCAGGGTTTTACCTGTGCCGGTCGGGCCAACCAGAAGCACACCCTTGGGAATCCTGCCACCCAGGCGCTGGAACTTCTGCGGTGATTTAAGAAAGGCGATAATCTCCTGCAGTTCCTCCTTTGCCTCCTCCACTCCGGCAACATCATTGAATGTCACCCGGGGGCGGTCCGAGGTTACCAGTTTTGCCCTTGACCTGCCAAATGTGAACGCCCGGTCCTGACCTGATGTCATCCGACGCATAAAAAGAATCCATATCCCGATAACCAGCACCCAGGGAAGAATGGAAATAATTATTGTGGGCCATTGTGACCTTTCCCGGGCATCAACATAAACATCATTTCTTAAAAGCCGGGGAATCAACTCCGGGTCGTTTTCTGGCGCGGTGGTGCGAAATTCAGTGTACTTTTTTGTCCCCTTATCACCGCTGGTCTCAGCGGGTTCGCGCAGGGTCCCGGTAATGTCCCGTTCGGTAATCACCACCCGCACCACATTCTTCGCCTCAACCTGTTTAATAAAATCGGTATAACTTATTCGGGTGGCACCATCCTGACGCTGGAGGAAAAAAGACCACACCAGCCAGGCACCGACAAAAACAAACACCCAGATGACTAAAGAACCAATCGCCCGGCTGGCCGATGGTTTAATCGCCATCAATTAACTCCTGGCGGCGAATCGGTAAAACAAGGTTTTCTTTATCAATTGTAACTGTAACCCCACCGGATAACTGATGGCTGCCCCTGAGCCTCTTTTCGGTTAAAAAAAGTAACCTTTCCACCGCCTCGGCATCAATTTTCGGTAGTAACGCTTTTACCATTCTTCTCTTCAAAACATTATTATAAGAATTAAACTCGTTAATGTCAATTACTACCCCGGCATTTCCCCGGCGGGCTAACCGCTCCACCATCCTGGTGCCGAGAAAGTCAAGTAACAGGTCTTCGGCACCGATAATTGCGGAACTGCGCAGGACATTTTCTCTTACCCCGGGGTTGATTGTACCGAGAATAGGCACCACCACCTTGCGGATAAGGTTCCGGGGAATCTGGATGTCCTCGTTTGTCTCATCCTCCACCCATTCTATTCCCCTTGCTTTGAGATAATAGCGAATCGCCTCCCGCCGCACTTCTAACAGAGGTCGAACAAATATCCCCCGGCGTAACGGAATGCCCGCTAACCCCCTCAGCCCTGTCCCGCGGGTTAAATTTAATAAAACCGTTTCCAGATTGTCATCGGCGTTATGCCCCAGAGCCACCCGCTCACATTTCAGCCTCCTTGCCAGCCGCCGAAAATGCAAGTACCTTAACCACCGCGCCGCCTCCTCAATACTTAAATGATTACGCCGGGCATAAGCCTGCACATTGACCCGCACCACAACCAACTCAATCCCCCACCGCCGCGCAAGTTCCCAAACAAACCGCTCATCATCTACTGCGGTCTTTCTTAACTGGTGATTAATATGCACCGCAAATACCTCCAACCGCATCCTCGGAGCAACAATTCGCACCAGGTCCAGCAAAGCCACCGAATCCGCACCACCGGAAACCCCGACCAGCACCCGACTGTTTTCTTCAATTAAGCGATACCGCTTAACCGTATTGAGAAACTGATGGAAAACCGACAACTTTTTCACACTACATATTAAAAAGAACCACACCCATCGTCAACAGACCAATCCTTCACCCTCCGCAAATTAACAATGCCTCAACTCCTCTATAAATACAATGTTACCCCCGTGGCTTAGTTTACATAAAAGGCAACAAGTTCCGGGATGAGTTATTTTTATAATTAATTGATATTGCGATGGTTAACGAGATTTCAAATTTGTTCAGGGGGCTAGCCCCCAGCAGTCCCGGTGGCAAATGTGGATTCAATTATATGATAAGGCTCGGGGCGTGTTGCGGACCTTAATTCTTTAGCGGCTTTGCGGGTTATCCGGTTATCGAGCGATAGGGTAATACCTGTCAGAAGCGCTGTCCCTGCCTGTGTGGTCTTTCTCTTGTTAACCCGCTATCGGGCAGAGGCAAATGGTGGCGGGTTTATTCTGTCGCCAGCGCCAGCCTGATTTATTGACTTTGCTCGCTATATTTCTAAAATAAAGTTTAACAACAGGCATCTGGTAAAACTGCCAACGCGAGGATGGCGGAACTGGCAGACGCGCCAGACTTAGGATCTGGTCCCGAAAGGGATGGGGGTTCAACTCCCCCTCCTCGCAGTTGTTATTGAGATAAATAAAGGAGCATTAATTGGAAATCGCGGTTAAATCGCCCAAGGAATGGCTGAGGGAGATAGAAGTAGAAATTGAACCCGATAGATTAAAGAATCGGGTTCAGGAACTTATTGAGCAGTATCAGGACCGCGCCGAGGTCCCGGGTTTTCGCCGCGGCAAGGTCCCGAGAACTATCCTGGAGCGTCGGTTCGGCAGTGCGCTGGAGTCAACCGCGGTGGAAGAACTGGTGGAACAGGCGCTAACCGAGGCGATGGATAAAAACGGTATAAAGCCGGCATCAAGGGTGCAGTTTGATGAACTCGAGGTAACACCAGAAAAAAGCATCCGGTTCCGGGCATCGGTGGAGGTTGTGCCTGATTTTGAACTAAAAACCTATACCGGCTTGAACCTGCGCCGGCCTGTGCCGGAGGATTTTGACCAGGAGTTTGAAAAACGGATAAAGGAACTGCAGGAAAAGTGTGCGGTGTTTCAGCCCATTTCCCGTCCGGCACAGAGTGGTGATTACATCGTCGTCGATTATGTGTTAACCGAGGGCGAGAAAACGCTCGTCGGTCCGAAAACCAATGTCACGATTCAGGTAGATGGACCGGGCAACCATCCCGAAGTAAACAAAGCGCTGTCAGGAGTAAAACCAGGAGATGAGCGCCAGGTTGATATCGCCTTTCCCGCTGACTATCAGGACAAGGAACTCGCCGGCAGAACGATTACCTATCGTTTTAGCGTCCGCGGGGTCAAGGAAAAGATTCTCCCGGAAATTACCGAGGAGTTTGCCCAAGACCTGGGTTTTGAAACCCTTGACGCCCTGCGCCAGACGCTCAACCAAGAGATTCTTGCCGAACGGGAGGAGCAGATTAACGAGGAGTTGCGCCATCAGGTCGTTGACCAGCTGGTTACTCAACATGAATTTGAGCCCCCGCGCTCCTGGGTGGAAGACCACCTTGCCCGGATGCGCCAGCAACTGAATCTGCCTGACACCCCCGAGGTGCGGGAAAAACTCCTGCCGGTCGCAACCCGTTCCGCCCGATTCGACTGCATCGTCCTGAAAATCGCTGAGCGGGAAAATATCGCGGTCGATGAAGAAGAAATCCAGAGTCAGATTGAGGAACTTGCGCAAAATAGCGGACACCCGGCAGAAGAAATTGCCCCGCTGGTTAACACCGCCTCATATCGCTTTTACGCCTTGCAGAAAAAGGTCCTGCAGTTTATTATCGAGCGGGCAAACATCAACTAAAACTATGGAACTTTTAAATCGCCTTCAGCGTCTAATTAAATGATGGATAAGAAGTTAGTAAATCAGGAAACCGAGGAGGTCCCTGTGTTAATCCCGATGGTGATCGAACAAACCGGCCGGGGAGAAAGAGCCTACGACATCTACTCCCGGCTATTAAAAGAAAGGATTATCTTTCTTGGTCAGCCGGTGGACGATAATGTTGCCAACCTGGTTGTCGCCCAGTTGTTATTTCTGGAAGCGGAAGACCCGGAAAAGGACATCTATCTCTACATCAACTCCCCGGGCGGCGTGGTCTCTGCTGGACTGGCAATTTATGACACAATGCAATACATTCGGCCGCAGGTATCAACCATCTGCGTCGGAGAAGCGGCATCAATCGCCGCCCTGCTCCTTGCTGCGGGAGAAAAGGGCAAGCGGTTCGCCCTGCCCCGTTCCCGAATGATGATTCACCAGCCTTCGGCTTATGGTTTGAGCGGACAGGCAACCGATATTGAAATCCACGCCCGGGAACTGGTTCGGGCAAAGGAATTGCTCGCCGAAATCCTCGCCCAGCATACCGGTCAACCGGTGGAAAGGATTCTTAAAGACACCGACCGGAACTTCTTTATGTCCGCCCAGGAGGCAAAGGAATACGGACTGATTGACGAGGTCATCAGTAAACGCAAATGAGTTACCGGCGCCATTCACCAAGACAGAAGTTACCCAATGCCTGTTCCTTCTGTGGCACACCTGAAACCCCGACCAATCAACTGGTGCGCGGGCGGGAAGGACTCATCTGTGAACAGTGCGCCCGTCTGGCGGTAAGCCTCTTCGAAGAAAAAGAGACCGCCGCCCCCTCATTAAAAGAAATTCCCAAGCCCGCGGAAATCAAGGCGTTTCTGGATGATTTCATAATCGGGCAGGAATACGCCAAAAAGGTGATTTCGGTCGCGGTCTACAACCACTATAAACGGATAAGCGCCCAGCGAAACGGACCGCAACTGGACAAAAGCAACATCCTACTTATCGGTCCCACTGGCGTCGGGAAAACATTAATTGCCGAAACACTCGCCCGGTTTCTCAAAGTTCCATTTTCCATATCTGATGCCACCCCGCTAACCGAAGCCGGCTATGTTGGCGAGGATGTGGAAAACATCCTGCTCCGCCTGCTCCAGGCAGCAAACGGTAACATCCACCGGGCAGAAATCGGTATCGTCTACATTGACGAGATCGACAAGATTGGCAGAAAGGCAGATTCACCATCCATCACCCGGGATGTTTCCGGTGAAGGGGTTCAACAGGCCCTTTTAAAGATTCTCGAGGGGACAGTAGCCAATGTCCCGCCCCAGGGCGGAAGAAAACACCCTGAACAACAGTTTATCCCGATAAATACCAGAAACATCCTTTTTATCTGTGGCGGGACTTTTGAAGGTTTAGATGAGATAATTGAACGCCGGATTCGCACGACAACCATCGGTTTTGGAACAGAACTCAATACCCGCCGCACCCTGACTTCGGACGAACTCCTCACCCTTGTCCAGCCTGACGACCTGATAAAATTCGGACTGATACCGGAGTTTGTTGGCCGGCTGCCGGTTATCGCACCCCTCCACAGCTTATCCCGAAACGCACTTGTTGAGATTCTTACCAAACCCCGCAACGCCCTGTTAAAGCAGTACCGTTACTACTTTGAACTGGAAGGCGTAAAACTTACCTTTACCCCGGACGCCCTCGACGCCGTTGCCGAAAGGGCACTGGTATTAAAAACCGGGGCGCGGGGGCTGCGTGCAGTTTTGGAACAGATAATGCTGGATATAATGTTTGAACTACCGGCGAAAAAGAATGTTGTTGAATGTATTATTACCTGCGAGGTAATTACTGAAAGAAAGCCGCCCGAATATATCTTCGGGCGGCAGCAGTTGCGCAAAGCGCAGTAAAGGGCAGCTATTCCTCCGGTTCAAACTGCTCCTTTGTGGCGCCGCATACCGGACAGACCCAATCAGCTGGCAGGCTCTCGAACGGCGTTCCGGCTGGAACCCCATTATCCGGGTCACCCTCTGCCGGGTCATAGATATAGCCACAAACTGTACAAACATACCGAACCATCTTATGACTCCTTTCCTGCTTTTTTATTTTCTCAGCCTGATAGGTTGGTGCACCCTTACCTGTCTTCCCTTTCTTAACCTCGTGGTAATAGGAATAGGTAAGTGGTTCACCCGATTTTAATTGACGTGCCGCAACCACCTCACCAACAAAAAGCGTATGAGTAACACAGTCAACCTGCTGACGCACATTTGCCTCCATCACCGCAATTGCATGCTGGGTAATAACTGGCGCACCGGTAACCCCAAATTCGTAACTCACGCCTTCGAATTTATTCACCTCGCGCCCCGACTTAAAACCGAACCTTCCGATGAACTCCATGGGTGTATCCTTCTCTAAAACTGAAACGGCAAAAACCCCGCTTTTCTGAATAAACTCGTGCGTCAAACTGTTTTTGTTTATCGCCACCACAATCAAGCACGGAGTAAGCGCCACCTGCTCCACGGTGTTCACCGTCAAACCGTTTAACCGTTCGTTGTCTTTGCTCGTAACAATATAAAGACCGTAAGAAAGAGTGTTTAATGCTGTTAAATCGACCTGGTTATCCATAACTTACTTTATCCTTTCTTTGAGCCTCTGCCCCAATCCCCTGCCCCAGTTCCAGCACTGCTGCAGATTATTTTCATCCGGCACATACTTTACCTTTAACGGCTCGGCAATAACCTCCACACCCATCGCGCGCAACTCATCGTTAATGAGCGCCGCCGCTTCGCCACTCCAGCCATAGGAGCCGAACGCTGCACCCACTTTATTTTTCGGTTTCAACCCCTTCATATAAACCAGCATATCCGCCACCGTCGGAAAAAGTCCATTATTGAGCGTCGGCGACCCCAGAACAACCAACCCAGCGTCCAGCATCTCGGTCATGACATCACTGCGGTCATTGGCACGTAACCGCATTAATTTCACATTTATCCCTTCACCCGCGATACCCTCAGCAATCGCCCGCGCCATAAAATCGGTGCTCTGCCACATCGTATCATAAACCACAACCGCCTTGGCGGTCGGTCTTTGCTCTGCCCAATCTTTGTACCAGGAAACCACCGTAAGTGGCTCTTTGCGCCAGATAGGACCGTGGTCAGGTGCAATAATATTTACCTCCAATCCCAGCTCTTTTATCCTCTCCAGCAACTTTAGCACCAGAGAAGAATAGGGCAACAGGATATTAGCGTAATACTTTGCCGCCTCAAATTTAAGCGTGGGCAAAGGAATTTCATCGGCGAATCTTTCACTGGAAGCCAGATGCATACCGAAGCCATCCTGAGAGAATAACAACCTTTCATCTGGTATATAACTGACCATACTATCAGGCCAGTGGAGCATCCTGGTCTCAAAGAACTTAACGGTCAGTTTACCGAGGGGCAAACTTTCACCATCCTTAACCGCAACCACCTCACGCCCCAGGTGAAAATGTTCTTCCAGCGCCTTTGCCCCCATTATCGAAGCAAATATCTTCTCTGGTTTAATTACATCGATAACCAGGGGCAAGGCACCGGAATGGTCCATCTCCGCATGATTGGAAATGATGTAATCAATATCCGCAGGCGCAACCACCGTAGCAATTCTCGCAAGCATCTCCTCCTTAAATGGCGCCTTTACCGTATCAATCAAGGTTATCTTTTCATCCAGAACTAAATAGGCATTATAAGTTGTCCCGCGGCTGGTTGAATAACCATGAAAATCCCTTACCGTCCAGTCAACGGCGCCGACCCAGTAAACCCGGTCGCTTAACTTCACCGCGCTGAATCCCATCACTGCCTCCTGAATCCTCAATCAGTCAGTCCCGGCTGTCCCCTGCGCATAAAGACGCGCCAGTTCCGGCGGCAGGATAAAGGTCCTCTGTCCTAACTCCCGGTCAATCATTAAAATTCCCCGGCTATCTCCGTCAACCAGCTTCAGTTCCTGAGCGATTTTTGATGTGCTTGCCTCCTCCTCAACCTGCTCATCAACAAACCATTGTAACAGACTGTTAGCAGCGTAATCGCCCTCTGCCTGAGCGAGTTTAACAAGTTCGTTAATCTTGCTGGTGATAAACTTCTCATGTTCATAAGCCGCCTCAAACGCCCGGCGTGGTGAATTCCAGGTATGAGCGAGAACCGAGAGTGGTTCAAGTTTTACACTGCCACCCCGTTCAATGATGTGTTTATAAAAACGCATCGCATGGGTCACTTCCTCCTGAACCTGTGCTCGCATCCAGCGTCCCATACCCTCAAAACCGGCACTGTCAAAATAAGCCGCCATCGCTAGATAAAGATAAGCCGACTCCAGTTCGTGCTTAATCTGCTGATTAAATGCCTCTTCCATCCTTTTCGGAATCATTTATACCCCCTTCCAGAGCCCGTGAAGATTGCAGTACTCCCGGGCATAAACCTCCTGGGCAGCAACCGAGAAAAGCGCCTCCGGCGCCTGTCCCGGTGCAAGAAAGTAGTGATAAACCCGGCCATCAGCGATCAGTTCAATCCATTCAATGTAATGCTTCTCCTGCATCGGATGAGGCACGCTCCCCACTTTTACCCTGTAACCATCAGCCACCTTTTCAATTACGGGGATATGCTTCTCCTTTGCCCCCTCCGAGGTGTTCTCGACCATCAGTTTCATCGGCTGCCCACAACAGACCAACTGCCCCGCACCAGGATGAAGAACTTCAACGATATTGCCACATATTTCGCATTTGTAAACATCTAATTTCTTAGCCATTTATACCTCCCTGTTTTATTTTTATTTAATTAACCTGCTGTCTATTCCGGTAAAACCGCACTCCGGGATATAACAGCTCACATCAATAAACTGACAGTTCTTTCCGCAGGCTGGACAGACATCGGGTGGCGAAACCGCCTGAATTACATAGTGGCAGTTAGAGCAACTCCAGTAAGGGGCCTTAGCAGGGACCTTTTCTTCTGCCTTCCTCTCCATCTTCTTTTGCATCGGCTTGTTACAGCAAACCAATGTCCCGCCCCCTTGATGGACAACCCCGACAATCTGTGCGCAAACGCTACAGCTATAAACTGTTGTTTCCTTTTTCACCGTCACCGCCCCTTCTTGTGATTTATTTTACCTGTTTTATCGCTTCCAAAACCGAAGCGTAATCCGGTTCCTGACCGATATCTTTCACCAGCTGCACATAGCGAACCGTGCCAGTACGGTCAATCACAAATACCGCTCTTGCCAGCAGTCGTAATTCCTTAATAAGCACCCCGTAGGCGCTTGCAAAAGATGCTTCACGATGGTCAGATGCAGTTGTCAGCCGGTCAACACCTGCTGCGCCGCACCAGCGCTTCTGGGCAAATGGCAAATCCATACTCACCACCAGAATTACAACATCATCACCGAGGTTTGCCGCCTCTTTATTAAACCGTCTCGCCTCCAGGTCACAAACTGAAGTATCAAGTGAAGGGACTGAGACAATGACCAGAACCTTATTCTGGAAATTGTCCAGCGAAATATCCTGCAGCTCGGTGCCCAACAGATGAAAGTCCGGTGCCTTATCACCAATCCCCGGCAGGTCACCAAGCAGGGTTACCGGCTTTCCCTGCAAAAAAACCTCGCCATGCCGTTCCTTCATTACCAATTCTCCGCCAACAGTTCAAAATAACCCCGGGGATGCGCACAGGAAGGACAAACCTCCGGCGCCTCGGTTCCTTCGTGAAGATAACCGCAGTTCAAACAGCGCCAGACAACCGGTTTTTCCCGCTTGAACACCCTGCCGTTCTGAATGTTTGCCATTAACGCCTGGTATCTTTTCTCGTGTTGTTTCTCCGCAACAGCAATTGCCCGGAAAATTTCAGCGATATTGGCAAACCCCTCTTCCTCAGCAATCCGGGCAAATTCCGGATACATCTTGTCCCATTCGTAATGCTCACCGGCTGCTGCCTGCTTTAAATTTTCCACTGTCGTGCCAATTACACCCGCGGGAAAGGAAGCATGTACTTCTACCTCTCCGCCCTCCAATAGGTTAAAAAGCCTTTTCGCATGTTCCTTTTCCTGATTGGCGGTCTCCTCAAAGATTAAAGCAATCTGGATATAACCTTCTTCCCGTGCCTTGCTCGCGAAATAGGTGTAACGATTTCTTGCCTGGGATTCACCGGCAAATGCGGTGAGGATATTTTTTTCGGTTCTACTTTCTTTTAAGTTCATTTTACCTCCTTTTTATTTTTCTTTTAATATTAGACTCAATCCCCGGCGCCGGGATTCAATTAAATTACCAGAGCCTTAATCGAAAATAGCGCTCGGGGTGACTTTTAATATCATCAATCAGGTTCTTTAACTGCCGGGTGGCTGTTAACAGCTCCTCATAAAGTTCGGGCGAGGTAAGGATTTTCCTGGCAGTGGATTCGCCCTCGAGCATCCCGGAAAGGCTATCAAGAATAGTTGACAGCTGTTGCATATTTCTACTCGTAAGAACAAAACCTGAATCCAGCGCCCTTAACCTTCTGTCCAAAATTGAAATCAACTCGTCCTTGGTTCGGCGCATCTCCTCGGTCAGGTCCTCGGGGTTAATCTGACGCAGCAATTCATCCAAACGTAAAAGTGCTGCTTCTAGGTCAAGCACCTCGGTACTCCCTTGAAATACAGTGGTGTCGGTTGCCGCGGCACCGGTTCCCGGAGTTACCATCAGATAGCGGTCGCTTCCTAAATAGGAGAGCGACCTGATGGCAAATCTGGTATCCCGGGTAAGTTTTACATCCTTCTCCAGCACTAGTTTCACCAGCACACCGTTATCCAGCAGTTTCAATTCCGCTACCTTTCCTTTGGTCACACCGAACACATCGACCCGGTCACCAGCCCGTAGTCCGGCAACATCTTTAAAATATACGCTCACCACCCAGGTATTTTTCTGAAAAGACCTGCCGGTAAACCAGAAATAACCGAAAACCGCCAGCAAAACACCCACTAGGACAAAAATCGTCACCAGGAGGTCACGCAACTTCGGATTCATAATCCTCCTTTTTAACATCATCAGACTGAAACACCTGCGTCTCTTTTAAAATGTAAAACCGATTGGTGAAAAAACAGGCACTTTCCAGGTCATGAGTGACCACAATGCTATTTCGACCGTCTCTCCTTCCTTCATTGGCAATCAACCAGCATACTCGCTCCCGGCTTACCGGATCAAGCCCGCTGGTAGGCTCATCTAAAAAGAGATAGCGGGGTTTTTGCACCAGCGCCCGGGCGATGGCAACAAGTTTTACCATTCCACCAGAAAGTTCCTTCACCCTTAACCTTTCTATACCCTTCATCCCAACCAGCTCCAGCACCTCGCCCACCCGCCGGTTGATTTCGCCGGTCCTCATTTTCGTCTTCTCCCGCAAGGGCAGGGCGATATTGTCGGCAACGCTGAGCCAGTCAAATAGCGCCCCGCCCTGAAACACAAACCCAATTTTATTTAAAACCGCCCGATTATCAGCAAATCTACCGTACCGCAATAGACTGCCATCATAAATCACCTGTCCCTCATCCGGCTGAACAAGTCCGGCAATTATTTTCAAAAGCACCGTCTTTCCAGCACCCGAGCGCCCCAACACCACAACAATACTGGAATCACCAACCTCCATATTAACATTATCCAGAACCTTCTGGCCGCGAAAACTCTTTGCTACTCCCTCAACCTTAATCATTGGGAAAACATCAACAGCGCCACAATAAAATCAAATGCCAGTATCAAAATTGCTGCCAGCACCACCGCCTTGGTTGTCGCCTGTCCCAGCTCTTTCGCACCCTCCGCAACATTAAATCCAAAGTAGCAACCGCTGACCCCGATCAACAATCCGAATATTATCGCCTTCACAATCCCGCCGACAAAGTCCCGAACCTGGACAAAATGCGTCAAACCATAAACAAATGTCTCCCGGGAAACGCCCAGCCATCCCGACACAACCAGCGCCACCAAAGAAGCCAGAATTTCCATTACTACCACCAGTATCGGCAGACTGATGGTCGTGGCGAGAATCCGGGGCAAACACAGAAAACGATAAGGGTCGATACCCATTATCTTCAGGGCATCAACCTGTTCTGAAATCCGCATCGCGCCTATCTCTGCCGCCATTGCGGAAGCGGACCGGCTGGCGGTAATAAATGCCGCAAATACCGGTCCCAATTCAATTAAAAGCATCCTGCCCACCCCCATCCCGATAAAATACTTTGGCACCAGCCCAAGCAATTGGTAACTGGTCTGCAGTGCGGTCGTCAAACCAACAAATACGCTCGCCACCGCAACAATCGGGACCGCCGCTACCCCATTATAATACACCTGCTCTACTATCCGGGAAAAGGTCCGGCGCATATCCCAGGGAAACATCAAACTGCGCCCCAGAAACCAGACAAAGTTCAAAAAGGGTTTTAAAACCCGCATAACAAATATTATTATACCGCGCAAAACCTGTCAACCGAACACCCGGGCGGCAATAAGAACCTTACCAGATTCCGGTGCCGGTGGTATGAGAACACCGGTTGCCGAAAACGGGTGCGTCATTTAAATATCTCCTGCAGCGCTAACAGACATTACCGCACCGGTTAATAACCGGATAGCCCGCAAAACTACTGAAGAAGTAAAACCCGCAACACGCCCCGAGCCTTATCATATAATTGAATCCACATTTGCCACCGGGACTGCTGGGGGCTAGCCCCCCTGAACAAATTTGAAATCTCGTTAACCATCGCAATATCAGTTAATTATAAAAAATAACCCATTTCGGGTTTTTACCTTTATGTAAACTAAGCCTTTAACGGTTCAGGGTTAACATCCGTAAAAATAAATAACTGGCGGGGCTATTTTATATCCCTGCGCCGTGCCCGCCATCTTTTAACAACCTGCTCCAGGTCAATCTCGCCGGGACCGTTTTGCCACCACCGGGCGAATTCAATGCTACCACTTCTGGGCTGGGGCACAGGCAAGTCTATCATCATCCGGGTGGGTAACGCTACCGCCTCACCCAGAATTATCGCCTCCCCGGTCCGCAACGCCGGCAGCATATTCATCAAACCGGACAGCGAATCCGGCACCAGCCGTCGGACATAGTTCTGGTCCTCAGGATTGGTCAGGCGCATTGCGATAAAGGTGTTACATTGGGACAACACAGTTTCGGAAAGTTCTTTCGGACGCTGACTGACCACAATCATCCCGATACCGTATTTTCTTCCCTCCTTGGTTATCCGTTCTACCGCTGTCCGCGCCACGGTAAATCTGCCATCATTCCTGCTCGGCACATAATTGTGCGCCTCCTCCAATACCAGCAACACCGGCAATCGTTCCCGCTCCTGATTCCAGAGGTTAAATTCTAATACGAGTCGCACAATCACCGCCACCACCACACCAATCGCCTCATAAGGCACCCCGCTTAAGTCAACAATCGTCATCCGGTGAGAAGCACCAATCGCCAGATATTTCTGGAGAAGATCAATCAGCGTGGAACTGCTGGTATAACTGCTCGGCTTGAACATAAAATTGTAACGCGGGTCAGAAAGCTTACTGTCCAGCCGGATAAGAAACTTATCAAACACCCCGTAAAGTGGACCCTCCTCCTGCTCGCCCGCCGCATTGTATACCATCTGGATATTCCAGTCCCGCACCATTGAAAGCATATCATCCAAGTCAAAATAGACCGGTGAATCAGCAGTGATTAAATTCCCCAGCCCCAGCCGTTCCCGGGTGTCCCACGCCTGTCGCGCCCGCATTAACGAATCTCGCAACACAGTTATCTGATTCTTGGCGGTCGGTTCGGTCGGATCCACGGTTAACTCAATAAACTCCTCAAAGTTCAAAAGCCAGTAAGGCAACTCAAGATTATCCGAGTTGATGATATTCACACTATCGGGAAACGCCGCCGCATATTCGCCGTGCAGGTCAAGAACAATGATGTGGGTGTTAGGGTATTTTTTTATCGCCTGCTGCAGAATACTAACCACGGTGCAGGATTTCCCACAGCCGGTTGTCCCCAGAACAGCAACATGCTGACCGAAGAACTTATCTACCTGCACATAAACCCGCTGCCCGTTAACATTACTCGCCCTGCCAAAGGAAAATCCGTATTCAATGTATTCAGAAAATATCCGCTTCAACTCCTCTGCTGTAACCAGATACACCTTCTGCCCGACATTGGGATACACAGAAACCCCCCGGGCAAACCTACCATCATCAGCAAAAGTCCCCAAAAGCACACAATCAGCAACCGCACGACTCGCTCCGGAACCGTTTTCCATCCTAACGCTGGAAACAAGCCCAACCACTCGATGCCCCTGGAACGAGATTTTTACATAAGAACCCGGCTGTCCCGGATAGTAATCATCAACCAGTGGACTGGTGGCATCAGCGGTCAACGCAACCAGCGCCCTCTCGCCATTGACCTCGGTCACATAGCCAATCTCCAGCTCGGTGCTTTTGCTCATATTCATTACCCTCCTGTCCCATCTGTATGGATTTTCTTATTATACATTATAATAATATTATGCTCAGAAAAAAGCAGATTACAACAAATTACGCCTTCGTCCGGCAACCGCTTTTCTTCTTGGCAAATGTTGTCAGCTTATCCTCTACCCAGTCAAGCCATCTACCCAGACCGTCACCGGAACGGAGAGACAATGGAAGAATCGGAACTCTGGGTTTTAATTTCATTACCGCCCTAGTGAATTCCTTCATATCAAAGTCCACATAGGGCAACAGGTCTATTTTGTTTACAACTATCACATCCGACTTGGTAAACATTAATGGATATTTACTTGGCTTATCACTGCCCTCCGGGGTGGAAACGATGGTAACATTATAATGCACCGGCAACTTAAACTCTGCCGGACAAACCAGATTTCCGACATTCTCAATAATCAAAAGGTCAAGCTTCTTCAAGTCAATGGTAGGGAAAACTGCCGAAAGCATCAGCCCATCCAGATGGCATGCGCCCTGAGTATTTATCTGGGTACATCCCACCCCCTGAGCGATAACCCGCCGGGCATCGATATCGCCCTGAATATCACCCTCAATAACCCATACCCGCCATCTATCCTTTAATGCCGCAACCGTCTTCTCCACCAGCGTTGTCTTGCCGGCACCCGGACCGGACATAATATTTATTCCCATCACGCCATAGCGATTCAACTGCTGTAACTGTTCCTGGGCAAGGGCGTCATTACTCGCCAGAATCTGCTGCATTAATTTTATCTCAGCCACCTTAATATCCTCTTTTCTACTGGCACAATTTCCTCTCGACCACTCCCCACCGAAACCAAGGCCACCGGACAATTTACCAGCTCCGCAATCATGTCAATATAACGCCGCGCCCGTAACGGTAACTCTTTATAACTCCGGCAGGTTCTGGTGCTCTCGCGCCATCCCGGAACGCTGATAAACTCCGGCTCCAATTCCTGGGCAAAAAACGGGTCAAATTCGGTTATCTTCTTTTCCTCGTATCGATATCCAACACAAATCTTAATTTCCTCAAAAGAATCAAGGACATCCAGTTTTGTTAAAATCAAAGCCGAAAAACGATTGTAACGAACTGAAGCGCGTACCAATCCGGCGTCAAACCATCCACACCGCCTTGGTCTGCCGGTTGTGGCACCGTATTCACCACCTAACCTCCGCAACCGTTCTGCCTGGACCTCGTCTAACTCAGAAGGAAAAGGACCGGCACCGACCCGGGTGGTATAAGCCTTTGCCACCCCCACCGCTTCTTCCAGCCACAAGGGACTGATACCGCTTCCCGAGGCAGCGCCAGCAACAACCGTGGTTGAAGTGGTCACAAACGGATAACTCCCCAGGTCAATATCAAGATGTGTCCCCTGTGCCCCCTCAAATAAAACCCTCTTCTCCGCCCTGAGCGCCTTTTCAATAAACAAAGTCCCGTCGCCAATCATATTGACCAGGGGTCTGGTTATCTCCCAGAAACCCGTGCTCAACTCTTTAAAAGATATCGGCTCCACCTTGAAAAATTCCATCAATCGGAAGTTCGCCGCCGCCGCATTACGCCTCAATTTCTCATTAAATACATCCTCATTTAATAAATCACCCGCCCTGATTCCAACACGGGCGAACTTGTCCTGATATGCCGGACCAATCCCCTGACCGGTTGTGCCGATCTTTTTCTCACCCAGTTGCTCATCCTGAAGCCGGTCAAGCGCCTTGTGAAATGGTAAAATGATATGTGCCCGGCGGTCAATTATTATCCTCCGGGAAAAATCTTTCCTGCCGTCACCAAGAACCGCAAGTTCCTCATTAAGCCGGTAAGGGTCAACAACACACCCGCAACCAATTACACACCGCGTCTGCCTGTGCAACAAACCGGACGGCACCTGATGAAATGTATATTTTTTACCCCGCCAATCGACCGTATGCCCGGCATTCGGTCCGCCCTGAAAACGCACAACCACCTGCGCGGTCCGGGCAAGAAAATCAACCACCTTGCCCTTTCCTTCATCTCCCCACTGCGCCCCAACCACAACAAGATTAGGCATAAGGACTCTACTGGCTCATCCGGTTGTCACATTACTCGCCGTCTTCATTTATAACCGGAATTAAAATCGGTAGGAGAAGGAAAATTTATAGTTTGTCGTGGGGAAATCGTAAATCATCTGGTCGACTCCCAGGTCAAACTGGAAACGCATAAACCTGATACCGCCACCAAATGTCACACCCAGCGACTTAAACTTTCCCAAATCTCTTCTGCTAATAACATCGCGCAGGGAATAATGATATGTCAATCCCTCTTTTTCCAAAACCACACCTCCTCGCTGACCGGTCTTATCTTCAAAATATCCGGCGCGGGCAGCGACTCCCACCGTCCCCAGATTAAGTTCACCCTCAACCCCTAAACTTTTCCAAGCGTCATCCCACTCCTGGATCCACTGCTCACTAAAAGACCTGGTGGTATCAGAAAACGCCCCAACGAGAATTTTGGTTATCTCCGGCGTAATGGTTAAAGTAAACAACTCATTTCTTACCGGATAGAAAGCAAATCCTAATCGTAACATCCGGGGCAACGGGTCTGACTCACCTGAAGATGTGTAAGATATATTCGGACCAATGTTGGCAACCGCTAAACCAACATTCATAAATTCAAACGGCCGATACAGCGCGCCAACATCAAACGCCCAGGTAATCCCGGTTCCACCCTGTTCAATCCCCAGTTCTGGCATCACTTTCCAGACCCATTCAGGGACCAGAAATGAATAGATTAACTTGCCGGTAAAACCAAGCCCCAGATTATTCAATACCGGTAATGCATAACTCAATGCCGGAGCAACATCAAAGGTAGTGTATCTCCCCAGGAATTCTCCCCGCTCATTAATAACATCTGTCTCGCCGGTGGTAAGATAAATTGCGTTAAAACCAATTACCCCGCGCCCGGGAAGGTTATGGGTTATCCCTAAATATTCATAATACATCCCGGGCCAGAGACCAGGCAACCAGTTACAATGCATCAAACACGCATTTGTCCTTTCAAAAAACGCCACCGCGCCCGGGTTATAATAAAGCATCGCCGCATCATAACCTGCTGGAATCTCGTTAGTACTTATTACTGCCGTAGAGCACTTGACTGTCCAGTTAACGGTATCACTAACAACCAGACTGGAAAATTCCAAAGCTGTATCCCTACCAGCCTCCAAACCTATCACCTCGATCGAAGAAACATCAACCCGATTTCCGTTAGAATCAACCAGAAAACAAAAAACCTTAAAGTCGCCTGGGTTTTTACTGGTGTTCTGGCAAATAACCACGGGAATAAAAATTTCTCCTGTATCCGAAGAATCTGGCGGGTCAGGTACTAATTGCCTGAGTTTTAGCTGACTTTTTATCTTTATCCTTGCCGCTGGTGACAGGCCAGCCATGGCGGTGAATGCGCCAGCCAGCGATGTGGGACGGGCACCGGGCCAGATCATCAAAAAGACCGCGCCTGGATTTTCACTGGCGAAACCAATCCCGAGACAAATAATTAACGCTATCCCGGCCTTTTTCCAATTCATCTATCGGTCCTCCTTAACATATATTACCATTATAAAAATAGTTCTGTATAGGTCAAGGAGAAATCTGGCTAACGGCGCACAATAAACTTATCTCGCACGATTACCCTCTGACTTTTACCAAAATAAGAAACACCTTGAGCGCTGATTGTAAAGAGATAAATTCCGTTGGACAACAACGCACCATCGCGGTCCCGGCCATCCCAGAACACCTGATTGTAGCCATATATTCCTGAAACCTCACCCAGGTCCCGAACCAGTGTACCATTTAAAGTATATATCCTCACCCTAACTACCGCGGGCTGATTCAGGAGGAAAGTAAAAACCCCGTCCCTCCTGACTGGATTGGGATAAACCAGCACCGAATCTATTTTCAATACCGTGGATAGATTCGGACGAACGATAAGCCTTGCCAGGGTTTTGTTGAGAAAATTGTCCGATACCACAACAAAAAGCGAATCCACCGGTCCTTGAAGTATCAAGGGCAGCCGCACACGCGCAGATTGATAAGAGCCGTCGTCAAACTTTAAAAGGTCAGTTATGTCAACCGCATTGGCAGGGTGGTTAACATAAAAACGGGGCGCCATCCTGGTTACTGGAGCAACCATAATCCCGGAAGAATCCCTGATCAGCAATTCAATCTCCATATTACCCGGGACAATCGCCGTATCCCTTAAACGCCGTCCGTTGTAATAAAAGCCTACCTCTGGACCAATAGTATCCCCGGTAATCGTCAACAGGGTGTCAAAGACCAGCCGCTGATTAAGTAACGCAACATTTATTGAGTCATCCCGGACAACCGCACTGAATCTGCCGGAATTGGGTATCGGAGCATAGAAGCCATTGCCAGTAAAAATGGTATCCAGGGAAATACCACAAGGAACTATCCCCTCGCAATAAAACCTTCCGTTCTTTGCTCGCAAAGAACCCCGCGCCAGTTCAGCTCCTGGGAGCGAGTAAAAAATACTGGCTCCGATTGGTGATTCGTAAAGCCTCGTCATCTGCAGACCGAAGAGCCGCCAATCCGCTTCACCTTCTCCCAACCCTTCAACCATCCGGCCTGTGAACTTTCTACCCGGACCAAGTGTCTCCGGCTCAATCGCAGGCACCTGATTTAACAAATTCGGCATCCGCAGAACCGTCACTGGCTCACCAAAAAGGTGGTAACTACGGTCGGTTGTCCAGGCAGCAAAAAAGCATTCTCCAATTGTTCTGGTCGGGTTAGAAAAAAGTGGCAACAGTAAATTACGGGCGAAAACCAGATTATTCCCGGAAGGCGTGGCGGTTGAGGCGGCAACAGTGGCAATAGCACCACCGTTCATCCGGACCAGTTCTTCAGCGATACATTCTGACTTTGTATCATCAAATCTCCCCACCGAACAACTGCCAAAGAAACAGAATGGGCACCGGTTATCATTTTTAATATCTGGTACACGGGCAACAGTAAGAACCTCCTCGTGGGTAAGAGAATGAGCAGCGCCATGCCCGAAAAATACCCAGAGCAGTGAGCCCAGGTTTAACTGATGGAAAAGAACATAGTTAGCCTGGGGTTTACTTTTCGCACCTAAAAATGGGAATTCGGTGAGGTAAACCTTAACCGGGTCCAATAGATTTCCCGCCAGAGTCGCCGTTACTTCGCACTGGTCAATGTGGCGGAAACGCAGTTCATCCGGGCGGTCCGGGTACCGTAAGTACTCATCATCAGCCACCAGTAGCCAACGCCGGGTCCAGTAACCGTTCGCCTCCCTCTCATAAAACTTGAGTTTCTCAATAAAACTCCGGAATTGCTGAGCGGTCCACACCGGCAGTCGGGCTAAAATCAAATCCGGGCTCGTCCCTTCACCATCCAGGTCAGTATACCAGATATCCATCGCCAGGGCACTGCGGTCACCGGTTTCGGGATTCAGTCCATAACCCACCTCATAAGCCGGCACGCCCGGGGTTTTAGGTCTTTTCAGGTTGTTACGATAGTCGTAAGTAGCGTCTCCTACCAAAAGCACATACGCCGGTCTTTTTACCTGTAAAAAATGTTTAATTGCCCAGGGTTCTTCTAAGCCGAAGCAAAAATCATTATACAGTTCCTCAAGCGTAACCACTCGTGCCTGCAGAGAGTTACTCCCGCGCTGCCAGCTGTTCCGATAACGAGCAAGTTCGCAGGCTGGCCCGGCAAACTCTTGGGGCGTGATTATCCAGTAATCCGCTCTGATCGCATTATCCCACAATCTACCCGGCGATAAAAACTCCAGCCTCCTGGGACGCAAAAATTGCGACGGGGCAGCAATCGCAAACGCCGTTTTGTCCGACACCTGATACGAGAAAATAGCAACCCTGTCTTTAATCTCTACCCCATCACAAACCACCGGCGCATAAGGGTCAGTAATATCCAGCACAACTGGCTTTTGATTGGCATCCTGAATCGGAAAGCGAAATACACCAACGGTGTCGATAAAGAAATACAACTGCCCCTGGGCAAGTGATAACCTGCGAAAGTAACCGATTTCCAGATAATCAAGGTAGATTTTTTTCTCCCCATCACCGCTCAACTCAATCTCCAGACGATTGTCCCGAAAACCAGCGGGTAGAACAGTGTCAACAACAAAATCATAAGGTGCTGGATACGGACTCTGACCAAAACGGAAAGTGGTAACAGGTCGGTTGTTAAAATAAACTGTTACATCATTCTGGGCAGAGGCGTTAAAAAGTCTTCCCATAACCCGGTACACCTGCACCGGATACCTTAAATTAAGATTGGTAGTAAAAAGTGTTGACATCGCATCCGTAGATTTAGTCATCGTTGCCCATATCCACATCAGCCCTGCCCGTGCCGGGCAATCAGCATCTATCTCCTGATGAAGAATATCCTTTCCCAATGTAATTGCGGGAACACCACTGCTATCCGCTTCCAGAACTGCGCGCATTCTCTTGCCGTCACCGGCACCCCAGCTCAGCCAGTAAACATTCTCGCGGGTATAAAGATTTTTCACCCAGACCGAACAACAGTTAACCCAGTGGTCGGGCGCCAGCGCATAAAATATCACCGTGTCCCGGAGGTCAAATCTCCCATCTTCGGCACCGGTTACGAGGATTGGCACCGGTCGCAACGATTCGGAATAAAATGAATTAGGCTCGTGTTCACCCACTGTCCAGAGGTTTAATGTCTTCGGGTCAACACTCGCCAGCGGCACACCCGCCGCTGCCAGTTCCGCACCGGTAATCCGATAAATCCCGGTGCTATCAACCACAACCTTCAACCAGAATGGAGCAACCTGATATGGATTTCCCCGGCTGTGTGTGGCGACTATTTTCCATTTTATGCCATCTTCCCCGTTCAATAACATCTCACTGATAATGCCATCCAACGGGTCCGGCTGATAATTTATCTCCGGCAGACTTTCAAAACGAACATCCACCTCAAACCTATTAAACCAGACCAGCCTTTTGCTTAAGGAATGGTACTGAACCGGGTTAATGCGAATTGTTATAACCCTGATTGACCGCAAGGTTGCTATCTCGCTCTCTTCTACAACCCGGGCGGGAAAAACGGTTCCCCCCCTATCACTATTACTCTTACCATTCCATATTGAATCCTTTTCAAAGAAGATAAACGGCACTCTCGCCGGTTCGGCATTGTCAATAACCCCTCCCTGACTTACCCGGAAACTCACCTTTACCCCACCCCGCTGCGGCACCGCCACCCGGACAATCTTTACCGGCAGTTCATACTCGCCAAATGTTGCTATCGGGTCGGCATCACCGAACTTAAACTCGCCCTTATCACCATCAAACAACAAATCTCCGGGCTCGTACAAAAAACTGCAGCCGGTTCTATCGGACACGACCACTCTGACCCCCGCATTTAACTCGGAGGAAGTTATCAGGCAAAACGCTATCAACAAACCAGAAACAGAGAGGAATTGACGCAATGCGGCAGGCTTAATCATTATTAAAGTGTAGTTTATTCCCCCTGATACCTAAGTCAAGCGGTCATTATGCGGGTATCAGAATTCCCTATTCCATCCTGGTGGAAGATTGGTAAGAAAAATGCGAGTTAGACACGAACTAAAAATAGCGGTGATGACAACAGTCAAATCCTGTTTTACAACCGTGGCAACAGGTTATATAACCGATTGATTTAGCCGGCGTTATTATTACAAAGTTAAGATAGATGTTAAAAATGGAGTTGGACTGCGGGTTAACATCAGGGCAACCCTGGTAACAATCCCGGGGCTAGCCCGGGGCATGCCCCCGCCTGCCCCGGTTAATTATTTTTCCGGCAGAGTTATCCCGTATAACCATCGGTAAATAAATTAGTTATAACCCTGCCGCATCACCGCCGCAACAATTGTTGCTATCTTTACCCCTTACTGAGAAACTATATTGACCTTTAATGAAACAGGGAGCGGCTCTTCACCCGCTAAAACTGACACCACCCTTATGAATTCGTCACTACCAATGTTTGTAAAGACACACTCACCCCCATTTACCGTTGGGGCAACATCCAGCACAACATCGTTAACAACCAGGGCTATCAACCCGTGAGCGTCTCCCTGAATAGACGGAAAACGCACCCTTAACCTGGGTTCAACCGGCAAGTCCAGTACCGGCTCAACAGTTAATTGCCGATTGCCAGCAACCAGCATGTTTAAAACTATCGCCCGGGCAACGTCACCCTGAACGAAAAACACCTTTTCACCCGGAACGCTGTCCCCTTTCTTCCATTTACCTGCCCAGAGTTCCACCTTTCCCGCGCTGAATAGAAGCTCTAAATTACGCGGAGCAAGCTTTTCGGACAGTTCAACCTCAATCCCATTGCGACCCCTTTTGATACGAAAATCAACGCCGTATCGCCGCAACCTTGACCGCAACACCGTCATCGCTCTTTTCCAGCCACAACAACCAACCCTTCTCTTCCCGGTGTTAACCAATTGGACCATTACCGCGGGAACAAATGGAATTTTTATCCGCTTTGCCCGATTAAAATTGTAAAACCTCATTTCCCATCTGGTACTACCACCTTCTTCCTGGCAGTATATCCGCAAGGGTAATCCTGATTTTTTATCTATTTCAACCGTTCCGGTAAGGTTTTTCACTCCCAGCGGGTCCACCAGCGGCAGATTTGGTCTAAATTGATACAGAAAACGGCCTGACCTTTCTCCGATAAACTCAAAACTGGCGTTATAAACAACCTGCTGTATCTGCTCCAGAACTCTCGTCTCCACACCCCGGGGCGACTTTCGCCACCCGGCCCCTTCCTTTTCCATCTGCTCATCGCCCCGGGCATACAATTCCACCCGCACCTTGCCCCCGTCTCTTTCCCAGTAACCCCGCCACGATTCCTTATCCGGACCTTCCCAGGTACCAGAAAAACGACCGCGCAGGCTAATCGGCATATCACTCTGATAATCAAGAGAAAATTCAAAAGCACGTAACTGGGCAAGCATCTTAGCCGGATTCAACCCATTCGTTTCTGCTATTGATAGATTACCCCCCGGAGAAAAAACGAGAACAATCAGCAAAGAAAACATAAGCATACCGGTCTTACCGTACAACACCTGGCAGACCTTAAAAATCGTATCCGAGACTGAAATCAAACTTCCAGCCCTTATCCTCGGTCGTAGAAAGCGGCCTGGCAAAATCAAACTTGAGGTAAAAGAAGTAAATGGGGATGCGCAACCCTAACCCCGCCCCAAGTTTCAAATCATCAAATTCCCTGCCATTCCATAAACGCATACTATCGCGAATTACCAGCCCGCCATCAAAAAATGCAACTCCCCGGACACCTCTGATATCTATTGGCAGAGGAAAGGCGATTTTCAACCGGTCGATAAAAGGGTAACGGAGTTCCAACTTGAAAAGCCCTATGCCCCAGCCTGGTTTTTGATAGAACTCTCCCCAATTATATCCGCGCACATACTCTCCTCCAATATAATATTGTTGACCCTGCCCGAAACTAAATCCACTCAAAAGCAAGGAGGCGAAAACAAACCTTCTGCCCAATCGCTGGTAGTTGCGAAAATCATATTGAATAGCCTCAAATTGCCGGCTGGAAAGAAAAGAACTACCCGCTTCTAATCTCGTTCTGGTCCCCCGCACCGGACCAAACTCATCGGGCCAGTAGGTATTATCAAACACCCAGGCACCACTGCCGTAGAAAATTCTCTCCATATAAGCGGTATCTAAATACCACCCCTGCTCCGGGACAAAACGCCATGAATTTATTTCATTACCTAACCCGGTCAGCCCAGTTTCAAAACGCATGAATCGGTTGAATGGATAACTGATAGTCACACTTCCGCCACGCGCAATTCTATCCTTTAACACCACCCCGGGATAATAATAAGGGAAATCGCGCCACTGAAAAAGAGTAAACCCGTAATCAATTCGAAAGGGCAACAGCCAGTACTGAATTACTAAATTGGAATTAAGGATATCCCCGTAAAGGTCGGTATAAATCTCAAAACGGTGATTTCCCAGAATATCACTAAAGGCGACATCCGCTGTTCCAGCAAAACCCTGCGCACCAGAAGTATAAGAAGCCGCCCCAGCAATATAGTCAAGCGAAAGGCTGAAGCCCACCTGCTGCACCCGGTCAAAATCCAGCCCATCTCTGGTAAAAGTAATTGAATCGGCAAGTCCGCTTCTCGGCGCAGTGTCAATCGGAATCTTCTCTAACGGGTCTAATAGCAATGCAACATCCCAGCCAACATTTTCAAAATAGGCAAAGACCAGTTTCCGGTCATCTCGGGAGAGACTGAGGTGAGAAACCTCGCCCAGGAAATCACTTCGCCGAATTACCTTCTCATCTTTTAATGAATAAATGCAGATATTCTGTCCGGATGAATCTGCCGCGCTCCAGAAAATGAACTCTCCGGAATGAGCAAAGATAGGGGAAGAGAAAAAACTACTCCGCTCACTTATTCTCTTTAAGTCTCCTTTACCGTATCTCAACCATATTGCATAATCCCCGGTGTTCCAGTTCTGATTTATATCCGGACGGTCAGAAGCAAAAACAATTGTATCGCCCGATGGTGAAAATGCCGGGTCCCTGTCCTCGTAAATATCATAAGTAATCCGTTTAACCTCTCCACTGGTGATATCAGCGACCCATATATCGCTAAAACCATTTTTTATCCCGACAAATACCAGATGTTTACCGTCGGGAGAAAATCTGGGTGTATATATCGCATCCAGATTGGCAAAAATCCGCTTCCTTACTTTACCATTCCGGACATCAATGATACTAATATTATCCCTGCCCTGAGAAGTCACCACCAGAGCAATCATTGTCTCATCCGGTGACCAGGAAACACCGGGGCGCAGTAAATGTAACCCCTCAAACCCACCGGAACGCCCGCCCCGCACCAGCCTTTTTAAAACCTCTCCGTTCAGCGCGGATATGATATAAAGGTCAACATACTCCGCCCGGTCGGAGATGAGGGCAATTTTCGTCCCGCTGGGGGAAATTGCCGGAGCGGTGTTATAAACAGAACCATCTCTTCTGTGGTCGGTCAACTTTTCGGCGATCTGAATAAAATTTTTAATCTTAACTATCTGGGGCCAGTAGCGCATTCGCAACCATCGTTCCCAATCCTCACCCACTCTTTCCTGAGACATCCCAAATACCGCTCGAAATGTCCCGTCCAAACTCCGTTTACTCTTCAGGGTATTCATAAATTCATAAACCTTTTCTCGCCCGTAGTGCTCAGCCACATAATGGAAAAAAGACTCCCCTTCCCGATAAGCAAGGTATCCGTAATTATCATTCAAATCTACCAGCGAAACAAGACGATTATTAATCACCAGGTCACGCATAAAAATATCGGAATGCACATTTACCCATCCAGACTGAAATTCCGCAAAACCCTCCATTATCCACAACGGAACCTGAAATTCCCCAACCGCGCCCAACAGTAGCGCCAATCGAGAACGATAAAACATCTGAAATTCAAAAATGTGGGCGAGTTCGTGCCCGATTATGTGATAAAAATCTCGATAAGAACCATTGAAGGGAAGGACTATCCTGTTTTTAATTAATTCAGAAAAACCTCCGACACCTTCGTCAATCAAATCGGTTATAACATTAGTCTCGGAGAACTGACCCGGGGAAAGGTATACTATTAACGGAACTTTTTCCTCCAATTCCATATTTAAATCCTTGCTCAGCTCAGAATAAAACTTCTCTGCAGCTTTTGCGGCAAATTCTGCCAGAACTTCTCCCCCGGGATAAAACAAAATTTTAAAATGCTCTGTCTCAAAACTCTGAAATTGATAATCCCGTAGCTGCACCTTATTCTTCCCGAAATAAGAAAACTGCCCTATGGCCATCCCGGTGGTGACAGCCCCCACGAAAAGCAACCTGCGTAGAAAGTTATTTAATTCACAGGTCATTTATACAATTAGACACCGAACCTTAAAACACATCTGCGTTTTTATGCTCATTTTTTATCAGTAAACATAAATAAACGATCCGCAACCTTGTAACCATAAGCCATATCCCGGGTCGTGTGCCCATAGCATATTCCACCCCGGGCATCAAATCCTATCGCACCGCACATAATTTTCTTTTGTTTAGCCTCGGATAGGCTTAGAATAAGCGCCGTAGAAGCGGGCATTGTCTTCATTCGGTCGACAATATCCTTCGCCAAGAGCAACTTCATAATCGCCTCACCATGACCGGTGCAGGAAACCGCCCCACTGGGAGCCGCGTAGGTGCCCGCACCAATGATCGCGGAATCGCCCACCCTGCCTCTTAATCTACCTGCAATCCCGCCACTTGATGTGGCAGCAGCCAAATGGCCATTACGGTCAATCGCCACCGCACCCACCGTGCCCATTTTTAAATCATCACCCTTCAATGACTGACTCAGTCTCGGAAAGTATGGTGACCCATCCCTCTTTACCTTCTCCAACCGCATCTTTGCCCGCTCGGTCACAACATGATACTCTTCGAACCCCATTCGTCGCGCAAACTCTCGTGCCCCTTCACCGGCAAGCAATAAATGGTCTGTATAACTCATCACCTTCTCAGCAACCAGAATCGGATTCTTTATTCCGGTAATTGAACATACCCCACCAAATCGTCCGTCCTGGGTCATAATCCCGGCGTCCATCTCAGGAACACCATCAATTGTTAAACTGGAGCCGGTCCCGGCATTAAAAATCGGGTTATCCTCCATAATTACTACCGCCTTTATTACCGCATCAACCGCACTTGCCCCCTGCCGCAACAACCGATAACCCTTCTCTATCGCTTCTTTAAGCCCGGCAGCATATTCTTCTTTTTCTTCAATTGTCCCTGCGCCTCCATGACAGATAATCCCTACCGGTCTATTTTCCATTAATCCTCCTGTTTAACTCTGGCATTTTGGACAATAATAGCTGCTCCGATTGCTTATCTTTATTCGCTTTATTTTCTCCCCGCACACGGGGCAGGACGAACCTTCTCGCCCGAACACCATAAGTTGGTTCTGAAATGTCCCAGCAGCTCCATCCGGTTGAATATAACGCCCATCAGTCATTGTCGTTCCCATTGCCCGTAATGCCTTCTTAATTACATGTCGGAGCGACTTGCTTAACCGTTTCACCTCTTCCCGGGTTAAACTACCTCCAGGACGAGTCGGCATTATTCCGGCATAAAATAATGCCTCATCAGAATAAATATTGCCCACCCCAGCACAAACCCTTTGATCAAGTAATAAGCTCTTAATCTTCGCCTTGCGCCCAGCAACTTTACCGGCGAGGTATTGCACATTGAACCGGTTATCGAGCGGCTCTAACCCCATTTTCGCTAAACCAGGAATCACCTTTGACACCTCTGAATCACTGACAAGATACACCCTCCCCAGCACCCTCGGTTCAACAAAGGACAAAACAAAGGAATTATCTAATACAAACCGGACACGCTCATATTTTGGTATCTCCCTTCTCCTTACTAATCGCAGATGTCCGCTTAATCTTAAATGTATCACCAGTATCTTATTATTACCCAGAGAAAAAATCAGGTACTTCCCCTTTCGGTATATTCGAACAATCTTTACATCCTTTGCCTCCCGGCGAAAAAGAGCGGGTGAAGGAAATCCAACAATATCATCCCGACGGACAATTACTCGTTGTATTAATCTGCCCGCCAGCAACGGAGACAAGTGCCGAGAAATCGTTTCTACTTCGGGTAACTCCGGCATCTTCTCAATAACACCGCTGACGAATGGTTAGGCTATTTAAGCCGACTTAAAATCTCCCTGGTAGATGTTGCCGATTTCAGCAGTTCTATCGCCTCTTTCACATATGCATCCCGGCGCAACCGCATCTGATACTCGCCATGCAACCCATCAAGTTTTCCACCAACTTCAATTTCAATCATCTCGGCAATCGCTTCGCGACCGGCATCAAACTCGGCTTCTGTAAACTCTAATTTCTTTCGCTCGCGAAGAAACTTCTTAAACTCTTCAAGAATTTCATCGGTTACCCGAAAATCCATCGTCAATCCGGGATGACGATTGACATATTCAGTGGCAAAATCAAACAAGGCGGAACCGGGTATACGAGCAGCAAAACCAGTTAACTTCTCCGGAGGAAGATAAATATCAGGCGCAATCCCTCCACCACCGTATAGGGGTCGATGTAATGCCCCGAGCGTGTGAAAACTTTTCTGAGAAGAAGCAAGTGTATCACTGATAATGACCGGACTCTTTTTTTCCGGTTTATTTATACACCTGCCACTTGGGGTATACCAGTAAGCGGTCGTCAGCTTCATTCCGGTCTCTGAACTTAACTGATGAATTGTTTGAACCGAACCTTTGCCAAATGTCGTATCACCAATCAGCACCGCCCTCTCCCAGTCCTGCAACGCTCCAGCAACAATTTCTGCTGCTGAGGCGCTGCCACGATTCACCAGCACCACCATCGGATAGTCACCATATTTATCTTCTGTCTCGGCAACGAAATCCTGCTGGGTTTCGGGAAGTCTCCCCTTCGTCCGAACGATTAACTTACCTCGGTCAAGAAACAAATCAGCAACTTCCTTGCCTTCTTGGAGTAATCCGCCGCCATTGTATCTCAAATCGAAAACCAACTTCTTTGCACCCAGGCTAAAAAGTGAATCCATCGCCTGACGCACCTCTTTAGAAGCAACCCGTGACATATCAGCTAGCCGAATGTAACCGATATCCTTTCCTATCATTCCAAAATAAGGAACCGATTTGATGTTGATAATTGCCCGCGTCAATTCAAAGGGAATTGGCTCATCCACACCCGGACGGAGGACCTTGAGTCGGACCTTTGTCCCCGGTGTGCCGCGGAGTAACTTAACCGCATCTTCAGTGGTAAAGCCCCTGGTTGATTTGTCTTCAATCTCGACAATCCGGTCACCCGCACGAATCCCAGCACGAGCCGCTGGTGTTCCCTCAATTGGCGCGATCACGGTTAATTGCTCCTCCACCATACCAATATGGATACCAATACCGCCGAATTGTGCCTCCGTCTTTATCCTCAATTCCTTGAAGTCGGATTCGTCAAGAAACTCCGAATAGGGGTCCAGCGCCTGCAGCATTCCCTTAACACCTTCTCTAATCAACTTATCGCTGTCCACCGGCTCCACATAAGTATTGAGCACAATTCCTACTACCCGGGAAAACATCTGAAGACTTTCAGCAATGGTCGCTCCCCGCTGCGCCCACAACCTGCCCAGAAGTCCGCCAACAAAAGCGGCGACCAGCAACAAGCCGATAAGAACTGAAGCCGGAGCAAAATATCTCTTTATTCTTTTTCCCATCTCTTTTGCCTGCCCTTTCTTTCTAAAAATTTATCGACCAATAGGCGAATATCCCTTTGAACTTCTTCAGGCGGACGGTTACCGGCTACCACTTTAATCCTCCCTGCCGCCCTTCGTGCCATACGTAAATAACCGTTTCGCACTCGCTCATGAAATTTTACCTCCTCCTGCTCCATTCTGTCAAGAAGCACCGTTTCTTTCCTCTTATAACCCACCTCAATGGGCACATCTACTAGAATTGTCAAATGAGGCCGTAAACCGGCGGTCGCCAGTTTGTTGAGCCGGGAAACAAATTTTTCGCCGAGCCCTCTGCCGTAACCCTGATAGGCAACCGAGGAGTCGGCAAACCTATCCAGAATTACCACCTTTCCCATCCGCAGTGCCGGGAGCACCTTCTCCCGCACATGTTGATTCCGACTCGCGAGATAAAGAAAAAGCTCGGTTCCGGCATCCATCTGTTGGTAGCACGGATTGAGTAATATCTCCCGAATTTTTTCCCCTATCTCCGTTCCCCCGGGTTCACGCGACAGGATAACCTCAAAGCCTTTCTCGCGCAGGTATTCGCTTAATAATTCTGCCTGGGTTGATTTACCTGAACCCTCAACGCCTTCAAAGGTAATAAATATGCCCCGCACCAGATTAAAACCAATTTATCTATCTTTAGCGCCGCACTTTGCTTCCTTTGTTTCCGTAACGCGCGATAAACGCCTCGGTTTTTTCCCGGCAGACATCATCTGGAAATTGCTGCGGCGGGGTTTTCATAAAGCAACTGGATGGGGCAACAATTGCGCCGGAAAGACCGTTATCCAACGCCAGTTTCGCGCATCTAATCGCATCAACTACCACCCCGGCAGAATTGGGAGAATCCCACACCTCAAGCTTCAATTCAATGTTAAGGGGAACATCACCAAATGTCTGCCCCTCTAATCGCAGGTAACACCATTTCCGGTCCTTTAACCACGGGACATAATCACTGGGACCAACATGAATATTCTCTGCCCCGATATCATATTTCAGTAGCGATGTGACCGCACCTGTCTTGGAAACCTTCTTGGAATGCAGTCGCTCCCTCTCCAGCATATTTAAAAAATCGGTGTTACCACCTACATTCAGCTGCATTGTTCGTAACAGTTTCACCCCGCGGTTGTTAAACAGGGACACCAGCGTCCGGTGAACAATCGTCGCTCCCACCTGTGACTTAATGTCATCGCCTAAAACTGGTAAACCCGCCGCACGAAATCTTCTGTGCCAGTATTTCTGTGAAGCAATGAATACCGGGATACAGTTAACAAAAGCACAACCCGCCTTCAGAACCTGCTCGACATACCACTTTGTCGCCTCTTCACTCCCTACCGGAAGGAAATTAACAACCACATCGGTCTTCGTCTCTTTAAGTTCCTTAACAATATCTGCGGTGGGACCCGGTGCCTTTTCTATTATCTGAGAAAGATAGTACCCCAACCCATCATGGGTCATACCCCGGATCACCTTAACGCCGGTCTTGGGGACATCAGTAAACTTATAGGTATTATTGGGATAGGTGAATATCGCCTGTGCGAGGTCCTTACCCACCTTTCTCTTGTCGATATCTATCGCCACACTAAACTCAATGTCGCTGATGTGATACCCACCCAGATTTACATGCATTATTCCAGGAATAAATTCACCCTCTTTGGCGTTACGGTAATAATGAACACCCTGCACCAGACTGCTGGCACAGTTACCGACACCAATAATACCGACTCTGATCTTAGCCATTACTCCTCCTGTTTGCTAAGCATAACAAATTAAAATAGACATTTTTATTCCCCTGTCAAGCAGTCCACCATCCCCCGAGAAACGGATTTACTAAAAGCGCCCGGCCAAAAGTTCCTGTTGGCCCATGCCCGGGATACAACATTACTTCACGCCTTAACAGCATTTGCAGCCGCTTTAAAGAAGCACGCATCGCCGTTCCCGACCCACCGGGAAAATCCACCCTGCCAATTGAATCAACAAACAGGGTGTCACCGGTAAACACATAACCGTTGCCAATTAGGCATATACCCCCCGGTGTATGCCCGGGCGTGTGAATCACCCGCAATATTTCATCTCCACATTTAATCTCATCGCCCTCCGCCACGGTTCGGGCTGGCTTGATGGAAGTAAAATTCATTCCCGTAAACACAGCAAGATTAATCCCCGGATTAACAAGCATCTCAGCATCAAGTTGATGAACTAAAAGCTCCGCCCCGGTAGCGGAAACGATATCGTGATCGGCGGCAATATGGTCAATATGACCATGGGTGTTGATCACTATCTTCACCGTTCCACCCAATTCATTGATTCTATCTAAAATCAAATCACCATCCCCGCCGGGGTCAACCACCATCAACTCGTCCTTTGATTTCAGGATGTAACAATTGGTAGCCAGGGGCCCCACCTCCAGCCGTTCAACAATCGGTTCCTCTGAGGCATTCTCTTTCTTCATCGCAGTATCCTTGCCTTCCAGCCGCTTCCCGAAATAACCCACCCCTCAAATTTCAAGAGCCTTTTCTTTATCTCTAATCCGCCGGTAAAACCTCCTAACCTGCCATCAGCAGCCACCACCCGATGACAGGGAAATAACAGCGGAAAACGATTGTGTGCCATCACCTGTCCCACCGCTCGTGCCCCATTCGACACACCTGCCGCCTCAGCCAGCTCTCCGTAGCTCATAACTTCACCAAATCCAATTTGTCCGCAGCGCTGCAATATCCTGCGGGCAAAACTGCTCACCCCCTGCCAGTTAATCTTGAAAATTCTTTCAGCACCGCCTCTTCGGATTATCTGTTCAATTACCCTGGCAAGTCCCGGGTCTGATTCTCCTTTTAACTGTGAACTCAATTCTACCCGCACCACCATTCCCCTCTGCCAGAATACCCTTACCCAACCAAACGGCAGCTCTGCCTGCCGATAAAATAACAAATCATCCTTTCTGGAAACCACAACTGATAATTTTAAACCAGTGTTTATAAAAGTCAAGGAACAGGCATACTTTTCTGGTGGCGCTCCAAAATTTAAAATCAATAAGTTACTTGCCTGAGTGCAATTAACGAATTAAAATATCCCGGCTGCAATGATATTACTAAACGAACTGATAAAAAAAGACCCTCGTTTTCCCCTTGATGCCTACTGGTTAATCAACGATGGTTTGCAATATACTTACAGGCTAACCGGTAAAAAAGAACACATCACCGCTCACGAGTTGCTGGAAGGCATCCGGCAACTGATGCTTAAACGCTATGGACAGATGGCAAAAACGGTGCTCAACTCCTGGGGAATTTATACAACTGACGACATCGGTCAAGTAGTGTTCAATCTGGTTAACGCTGGATTAATGGTTAAAAGAGAAAACGAAACCCTTCAGGACTTCCACGCGGTATATGAATTTGAAGAGGCATTTGTCGAGGAATACAGCATAAATAGATATCCCGGTGGACAGGCAAATACCGGGACTGACAGTCCACCTGACCACTAACGCCACTAACCCCACAAAACCCTGACCTGACAGTCCCTTTGTTTACATAAAAGTAAACAATTTCAGGAATGATTATTTTTGTAATTCTTTGATATTCCGATGGTTAATAAGATTCGGTTTTACCGGAGGCTAGCCGCCCAACAGTATCGGTGGCAAATCGGGCTTCAGTCACAGGATAAACGCCCGCAGTTTTTCTCTGGGTTCTTTCTTTACCGACGTGGTGGGTTCAGGGATATACTGGACAGCAGGCTGTGATGGCTATTAGCACTGCTATGTATCGGGTTATCGGTTACCATCCGAAACTATTCCACATATTTAAGGGGTGCGCCTGCTTTAGGTAACCGGTGGGAGTTACCACACGCGCCAGATGCTTTAGCGGTGCCGGCACCGGCACTACCTGGCAGCAATGTTTTGGCGCACCCAGACCAATTGCTTGACAATTAAAATTTGCCGGATAAAATCACATGTAATTTTAAACCTTGGAGGATAATAAATGCCTGTACCGAAGCGACGGCATTCAAGACAGCGCGGGAGAAAACGCCGCACCCATTGGCGTTTAACACCACCCACACTGGTGGACTGTCCTCACTGCCACGAACCTAAAATGCCCCACCGGGTATGCCCGCACTGTGGTTATTATGCGGGCAAACCGGTAGTAGAGGTAAAAGAAAAAGAGTAAAATTCCGTGCGAATCGCTCTTGATGCGATGGGCTCGGACAATGCCCCCCAAGCCGAATTGGCGGCAGTGGAACTGGCGCTCAAGGAATTGCCCGATGTCACCCTGGTCGTAGTGGGGAAACAGGAAATTATCACCCAAACACAGGAACTGCCTGGCGAACGGGTAGAATTAATACCGGCACCTGAGGTTGTTGGAATGCATGAACCCCCCAACGAAGCAGTAAAGAAAAAACGCAACTCCTCAATCGCTATATGTATGGAATTACACAAAGAAGGCAAGGTCGATGCAGTGGTAAGTGCAGGCAACACCGGCGCGGTGATGGCGTTTGCCCTGACAACCCTAGGAGCGATTACCGGAGTCCATCGTCCTACTTTGGCGGTTCTTTTCCCGAGAATAAAAGGCAGCACCTTGGTGCTTGATGTCGGCGCCAATGTCGACACCAAGCCTTTTCAATTGGTGCAATTCGCCATGATGGGGGCAACCGCCGCAACTTTTCTCTTTCATAAAGCCAATCCATCTGTGGGACTTCTCAACATCGGACAGGAAGAGACAAAGGGGAACGACCTAACAATCGCAGCTCATAAACTGCTCAAGGAAAGCGACCTGAAGTTTATTGGCAATGTTGAAGGAAACGAAATTCTCACCGGAAAGGTGGATGTGGTCGTCTGTGACGGTTTTGTAGGAAATGTGCTGTTAAAGTATGGCGAGGGGCTGGCGGAAATACTTCGGGGACTGCTGGTAGACTACCTCGAATCGGAATCCAAGTATCGCCTGCGGCGCTGGTTATCCAAACCGGTCCTGGAAGAATTCATTGGTAGAATGGACTACCAGGAACATGGGGGCGCCCTTATGCTGGGGATAAAAGGAAATGTGGTTGTTGCCCATGGACGCTCAACACCGGAAGCGCTGAAGAACGCAATCCGCACCGCCTACCAGGCGGTAAAGGACCAGTTATCATTTCACATCGCCCAGGCATTAACGTCAGAAGAACCCTCTGAATGAGACAACTCCTTCTTGCTGTTTTTGTTATCATCATCATCGGTTGTAATACCCTGCCCGTCGGCTCTGACCAGCTGCGCGACCTGCCCCAGATGACAACGATAGAACTGACACCGGATAGTCTTGACACTTACGCCCAATTTGTGCCGCTGGGTTTCGCCAATTATCTACTATTGGGAAAAGATGACCAGTACGAATCAAGGGTTCTGATAAAATTTTCTCTTCCCGATAGTTCACTTGACTCTGTTACCTCGGTCCAGTTAATTCTATATCCTTTAGATAGCACCCCGATGAACTTCATCTGTCGCGCCTGCTCTACCGAATGGACGACAAGCGGAGTTACCTGGCGAATGGCTGATTCCACTAACCGATGGATGAGACCGGGTGGCGACTACTGGCCCTTCACTCTCGGTCAGAGTAAACTGGAAAAGGACTCCAGTGTTGTAGAACTCAACCGCCAGTATCTTGCTACCCTTGTCCGGAATTCCCACGGTATAATCATTTTGCCCCTAGATACCGGTTTCACCAGCATCGCTACCCTCTCGGTTACTAAAACATCTCCCCGGATTATCTTCACCTATGCTGATGGCAAAAAACGCACCTATTATGCCACCGAAGATGCCCATATCATCGACTCCCTTGATATCAGGGTAAACCCCGGTGAATTAATTGCTGGTGCAGGTATCGCCTTTCGTACCTGGCTGCGATTCTCCCTGGAATCAATACCCGATTCTGCCACCATTGCCCGTGCAGAACTAATTTTCACACCGCAGACCATTTATCGCCGCTCTGACACCTTGGGAATTGGTGTTCACCGCCTAACTGAATCATATTCCCAGCGGGGAAAATACGCCGCATTTGAAAAGAACCCATCAGCCAGCGTTAACTATGTCTCCCGGAACGGCGACACTACAATCACCCTTGAACTCAGCCGATTAATCCAGAAATGGGTATCCTACCCTGATTCTTACCCTAATTATGGAATATTTTTAACCGCAGAACCGGAACACCTCAAACCATTTCGCCTAAAGGTACTTCGTTCCGGACCAACCGCTCCCCAACTTAAAGTTCACTACATCCTACCGCCAAAAGACCGCTTCACCCGATGATGAACCAAAAACTCCTTATACCTATCATCCTGATATTCAACAACATCCTATCTGCCCAATCATTTTTTAATACCGAAGGGTTAGGAGAAATAACTGCCGGCAATACCGCCACAACACCCTGCGCCCTTTCCTGGTATAACCCAGGAGCCTACATCCATCTCCCGAAAACCCAGTTAGGTGTTTCCCTGTCAGGAACCGGTGCTATCGGCAAGGAACAGGAGATGACCCGGGCGATATTTAACGTTAGACCTGCGGCATTTTATGGTGCTATCCCGCTCCCGACCCGCACAAGGATTATCTTTAATGTCGATGAAGCATTCAATCAAGAGTTTGATATCTGGACTCAACCCTCATCGGACACTTCTCCCCGTTACCACATTCAAGCTCGGGGCGGGATTTATTCTCTGAACATCGGACTCGCTCAATCGTTTCTTGACCATTTCTGCCTTGGCGCCCAATTCCAGCAGTATCTCGGTGGTGCACGAGAAAACTGGCACTTTCATATTGGAAGCGCACCAATTTCCACCGACACCATTGAAATTGACTATTCTGCCAGCTCCGCCCGATTGGGTGCCAGCGTCCAATTTAATCCAATTACATTCGCCGCAAGTTACGAACCGGCAAAAACAATTACCGCCCGCCGACTCCGCCATATCCACGGTATAACCGGTGATTCAATCCGCAGCTACAAAATCCAGCTTCCGCATACGCTCCTGCTCGGGATAGCCGCCCCCATTTTACCTAACATACATTTTAACCTAGGATTAGACTTACATCCCTGGGCGAATACAAAAATTGACGGTATTAACGCTGGCTATCAAAACGGAATAAACGGAAGATTAGGCGTAGAGTATATCCTTCCCTCTAACCATCCGTTGCGCCTTGCCTACTCAATGGATAAATGGTACTGCCCAGTTAAGTCTACCAGAGAGACAATTCAGGAAAAGGGCTTAAACATTGGTACCGCCATCCCGGTCCCGCAGTTTGGAACAATTGACCTGACCGGACAGATTGTATTCCGCCAGGGCAACACCCCATCAGGTATTCTCAAAGAAACGGTCGGGCGAATCATATTTACCTTAGTTTATCAGGAAACCTGGGGCAAGCGCACCCGTCGCTGGGGCTACTGAGCAAAAACTAACCCGCAAATATATAATAAATTTACTCGGTAACACCAGGGATGATTACGACAGATGATTTGCAAAAATAATTATTTCTAGTATAATTATTATAAGGGAGGGAATATGCGCATGGGAATTTCGGCAATCATCTGCCTTGCCTTTATCCTTTATGCCCAAAAAGATGAAGGTGGTCCGGATGGCTACGGTTACCACTATCTGTCAACACAGGAACCCGGCGATACGGTAACGTTCTTCTGGATTGCGCCCTCCGGTCATGACTCAATTGCAAACTGGACACCCAACCCTGACGATGGCTGGACGTATATTAACTTACCCTATCGCTTCCCTTTTTACGGAGACACACTGGATTCAATCATTGTCTGCTCTAACGGCTTTCTCCAGTTCCCGACCACATTTACCACCTACCGCAACGCCCCTTTACCGGTAACCCGTTTTCACCATTTAATCTCCATCTTCTGGACAGATTTAGATGTTAACCAATCGGGCGGTGTCTACTACTACCACGACCCCACCTTTCAGGCAACAGTTATCACCTGGTCAAATGTTATTCAGTTTAACAATCCCGACACCCTCTCGGCACAGGTTATCCTCTATCACGATGGCAAAATAAGAATAAACTATCTCCGCACCCCGAACAACGCCAGCCAGACTACTATCGGCATTCAGGGAAACGGCGGAGAAGGCAATCACTTCCTCCAGTATGTTTACAATGGCAACCCGCCACAACATATACCCGATGACAGCACTTCCATTATCTTCTTTCGCCCGGTTTTCGAACATGATGTCGGCATAATTGCTCTCATTTCACCGGAGAAATGGCTACCAGCGAACAGCCAGTGCCCGATAAAGGGAATAATAAGAAACTATGGAACAAGTTATGAAACCTTCTCCACGAAAGCATTAATTACCCGGAGACAATCGCCCTCGGACACGGTATTTAAAAATAGCCTGACAATCACCAACATCGCTCCTGACGAGACAACGGTGTGTTACTGGGGAGACTTCATAACACCTCCCCATCCCGACTCCTGGCAATTAACCATTATTACCGAACTCGCCCCGGACCAGTATCCGCACAACGATAGCCTTAAAGTAACTATCAGCTCTCATCCCCTTCCATTAGGCACAATTATCTCCTCCTGGGATTTTCCCGGCATCGGCCCGGGAATGAATCTCGGTGGCATCACCTACTCCCCGACCTTTAACCGCTTTTACATCGCGACCAACAGCCCCAACCGGGTATTCAGTTTCCCGCTCAGTAACCCGGCTGATTTGCGTTATGAGCCATTTGCCCTCCAGTCATTTTTTGGTGACGATATTATCTGGGGAATCGGCTGGGACAGAACAAACCAGGGATTCTGGCTCACCCATGTCTCCAGCAATGATGAGAATTGCATTCTGGGACTTTATGCCGCGGACGGAACATTTACCGGTGACACCTGGAACTTAAGTAATGTCATTTCCTCCTGGCTCGCAGGTATCGACCAGGAAGACAACGGAACATTCTGGGCTGTCGGCGTAGGAGTCACAAACCACCTCTATCATCTTGACCTTAACACCAGATCTATCATAGATTCCCTGCCCGTGCCCGTACCTTCGTGGCGGGCGTGTTCCTTTCTGGGAGACAGAAATGCCTTTCTCTTCTCAGGCGGATGGAACGAAAACCTCCTGGTTCAACTTGACGCTCAGGGTAATATAATTAAAACTGCCCCACTATCCCATCTGGCTGACTTAAGTATCTATCGCCCATCATCACCCCATCCGGACTCCTTAATACTGGCTTACGCGACCACAAATAACTATAATAATACCCTCCTTCTTATCTCTCTAGGATTAACCTGGTCCAGTGCAGGAGTCAAGGAGACCCCATCATCCATAACAGGGTTACCATCGCAATTCAATGTCTTTCCCAACCCGGTTAAAAATAATTTAGTTTATATTACTACACCCCGAAAAATGGATACCACCCGGCTTATTTTATATTTCTATGACATCAACGGCAGAATCATCCAGAGAAAAACTGTCCCCGCAGGCGAAAAAATATCCTGGCATTTAACTAACTTACCTGCCGGTGTTTTCTGGCTACATATTTCCGGAAAAGAAGTAACCGAGACCAAAAAAATAATTATCGTCCCTGGCAATTAACCATTTCCAACCATCCTTATTTCTGTCGCAGTGTTAGTTATTGAAAATTGGTGCGTTAGCATTGATTGCCCCGCGTCGCTTATACAATGTCCCACCGCGCCAGGTAACACCTTTCTACTGTAATCACATCTAAAATAAAAACTTATACCACCTATTTATTAACTCATTTAAGGAATAAACCTTGCATAATAACAATTTCTGGAGGGAGTATCTAACTATACTCTCGCAAATTAGAAAACAAGGCAATTATGAGCGCTGACTTTACAATTACAAAAAGCGGACATCCAGCCCACAGGACAAGGTGGCTCCTAAGCCACCAGCAAATCATCCTTAATCTCCTCTCTTACTTAAGTCATAAAAGAAGGGTCCTCTTCATCTTTGGAGATGCGTTAACCGCTCTTCTGGCAACCGCAGTTGCCAACCTGGTCGCATCAACAAACATTAATATTACCCCGGTTACCCCGCCCCACCGTGTGGTCGCTGCCGGTATTATCACCGCCTTATTACTAATTGTTACCAATTTAATCATGCGCAATTATTCTCTATCCTGGGTGACGTTTTCACTTGCCGACCTGCGCAAGTTGTTTATCGCCAATTTGCTGGTCGTTATTTACCTTTCGCTTTTAAAATCCCTCCCCCTGTGGCAGAAACTTGCTCAACCCCATCCGGTAGTAGTAGGAATGTTTTTGTTTTTCTTTGTCGCCACATTTCGCGGCAGTCGCCGCTTACTAATGGAAACATCGCCCGGCCGCAATGGCGGAAAAAAAACCCTTATCGTCCTCCCGGCTGATTACAGTTATGCCCTTCCCAATATCGTTCGGCAATTAAATAAATTCTATAATTATCATATCGTGGGCATTGTTACCCCGGACATAAAACAGGTGGGAAACCATGAACACGGGATAGAAATCATCGGCGCAACCGATGATATCGAAATGATAGTTGAGAAGTACCAAATCGCAGTGGTGATAGTAATCTTTGAATCCACCGCCACTAACAACATCGGCGATTTCTACGCCCGTCTCCATCGCATCGGCAATCTCGAAATAAAAACCATCCCTTCCCTGATTGATATGCTGGAAAAGCGCTGCGACCTGAAGATGCTGGAACGGCTTGCCATCCACGAACTCACCGGTCGCCCGCCGGTAACACTGGATATCCCCCGGATGCAGGAAAAATTCGGTCATAAAAGCATCCTGGTCACCGGCGCGGGTGGCTCGATCGGCTCGGAACTATGTCGTCAGATTGCTCAATTCACCCCAAAAAACATCATCCTGTTTGAACGGGATGATACAAATCTCTTTTACATTGAAAGGGAACTGAAATCGCTCTATCCAAAATTACATGTCATACCATTTCTCGGTGACATAACTCACGCTCAGGATTTGGAGGAGGTGTTCGCCCGCTACCGCCCTGAGGTTGTATTTCATGCCGCCGCCTATAAACATGTTCCGGTTCTGGAGTTCCACCCCGACGAGGCGATCAGGGCAAATGTGTTCGGGACGCACCTTGTTGCCAAGACCGCCGCAAAGTATCAGACGCGCTGTTTCGTCTATATCTCCACTGACAAAGCGGTTAACCCCACCAGTGTAATGGGCGCCACCAAACGACTGGGCGAAATGCTGGTAACCGCAATGAACGGGATGAACGGTATCACCGTCGTGGTTGTCCGCTTCGGAAATGTCCTGGACAGCCGCGGCAGTGTCTCCACCATCTTCCGGGAAGCGATATTAAAACGGCAACCAATCACCATTACCCACCCCGAGATGAAACGCTACCTGATGCTGACCAGCGAAGCGGTTGTTCTCGTCCTGCAGGCAGCTATTTTAGGAAAAGGCGGCGAGGTATTTGTCCTTGATATGGGAAAGCCAGTCGGTATTTTGGACCTTGCCCGCAGAATGATTGAACTGGCTGGACTCAGGCCCGATATTGACATTCCGATAGTTGTCACCGGCCTCCGTCCCGGAGAAAAGTTATTTGAAGAACTCCTCACCGCTGAAGAGGGCACTGTCGCCACCAACCACGCCCGCATTTATCGCGCCCGGATTTCTCATAATTACACCTACCGGGAGATGCTGGACAAATTGTCGGAACTGGAAACAAAACTTAACTTTCTCAGCCCGGAAGAACTAAAATTAGCCCTGACCGAACTTGTCCCCACCTACCAGCCCTGCCTGAGCCCGCACAACCATCCAGTAACGGTAAAAAACTAAATATCTCTTAACCGACCAGCCACTTCGGGTATCAACGATTACCAACAGGAGCCAGGGGTAATCACTTTGTATACATAAAAGTAAACGAGGTTCTTTCGGGCTTATCTTTATAATCGTCTGATATTGCGTTTGTTAGGCGAAATCATTTTTTGACAGGGGGCATACCCCGGGCAGTCCCCGTGGCAAACCAGGCTTCAAACGCAGGATAATAACCCCGGGCTGTTACTTTTGCTGTTTCTTCGCTGGCTTTGCGGGTTATTTCCCGAACTGCATAACCACCTGCCCGATTATCGGACGGCTCAGCAATACCTATTGGCACCGCTATGGACACCTGTCTGGTTATCATCCTGTTAACCTGCTATGTGACCGGAGTATCTGGCTGCGGTTCTATTCTGATGCCTGTTGGCACCGTTCGGCCGGAATGGAGTTACTCAACCGCTCATCACTTGACCAACAACTCTGAACTCGTATAATTCACAAGATGGAGAAAAAACGCATTCTTACGGGCGACCGCCCCACCGGCCCACTGCATCTGGGTCACTATGTTGGCTCGGTGGCTAACCGGGTTAACCTCCAGGATAAATATGACACCTTTATCATTATTGCTGATGTCCAGGCGCTCACCACCAATTTCGACCAGCCAGAAAGATTGAAACAGGATGTCCTCAATGTCGCAATGGACAATATCGCCTGTGGCGTCGACCCCGCCAAGGCAACCATATTTGTCCAGTCAATGGTGCCGGCAATCGCCGAACTCACAATTATTTACTCCAATCTCGTCACCGTGCAACAACTCTTCCATAACCCCACGATAAAAACTGAAGCCGCGCAATATCATTTTGAAGAATCAATGCCCTACGGATTCCTCGGTTATCCGGTAAGTCAGGCAGCGGACATCACCTTCTGCCGGGCACACCTGGTGCCGGTAGGTGAAGACCAGGCGCCCCATATCGAACTAACCCGTAAGATCGTCAGAAAATTTAACGCCATCTATGCACCGGTCCTGATTGAGCCGGAACAGATACTTAATCCCCGCCTTATCGGGCTGGACGGCAACGCCAAGATGTCAAAAAGCCTTGGTAACGCCATCTACCTATCTGATCCACCCGAGGAGGTCCAGCGCAAGGTAAACCGTGCGGTAACCGACCCGGCAAGGATTCACCCCCAGGACAAAGGACATCCGGAAGTGTGCGTGGTATTCGCCTACCATAAAGTTTTTAACTCTGGTGAAGTCAAGGATATTGAAGAACGGTGCCGCAATGGATTGATTGGTTGTGTCCCCTGTAAAAAAAGACTCACCGCGGTTCTAAATCAATTTCTTGAGCCCATCCGCGCCCGCCGCGCTGAACTGGAGAAAAATCCGGATACTGTCTGGGATGTTTTGCAGAACGGCACCAAAAGGGCAAGAACAGAAGGCGAAAAAACGATGGCGCTGGTCCGGGAGGCGGTGAAAATTAATTATTTCCCCATCCCGGAAAGGCCTTAACCAGCCAAGCACCAATGTGAAAAACCCGGAAGAAAAAAACTTTGGGATAATTGTGGCGGCGGGTCAGGGCAAAAGATTCGGCGGCTTAAAGCAATTTACAATTATAAAAAGAAAACCGCTCCTGTTCTACAGCGTTCGAATATTCGAAGATTCTCCACTAATTGACGGCTTTGTAATTGTAACCAACCGCTCCCGAATTAACTTTGTCAAAAAGATGCTCCAGCGCTCCCGTTTTAAGAAGGCACTGGCGGTTGTCCCTGGGGGAAAAGAACGAATGGATTCAGTTGAACAAGGGCTTTTCCGCCTGCCTGATGAAGGGTATGTTGCGATTCACGATGGTGTTCGCCCGCTGTTGTCTCCTGAGATGCTCATTCGGGGTTTTGCCGCCTGTCGCCGTTATCAAGCGGTCGCCTTTGGCATACCGGTAACCGATACCATTAAAGAGATAGCCGACGGCAACCGGATTGTCCGAACCGTGGACCGCTCCCGGCTTATTGCCATTCAAACCCCGCAATTCTTTTCGCTTACCCTCATCCGCCGCGCCTATGCCCATGCCCGGGCAAAAAGAATTAACGCCACCGACGACTGTGAGTTAGTAGAGGAACTGGATGTTACCCCCCATCTGCTTCCGGGTTCAAGGCTGAACATCAAGGTAACAACAAAAGAAGACCTCTTAATCTGCCGGACGCTCTTATGAAAAGAAACCGGGTTGCCGTGTTTGGATGTACCGGCTCAATCGGGCGTTCAGCACTGGAGGTAATTAAACATCTTGAAGACGAACTCCAGCTTGTTGCAATTGCCGCTCACCACTCGGTAGACCAGATCTGCCTTCAAGCCCATCGCTATCAACCGGAAACAATCATACTCACTGACCCGGCAGCAGCTCAGAAAGCCCGATCCCGCCTGGGTGGAAAATATCAGATTCTTGCCGGGACCGACGCCCTCAACAGCGTTGCCGCCAGTCCGAAGGTTGACACTATTGTGATGGCAATCACTGGCACCGCCGGGCTAAATGCAACCCTCGCTGCTCTGTCAAAAGGAAAAAAAGTTGCACTTGCCACCAAGGAGATTCTTGTTAGTTATGGTGAAATTGTAATAAGAACCGCCCGCCGCTTCCGTGCAACAATACTGCCAGTTGATTCAGAACTTGCTGCCCTGCACCAATGTCTGAACGGTCGGGACATCAAATCCGTCCGCCGGCTAATCCTTACCGCCTCCGGAGGCCCGTTCTGGCAAGCAGGGCCACCGCAAGATGCCACGATTGATAATGTCCTCAACCACCCAACCTGGAAAATGGGCAAGAAAATCACGGTTGACTCCGCAACATTGATGAATAAAGGCCTGGAAGTAATTGAAACAGTCAAACTTTTGGGGGTCCCACCGGATAAAGTGGCAACGGTTATCCATCCCGAATCAATTGTCCACTCGCTCATCGAATTCATTGATGGTTCTATAATAGCACAATTGTCCCGGCCGGATATGCGTCTGCCGATCCAGTATTGCCTGACCTACCCCAGACGCTTACCATCCCTTGTTGCGCCGCTGGAACTAACAAAGGTAAAAAGCCTGAACTTCTTCCCGCCCAACTCACACCGTTTCCCGTGTTTGAAACTTGCCTATCAAGCAGTAACTTACGGCGCCACCGCACCCTGCGTGCTAAATGCCGCCAACCAGGTAGCGGTAGAAGCGTTCCTCAACCGGAAGATTGCTTTTGGACTTATTCCTGCTATAATAAAGGATACGCTTAATAAACATATGAAACAAAAAAGGCGGTCGGGGTTAACTCTTTCGCTCCTGCGAGAGGCAGAGCAATGGGCAACCGATTACGCCTTTAATCTAATAAAACGAATTTCAGGAGAATAAATGGCAACATCGATAATTTTAGTCGCTTTATTCATTGGTGTCCTGATTACATTTCATGAATTTGGACACCTCATTGTAGCAAAAATTACCCACATACCGGTAGAATCTTTCTCCATTGGCTTTGGACCGGTAATCCTCAAACGTAAAATTGGTGAAACTGAATACCGCTTATCACTCATACCGCTTGGGGGGTATATCAAAATGACCGGCGAAGAAAACCCTGACGAGGGTGGTTTCAGCTCAAAACCACTCGGGGTGCGGATCGCGGTAATTGCTGCTGGTCCGGTATCCAATCTTATCCTGGGATTCCTGTTGATGCTGGTGATGTACCTCAGTTTTGGAATAAAATACCTGCCACCGGTGATCGACCCTCTCCCGGGCTCTCATGCTGAAGCAATTGGACTTGCAGCGGGAGACATCGTAATAAAAGCCGACCGGGAAACGATTCCCGGCTTTGAAAACCTGGAGAAACTGCTTCGGCTCAACACGGGAAAGGAGATTCAACTTACAATCCTTCGTGAAAACCAGGTTCTGATGTTTAGTTATCAGGTGCCAGATACAAACGAACTTGAACCGTTTATGGCGCCGGTAGTCGACCGTGTCCGAGCCGGGAGCCCGGCAGCAAAAATTGGCTTAAAACCCGGCGATAAAATCGTGTCGGTTGCCGATATACCGATAAAACGATGGGAAGAATTTGTCCAGATTGTCCGGGAAAACGGTGGAAATAAAATTCCGATAACCTACCAGCGGGACAACCTTATTATCAGTGATTCAATCACACCATCGATAGAAAAGGACCAGATGTCTCAGGAACGATTCGGACAGATTGGTATCTGGGTGAAACTGCCGAAAATCTCCCTTTCCCTGCCCCGTGCCCTCTGGGAAGCCTTACGTCGCACCGGTTACATTACAGTTCAAACATTTGTCATCATCTATAAGGTAATTACCCGACAAATCTCTACCCGCGCTATCGGTGGCCCAATCATGGTGGCAAAAATCGCCTACGAAGGCGCCTCGTGGGGAGCAGAATACTTCCTCGCCCTCTGGGCATTACTTTCCATTAACCTTTTTGTTGTCAATATGATACCGATACCGGTGTTAGATGGTGGCAGAATACTGCTCGACCTTATCGGCGGTATCCGCCGCCGTCGCCTTTCCGAAAGGGAAATGACCTGGGCAGCAAATATTGGCTGGGCACTTATCGGTCTCCTTATCATATTTACCCTCTTTAATGACCTCCTCCGTCTACTGCAAAAGTGAAAATACTGGCAATCGCCCTTGCCCCGGAGGCACAGCAATTTATCAAGGGGTATCCGCCAAAAGGTGCCTGGTTATTACTGCGCCCTGATACCGAAATAAGTCGACTGGCGACCCTTGCGATTAATGATGATTTTTTCTATCTTGACACCCGGATTCAGCAGTTAGTGCCTTCTAACGAATATGACCTGGTTTTAGCCCGGGTAGATTTTGCCCAGGAGAAAATAGCAAACTGGCTGGTAGAAGAAATCTCCCGGATAAACCAGTCGGTGGTCCTGTTTGGACCTCAGGTCACCGCCTGGAATAACGCACCTCCGGAATGGGTTACCCATCGTGTTAAAGGCGATATCACCAATATCTTTACAGAAATCTGGAATGATGCCCGACGCCAACGCTTGAAATCAGTTTATGAAGCACCAAATCAGCCGAGTTATACCGTCCCCAAACAAGGCATCGGGAGAAGACCGGTAATGAACTATACCTATCAAACCATTCAGTTCGTTCGTGGCTGCGCGTGTCCCGAGGACCTTCGCCCCTTCTGTCTGGAGTATCTTTACTACCAGGGAAAAGTCCTCCTCCGCCCCAGGGAAGAGGTTATCGGCGAGGTTCTCTCTCTACCCGGAAAGCATATCCATCTCCTTGATGATGACATCGCCCGTTTCCCCGATTATTACACCGAACTCTTCCGCTTACTCTGGAACTACCGTCGTCACTGGACGGTCACAGCAGGAGATGAAATCTTCCGGCACCGAAACTTTATCCAACTCATCGCCAAGGCGGGAACAAAAATAATCTTTCTTAACGAGACCTTTCTTAACCCGCGAATCCACCAGGCATTAAAAGATGCTACTGTTGTAAAACGACTCTATCGGCGGGTCAAGTTCCTTCAATCCCGGCGCATTGTTGTCGGCGCAAAATTAACCTTACGGGTAGATGAACCTAACTTCCCCGGTATCGCCCGCTTGCTCTCTCGCATTGACCTAGACTTCGTTGAAATCAGATTCATCGCCTCTCAACCTGATGGCAAGACCACTCTTGTTCCAGTTTCCTACCACCCTGGATTAAAACCCGATGAGCCGGCATGGGTTAAAAGCCACTTTTACTCATTTACCGCCCTTGTTGACCGCTTCGTCCGGCGCCCCCGCCGTGTTGGATTCTATTCAACCGCTATGTATCTTATACCATACAGTCTTGCCTACCGGCAGAATTTTCTTGAGGGCGTCCCCTATCCGTAGATAAATTACAGGGCCAGTTCTACCCGAATTACCTCCGGAACCATTTCTTTTAATCTCTGCTCAACCCCCATTGCCAATGTCATACTGGAAAACGGACAGTGGGCGCAGGCACCCTTCAACTGGACCCGCACCACACCTTCATCAGTTACCTCTACCAGTTCAATATCACCACCGTCACCTTGAATCCCCGGTCTAATTTCTTCTTCTATTACTTTTTTTATTTTGTCTTTTGCTTCCTGAGTCATTTTCCCTCACATCTGGTTAAAGTCTTGCCTTTCCTCGGGGTTTCTCTTCCTCCACCCCCACCCGCCATTCCCTCAACTCCTCATCAGTTACCCCCTTAACCGAAATTTCTTTCCCCTCGCATTGAACCTTAATTGCCTTTCCCGGTCCCGCATCAGAATATCGCGTACACAACCGAGCGGCAGTCTCAATGTCCTTCTTAGTCTTTTTCTTCGTCCGCAGGACGACCACCGGCCCCATCACCTCCAGAGGACAACAGACAATCTCATTTTCGCCCGCCAGTTTCTCCAGAATTGAATTCTCCTTTTCGTTTCTCCCCACAATAACCTTTGCCCCACTCGGCAGGCGGAAATGACGTCCGTAATGCAGCCACTCAATCTCCGCACGCGAAAAATCACTATGGGCAATTGCATCCTTAACCCGGGCGGCAAAATTACTATCGCTCAAATAACAGCCTCCACCTGGAATCGGATAGTTCACAATCCCAAACTCCCGTGCCAATTTTATCTGCCGCCGCCGTTTCTGTCCGTGAAAATCAAGTAGCCTTTCTCGTCGGACCAGCCCGCTTAATTCAGGAATGGTCGGCTCCAGAATCTTGGCAGAAAGTGGCCGTAACACCTTTCCCTCCAATCCAGCAACTTTGTCCAGCAACCGGAGTGACCGCTTATTTTGCGAAAATGGATGTTGCCCCAGAACCTCACCGGTAAAAACAAAGTCCGCCTTAATTTCTTGCATTAACTCCCGGGCACGCTTTAACATATAAGCTCGACAATCAAGACAGGGCGCCATCTCGCGGATATAACCAAACTGGGGTGTCGTAACAATATCCAGATAGTCATCCCCCACATCCAGCGATACCAGACTCACACCCAGTAGTGATGCCATCGCTTCCAGCTCTTCTTGATTAGGGGTACGGCCGGGGACGGCGAACGGAACATTAAAATGCAGGGCAACAACACTTATCCCCTGCTCCACTATCAACTTGGTTGCCAGAATGCTATCCAGCCTTCCAGAAAAAAGACCAACCGCCTTTGACTTACGACTGGAAATCATAAAAGCTTCCTTCGGCAGTTTTCAAATCTCCTGCCTTTCCCGTAAATCTCAAACCCTCGTCCATGGTTTAAAAATTTTAACCCGTAAAACAGTACAGTCAAGATTACACTCGAAGCCCGGCTTACCGTTTAACTTCCTCTAACAGCGCCCGAAATCGTGGCTCACCGGGGACAAGTTGAACTGCGCGTTCTGCTGCCCCGCGTGCCGAATCTATTTCTCCTTTAATGCGATACAACCATGCCAGATTATACCATAACACACCGTCGTCCGGTGCCAGCCGGACAGCCTCCCGCAGGGTATTGATTGCCCCGGTAGTGTCTCCTTGCCGGTAAAGGATTATCCCGAGATTCACATAAGCAGGGGCGAAATCTGGCCTCTTTTTGTTTAAATAACGGTAGAGGTCAACCGCCTCTTCCCAATCCCCCTTTTTCTGAAGTAACGCCGCAAGGTTCAAAACAGCAGAAATCGCACTTGAATCACACGCCACCACCTGACGCAACTCTACCAGCGCACCGCTCGTATCACCCTGCCCCAACAACGCCATTGCCCGATTGTAATGCCCCGGCGCATATCCGGGGGCATCAATTACCATCCGGGAAAAAAGTCCTATCTCGTCCCGCCACCACCGCATCCGCTGAAAAAAAACCGGCATAGTGAACATCAGCCAGCCCGAGACTAAAATCGCCAGCACCCCAGCGTAACGCCGGTGATTTTTAATCAGTTCCTCGCCAGTGCTCACAATCAGGACAACTATGCCGATGCCGGACAGGTAAAGCAACCGCCCGGCCGGACCGAAACCAGATATCCAGGCAAACGGCAACAACAATACCACAGACCACAACCACCCCAGCAGCGCCCTCTGAGGAAAAAACCTCTTAATCATTACCACGGGCAAAGCCAGATACAACAACCCAATCAAAGCAAAACCTGTTACCCGGTCAAAAACCCCGGCGTGCCAGTAAAAAAGTCGTTGCCCAAATGGAAACAAAAACATCGTCAGCTGCTGACCAAAACTGTTTAACCCAAAAATCACCAGCCGGACCGCCTCCCCGGTTAACTCCATACCCAGTAAATTTCCCAGCACCAGACTGCGCAGGACAAGGTAACTAAGCAGAATGGCTACAGTTCCGGCAATTACTATTAACCACTGTTGGACTCTAATCCGACGACCGAGAAAAACACTCACACCGACAACAACCAGAAAAACCACCGCACTCTCTTTGGCAAACACCGCCAGTCCAAAACCCAACAACGCAATTATCCACCACCACCCGCCCCTACTGAAATAGTTAATTATCCCGGCACTGGCGCCAATCAGCCCCAGCGCTGCCAACAGATCTGTTCTGCCACTGATATAGGCAACTGTATCAACCAGCATCGGATGTAACCCGAATATAGCTCCGGCAATCGCCCCGGCCCAGTTTGAACGGCTCAACCACGCCACCAACCAGGAGAATAAACCGACAACCACTCCGTGAAGTAAAATGTTAACCAGATGAAACAGTCCGGGACGCAGACTGAAAACCTGTCGCTCCAGCCGGAGACTGAAATTGACCAGCGGACGGTAATAAGGGTCAGCCCCCAGCCTTTCGCCGGCACCATGCCAGAAACTCTGCTGAAAGGCAAGAAATGGGCTTTCCCGATTGTAAACAATCAGATTAAAGTCATCCCAGACAAACTGATGCCCCACTGCAGGCAGATAGACCACCACCGCCAGCAGCGCTGGCACGAAAAAGAAAGGCCAGCGTTGTTGTCCTCGGCTCACTACCTTTTCACGGCATTTTCCTTTAATACCCGATACTCGACCAGTTCTTCCCGGCGAAAGAGTTCGCAAAAAGTATCGCCCCGCTGCCACACCTGATGCTTTTCCCTTTTCACCACCCCCAGCCCGGATACTAACCAGAGATTCTGCTGAAAGTTAACCCGCTCGCTTATTGTTCTTATGAGAAAGCAGTTGTGAAAATCCCCGGCTGGCACGCTAACTGATTCCTGAGCAACAACTTCAAAACGCTCCCGTTCCTCATCGCTATCATACCAGTTTTTCCCCACGACCAGCGGCTGCAAAAGATATACAATCCGCTCCGGTCTCCCCCCGCGACCGGGAATAATCTTAAATACCGTATCCGCCTTTTTTTCAAAATAGTAAACGGTAAAATGGGTTGAATCAACCGGCGCTTCCACAACCCAGACCTTGCCCACTCCGGGAATATTTTTCTCTCCCCGAACTGCCTCTGTTACCATAACTCTTTCCCATCTTGCCGTGTCTTGGCCAATCACCCTTTGCTCATAAACCTTCATTATCCGCACCGCACCCGGAATCAAAGGGAAAAAGTCCGAGACCCGTCGGGAACACCCAAGCACTCCCAGAAATACTAAAACAACCGTAGCAATAAACCTTTTCATAGTTCAAAGATTAACCTTACCTCTCTTATTGTCAAGGCAATGCAGAAATTAGCCAGTGCCCGATTCAGCGTCTATACCCTTCCACCACCTAATATATCCATTTAGCGATGGTTATAATTAAAACTGTGATAATTAGATAATTAAGGGGGGCATGCCCTGGGCTAGCCCCGGGACAGTAACGGGGATTACCCCGGATTCAACTTGTGATTTAACCCGAACACTAACCTCGTAACTAAAACGACAGCCCATCCCACATTCTAACATCATCGCCACCACTATCTTGCCATCCACTTCAGCTATCTACCTGAAATAGCAGACTCCACCGTTATTTCCTTCCCTGTCAACGCCCGATTCCAACACGGATAAAACTAACCGCTTGACAGGTAGGACTTATTGCCTTATAATCAAACTACAATGGCTCTGGGTTCTCCGAATTATCAAGGGCTTGCAAGGGTATATTCTCAGGTAAAATTTATCACCGAAAGGAGAGGCTATGCGTGGACCTTACCTTCTCCGTCCTTTGCAGGTTGATATCTCTGTCCCGGAAAGAGTCGGAGGAATTTACTGTTTAGCAAAAAATCCCAGGAAAATTGCCGTAGTTGCCCGGGCAGAACGCAATCTCAAGGAAGCAATCAAAGCGCACTGGAAGGAATACGAATTTTTCTGGTACGAACCAGCGCTATCACCGAAAGAGGCATATGTAAATCAATGTTATGTGTTCCACCGCTGTCTGGAACAGGGGACCCTGGAAATCAAAGACCACCCGCACCCGCCGGATAGGGTTGAAGCAAAATGTCCGGTCTGCGGTGGCTGAGAAAGTTTTATTTAATCAGAAAAAACATCCCTTAAGCGAGGAATCGAGGGATTTACCAACCCCTCCAGCAACTCGCTACTAATATCAAAATAAATGTGGTGAGAAAAATCCGGTTTCAACCCCAGACCCACACCCAGCGTCAATGTCAAAGGCAAATAGTGCGCCAGAATAAAATCAGCGCGCAACTCGCTCCCTACGCCAGTTCGTAAATCAGAAGAAATATCATTTAATCTCTGGCTGGCAAAGCCTGCCTCACAAAAAACCGCGGTATTTATATTACGAAAAAATACCGACGCTGTCCCTGGACCCCGCTCCACCCACAAGAGTGGAACCCGTAACTCTATCCCCAGCAACCCTGCACTACTGCCCGATGGCGAATCATCCGGATAACCCCGCACCCGAAACAAACCTGATGTGTTTGACAACCGGAAAGCCAGACTGTCCCCCCAGGCCCTTCCCACCGCCATCTTTACTTTTAAACTCCAGGTCCTTGGCAGCACCGCAGGATATTCAGTCCAGTAGCCGGTGACGCGTATCCGGTCAGATGCCCCATAGACTGCCTTTGTTTCCCCATCAGCACTCACCCCTAACTCGCGCCCCGAAACCGGTGCCACACAAAACCGATACCGCTGGGAGTTGGTGAACTCCCAGCCGCAATCAAATTTCACCCGCCAGGTATCTTTATGCATGGTTGTGAACCCGGCCCGCACCGCCTGGAACCAGTCGTTACCATAAAACGGTGCATTTGCGCCCAGTCTGAACTGTTGGCGAAAAGCGGTGAACTCAGAACTTAGTTCAATATCCGGCCAGAACCGACGAAACTCATACCACATCCGCAGAAACGGCGTCCTCCGGGTAAAATTATAACCCGCGGCCGCCTGATAGCGATGAAACTGCAAAACATCCCGGCCCAGGGTATAAACACCCAGCTCACTATCATCCCAGAAATTAATCCATGGTAACCAGAAAGTTGGCGGTAATGTTGCCAACGGATAATAGTAATAAATTTGATAACCAACCGGAACGGTCTCAGGCGTAAAATATGGATGCCGCTCAACAAAACCCTCTGCGATTTTCCACTCCTTGCCCTTTAACTCCATAACCCCTAACGCCTTGCCCCTGCCGGTAAGACAAATCAGGGCAATCCGGCGATTATCCGGTGAAATTGCCGGCTCAAATACCCCACCGATAACATCACTGCAGCGATAGAGCAGTTGATTTTCTACCCCATAGGCGTAAAGATTGTAAAGTCCGTTACGGTCAGAAACAAAAAAGAGAAATTTACCGGTTCTTGACCAAACCGGAAAAATGTCACCGGCACGGTCTGAGGTAATTGAAAGTACCCAGCCGGTCTCCCGGTCAATTATCTCAATATCCACATTCCCACCAGGACGCCAGACACCAACCGCAATCAGCCTGCCCCCGGGTGAAAAACGGGGACGATGATAGACGCAACTGTCGCGATTATCAGTCAACTGCCGTTTCTCACCGGTTTTGATATTCATCAGCACTAAATTACTCTGCCCGGAACTGTTACTCACATAGACAATCAACGAGTCATCCGGCGAAAAATCCGGGTCATACGCCCGGTCATTAAATGTCAACCGCCGCTTCCTTCCTGTCGTCAGATCATAGAGAAACACATCGCTGCGGATATAACCGTTGCCACTAACAACCCATTCTGAAAAGGCTATCTCCATCCCATTCGGAGAAAAGGAGACGCCACCGGTGATATTGCCCCGGTAAATTGTCCGAACTGTCCGGGTGCCCAGATTTAACGCCTTGATGGCGGGTTTCTCACTACCGGCGGTAGCAACATAATAAATCTCCGTGCCATTTCGCGACCAGACCGGTGAACCGATATTAAACTCATTATCCACCACCAATGTAACTGGCGTCCGGGAAAAATCTGTTTGTCTCTGTTTAACCGACTCTGCCTGTTTAATTAAAATTTCCTGCCAGCTATTCCACAACTCGGGAAAGCCCTTACCGAAAACCCTTCTCGCACCAATATTCTCAAAAAATGGCACCTGCCCGGAATGTTGCCAGTTAAATTTATCGCAGATTGAGTCACCATTACTGCGGGCAAGAAAGTCAAAAAAATGTGCCCCGTAAAGATAAGGAGCCAAACCACCCGGGTACCGTTGTAACTCGTAACCACCGCAACGGTCAATAGCAAGCAACTCCCTTTCCTGTGCTGCGGTCAACAACATCCCCTGCCATTGAGCACTGCGCAACCGCCCCCCACTGCTGAAGCGACTTTCATTATAAACCGCATACCCTTCAAGCAGCCATGTAGGCATAAGAGCATTGGGCAAAACTACCCGGCCAAATATGCGTCTTAAAAACAAAGGCAGCCCACGAATCTGTTCCATCTGAGTAATATGGGAAAATTCGTGCAGTAGCAATGTCCGGAGCCAGTCATCGTCACTGACATCAAACACCCGGGGCGGCGTGGTTAAAATTGTTATGGTATTGCTCGGAAACGGCACCGCCCAGCCGTTGTAGTCATCAATAAAATCTGCTATGACAATATTAACCTTCTCCCTGGGCACGCGCCCCGTTTCCTTGAGCACTGTCAACCGAATTCCCTCAGCCGTCCGGGCTATCCTGCGGATAAATTCCACTCTCTCCCCTCTTAGCTCTCCGGGTGTGGAAAAGTGAATCAGAAAATGCTCGGTTTCCATTGTCAACCACGAGAGCCGGTGGTCAAACGCTACATCAGGCGGGAAGACCATCCCGACTATTAAAGCAGCAATAGTAATCATCAATTTTTGCCCAGAAAAATCCTTTTTAATAAGATTGTTGCGTAGGAACCCGGCGGGAGCGTAAAACCAATTCGCAGTTTATTTTTACCGGGGTATAAATCATCTGATTGGAACTCGCCGACCTGCAATCCCTGAGGCTTAACAATCGTGGCACGCTCATAAGGCTTAAAAAACAGCCCCTTCATTCTGAACTTTAATTTTAAATCTTTAAACTCCAGCCCTTCGCTCGCCAGTACTTCCTGAGTTATCCGGGCGACCCGTTCACTTTTAAACTCCGCATTCGGACCGGGCACCGGAATTACTAATCTGCCCAGATAACTCGCCTGCTGAGAAGAAAGAGTGTCATAAAAAACCAGTCGACCAAATCCATAATCAATCGCCAGATGGGCACAACCCAGTTCTTCCAGCAGGACAGCCACCACCTTGTTCCACAACCATCCTTGGTAGGCGTTAATAAACAACTCCAGCATCGTCCTAGGAATCGTTTTCACCGCGCCTAAAAAATCTTTTGGATGATCGACAAGATAGCGAAATACCGGTTGTCCCTCAAAAGAAGCAAGCTCCAGGCAACGCTGCCAGTTTCCCCAGTTTTCTGCCAGGAACTTCTTTCGCTTTTTCGATCGAGAATCGTCCCCCTGCCCCGGGGTAGCCAGAAAAAGTTTTAACGCCCCGTTGTAGTGCCCATCAATCAACTTCCGAGCAATAAAACCCTGCTGGTGGCGAGCCGACCCAAAACGCTGTTCGTCGTAATAATTGGGTACACCGAATTGACGCACCTCCTTCACCGCCTGCATCACCATTGACTTTTCCTCATCGCCAATATTACGCACTATAATTTTAAACCGATTGCCAGTAAGCACCTTCCGGCTAACCGGCTCATCCGCCATTCCAATCAACGAGAGGCTAAAATTGTCTGCATTTATCCGCTTGGGACCGGTACCGGGAACAGAAACATACTGAACCGAAAGCGAATAACGGTCCTTCAACCCTGCCCTTGAAACATTTTTCCAGCCCCAGCGCCGCTGTAACTCCCGAATAACATCCAGAGTGTTCCAGCCCCGTTTCTCCAGACGATAAATTGAGTATCTCCCTCGGGGTTTCAGCCGGAGATTAATCAGTTCTTCGACATAAAAATCTTCCGGCTGACATTTAATCTTCATGCCCGGATGTTTTTAACTACCAGAATTAATCCCATAATAATAAAAATCACTCCAGCGCCCAAATGGACCCAACGCGTGGGTAAAATTCGGATTAGTGCATTACCAAACAGCGCCGCCAGCAATGAAGTTAATACCAGTGCCAGGGCACTACCTAAAAAAACCGCCCAGAACGACCGTAGCCCCGCAGCAAAACAGAGGGTTGCCAGTTGGGTCTTGTCACCGAGCTCTGCCAGAAAAATTGCCCCAAATGTGGTGAAGAAAGTCTTCCAGTCCATTCTTAATCTCCCTGCACAAAAACCTCTATATCAGTAACCCTTCCTAAAGAACGAACTTTAAGATTCCGGTCGATCCTGCGTGCCAGACCAGCCAGCACCTGACCCGGTCCGAGTTCAAGAAAACTTGTACATCCCATCTCCTTAGCAGATTCCATCACAGCAACCCAGCGGACCGGCGAAATCAACTGACGCCGTAGATTCTGTTTTATTTCATCGGGAGCAGTTACCGGTTTCCCGGTTACGTTCATGATTACCGGGACAAAAGGAAGCTGTATAGAAAACTGGTCAAGATATTCTGCAAATTCTCGTGCCGATTCTTCCAGTAACGGAGAATGAAACGCCCCGGAGACGGGCAGACTAACCACCTTAATCGCACCCTGAGATGAAGCAAGCTCCATCGCCTTTTTAACAGCATCGGGCGTCCCGGAAATTACCGTTTGTTTGGGTTCATTAAAATTAGCCGGAACAACTACCCCATCCACATCACGGCAAATCTTTTCTACTGTTGCACTTTCCAGACCAATAATCGCAGCCATCATACCCGGCCTGCGTTCACCTTCTTGGAACATCAATTCTGCCCGTCGTTTCACCAGTTTCATCACCGAAACAAAATCCAGGCACCCGGCAGCGAAAAGTGCACTGTACTCACCCAGCGAATGCCCTGCGGTAAAGACCGGGGTAAGTCTGGGCAATACTGCTAATACAGCCAAAGAATGAGTAAGAATTGCAGGCTGAGTATACCGGGTCTGTCGTAGTTCCCCTTCTGGCCCCTCAAAAGATATCTGCTTAATCGGTAGTTCCAAAACATCCTCTGCCCGCTCGTAAACATCTCTTGCTGCTGGGAATCGCTCATAGAGGTCAAGCCCCATCCCGACAAATTGCGAACCCTGACCGGGAAATAAAAATCCTGCTCTTTCATCCATAGACTCTCCTTTTAAAGTTATCTTACCACCAAATCGAAATTCGGTCAATCTACTAAAAGTAGATTTATTAGCAGATGGTTACCGAATGTGAATCTCTACTTTGGAATGCTTTGGTTGCAAACCGGGGATAAACCTTGGGGCTACCTTCAATGTCCCCTTTGGTAGAATTATTCTTCGGGTTAACTCTGCATCCACCATCCGACATCTCTCAGGAAGAAGACCCTCTTTTTCAGCGTAGATATAAACCACTATCTCTTTTTTAAAGCGTTCCTTTAAAACATTTGCTATTTCATCAAAACGGCTATCCGCATTTTCAGCCAATTGCACACCATCAGGGGCAAATAACATATCAGCAGCAATGGATAAAACCCACTCTTCCTTTTCCTTCCAGAGAATAGCATTAATCCTCTGGGGGTCACAAATCACCCGGGTCTGGTTTCCCTGAGCATCATAGGCGTAAAAAGTAAAACTGTAAACGTCACCGGTGGATATCGGTTCTCCGTTATCTGTTCGCCCATCCCAGGTAATAACCGCTGGTGGTTGACCTTTTTGTCTTACACGACGCACCGTCTCACCAACTGAATTAGCAATCGCCAACTCCCACACCGCTACCCGCTGTTCAAAAGAAGGTAAAAACACCAAGATATCGCCATAGATAAAATTCCTTTCCACCGGCACCCTTAAAAAAGAAGAATGGATAAAATGGTGTGGGATGGTAAGAGAATCGACCGATTTTAGCAACGCATTATCAAAAATAAAACTCTCTGGGGCCAGTAACTCATTAACCGGCGACCAAGGGTCAATCTGGGGAGGAAAGAAAAACTTCTGGTCATTTATTTTTATCTCTCCTTCGCCAGTAATGACCTCCTCACCAATATGATGTTCCCCTTCCTTCTTGCCGGGAAGAGAATCCTCTTTCATCTGTCCCAAAATAAGCGCCACTATTATAAAAAAAACCATAGTAGTTTATGACAACTGGAACACAAATGTTATATCGCCCCACTGGTCTTCCATTTTCACCCCCGCTCCGAGAGGAGCAAACTCCCATTCCCGGACTGCATCAACAACAACCTGATCCAGATCCGGATAACCAGAACTGCATATCACCTGAGGCACGCCTTTCACTTTACCATTCGGCATTACCCATATTCTCACTGTGGTTGTCCCAGTAATCCGTTGTTGAAGTGCCCATTTCGGATACCTGGGCTTAACTTTACGCACAATCTCCCGCTGGGATATTGGACCAGCAATCTGGAAACTCGTCCCCTTAGTTATCGGAGCCTGAACTGTTATCTGAGAAGATGGTGCTGCCTGAGGTAATACTGTTGCCCCACTTGGTTTGCTCAAAGGACGATGCTCGATAGAAAGCTGGGGTTGAACTTGGGGTTGCGGAACCCCGGGAACGCCTCTTAACTCCATCTCGCCACCTCCGCCGACTCCGCGAGTAAGTGAAATCGGCGCCTGGGTGAGAATCTCATCCGTGGTTTGAGCAGAACCTTTGCCTCCGATACGAATAACATCCATATCTCCACCACGAGCCAGCTCATAACGATCAAGCTCTATTCTTGCCTGGGAGGAAGAACGCTCCAGTGTCGTCGTCATATCTAATGGAGCAACTTCTTCCGCTGCTACACCCGATGCATAAGTAGGCGTGATATCACTTGCCCCCGTCTCTCCGCCCCCCCCGACTACTGGGGCAGACTTAGGTGCAATGACCTTTGCTACTTCAGGTCGATAAGTTACATCCATAAAACTGACCTCTTGAAGGTCTAAAGAAGATTCTACGGGCGGGCGGGAGCGCGACAAAATGATTATACCCGCTAAATGAAATAAGGCTGATAGTACAAACGCGCTCTCCAAAATCCAGCTACGCCTCTGCTCCATTTATCCACCTCGGGTAATCTTCTTTGTTGCACAGGCGATGCGCAAGGCACCTGCTTGTCGTGCGCAGGCAATAACCTCCAAAACTGCAGAGTGCAAACACTCCCTATCTGCCCGAACAACCACCAGGACATACGGGTCTTTCGCTATCTCTGCAGCAATCCGATTTTGTAACTCTGCCAAATCAGGAACTGGTTCATCATTAAAGAACAGCTGCCCGGACGCCGTATAAGTTACCGTAATATCGTTTTCGGTTTTTCTTTCGGCAGTATGGGTTTGAGGAACATCTACCGGGGTATTATTATGTGTTAAAACCATTGGTGCCACCATCATCATAACCACCACCAAGATTAAACCAACGCACGCCATCGGTAAAATATCAATATTAGGGGCTTCTTTTTTTGTCATCTTGTCTCCTAGTTCGAAGCAGAGCTACATCAGCTGCTCCGCTTTGCTTCGCCATATCCAGAACTTGCATTACCTTATCGTACTTAACCTGGTCCTCGGCAGCAACAATGACCCGGCGCTCCACACTTCTCTGCATTAAACGGGGCAACAGTTCCTTAAGATTTTCGTATGACACCTGCGCCTCATTTAGAATTATCTTGCCATCATTGGTAAGAAATATGTTAGCCTTGATATCTGAACCTGTCTCACTCGCTCCTGCCCGCGTCACCCCGGGTGCAGAGACAAAAATACCTGTCTCAAAAAATATCGGAATGGAAACAATAAAAGCTATCACCAGTGCCAAGGCAATGTCAACCAATGAATTCAATATTAAGCCAGAATTACGATAGCGTTCAAAAACCCTTCGGCGCTTCATCAGAATTTCCAACTCGCATCCTCAGTTACTACCGGCTGGGGTGTCGGAGTTACCGGACCCGGTTTTACCTGCACCGCTATTGTTTCATTCCGTTGGCCCCGATAGCGCCCCAATAAAACCACCAGCCGTTCAGCCACGCTTTCCAGTGCCGTAGTCATATCTATCGCCTTCTTAGAAAAGTAGTTATAGAAAAAGAGCACCGGAATACCGATAAAAAGTCCGAATGCAGTTGTAAGCAAAGCTTCAGCAATGCCCTTGGATACTACTGCTGGTCCCCCAGAACCGGTTAACGCAATGTTCCCGAATGCCCCGATCAGACCGGTAACCGTTCCTAACAAACCAAGAAGGGTTGCCACATTGGCTAAAGTCCCCATCCCTCCCAAAAGGCGTTCATACTTTATCCTTTCTTCGAGAATGAGACTATAAAGTAAATCCGATAACTCATCGCCCCCAAGGGTAATATTCTCCAACGCCACAACAAACAAACGTCCCAGCGGATTGTTCTGTCTGCGACTCCAGTCCAGCGCTTGACTTACACCGGATTGCGTCAGTAACTGACGCAACTCCATTAACCCCTTGGTCGGATTGAAACGGTTGCGAGTAAAATACCAGAATCGTTCCAGAATCAACGCTAACGCTGTAATTGAAGCAAAAAGCAAGATAACCATTACGATACTATTCTTGAAGATGTTAATGATACTCTGATCCATTATCATGGCTTGTTTTCTCCTTCTTTTAGTTTTTCTTCTCCAATCATCTGGGGAGCCGGAACAGCTCCTGCAGGCTCTTCTTGTCCCGAGCCACCAGAGCGACCTTTTCCAAGTCGCTGCTGGCAGATCCCGATATTTCTCTCTGCACTTTCCCTATATTCAGAATCAGCAAAGGAATCTACTACTGCTTGAAAAGCATTTAACGCCTGTTTATATTCCCCGGCGTTAAAATAAGCTATACCGAGATTAAACAACGCCCCGGCTCGTTGTTCATGTCCGGGAAAGTAGTTAAGAAACTTTTGATAAGATTGAGCCGCCTCGGGCCACTTCTTCAAATTGGCATAAGCTTCTGCGGTCAACAACTGAGCATCACCGGCAATAACTGAATTAGGATAATTTACCACCGCCTTTTGCAACTCAACAATCGCCTCCTCATAGCGTCCGGCATCGAACAACTCTTTCCCTTTGACAAACTGTCCCTGAGCCGCCATCTCCGATTGCGGAAAGCGGGTCAAAAACTCCCGGAGCATACTTGAATCCTCCTGACCGGCAAGGTAGTAACTCATCTCCAGACTCCGGCGCACCCCGGGTACCTGCGCATCGGAAGGATACAGGTCCAGAAATTTCTTATACTCTCTAATCGCATCAAGATACTGCCGGCGGTTATAATAGCACTGGGCAATAAGTGCCTGCGCCGCCGGAGCAAACTGTGAAAATGGATATCGTTCAATCACAAAATTAAATGTCGCAATTGCCTTGTCGTATTCCAGCGCTTTGAAATAGGTGTCACCGGCACGAAACGCCGCTTCAGCAACTTTCAAGTTGTCCACAGGAAATCGGTTCATCAGGGTAGTCCAGGCGTCAACCGCCTGCCCATAATACTTCATCTGATAGTAACAGTAACCCGCGTAAAAATAGCCCGGGACCGCTGCCACCGGGTTATCAGGAAATGTATTACTCAACGCTTCAAAAACATCCAGAGCCTTCAAATATTCACCCTGATTAAACAAACAGTAACCGTACCCCAGATAAGCGTTGATTGTAAAAAGTGTATCGGTAAGGCGGGCATTCAAAAAGTCTTTAAAACCAGCAATTGCCTCATTAAGACGCCCGAGGTGATAAAGCGAATAACATCTCCCTAGCTGAGCGTAAAGAGCGATTTCCGAGCCACTCGGATGATTGTAGGCTTGAAGATAATAGTTCTCTGCCTCATTATACTTTTGACTGTAATAGAACCCCTCGGCAAGCGAAAAAAGGGTATAAGGACGCCATGGCGATTTTTCATCTTTATAATCACTCAAATACTTTGTTCCGATAGCAACACAGTTTTCAAATTGAGCACTGGAGTTTAAACTCATCAGCAGCATTGCCACTGCTGGCTCCCTTAACGCAGTAGTAGAATAATTAATCAGAATATTCTCAAATTGTTGGGCAGCATTTTTAAAATCTTCTAACTGATAATAAATCACTCCGGAAAGGTAATTACCGACACCGGAAAGCTCCCCGCTACCAAACATCCGGGTAAGCTGACTTGTGGCAAGTAATGTCTGTGCCGTATCAGCGGTAGCAAGCATTGCCGCCGCCAGTTGCAGATGGGCATAACTTGCGACCCTGGTTCGTGGGTAATTGGCACGGACCCGTTGAAACCGTCCAACCGCCTCCTGTGCCATTCCTGAGGCAAGCTGGGCGTAACCGACAAAATAGGACGCGTGGGCAGCAAGAAAGTTGTTCTCGGAACGGGTTAAAGGCATAAGGTCGGCTATTGCTGCAGTGTACTCTTTCTGGGCAATCTTGCTACAACCGAGAAAATAGTGAGCAAAATCGACCAGCGGTGAATATGGATACTGCTCAATGAAGAACTGAAATTTTGCCCGGGCACCATCGTAGTCATGATTAATAAACAATGCCAATCCGGCGCTAAAATGCGCCATCAAGGCTAAGGGTGTATTTGGGGCCGCATCGGTAACTTCTTTAAATTTCACCAACGCCTGCATCGGATACCCCAGCTGAGCATAGCACTTCCCGAGATAAAACTTTGCCTCGGGTGTTTCTATCCCCTCAAGCGTTGTCTTCGCCTGTTCGTAATCGCCCTTAAAATAGTAAAGAACGCCCAGGGCAAAATTGGTGCGCGGGTCAGTATTGTATCCCGGTTCCTTTGCCAGTTTTTCTAAAAGCAACTGCGCCTGACGCTGATTCTGCAACATAATATAACACAGTGCGGCGCCATACATCGCCTCGGCTTTAATATAAGAGTATCTGGGACGCTCTATTATTCGTTGAAATATTGTCAGGGCACGGGTGTAATCCCCATTATTAAAATAGCATTCTGCCAGCGTGAACCGTAACTCATCACCGAACTCACTGGTGCCAAAATCGCGGATTAAAGAGTTGAGTTGCCGAATAGCATCCTGATAATTACGCTGTTCAATCTGGGACTGAACACGGTTATAACCAGCCGCCAGTTGCCTTGTCTGCTCGGGAGCAAGGATAGAAAGAAGCGCCAGACACCAGAGACCGCTCATAACATCTACTCACCCGGTTTGATCTCTATTTTGCCCTGTGGTCCACGGGTGACAATTGTAGTCAGGGAACCAGAAAAATTAAGCGACTGGTTCCGCTGGTCAACAACAACAATATCATAATAGTATTTACCGTCCGAAACCAGTCTACCAACATCATCCAGTCCATCCCACCATAACCTCGGTGGCGGTGCCTCCCAGCCACTATAACTTCTAACCACCTCACCAAAACTATTTTTAATCAAAATCTGCCACCTCTTAACCGGTGCCCTGGCGATTGTTCTCACATCCATCCACAGAACATTGTTTTTGTCTTCAGGTGTAGGAGTAAAGATTTTCGGCTGGGCATCAATCCACACCCGGAATCCAGAGAAATTCACGAAAACACCAAGTTTATGAGTCGGGTCCAGGCGGAAACTGGACTGATGGTGCAAAAGAAATGCATAATCAACCCCGATGCCCATCTTCCCCCACGACTTGTGAATACCCAATCCCAAACTTATCTCGTTGGGGTCAATGCCTACCCGTTGAATGAGCACATCCGGGACCAGAGCAAACTCCACCCCTCCCCGGGGAGTTAAATCCAGTTTCCACCTGTTAACCGGATTAAATGTCTCCTGGTCAATAACCGGCAAAACCGGCATCCCCGCTTCTGCGGTTACTGTCAATCTTCCATTAAGTAAACGCGCCGCCGCACCTATCTTAACCGTGCGATGATATCGTTCCGGTAAAGTGTTAAGGGTAAGCACCGGTTCAATCAAATTCTGGGCAACAACCCCGAACCTGAATATCCTGCCGGCTTTAACCAATAACCCTATGTCGGCGCCAACCCCCACGCCGGTAAATTGCGCAACATTCTTGGTAATTAACTTCAATGTCCCGCCCATCCCCAGAAAATCAAACGGGTTGTACCCGTAAGCCACCAGATAGGCGTTCTCGGCAAAAAGCGTCGGCTGGTACTGCCAGTTTTCCGGAGTGCGAGAATTAAGCCCCTCGGCACCGTAATTTAACAAACTTACTCCAACCGTCCCCCACTCCCGTGTCGGAACCGTATAGGCGATATACTCCATCCGGGCACCATAAAGTTGTGAATGCGCCAGAAGAACTTCCTGGGCGTTTAACTGGAAAAGTCCACCGGGATTAAAATAAACCGCCTGGGCGTCATCCGCCACTCCGGTAAACGCCTTGCCCATCCCCAAACTGCGTGGCGCTGCCCCGTAATTGAGAAAGCTGCCCGGCAATCCACCTTCAAAACCCGATAACCAGGCAGCGCCGAAAATAATACCACCCAGAATAAACAAAAGGCACCCTTGTTTCTTCACCATACAACACTCAAACGATAGGTCCTTTTAACAATCGTGCCGGTGTGTAATTGTCCGATTATCTGAACAACATAAACACCAGACGCAACCTTTCTTCCCCATCGATTTCTGCCATCCCATAGCACCCGGTTAATACCCGCTTTTGCACCCTCTTCACCCTGATTAAATTTGTAGGAAATAACCTCATTTCCAAATGGGTCATAAATCCGGAAGTCAATCGGGACAGAACGGTTAAGATAGTAAAAAATCTCTGCCGCATCCCGATTAAATCCAAAAGGATTGGGGAAGGCGATTATCTTTCCCAGCATCACCACACTATCCGGAATATCTACATAAATTCCCATCAGTGATTCGGCAACGCCAGAAACTATTTTAATTGTGTCAAACTCCGCAAAATGCGCCCGGGTGCACAGAAAACGAGCAACCGCAACCCCCAGGGTATCGGTAAGTAAAGCCTCATCCAGCATCTCGCCTCTTCCCCGGGCAACCGCAAACCGGCACACCGTCGCCACAACCGGTTCATCGTTCGCATCGCGCACCACCACCCTGATATAAGCGGTCTCACCAGCCCGCACCGTATCCGGTGCGCTTATCAACAAACTTCTCCCCCGGGATTTAACATCCACCAGACTCCGATAAGAAATGTATTGTTCATCCACATCACTTACCCATAAATTCTGATTGGAACCGAACCGCAGAAACTGCACCGCAAAGTTGACGCTATCAACCAGTTCTGTATCAGCCGGGTTAAACTCAACTGGGAACTCCGAATTCAATCTCACTCTCAACCCGTTGACGCTCACCCGATTCCAGCACCGGTCGCAGGGATAAACGGTCACCGAAAACGGCTCGCGCACATATTGCGGTAACGGCACACCGCTCTTGCCCGGCGTCAACCAAACTGCGGTTGCGGTATCCCCGGGCAAATGGGTCTCACCGGGCAACAGCAAAAGCAACCGGGAAAACGGCCCTGGATTTACGGCAAAATAATCGGTGGTATCGACCTGAAAAGGATGGGAGGGCGCCGGAAAAACAAAAATGCGGTGAAAACCCGCCTGGCGAAAACTCGCCTTAAAAGAACCCCGACCATTAACTAACACTCCGCCTGCTGGCAATCCGGCAAAACTATCACTCCCGGAGAAATAAACACTGTCATCTCGCGCAAAAATCGGATTACACCACTGGTCGGTAAGGTATACTGTAAAACTAAAACTATCCCCTGCGGTGATATTATCCGGTTGTCCCAGCCTTCCCACCCTGGTCCCCGGGCTCAATTGCTGCCCCGGTAAAATAGTCAAAAACCTTGCCGGCACCCCCGGAAAAAACTCCACCACATTACTGCTACTGGTTACCCGGGCTGAATCATCGGTACATCTAATCTCAACGCTATCAGCCAGTGTCACCATCACCTTTCCGGTCCAGACGCCATTACGAAACGGCCCAATTACATTGGGATAGATATAAATCGCTCCCCGGTTCGTGGAAAGGAAGGCGGGACGGTTATAATTAAATATCCCGCCATAGGGATCCCGGGCGATAATTGTTATTTCAAAAGAATCACCCGCATACTGGGGTGTTGGTATGGGAACAAATTCAAAGCGATGTAATTGTGCGACCAGCAGTAACCCGAGCGCCGCGCTCAATGCCACAAAAAAATTTTACCACTTATTCAACGCCCTGTCAAATATTTTATCAATAACCCGACTCGCCCGACAATAAAATATCCCAGGAAAACCGCCGGCTATACTTGCCATTGAACCCGCAATTATATCAAGAATAAATTCAGTGGGAACAACCGGAGCAACCCGGTAATTGGGAGATGAGCTAGCCCGGTGTTTTTATGCTGGATTTATTTAATCTGGATATTGACAGCAGGGCTACCACCGATACTGTCCCGGGGCTAGCCCGGGGCATGCCCCCCGCCTGCCCTGTCTTAATTAACTTTCCCTCATTAAAATTTAGTCTAACTATCTGATAACTTGCTATCTTATCCGGCAGAATCGCACACCAGAACAGTAATGTCACGGGGCGGATAAATATATAAATAGCGAGGTCACCCCTACCCGGGACCAGCGCCTTGACCGAGCAGAGAAAAATCTTACAATCACCTTATATGCGGCATGGTGTGGCTGATCTACCTTTGCACTGGGGAAAGGCACCGGCATGGCTCTTTGAGCGGATGCGCCGGCTGGTCCGCGCGATTGCCGAGGTGATAGTTGCTGAATTCGGTCCCGGAGAGTTGCTCCGGCGGTTTTCTGACCCGGTCTGGTTTCAAAGCCTAGGATGTGTTGCCGGATTTGACTGGCACTCCTCGGGTCTGACCACCACCGTTTGTGGCGCATTAAAGGAAGGACTTAAAGGGCTGGAGCGGGATTTAGGAGTTTTTGTCTGTGGGGGCAAGGGCAGGGCGTCGCGGCGGACACCGGAAGAGATTAGAAATTTTGCCAGTATATTTGGTTTGAATGGTGAAGGGCTGGTGCAGGTTAGCCGGCTGGTGGCAAAGGTGGACTCCTCTGCCCTGCAGGATGGCTATCAGATTTACCTTCACATTTTTATCGGCACCAGGGAAGGGAACTGGGCGGTGATTCAGCAGGGGATGAATACCCTGAGCCAGTGGGCAAGACGGTACCACTGGCTCTCAGAGGAACTGGACAGTTTTGTGGTTGAGCCGCATAAGGCCATCGCCGGTGAACCAAGCAGCGGCGTGTTGAATATGGTGGCGGCTGAAGCAGAAGCGGCAAGAGGAGCGGTAGTAACACTGGCAGCACAAGTACCGGATAAAACCCTGCATGAGATTACCAGGATAAAGTTGCCCCAGCATCACCCGGTGTTACCTTCGGACATAACCCCGCAATATTTGAAAAAGGTGCTGCTGAGCACCTATGAAAATCCACCGGCAGATTTTGCTCAGTTCCTGCTGGTCCCGGGCGTTGGTCCAAAAACGGTGCGGGCGCTGGCGCTGGTTGCCGAGGTGGTTTACGGTGCACCGCTTTCCTTCCGTGACCCGGTAACCTATACATTTGCCCATGGCGGTAAAGATGGTTATCCCTATCCGGTGAATCAAGCGGACTATGACCGCTCGCTTCGTTTTCTTGAAGCGGGAATTAAAGAAGCAAAAATCGGTCGGGGAGAGAAACTGGCGGCATTGAGACGACTGGAGCAGTGGTCAAGGAGATTGAGCGTTTTGCGATGATTGCCCTGAGACGGGAGTTTCCCATTGAATTTATTGAGCGTTATGCCCGGTTTATTCCCGATTTTGATAGATTTCTGGAGACGATGCTTACCCCATTACCCCTGGTCTTCCGGGTCAATACCTTAAAGGCACAGCCCGAGGAAGTCCTGCCATTACTTGCCGATTTTAAGCCCGAACCATTACCCTATGCACCGCTGGGATATGTGGCGCGCAACGGTAACGGGCTCGGCAGAAACATCCTTCATTTTCTCGGTCTCATCTATATCCAGGAGGCGGCGTCAATGGTGCCGGTGCTGGTGCTCAATCCCCGGCCCGGCGAACGGGTGCTGGACATCGCCGCAGCGCCGGGTTCAAAGACAACCCAGATGGCGGCAATGATGAAAAACACCGGCTTGATTATCGCCAATGATATCTCATCAGACCGGGTGCGGGGTTTAATCGGTAATATTGACCGGATGGGATGTTTGAATGTGGTTGTCTGCCGAACTGACGGAATCGTCCTTGCCAAAAAGTTGACCGGGTTTTGTGACCGGGTGCTGGTAGATGCGCCCTGTTCTTCCGAAGGCACAATAAGAAAGACCCGGGAGGCACTGCGGCGCTGGTCCGTAAATGCGATTCAAAGGTTCACCCAAGTCCAGAAGGGAATGATCTGTGCCGGTTATCAGGCGTTAAAACCGGGCGGGGTGATGGTGTATTCTACCTGCACCATCGCACCCGAGGAAAATGAAGGAGTGGTGGCTTATCTGTTGCGTCGATTCCCTGAAGCCGAGGTGCTGCCGTTTGATGTGCCGGGTCTGGTAATGCGTCCCGCACTACTGGAGTGGCAGGAGACATCCTTTCCACCGGCAATCACTCATTGTCGCCGCATACTCCCGCATGATAACGATAGCGAGGCATTTTTTATCGCACTGATTCGGAAGCCAAGAGATGGAAGCAATTGAATTTATCCGGAAACGATTTGGTTTTGACCAGGACTGGCTGGACGGGCTGGCGGTGATAAAAGAACAGGGGGCGATTTTTATTGGCACCCGGGCGGTGATGGAGTTTAACCTGGTAAAACCCCTGCGCCGGGGAATGCGTCTCTGTCGGGTATTCCCCTATTCAGTTAAACCAACAACTTTTGCCATGCAACTACTGGGGAAAGGCGCCCGTGCCGGTGTTGTCCGGGTAAACGAACAGGCGGCGAAGGAGTTAATCAACGGTAGCGAAATCGAGATTGATGCCGGGGTTGATAACGGATTTGTTTTAATCGTCTGGCAAAACTTTGTCGTCGGGGTGGGCTTTTATAAGAAACCGGTATTGAAATCGCATATACCCAAGGTCAGACCGGTGGATTAAAATTGATTCAGTTTCCGGAGGAGTTCGTAAAGGACAACCGCAGCCGCGGTAGCGACATTCAGGGAATTTTTGTATCCAAAAACCGGTATATCAACTATACCATCACAGAGCCTGAGCACCTCCTGTGAAACACCCAGCGCTTCATTGCCCAGAACAATCGCAACGGAAAACTGGTACGGGAATCTATGATACGGGATGGCGCCGTTAACAGTTTCCAGGGCAAGCACCTGAATTCCCTGACCTTTTAAATCAATCACCGCATCAGTAGTGTGCTCGAACCGACGCCAGGGGACCGATTCGGTTGTTCCCAGTGCCGTTTGCTGTAATTTGTGATGCGGCGGGTGGGCGGTATAGCCGCAGGTGATAATCTCCTGCGCCCGCACGGTATCGGCGAGCCGAAAGAGTGCGCCAACATTAAAGGCACTGCGGAGATTGTCGAGGACAATGTGAACGGGATGGCGGGGCAACCGGGCAAATTCCTGGGGTGGCAGTGAAGAATCACGCGAACGCACCTCATAGAAAGTCTCGATGCCATCGGTTGCCGGCAAGTGACGGGGATATTTTTTATTTTTCTCCATTTACCGACCTAACACCCTCGCTGCCGCCCGGTCAATCTGTTCAATAATTTTCAGCGCCCGGAGCAGGTTTATGCCCGATGCGATGACGCCGTGCCTTGACCACACCACCGCCCGATGCCTTTTAAGTTTCTCTCCGGTGCGCCTTGCCAGTTCGATAGAGCCTGCGGGTAGGGGTGGAATCAACCCAACCGGAATCGCTGGAGTCGATAGCTCATTCTCCAGACAGGTGTCATCTGGATGTAGTTGAGTTAGCCGCACGACATGGAGGGGATGGGTATGGAGAAGTGCGCAATCCCTTTTTCGATACCGAACCAGCTTGTTTTGCCCGATAATATGGGCGTAAATCTCCTCGGTAGGTTTTACATCGTCAGGGAGAACCGTGTAATCTGCCCTGGATTTTGCAGGCTTGACCAGGCATATAAACGGCAGTGGGTCCCGGGCGATATCTTTCATTCTGGCACCGGTGATTTTAGTAAGGAGGTGCCCCTTAACCCTAATGGAAAAGTTCCCCGCATTTTTCTTTGCCCAGCCCAGTTCCACAAGCCGGCTGGCGACCTCAACAATCTCCGCAAGATAGGGGCGGACAATTTTAAGCAGGACGCCGGTTAATCCCGAACCATTTTCCATACCCATTTAATTATCCAATGTCTCAACTGCTGTCAAGTGTTTCTCGCCACGGACTGTTGTTGTTTGTTGACTAACAAGCTTTCTGGATTAGGATATAGAAAAAGGAGCTAATTATGACTAAGTGGGAGTACAAATTTTTGCAGATAGATATTAACCTGAGCCCGATTTTGAAGATGGCGCGCTGGGGTGTCCAGGTACCCGGAGAGAAAAAACCGCGTGATACTATGGAAGGTGTGGAGGCTTATGTCAACGACCTGGGAAAAGAGGGCTGGGAACTGGTTACCGCGGTCAATGGTTCGGAACATAGTGGCATTATCACCCGGGCGGTGCTGTTTTTCAAGCGACCGGCAGCTCCATCAGCAGAAAAAGCCGGGGAATGAGGTTAAACTGGGTAGATCTTCTGACGATTGGCGCAGTTGCTACCGGAGCCGCGGTTCAGTTCCTCCGCTCAATACGTGATTTCTCGCTGATCTTTTACGAGACCATTTTCTTCATCGCCGCGTTACTGGCGACGGTGCGGTGGTTTTTCACTTTACACAACTGGTTAACCATCCCGCCGGTAGCTGCCTTCGCCGGAATATTTGTTGTTCTGATAATGGTAGGGATACTCCTGGCGACGCTGACGAATCAGTTCCTGAGCTTCAGTCTGGGCCCGTTTGATTATTTCTTCGGTTTATTACTGGGAATTGTTTGTGGCTTTGTATTCGGCCATGCAATGCTGCGGACCGTTTTACTCGGTTTCAGTCTAACCAACCCGGCAGTGGTCGAGGCGGTCCGCAGTTCCTGGATGGCAAGCCAGGTGCTCTACTTCGGAGCGTTTCGCGAGTTGCTTGGTATTTTACGAATCGCCCGTTACAACAATATTTAAGCCACGGTTAGTTCCACCTGCACCCAAGGAAGCACACCTGAACCGATCGGTTTTGTTTCCCGGCTGATGGCACTGATCGTCTTTAAACAATCAAGGGCATTACCCTTTATCGCCCAGCGTCCCGGTTCTGGCAGGGCGGTAATTTCGCCATTACGGATTATTCTCCCGAAATAAAGCGAGTTACTGAAGTCGCCGGTTGTTCGGTTGGCGGTGTGGAAACCAAGTAACATTTTTATCACTACACCCCGATTTATTCCTTTAACAATCTCTTCAAGTGATTTATCACCGGGCGCCAGATAGATGTCATTGATAGTGCAGCGAATTGGCGCCTCGTGCTCGTCTTCAATTAATATCGGCCTTCTCCTACCATTGCCGGTGGACTCTTTGCCTTCCCGCAACGCACTCGCCCGGTCGTAAAGAAATGTTTTCAAGATGCCCTTTTCAATTATCAGGTTTTTACGGCTGGGGCTGCCCTCATCATCAGTAGGGAATGTGTTGCCATCATACGGAACGGTAGCATCATCCCAGAGGGTTACTATCTCACTGGCGACCCGCTCACCAAGATGCAAACGAGACATCCCTTCCTGGACGGTAGTAGCATAGAGGTGCTCGGCAACCAGCCGCCTTATCATCTCTTCCAGCATTACCGGATGGATGATTGCCGGAACGGTTTTACCTTTTATTCCTTCTGCCTCAGGAGTTGTCTCGGTCGCTGGCAAATTGTTGGCGACGGTTGCGCCCAACGCGATAACCTCTTCCATATCCGGCAGTCTCCGGGTTCCAACAAAATCAAAATCCTTGGAATTAATCTCCACCATCGCCGAAAAACCGGTTCTTTCCGCATAAACCGGTTCGGAACTGTGCAATGTGGTGACAAGGCGATTTTCCACTTCGATCCAAATTCTACCTTCGATTGTTTCGATCTTACCGGTTTCGTAGGCACGATTTACAAGCAGGCGGGCGGTTTTTTGGACCTCGTCCGGCTTCTCCAGTAGTTGAGCGACTGCCGGGTCAAAGGCAAATAATTTCTGAACTGGGGGTTCAATTGTTACAAACGATGGATAAGGCGCCGGTGCCGCCTTTACCAATGCGGTTTGTATACCCAATTCAATCAGGTCGAGATTCGGTTCCGTGACCGGCAGGTAGGCGATCCTCCCGCGTTTTAAAATCCGCAACCCGACTGAAAAGATCGCTTCATTCAGTTCCAGCGATATCTCACGATTTTCTATCCGGGCGTTGAGGGTCCTTTTGTTTGTCAGCAACAACTCCACATCATCAACCTTTAATTTCCTGCTTAAACGTGCGACCTTTTCGGCAAATTTTATCAGGTCCATAAGCTACCCCTGGACAGAAAGTCCAATATATTCATTGTTTTTAATCCTTGTCCATATCGGACCGCCGTCACCGACATATTTAGTCTGTCCCTTCCCGCAGAACCCCACATCCGCGATTGATAACGGTCCGGCGAATCCGTCTACATAACGGAGAGCGTATAGAGTCTTGGCGGAAAAATTCGCCGGTTTAACAGTTTTGGTGATTCGACCATTCTCAATCAAGTAGCCGATGAGTACCGAAGACGACATTCCATCCTTGGATACCGCACCACCCGCGGTCCCCTGAAGAATTATCCCGCGGGGAATATCCCTGATAAGTTCATCAAGGGAATTAAACCAGTTACCTTTTCCGGCGGGCATAACATAGGTGTTAGACATTCGGGGAATCCGCGGGTCACCCAGCTCACTAAATGCACCACCATTAGGGTGTAATCCAAAGTACGCGGCGGTCTCACGGTTGAGAATCATTCCTTTTGCCTTACCGTTTTCCGCAAGCATCTTTGTCTGAACCTCAACGCCTTCGTCATCAATGAATTCAGTTCCAAACCCCTCATCAAACCTCCCCGGCAGTGGTCCATCAACAATATGGACATCTTCTGCCGCCACGATTCCCCGGGGAACGCCATTCTGGTCAATAATACCGGAACCGCCTGCCTTTATGATATCCGCCTCAAAGTTGTGTCCCAGCGCCTCATGGACAAAAACCCCCAGGGTGGTGTAGTGCAGGACGAAATGGGTAAGAGACTTTATATCTGCTGGAGAAAGGGTTATCGCACCCTGGAGTGCGACCGTCTTCTCCATCCATTCCCGGATATGGCGCACCGCGGCTCTACTCAAAAGAAAACCATTTTTCCCTCTTACAACAATAAAATCATACGACAAGGGATTCCCCAGGCGAGCACGGGTCTGGGTTAACTTTCCATCAGGACCTTTAACACGCGTAATTAACTGCAGAAAGGTCCTGGGCATCACCTGGGTTTTGAATACACCGTCGGTATCAGCAATAACCTTTTCTTCTCTTTGCGAGAAAAACCAGTACTCCGGTTTCAGTTCCATCCCCGGGTATTTCTTTTCTATCTCCCGGGCAATCTTCTCAATCCCATTAATTATTGCACTGAATATCCGGGACGCAGGACAAGTTTTGGGAGCGACTGCCCCGTAATGGACTCTCCCGGGATTGGGTATCGGAGCAAGTTGCACCGGTTTGGGAGGAACAGGAGATACCCGGAGTAATTTAACACCGTTATCGATTGCCTCTCTTAAAGACAATGGGTCCAGCGTCCCTACCTTTATTTCCGTCTTCTTGCCATCAGATAAGAGTCGCAACTGCACCCGTGCCTTGGCGTTAAATGGGTTCTGAATCAAGTGATCCGGCAATTTTTGCAGTTCTATTTTCAGAACCCTTTCGTAGATGATATCCGCATATTCGACCTTCTGGGCGGCGTATCTTAATACCTGGTCAATGACTCTTTTTATCTTTGTTTCTTCCGGAATTACAGGTGGCATAGTTTAGTATAAGAAATTACTATAAAAGTCAAGCGGGTCCGTTACGGACCCGCCTGTTTTCTATCCCGTTGCTATTTTACCAACGGCGGTTAGAGAAACCACCACTACCGCTTGAACGACCACCCCGGCGCTGACCGCCGCTCCTCCGGGAGCTACCGCCAAATCCACCGCGGCTTTCGGTGCGTTCACGTGCCTCGTTGACATTCAAAGCCCGGTCTTCAAGCGTGTAGCCATTTAATCCGGCAATAGCGGCTTGAGCCGCTTCGTCGGTAGCCATCTCAATGAAGGCGAACCCACGAGGGCGATTGGTAAAACGGTCGGTGACGATATTTACCGAAACTACCTCGCCATGCTGGCTGAACAGGTCTTTTAACTGCGTTTCGGTTGCGCTAAAGGGCAGATTGCCCACGAACAAGCGCTTTGTCATAACATATCCTCCTGTTTTTGCTCAAGAATCGTTCAAAAGGTGGGTTCGCACACGGACCGATTTAGGAAAACTCCTGTGGTGCCTATGCAGCACCCAAAGACCCTGAACGGTTCTCAGCACTATTTATTCCGGGTTACTACTCAACTTTTTGTGTTGAATGAGAACCCGCTTTCATTCAACTAACATATTTTAGCATATTATGTTAAAAAGTCAATATTAATTCACCGAAATTTTTTAATAATTTTAGCCACCCAGACAATTGATTTGACCCAGGCTATTTTCTCATTATACTCCCTGTAAAGCCGATGAACTTATCACGTCGCACCCGTGAGTCACTCAACGCCATCTGGTATATCCTGCCCGCACTGATTATCCTGATTGGCTTTAGGGTTATCCCCATCCTCCTTTCGGTGAGAATGAGCCTTTACGACTGGGGTATGGCAGGTCCGCGGCAGTTCCTCGGGCTGGGCAATTACATTGCGGTATTTCAAGACCCGATGTTCTGGAGGTCGCTTTTAAACACCGGCTGGTATGTCCTCTTTGAGGTCCCCATCACCCTATTCCTTTCTCTCTTCATCGCCATCCTGCTAAACCAGAAAATCCGTGGCCTGAGCATCTACCGCACAATTTACTACCTGCCGGTGGTCACATCAATTGTCGCGGTATCGGTCGTCTGGCGCTGGATACTTCACCCGGAGCGCGGTGTCCTTAACTATCTCCTTTCCCTTATCGGCATCTCCGGTATCCGCTGGCTCCAGGACCCACGGGGGCTATTTCAGCTCATCCTGGGCGACGCGGTTGCGGGTCTTCCCTATGCGCTCCGTGGCCCGTCAATCGCCCTCTGCTCTCTGGTGTTAATGGGCATCTGGAAGGCGCTGGGTTATAACATCGTCATATTCCTTGCCGGACTGCAAAACATCCCCCGGACCTATTATGAGGCGGCAAGGATTGACGGCGCCTCCCGCTTCAAAACCTTCTGGAAAATCACCTGGCCCCTGCTTTCGCCCACCACCTACTATGTCCTGATTATGAGTTCCATCTCCGCCTTTGAAACCTTTACCCAGGTCTGGGTTATGACCGGACCACCGCCCGGCGGTCCCCTGCAGACAACCAAGGTGGTAATGTACTACTTCTACGAGAACGCATTTGAACTCTGGCGCCTGGGCTATGGCGCCGCCATCGCCTTTATTGCCTTCCTGATTATCCTGGGGTTAACCATCCTCCAGCGCACCGTCCTGGAAAAAAGGGTCCACTATGGCTAAACTGCGCAACCTGCCGGTCCACCTCCTTTTAATTTTGGGGAGTATCGCCATGCTGCTCCCGTTCTACTGGATGGTCAGCACTTCGCTCAAAACACCGCTTGAGGCGCTGCGCTTTCCCCCCACCTGGGTCCCATCGTCGCTCCAATTCTCCAATTACGCCGAGGTGTTCCGGCAAATCCCCCTCTGGCGCTACCTTGCCAATACCGTATTTATCACCCTCTTGACCCTGATGGGGATTTTCGTCACCGGCATACCGGCGGCGTACGCCTTTGCCCGTTTTCGCTTTCCCGGTCGGGAGATTTTATTTATGGGGTTCCTTGCCCTGATGATGATTCCGCTGCCGGTTTATCTGGTCCCGTCCTATATGCTGCTCTTCAAACTGGGCTGGATTGATACCTATGCGGCAATGATTGTCCCCTGGATTGTCAACATCTTCTCCATCTTCCTCCTTCGCCAGCACATCAAGCAACTTCCCCAGGACCTCTTTGACGCTGCCCGGATTGACGGCTGCTCCAATCTCCGCACACTCTTCCGTATCGTCATCCCCCTGTGCCGGGCGCCGATTGCCACCATTACCGTCTTCAATGTCATCTCCTCCTGGAATTCGTTCTTCTGGCCATTGATCGTTACCAACTCCGACCGTATCCGTCCCCTGCAGGTTGGACTTGCCTACTTCTCCCGGGAACAGTCGACCAATTACACCCTCCTGATGGCTGCCACCACCATCGCCATCATTCCCCTGGTCATCCTCTTCTTTGTTGCCCAGAAACAGATAATCCAGTCTCAGGCGCGTGCCGGGTTGAAAGAGTAATCCTTGACATTGACATTTACCTTTACCGGATTATTTTTTAATAAAACGAAAGGGCTATTTTATGACCTTCCATATCTACCTTGAAGGCAATCCGGTGTATCGGGTAAATATTATCGCTGAGAAGATTGTTGACGAGGGCGCCAATTATGCCCTCTACGACGAGAAAGGAACCAAGGTCGCGGAATTCAAAAAGGAGAAGGTGCTGGGTTACGACCTGAGCGAATACTAATCCTCTTCCTTAAAAGGCTCTTCGGTAAAAACCCCTTCTTTTTCCTTGATTAACTGATTTACCTTCAGTTCCGCCTCCGCCAGTTTCTCCTTACACAACCGTGCCAGTTTTATCCCGCGCTCAAAAAGTTCCAGCGACTTCTCCAGACTCAGATCACCCGCTTCCAGTTGTTTAACAATCTGCTCCAGTTCAGTTAATGCCCGCTCAAAATCAACCTCTTTGCGTTCGCTGTCTTTTTTATTTACCACCTCCACCTCCTTTTATCTTTTCCTCAACCCGACAGCCGAGCCGGCCATCCGCCACCCGGACATAGACACCATCCCCTTTATCCACCTCAGCGATACTTTTGACAACCCTGCCATCCGGCTTCTGACATATCGCATACCCCCGGGAAAGACTGGCAAGCGGACTCAAAACATCTAGCCGCGCCACCGTCTGTGCCAGTCGCTGCGCCGCACTGTTCTTAACCCGGGTCATCTCCCGCTCCATCCGGGCATAAATGGTATCCAGTTCTCTCCGCCAGCGCAGCACCTTCTCCACCGGATTCTGCCGGTTAAGATTTTCCATAAGACTGTTACACATCCGCTGCCACTCACCGAGTTGCTGAAACAGCACCTGCACCATCTTTCCCTGCCACACCTCCACCCGATGCCGCACCTCTGCCAGCCGTCGACCCACCTGCTCAAAACCCCGATGCCTTGTCAGTTCATCAATCTGCTGACCCCGGTGGAAAAGATAGTCCTGAATGCCGTCGCACAGCTGGGTTGCCAGTTCTGCCAGTCGCCGCTCCAGTTCCTCCCAGCCCTGCGCCACCATCTGAGCCGCCGCGGTGGGTGTGGCGGCGCGCACATCAGCAACAAAGTCGGCAATGGTAAAATCGACCTCGTGTCCGATTCCGGTAACCACCGGCACCCTTGAGGCAGCAATCGCCCGGGCAACAATCTCCTCATTAAAGGGCCAGAGGTCCTCCAGTGAACCGCCACCCCGGCCGACAATTATCACATCCACATCTTCCCGGCTATTCAAATCAGCAATCGCCCGCGCAATCTCCTCTGCCGCACCATCGCCCTGCACCAGAACCGGATACAAAACCACCTTCAGATGGGCACGATGCAACCGCAAAGTCCTGAGCATATCATGGATTGCCGCGCCGGTGGGCGAGGTAACAATCCCCACCACCCCGGGCAACCTGGGCAAAAGACGCTTTCTTTCCTGAGCAAACAGCCCCTCTTTCTCCAGTTTGCGTTTCAGTTCCTCAAACGCCCGCTGGAGCGCACCCAGCCCTTTCGGCTCAATTGTATCCAGAATTATCTGATATCTCCCATTCGGGACATAGACTTCCAGTCTGCCATGGGCAATCACTAAATCCCCGTCTTTCGGGCGAAACCTCAACCGCCGTGCTGCATCCCGAAAACACACCGCCTGAATCTGGGAGTTCTCGTCCTTCAGCACAAAGTAGATATGCCCGGAGGTATGCACCTTGAAATTGGAAATCTCGCCGACAACCCAGATATCAGCAAAGTATTCCTGCAGCATACCGGCAACCAGCCGGTTGACCTGGGCGACGGTTAAAATCTTCTTCGCCGGTATCGCTGCCATCAATAACTATCCGCGATAATCGTAAAACCCCTTCCCGGTCTTTCTCCCCAGAAATCCCGCAGCCACCATCCGCCTCAACAACGGACAGGGGCGATACTTCGGGTCACCCAGGTCCCCATAAAGCACCTCCAGAATCGCCAGCACCACATCCAGACCGATCAGGTCAGCCAGCGCCAGCGGTCCCATCGGGTGATTCATCCCCAGTTTCATCACGGTATCAATCGCCTCCTTGTCCGCGACACCGGTCTCCAGACAGAATATCGCCTCATTTATCATCGGCATCAACACCCGGTTGGAAACAAACCCGGGCGAATCGTTCACCACCACCGGCGTCTTGCCCAGTTCTTTTGACAGAGCGACAATCTCATCGATCACCGCCGGTGCGGTTGCCAGCCCCCGCACCACCTCAACCAGTTGCATCAGCGGCACCGGATTCATAAAATGCATACCTGCCACCTTGTCCGCCCGCTTGGTTGCCGCACCCAGGAGGGTAACCGAAATTGTTGAGGTATTGGTGGCAAGAATGGTCTCGGGCGCACAAACCGCATCCAGCCGGGCAAACAACTCCTTCTTCAACTTCACATCCTCACTCACCGCCTCCACCACCAGCCCGCAATCCTTACAGTCATCAACCGTCAGCGCCGACCTTATCCGTGCCTGCGTTGCCCCGGCTGCATCCGCGGTCATCTTTCCCTTTTCCACCAGTTTTTCCAGTGACTTCTTGATTACCGCCAGTCCCCGCTCAATAAAACGCTCCTCCACATCAACCAGAACCACCTCGTAACCGGTGGCGGCAAACACCTGGGCGATACCTGAACCCATTGTTCCGGCGCCGATAATGCCAACCTTTTTATTTTTCATCTGTTCCTCCTTTCAAATGTCACTTCTTATAAACATATTCCTCACATACAATAAGTCAAACTTCTCATCTCCCTGCGCGGGTCATTTTCTACAACCACCGAACCTGCCATCGCAACGACGAGAAAAACTATCCCGGCTTATTAGCGTCTTTGCCTTTCCCTTTCCTGCATCAGCCTTTCCCACTCCGCCCTTGCACCTGGTGAGGTCTCATACTCCTTTAAGGTCCCGAAGGCGACCCAGTTAAATGCCACGTCACGCTCGCCACTCAAACCCGCAATCGCCGCCATCTCCACCCGGAAGGAACCAAAGTCCTGCTCGGAAACATACAGCAGACCCGCCGGTTTACCCCGGGGCGTGACGGTAATAGTCACCGGAACATCAGAGCGGATGTTTTCCCGGAAGATGTCCGGATATTCAATTGTCGCACTGCCATCAACAAGTTTCCCGGTCCCATAGGCAACAATGGTCAAATCCGAACTGATGATGCACGGCGCCTCCTTATCTCCCAGGAGCCCACCGGTGAACCAGCCGCCCGTTGCATAACCCCGACCATAAGCGACAACCGCGGTATCGGTTGCGTTATTTCCGTAGGTGTGGACATATATCCCCTCGGCATTGGCATTCTCTGCCATAAACCTGCCGCCCGCCGTAGCGCCAACCGAGTAAACTCCGTATGTGGCAGCACTATCCACATGGACACCAGAACCGCCTGAACGGGAAACAAAAATTCCATTAGTCCCCGCCCGGGTAATATACAACCCATAATAGCGCGCCGTGGATACAAATACCCCAGAATGGGCAACACTGTCAACATACAACCCATAATTGCCCGCACGGTAAACAACAACCCCGTCCGACCCCGCACGGTTAACGTAAATCCCATATCCCCCGGCATGCTCAATCCGCATAGCCGAAGAGCCCACCGATTCAATCACGACTCCATGCCCTGTGCCGCTATTTCTTAATTTCAATATCGCCTGGGGAGAATTGAGTGCCGCCGTCAGGGTGCAGGGTTTGGCAAGGTCAATCCCCCTGATGGAGCGGTCAAGAATTTTTGCCGATGTCACCGCATCGCTGGCAATCGTCGGGTTGGGATAGGTACCGGTCAGGTCACCGCCTGCCGGTCCTGATGGCACTCCGCCCGCGCTATCATTTGCCGGTGTCCAGACAGTGCCGTTCCACTTCAAAACCTGCCCGGTGCTTGCACCCATCCGATTAATATCCGCACCAGCAATCGTCCCATCCACAATCATCGCACTGGTAACGGAACTCGCCTGACCGGTGCGAACAAATCCGGTCGTATCCTTGCCCTGCAAGCGGTCAGCATCTGCGGCACGCTCCGCCAGATAGGCATAGGCACCGCTCACAATCCGCAACCTGGGGCTTAACTCCGGCTCACTACCAACCTGTAAACCCAGATACAGCCCCCCTGCATCAGGAATGGAGGTTATCGGATTCACCAGACCAAGAAGCACCGAGAACAATCCGTTGCGCACCGCCACCGTCTGCACCTCATTCCAGAACGGTGTGCCACCGCTCTCCTGCGTGTACAGCCGAAAAGTTAACTGATAGTCCCCATCCGGCACCGGCCTGCCCAGCGTATCGGTCAATCGCCCCTGATAGGAAATCATCCGGGGAATGGTAATTGCATCGGTGAAAACCTCGCCGGACTGTGTTCCCTGCCCGGTTGTGGCAACCCGCACATTCACCGCATCTTCCACCGCCCCGGTGACGCCAAAAAATAACACCACCAGGACTGTAATTATACTCCGTCTCATAATTACCCCCTTCTTTATTATTTTAAGAAACTTTTTATCGCAGAATCGACATATACCGGCCAATTAAATGTTAACCATCCCTGACCATTTGTCAAAAAAACCAAAAATTATCCGCCAGTTTTTCACCCCGCCTGTATATTTAAAACTATAAATTTAGCAAACGAGCAGAAACGGCTAATTTATTGATTAGCAAAAAGTTAGCACAATACCCCCGATTATCCACACCCATCCCCCAATAGCCCGGGGGTTAGCTATGGAAATTGCCCGGGAGTTTGACTAACGGACAGCCGGGCGATTAATTGCCCTGATAATTACGCAGGTAAACCTCCTGCCAGTTCGCTCAAAAGTAAAACCACTAACCCCTGATTCAACCAGCCCGCTAACTCTAACGGTTAAACCTGAACCACAAACGCCAGAAAACCTGGCTATTGAAAAGACCGCCATCTTCTTAACTTTATCGTCCGCAGATAAAAAGAGTGCCCGCCCGCCTTTTCCGGCGTGGTATCCTTTGACAGTGCCCGAACATAAGATAAGATTTTTATTAATGGCACAACCGAATTTAAAAATTCGCTCCCTATTCTTAACAGTCGCAATTTTAACATTGTGCCTGGGGGCAGAAACCCGGGACTTGATTTTAATCTCTCCGGCAGAACGGGAAGCGGTGCGTGCGATTGAGGCAACCGGCGCCTGGGTAAATTATGTCAATAAGAACGGTATTGTTGCCGAAGCCACCGAAAAACAACAGCAGACATTAAAAAGCCTGGGCTACACCATCCAGGTTATCACCCCGGACATCAGCGGTGTCTACGAGCGCAACTTTCAGGCGGGCTGTAACCTGGGGCAGTATCTCACCTACGAACAGTTTCGCGACACGATAGTAACAATCGCCGTAAACAATCCCCACATCTGTAAACTGGAAACACTGGGCTTGAGTTATAACGGCAACCAGATACTTGCGCTGAAGATATCCGACAACCCGCAAATCCACGAAAATGAACCTGTAGTTCACTTTGAGGGTAACATACACGGTGACGAAAAGATTGGCTGGGCGATTACCTTTGAACTGATAAAGTATCTCATTCAGAACTACACCACCGACACAGTTGTCAACCACCTGGTCAACACCCGAGAGATATGGCTTGTCCCGATGGTCAACCCGGACGGGTATATTGCCTCCACCCGTTACAATGGACACAATGTTGACCTCAACCGGAACTGGGGCTGGATGTGGGGAAATGAATCATCTCAGGGTAGCGCGCCGTTTTCTGAACCGGAAAACCGGGCGCTGTTAAATCACATCTGGCGCAACCCGGCGGTAACCTATGTTTCCTACCACGCCGGCACAACCTTCATCTCTCACCCCTGGAGTTATTGCTACTCCTATCATAATACCATTCCGGAACTCAACCTGATTCAATTCCTCTCTGCCCGTTATGATGCCTATACCCATTACACCTACGGTCAGGGTTCGGACAGTATGTATTTGATTAACGGCTCCACCAAAGACTTTGACTACGGATATGGGATGATGGGCTGGTCAATTGAAGTCCATCTGCAAAAGACCCCGCCCGCATCCCAGATTGACCCGACCTTCAACCTCAACCTGCCGGCAATGCTGGCGCTAATCCACCACGCCGGTCAGGGAATTTCCGGACAAATAACCGATGCGGTCACCGGTGAACCGGTCCACTGCCAGATATGGGTCGGCCCGGCAAACTGGCTCAGTTACAACCATCCGCAACTCGGCGACTTTCACCGCTTCTATCTGCCGGGCACCTATACGATCACCTTCCGCGCCCCGGGCTATCGAGATACAACCATCAACAATGTTGTTGTGCCCGACTACGGCGACTCCACGGTCACAATTGATGTCCAGCTGACACCTGACCCGGCGGCGCCGATATTTGCCTTCCGCCATATCTATAACAACTATGTCAATCCCGGCACCAACCGCACCTATCCGGTGTTTGCGCTCGGTCCCCATAATGGGACGGGCTTTCGCCTGGACAACGGCAAATACATCTGTCTGGATATGGGTAGAACTGTATATAACCACGACGGTTCCGACCTGATTATCTACCGCTCCGCCGGGACCGGCAGCGCCCAGATTCAGGGCGCCACTAACTGGCAGGGACCCTGGACAAATCTCGGCACCGCCAGTGCGCCGGAAAGCGAACTTGACCTTGCCAGCGCCGGACTGGACAGCGTTCGTTACATCAAAGTTACCGCTAACGGCGAATTTCACCTTGATGCCATCGAAGGTGTCAACACTGTCGGCATCGCTAACCCGAAGGAAAAACCGCTCACACCCCGGGGGACAATCATTGTCAAAAATACTCCGTCCCGGGGTCAGGTTCGATTCACGCTACCCGGCACAAAGACAGGCGATGAACTGTTAACCATCTTTGACCCGACCGGCAGAACCATTAAAACCCTGCCCTTAACCGATACGGAACTGGTCTGGGACGGTCGGGATGCCACCGGTATGCCGGTTGCCGCGGGGCTGTACTTTGCCCGCACCTGCAACCGCCCGCCGGTCCGGTTCGTCTTCTTTAAATAATTATGTTGCAATTAATTGTCTTCCTGTTTACCCTGGCCGAGCCGCTTGATTCCCGCGTCTATGAATTCCGGCTGAAAAACGGACTCCAGGTTATCCACTATGTCGACACATCAGCACCGGTTGTTTCCTTCAATGTGTATTATCGCGTGGGCTCTTATGATGAACAAACCGGTCACACCGGCATCTCTCATATGGTGGAGCATATGAGTTTCAAGCGCACCGACATCTACCGCCCCGGTGACTTTGACCGTATTCTTGACTCGGTCGGCGCGCTCAACAACGGCTTCACCTCCACCTACTACACCGGCTATTATGAGAACATTGCCCGCGAGCACTGGGAAGTCGCAGCAAAACTGGAAGCGGCAAGAATGGCAAAATGTGTCTTCCCGGATTCGGAATTTGAAAGCGAACACCAGGTTGTTGCCGAAGAACGCCGCCTGTGGGACAACCGCCCCAGCGGTGCCCTCTGGGAACAGTTTGAGGCAATTGCCGCAATTGCCCACCCCCATCGCAACCCCACCATCGGCTGGTCGGACGATGTCGCAAACTTCACCATCGAGAAGGTGCGGGAATGGTATCGGCGTTACTACAACCCGGCGAATGCGGTAATTGTTGTTGCCGGCGCGCTCCCGCCTGAAGAGGTCAAAGCGAAAATAACGAAGTACTTTGGCAGATTCAAGGGCAAACCGGTGGAACGCACCGACTATTACAACATTGAACCACCGCTATTCGGTGAACGCCGGATTACCCTGCACAAACGGGTATCGGTCCCCTCGTTACTCATCGGACTTCCCAGCCCGGGGATAAGAGAATCACTTTATTTTGTCGGTGATGTGGTCGCTGCCATCCTCGGCGCAGGCAGAAACTCCCGTCTTTACAAAATGCTGGTAACAGACTCCGGATTTGCTACCGGCGTCTCGGTGTGGAACTCGGTTGAATGTGACCCGGGCGTTCTGATGATCAGTGTGACCCCGAAAGCCGAAAGCCTCATCCCCCGGATTGAAAATCTGATTTACCGCGAACTGGACCGGATGACAAAAGAGCCGGTAACAGAACGCGAACTAACCCGGGTTAAAAACCAGGCACTGGCAAATTATATATTTGCCCGTGATGACATCTCGGACATCGCCTGGCTATTGGCAACATCACAAATCACCGCTGGCACCTGGCGGCACTTCATCCAGCAGATGGAACTGCTGGAAAAGACCACCGTTGAGCAGGTTCAGGCGTTCTGTCAGAAATACATCAATCCGGAGCGCCGGGTGGTTGGTATCCTTATACCAGAAGGAAAGGAAGCGAAATGAAACCCGCCCTTAAAACGGTTGCCCTCGCGATAACTATAACCTTTAACATCCTTTTCTCCTTAACCATCTATCGCGACTCATTACCCAACGGGCTGATTATCCTTACCTGCGAGGACCAGCGCCTGCCCATGGTAGACATATCATTTAACTGCCGGAGTGGTGCGGCAGCTGAACCCGAAGGCAAGGCGGGCGTTGCCAGCCTCTGTGCCGAGATGCTGCTGCGCGGCACGACTAACCTCTCGGCGGACTCATTGGCGGACATCCTTGATTTTATCGGTGCCCAGTACTCCTCCGGTGCCAACTTTGACCACTCTTATGTTTATCTGCGTATCCTGCCCAAGGATTTAAATACCGGCATTGACATCTTAACCGAAATCATCCGTCAACCTTCATTTCCTGAAGACGAGTTCACTCGCGCCCGTGAGCAGTTACTCTTCGGGCTACGCCGCTCCTACGACCACCCGTCATTTGTTGTTACGGCTGAGTTTGACCGGCTCCTGTTTGCTGGACACCGCTATGCCCTGCCCTTGCGCGGGGATACTACTACCATCCCTAACATCAGCCGGCACGACCTGATAACATTCCACAAAAAACATTTTGTCCCCAACAACTGCTTTATCGTTGTTGTCGGTGCAGTCAGCCGCAGTGAAGTCAACAACATCATCAGCGAGAAGTTGCAGGACTGGGAACCCGGTTCGGTGGAAAGTCCACCGCCGCCTGAACTCCGCGTTCCTGAAAAGACCAGAGTAAAAGTCATCACCCGTCCGGATATGAACCAGACCTACATCCACTTCGGTCACCCCGGAATATCCATCACCGCCGATGACCTGATTCCCACCCGGCTGATGTCTTACATCCTCGGTGGTCCGCCTCTATCTTCCCGCCTGGGACTGGCGGTGCGGGAGTACGGTGGCCTTGCCTATGATGTCCGCTGCTGGTTTGACCGCCGGCTATTACCCGGTGCATTCCGGGCAACCGTCCAGACCGCAAAACCACGGGAGGCGATTGAAAAGATGTTTGCCGAAATCCGTGAGATGCGTCAATCTGGTGTCCAACCCAAAGAACTCCTCAAGGCACAGAACTACTTCACCGGCAGTTTTCCCTTATCCTATAGCTCCAACCGCGGCAAGGTAGACCGGATTGTAGAAATGGAACTTTACCGATTTGGCACCGACTGGCTGGACATTTTCCCGAAGAAAGTCCGGGCAACCACCCTGGAGCGGGTCAACGAATCTGCCCGGCAACGCCTTTTCCCGGATAGATACATTATGGTAATAATGGGCAATGTGACCCGGGAACAAATCAATCTTCCTGATGTTGAATGGATTGAATAACCCGGATAAGCGTTACGGCTCCGATCCCGTCAATATAGCGGAACCGGAGCCGTAAATATCTGTTTGTCTTATTTACTGTTCCGGAGCAAAAGAGGTAACAAACTCCTGCCCGGTCTCGGTATAACGAATGATTGCCGCCCGTTTGATCGGATTGCCATTCTCGTCAAAGGAAATTTCACCCGATACGCAGGGGTAATTCTTAATCTGACTTAACGCCTGCCTGATATCATCCGGTTTTGCATCCGGGGCGTTCTTAAGCGCAGCAAGCAAGAGCAACCCTGCATCATAACCCAGCGTGGCAAAGGCATCCGGCTTCTGCCCATACCGTGCCTGATACTTCTGAACCCAGTTCTGCACCTCAGGACGCGGGTCATCAGCCGAATAGTGATTGACAAAATAACTACCTGCAACCTCTTTGCCGGCAATCTCCAGCATCGCTGGTGAATCCCAGCCATCACCACCCAGGAACTGGCAGGTTAGGCCGAGTTGATACGCCTGCTTAACAATCAACCCCACTTTGTTGTAGTAGTCGGGTAGAAAGAGTAAATCAGGCTTCGTCTGTTTTACCTTGGTCAAAAGCGCTGAAAAATCAACATCGTCCTTCTGGTAGGACTCAAACGCCACCACCTTGCCGCCCCGTTCTTCAAAGAAACGCTTGAAATACTCCGCCAGCCCCCGGGAATAATCGTTACCGACATCAAACATCACCGCTGCCGTCTTCACCTTCAAACTCTCCACCGCAAACCGGGCTGCCACCACCCCCTGGAACGAATCGGTAAAACAGGCGCGGAAGATATATTCCTTGTGCCGGCCATCGTCGGTCACAGTAACCTTGGGATTGGTGGAAGTCGGAGTAATCATCGGAATCCTCGCCACCTGACATTTATCCGCTAGCGGCAGTGAGCACTTGGTTGACACCGAACCGATAATCGCCACGACGCCATCCAGTTCAATCAGTTTACCACCGGCATTGGTCGCCTCGGTCGGATCGTTCTTGTCATCGGAGATAAATAACTTGATCTGTTTCCCCTGAATCCCGCCAGCGCGATTCGCCTCTTCAATCGCCAGCATTATCCCGTTGACCGTGGATTCGCCAAATGTCTTCACATCACCGGTCAGTGGCGCCACCACCCCGATTTTGATTACATTACCCGGGCCACACGAAATAATGCCCAGCCCGAGTGCCAGGCACACTACGATGATTGTTTCTTTTATGCGCATTTATCCTCCTTATTTTGTCTCTCTAATAATGAACGACCTTTCTGAACCCGTTTCCTGCCGACGGGCAAGAAAATTCGCCCGCCAGCTATCAAATTGACCGGCGGTTATTGCCGCACGAATCTCCTTCATTAACGACTGGAAAAACCAGATGTTATGGAAGGTTAAAAGCCTCGGCCCCAACGCTTCACCGGATAGGAAAAGATGCCTTAAATAGGCACGGGTAAAATTACGACAGGTGTAACAATCACAGTTGCTATCCAGCGGTGCCGGGTCATCGGCGTATTCTGCATTACGAATCAGCACCCGCCCGCTACTGACAAATGCGGTGCCGGTTCTACCGTTGCGGGTCGGCAGGACACAATCGAACAGGTCGACACCATAACTCACCGCATTAACTATGTCCTCAGGATACCCCGCTCCCATCAGATACCTCAGCACCGCCTGCGGAATCAAAGCACACACCTGGTCGGTTAATTCATAGGTTAAATCCGAAGGTTCTCCCAGACATAATCCGCCAATTGCATACCCGGGGAAACCAATCGCAAGTAAATCTTCACAACTCCGGCGCCGGAGGTCAGGATATGTTGCCCCTTGAATTATACCAAAAAGGTTGGCATCGGCTTGAGCATGACGCCGACAGCGCTCTGCCCACATACTCGTCCGCCTTACTGAAGCCTCGGCATTCTGACGGCTCACCGGGAATGGCGGGCACTCATCCAGACACATCGCTATATCCGAACCTAACGCCTCCTGAATCTCCACCACCAGTTCTGGAGTAAAAAAGTGTTTACTGCCATCAATGTGCGACCGAAATTCTACGCCATCATCTCCGATCCGGGAAAGCGCGGTTAGAGAATAAACCTGGTAGCCCCCTGAATCGGTCAGGACTGGACCGTGCCAGCCCATAAACCGGGCAACACCTCCTAAACGCTGAATCCTTTTATGTCCGGGTCGAAGATAAAGATGATAGGTGTTACACACCAGCATCTGCGTCCCGGTAGCACGGAGTTCATCTGGTGTCAATGTCTTTACGGTTGCCTGGGTGCCTACAGGCATAAAAGCGGGTGTATCCACCACCCCATGAGGCAAGTATAATCTACCTGTCCTCGCCCTCCCAGAAGTGACTAGAACCTCAAACTTTAACATAACTTAACCGTGTGAGCGGCTGCTGATAACAGTACTTCCCATTTCCAGCCTTTCGCCCGGACCGACATTTATCATCCCACCTTTGTTACTGACAAACGCATCCTCACCCACAATACCATGAAACACAACCGCCCGTTCCACTGCCGCCCCACGATAAATCAGCGCATCGCTAACAACCGCTTCTGTTATCCGACTCCCTGCCGAAACAGAGACGAACGGACCTATCACCGAACGTTCAACAATCGCATCAGGCGCAACCCAGACTGGTGGGATGACAAAACTGGCTAGAATCTGCCCGCACCCCTGCGGACTGCTTCCTCCGGTTTTCTCTAAAAGCAAGCGGTTGGTCTCCAGTAACGCCTCCGGAGTCCCGCAATCCAGCCACCTCTCAATTTCTACCGGCTTGATTTTCGCACCTTCATCTGCAAGCATCTGTAATGCATCTGTAAATTGATACTCACCCTTTATCATCCTTCCCGATTTTATTACTCGTTCAAGCGCATTAAACATCCTGCCCGAATCAGCAAAGAAATAAGCCCCGACGATCGCCAGATTACTTACCGGTTCCTGGGGCTTCTCTATTACCCGACTCACCACCCCGTCTTCTAAAAGCACCACACCAAACCGCCGCGGGTCAGCCACCGCCTTCACGCCAATCGCACTTTCGCCACAAAGAAGCGTACGAAGATCGGCATCAAGAATTGTATCACCGAGAATGATCAGAACCGGCATACCAACAACCTCTTTCCGTGCCTGCCAGACCGCGTCAGCTAACCCCCTGGGCTCTGCCTGTACAACAAACTTTATCTCAAAGGGATAATTCTCCTGTAAATAATTCTCAATGGTCCGGTCATTCGGGGGAACAACAACGCACACCTCTTGCGGACCCATATCTCTCAGACGGTCAAAGATATGTCCGATAATGGGTTTTCCTGCTACTTCCAGCATCACCTTGGGCCTTCGCAAGGTGTGCGGCCTTAACCGTTGTCCCTCACCCGCTGCTGGCACAATAACCGCAAGTTTCATCCCTGCCTCTTTCCTTTTTCTAATGAAAGTTTCAGTTCATCAATTCGAGGAATTGACACGGGATCAACGCCCCGGCGCTTTGCCAGCATCACGCTAATCAGGTCCCCTAAAACCGAAAGGGAAAACATCTTCGCCAAAAGCGATTTGCCCTCAGTGGTAAAAATCCGGACGCCTGCAATATGGCCGCGGATAAGAGCAAGCATATTCTGAAAACGAATTTCCGTTCTCTCATGGGTCGTCCTCTCATCACCCAAACCGATAATAAATATTTTGTTGTTAATAAATGCTGGAGCGCCAAACCCCATTATTTCATTATGGCTCTGTTCGGGCAAACAACCACTATGGGCAATCACCTTGGCATTTTCATTTAACTGACATTGCCACCGATACGCCACCCAGTCCAAAACCCGGCTTGTTGAGTAAATTATTGCTATTCGCTCAAACAACAAACGGGATAACACGGCTGCCTGACGCCGCCAGCTATCAATCCGTGCTTGAAGCAAGCTAACGGTCTCCTCTATATCCTGCTCATAACTCCTTAATAAACCCAGTCGATTAAGCACCGCTAAGATCGGCACGCTCATAAAACCAATCGCAGCACGGGGTGGAATACCACCAGGAACGATTATTAAAGAAACCCCATCGCGCTGTGCCATCTCGGCAAGTTTCCCTCCGCTGGTCAGAACAAAAATCTGTGCCCCTCGCTTTCGTGCTTCCCGGTATACCGCTATCGTCTCTTCGGTATTACCCGAATAACTACTCGCGAACACAACTGTATTCTTGTCTACCCCCCCCGGTAATTGGTAGTCACGCCAGACTAAAACAGGGACCGCGGTCTCTGCTAAAAGGACGGTCCGCACCAGGTCCCCACCGATTGCCGACCCACCCATCCCGGTCGCCACAATGTTTCTCACCACTCGCATCTTCCCCACCGGACATTGACACCCAATCACCCACGCATCCCGCAACTGCTCTGGTAGCCGATAAATAAGGCTTAGCATCTCTTCATACCGCTGAAGCCTTTTCACCTTTCACCTCCCTAAACTGCAATAGTGAACGGGCAAGTTTCGGAAATTGCCTGTACAACTCCCGGCGCAATAACCGTTCAACTTCCAAGGCGGTGGACAATTCCAGCGCTGCGGTTGCCAACCCTGCAGCAACAGTAGTATCGATTGACCTTATTACATTTTTTGCCTCAGCAATCATACCGGGAACAACCGATATTTCATCAATTCCCATACCAAGCAAAAGAACAATCCCAAATGGATCAGCAGCAAACTCGCCGCACATCCCAACCCAGATCCCCTGACTGTGGGCAGCGTCAATTGTCTTTTTAATCAACTGTAAAACCGCAGGATGAAAATGGTCAAAAAGCCTTGCCACTCGCTCATTACCCCGGTCAACCGCCAGGGTGTATTGCGTGAGGTCGTTAGAACCGATCGAAAGAAAGTTACATCCCCGTGCCAGCTGGTATGCCAGAAGTGCTGCTGACGGCGTTTCCACCATTACCCCGACCTCCAGATTTTCATTAAAGCCTTTCCCTTCCCGACGCAGTTCTTTCTTCACTTCTTCCAGTAGAAGTTTTGCCCGACGCAACTCTTCAACCGTTGCCACCATTGGAAACATAACTTTAATATTCCCGTGCGCCGATGCCCGCAAAATCGCCCGCAACTGGCTCTTGAATAAATGCGGCGCATCAAAACACAACCTAATTGCCCGCCAGCCCAGAAATGGATTTGCCTCAGTATATCCAGGAATGACCTTGTCCCCACCCAGGTCAAATGTCCGGACAATCACCGGATAGGGATTGAATATTCGGGCAACATCCGCAAGGATTTGAAACTGCTCATCCTCAGTTGGAGGACGACGCCTTGCCAGGTACATATACTCGGTCCGGAAAAGCCCCACGCCACGGGCACCGTTATCTCGCGCCGCTTTTGCCTCAATAATAAACTCAATATTAGCCGAAAGGTCAATTACCTTGCCATCAAGTGTCACCGGCTCTTTCTCCAGCAAAGATTTCAATGATGCCCGGTGGCGCTGGTAGCGGGCAATTTCGTTCTCGTATGTCCGCAACCGCCCGGCTGAGGGATGAATAATCACCAGTCCTCGATAACCATCAACAAAAACATCCTCTCCGCCTTTCACATCGTGCGTCAACCCGCTTACACCCACCACCGCTGGTATTTCCTTTGTCTTGGCCATAATCGCGGTGTGCGAGGTTTTCCCCCCTGCTTCCAGCACAACACCAGCCACCTTCTGGGGGTCAAGTAGCGCCGCTTCTGAAGGAGGCAAATCATGGGCAATTATCACCGAACCCGGCTCCAGGGTGTGAATAGATGGCAATTCGTCACCCAGAAGAACCGAGAGCACCCGGGCAGAAACATCAGCAACATCTCCAAACCTCTCTCTCAAGAAGGCAGCACCGCCTGGGCTTCCCTGAGAGGTAAGTTGCTTCAAGATTTGAGTATAGGCAAACTCCGCATTGCGCAGTCGGTCCCGGATAAACCGCTCCGTCCCGTTTAAGACCTCCTCATCCCGCAACAGCGCCAGCTGCACCTCAATAAAGTCGGCAAAATCTCTGCCCATATCCTTCTTTACCCGGTCGCGCAAACGCCTGAGGTCAGTCTCGGCAACTGCGACCGCCCGGCGGAACCGCTCGACCTCTTTCTCCCGGTCCTGCGGCGCAATTGCCTCTTCGGTCACATCGGGCAGATACACCCGGTAAAGAAACGCCTTACCCCGGGCAAAACCGCCTGAAACAGGGATACCGCGCAGCAACTTTTCTTTCTTATGTGTCATTGCCGACCAGTTTCTCCTTTAAAACCACAAACGCCTCTGCCTCGTCTTCTCCGCTCACCTCGAGCGTTACCACACTGCCTGCTTCTGCCGCCAGGGTTAAAATCGCCAGGATACTCTTGCCATTTACCCAGATGCCGTCTTTCCCCAGCCTGACCCGGGATTTAAATCTCTCGGCGAGCCGGACAAACTCAGCCGCCGGTCGGGCGTGGAGCCCAACCGGACCACCAACAACCACATCTTCCTTAATCATTAATTAAAACCGGTGGCTAAATATACCTGTTAACGCTATGCAGTCAACAGTTGCCAGTCCCAACTTGTTACCTTTACTTTACCCGGCATTTCCGGATCTTAACCCCGGCTTCCTGTAAAAACCTCCGGGCAAATTCGTCGGGATAATCATCGGCAATAACAAACTCCTGTATTCCGGCATTAATCAGCATCTTTGCACAGGTTACACAGGGCGCATGGGTACAGTAAAGCGTGGCACCGGCAACGCTGATACCGAATGCCGCTGCCTGCACCAGCGTATTTTGCTCGGCATGAATACCCCGACAGATTTCTATCCGCTCACCCGCAGGAATCCCCAGCTTTTCTCTCAGACAACCGGTCTTATCGCAATGTGCCAGACCATGGGGCGCACCATTATAACCGGTACAGAGAATCCGCTTATCCCGAACCAGCACCGCACCCACCTTCCGGCGCAGGCAGGTTGAACGCTCTGCCACCAGCCGGGCGATGGCGATAAAATACTCATCCCAGCCCTTGCGTTTACCCTTCACTCTGGTCATCGCCATAACCTAACGCAACAGCACCATCTTCACCCCGGTCCAGCCGGCTGGCGTCACCAGTTTAACCCAGTAAACCCCTCCGGCAAGTTTTCTCCCATTTTCGTCGGTCCCATTCCAGAGAAAATTATAATTACCCGGAGATTGATTTCCCATGTCCAGGTTGCCTACCAGCCGCCCCGAACCATCGTAAACTAACAGCCGCACCCTGCCGCTCCCGGGCAAAGAATAACGCAGTAACGCCCGTCCCCGCACCGGATTACCCGCCAGCGAAATGTGTAACCGCTCCGGCAATCCGGATAGTGTCAGATCTTCCTTAATCCCGGTTTGATAATCGGTAGAAAACTTTATCGCCCTGCCCGCAACTATTGGCGCGGCTGCCCGATGATAACTTCCGTTATATAAAACCTGAATGAACTTTGAGCGGGTAGGGTCCTGAATACCCACTGTCGCCGAATTCCCGAGATAATTGGCAGTCAGGTATTGGAAAAGAAACTTGCAGTTACCATCCTCACCAGCCAGGGTGGTGTCGTAAATGATTATCTGGAATTTGTCCCACTGGTCTCGCGGATTGTAGTAGTGAACCGAATCCCATTCCACGATAAACCGATGGTTGGCAGTATCATGGTAGTACCAGACACCATTACCGGTGGGTGGATACAGATCATCCCAGACGCCGGCAATTAAGGGAGGAGCACCGGTATTGGGTAATGTGGTGTTATTCGGGCTTTGAAATGTAGTGGTCCCGGGCGCAATCCAACCGTTGGAGCAGATGGATATCTGGTTATAACTCTGACCGTAGAAAATAAAATGACCGAACCCACCCGGCAGGGTTATCTGCACTGTCTGGTCATCACTCAGGTTTAGTCGTGTGCCCAGGTTTCTGATTTCTACCCATTGGTAATCCGGATGCTCGGAATAACCGGTATCAATGTCATCGTAAGCCCAGTAAAGAGTTGGCTGACTGTTGTCCGGAATCGGGTCAACCACCCGCAGTTCGCCAACGGTAATGGTAAACCGAACACTGTCCTGATAATCGGTACCGTTAAGATAAACCAGAAACTCAGCAGTATGTTCCCGCGGTGTCCCGGCAGCAGCCGCAATAACGAACCGGTCCATACTATTCTCCCGAACTGAATCCGGCGGGATATCACCAAAACTACCAGTTGAATCCAGCACCGTGATGAATCGGTCAGCGGTGCGCAGGACCCCGGTAACATTGCTCACCCCTGCCCTTCCGGCATTCCACAGTGATACAATCAACCCCGCGGTCTCGCCCGGGTCAAGCCGGCCATCACCGTTTCCACCCGGGGGCGAATCAACAATCGTGCGCGCCTGGAATACCAGCGCCGGTATCTGATTAACCACCGCCTCGATGGCATCCAGGTCATAACTCTGCCCACAATCCTTCAGCCGGACAAAATTTGCGATATTAACTCCGGCATTTGCCAGGTCGCCAGCGATATTGCCAGTCCCGTAGGCACAAAAATACCAGGGACCGTTCCAGTCGGTTGCCACCGATACCGAACAGGGCTTATTGCTGGTGGAATAAACGGTAAAGTCGTTTCCCGCTCCGTTAATTATCGGTGCGCTGAGCTCAACCACCACCATCCCCTGATTGGTCAGGGTTAAAGCCCGACCGTCCCGTCTGCCCAGCGCAAAGAGCCCCATTGTACTGCCGGCACCGGACGGACTTTTACAAATCCAGGTTGTAACTTTATACCCGGTCACCGGCGCGGTGGTGTCCGGCTTTAAAGCAAAATTCACCACTACAAAAGTATCCGCCGGAACAACCACACCACTGACCGTCTTGGGTTCATAGCCATCAGCATAAACCCTGATGGTATAGGTGCCAGGCAAAAGATACTTAAAATACCAGCCACAGGTGTCCGTATAAACCATCCAGTTGGCTGGTTCAGATATCACCAGTGCCCACTTTACCGGTAAACCGGTCAAAGAATCGCTAATCACCCCGCGCACCCCGTAACCGGCTTTAATCCACAACTGTTTACTTGCGCTCCAGTTCGCCCGGCAGATGGTATCAATTTCACTCTGCGGTGGTGGCTGACCGTTGGCAATCTCCGCCGCGAGTGCCAGCGCGCCTTCGGCACCGTAATAAAAATCACTTGATGTCCCCTGGCACTGGTAAAGTCCCCGGGAAATCTGATAAGCCGGATAACCGGTAATACTGCTGTATAACTGACAGAGCTGGGCATGGGCAACACTGTCATAGGTCGCAATCCGGGAATAACTCCAGGGCCACATCACCGACTTCGTCCCGCTATGATAGGTCATTGTTATCACAAACTGCCGTTTCTGGAAAAAGTTTCGCAAGCCCCGAATCTCGGGCTGACTCCAAGGGACATTCGCCCCGGACTCCTGATCCCAGGCATAGCCGTAATCCCGGTTAAGGTCAACGCCGGTAGAGTTACCCCGGGTCCGATTAATCAAGCCCTCGGGATTGACGCAGGGAATCAGCCATATTTCCCGGTTATTCACCAGGTAGGTGATCAACGGGTCAACGCCATACCCCTCGGTTAACTGCCGGGCAAAATACCAGCAAACCTCAGTCCCGATGTTTTCATTGCCGTGGGTCGTGCCATCCCATTCCACCCTGGGGCGATGATTTTCCACGGTCGGATTCTGGGTGATCTTCAGGGCGATAACATACTTGCCGGTGGGTGAAACCGCAATCGTCTCCAGCTGACATATATTCGGATAAGTGGTGGCAATCAGCGCAAATGTATCCATTATCTCCTGATAGGAATGATACCGCCCGAAGTCCTCGCCCGGACACTGCTCAATCGCCCACTGCCGCATATCCGGCACCAGCACTTCAATCCGGTAGCCCTGGGCAAGAAGTCTTTTATAGGTGGTCTCGGTTATCGCACCAACAAAGAAATCATCGGTAACCTCGTAAAACTCCAGGACCTCTTTTGCCAAGCCGGTCAGCTGGCTTCGGGGACAGAACACCTTAACCTTCATTTCTCTGGCCAATTCTGTCGCGACAACACCAGAGCCCAGCAAAACCAATATCACCATTATCAGCAACTTTTTCATCGCTTGCACTCCTTTCATAAATCAAAAATTATCTAAAGAGGGGTGGTGTCCACCACCAGCACAGTCTCGGGCAAAGACCAGTCGGAAAGAAAGCCCTTGCGGTCCTTTGCCCGACAGCGCACCTCATAAATCCCGGGAATGAAATAGGCATGCCGGTCATAGACAACTGTCCCGGGAAGGACAAAACCGCCCCATTCCCCATACCCGTCGCCCCAGTCAAACTGCAATGCAACCGACTCACCTAACGGGTGCTGGGCTGAGGAGAAAAACGCCACCGTATCACCGAGCACAACTGTGTCCGGACCCGCCGGACGCCGGGGCACCAGCGGTGGATAAAACTTAATACTCACCATCAGCGTATCGGACCAGCCTGACTCCTGCCGGGCATCCCTTGCCTTCACCCGCAAAAAATAAATACCGGTGTCAAGAAAGGCAACCCGCTGATAATACTCCAGCCCCGGCGGATACCATTCACTCCAGCCCGATGCCACGTCCGCGCTCCACTCGAAAAAGTACTGCAACGAATCGCCCTCCCGGTCAACCGCAATTGCGGAAAAAATCAAACTGTCACCCGGTCTCCCCCGCTGCGGACCAAAAACAATCGGCACTGATGGCGGTTGATTTGTGCAACCGTAGAAAAATACAATCAACACCGGTAACAGCCGCAAAGACAATCGCGACCTCGTGCTACCCGATTTCATAAAACATTAAAATGGTAAGCCAACCGCAACATAAGTCAATGATTTAATAGATAATCGCACATAAACCCCGGCAACTCCGAAAAAACACCCTGATTCTGGCAATCCGACAACCATCAAAGCGGAACCTTCACCTATCTGGCTACCTGACCAGGCAAATAACACCAGAACTCACCGGTATCATCTCCGCCTGGTTATCGCCAGTGCCCGCCTCTTATCAAGAACCAGCACAACCAGCCCGACAAAATCCCGGACTACCCCGGGGGCTACCCCCGGGACATACCGGGATTTTTCCGCCCGCGCTGATAAGTGCCAAAATAAAAATAACTTACCATACGGAACCAAAATAGGAATTTATAGTTTTAACTATAACCTTTGTTTTTTGGGACCGTTATCGGGTTGCCGGTGAAGCCAGCGATAACAGTCCGCGATATCCCGGTCAAGGAACAGTCGTCTTAAGAGAACCCTGCCCTTACCGTGGTCTGGCAAAGGCTCCCGATTTGCCTCCAGCCGCTTGACCGCGGTCAATAAAAACAAAACCAGACAAAATCCCGTTAAAGCCTTTGTTGATGTCGTCGCCGCTGCTAACCGCCAGCCCGGTGGAAATACAATTGCGAGAACCGGCAAAATCGCCAGAAAGATGAACACCGCCACCGCACCGGCACTAAAAATTCTGCCCATCCCCAGCGCCACCAGCAGACCAATCGCACCGGGTGGAAATATTACCGCCAGCGAACCGAGAATCACGCTCACGCCCCTGCCACCCTGAAACCCCAGCCACACCGGCCAGCAGTGCCCGAGAAACGCACCCAGCCCGACAACCATCGCCAAGACCGCATCACCAGAAACCAGGTAACCAACCCAGACCGGCACCAGCGCCTTAAGAATGTCAAGGATTCCCACCAGCACCGCCATCGGTCTGGAAACCAGCACCCCGACCATTGTGCCGGAAACGGTCCGGCTGCCATAGCCGCGCATATCAATCCCGCGCACCACCCGCACCACCAGCCAGGAAAACGGTATCGAACCGCTGAGATAGCCGGTGCCCAGCGCCACCAGATAAAAGGGTGCGGGCAGACAATTGCTGACGTGCATCGCTAACTCCGCAGCGGTTTGTAAGTCACCAGAAAGCCCTTCTTATCTGCGGCGCTGAGGGTGCACAGCTGAAAATGCCAGCGGTCAACTGTTACCTCAACAAAACCCCTCTGCCTATCCTGCATCTCCCCCAGGTGTAACCTCAATGCCCGGGCAACATCAACACCCAGCACCATCTCCAGCGGTAAAACCTTACCTGAAACCGACTCGCCCGCCTCGCTATTAAATACCACATCACCATTGGCATCCAGCACCAGAAGCCCGACTTTCTCCTCCCGCGCCCGCAAAGCCAGCGCCAGTTTTACTAGCCTGAGGGCAAACAACTCATCCTGCAATCCCTTTATCTTCTGCCGGGACCGATACCACATTATCGGAAACAAAAGCGCATAGGCGACCCAGTTTGCAAAAAAAACAACCACATACCCTGGAACCCGACGGAGATAACGGAACAAATTGACCAGCCGAAACTGGTATATCTCCCGGCGACGCTTCGCCAGCCGGGTGGACGGTTTTGGTGGCAGGGCGTAACCGTAACGCAGGGCAATCCGCTGCACCTCGCCTTCCAGCCCCTCGGAAACATGGATGTGAAAATGGGTTGTGCCATTCACCACATTAAAGGTCATCTTCGGGTTGGGCAGACGATTGTTCAAAGCCAGAAACGCCTGCTTTAACTCCTCAGCCACCTCGCCCTGAACGCAACCCTCCACGCAAAAACCCCGCAACTCCTCGGGCTGACGCCGGTAGATAAGCCGCTGTCCCAGTTCCGCATGCCGGCGCACTTCCCTTAGCACCAGCTGATACCTCTCCTGAAGTCTAACATCACGATGCAAACCCAGGGTGCGCAACAGTGCCCAGAGTAAAAGGGTAAAACCAAAACCGCCCGCATCCACCATCCCCTGTTCTCTGAGAACCTCCACCTCCTGGACCCGCGGGTTAAGCAACTCATCGGTTGCCGCCAGATAGGCGTTGACCAGAACATTCCGGAATGTGGGTAACTGGTTAAAGGCTTCTTTTGCCCCCTGCGCAGCCGCCCGCATCACACTAAGAATTGTCCCCTCTTTCGCATCATCACCAAAATATTCATAACAACGCTCGGTTCCGGCTGCTAACGCACCGACCAGCACCGGCAGGGTAAGCGCACCGCCCTTCTCATACCGCTGGACATAGTCATTGAAACCAAGAAAATAGGCGGCAATCGCGCCGCCCGAATATCCTCCACCCCGCTGCGCAATCCGGATAGCAATCTGCTTGAGCGCCTGCGGAAATCCAGTCACCGGGTCAATTCCGACGCCGGGGTTTACCAGCGGCGCAAGCAGGTTGGAACCGGTATCGCCATCGCGCACCGGAAACACATTAATCGCATTTACCACCTGCCGAAAAACCCGCAACTCCGCCTCCGCCTCACTGAGAAAACGCAACAGCACCGCGGTGGAAAGCGCATCGTACCCGAGCCCCAGCGCGCCGCATGCGACCAGCGCCGTTCCGGCGTGGACACCAATCACCGGACCGGCACGCTCCATTATCACCGGTTGCGCCAGATTAAAATCCCTCTGATTTTGAATAACCTGTTGCAGTTTTTGCGCCGCCGGCAAGACCTCACCTCCGGTATAGGCAACATTGACCATTAGCAACTCGCCAAACCCCATCCGCTGCCGGATCGCCGCAACGACATAACGCTCCAGCTGACTTTTCCTGATCACCGCCAACGCCTGGGGTCGGTCGGTCTCAAGAATGAACACCGGCAAAATCCCCAGTGCCTTCAAAACCGGCTGCGCCAGTGCGGTGAGAAACCCCGGCATCGCCACTCGACCGGTCCGGCGCAGCCGCCGGACATCCAGCAGGCCGCCAATAACAAAACCCCGCCCGATTTTGTCGATGACAAAATTAAGCACCTCGTCCATCCCCCTGCCCGCTGCCGCATATTCTGCCGTTACCCGGGCAAGCAGACTCAATGTCAGAAACGCCTGTTCACCAAAAACCACAATCCGATTGGGATAGACCCTTGCCAGTTGCTGCGCCGCCTGCAGGGTATTTTCATAAATACCGGACAGCCTACCGCTCACCACAAAACAGACAATGTCACAGTCAAACCGCTTGATTAACCCTTCCAGGGTATCTTTAATCTCCCAGACGCCCCCCGCCTGGGTGTTGAGCTGTAACCTTGTCCCCGCCGCGTTAAGTAACCGGTAAAGTGCCTCGATGTCTCCCTGATTTACCTGCGCCTCGATATCCGGCGGCAAACCGGTAATCCTGATGGGGATGGTTTCGATGCCCAGCCGCGCCTTTGTATCGGGGTCAATGCTTGCGGTCTGGTCAACAGCAACCTTAACCGGTCGCGCCATCACTCCAGCCTTTTTCCTTTACCGGGCAACACCAAAATCTTCCTGCGGTTTATCTTCCTCCCATCAAAAGAAACCACAAAATACACGCCGGATTTAAGCCATCTTACCCGGCGACCGCTGCTATCGTAAACCCCGTCTATTTTCCCACCGCCCCCAGAAACTGCCGCACCCCTTTCCTCCCGTAACGCCGAGCCCGAACTGTCACCAGCAATACAGTAAACATACCCCGGCGCCCCGGAAAACTGATTTCCCGCGATGACATCATCAACCTCATCGCCATCAACATCGGCAACACTGCGCACCGAATTAACCCAGCCACCGGTGCTGTAACTCCATATCACCGCACCATCACTTCCGTTAAGACAGAAAACACTCCCGGCACCACAACCAGCAACCACATCCGGCGTCCCATCCCCATTCACATCACCAATCGGGTAAACGGTCCACACATTATTACCGATATTCATCCGCCACAACTCCCGCCCCTGTCTCCCATCAAGAAGGACAACCATCGGATTCCACGAACCAACTATCACCTCAGGAGCACTGTCGCCATTTATATCATCCAGAAGTTCCACGCGCATCCCGTAGGTTCCGATGTTATACGACCAGATCACCTGACCGCTGCCGCCTTCAAGGCAGTAAATATAATTCCCCCAGGTGGAGGCGATAACATCATCCTTTCCACTCTGGTTAACATCCGGGATCGCCCGCACGCAGTACACATCGCCTGCTGCCAGAAACGACCAGAGCACCTGCGGCTGGTTCCCCCGGCTTGCCCCGCTGATACAGTAAACCCGCTGGTCACGACTGTTTCCCCAGGCACCTGCGATAACATCATCAACTCCATCCCCGTTCACATCCCTTACCGGGCAGACCGAGCCAACCGCGTCCTGAGCATAAAACCGCCACAGGATTCTGCCATCAACACCGGAAAAACAGAAAACCGTCTGACAGTATGTCCCGGTCGCCGCCAGAACCTCCGGAATGGAATCGGCATCAATATCAGGCATACCACTAACACAGTAAACCCATCCGGAAGCGATGGAATCGTTATAGGTATCATACGACCAGATAACCGCCCCATCCCTGCCACTGAGTGCAAACACCGTCCTGCCACCCCAGGCGGTCCCGAGCAACGCATCGCCGTAACCGTCGCCATTCAGGTCACCGGTAAAGCTAACGCACTGGTCACCCCAGCCACCGCTATTACTGACACCGCCGCTTGGCCAGACCGCCCAGATGGTATCACCGCTTGCCCCGGAAAGACAGAAAAGGTGCGCTGCCCCGGTGGCACCGGCATCAAAAGACTCGGCAAGGACATCGTTGATACCATCACCATTAACATCCCAGAATGCCGAAACACACTCGACATCGTCGATACCGGGAAAACTCCAGAGCAGCCGAAAGCGACCGGACAGGGAATTGCCAATCTTTATCTTTTCTTGGTTAACCGTCACCGCATTCTGGTCAGGATACAAGAAAAATTGCGCCGGGATATTACTGATAAACAATGTTACTAATAACCAGAGTGCCATACCACCTCCGCGCACAAAATCCTCTAGCCGAAACTAACCCTGAACTAAAGTCAGCCCTGCTACCTGCTCCCTGATTAAAAGCCGAGCCCCAGTGTTAACCGGTGCGACACCCCCAGCCTGCCAACATTCCGATAACCGTAATCCAGACCCAAGGATAACCCGCCCATCGGTCTTACCCGAAAACCCGCACCAAAGGAGAGTCCATCCTCCCAGCGTACATCCGCCGCATAGTTAACATCGGTATTAAGAATATAACCGCCCCGTAGATAAAATCCATCCATCCGGTATTCCAGCCCCAGATTTACTTTCTCATTCACATCGTTGAAATGGTTCAGGTCAATCGCGGCGGTCAGGGCATGTGACTGAGTGTTAATTAAATCGTAGGCGACACCAAATCGGAACAGCACCGGCAGGGCAAATGTCTCGGTAAGGTAAGTGGCAGGAATTGGCTCTCTTGTCCAAGGCCACTCCCAGTCCGGGTCGTGGATAAAATTTAACCCGCTACCCGAATATTTCAGGTCCGGTCCGAAATTGGCAATCGCCATCCCCAGCCGCAGGTTACGCCAGCCCGTATGGTAGTGGACACCGAAATCAAAGGCAACACCATTTGTCCCGACCTGGTCTATCTTTTCCGAGAGAAACTTTACTGTTCCCCCAAACGCCAGTTTGTCGGTAAACATTCGCGCATAAGACAGCCCTACCGCCAGGTCAGTTCCAGTAAATGTCCTGCCCGTTCCTTGATAATCATCAATTGTCGTCTCCTCAAATTTTCCCAGTGACAGAGCGGTAACCGCTACACCGAAACTACCCACCGGCGATGGCAATGCCGCAGCAATAAATTCATGGTTGATGTCCGCAATCCAGTCAATATGGTTCAAAACCACCTCCCGACTCGTAACCAGTGCCAGCCCCGCAGGATTCCAGTAAGCGGCCGAGGCATCATCGGCAATCGCCACAAAGGCATCACCCATCCCGGTGCTTCGTCCGACACCTATCTTCAGAAAAGGCAAACCAGCCATTCCAATTTTGGTAAATGCCCCAAAACTGGGGGCAAATGCTGTTAACAGGCAAAGTGTTAGCACCGCTTTTCTTAAAGCCTTCATCTCTGCCTCCTGTTAGTAAACCAATACAAACTTGCCCACCTGGGACCTGCCGTCATTCGCTTCCACATAGAAGATGTAAATTCCAGGCGCAACCCTCTGTTTGGCGCTATTGAGTAAATCCCAGTCTTCGTCACCACCAAACTGACCGGGAACACTGCCAATGTCCGCCCGGGTATCGTTATGACTGATCACCCGCACCAGATCGCCAGCAAGGTTGTAAATATATATTTTGCATTCCCGGGGGAGGTTAATAAATTTGAGCTTGCTGAAATCCCGGTGTCGCTCCCATTCATTGCGCACCAGGTAAGGATTGGGAACAACCTTCACCTGCAATGGAGTATCCTTCCCCTCCATCTCTGCCGGAGTAAACATAATTCGGAATCGTGCCGAATAGGGCACAGGAGAAATAGGTTTTGTGTAAACATACCAGGTATCACCGGGATCGGGTAACTGCAGTATCGGGCTACCGGAACGCGGACGGAACATCAACTGCGCACCACAGAGCGACATATACAGCGTCTGGCCAATTGCCAGGGTATCAGCAGCGCTGTTTGCAGTCTGAAAACACCAGCCATCAGCCGAATCAGCATCCCGCCGGAAACGCATAAACCGATAGGGCACCTCCAGCTCATTATCAAGGTCATACACCTGGACGGTGCGACTGTTTCCCTTCTCCTGCCAGACAATCCGGTAATGCGAACCGCGATAAGCCCAGTGTGCCCGATTGTTGGCACCATCGTCAAAAAATCCCAAAGAATCGATCGGATATGAACCGGTAATCCGGAAACGGTCAAAGAACTGATAGGGAATGGAATCAATCTTCAATTTAACGGTAATCTGGGCGACTGGCAGCCATGTCTTCGTCGTATCAACAACACTGTCATTCCGTAACCCGATATTGGTAATCACCGAATCAAAAACTGTAACCACCATCCTGATTGTATCAGAAGAGGCATCAATCTTTACTGGAAACTCCGTAATCGGATATACGGTATCACCGTGACTATTCACCACCAGATAGCGATAGCGCGGTTGACGGAGCACAGGGTCATAAACCGGCGGCAGGAATTGGAGGTAAAAGGTATCTGCCTTGACCGCATAAGGCGTCACCGGAAACGGACGCACATCAATCTTCAAACGACGATTGCCGGCAACCTGTAACCAGTCTCCACCTGGAGGTCGATAACCGGAGGGCGCGGTTCTCGGCACCGCTTTCACTCCAATAATACCCGATTCGAGAGAAAGCGTATCCGGTGGCACCGGCGGTGTCTGGGTTGGATCACCACCAAGATAGTTTATATCAAAAGCGGTTACCGCATAATAATAGGGGAACCCGAGACGCAAATCACCTGAATCCACATAGCAATACACCAGACCGACATCCCTTGCTCGAGTCCGTAAAGACTCCACCACGGTGGTGTCTTCGTAAATTATGCCATCTCTCTTGTCAAACTGTGCCAAGAGCTGCCAATCCCCTGGGGTTCCGGTTCTACTCCGGTACACCTTATAACCCTGAAAATCCTGTTCAACATAATATGGATTTTGTAGTGTCGGAGCAAGCGGGAAGAACCTATCTTTGGCTGATTCGGGAAGGTCGTCCCAGATCAGCGTAACCCGTCCATCGCCCGGGATCGCCGTCACATTCGGACCGGGCGGTGGTTCAGGCATTATCCAGTTGTTATCATACGCCTGCTGGGCAGCACGAGAGGCAACCGCCAGGTAATACGGCCAGCTGGATGGTGGTCCGCTTCGGTCCGAACGGGCAGCAATTACCGCCACCGTCACTGTCGTAACCTCATTCGGCGCCAGGGTAACCGGACCGGTTGCCTGAAGGAACCTTTTATCATCTGGGGCGGCATCGTTGGAGTCGTAAGGGACATAAGGATAGGTGGGGTCCTTCCAGTCATAACCGGCAAGGGCAAGGTACTGTTCAAAATCATTCTTCGGGTCATTGGCAAGGATAAAAATCTTAAAAGCGCTCATCCCCACCTGTCTTCCCTCCGCCGGTTCATCAATCAATCCATTGTTGTTGTTGTCAATACCATCAAACCCATCAATTGAGCCGTCCGGATTCTTCACATAAGGGCTCTGGAGAAAATCAAAACCAACAAAGCCACTGGGCGAGGCGTCGTCACTATACACATAGCCGAGATTATCAGCAAAAACCGAATCCGTTCCCGTGGCATTCTTTATATATTTATGCAGACACAACCCGCACCAGTCATCGGTCGCATTACCCACATCAGCATCACAGCAAACACCAAGATACAGGTCTTTGAGCGTATCACTGCTCCTGTTGCGGATATCCAGTTTCACGAAAACAATGTCCCGGTTCCAGGGTAAATTCCAGGAATAGAGAGTCTGATAGACCTCGATCCCAATAGGTCTGGGTGTCCTTCCTGCCGTGTGATTTTCCGGGTCAGCGTCATTGAAAACCGCCCAGGCATCGCCAGTAGAAACCGACCGCCGGGGTATATAGTGAAAATAAGTGGCAAGAGTCTCGTTACCCATCGGAATCCTCAACGGTGTCAGAATTGAATCCTGTAAGGAAGGAGGAAAATCTGCTGGGTTGGGTGGGAAGTCAGGCGTAATATACACCCTTTCATAACTCCGCGAACCATAGCCACCGGGCGCATTATCGTAGCAACCGGGCGTCATCTCCGACTTACCCGAATTGGGATTGTAACCTACAGAAACGAATGTATCCGTTCCGCTCGTGGTCTTCTTAATACAACCAATCCAAATACCAGCACCGTAAATGTACATATCACCAGAACCAGCAGGCCATTCTCCACCCGAACGACCAATGCCGTAACCAAATGTTCCGTAATTGGTTACGGTAATATTCCACTGATTTTTGTGATACCACTGGAAATCATATATCCTGCTGGGTGGTTTAGGAGTGGACTGGGTGGTCCGGGCGAGTACCGCCGTGGACAATAGCAATGTCCAGCAGATGATCACCAATAGAACATTTTTCTTGGACACCATTTTTTCCTCCTAAAATTCAAAAATCACGCCAACCCTGATCTGACGTGGCGGACCGTAGTTCACCGGATTGTTGACGAAATCCAGATACGCCATCTTGTAGGCAATATACTCCTCCTCATCCGTAAGGTAGCCGTCATGATTGATGTCGCGCACCGGATGGTACTTGCCGAAATTTAACAGGGTAACATCCGGATCCAGCACCCAGTTCGCCGGCGAATAGGTGCTGATATACCCATCGTTATCCGGTAAACCAGTATATCCATAGACCCACTGAACAATTTCACTGTCAAAGAGGTTTGTCACTACGCATGTGAACCCAAGCCTCAATTTACCCAGCCGGAAGTACTTGGCGGCGTTGGCATCAGTAGTAAAACGAGGCGGCATCCGGGCAGAATTTCTTTCCCCGGTTGGTCTACCGGCATTTAGTCTGCGCACCTCACGCGGTGTATAGGGCAGTCCGGAGCCGTAATTAAAGAGAACCGCCGCATCAAAATCGCGCAGCGGTACAAAAGCAAAATCACCAGGGAAATCGCAACCGACCGAAAACTTAACATTATGACGCTCGTCAAAATCCAGGGCGTAATCTCGCCGGGGTGGTTCCATCTCTTCACCGGTAACCGGGTCAACACCATACCGGTAACGCTCATAATACCATTCATAGGCATAGGACGCCGTTCCCCGGGCAAATGAAAGCCCGTAGGCAACACGCGCATTCCAGTACTGGGAGGCAAGTTTCTGTAAGCCCAACTCAAAACCTTTAATATTGCCATATTCCTCGTTGACCACCGGGTAATATCCCATTGGCACCGCTGGTTGATAGCGAATACCCATTAAATCCAAAACATCTTTATAGTAAGCGGTCGCATCAAAAACCACCACATCAGATAACAGATGCTCTAACCCCAGTTCGTAGGCAATCGTTTGCTGGGCACGCAGGTCAACATTACCTATTATCTGATTCCCCCGGGCATAGGCAGCCGAGGAAATGTTGTCATAGAGATAATGGTAGGCAGGTGTCTGGAAAAAGTGTCCGTAACTGAATCGGAACTTCGTCCGTGCCGCAATCGGGAAAGAAATACCAACCCGGGGAGAAAACTTGAATTTACGAGAAGCACGCACCGTTGTGGTATCTTCTATATCAGCAGGATTTGCCCTCTTGTAAGCCAGCGGATCAAGGTAATCAAAACGCAATCCGATGCGGGCAACCAGGTCTTCAAAATCCATCCTATCCTGTATAAATAACGCCGCACCAATCGGCTTCACATCGTAGAGGTCAACAAACGGATTGGGGTCCCAGGGCAAAGAGTTGTAACGCCGGTGCAGGTAATTCTGTCGCAGCTCACCCCCGAATTTAAATTCGTGAATCTTCCCCACATTGTGAGTAATGTCGGCCTTCAAGGTAAAGACATCTGCCCAGTGTAACTGAAAGTAACGATAGTCACCATAGCCATAAAATAGGTTGTAAACTCCCCAAGGATTATTGGTATTAGACTTAGACTGCTCGACATAACCGGGCATAGGGTGAAAAATCACCGAACTGTCTTTCCGCACCGTGTCCTCGGCCTTGAAGATATAATCCTCCCAGAAACGGAAGGAATAGTTTCGTTCCCGCGCCTCACGTTCGAGGTCGCGCACCCCGATCATCCGTTCGTTACCGAAGTAACTCAAGCGCACAGTGTATATCGTAGCCTTGCTCAACATGTGATTGGCGCTAAAGTTAAACTTTTTAACCCGCTCCCGTCGGGAAAGAAAGTGATCCAGGTTATATTTAAAACCAAGATGATTCTCACTTTCACGGTCATAAGGATAAAGTTCGTACTGCTCCCGGGCAATATAGCCATCTGCAGTCAACTTCAATCCCTCGCTCAGAGGCAAAGAATAGGTTAATTTACTGGTAAATTTGTAATCCTGGCGATTCTGATGCGGAAGTTTATAGCGCATCGGGTTATAATCGTCCGCAAAATAAAGTTCGCCAGAGAGAAAATAGCGCAAAGGTTTTATACCTGGGAACGGACCGCCAATTGATGCCTCATAACGATTATTGCCATAGTCGAGCGGAGCCGGAAACACATCATCGGTTGTCCATCGCCATCTCCCCTGGGTAAACTCCTTCCCCTCTTTTGTTATAACCTGAATAATTCCTGACATCGCCTCGCCATACTCAGCATCAAACCCTCCCGAAATCACCACCACTTCAGCAGTTGCTTCAGGATTAACTCGTGCCGCCTGGTAACCAAACAGCGGGTCAGATGTAGCAACGCCATCAACATAATACATCACCTCATCCGGTCTGCCGCCTCGAAGATGCTGTCCATAGGCAGGACTGGTAACAACACCCGCCTGCAAGCGCACAATATCCGCGAGCGTCGCCACCGGCATCTTGGTGAACTCCTCAGTGGTAATGTAACGACTGGTTGTCGGGTCGGTTCGGACAATCGCTTCCCTTTTCCCTTTAACCTCAACAACCCCCATCTCTACTGTTCCGGGTGAAAGACGAAAGTCCTGGGTCACCGTCTGGTCAACTATTACCAACACATCCGAACGCCTCTGGGTCTGATAACCGATATAAGAAACCACCAGCGTCTGCTTGCCAGCGGGGACATTGGTAATCAGATATTCGCCGTTAATATCAGTTGCTGCACCCAGCATCGTGCCTTCAACAACAACATTGGCACCAATTAAAGGTTCGCCAGTTTTAGCATCAACTACCCTTCCCCGAATTCTTCCCGTTTCTCCGGCGATGGTCAAACTAAAAATCACCAAGAGGAGAATTATTGGTTTTCTGTTCATCATCTCCCCCTTTTATTCAGAAATTACTTTCACCGGAATCACCCACAATGTCCCGGTATACGGTGCAAAAGGATAGAACAGATTGGTATAAGGAAGTGCCTCAATGTATATGTGCTGGTAACCAGTATCAGCAGTGGTAAATCGCACCACCCCAACACCCCGCAGCGCCGTCTGGGTGATATCATTCTTGTTACCCGAGATGGTTAAAAAGAAACGGTTTTTATCCGCAATCGTATCCTGAGGTGTACCAGCGATGACTGTCAGCAGCAATTCTTCATTCACTCTGACCTGGTAAAGAGAATCAAGCCAGCGCAAGTTGGCCAGCCCCCTTCCATCCTTGCGCGGAGAGTAGAAAATCGTATCCACCTGCCCGGGCCGGCTTAAAATCACCCTGGTTATCTGCGGTGACTCCTCGGCATTCGGGATATTGGCATAACCACCGCTTATCTTTGCCAGCGAGTAGAAGAATGTATCAAGCGAGCGCTCGCGGGGCAAAAACAACCAGCGATTTGTTGCCCAGGCATAAATCTTCGTCGCCTGCTGCACAGTAGGAAATCCCCGTTTTTCAACATAACTGACCTTCTGGACAACTGTTGTTTCTGGCGGGGTCTTTGTGGTATCAACAAGTGTATCCGGTCTGAAACCGACGACCCACAAACTATCGTACTCCATATGTAAGCGGCAGGCGCTCATTGAATCACGATAGATCACCTGGCAGAATGTATCTTTCATTACTATCGTGTCAACCGTCACTCCAAATTGATAGATATTTATGTGAATGCTATCGGTAGGTCCCACCCAGGCACGAATGATATGAGCAATCTTGTAAATTGTATCACCGGTCCGGGAACTGCTATCCTGATAGGTAAGACCAATGGTAAAACCAAGCCGATAGGTATCGGTCAATACTTTAAACGGGTTCAGAAAATCACGCCACGGCAGTAATGCCCGCTCCGTGGCAATAGAATCTTCCTGTGTCCACCAGGGCCAGCGCGGTGGTGGTGTCCTGCCACATTGACAGATAAAAATCAGCACCACAAATAGCAGGCAAACAGACAGCTTACTTTTTAAACTCATTCTGCCCCCTTTGGCTCTCAAAGGTGTGCGGGTGACCCCGCATTGTTTCCCCGGCGGTAGTTAAAAAGCGGGGCCCGATTTACTCTCGGGCCCCGCTGAGAAAAGAGTTAGCGAACTACCGTTAACCGTTTGCTAACCGAGGCGTTTTCGGTGGTAAGGGTGTAGAAGTAAACTCCGGCTGCGAGACCGCTGCTATTTAAATTGAAGGTATAGCGACCAGCGTCACGGTAACCATCAACCAGCGTTTTCACCGGCCGACCAGCGGCATCAAACAGTGTGAGGTTAACCTTGCCCGCCTTGGGTAGTGCGTATGAAATCAACGTGCGGCCGGAGAAGGGGTTAGGAGTAGCGGTCAACTCCAGTTTTGTCGGGACGGTCTTGGGCACCTCCGCCACACCAATGCCCAGTGATTCCGCCGGCACCCACTGGACGACAAACGGGTTATTTGTGGATGTTCCCTGACCCTGAACGATAAAGCCTGCCTGCTGGTCAATCTCGTAAATCACCGGCACAAGAATCTGACCATCACGCTCCACCATCTTATCGGGGACGCAGGGGAAACGATGGGAAACCGCTCCGCCATCGGTTATCTTCACCGCCGAATTCCAGGTGAGTCCACCATCTTCAGAAACAGCTAGGAACACATCGGCACGCAGGAGGTTTGTCGCCGGCTCCACATTGGAGGAATCAAACTGCTCCCAAGCAACATAGAGCCGACCCCGGCTATCCTGTCCGATGCTCGGACGGCAGGCATAAGCGGCATTATAGCCCACCGACGCCTGCAGGTTCTCGGGCTCACAGCCTGCCCGATGGACCTTGCTCCATTGCGGTGTGTTGTCCGGACACCAGTGCCAGATTTCCGCCGGAATGATATAAAGGGTATCACGGATGCTCGGGATTATTCCGGCCACAATATGTAACCGGTCCTGGTCGTCATACCACGGGAAAAGCGAGGTAATGTGGAAAGAGGCGATGGTATCGCCGCTGTAAGCGGGTGGTGGCGTCAGTTCCACCGGGTCCTCCCAGGTCGTTCCGCCATCGGTAGAAAGGCGATAATATGCCGGTTCATAGGGCGTGCCCTCGGAGTAAACCCACGCGACACAAACCTTCTGGCTCACCTTGGAGGCAGCGATATTCTGGTCCGGGAACGCTGGTTGCGGCTGGGCGCCAACAATGCTTACTGGCGCCTCCCAATTACACCATTCCTGAACACGGGTGTAATAAAGGTCATTACGAGTAGCGTCATCGATCAGGGCGCAGTGGACTACCTGACGGGAGTCAATGGAAATCGGTGGCCAGAGATAGCCCTCACAATTGGGATAGCCGTAGCAAAACTCAAATATCCCTGTTCCGGGCGCCATATCCCTTGCCAAAACCGGCTGAATCCCCTGACCAGAAGGAACGATGTGCGTGGTAAACATCGCCACACCGGTAACCGGGTCTGCATCCAGATGACCGAAACCGGCACGCTCGGTGTAGACACTAACCCCGGACGCCATGTAATCCGCTTCAATCCAGTTCCATCCCCCAGTGCTGTAGTCATAGAAGTTGTAGCGCTGGTTTCTGTCAGGCCAGGTTGTTCCCGGATCAGCAGAAAACATCCAGCCCGCATGGAGACCGTAATCAGGCGAGTTCACCAGCATACGATAGACCGGTCCGTTGAACTGCCAGTCGTAGGTGGTGCCACCAATCGTATCTACCCGTCCTACTGTATTCACCTTTGCCTTGGGTGCTGATGCCTCCTGAGTTGCAACCCTGGCTTGTGGTGCACCGGTTACATTTACCGGCTCCTCAGGCAGCGCCGTAACCGGCTGGAGGTTACCGGCAAACAGGAGCACCGGCACCAGGGCGATGAGGCATAACATACTCCGCATATACATCCTCCTTTTTGTTTTATGGCTATTAAAAGCCACCTTCCTCCTATCACCCCCTACTGCAGGGTAAAACGGTAAGGTATTGATACCCAGACCCTTACCGCCATATCCCGCTGCTTGGCCGGGGTGAATTTTGCCTTGAATGCGGCTTCAACTGCCGCCGCATCCAGTGATTGATTGCCAGAACTTTTAATCACCTTAACATCAATTACCGAACCGTCAACATCCACCAGCGCCTCAACAACGCACTGCCCTTCAATTCCCGCGTTCCGTGCCAGTTCTGGATACACCGGTTTCGGAATGATGATCGGATTAGGCTTCACCTCCACTTTCCAGAAGGCGACCACTGGGATATCAGTTTCAACCGGCTTTTTCGTGACCTCGGTGAAGGTTGTTGCCTCAACTGTGGTTGCTTCAACCTCAGCCTCGCTCTGCGCCGCAACCGGAATCGAGGGCTTAACCGCCTTGGGCGGCTCGGCAATCTTTTCCAGCTCCGGCGGCAAAGCCTCCATCACCATTTCCACTGAGTGGCGCAACCGATAGGGCTTAACAACAAACTCCCGGGGCAAAAGTAAAAAGGCACCGATAGCAATCAAAAGCGCGGCAATCAAAGCAACCCGTATCGCCACCGCATAATAACTCTCTTCCCACTCCCCAATCAACAATGTATTTGCCGGACGACTCATCCGCCACCTCCTTTAGCGTAACTGGTGGCAAAGGTCACCTTGTATGCCCGGGCATCTTTCAACGCCTCCAGGACATCGGTGACAAAACCATACTTGACATCCTTATCCGCCTGAAGCAAAACCACCAGTTCCGGATTTTCTATGACCTTTTCACTCATTAAACTCGTAATCATTGCCGGATTAACCCAGTTATCGTTTACCGTCATCCTGCCCGTCGCGTCAATCCAGACGGCGGCGACATTCCGTCTCTTCAATATTCGCTCGGTCATCTCGGCCTGGGGTAGGTTGACCTTTAAACCCCGCTCGGTGCGGAAATGGGTCGCAACCATAAAGAAGATGATTAACAGAAACGCGATATCACCGGTTGAGGCGGTGGGGATATTCGGCTCGGCAATCTTTCTCGTGCCAATCCGCTTCATTGTCCCCCCTCCTCCTGAATCGGAATGAGACTTATCCGTTCGGCCTTGGCAACCTTTAACTGGTCAAAAACCGCAATCATTACCTGATAGGGCGCATTGCGACTCACCCTTAAGGCAATCGCCAGTTCCGGGTTCTTATCCAGTTCAGTGCGCACCAGGGAACTTACCTCCGGGATACTAACTATCCGCTCGCCAATCAGCACCTGGCCTGTCTGGTTTACCGAAACCTGAAGGATATTTTCCGACTTGATCTTGGTCTCGGCGCCCTTCTCGGGAAGAACAATCTTCAGACCTTTCTCCCGGCTGAAAATGCTTGTGCTCATAAAGAAGATTAAAATGAGGAAGGCGATGTCACCGGTAGAGGCGGTAGGAATATTGGGCTGGGAAGCGTTGCCTTTCCGCCTTCGCAAACTGAGCGCCATCGCTACCCCTTACATATCCCGCTCTTGCTGACCAGATAATCCAGCAGGTCACTCGCTGCGGTTTCCATATCCCGCAGGTAGCCGTTAATCCGACCTGATATCAATATATAAACGATGGAAAGGGGCGCAGCAATTATCAATCCCCACTTGGTGGTGATCAACGCCTCGGCGATACCGCTGGACACAACGGTCGGGTCAACCTCACCCACCGCGGCAATCGCCTTGAAAGCGCTAATCATTCCGGTCACCGTGCCGAGAAACCCGAAGAACGGTGCCACCGTAACCAGCCCGGCAAGGAGTGCCATGCCCCGGTCCAGAAATGCCAGTTCGGTCGCACCGGTGCGGACGATGGCGTCCTCCATTACCGTCTTGCCCTCCGGCGCCCTTTCCAGCGCTGCGCGCAGCACCTTGGCTACCGGACTCGGTGTCTTATTGCACAACTCAATCCCCGCCTGGATCCCGTCCTTGTCGATCGTCTGGATTAACTGCTGGCTGAACTTTTTTACATTCACCCGCATACGGATGAATATCGTAAAAAGCCTTTCCAGGGTGAGCGCGATGCCCAGCACCGCACATGCCAGCAAAAACCACATTATGCCGCCGCCATCTTTAAATTCCTGTATCATCAATATCCTCCTTAGTTTGATATTTCATTTTCAGCAGCACAGTTAAATTTAATCAAAAACCGCCCTATGTCAAGCATCTTTTTGATGTTGTTTTTCTTCGGGTTTAGCAAAGATAGATTTGACATAAGAACTGGGTTTTTTAATATTCTTATCTATTTACAAGAACTGGAGGCAAATATGGAATTAATCGCATCGGGAATGGGTGAACTTTTTAACCCGCCTGACCCGGATGGCTTCCGGGACTGGGTCCGCAAGCACAAAAACACCCGTATGGTCCCGAAAATAATGAGTGAACAGGAGGCGATTGCCCGCTTTGTTAAAGACGGCGATTACATCGGCACCGAACTCTACGGCACGGTCCGGGCACCGATGTCTTTAATCAGGGAACTTATCCGCCAGGGCAAGAAGCACTTACGGGTTGCGGGACAGGGCATCCACGAGATTGACCTGCTCCTTGCCGCGGACCTTGTTGATGCGCTGGATATCACCTATATCGGCTGGGAGGTTTATGGAATCTCGCACATCCTGCGTCGGGCGGTGGAGTCAGGCAGGGTGAAGACAACCGAATGGTCCAACGCCGCCATCTCCTGGCGCTTCAAGGCAGCCGCAATGGGCGTTTCATTTATCCCGGTTCGGTCAATGCTGGGCACCGATACATTTAAATATTCCGCCGCCAAGGTAGTGAAAGACCCCTGGACCGGCAAACCGGTCTGCCTCCTGCCAGCACTGTATCTGGATGTCGGTTTCATCCATGTCCACCAGGCGGATGAGTTTGGTAACTGCCGGATTGAAGGCATCTCGGGCTTCGCATTTGAACTCGCCCGCGCCTCAAAAACCCTGATTGTCTCGGCGGAGGAAATAATCTCCAATGAAGAAATTCGAAGGTATCCGGAACGCACCATCATCCCCTACTATCTCGTAGATGCGGTTGTCCCGGCAAAATACGGCTCTCATCCGGGCGAGATGTGCTATCGCTACTGGCGGGATGAAGAACATCTCAACCAGTTCTACAAGGACTCGGCTGACCCGGAAAAGACCAGGGCGTATTTAGAAAAATGGGTGTATGGCTGTAAAAACCATGAGGAGTATATCCAGCTCGTTGGCGAGGAAAGGTTAAAATATCTCGAAACCCAGATCGGAGGTCGATAATGAGTAGATACAACGATGTAGAATTCCTTATCTGTCTGGCTGCCAGCCTGATGGAGGATGGCACCACCGCCTTCATCGGCACCGGCATCCCGATGCTCGCTGCTGCGCTGGCGAAGAAGACCCATGCCCCCAATCTCGTGGCGGTATTTGAATTCGGTGGCACCGGCGCCTCACTACAGCGACTACCCCTGGCGGTGGGTGAATCCAGGACATTTCATCGGGCGGTGGCCGCGTCTGGAATTTGTGACATTATGGAGACCGCGCAGCGCGGTTTTATCACCTACGGGTTTCTCGGTGCGGCGCAGATTGATATGTTCGGAAATCTCAATACCACGGTCATCGGGCCCTACTGGCCACCAAAGGTTCGGCTCCCCGGCTCGGGCGGCGCCAATGATGTCGGTTCGCACTGCTGGAAAAACATCATCATTATCCGGCAACATGACCCCCGAAGGTTTGTTCCGAAGGTTGACTTCCTCACCACACCGGGTTATCTAACCGGTCCTGGTGCCCGGGAAGCGGCGGGTTTGCCACCTGATACCGGTCCCTACCGGGTGGTGACCAACCTCGCGCTCCTGGATTTTGAACCGGTGTCAAAAAGAATGCGCCTCATCGGTCTCAATCCCGGGATAACGGTGGAAGATGTCCAGAAGAACACCGGTTTTGAACTACTCCTTGCTGACAGTATCGTGACCAATCCGGAACCCACCGAGGAACAGCTCCAAATCCTGCGCACCGAGGTTGACCCGGACCATTACTATATCTAACAGGAGGCGAATTTGATTCTCTCTCCCGAGCATCAAAAGTTCCAGCAGGAAGTCCGAGATTTCGCCCAGCAGGTCATCGCACCCCGGGCAAAAGATTATGATGCCCGCGGTGAGTTCGTGCTTGATAATGTGAGGGAACTGGCTGGCCGGGGCTATCTGGGTATCCCCTGGCCCGAAGAACTCGGCGGTATGGGACGGGATTACCTCGCCTATGCAATTGCGGTGGAAGAGGTATCCCGTGCCTGCGCCGCCACCGGCCTCACCCTAGCGGCACACACCTCGCTGGGCACCTATCCCATCTTCAAGTTTGGCACCCCGGAACAGAAAAAAAAGTTTATCCCGCCGCTGGCTCAGGGAAAATACCTGGGTGCATTCGGGCTGACCGAACCCAACGCCGGTAGCGATGCCGCGGGAATTGAGACCACCGCCCGAAAAACAGCAAATGGCTATATCATCAACGGCTCCAAGCGCTTTATTACCAACGCCGCCTTTGCCGGCACGGTGATTGTTGCCGCCACCCTGGATAGAAAACTTGGCCGCAAAGGGGTAACCTGTTTCATCGTGGAAACCAAATCTCCGGGGTTCATCGTTGCCAAAGAGGAAAACAAACTCGGCTTGCGCGGCTCCAATACCGTGGAACTGGCATTTGAAGACCTGTTTGTCCCGCAGGAAAACCTCCTGGGTAGCGAATACGACGGCTACCGGATATTTATGGAAACACTGGATGGCGGCAGGATATCCATCGGCGCCTTCTGTTTAGGGATGGCACAGGGCGCCCTTGATACCCTCATCACCTGGGCAAAAGGAAAAGAAATCTCCCAGGGGACCGCCAGGGCAATCGCCGATTGCGCGATGGAGGTGGAAGCGGCAAGGCTGTTAGTCTACGATGCGGCAATGATAAAAGATGCCGGCGTCCGGGCAGATAAACAGTGTGCCTTTGCCAAGCTGTTTGCCTCCGAGGTGGCGATGCGGGTAACCAGCACCGCGATCACCACCCTCGGGCTGAAGGCGCTCAGCGATGAACTGCCCTTAAACCGTATCTATCGCGATGCCAAACTGGGCGAAATCGGCGAAGGCACATCAGAGATAATGCGTTTGATAATCGCCAAAGAGGTATTAAAAGAAGCATAGGAGGAAGATATGGATTTCAGTTTGACCGAAGACCAGTTAATGTTGCGTTCAATGGTGCGCGACTTCGCCACCAAAGAACTTGAGCCCAGGGCAGCAGAAATTGACGCCTCGGGCGAATTCCCCCACGACACCATCAAAAAACTGGCAGAACTCGGGCTCCTTGGTATGACCATTCCGGAAAAGTACGGTGGCAACCAGTTTGACTTTGTCTCGCTGGCAATCGCAATTGAAGAAATTTCCCGTGGCTGTGGCGCAACCGGTGTCATCACCGCGGTGCACAACACCCTGACCGCCTGGCCCATCGTCAACTGGGGCACAGAGGAACAGAAGGAAAAATACCTGCCGCGCATGGCAACCGGTGAACTGCTGGGCGCCTTCGGACTCACCGAAGCCAATGCCGGCAGTGACCCGGCATCAATGGAGACCCGGGCGGTGCTCAAGGGCGATAAATACATCCTCAACGGCTCCAAACGTTTTATCACCAACGGTGGTGCCGCAGGCATCTTTATTGTGTTTGCCAAAACCGCACCGGAACTGGGCAACAAAGGCGTTACCGCCTTCATTGTCGAACGCAACTTCCCCGGCTTCTCGTTGGGTAAACACGAAAACCTCCTGGGCCTGCGGGCAACCGCCAACTGTGAACTCATCTTCGAAGACTGCGAGGTGCCAAAGGAAAATGTCCTGGGTGAGGTAAACGCGGGGTTCAAGGTTGCAATGGGAACACTCGATGTCTCCCGGATTGATATCGGTGCCCAGGCGGTCGGTATCGCCCAGGCGGCGCTGGAGAAGTCCATCGCCTATTCCAAAGAAAGAAAACAGTTCGGCAGACCGATATGTGAATTTGAGATGATTCAGGCAAAACTGGCAGATATGGCAACCAAAATTACCGCGGCACGGATGCTCGTTTACTTTGCTGCCTACCAGAAAGATGCGGGCAAACCGCGCTTCAGCCAGGAATCGGCGATGGCAAAACTGTTCGCCGCAACCACCGCGGTGGAAGTTACCCGGGAAGCGGTGCAGATATTTGGTGGCTACGGCTACACCAAGGAATATCCGGTGGAGCGACTCTACCGGGACGCAAAATGCATGGAGATTTACGAGGGCACCTCGGAAATCCAGCGCATCGTTATCGCCCGTAACCTGCTGACTTAAAAGCCGGCGCCATCGCACCCGCGGCACGCATAGAACGGACAACGAATCAAACGCTTTACTGCGGCAAGCCCTTTTTGCGCAGATAGACGATAACCACCTCCTGTAATCTTTCCAACACCCGGGGGTCAAGCCCCCGAGCCACCCATTTACTGCGCAGGATATCCAACTCCACCGCCAGGTTACGCCTCCTTTGATGCCGCCAGAGTTTTTCCACCTCCCGGGCAAAACTGTGATACCAGAACCTAAATATCCCCGGGACATCCAGGGTGTTGGCAACATTTTTCACAATCTGTCCCAACTCACAGGCAACCCTTGCCGACCGGGTATAGTTCTGAACCATCTCATCCCTTTTTAACGCCAGCTGCCGGGCAATCTGACCTGGATTCTGCTTTCTCTCAAAACGGGCAACCTGCCGGTTTAACCGCTGGACCGACTCTGGTTGCAGATTTCCCGCTCCTGACCGCGGGAAAGAGTCATTTCCTGTAACCTCTTTTTTCATTTTTTCCTCACTTTTTAGTTAACTATTCGCCTCTATTAAATAAGAGCCAAAAAACGGGCAAAAATAACGATTTTTCTAACACATTGACAAACGGTGCGTTATAAAACCAAAATTTCCCCCCTCCACCGATAAAACCCTGTGCCCGGGAGCGTCCCGGGGATAGCACCGGATGCAACTGCTACGATAAACTTCCCGAAAGGCAGGATTCCTATCTGGGACTTTCTGCTATTGTCTGTTGTCCGGCGAATTTAGAATTAAATAGCCAATTTTACCCCGGTGTGAAAACCCGCCCCATTTTATATCAGAGCCCTTTTTGTTAATCAGGTGAAAGCCACGGCTATTTTATACCGGTTAATTTCCGTGCCTGCGCCTCGACCTTCTGAACCTGCTGGTGAGAATTCTGGATAAAAAATTGGTTCCGGGAGTTTCCGGTCCGGGTTAAAAGATTAACACCGCGCCTGGAGGGATTCGAACCCCCGGCCGTCGGATTAGAAATCCGATGCTCTATCCTACTGAGCTACAGGCGCATCGGGGAGACTGGATTTGAACCAGCGACCCCCACGTCCCAAGCGTGGTGCGCTAACCAAACTGCGCTACTCCCCGTTGCATTAATATAACACAACCGAGTCAGAGCGTCAACACCCGCCCGCCGCCTTCCCACCGGTTCGGCTCTTCAGATAGTCCATCACCTGACGCAACGCCCTTGCCCGATGGCTGATTTTATTTTTAACCTCCTGTCCTAGTTCTGCAAATGTCAGCCCATAACCTTCGGGAATAAATATCGGGTCATAGCCAAAACCCGAACTGCCCCGAATCGTATGGGCAATTTTGCCCGGGCATACCCCTTCAAAAAAATGCTCCTCACCCTGCGGGTCAATCAGACACATCACACACCGGAATCGGGCGGTGCGCCTTTCATCCGGAAATGAAATAATAAGTTCTAAAAGCCGCTGATTTCGCTCCCGGTCGGTTGCGCCTTCACCGCCAAACCGGGCGGACAGCACCCCTGGTTGCCCGCCCAGCACATCAACCTCCAGACCGGAATCTTCTCCCAGTGTCCAGTCCTTCACCAAAGCAAACCCCTGCCGTGCCTTTATCCGAGCGTTCTCGGCAAAGGTCTTTCCCTCTTCCGGAATAATCAGCCCGGGAGCGACCTCGTTCAGCGTAATAACATCCCAGCCAATTTCTTTAAGCAACCAGCGCACCTCGTTCGCCTTACCGTGATTGTGGGTAGCCAGCAGTAGCCTCACAGGAACCTCTTCCCTTTCGGGTCTTTTCCCATCTGCGCCAGGACATCCTTTATCGCACCGAGCGCCCGTTTATCCACAACCAGCACCGCATCCTGCGAGCGGACCACCACCAGCCCTGTAACCCCCAAAGTGACTATTACGCCCTCGTCAGCATAGATTAACGAGTCACGTGTGTCCTTGTTAAATGACAATCCGACCTTTACATTCCCCGATGCATCTGCAGGAAAATGCCTTGCCAGCGCCAGCCAGGAGCCGACATCATCCCAGTTAAAACCCGCCTTGATTACCGCCACATTATCCGCCTTCTCCATAATCGCATAGTCAATTGATATCGCCGGCGCCTTGCGATACAGTCGCCTTAATGCCGGTTTTTCCTTTTCTGTGCCCAGACACTGCTGAAACCGCAAAAGTTCTGAATAGAAGTCGGGCAGATAGCGCTCAAACGCCGCCAGAATCGTATCCACCCGCCAGATAAACATCCCGGAATTCCAGAGAAAATCGCCGCTTCTTACATAGCGGATTGCGGTCTTCTGGTCTGGCTTTTCCCGAAACTCCAGCACCCGATAAACACCCAGGTCACGGCGGCGCATTAACTCCTCACCCAGGTGGATATACCCGTAACCGGTGTCAGGACACAGCGGCACTATCCCGAATGTCACCAGATACCCCTTTTCTGCCGCGGCTGCTGCAACCTGAACCGAACGCAGAAAATCCGCCTGCGGCGCAATCAGATGGTCGCTGGGCAGAACAACCATTACCCCGGTCGGGTCCAGCCGGGAAATGACCGCGGCGGCAAAGCCAATCGCGGGCGCGGTGTTTTTTCCTGCGGGCTCCAGGAGCAAACTTGCCCGACTCACTCCGATCTCTTCCTCAATCAAACCGGCAAACCGCTCGCTGGTCACAAAAAACTGCCGGTCAAGCGGACACAACTTCTTAATCCGGTTGCTCGTCGCCTTAATAAGTGAATCACGGCCGAAAAGCCGCAGAAACTGTTTTGGCAGATGCGTCCGGCTCTTGGGCCAGAACCGCTCCCCTTTACCGCCACACAAAATTACCGCATATAAACTCATCGCCCCTCCTTAATCTTACGCAAGAATGCGCTGACTGTCAATGCCCCAACCCGGGTACGAATCACCACCGGGATATGACGGCTATCGCGGGTAAGGAAAACCGCGCCCAGCGGTGTCCCCGCCTGCGGAGAAATCACCAGACAGTTAAACTCGCCCGCCTCGGTCCTGACCGTCTGCTGACCGGTGGCAACAAAAGCGAGCCGCCAGTTCCGCCGGTCAATATGGGCGTTCAGAACCCGCTGGTCGCCTTTACGCCACTTAAAGGAACGCAGGTAAAACCACAATGTCAGCATATCCCGGGCAGAATCGGGCAAAGAAAACTGAACGCCATCCGAGTACCGAACCACCCCGCGCTGGTGGTCATAATCCGCCCACCATTCTGCCTGATAATTTTTCTCCCGGGTATGCTTATAAGAACGGATGGTAAGCATATCCCCTTCCCGGCACCAGCTTGCCAGGTCGTAATTTGCCCAGAACACCATTGATAGCGCCCGGTCAATCTCAACCCTGGCACGAAGCCGCTCACAGACCACCCCATCCAGCGTATCCGGCGCCAGCCGCTCCAGAACCATTGACCCCAACGTTAACGGACCGTACTTAATGTCATACTCCAGCCGCTCACCGCCCGCGATCAGAAAAATCAACAGCCAGCACAACATCACCCCGAATAATAGAATTAGCGAGAAACAAGTCAAGCGAAGACAGGAAGATATTGACAATCGCCCACATCCGGGCATCCTATTAAAAAGGAGTATATACAGTGTCAGAAAACCTTCACATTGATACCGTTTGTGTCCACAGCAGTTCACCGGAAACCCCGGCTGGTCCGGTTGTCTGTCCGGTATATGCCACCTCCACATTTCGCTTTCGCGACTTTCAGCACGGCGCTGACCTCTTCGCCGGCAAGGTCCCGGGTTATATCTATTCCCGGATGCTCAACCCCACGGTCGAACTCCTAGAGAACTGCCTTGCCCGATTAGAAGGTGGCACAAAATCACTTGCCACCGCCTCGGGAATGGCAGCAATCCAGACCCTGATTGGTGGCTTCTGCAGCCAGGGTGACCATATTGTTTGCTCAGAATCGGTTTACGGACCCACTGCCACCCTGATTAAAAATTACTTCCAGCGAATGGGCATCAGCGCCACATTTGTCGACAGTTCCAATCTCAACGAGGTCAAATCCGCTCTGAACCCGAAAACCAAACTGGTATTTATTGAGACACCGGGGAATCCCACCCTGGTTGTCTCCGACATCGCGGCGATTGCGGAACTCGCCCACACCCGGAGAGCGCTACTTGCCGTAGACAACACCTTTGCTAGCCCGATTCTCCAGCAACCCCTCCGGCTGGGTGCTGATATTGTGATTCATTCGTTAACCAAGTTTCTCAACGGACACGCCGATGTTGTCGGTGGTGCGATTGTGGTAAAAAAACAGGAACACTATGACCTGTTACGCAAAACCCTTAACCACTTCGGCGGTGTGCTGGCGCCGTTTGAGGCGTTTCTCGTCCTGCGGGGTATCAAAACCCTTGGCCTGAGGATGCAGCGCCACTGTGAAAATGCCCAAAAAGTCGCCGAGTTTTTAGAAAAGCACCCCCGAGTGGCGTGGGTAAGGTTTCCCGGGCTTCCCAGCCATCCGCAATACGAACTGGCGAAAAGACAGATGGCTGGACCCGGTGGTTTAATCAGTTTTGAACTCAAAGGCGGATTTGACGCTGCCCGCCGGCTGTTAAACTCAACCCGTCTGTTCCTCCTGGCGGTGAGTCTGGGTGGGGTGGAAAGCCTCATCCAGCACCCGGCATCGATGACCCACGCCTCAATGCCTCCGGAAATAAGAACCCAGGCGGGCATCACTGACGGATTAATCCGCATCTCGGTAGGAATTGAAGATATCAATGACCTGCTCGATGACCTGAGCCAGGCGCTAAAAGCTGTGTAAAAGCCGCACCTTGTTTCTTGACAGTGCCTGAACAAGTGGCTACACTAAAAAGATGGCATTAACACCGTTAGAAATCAGGAAAAAGGCATTTGCCACCGCCTTCCGGGGTTATTCGCCGAAAGAAGTGCGCGCCTTCCTCACCATGGTGGCAAACGAATTTGAAGAGTTGCGCAAAGATCGCGCCGCACTGGCGGAAAAGGTTGACCAGCTGTCTGCTCAGGTTGCATCTTACGAAAAGACCGAAAAATTACTTAAAGAAACGCTCCTTACGGCCCAACAGGTGGCTGAAGAACTGAAACAGAGTGCCGAAAAGGAACGGGAAATAATGCTGGAAAGGGTCCGTCTGGAAGCGGAAAAACTTCGTGCCGATATCGACGAATTAAAAAACCGCCGGGCACTGATTCTGGACGAAATCCGGGGCATCGCCAACACCTATCTGGCAATTGTGGAAAGATTCGAAAAGGAGGGGCATGAACGAAAAACAACCAAATAGCAGTCCACCACTGAAACAGAAAATTCAGGAGAGCGTTCAGGCAATAAGAAATAAAACCGGTTTTAAGCCCGAAATCGGAATTGTTTTGGGCACCGGACTGGGTAAACTCGCGGAGCAGGTAAAAACCGAAATTACCATACCCTATGCAACAATTCCGCACTTTCCGGTCCCGACCGTTGAAAGCCACGGTGGCAGGCTGATTCTCGGTATGCTGAATGATAAACCGGTAGTGGTGATGCAGGGACGCTTTCACTATTATGAAGGCTACAGCCCCCAGGAAATAACCCATCCGGTCCGGGTAATGAAGGAACTGGGAATCCACACGCTCATCCTTTCCAACGCCGCTGGCGGATTAAATCCGGAATTCAGCGCCGGGGACATTGCGGTAATCACCGACCACATAAATCTCACTGGCCAGAACCCATTGCGCGGAGTAAACGATGAAACCCTCGGTCCCCGTTTCCCGGATATGTTTGAATGCTATGACCCGAAATTAATTGCTCTCGCCGAGGCAGTTGCCAAAGAACTGGGGCTCAAATTGCAAAAAGGGGTGTATGCCTGGGTAACCGGCCCCAACCTGGAAACCGCTGCCGAATACCGTTATCTCCGGATAATCGGTGCTGACCTGGTAGGGATGTCCACGGTTCCGGAAACAATTGTTGCCCGGCATGCCGGGTTACGGGTGCTGGGATTTTCCGTAATCACTGATATGGGCACACCGGAACAACTCAAACCGGTTGACCTGGCAACAATCCTTAGGGTGGCAAACGAAGCCGAACCGAAACTCACCGCCATTGTCGCGGAGGTAGTGAAACGAATTTGAAACCCACCCGATTTATCGGCGTCATTCTCTTTGCACTGGTAATGTTGTTGTCTGGCTGCCCCAAACGCCAGGAAAGGAAAATGTCACCGGGTGACCCAGAACAACTGTTAAATCAGGCGCTCCAGGACAAGGAGGCAAAAAGGTTTCAGAAGGCAGCCGATGCCCTTACCTTCATAATTTTCAATTTTCCCGGTAGTACCCAAGCCGCCGATGCCCAGTTTTTCCTGGCGGAATGCTATTTTGAGCAAAAAAATTATGCTCAGGCAGAAAGCGAATTTGACTTTTACCTGAAAAACTTCCCCAACGGACGCTATCAGGAGGAAGCGGCCTTCAAAATGGCGCTCGCCGCACTCTACGCTGCACCGCCCCCGCATAAAGATCAAAGCCAGGCGCTCAAGGCACAAGGACTTTTGCAAGATTTTCTTGCCGATTACCCTCAATCGCGATTCCGGACCGAGGCAGAACAGGCGTTAAGTCAAATTGAAGCCCGTCTTGCCCATCGGGAGTTCGAGGCGGCTCGACTCTACTTCAAAGCCGGGGAGTTTAAATCCGCTCTGGTATATTATGAATTCATTCGGGAAAACTATCCGCTCCTCCACTGGACAGAACCTGACCGCTACCGGCTGGCAATCTGTTATGAGGAAAACGGTGAAAAGGAAAAGGCAGATAGCATATTAAGGGAACTGGCTCTTAATGCCTCAAGCCCTAAAATCAGACAGGCAGCACAAAACCGAATAAACCGGAATCAACTACACTGACGGCAGTCAAAAGAAATGCGCATTGGAATTTTTGGCGGCTGTTTTGACCCGATCCATCTTGGTCACTTACTTATCGCCGAAGATGTGCTCGGTAAACTAAATCTTGACCGGATAATCTTCGTGCCCACATTCCACCCTCCGCACCGCAAACCACCTATCGCTTCTTACCGTCACCGGACAGAAATGGTCCGGCGGGCAATCGCCTATCAGTCAGTGTTCCAGCTTTCCCGGATTGAAGAACTTACCCCCGTTCCTTCTTACACCAGCGAAACATTACGCGCCCTGAAACAACAACTACCCCGAGCAACCCTGTATCTCCTTATCGGCTCCGACCAATACCAGACCATCGCCCGCTGGCACCAGCCAGAGGAACTGACCCGCTGGGCAAAATTGGTGGTAATGAGCCGACCGGGCTTCCCCACATCGAAACTATTTCCTGCCCACGACCCGCGCCGCGTCCTGTTTATGGAGGTCATCCCGGTCCGTCTCACCGCCACAATGATTCGGCACAGACTTGCCAAGAAGGCATCAATTTGTTATCTTGTTCCCAGAAAGGTGGCGGATTACATTTATCAACACCGCCTCTATGGAACCGGAAAAACGACCGTTAATCTAGACCGGTTGCAGAACAAAAACTAAAAAGGAGGAAAAAATGTTTGAAATCGCATTTGCTCAGAACAGTGGCGCAGGTCCAGCCGGACAGCCGTCCGGTGGACTGGGAATGATTGGCAGTCTCTTACCGCTAATCCTGATATTTGTCGTGCTCTATTTCCTGATGATTCTCCCACAGCAGCGCCGCCAGAAAAAACACCAGCAGATGATCAACAGCCTAAAAAGAGGCGACCGGGTTGTGTTCGCCTCCGGAATTCTGGGGGTTATCACCAATGTGAAGGATAATACATTTATGGTGAAAATCGCCGAGGGAACCGAAATTGAAGTCGAAAAAGGCGCCATCGCCTACAAAATAGGCTCTAGCCAGTAAGATACTGCCGATGCCGGCACCTGCCGGAGCAGTTATGAGTGCGGAAATCATCCAGCCGGAAAAAGGTCGATGCCGGCGGATTGTCCTGTATGGCAATCCGATTCTTCGCCAGCCCGCCAACCCGATAGAGAAAATAACGCCGGAACTATTCCGATTGTTTAACGATCTAATTAAAACCATGATAGAAAAAGATGGAGTCGGGTTAGCCGCAAATCAAATCGGCGTTCCATTAGCGGTATTCGCCCTGAACCCGCAGGCGGGCAATGTTGACCAGCCACCGCTCTGTATCATCAACCCCCAGGTCGTCCAAACCAAAGGGACGATCGAGGCGGAAGAGGGGTGTCTTTCCCTTCCGGATATTTACGAGATCGTCCGGCGTCCGGAAATGGTCCACATCAAGGGTATTGACCCGGAGGGCAAACCGATGGAGATGGAAGCAACCGGCCTTCTCGCCCGGGCTATCCTCCATGAAATTGACCACCTCCATGGCATCCTCTTTATCGACCATATCAGCGAACTGAGACGAAAACTCCTTGCCCAACGGTTAAGAGAACTAGAAGAACTGGAGAGGCGTGCTTGCGTATAGCCTTCTTCGGCACGGCGAAATTCGCCATACCTACATTAACACTTCTGCAGGAAATGGGTTATGACATTACACCGGTAGTTACAACGCCACCCCGCCCTCAGGGACGGAGCCGGAAGATTACCCCGTCTCCAATTGAAACTGTCGCACGCGCCCGGGGACTGACAGTCCTTACCCCGGAAAATCCAAATCTTCCCCAGTTTATTGATACGCTCCGGCAATACTCGCCTGACTGCGGTGTTCTGGTCGCTTATGGAGTCATTCTTAAAGAACCCCTACTAAAAATCCCCCGACTGGGATTTATCAACCTTCACCCGTCACTCCTTCCTAAATATCGCGGTGCCGCACCAATTCAACGACAACTAATGGACGGCTGCACTGAATCAGGGGTAACAGTAATCGCAATGGATGCCGGTGTAGATTCTGGCGATATCCTCAATCAGCTGTCGGTCAGCGTCTCATTTGATGAAACTGCTGGTGAACTGGGGTCAAAACTGGCGCAACTCGGCGCCGAACTTGTGCATAAAACACTAATCCAGCTGGAAAAGGGAAGTTCGGTTCGCACCCCCCAGAACCACCACATGGCAACCAAGGCACCGAAAATAACACCTGCGGACCGGCTGATTGACTGGCAGAGACCGACTGAGGAAATACATAACCGCATCCGTGCCCTCTCTCCTGAACCCGGCGCTGTGACTTCATTTCGTCAAACCCAACTGATTTTACTCCGCTCCCGGATATTAAAGACCTCGAAACCCGACCAACCGCCCGGCACGATCCTCACCGAATTACCCGGTATGGTAGTGGCTACCGGCAATGGGCTCATTGAAATCATAGAACTAAAACCCGCTGGCAAAAAGATATTATCCGGCAATGACTTTCGGAACGGTTATCGCCCGAAAAAAGGAGAAAGGCTCGGCAATGAAGGGTAAAAAGTCTAAACGCCCCCTTTTAACCTTCATCAAACTACTTATTGCGATCTCATCAATCATCCTCATCTTCTGGGTGATTAACCTGTTGATGCCCTTCTTGGTCCAAAAGGGAAATGAGGTAACTGTGCCCAATCTTGTCGGTATCACCCAGACAGAAGCAGAAAAAACCCTTGCACCACTGGGGCTGAAAATTGGCAGTACAAGAAATGTTCCTCATCCGGAAATCCCTAACGGTCGGATTGTTGCCCAATACCCGCGCCCCGGGCGCAGGGTAAAGGTAGGACGAGAAATCGACCTGGATATCAGCGCCGGAGCAAATGTAGTGAAAATTCCCAACCTCGAGGGATTACCCCTGCCCCAGGCAATCACCGCATTAGAACGAGCGGGCTTTGTTATTGCCCGGGTAGAATCAATAAGAACCGCCACTGTCCCGGCGGGCAGAGTGGTAACCCTATTTCCTCCAGCCGGAACTGAGGTCCGGCAGGGAACCGAAGTTGTCATTTCGGTATCAACCAAGACCGGCACCTTTCCGATGCCCAACCTGGTCGGGCTTAACATCGAAACCGCACGAGGAATAATCGCCTCCCATGGACTCATCCTCGGCCGGATAAAACCGGCGGTAAGCACCGAACCGCTGGGCACCGTTCTCTTTCAGTACCCGGAAGAAGGTATGCCCACAATAAGCGGCGACACGGTAACCTTGATCGTTGCTGCTGATTCCAATTCAATTATTAAAAGATGACCCGGGTATCTGCCTCTATTCTGGATTGCGACTTTCTTCATCTTGAAGATGAAATCCGCGCGGTGCTCGCTGCCGGCATTGACTCGCTCCATCTTGATATTATGGACGGACAGTTTGTCCCCAATCTGAGTTTCGGCGTGCCAATAGCAAAATCTCTACGGAAAATTGTTACCGTGCCCATCTATGCCCATCTGATGGTTATCAACCCTGAAAACCTGATAGAAAAATTTATCCCGTATGCCGACTTTATCATCTTTCATATCGAGGCAACACAACAGCCAGAAATGTGTGTCAACTTGATTAAAGAAGGAAAGCGCATCCCCGGACTTTCCCTCAATCCCGACACCCCGATAACCGCATTAACCCCTTATCTCCCCCTCATCAGTGACGTCCTGGTGATGAGTGTTTACCCGGGATTCGGCGGGCAGCAGTTCATTCTCGCGACGCTGAAACGCATCCAGCTCCTTGCTGAGTTAAGGAGAAAAACCGGCAGTTGCTTTACCATATCGGTAGACGGCGGCGTTTCGCCGCGGAACTGTCATTCCATCATTCAGGCGGGTGCGGATATATTGATCGCGGGCAGTGCGATATTTAAAAGCCCTGATTACGCTCAAACCATAAAACAACTGCGATGTTTGACATCTTAACCCAGAAACTCGCTGAACTCCAGCGCAAACTTTTAGGACGGGGAAAACTCACCCTCGCCGAGATAACCAGGACAATGGGCGAAATCCGCACCATCCTCCTGGAGGCGGATGTCCATTACAAGGTGGTTGGTCAATTTGTTCGCAATGTTGAGGCACGCCTGAAAAATCAGGACATTACCCAGAGTATCAAACCCGGTGAACTGATTACCTATACCGTATATGAAGAACTGGTCAAACTCCTGGGGAGCACCACCCCAAAATTTGAATTAAAGAAAACACCCGCGGTGATCAGCCTCGTCGGTTTACAGGGAACCGGCAAGACCACCTTAGCGGGCAAACTCGCCTTCCGTTATCGTAACCGCAAACCGCTATTGGTTGCCTGCGACCCGAAGCGACCGGCAGCAGCCGAACAACTCAAGGGTGTTGCTACCCGTGCCAATTGCGACTTTTATCCGGTAGAAAAAGATGTCCTCACCACCTGCCTCAAAGCCCGGGATTACGCCCGGGAAAAAGGTAACCAGATTTTAATCCTGGACACCGCCGGCAGACTGCATATTGACGATGAACTGATGCAGGAATTAAAGGTAATTGAGGATAAGGTCAGACCCGATACCACCCTTCTGGTCCTCGATGGTATGGTCGGGCAGGATGCGGTAAATCAGGCAACCGAATTCAATCAGCAGCTCAAAATCACCGGTTGCTGTTTTACCAAACTGGATGGTGATGCCCGGGGTGGTGCGGTTCTGTCGGTCCGTCAGGTCACCGGCCTTTCCATCTACTTCATCTCTACCGGCGAGAAACTTGAAGACCTGGAAGAGTTTCATCCTGACCGTATCGCTGCCCGGATTCTCGGCCTGGGTGACATCAAAACCCTGATGGAAAAGGTCCAGGGCGCAACCAGCGCTGAAGACCAGCGCCAGCTCGCCGAGAAATTCATCAAAGGTAAATTTGACCTGGAAGATTTTCTTAATCAGATCAAGGCGGTCAAAAAGATGGGCTCAATCTCCAAACTCCTTGCCCTGATACCCGGTGCCGCCAGCGTTGATGTGGACGAGGATGAACTGGTAAAAATTGAGGCGATAATCCAGTCAATGACTCCAGAAGAGCGTCATAACCCTGATATCATTAACGGCTCCAGGCGCCGGCGTATCGCCGAGGGCTCCGGAACAACCGTAACCGATGTCAACCGTCTATTGAGAGAATTTGAAGAGGCGCGCACCCTTGCCCGTCAATTTTCCTCAGGCAAATCCCCCCGCTTCCGGATTCGCTAATTATACTATCTGGAACTACACAGGATAGATGGGCTGATTCTTTTCTATTTCATCGCCTCGGCCTTAGTCCAGGGACGGTCCAGCCGGAACTCACTAAGGTCGATCGTTGACCTTCCTTTTACAATCAATTCTGCCATCAACTTTCCCAGCGCTGGACCAAACATAAAGCCGTGCCCGCTCATCCCCGCGGACACATAAAACCCCTCCACCGGTGTCCTCCCGCATATCGGGTTACCATCCGGGCTCATCTCATAAGAACCAGCCCAGTGCCGGAGCACCTTTACTGTTGCCAGTTTCGGCAAAATTCGCACCATCCTTCTCGGCATCTCAGTAATAAACTCATCCGAGGCGTCCACATTGTGCCCGGGTACGATAGGCACCGGTGTATAACAACCGATAAAATGGCCGGTCCCGTAATGCTGAACAAAATAGCAACCATCAGGACGGTAATCCACCAGCATCGGCTCCAGACAGCGTTCCACCGCCTCGGTAACCAGCGCCTCATGCCGGTCCGGTTTAACCGGCACATCCACCCCGGCAAGTTTTCCCACCTCCTCTGCCCAGGGTCCAGCCGCATTCAAAACCACCGGGGTAAAAAACTCGCTACCATCTGCAGTCACCACCGACACCACTTTACCCGCGCACACATTTATCCGCTTAACCTCTTTTCCCACCAAAACCGCACCACCCAATCTCTTTATCCCCGCCAGATACCCGTAAGTCACCTTGAAGGGATTAGCCTGACCATCGGTGGGACACCAGGCCCCACCCAGAAGCCCCTCAGGGTTCAAACCCGGCACAATCCGGCAGCAATCCTCACTTGATATAAAATCAACATTTACCCCATATCTTCTTTGTATTTCAATCGCTTGTAGAAATGAATTCTTCCGTTGCTCGTCAAAAGCAAGAAACATATAGCCACCCGCATACCACTCAACATCAACCCCCAGTTCCTCATCCAGTTCCTGAAACATCTTGATACTCTCCAGCATCACCCTGATGGTCAAATCGTGGGTAAACTGTGCCCGGATACCACCAATGCACCTGCCGGTAGAACCGGCACAGGGAAAGGCACGCTCTAATACAGTCACCTTCAGCCCCTGACGGGCAAGATAATAACCGGTGGCGGCGCCGATAATCCCACCGCCAATTACCACAGCATCAGCGGTCTTCTTGCTCATTTTTATACCCGGCAAGTAAACCCAACGGCAATGGTTTTAACGGTGGCCGCGCGGTGGGAAACTTCTGACTTGCAACCGGGATACCGGTTTCCTCTTCAATCAAACGGGCGATAACCTTCAGGCAACCCCGCCCGCCACAATGTCCCATGCCGGTGCGTAAAATCCTCTTTATCTCCTCGAGAGAATGATAACCAGCCCGAATAACCGCCCGCACCTCTGCCTCAGTTACCTCTTCGCAACGACATACCACCACATCATCCTGTCTATTTTTCTGTCGCCTGCTACTCTTTTTCATCTTCCTAACAGTTCAAAAAACAACCTCTCAAATAGTCCGGCAGGCAGTGAACCCAGTCCTGCCTTCGGTCGGGGATAAAACACCACATCATAATCTCGACCCAGCCCTGCCTTTTCCCGGCAGAAATCAATCGCCTCAAGTAACCCGGCAAGCGAATCAACCAGACCGAACCGCCGGGCATCCTCTGCCAGCCACACCCTGCCCCGGGCAACCGAATCAACCTGCTCCACACTGAGCCCCCGCCCCTCGGCCACCTTCTGAACAAATTGCTGATAAAACCAGTCAATCTGCCCCTGGAGAATGGAATCCTCTTCCGGCGTTAACTCCCTCAAATCCGAAAGGGCATCCGCATGTTCACCCCTTTTCACCACCTGCCGCCGGACACCAATTTTATTGTAAAGCCCCTCGGTTATTAACCGCAGACTGAAAACCCCGATCGAACCGGTAATTGTTCCGGGCAGGGCAAAAATTTTATCCGCCGGACAGGAAACATAGTAACCACCGGACGCTGCCACCCCACCCATAGAAACCACCACTGGCTTTTTCAACCGCGCCCTCTTCAACGCATACCAGATTAAATCCGAGGCATACCCGTCACCACCCGGTGAATCCACCCTTAACACAATCCCCTTCACCCTTCTGTCTTTAACCGCCTCCTTTATCGCCCGCACAATCGTTGTCGAACCAGCACGAACATCACCGGTAAGAAAATCGCTCCCGGACTCACCGGTATTAATGCTTCCCGTGACATAAATCACCGCAATCTTTCCGGGCTCATCCCAGCGGTCAGAGAAAAACTTCTGCCGGGCAAAACTCTTCTCGTCCACCCGCCGCGTCCTTTTAAAACCCCTTGCCAGGAGCGAATCCAGTTCTTCCTCATAACAGACCGTATCAATCAACCCCAGCGCCATCGCCTCATCCGCCCGGAAAAAAGCCCTGCCCACCAGACTTTCCATCTCAGCGGAACTTAAATTTCTCCCCGTGCTCGTGGCGTTGATAAAATCCTCGTAAATACCATCCACCAGCGCCTGCAACTGCTCCCGGTTAGCCACGCTCAACGACTCCTCGGTAAATGCCTCCACCGCACTCTTGTATTCACCATAACGATGAACCTGAACCTTCACCCCCAACTTTTCCAGAAGTTCCTTCAAAAAGGTTGTCTGGGCAGAAACACCCGGAATAACCACTCCACCCATCGGATGGAGGATAATCCGGTCAGCACAGGAGGCAAGATAGAAACCGACCATCCCCAGGTTCGGCGCATAAACCCAGATTTGCTTACCGCTATTTTTAAAGTCCACCAGCGCCGCCCGCACCTCCTGCGCCCGGGCAAAACTCATATTCTCATTTTCTATCCGCAACAACAGCCCCTTAACCGCGCGGTCCTCCTTTGCCCGCCGCAACAAATCCAGAAGTGAATAGGTTGTCCGCACCTTCCTTGTCCCCATCAAACTGAAACCCGGTCGCTGGTCCTCAACTGGCTCCGCAAGTTTTAAATCCAGATACCGCCTGCCACCGGTAAAAACAGACCTTCTTATCTCCTGCCCGAACCGCAGCATCCCGCCAGCCTGTGCCAGCTTTGCCACTCCGTTAAATCCTATCCCTGCCCGACCGAAATTTATCATCACCCCGCTGACAAAACCAAACCCACCACTCAACTTTGCCCTTCCGGTAAACCGAAACCCGTCCACTGGCTCCACCTCTAACCCAACAAATGGTTGCCACGGGTTAAGATATGTTTCAGCCGACAATGTCAGCCGCGGTCCAAAAGGACGCACTCCCGCGCCAACTCCCACCCGACCGAAATTACGATTCAAATCCTGCCAGGTCCCGGCAAGAGATAACCACGACCAGGGACGCACCAGCGCACCAACATCCCAGTGAGTGATACTGTCCCGCACCAGCCGCACGCCCGCAAGAAACCCTTCCTGCCTCATCCCCAGGGCAACACCATAGCGCAATGGTGCCGGTTCAACAAAGCCGGCGACCGGCCCGAGGCTAAAAACAAAGGTATTGTTGTTAAAAAAGGGCTGGCGTTGAAAATTGTAAATATAATAAAACTCTGTTCCCCTTCCTGTGCCCAGACCCGCGGGATTGGCAAACACCGCCAGCGCATCATCGGTCGTGGCGATTGACAGCGGCAACTCCGGCGTCAGCCCGAAAATCAAACTCAAAACTAAAACAACACTCATCCGCCCTTCCTTTTAAGGACAATCCCGCGCACATCGTTCCAGAACCGTTTGGGAATCGCTACCGTCACAATTGCGCACCGGTTCTGAATCTTGCTATCCAGCACCTTCACCACCCGCGCCGCACACACCTTCTCTCCCCGTCGATTCACCGCCACCACCCGCTCACCAACTTCAGGCCGGGGCAAAAGTTCATAAGGCAAACTTACCGTTGCCTCGGTCTCTGAATAGGCGTAATTGACAACAAATATCGCCAGTCCCGGACACCTGGTCACGCATATCCCGCAGCCGTTACACCGGGAAAAATCGAGCCGCGGTGTTTCGGTCAGTGCGCCCTCAATCGTAATCGCCCTTCTCGGGCAGGCATCAGCACACGGGTTACACGGGATATTCTCCACACACTCGACAATCACCACCGGACCGGAACGCAATCGCTCCAGCGATGGAATCAAACCCCGGCGCTTCAGTTCGAACTTACTCAGAACACCGGTGCGCTGATAAGAATTAACCTTCATCGCCGATTATCCACGCCAGTAATAGAGGATTATAGAACCAGCATCCTGATAGTCAAGAAAACAATCCGCCTGCCTCAGGAAATGGTTAACAGATGATGTGCGGGTGGGGTTAAAAAGATGAATTAAGGAAATCGCTAAATCTTATTACCTTGAGGCAATTTATCCTGCTACCGGCTTATCTTATTACCACCTTTGCCCTTTCTCGCTGCCTGCTTGTTTCCAGCAGGACAAAGTAGGCGCCGGATACCGCTGGACTCCATTTCAGCCGGTGGGCGCCGGCGGACTGACTGCCTGAGTAAAGCACGCCACCTGCCTGCGCAGCGCATCATAGACCACCACCCGCACATCCTGGGGCAGGTCAAGTTGATAGTCAAGGATAGTGCCAGCAGTAAAAGTAGCAACCAAATAGAATAAGCAACTCCAGCCCCGGAATCCACGATCCTTTGCCCATGGCCCAGTTCGTGAACTACCGTTGCAAGCCAGTTTATGTTTGAAATGTCCCAGAGGAATAACCTGGCGAACCGGTAAAAAGGGCCTTTCAGTTGGAGCGGTTCCAGGCTTTTACAAATCGCGTAGTCAAGAAAGTCATAAAAGGAAATAAAGTTAGTGGCGGTCTCGGTCATTCCCATCTCGGGCGGCAGATGGCTCGGGTTAATGTAAAACTTAACATCAAGTTCTGAACCCTGCCCCTTAGTAATGATAGCAAGGAGTAAAGAAATAATTAAAGGGATGCGGACATATTGCCTGCTCATCACCTGCCACTTTTGCTTTTAAGGGGTGGGCATCCAGCCACCCCTTTTCTGTTAAGTCGGATTTTTTATCAAGGTTGGAACGGATAGAAAACCCATCCATCACCAGAAAATGTAACCGCCTTACCCTGGAAGTCAATATTGCCAGACAAGATCAGGTCGTATCTTACCGGGTTCGATTCCGAATATATTGAGTTCCACATAGTACCAATAACCGTTCCGGTAAATGTATTATCTGTCAGGCTGAGTGTTCCTTTTATGTTCCAGTTTGCGGTATTTATTTCGGTCCTCATAGCACCCCATTGCATCGAAGGTCCCACCACGGTAATATTAAATATTATTGTATTCTCGCTTTCATTGTAGCCAAGGTTGTAGCCTCCAGAAAAGGACTCAAAGTTAAACCATTCCACCATATTCCCATATGGATCGGCAGTTAGAGCGTCGACCACAGGTACTTCAGATGAGTGTACTGAGAAGTCACCCGTCTTTGAACCGCTGCTTTTAACCTCAGCTATTAACTGCTGAAGGTGAAAAGGTGGATGATAGGTGCCACTATAACTTTTACCTCCTCCGGGTTGACAATCAACAAGCGTCCACCACCTGCCCTGTCTACAAACTTGTTTCGGTCATTCGTTGCCTTGAGGACGGTTTGCGCCGGGTAAGGGGCACTACCTCCATAAACTAAACCTCGTTATCTCTCAGTTGAATATAATAGCCCCCTCTGTCAAGAACTAAATCGTGCCTGAGGTATTAGAGATGGTTGCCGGAGTTTTCTGCAACCTTAGTGGACTTGCACCGGTTTCTCCTTATTTATTAGAGCCGGAATATCTTTAAAAATAACGCTTTTTGTCGCCCCCCGGTCTTTCTGATAACATTCGCACTTATAGATAATTAGCAAGTTAAATTATATTTCGTATTAGCAACCAGGGGCAGGTGTGGGGTATGCCCCGGGCTAGCCCCTATACAGCACCCGGGCTTGCCCCTTATTTAGCCGCCGACTCAACCATTAACTCAAAACCAATCCCTGTTTTCAACCTTACTTTATCTTTCAACCGATCCGTTACCCCGCAATTAACTGTAATCACAATCCATACTCCAACACCACCAGTAATCTCTAACCCGACACCGGCATTTCAACCGAACCGGGCATCCTGTTTTACTATCCCGCTTAACTTTCCCCCTAATTGGAAACAGAAACGCCCGCTGGAAAACCGCTCAGCCTTCTTGCTAAAACCGAATCGCCGTGCAACCACCGGACTCTGCCATCCGCGCTAAGAGGGTTCAACTTGACACATCATTAGTTAATTATAACATCTTTTAAGAAGATGCGCTTTGGCTTTCACATCTCCATTGCCGGTGGTTTTGCCAATGTCCGGGCACGGGCAGAAGAACTCAACTGCGACACCATCCAGTTATTTACCCGCTCCCCGCGTGGCTGGGCGGTGCCACCGCTGAAAGACGACGATGTTGCCCGGTTTAAAAAAGATATGAGGGGGTCCGGCATCGCACCGGTATTCGCCCATGCCCCCTATTTACCCAATCTCGCTGCCAGTGACCCGGCTCTGCGCAAGAAGTCGGCAACAGCGATTGTTGAGGAAGTCAACCGCTGTGCCACCCTCGGAATTGAATTCCTGGTCATCCATGTCGGCAAGGCGATGGGCACCGATGAGCGCTCGGCTTTAGCCCGAGTTGCCGAGAACCTCAATCAGATTATTGAACGGGCAAACAACCGGGTGAAGATTCTTCTGGAAAACACCGCGGGTATGGGTTCGGAAGTGGGCTATCGCTTTGAACAGATTGCCGAGATAATTGAGCAGGTGGATAAAAAAGACCATCTGGGAGTAACACTCGACACCGCTCACTCCTTTGCCGCGGGCTATGAGTGGCGCAACCGCAAAGGCATTGACGAAACCCTGCGCCAGTTCGACCGCGCCATCGGGTTCGGTAAACTCTATCTCCTGCACCTTAACGATGCCAGGACACCTTTTGGTTCCAGAATTGACCGGCACTGGCACATCGGCAAGGGTGAGATTGGCATTGATGGGTTCCGGGAGATTGTCAATCACCCGCTCCTGAAAAAACTCCCGGGAATAATGGAGACCCCCCGCACCAGTGCAAAAGAGGACCGGGAAAATATGCGCACCATCCGGAGCCTCGTCAGGTGAGAGTCCAGTTCTGGGGCGGGGTGGGAACGGTAACCGGTTCCCAGCACATATTGAAATCCGGCAGACAGCAGTTGCTCCTGGAGTGCGGACTGTTTCAGGGGCACCGCCAGGAGGCGGAAACAATCAACCGCCACCTGCCCTTCCCGGCAGAAAAGATTAACTGGTGTGCGGTCAGCCACGCCCATATTGACCACATCGGCAACCTGCCCAACCTGATAAAAAACGGCTATCAGGGACGGGTATTGATGACCAAACCAACGGTTGCCCTTGCCCGGCTGTTGCTGCTGGATGCCGCGAAAATCCAGGAGTCAGACATCCATTACCTCAACCGGCACCGCCGGGAAAGAGGCGAACCGCCCAAGGAGCCGATTTACACCACCGAAGATGCCGAGCGCGCCATCAGCCGGCTGGAAGGGATAAACTACGCCCGCAAACAGAAACTTGGGGTATTCACCCTGTTTTTCCATGATGCCGGGCATATCCTCGGTTCGGCACTGATTGACATCTTCGCAGAAAACAAAAGGGTCCTCTTCACCGGTGACCTGGGCAGGAAAAAACTCCCCATCATTCGTGACCCGGTTCAGGTGTCTGATGTTGACTGCCTGATTATGGAGGCAACCTATGGCAACCGTCTCCACAGCGACTATCAGCAGGTTGCCACCCGGCTGGCAGAAATCATCAACCGGGTGTATCACCGGGGCGGAAGAATTGTTATCCCCGCCTTTGCGGTCGAACGAGCCCAGGAGATTGTCTATCACCTCAAAATCCTCCGGCAACAGGATTTAATCCCGGAAATACCGGTATTTGTTGATAGCCCGCTCGCCAGCCGGGTTACCGCGGTCTATCGCAACAGCGCGGGCTATTTTGATGAAGAAACCCGGTCGCTCCTCACCGAAGAAGACGGACCTTTTGATTTTCCCGGTCTGCGCTACATAGAAAACGCCGAGGAATCGAAACGGCTCAATTATCTCACCGAACCCTGCATCATAATCTCTCCTTCCGGGATGTGCGAGGCGGGCAGGGTCCTGCACCACTTAAAACATTCTATCGGTGACAGTCGTAACCTCATCCTGATTGTTTCATTCCAGGCGCAACACACCCTGGGACGCAGGATTGCCGAAAGGCAGCCGGTGGTTAAAATCCTCGGTGAGGAATACGAACTAAAAGCCGAGGTCGAGGTGATGGATGAGTTCAGCGCCCATGCCGACCGCGACGGACTACTGGAATATGTCCGTAACATCCAGCCCGAGCGGTTGAAAAAGGTATTCCTTGTCCATGCCGAGCCGGATGCCGCCAGTGCCCTGGTTGAGCCCCTGCAACAGATGGGAATAGCAGAAGTCATCATTCCCCAGAAGGGCGAGGAGTATGAGATTTAAACCGCTCCTATTTATTCTTCTCCTCGGCCCCGGCTGCGAACTGTTGACCCTTTTTGACCGCACCCCGCCGGTCTGCTCTATCCGCTCCCCGGCTGACTCTGCCATCGTTACCGGCATTGTCCAGGTAACCGCGGAGGCGTTTGACTCCAGCGGTGTGGCAACGATTGAGTTTTATGCCGATGGGGTGATGTTTGCCCGGGAAAGTAGCGACCGGGCAACGGTGGAATGGGACACGCGGCAGTTGGCGGAAAGCAGCTGGCACGAACTCTTCTGCATCGCCACCGATATTGCGGGCAACCGGGGTGCGAGCGACACGGTCAATGTCCGGGTGCAGATGATTGCCCAGCGCAATGTGTTCCATGGTCAGATAACCATCACCAACAACCGTTACCGGGAGATTAAATTCCGGGCCAACGTTCAAGAAAAACTCATCGGTGAGGCGCGCTCTGCCACCAGTGGCGTTATCACCCAGTTCCTCCTCCTTGATGAAGCCAACTACAACAACTATCGCCGGAATCAGAGTTACACCGCACTTTACGAAAGAAGTAATGTCCGGGAGTTAAGCATCTCTTACCAGTTCAGTGCGGATGGCTTCTACTACCTGATATTTTTCAATAACACCGGCACATCCCAGACCTACTGGGGAAGGTTTGTCCGGGAGTAAATTATGAACTTGATTTTACTAATCACCATTGTCTTTTTCCCGCGTCCGGACTGTCCACCGTTAACCGCGGCTGACATCAACCGGGTCTACCTCCTTGAGGAGGAGTTTGAAAACTGGCGCGGTGATTGGCAACCTGTTTCCCCGCCGGCCACAGATGCGTTAGCAGGTGCCGGAACTGCGACACAAGGTCACAGGTGCCGGAAACGGCACTACGGCACTTTGGCACTACCCATTCCCGGTAGATTTGTCATCGGTTTCCAGGAGGGAAAAGAAACCGCTATCATCACCGCTATCAACAATCTCAATGGCGTGATTAAAACCATCGCGCCGGCTGCTGGTTTCATTGTAATTGAATTACCCCTGGGCATCTCGCTCCAACAACTGCAGGTTAGATTACAATCTGTCCCGGGCGTCAGATTTATTGAGCCGGACTATCCGGTGCAAACGCTCCTTATCCCGAATGACCCGCTTTTCCTCACGAAACAGTGGGATAAATGGGTTATGTACGCTGACCAGGCGTGGGACATAACCACCGGTGGCACAATAAAAGTCGCCCTGCTTGACAACGGCGTTGATTACACCCACCCGGACCTTGCCGCCAACTTTCGCCCTGATGAACTGGGCTATGACTTTATTAATGGCGACAATGACCCCAGACCGGACAACCCCACTATCCCCAACGCCTTTCACGGCACCCATGTCGCCGGGATAATTGCGGCGGTTGCCAATAATGGGACGGGTATTGCTGGCTGGGCACAGGTTCAACTCCTGGCGGTGCGCGCACTCAACGACTCGGGCAGTGGTAACCTTTCTGATGTTGCGCTGGCAATCCGCTGGGCGGTCGACCACGGTGCCCGGGTGATAAATATGAGTATCGGCGGCTACTCCACCACCACACCTCTCAATGAGGCATGTCAATACGCTCTAAGAAACGGCGTCCTGCTTATCGCCGCCTCGGGTAACGACGCCTCGCCGGTAATCTCCTATCCTGCCCGTTTGAGCGAATGTGTTGCTGTCGGCGCCACTGACGAGATATCAGGAATCGCCAGTTTTTCTAATTATGGACCGGAACAGGAATTGGTCGCCCCGGGTATCGCAATCACCTCCACCATCATCGGCAACGGGTATATGGAAGCAAGCGGCACCTCAATGGCTTGTCCGCAAGTAACCGGCGTTGCCGCGCTGATCCTCAGCCTCGCACCAGCAATGTCACCCGCCCAGGTCCGGGCAATCCTTGCCGCCAGTGCCATTGACATCAACACGCCGGGGTGGGATGAATACTTTGGCTACGGGCTGGTAAACGCCGCGCGAGCAGTGGCATTGACTCAAACCTTACTCCGTGCCGGCACAACCGCAATTATTCCCGCCCCGCTTCGCTCTTCCACCATCATCACCAATAAAACACTGACATTACCCCCGTCCACCATCTCATTCAAATTGTTCGACCGAACCGGCCGGCTACTCTTTTACTCCCCTAATCCGGCAAAGGTACTCCACCTACCCGAAAAAGGTGTGTTCTTTATCTCAATTGATGAGGCCGATGGCACCGTTACCGCGATAAAAGTGATTGTTCCCCGTTAATCAGGGGAATACTCGGCACAGCACTCCTCATTCTCCCACACGGTAACCTTCAAAACCGGATAAAACTTTGCCATTTCATCATAGAAGTAACGGGCAAGATTCTCGGCGGTGGGGTTAAAATCGAACACCTCGTTCAACAAACGGTGGTCGGGCAGGATACTATCCAGCCGGGCGCGTAACTCTATAAAATCGACCACCATCCCGGGTGGTTGTAACTCCCTTGAACCAACCGTTACCTCCACCCGATAATTATGCCCGTGAACATTCTCGCATTTACTTTCCCTACCGGAGATAAAATGCGCAGCGCTAAAACTCCTGCTTACTCTCACAGCCCACATAGAAAATCTCTTACCTGTTTTATCTACAACAACAACCTAAACCCGGTCCGGAAACTTCTCTTTCAGATAGTCAACAATCTCCTGGGTGGGTGTCCCGGGACCAAACAGCCGACCGCAACCCACTTTGTACAACTCCTCCATATCCTCCTTGGGAATTATTCCGCCTCCAAAAACCAGAATATCACCCGCACCCTTCTCTTTCAGCAACCGCATCACCTCTGGAAAAAGTGTCATATGGGCACCCGACAAAATTGAAAGCCCGACCGCATCCACATCCTCCTGAATCGCCGCCTCGGCAATCATCTCCGGCGTCTGATGGAGTCCGGTATATATCACCTCAAAACCGGCATCACGCAGCGCCCGGGCAACAATCTTCGCACCACGGTCATGACCATCCAGCCCGGGTTTGGCAATCAAAATTCTTAATTTCTTCTTCATATCCTCCTCCTAAAACATCGGCGGTTCGGAATAAGTACCAAAGACTTCTTTCATCGCCCCACAGATTTCGCCCAGGGTGGCATACGCCTGCACCGCTTCAAGAATCGGATACATCACATTATCCTTACCGGCGCAGGCATCTTTTAAATCCGCAAGCGCCCGTTTTACCCGGTCGTTATCCCGGCGCTGGCGCAGGCGCGCCAGTCTTTCGCACTGCTCCTTTTCCACATTCGGGTCAATCTTGAGTATCGGTATCTCCAGCCTTTCACCTTCCAGCACATACTTGTTTACCCCGACCACCGTGCGCCTGCCCTCATCAACCGCCTTCTGATACCGGTATGCCGCCTCAGCAATCTCCCGCTGGGGGAAGCCCTGTTCAATCGCCTTCACCATCCCGCCCAGGACGTCAATCTTCTCAAAATACTCATAAGCCTGGTGTTCCAGTTCCCGGGTCAGCGCCTCCACATAGTAAGAGCCACCCAACGGGTCAATCACATTTACCACCCCGGTTTCCTCGGCGATAATCTGCTGGGTGCGCAGGGCGATCAAAACGGCCTTCTCGGTCGGCAGCGCCCAGGTCTCGTCCATTGAATTGGTATGCAGACTCTGCGTCCCGCCGAGCACTGCGGCCAGCGCCTGAAATGCGGTACGGACAATGTTATTCTCCGGCTGCTGTGCGGTCAAACTGCAGCCCGCGGTCTGGGTATGAAAACGTAACAACCACGATTCCGGCTTCTTTGCCTTGAAGGTCTCGCGCATCTCCCTTGCCCAGATGCGTCGTGCCGCCCGAAACTTGGCGATTTCTTCAAAGAAATCAAGATGCGAGTTAAAGAAAAACGACAACCGGGGGGCGAATGTATCAACATCCAGTCCCGCCTTTATCCCCGCCTCCACATAGGTCATCCCATCTTTTAAGGTAAATGCCAGTTCCTGGGCAGCGGTTGAACCCGCCTCCCGGATGTGATATCCGGAGATGGAAATCGTATTCCACTTCGGCACATGCTTGGCACCGAAAGCCATTATATCCGTGATTATCCTTAAACTCGGTTCCGGCGGAAAAAGCCAGGATTTCTGGGCGATGTACTCCTTCAAGATATCATTCTGAATTGTCCCGCGCAACTTCTCGCTGGGCACGCCCTGCTTCTCCGCCGCGACGATGTAGAACGCCCAGAGCACCGCTGCCGGTCCGTTAATCGTCATCGAGGTGGAAACCTCGCCCATCGGGATACCGTCAAACAAAGTCTCCATATCCTCCAGCGACGACACCGCCACCCCGCATCTGCCCACCTCACCTCTTGACATCGGGTCATCTGAATCCCGGCCGTACAGAGTGGGGAAGTCAAACGCCACCGAGAGTCCGGTTTCGCCGTGGGCAAGGAGAAACTTGTAGCGGGCATTGGTGTCCCGGGCGGTGCCGAAGCCGGAAAACTGCCGCATCGTCCAGAGCCGACCCCGATACATATTGTGCCGAATGCCCCGGGTAAACGGATACTCACCAGGAAAACCCAGGTCGCGCAGGTAGTCCAGGTCCTTGATATCGGCTGGTGTATAAAGGATATCAACCGGCAGTCCGGAAACGGTGACAAATCGCTCCGGCTCCCCCGCATTAACACATTCCCGCCAGCGCTCCTTCTCCTTTTTGATTTTTTCTATCTCCTCATTTGCCATTAAACCCTCCTTTTTTCTCATCCGTCCAATACTTTTCCCAGAGCATCTCTGCCACCTGATAGGGAGAAACCTTTCGCTCTTCAACTGCGCCTACCATCTCCTCCAGCGTCCTTTTCACCTCTACCTGTCGATAAAATGCGGTGCGTAGTTTCTCTTCGATTATGCGCTCGATTTCGTTCCTGATTGCCTGCCGGCGCCTTTCGCTCAAACGATTACTCTCCTCCAGATAGCGCCGGTGCTCCTCAATCTTATTAAAAAGTTCCGCCACCCCATTACCGGTAACCGCCACTGTCTTCACCACCGGTGGCAGCCAGCCATCATTCCTTGCCCGCATCTCCAGCATCGTCCTGATTTCCAGCACCATCCGGTCCGCTCCCTCCCGGTCGCTTTTATTGACACAGTAAATCTCACCAATCTCCATCAAACCCGCCTTCAAGGTCTGAATCGCATCACCGGACTCCGGCACCAGCACCACCACCGTTGAATCTGCCGCCTCGGCAATATCCAGTTCCATCTGTCCTACACCCACCGTCTCGACAATAATAAAATCCTTGCCAAAGGCATCCAGGACATCGCACACCTCTTTTGTCCGTGCTGCCAGACCGCCCAGACTCCCCCTGGTCGCCATCGAACGGATATACACACCCGGGTCAGTAAAAAGTGCGCTCATCCGCACCCGGTCGCCCAGCACCGCACCACCAGAAAATGGCGAACTCGGATCAACCGCCACTATTCCCACCTTGTTTCCCCGGCCCCGAAACTCCAGTGCCAGTTTTTCCACCAGGGTGCTTTTACCCGCACCCGGTGGGCCGGTCACACCAATCCGGTAAGCCCGCCCCATCAGCGGATAAAGTTCATTCAGCAAAGCCGTTGCCTCGGGCGCCCCATTTTCCACCAGAGACATTATCTGGGCACAGGCGCGGCGGTCACCTGCCAAAAACCGCGCCAGCAAATCTTTAATGGTCAATTCCGACACGGTTAACAATCCCCTTTTGATAGGGGTGTTTTATCTCCTTAACCTCGCTTACCAGGTCCGCCAGTTCGATCACCTCCGGCCGCGCCCCCCTGCCGGTAAACACCAGTTCCACATCTGCCGGACATTCCTGAATCAGTGCGATAACATCCTCCAGCGGCACCAGCCCATAATCCACCGCCACATTAATCTCATCCAGCACAATCATCTGATAATTATTAGAACGCAACGCCTGCCGGCAAAACTCCATCCCCTCCCGTGCCAGCTTCACATCCTCCGGGCTGGGATTTCCCCGCTCCACAAATGTCTTCAAACCAAACTGCTTCACCTCCAGCCCGGGCAGATAACGGGCAGCGCGCACCTCGCCATAATCCGGGTCCCCCTTCATAAACTGAACAATCAGCACCCGCCAGTTATGCCCCAGTGCCCGCAACGCCTGCCCGAACGCCGCAGTCGTCTTCCCTTTGCCATCACCGGTGTAAACCTGTAGCATTTAATGATTTTAGGAAACCCGGCTTTTAAGTCAACCCCGCCAGTTTAATTTACATCCGGATTGAAATCCGGACCCAGCCGCGCCTTAAAAAGCAGATTCATCAACGCATTCCAGGTCTTGAAATTAAACACCTCCCGGGCAATCGGGGCGTTGGCAATATTTGTGGCAATCACCCCTTCCGGTCCCTGTGAGGTAATAAGAACCCTCATCACCATATGCGCAATCACCCAGCCCGCACCAAAACCCCAGACAAAGCCAAAGAAACCATCCAGCGACTCAAAAGACCAGCCGGTCAAGCCAAAAAGCCACCTCGCCAGCACAAACGCCATTATCGCCAGAACAACAAACAGCACCACCATTACCACCAGTGGCTGAACACCAATCACTTGAGCGAGACCCGGCGAAAGATTCGTGGCACCCACCGCCGCCACAATCAAACCGGCAAGTTCAAAAAGTGTCAACCCCATACCCCCCGCATTGCTCGTCCTGATGGTCTGAATTATCGCCATCCCCAGAACTATCCCTAAACACATCCAGTCATACCAGAACATATCCCCTCCTTTTTACCTAATCCAGCTCAGTATCACCAATATCCCCGCCGGTATCATCTTCCAGGTCCAGGTCCTCATCACCAAAATCTTCAAAATCATCACCCAGTTCATCGCCGTAACCTTCGTCACCGAAATCACCCTCATCAAAATCTGCATCGCTCTTGGACGAACCCATCACGGTAAACCGACCGAAAACCTGCCGGACCTTTATACCACCACAATGCGGACAGGTTGGGTGTAACCCCGCCTCCTTCTCTGCCAGCGTCGCAACAATATCAAACTTCTCACCGCACTCATCACACCGGAACTCGTACACAGGCATAATGCACCTCCATTTCAAATTGCCTTTATATTTTCTACAAAAACTACCCTATTTGTCAACTTCACATTTTCCCCTGACCACTACTGAAAACCGGGTTAAAATACCGGCGCTCAACTGCCGGTTATATCTGGCATTAACAGCGCGCTTACCAGAGCGGTTAGACCGGCACAAACAAACGGGGTAACAATTCCGGTAACCGATAAATCAAAACCCGTTGCTTGTTTTGGAATTCAACCTGATGTTGCCAGATAAATCAGATTAGCGGTTAAACCGGGGGCAAACCCCGGTGCTGTATGGGGGCTAGCCCCGGGCATGCCCCCTCCTCAATTTCTTTCGGTGCTGGGCTCAAAAATAACTACCGGGAAATTAATATGTTACCATTAATCTGTGACCGTCACCCACCATCTTCCGGCATCCACCCCACCAATCCGGCAAATAAACATCCCCTGACTTCGCTTGACACTCCCTTTTAACTAAATATACTAGTTTTTCTAGGATTATTAAGGAATTTTACAAAATGAATATAAAACCTAAAGGAGGCAAACAAAATGGCAGATGAACCCAAATTCTACGAACCGCCCAAGGAGTTAGTTGAAAACTCCAACATTATGGCGTTTATGAAGAAACACGGCATCGCCAACCTCGACCAGCTCCTGGAGCGCGCCCAGAACCTGGAATGGTACTGGGGAGAGATGGCGAAGGAACTGGAATGGTTCAAGCCCTGGGATAAAGTCCTGGATGAGTCCAACGCCCCGTTCTACAAATGGTTTATCGGCGGCAAATTCAACATCGCGCACAACTGCCTTGACCGCCATATGAAAACCGAAGTAAAAGACAAAATCGCCTATATCTACCACTCTGAGCCCGGCGAGGTGGAACACTGGACTTACGGGCAACTCTATCGCGAGGTCAACAAACTGGCAAACGCCCTGAAAAAACTGGGCGTCAAAAAGGGTGACCGGGTAACCATCTTCCTGCCGATGGTTCCCCAGTTACCGGTGGCGATGCTCGCCTGCGCCAAAATCGGTGCCATTCACTCGGTTGTCTTTTCCGGTTTCTCCGCCGCATCCCTGCGCGACCGCATCCAGGACGCCGAAGCCAAAATCCTGATTACCGCTGACGGCGCCTACCGCCGGGGCAAACTGGTTACCCTGAAGGCAAACGCTGACCCGGCGCTGGTAGAATGCCCCACCATTGAACACTGCATCGTGTTCAAGCGTGCGGGCAATGCGGTAGAAATGAAACCTGGCCGCGACCTCTGGTGGCACGAACTCACCGCTTCCGAGTCTGACGAATGCCCGACCGAGCAACTGGACGCCGAAGACATGCTCTACATCCTTTACACCTCCGGCACTACCGGCAAACCCAAAGGTGTTGTCCATGTCCATGGTGGCTATGCGGTGGGCACCTACACCACCCTCAAATTCGTCTTTGACATCAAACCGGACGACACCTACTGGTGTGCGGCTGACATCGGCTGGGTCACCGGTCACTCCTACATCGTTTACGCACCCCTGATGCTTGGCGCCACTTCAATCCTCTATGAAGGTGCGCCCGACTATCCAGCACCGGACCGCTGGTGGTCAATTATCGAGAAAGAGAAAGTAACCATCCTCTACACATCTCCCACCGCAATCCGGATGTTCATGCGATTTGGCGAAGAATACCCGGCAAAGCACAACCTCTCCACCCTGCGTCTGTTGGGCTCGGTGGGTGAACCCATCAACCCGGAAGCCTGGCGCTGGTATCGGAAAAATATCGGTGGCGACCGACTCCAGATTATGGACACCTGGTGGCAGACCGAAACCGGCGCATTTGTCATCTCCCCGCTGCCGATCACACCGCTCAAGCCCGGCTCGGCAACCCGACCGCTACCGGGGTATTCTGCCGATGTGGTCAACCAGGAAGGCAATCCGATCAGACCCAACGAAAACGGCTTTGCAGTCATTACCCGTCCCTGGCCCTCGATGCTGCGCACTCTCTATAAAGACCCGGACCGCTATGTCCAGTCCTACTGGTCCCGCTTCCCGGGCAAATACCTCACCGGCGACTCCTGCACCAGAGACGAAGACGGCTATTTCTGGTTCCGGGGTCGGGCGGATGAGGTGCTGAATGTCGCCGGTCACCGTCTCGGAACTGCGGAGATTGAATCAGCACTTGTTGCCCATCCCGCGGTTGCCGAGGCAGCGGTAATCGGCATCCCGGACGAGGTCAAAGGCGATGTGCCCAAGGCTTATGTCACCCTCAAAGTCGGGTTCCAGCCCAGTGATGCCCTGGCAGAAGAGTTAAAGAAATGGGTCGCACAGGAAATCGGACCTATCGCCCGACCGGAATCAATCGAATTCCGGGATAAACTGCCCAAGACCCGCTCCGGCAAGATAATGCGCCGTCTGCTCAAAGCCGAAGCGCTGGGCAAGCCGGTGGGTGACATCTCTACCTTGGATGAGTAACTCAAAACCCGGGGCGCCCGCACCTTTCTCGCGGGCGCCCCTGTTCTCCATCACAAAAACACCAAGGAGGAGATAAAAATGGAACAAACGCGAGTATTTAACCGCTGGTGGATTGTTATCGGCGCCCTGCTCATTCAGTTATCCCTGGGCGCCATCTACGCCTGGAGCGTATTTCGCAAACCTCTGGAAAGTGCGCTGAATATCACCTCAACCCAGGCATCCCTGCCCTTCTCTTTTGTCCTTATCTTCTTTGCCCTTGCCACCGTTCTGGGTGGCAGATTACAGGACAAACTCGGTCCGAAAATCGTCGCGATTATCGGCGGCGTCCTCCTGGCAACCGGAATGATTATCGCCAGTTTTGCCCGTAACATCACCCTCCTGGTAATTGCCTATGGTATTATCTCCGGAATCGGTATCGGCTTTGCCTATGTGTGTCCGATTTCCGCCGGTGTCAAATGGTTTCCTGACAAACGGGGTCTAATCACCGGCCTGGCGGTTGCCGGTTTTGGCGCCGGTGCCCTGATTGTCGGGCCACTTGCCCGGGCGATGATCGATGCCCTGGGTGCGTTTCTCACCTTCCGCTATCTGGGCATCGCCTATCTTGTCCTTATAACCATCGGCGCCATGCTCCTGCGTAACCCGCCTCCTGGTTATAGACCCGCTGGCTGGAATCCACCCCAGCCCGCTGCCGGCACACCGGCACGCACCGACTTCTCAGCAGGCGAGATGTTAACGACCGTCCAGTTCTGGCTCATCTGGCTCACCTATTTTGCCGGCTGTGCCGCTGGCTTGATGATTATCGGTCAGACATCGCCCATCGCTCAGGAAATGGCGAAATTCAGCAAGGAGACTGCCGCCGTGGGTGTAAGTGTACTGGCGATATTTAACGCCTTCGGGCGAATCTTCTGGGGCAGGATGTCCGATAGCATCGGAAGAAAGCGCGCCCTCTTTTTGATGTTTTTAATCAATGCCATCGCCATCCTTGGTTACTTCCTCATCCCGACGGCGCCGTTTATCTTCTGGATTGGCATCGCCCTGGTCGGATCAAGTTTCGGTGGTTACCTGGCAATTTACCCTGCGGTAACCGCCGACTATTATGGAACAAAAAATTCCGGTATTAACTATGGTCTGGTTTTCACCGCCTACGGGGTGGGTGGTCTACTTTCGAACATCTTCGCCCCCCGCATAAAAGAGATTACCGGCAACTACAACGCCGCCTTCATCATCACCGCGGCACTGTGTCTTATAGCAATGTTAATTGTGCTACTGTTAAAGCCACCGGCTCCGAAGGCAAAACCAGCCCGGTAAAAAGAAGGGAGTAAAAAATGAAAAAGTTAACCCCGGCCGAAGTAGAGCAGTTAATTGCCAAGGCAAAGAAACCGGCGGAAGACGCCCTCAAACTGCATCCATTCTATCGGGGTAAGATTCAAATTGTTGCCAAAAGCTGCATCCGTAGTTTTGACGACTTTGCCATCTGGTATACCCCGGGTGTGGCTGCCCCCTGCAAGGAAATCCAGAAAGATGTCAACCTCTCCTTTGTCCACACCAATCGGGCAAACACCATCTGTGTCTTGACCGACGGCACACGGGTCCTGGGATTGGGCGACATCGGTCCCGAGGCATCCATGCCGGTAATGGAAGGCAAGGCATTGCTTTTCAAATACCTCGGTGGCGTTGATGCGGTGCCCATCGCCATCCGCACCAAAGACCCGGACGAGTTCATCCGCACCGCAAAACTGCTCGAGCCCTCGTTCGGCGGCTTCAACCTCGAAGACATCGCCCAGCCAAAATGCTTCCGTATCCTTGACACCCTGCGCGCGGAACTGAATGTCCCAGTCTGGCACGACGACCAGCAGGGCACCGCGGCGGTAACCTATGCCGGCCTGGTCAACGCCTTGAAGATTGTCGGCAAGGACATCAAAAAGGTAAAGGTGGCGATGCTCGGTGCCGGTGCCTCCAACATCGCCATCGCCCGGGTGATTATTAAGGGTGGCGTTACTCCGGGCAACATCATTATGTGCGACTCCAAAGGCACCCTGCACAAAGGCAGAACCGAACTTGCAGAAGAGTTCAAGGAAAAGTGGCATATGTGCCAGATTACCAACGACGAAAATGTCCGCGGTACAATTGCCGATGCGATGAAGGGTGCGGATGTCCTGATCGCCCTCTCCACACCTGGTCCTGGTGTCGTCAAACCCGAATGGATTAAATCAATGGCAAAAGACCCGATTGTTTTCGTCTGCGCCAACCCTATCCCGGAAATCTGGCCCTGGGAGGCGATTGAAGCGGGTGCCCGGGTTGTTGCCACCGGCCGGAGTGACTTCCCGAATCAGGTAAACAACTCTCTGGGATTCCCGGGCATCTTCCGGGGTGCGCTTGATGTCAACGCCCGCACCATCACCGATGAAATGTGCATCGCCGCTGCCCTGGAACTCGCCAAGGTCGCAGAAGACCGCGGCTTAAGAGAAGATTATCTTATCCCGACGATGGACGACTGGGAAGTATTTCCCCGCGAAGCGGTAGCGGTGGGAATGAAGGCGATTGAACAGGGTGTCGCCCGAAAACAAATGGGCCGGGAGGAACTGCTTAAAACCGCCACCGAAAAGATTAAACAGGCACGGGAACTAACTCAGTGGATGATGAAAGAGGGCTTTATCCCGACCCCGGAAATTTAGCCTTCTTTTGCCTCGGGAGGCATCTCGTAGTTAGGTGCCTCTTTAATAATCGTAATACTATGCGGGTGGCTTTCTCTTAATCCGGCGTTGGTGATTTTAACAAATCTTGCCTTCGTCTGAAACTCCGCTATTGTCCGACAACCGCAGAATCCCATCGCTGCTCGCAATCCACCCTCGAGCTGAAACAACACATCCCTCACGCTACCCCGATATGGCACTCGCCCCACAATCCCCTGCGGCACCAGTTCCGCATTATTCTCCTGAAAGTATCGGTCACAGGAACCCTTGCGCATCGCATCAATCGAACCCATCCCCCGATAAACCTTGTACCGCCTGCCCTCAAGCAGGACATCTTCACCCGGGCTCTCATCGGTTCCTGCCAGGAGATTGCCCATCATTACACAGGAGGCACCGGCGGCAAGCGCCTTGGCGACATCACCGGAAAACCTTATCCCGCCATCAGCGATAATCGGAATCCGGTACCGTCGCAATGCCTGCGCACACTCCATAATCGCAGTAAGCTGCGGCACACCCACCCCGGCAACAACCCGGGTCGTACAGATTGAACCAGGACCAATCCCGACCTTCACCGCAGAAACACCAACCCGGGCCAGCGCCACTGCACCCGCGGCTGTAGCCACATTGCCAGCAACAAGTTCCAGTTTAGGGTACATTTGCCGCAGTTTTTTTGCCGTCGCAATCACCCGGGATGAGTGGCCATGCGCGGTATCAATAACAATCGCATCCACACCCGCTGCCACCAGCGCCTTTGCCCGCTCAATCGCCTCCTTGCCCACACCCACCGCCGCCGCGCACCTCAACCGCCGCTGACCATCCACCGTCGCCCGGGGATATTCCACCCGTTTAACAATGTCCTTTGCGGTAATCAACCCGCGCAACCTGCCCTGCCGGTCCACCAGGGGCAACTTCTCCAGCCGGTGCTTTTTTAAAATCTCCCGCGCCTTTGTTAGGGATGTGCCCACCGGTGCGGTAACCAGACCTGTCGCGGTCATCACCTTGCTTATCTGTTTGGCGTCATCGTCCTCAAAAAGTAAATCCCGTCGCGTAACAATCCCGACCAATTTCCCCCGCTCATCAACCACCGGCAGTCCCGAGATGTTATGCCTGACGAATAACTCCCGCACCTCAGCAACGGTCCGGTCCGGAGTAATTGATATCGGGTCGGTAATCATCGAACTCTCCGCCCGCTTCACCTTTGCCACCTCTGCCGCCTGCTGCTCAATGCTCATATTCTTGTGAATCACACCAATCCCGCCCGCACGTGCCATAGCAATCGCCATCTGTGCCTCGGTAACTGTATCCATCGCCGCACTCACCAGCGGTAGTTGCAGCACCAGACCCCGGCTGAAGCGACTTTCCAGATTGACCTCAGCCGGCAGCACCGCGGAATACTGCGGGACTAAAAGAACATCATCAAAGGTTAGCGCCTCATCCATGGATTACAACCTGTTTTTTAACGCCCGGATAAACGCCAGTTCCATTTTGACATCATCTGCCCGGGCACCGGTTGGCTTCTCCTTTTCCAGAATCTCCTCGTAAATCTTTTCCGCTCTTTCCAGCATACCCGCCTGCCGGTAACACCTTCCGGCCTGCATCATCCCCTCAAACCCCAGCGGGGATTTGGGATAGCGCCGGTAGACACTCTCGTAAATCTTACCTGCCCGGGCATAATTTCCCAGTTTCTCCTCGCATATCGCCAGCCCAATCAGGGCCGCTGGACTCAAAACCGGGTCATTCTTGGACTTCTTAATAAAAGTGGCGAACTCCCTTTTCGCCTCCTCAACCCTGGGTGGTTCAGAATGAATATAGATACTCCCCAGATAATAATGGGCTTTAATCCCGGCATAATCCCTGCCAAATCTGGTTGCCAGTTCCCTGAACGCCTGCTCGGCGTAATCGTTATTGCCCTGGAAATAGTTGCCCAGTGCATCCATTAACCGCAACTCCGCCTCCGGGTTTGCCACGGGCTTGGGACGATTCTGAACGAGGAGAATCACACCGACAACGACGACCAGCGCAACCCCAACACCAATCCAGAACCGCTTGGGGTCGGCATAATAGAACTCCGCCACCTTTTCTACTGCCTGCTGAAATTTATCCTCTTTTAAATCACCCTTACTAACCCGATGTGTAACCTTCACTCTCCGTTCTCCTTTCTACCCCTGGCCCGATTCGAACGGGCGACCTGCGGTTTAGGAAACCGCTGCTCTATCCTGCTGAGCTACAGGGGTGCATCACTGGATTATAAATTACCTTTATCAGGTGTCAAGGAAACAATCTGAATGCGCCCGGCAAACCCGCAACCGCATCCCGGACACGCAGACCCCTGCGGGTTGTCATCTTCCCTATCTGCCCGAATCGGTTGTACCTCTCAAATATGGACAGCGATTCGGACAGGGGTTATTAACCTGACTGATAACCCGATGTGGAGCAATGATAACAGACACCACAATCCGCTATCCCGCATAGCAGTCAAGACCCACTACCGCTAAAGAACCAACCGGAGAGAAAACCGCTGGGACTCATCCTGCAACTGAAACTCATTCTGCCACCGGAACTGCCCCGGTGCTAGCCCCCTGACAAACGGTTATTTAACCTAACAGACGCAATATCAAATAATTACAAAAAAATAACACCCCGACAACCTGTTGCCTTTATGTAAACTAAGCAACTAACCGGTCAGGGCATTGTCCTGCGGTGCTTTTGCGCTTCTGCGCCGTTTTATCGCATACCTCGAAAATCACCCTGATGGTATATGCCCCACCCAGAATAGCCTATTGACACATCAGGATTTCTCTGGTGCAATCACTACAGTGAGATGTTAACGGTAGTTTCTACTCTACTCCTTTACCACCATCAGCGGTTTATAAATTCTCTGGCGAGGTGATTACTGGCAGTATTTGCCCTCTGTCCCAGACAGGGCTGGAGGGCAAGTTTGGAGGGTAAAATATTAAAAAGAAAATGAGGTTTGAAATGAAAAGGGTAATTGGATTGATGGTTGTGGTTGGACTGGGCTTCTTTATGAATGCGGACGAAGGGTTCTTCACCCGAAATGTGATAAATACGGAGGTAGGTATGAGGCAAAAGACCGGTTATATTGAATGCTGGCGCGCTAATAATCAGTCTCCAAATCCGGTGAAGTATGCAATCTTTGTATTATAGCCCACATGACACAAATCCATATTATCTCCACTGGTGGGCAGGAGGTAACCCACCCCTTGACTATGGCTGGGACTACTCGTTTATCGGCTGGAGGGTAATAAATGAAAACGACACCATCTTCTCCGACTACACAAATTGAACATCTTATCCTGACGGCTCGGTATGCGATACCTTTAAACTGGTCCTTGAGTACTCAACCATGCGTCCCACCATACCACCAAGGGGTCAATGAATGAAGAAATCTGGGGGTGGGCAGGTGCCTGCCCCCAGTAAAGGAGATAGGAATGAGCAAGTTCTCATTTTTTCTCTTCGGTAGGGCGGTCCTGGCAGGTGTAAAACCAGTACCGGCTTTTTATCCGGAAATTATCTGGGAACCAGAAACACTGTTGATTTCAGGACCTTATGACAATAACCTCTGGGGGCACCGGGGTAGTCCAAGATGGTCGTTACACCTGATGGACAGGTGCATATCGTCTGGGAATCTTCGCGTCCAAATCCTCTAACACCCCAGAGTTACTACAAGCGGTTTACCCCGGGGCTGGGATGGTCTGAAGACACCTGTATCAGCGCTGACCTTGTCCGGGCGCAAATGGTTGGAATCCCGGCAATCGCCTGTGACTCGCAGGGCAATATCCATGTTGTGTGGAACCAATGGATGGGTTATGACATCTGGTACAAGATGTGCCGGACAGGCAGGTGGGACAACATTTCCACACGGATTTGTGTTGGCTCAAGCACTCTGCCCAGAGGGGGAATATCGCCACAACCCCGGACGGTCATATCCACACGGTATGGGTTGAACGATATCCACTTTATGGCGTCTGGTTGGTGTATCAAGAAAAGATTAGGGTGGAGTCCGATACAACGGCTTATTATCTTAGATTCGCTTCGCGAAACGAACTTCCAACATATGGCGGTGAGCCCGGTTACCGCCGAGCCTCCCATATCTGTTGATGGTTATTTGGGCAGATCTTTTAGATCCTTTCATAGCTATTACTCTGGCGGGACCTGGCAGGAGTTAATCCTGATAACCAACCTAAAACTACCTCTCCCCGGAACTGAAATCGCCATGGCCGCCTCCTCGATAACATTTTTCAACGACGGCAGTGCCTGTGCGTTCGGAAAGGCTTTTCTGGGGATGGAGGGCCTTAGACAACCGTGGATACATCAGCGGTCGGGTTCTGATGAGTGGCAGGATCCAGCCCTGATACCAAGTGCCGGGCGGTCTTGGAACACTTTTCTTACCAGCAGGAGTTTTTCAAACGCTCATCATCTGTATATAATCTGGGATAGAAGGACTGATGATACCCTTCGTGGAATGTACGAGATTTGCTTCAAGCATGGTGTTACCGGGATACAGGGTGTAAAAGGACAGGATTCGGGTGTTAATTATTCAGACTATCCGATTTTTGTTACCCCTGATGGGTTGGTGCGGTTCAACGTTGGCCGGTCGGGGCCGGTGCGGGTTGTGCTGTACGATGTGTCGGGCAAAATGGTGGCAATTCTCGCGGACGGGAATAAAGAGCCCGGGAAGCACTTTGTTCCCATTCCGGAGAAGGTACCGGCTGGAGTCTATTTTGTCTCCTTTCAGATGTCCGGGGTTAACCTGATGAAAAAGGCGGTCCTGGTGCGATAGTTAATAAGGATTCAAAAGCCACTTCCCTTAAACTCCCGCGGTCCGGCACTGCCGGGTAACGATGTCTTGGCGCACCGAGAGCCAAAGCTTGACTTTATGACAAGAATAGATTACGCTTGTTGTCATGGGTAAAAGTTCATTCTTCCGCAGTATAACCGAGCGGTTTACCAACGATATCGCCATCGACCTGGGAACATCATCCACCCTGATTTATGTCCGGGGTAAGGGGATTGAACTGCGCGAACCCTCCATCGTCGCGGTTGACGAAATAACTCACGAGGTCGTCGCGGTGGGCAGTGAAGCAAAGCGCATGCTGGGCAGGACTCCGGAGGGCATCCGGGCGGTGCGACCGATGAAGGACGGTGTTATCGCCGACTTCGGGATGGTGGAGATAATGCTCAAGACCTTCATCGGTATGGTGCAGCGGAAAAAACTGTTCGTGCGCCCCCGGGTGATCGTATGTGTTCCATCCGGAATTACCGAGGTGGAAAAACGCGCGGTCCGGGACTCGGTCGAAGCATCTGGTGCCCGGGAGATTTATCTTGTTTCCGAACCAATTGCCGCGGCAATTGGTGTGGGATTGCCGGTGGAAGCCCCCACCGGGAATATGGTAATTGACATCGGCGGCGGGACAACCGAAATTGCGGTTGTCGCGCTCTCCGGAATTGTCAACGCCGCCTCAATCCGCGTCGCCGGCGATGAGATGGATGAGGCGATTATCAACTACATCAAAAAGAACTATAACCTGATCATCGGCGAGCAGACCGCCGAAAACATTAAAATCGCCATCGGCTCTGCCTACGCTACCGGCACAGAAGAAACGATGGAGGTAAAAGGACGGGACCTGGTATCCGGGATACCAAAAACTATCCGGATTACCTCAACTAAAGTCCGGGAGTCACTGGAAGAACCGGTCTCATTAATCGTGGATGCGGTTCGTCTGGCGCTGGAAAAGACCCCGCCCGAGCTTGCCGCGGACATCGTTGACCGGGGCATTTATATGTGCGGTGGTGGCGCCCTCCTGCGCGGGCTTGACCTGCTTGTTAAAGAAGAAACCAACCTGCCGGTATATGTTGCGGAAAATCCTATTGAAAGTGTTGTCCGTGGTGCCGGAAAAATTCTGGAAAACATTGGCCTCAGCGAAAAACTTATCCTCCGCACCAAATAGTTCTGGTACCGGTGTGGAGATAATTATAAAATGCCGCGCAAAAAGATAGGCACCTGGCAGGACCGCATCTCCTGGATTTTCTTATTTGCCGCGCTCATCCTTACCCTTCTACCCCGTGGCACAAAAATAAAAATCTCCCAATTTCCGGCAACGGGGCTCCTTTTCCCTCTCCGGGGTATCGCTTATTTACGAAACACCATCGCCACTCTGGGCACCGAAAATCAACGACTGGCGCGGCTGGCTGCCGAACTGGCGCTGGAAAACGCCTGGTTGCGCTCCACGCTCAATAGAGAAAATGCCACCACATTAAGCTATCCCCCCCAGACCAGACTCATCCGCGCCAGCATCATCGGTTGCGACCTTGCCACCTTAAAAAGATTTTTCATCATCGCCCGGGGCGCAAACGATGGCATCCGGCCCGGGACACCGGTTATCTCCCCTGAAGGGATTGTCGGTGTTGTTACCTCCACCTCACCCGCTCAATCGCTGATTCAAACTATATTTGAACCCGACTTCCGCGTGGCGGTGCTCAACAACCGGACCCGGGAAGTGGCACTTGCCTTGCCCGGCCCGGAGGGACTGCTCCAGCTGGAATACGCCGCCAAAGATGCCGATTTTCAACCCGGGGATACAATCATCACCTCGGGCATGGGCGGAGTTTTCCCGAAAGGACTACCGGTTGGCCTGGTAATCGCAACTCCCGAAAAACCTGATGAACTATTCAAACCCATCCTTATCCGACCTTTTGCCCGAATAACCGCACTGGAACAGGTATTTATCCTTTTGTTCCCGGGACAGGCTAACGATGAGTGGCTGGATGGGTTAAAACCGCGGGAAATAACCATCCCGGAATAATCAATGCGCCAGGTTTTCCTTTTTCTCTTTCTCTATTTAATCCTGATTATCCAGACCGCATTCCTGCCGGTGGGTCCTGACCTTGTGCTTCTGACCTTGCTTGTCTGCGCATTTCATCAAACCCGTCTTACCGCCACCCTGCTTGGTCTGCTGGCGGGCTTTTTTCTTGACCTGACCGCACCGGCCCATCTCGGTATCCAAACCATCACCCTGGGCACAATCAGCTATAGTGTCGCCGTTGTCCGGGACCTTTTCTACCGGACGCGCTGGCACACACCAATCTTCGCTGGCATCAGCCTGGGATTGAAAGAACTCATCTTGCAGGTTACGGCAGCAAAAACCGTTACACCGCTACCCCTTATCGTCACCCTTCTCGCCACCCTGCTCATCAGTCCATTTGCTGAAAACATCCTCCAGCCATTATTCTTCTCCCGGAGAAAGAAATGAAACGCCGGCTCACCCGATTGACACAGCTCGTAATCGCCCTTTTTGCCATCCTCAGCCTGCGACTGGTAGAACTGCAGGTGTTTCGCGGCGCCCGTTACTCCCGCCTCAGCGACCGTAACCGAATTCGTAAAATTGTCCTCCCCGCACCCCGCGGCAGAATATTTGACCGCACCGGCACGCTCCTTGCAGACACCCGCCCGTCCTTTACCATTGCGGTAATCCCTACAGAAACCAATGACACCGCGCTTGCCATCCTGGGGGAAATTATCAATCAGCCGGTCAGCGAACTGAAGCGCCGGCTGAAACCAATTGCTGCCTTTCCGGCACCGGTGAACATCTATCGCAATGCCGACCTGAAGATGGTATCACGGATTGAGGAAAACAAATTTCGTCTGCCCGGCGTCCTGGTCCGTGTTGACCCGGTGCGTAACTACCCCTATGGTGCCCTCTACGCCCATATCATCGGGCATCTCGGTGAAATCACCGAGGAAGAACTCGCCCGTGATACAGGTTATCGCCGAATGGATTTTGTTGGTCGAACTGGAGTTGAAGCCAGTTATGAAAAAATCCTGCGTGGCCGTGACGGTTACGAATTCGTTGAAGTTGATGCCCGGGGACGGGAAATTGGGCAACTGCCTGAAAGAAGGCCCGAGTTACCTGTTGCCGGAAAGGACATCTATTTGACAATTGACCACCGCCTCCAGAGACTGGCTGATGAACTCACCCGCCCCTATGAACGGGCAGCGGTAATCGGTATATCAGTCAAAACCGGCGCCGTGCTTTGCTTTCTTTCCCGCCCGCAATTTGACCCCAATATATTTCTTGGCCCGGTTGAAAAGCGGGTCTGGGACGCACTGATTACCAACCCATCTAAACCCTTCTTTAACCGTGTCATATCCTCTGCTTACCCACCGGGTAGCACCTTCAAGCCCCTCGTCGCTCTGGCAGCATTAAAGGACGGCATGGTCATCCCCACCACCGCTTTTACCTGCACCGGTTCCCTGCGGTATGGTAACCGCACCTTCAAGTGCTGGTCAGTCCATGGCAATATCAACCTTATTCAGGCAATTGAAAATTCCTGTAATGTCTATTTTTACCAGCTGGGAATGCGTTTTAACATTGACATTTTAACAGAATCCTGCCGTCGCTGGGGTCTAGGACAAAAAACCGGCATTGATATCCCCGGAGAAATCGCGGGCAACATCCCTTCCCGGGAATTTTTAGACCGACGCTATGGTCGGGGAAAATGGACCCGGGGGGTGCTGTTCAACTTCGCCATCGGTCAGGGAGAAATTCTTGTTACCCCAATTCAACTTGCCACCATTTATGCCGGCATTGCTAATAACGGATTTTATTATCGGCCATTCGTCGTCGCTAAAGTAGAGTCTGCGGGCGTCGTAATTGACAGCGCCCGACTGCGCCCGGTTAAAGTCCCGGTAAACAATTCTCACCTGGAACAGATAAAAAGAGGGCTGACCCGTGTTGTTGAATCCGGCACCGGTCGCGCTGCCCAATTAAAAGAAATCCCCATCGCCGGCAAAACCGGCACCGCACAGAACCCACCCCGTCCTGACCACGCCTGGTTCGTTGGCTATGCACCGGCAGAAAACCCCGAGGTGGTTTTTGCGGTTATCTTAGAAAATGCCGGTCATGGCGGTGCCGTGGCGGCACCGATTGTCCGGGAACTGGTCCGCGCCTATTTCAGCTATGATACTCCCCGGTAAAAAAATTGACCTGACGCTGCTTCTCTGTGCCTTGGTTTTGATTATTATCGGGCTTCTGGCAATTTATTCTACCGGAGGAAGTCGCTACCTTTTCCGCCAGTTGATCTTCCTCCCGGTCGGCATTACCGCAATGGTTACGCTCTTTTTGCTTCCTCGTCGACTCATCTATGGCTTAACTGAACCCCTTTACCTACTCACCATCATCTTACTTGTCGCTGTTCTTCTTCTGGGTACCGGACCGGGCGCTCGGCGCTGGTTTCAACTGGGCTCATTTACCTTCCAACCATCCGAGTTCGCCAAAATCACCACAATACTGATGCTGGCGAAATATCTCAGTTATAAAAAAGAACCCAAACTTAATTTCTCAACCCTGGCTGGACCGGCGTTAATCATCTTGATTCCGTCGCTCCTTATTGTAGTTGAACCAGACTTAAGCACCGCTCTCTGCTTCATTCCGCCATTCGCCACCCTGCTCTACTGGCAGGGGATTCGTCCCCTGCACATTTTTCTCCTCTTCCTGCCCTTTCTTTCGTTCGTTGCCGGATTTTCTCTCTACCTCTGGATACCCTTCTTCATCATCGTGGCGGTCATTGTATTAATCCGGATGCGCCTCTTCCGGGCAATCGCCGCGCTTGCCACCAGTTCCCTCTCCGGCCTTCTCTCCCCAATAGTATTATCAATGCTTAAAGACTACCAGCGGGCGCGTCTTCTGGGCTTCTTCGCCCCCTGGCTCGACCCCCATGGAATAGGCTGGAATATCATCCAGTCACAAATTGCCATCGGTTCGGGCAGAATTCTGGGAAAAGGGTTTCTCCATGGCACCCAGAAACGCCTGGGATTTCTTCCTAACCACCACACCGATTTTATCTTTTCGGCAATCGCGGAAGAAACTGGACTGCTGGGTTCGCTCATTCTTCTCATCATCATCGCTATTTTTTTACGCCGCATCCTCATCACCGCCTACAACAGCCGCGACCAAAACGGCGCCCTGATTGCGGTTGGGTTTGCCACCATACTGGGCTATCAGACATTTGTTAACATCGGCATGCTCCTGGGACTGTTGCCGGTAACCGGCGTCACCCTGCCCTTTATCAGCTACGGTGGCTCCTCTCTCGTTACCTGCTGTATGATGGTCGGCCTCGTCCTTAACATCGCCTCCCGGCCGGAATAACCATGACTGACATCAAAAGCCTTACCCTGGAACAACTCAGCCAGATAGGAGAACAAAACGGCTGGGAACCTTATCGTGCCCGCCAGATCTTTACCTGGCTCTGGCAGAAAGACGCAAACTCCTTCGCTGAGATGACTAACTTAAGTAAAACACTTCGCCAGCAACTTGCTCAAAATTTTTTCATCAGCCATCTTACCCCCATCTGCACTCACTCAAGTCCTGACGGTGCAATAAAAATCACCTTTCGCCTCTCCGACAATAATATCATTGAATCCGTCCTCATCCCGGACGAAGACCGCCGGACCTTTTGCGTCTCAACTCAGGTCGGCTGTCCACTTGGCTGTCGTATCTGTGCCACTGGTCAACTCGGTTTCAAACGTAACCTCCAATGGTTTGAGATTGTTGAGCAGATTCAAGGAATCACCCGGGCTACCGGAATAAAACCAACCAACATCGTATTTATGGGAATGGGAGAACCACTCCTGAGCTTATCCCAGACCCTGGAAGCGGTCAGGGTTATCAACTCTAATTACGGGCTGAAAATCGGCGCCCGCCGAATAACAATCTCCACCGCCGGCATACCTCAGGGTATCCGTGAGCTTGCCCGATTCCCACTCCAGATTCGACTTGCCATCTCTCTTAACGCCCCAACCGATGAACTCCGCAGCCAACTTATGCCCATCAACCGCCAGTCTCCGATTAAAAAAATACTTGAGGCGGTGCGAGAATATTACCATCTAACACACCGTCGTGTTACATTTGAGTATGTCCTAATTGACCGTGTCAATAACCGCCCCGAAGATATCCAGCGCCTCCCTCAGTTGCTGAAAAGCATTCCCTGTAAAATTAACATCATACCCTTCAATCCCTTCCCTGGCTCGCCATTTAAGGCGCCCCCGCCTTCTGCGGTCCAGAAATTTGCCCTTGCCCTCTACCCCCATCTCCCGGCGGTTACAATTCGCAAAAGCAAAGGAGCAACTGTTTTCGCCGGATGCGGACAGCTCGCTGCGGTGCTAATCAACCATGCAACTGCCAAAGCAGATAGGCAAAATGGCTCATGAAATACTCACAGTTAGCGAACAACTTGCTCACTCGGCACCGGGGCTTATCCGCATCTTAAAAGTATCAGACCATTCTGACTCCGCCCGGTCGATATCCCTCGCCTTTCCCCTGATACCATAAACACCAGGTTCAGTGTAAATATGGGTCCTATTGATAGTTTCTCCACTGGGGAAGAAATATGACCACGCCGGTTTACTTGTATCCCCCCACTCAATATAGTAAGTAATTAACTGATCCTCCGGGTCAACACAGTATATCCGAATTAAAACGGTATCTCCTACCGCAGCGCTGTCCCGACGGCTGAATATCCTCGGTTTATCAGGCGGTAGATTTGTCGAGCAGGCGCTCGTTAAAAGGATAAAAATTAGCGGCAATGCATTGTGAAAAAACTCCACCCTGTTTGAGGTTTTCATTCCGCAACTCCTTTATGTTAACGAACAATTTGTAACTTTTTTGTGAACCTGCGTTCTTCATTATTACCCTGCACCAGCAGGCGGCAGAAGTAAACTCCCTGTGCCAGGCCAGCGGTAGAAAATGGGACCTGATACCGACCCGCCAGTTTGAATCCATACGCCAGTGTTGTCACCCTCCTTCCGAGTACATCAAAAACCGCCAAATCAATCATCGTCGGCTGGGCAAGTTCATAGGAAATATAAGTTATCCAGCGGAATGGATTGGGCTTAATTTCCTCTATCCTTGTAATTAGGACGGACCCATTTCCCCTCGCTAATCCGGTCAAACCCGAAATACCAAGCGAAAAGTATGCGGTCGTGACATAGTTTTCCGCCTGAATCATCAGCATAAAATCGAGAATCGAATCCGCTGGGTTCGAGTTAATCTCTACCCGGAAGGGGGTTGTTAAATTACTAACAGTGTCACCTGGCTGGAGTAACCCAAAATGCGCAATTGAATCATAGACCACAGCATCTCCATCAATAGAACGCATTATCGCCATTGTATTCGCCGCCTCATAATTACCACGATTTTGGAGAAAAACTGTTATCCCTACTCGCTCACCCGGTTCAAAAAGGCCATTACCATTCCCCCCCAGTGTATCCTCGGCGTAAAAACCGCTCACGAGTAACCAGGGTGAGAGTGTGCCTCTCGGTGGCCAAGTGGTGAACTTAATCGCTCTACCCGGCTGCAAATAAGCAGCGCTTGGAGGATAGCTGTTGTTATACAGATATTGAACTCCAACTGTTTCGGTTTGATCCTCGATGCCAACTGTACAACCCGAATTTAGTGAAACTCGCTGATAGAGAAAAACAATTTCCCCATCCCCGGTCGGGGTTTGATAGTAATTTGGGTCATAGAGAACAACCTGAAAACCCTCACGGATATTCGGCTGGTTATAATGGGCAAAATCCTTAAACTCACATATCCAGCGGTGGGTTACCGTATCGTAAAACTGATAGGCAGTCCCGTAGCCGTTATTAGTCTCGTTTGGATTCAGGTCGTCCCAGAAGGGAGCGAGCATTCGTGGCGGACCAGCGGTATCCGGTATTGGGTAATTCCTTCCCCACCGATAATTAGCATAACCAAGCGTTAGAAACCCGTTAGAACATATAGAAATCAAAGTATCGGTTCGTCCATAAAAACAAAAAGAAAATGGCAAACGCATGGTAATTGTCGCTGCATCAGAATCCGACACAACCGGGATCACCTCTCCCGGTCCTGGTGGTGCCAGCTCAAACCAATCATAAACTGGCGCTCGGCCCGAAGCTGTGTCGGTATCATCGTAGCACCAGTAACCATACCTGTCTGGCCCGGTTGGCTCATCCGGTCCGCCAGTTTCGCTCATAACAGTCCAGCTGAATGTATCGCAATAAGAATATGTCCCGGCCCGCCCCAGCACCTTGATTTGAAATCTCACCACCTGATTTTTCTGCAGAGCAGGTCCGACAGCAACTCCAAACCTATCCTGCATACCGGTATTTACCACCCCGGCATCAACTTGTCCATAAAAGCTCAGCGAATCGACCACAACGATATTACTATCGTCACAACTCAAGATACCCACCACCTGACTTAATCCACCTCCTCCCTCATTTCTCACTGCAACTGCCAACCTGCCACTCTCCAACCTGCCCAACTGGCCATTACCGTTGCCACCGGGAGGTGAATCAAAGAACACCGCGCTGTGAAAACGAATCTTACCCGCTCGAACCACCAGATTAACCTCCTGATTCCAGGAATCACCATTTGCATCGTAAATCAGCACCTGCCCGCTAATAATAGCCCCATCTCCCAGACAACTGTCAATCCAGAGCTCATAAGCATCACCCATTCTAATGCTTTCTGGTTCCACCGTTCCGTAACTGGCGATACTGTCAAACACTATCGCATGGGACGAAGTGAGTCTCAAAATACCATACACCCCGGCCGCAGAAACGGCACCAACATTTTTCAAACTCAAAAATAGCCGAAGCCGCTCCCCGGGATTTGGCACCCCATCTCTGTTGCCCAGATAATCGTCAATAGTTCTTCCGAAAACAACCAGATAAGGAGCACCGACCACTATCACCCGGCTTCTGCCGTCAAAAGGTAGGATATTCCTACCGGTAACAACCACATTAATAAATCCAATGTTTCTAGGATTAATTCTTAACCTAACTTCACCATTAAAATCGGTGTTCCCTACCACATAAACTGTGCTGTCCATCGACAGGCACACCTGGGCGTTATTAACCGGGATACCGTTATCCAATACCGTAACGGTAAATTCCTGAGGCACCATCGGCACCACTGAATCGTAAAGCACCGTAACCATTCTCGGCACCCCTGTCCAGACACATAACTCCGGGTCGCCCAAAAGATTCCATTCCTGATACCGCATCTGCTCATGAAACAACGAATCTACCCAGAACCTACCGCGCAGCGTCGCTGGACCAAGCCTGAACTCATCCTCCCGGAACAGAGCGGTAAAGAATCCCCGAAAACAGGCACTTCGCTGCGCTGAGATACCGCTGCCTGAATTTGATGTCCCAAAATAAGCAATCACCCCACCCAGTGCCGATGGCGAACCAGCCCGGACAAAACGATCACCCTGAACATTACCCTGTTGCAAGTCAATCATCGCACAGGAACCGGAAACAACTATCGGCAACTTTGTCCCGTTGTTCCAAGAATTGGGGTTAACACCATTGAAAGGTGCCCACCAGTCATAAACGCCCTGCCCCCTATAGGTGATAAACATCCTGCCATCTCCACCGGCACTGTTCACATGGCTGGTATTGTGCCCCTGCGTACTCAATAAACTTTCACAAAGGACATACCCCGCATCCTGCCAGAAAGCCCGCACCAATCTCGAATCCGCCTGATAATATAAATCGGGTGGATTATCCTCGCGCACTATTGTCGTTCCTTTAAGAAAATACAAAGTATCAATTGTCGCTATCTCTGGCTTCTCGTAAGCAAGCACCTTTGCCACCATTAAACTACATTCTCGAGCATTAGTAGCAAAAAACCTCCCCACCGAGATCTCCATTTTGTAATCGCCCCTCATATCACCATAATAACAGTCAGTAAGACTATTATAACTTGGAATCTGATTGGGTGCCCCGGCTAAAAGCACATACTCGGGCCGGATTGGCCAGTTATTATAGGCGTCACGGATATAAGCCTGAATCTGCGATGGTGTCGTCCCGACCTGAGAAACCGGCACAATCTTTGTGGGAACGCCCTTCAATGTTTTCCACTGCGCCAGCGGCTCGAGTATCGGAACATAGGCATCATAAGCAATTATCAGATACTTTGCCCCGTTTTCCGCCCAAGCGGATACCACCACGAAAATCAAGAAAATAGCCCAGTTTCGCATACCCTTTAATTCTTAACAAGCACGAACCGCACCGGAGTTATGGGTTCTGCTTTTCTTAAAATCAATCGGGCAAAATACACTCCTGCCCCAACCCGACGGTTGCCAAAGTCTTTCCCATCCCAAACGACTCTTTTACCGCGACCCGTCAAATGACTCACAATCCGCCCGTTGCTATCGTATATCTCAACACTCAACCCATCTGTTGAACCAACTATATCAAAAATCACCTTTGAACCAGGCGTGCCATAGCATTTCAGGATTGGAGAGCCATAAATCCCCGCATTTTTATCTTCTTCCACTCCAATTAGAGAAACCCACCAGTTCTGTCCCCCATCGGTAGTAACAACAACCACCGAGTTGCCCGCTGCCATTCCTCTTAAAGAATCGGCGAAATCAATATCAAACAGCGTGCTCTCGGCACCTGAATACTGCCTTACCCATGTGTTTCCCCCATCTGATGTGTGAATAATTGTGCCATTTCTGCCGCATGCCCAGCCCCGAAAACGGTCCACAAACTTCACACTGCGGAGAAAACGTGCTTCCACCGGTAAATTCTGCTCAACCCAGGTATTGCCTCCATCAGTCGTATGCAAAACCACCGCCCTGAAATTGCGGTCGTCACCACCTACCACCCAGCCAGTCAGGGTATCGACAAAAAATACATCATAAAAATCAAAAGTTGTATCCCGGCGCACAGTTTCCCAGCTTTCTGGATTACCACGATCTCTTGTCCGGGCTATAACACCCTGTCCACCCAGAAAAGTATCTCCGCTGGGCCAGTGCCCAGCAACCAGCCAGCCATAATTCCGATCAACAAACCATACCCCCTGGATTTCTACCGTATCTCCAGCAGGAAATGGTGGAACGGGTAAAAAAACCTGCTCCCACTCGGCACCGGCATTGGTGCTTCTCAATTGCACAATATCACCGCCCGCTGCCCAGCCAAACTCATGGTCAAAGAAACGAATTCGTGCAGCATGCTTGGGACCACCAAGGTTTACCCTGTGCCAGCTTCCCCCACCATCGGTAGTCCGCCAGATATCTCCTGCCCGTCCGCAGGTCCAGCCAGTATCAGAATTGATAAAAAACACATCAAAGAAATCACGGATGGTAGGGATTTCTACCGTATCCCAGCTAACACCAAAGTCCTGGCTACGAAAAACAGCGGTTGTCTCAATCGTCACCACCCAGGCACTTAATCCATCAGGAGGAGTCGCGACGCCATGATAAATCAGCGCCCGAGCAGGGAAAACCAGGACCATTAACCAAACAATAATAACTAATTTTCTCATCATATCCCCCTTCTCTACGGTAAAACCTTTACCGTTTTCTTATATAAAATTTTACCTTTATCTGATTCACCTGTCAATCGGATGAAATAAACCCCTGGGTTAACCTTCTTGCCCTTCTCGTCATCCAGTAGCCAGTACAGCTTGTCATCCTCGGGTTTTCCGGAAATAAAGAATTCACGCACCTGACGCCCAAGCACATCAAATACCTCTAACCTCCCATTTTGAACACCGCCAACTTTAAATACAACTCTATTCCGAGCAACAGTCGGTAACGCAAGAAAACCAGCGTTATTTGTGCTCTTCTCACCGAATTCACCTATAGCTGTAAATGTATCCGGTGGATTGGTAGTGAATTTTATCGCCCGCCCCGAAACAATCTCCGCTGCCGGAATTGGATAACTCCCTGCATAAGTCCACTCTAACCCGTCCAGATGGTCTGGGCTCTGAATTCCCACAGTGGCGTAGTTATGACTGTTCTCCCAAAGGCTATCGTCATTCTGGACATCTAAATATTGTAAAAGAATTGGGCTATCGCCACTCTTGGTTGAATGCACCGTTGGGTCATAAAGAATCGCTTGAAATGTTTGCTCTTCCGCGATCACTGGGCGCCTGAAGCCATGAATATGGTAAATCCGACTCCACTGGATAATGAATCGACGATTTTCTTCATCGTGATAATAAAATACACCTGAGGCATCAAGAGTATCTGGATGGAAATCATCCCAGAAAACAGCTATTAAACCCTCCGGTCCCTGGGTAGAAGGAATATGCCAGTTATACTGGTCACTAAATCTTGTAGTACCCATTGCAATATAACCGTTGTCGGCGATGGAAATTGTTCTGTAATCCCGTCCATAGAACCTGAATACCCAGGGAAGGTCGATCGGGATCGCCTGGTCATTGCCAATATTCAATCTTGTTCCTCGCCCCCCGTACCCCGGGTCAATTTCAATCCAGTCAAATTGCGGTTGTTCCTGATAACCAACATCGGTGTCATCATACCCGTAATATCCGTAGCGGTCCGGTCCCAGTGGCGCGGTAACGACCGGCTCGCCAATCGTGATAGAAAAACCAGCAACCTGCTCAAATGCGCCAGCAGTGTCGGTCCCGGTACTACCATCGCTCCCGGTAAAAACAACCCACAAAAGAAACTTTCTCCCCACCCCGATATTAGGGGCGGCACGCACTCGAAAACGGTCACCACTATTGACCACCGAATCGCCCGGCATTAATGTCCCGAAAAAACCTGTAGAGTCCAGAACAATCACTGCCCAAGGGTTGGCAGAACGCAGAATACCGGTGGTGCCGACAGCCCTACCGCCCCCTTGATTGAATACATTGACCGCAATCTCTGCAGTTTCACCAGGATCAAGAAAGCCATTGCCGTCATACACAACACAACTATCTATTTTCAGCAAAGGCCCATTAACAACCAAGTTAAATCCGGAAACCCATAAACTATCACCGCTTCGCACCCGAAGGTAAAACGGCAGAATCTGGTCACTGGAACAGCATCGACTCACCCTTACCGCAAATGGCATTCCTGAAACTTCTTCACCAGGGGCAAGCGCACCGTAATCCTTAACCGAGTCCAGAACCGTGGACCAGGAGTCAGCTGCTATCAGCACCGCTTGGACATCATTAGCAGTCTGACTCACACCAAAGTTTTTCAAAGTAACAGCAAGGTTCATTGTTGCACCGGGAAAAACAGTATCAGGATTATGCCGCAAATGTCCCACAAAAACCCCTCTCATCTCACCCAGACTATAACCGAGATAGGGAACAAGATTGGTCCCGGTTACTGTAACAAAAATGGTATCTGTAGTTGTGCTCGGCAGAACAAATTCGGCGTAGCCTGACTGGCCAGTATTTTTAACCATCTGCAAATCACCCGGTTTATATAAACAAACCTTCGCGCCCTGCACCGGATTTCCCTGCCGGTCCTGAACCAAAACCGCGAAATACCCCCCTCCAACCGGAAATACCCCCGGGTGAGAAACCGCGATCTCCTTCGGGACGCCGGCCCACATCTCCATCCCCGGGTCGCCAAGCAGATTGTACACATGAAAATAAATTATCAAATCTGCTGAGTCAGCGGGCAGGGGAAAATTAATTAATTGTTCTAACTTTCCACAATACATCGCTGGTCCCAATGTAGTTACCCCACGGTCAAAAATGGCGTGATAAATTCCATAGTCCATACAGTTATTCCAGCGAGTAGATGTTCCGGTATAAGATGCCCCCCAGAAGGCAACACCCCCTTTTGGTGCCATCGGGGTTCCAGCACGTAACCAAGCCTCACCAAAACAGGGGTTAGCCTGAAAATTCCCGGTCCCACAGTAAAGACTGGTAACCACCGGCAACTTGTCACCATTATTTAAATTGTAAACATCGTTAATTAAAAACTGAGGGTAATTCCAGCCAGTCGACTGCCCCCAGCCCCTTCCATTGACAAACAATACTCCCCGGTTAACGGCACTATCAACCGGTCCCCGTCCGGAGGGAGTGGGCGGATAGAAAACGGTGTCAACCACCGTGAACCCGTGGGCAAGCAGTTGCTCTCTAATTCTGCGCTTGGTTACCAGTGCGGTAACCGCCGGTGTCCCGCCCTCCTGATAACTCGTCCCCACCATCAAGGCCCGACGAAACCACATCGTATCGTTAAGATTGGGGGTAACCTCGTATCTTATTATTTTCGCCACAATACAGTCCAGTTCTGAGGCGTTTGCTGCCGGCAACCTGCCGACAAAAAGATCGGACAGATAATCATCGCCGTCCACACAGGAATAAGGGTGGTCAGTTACACAGGATGTTGCGCCTGGTGTCGGGAAAGCGGGTATCTTATTAATTGCCCCTACCAGCAGCACATAAAGCGGTCTGGGTGTCCAGTTAAAATAGGCGTTTTGAATATAACTCCTTATCTGGTCCCGCTGACTGCCGGTTTCTGAGGTCTTTGCCACCCGAACAGTGAACCCCTTCTTCTCTTTCCATTGCACCAGGGGCAGGATATTGTTATAGAACTCATCCGGCACAATAATCAAGTATCCCGCGGTTCCGGCATCACGCGCCCCTCGAGCATTAATCCAGGGAAAAAGCAACTCTGCCATCTCACATTGAAGTGATAACTGCTCCACGCTTGATTTAAATCTTAATTCACAATTCACCGCCCCCATGTTATCATCAGCAGAAATAACCAAAGGAACAACCTCTATCCCGGCGGCTTTCATCCTCCTGCCCCAGGAAATCCGACAATTATCCTGATTAACTACCTCAGGTAACTGTCCGGAAATAACCGGCACCATAACCGCAACCGCCCTGCTTGACTCCGCCGGAGAAAAACTAATCTCTAGGTGACGGTTATCCTTTAATAATAATGCCGGGGAGTTAACACCATAAGAAATCTCCCCGATTAACAGAATAAAGAGGATGTTAATCATCACGATACTCCTTTTTGATGGTAACAATTCCCCAATCCCGGTCACACACCAAATAAAACCTTCCATCATCAGTAACTCCTGACGCATAGGCGTAAGGTGTCTTAATTTGAGCCATTAAATAAGGTTGTTCCGGTCGGGCGCAATTCACAATCCCCAGCCCCTCGGAACCACAGGCAACCAGAACCAGTGTATCATCAACTGTAACCGAATTGACATAACCAGCAGGGTCAACCGTTGCGAGCAAACTCATCTCCCCGGGGGTGGCAATATTAACTATCAGCAGCCCGTTACGACCATCAGCAACAAACAAAAGGTTATCTTTTACTGCCACACCCCGACTGCTACCCGGTGTATCAAAATCACTAACCTTAACCGGTGGAAATGTATCAATCCGCCAGGAAACAACCCCCAGCTGCTCACAGGCAAGAAAACACCAGTTTCCATTAACCACCGCATCCCGACAATTCCGGGGATAATAGTATTGAAATCTAAGATTGGGATAACTGGGCTGGGATACATCAACCGCGATAAACTGGGCACCCGCGGCGAGATAAACCCAGGAGTCATTCACCGCCAGGTCATATCCATACCCGGGTTGAGGATATTCCAAGACTCCAACAACCTTCAGGCTTTCCGGATTCCGGGCGTTAACTACAAAAAGTTCTTTGTATCCGTAAGCGACAAACACCAGGCTATCCTTTACCTCCACCCCCCAGGCAACATTCAACGAATCCATAATTCGGGACAGAAATACCGGCATTTCCGGCTCTTCGATCCAGAACACCGCCAGACCCGCCTGCCCATCAGCCACATAAGCATAATCACCCTGAATCGCAATATCATGCGGATAACCTGTCGTGGTGGTCTTGTTAACAACAACAAACCGCTGTAAAATAAAACTACCCGCCTCTGACCACTCACCCCATACCCCATCTTTACTCTGCGCCCGCACTCGCCACCAGTACCTGCCATCTGTCCTGAGCACCACCACTGTTTCCGAATCAACCACAGTATCCTCCACAACCACCGAACGAAACTTCGTATCACCCGCCACCTGAATCACATATACCGCAGCACCAATGTTACTCCACTTGAAATTTATCTCGGCGGTGTTAAGGATTGCCAGCTCCTCAGGAGAGTCCAACAGCGGTCTCGGCGGTCCGCTCAACGGTCTGATACAGGCAAAAGCCAGAACCAAAAAAGCCAAAAACAGCCAGAAATTAATCTTAAACCTGTAATCCAACTTATTCACCTGTATCCTCTTCTATCCTGGAGTTACTCTGCACCCGGGCAAAAGGTAATCTTAAACCAAGCGAGAAGCGGTTCGCCCGGTAGTTCTTGATATCTTCAATCTTCTCTTTATAAGGAGATGACACCTCGCGCCATTCCAGTTGATACTCAAAAACCAGGGTCAACCGCTGAACACGGTAGTTACACTCCAGCCCGATGGTATTTGTCTGGTCAACCCTGCCGGTATGTGCCGGATCCCGGAGCGTATCATCCACAGTGTATTTGCGATAGGTCCGGCTGTACCTGGCGCTAACGCCAAAGCGGTTAAAAATTCTTGGTCTTGTCGCCAGATTCAACTGTCCCGTATGCTGTTGATAAGAAATGTCCGGAAGCGGCCCCTTCGCCTCTGCCAGTTTAAACTCGTAATCGCCACCAATAATAAAATTTCTCTCTAAATCCAGTTTTAACCTGCCCCCTACCCTGTGTACCCGGGTGTCATAGTAATCAAACGGCGGTATGTAATCATCAATCTCAAATCTATAAACCGGCGCAATGCTTATCCGTCCAAAACTTCTTGTCCATCTTACCCCGAATAGATGCTCACCAAACCGGCATGCGCTATAACGCTCACCGGTGCTGCCCGGGTCGCGGTAATAACGAATAAGATAATTGGGCATCCAGGTATAAGACAGCGAAACGACCCCTGACAAAATTGCCCGGTCGAATTGACAATTAATCAGCCCGTAACTCTTCTCCTGGTTTACAACCAACTGGTGAACTTTCATACTCCCGCGAAAAACCCCCACCTTGCCGGCTCTCCATCTTAATGCACCCGCCACTGTTACATCAATATCATCCAGGGAACGGTAGGGAAAACGTGCGGGATTTTCTCCGTGCCGGTAACTATCAATCTCCAGCGGCGACAAACAGAAGATATTATTATCATAAGTAACATCCGCATTAAATGAGTATCGCCAGTCGCCGCCACCCTGTGCCCGGACCATCCCGCTTAATAAAATAACGGCTAAACTGGCAACAACAATAAAAATCCTACTCATACTTCTCCGGCAGAAGCCTCTCCACCGCTATCGCTCCGGTTCGGGCAACTGTCCCGTTAATCAATACCCGTAACCGGTGAATACCATCTCCCAGTTCAAAACTCAACCTTCGCTCAGTCGCCGGAACAACATTACCCATCTCCTTGTAATACACCCCGTGCTCCTTTTTGCTCCGCAGTGTCCGCTCCAGGACTATTCCGTCTTTCTCTTCCACCTTCAGAACAAACACCTGACTTCCCTCCATTGTTGGGTCAAAGTTGATTCTCGCCCTTATCCGCACCCGGCAGGGACCTTTAACCGAAAACTCATAAGGCTCGTGGCAGTTTACCTGATAAAACCCTTCTTCCCTGTTCTTCTCACCCTGCCCCTCAGTCACCAGCGTTAACCTCTTCAGTCCGGTAAGTTTTAACCTTTCCCACTGCCTTGGCGCCTCAAAACTGAATCGCACCGCCACGGTGTCCTTCGGTGCACTATCCAGCAGCAGCCGGAATCTCTCCCGCCCGGGATTTATCCTGACAAAAAATGAACGCCACCTACCCACCTTTTGCCCTTTTGGTCCCAGTGTTGAACCAGAAACCGCTGTCCGCAAGGTAAACCGCTTAACGGTATCTGCGCCTAAAAACGCTATAACATAATCCTGCTCTTTTTCTTCACCCTTTCCCCACCACACCCGGGTGTAAACCCGCAACCAGGCACCGGTATCAGGAACCGCGCTGACCTTAAAATCAAGCGGCTGTCCCCGGATGAGCAGAAAATAATCCACCGGCACCCGTTTTACCACGCTCAACCCTACCTTTACCGCACCGTTTCCCGGTACCACCTCTGCCGCCACTGTGAAACCGCACAAAAGTAACCACACCACAACTAAAAAACACTGCTTGCTGACCGAACTCTTCACACCGCCTCCTGGTCTTCTTCGCCTTTTACGCCAAAATAGGACTCAACATCATACCGGATTACTACAAAAAGTAACCCGATTAAGACCACACTTAAAACCACCGCCAGGGGCAACGAGTAACGCCATTCATAGAACAACCTTCCCCGACCCACCTCCGGTAACGGCACCGGCGCTACCGGCAACCGGTAATCTACCGCCACCTTCCTGGAACTGGCAATATGGATAACCGGCAACCCCCGGGTTAAAAACCAGGCAACCAAACCGTTTCCGGCTCTGATGTGGGGGTCCGTAATCACCCGGGAAGGTAAACGCAACATCGGTTCTCCCGAATTGGTAACTGCCTGACCGATTGCCACCAGCGCCCGGCAACGCGAAAACAACTCCTGCCGTTTTGCCACCGCCTGGGCAATAGAATCAGGGACAAACAGCGGGATATTCGCCCTCACCGCGGCGCTCTCCAAAGCCTGCCTGCCTTCCGGCGAAAGCCCTCTACCATCATCACCATCACCGCCCGGTGTTGCCAGCAGGCTGCGAAAATCCCAGAACCCGGCATCCCTCAGCAGCCGCTCTATATCCAGCCAGGTATAACCCGGATAATTTGCCCCCCACATCCCGGCGCTCTGCGCGGTAACAATCAGCGGATATACCCCCATCGTCCTTGCCACCGCCAGAACCTGAATGTTTAACGCCGGATAGGTCCCGTCCCAGTTTACCGCAATCGTATCACCTGGCTTTAACCGCGCCCGCTGGAACATCTCCACCAGCGCCGCGCTGAAATTGGCGTTGGTCGTGGTCAGGGCATCGCTTAAATCACTCCTGCCCGCGGTCAGCGGCGAATACTGCACACCGACCAAACCGGTTTCATTCGGGTCATTCACCGTATCAATCGGCAATTGCAAGACATTCAGTCGGTAGTCGCGCACTACCTGAAACGCCGACTGCGAAAGCCGCGACGCTGCCAGTTTCACATCGTAATACCGGCTGCGCACCAGCCGGCGAGAACGGGTCTCCAGAAAATAAAATAAAAGAGCAATTAACGCCAGCACAGCAATCACCCAGCGATTGACTTTTCCCTGCCTTCGCCGCATTTAGAAGGCACCTCCCGAAACAACAGTAATCAACAACCTTGTCAACACCGCAGCAATCAGCATCGTGGATAGCGTCTCAACCACACCCTGCCGATTCATCCAGTAAGCAACCAATCCCGGGATAACATAACCGATAACGCTCAAATCCAATCGCACCGTATCCAGCCTGAGCGGTGGGGCAATCTTCGTCACATAGCCCAGCAGATACCCGACGAGAATCCCCAGAAGGAGCATCCTCCTGCCAAACACCAGCATAAACCGGGAAAGGATTTTAATAATCAGATAGGTTACCAGGGCAACCACGACCGTCGCCACCGCCCGGAACGGCTCATTAAGGCTCAAAGCAATATAACCCGGCACAACAATTCCACCCGCTGCCAGCCCAATCGTCTCGGTCAGGAAAAAAGAAATCAGCATCCCCAGACCGATTGTCTCGACTATCAACTCTCCCCCTTTTCGCTCTTACCCGCAAAAAAGGTAATCAACTTTTCACCATAACCAACCGTATTACCCGTGGCAAAAACCAGTGCCCGCTCCTTGACCAGTTCCCACACCTTTTCATAAACCAGTGCCGGCTCCATTTCCTCGCCCATATCCACCACGATATCTGGTGGTATCCCCACCTCGGTTGCCCGGCGCAAAAATGCCCGGGTCAGTCCACCGGTAACAACCACAAAATCCTTTTCCCATTTTGCCACCGGCTCTGCCAGCTGGCGGGAACGGTCTGCCCGGTCCTTGCGACAATTAACCAGGACAATCCGGCTCGGGCATCGTCCCTGCGTAAGGCGCCACAGCATATCAATCGAATCCGGGTCATTCGCCGCCAGGGTATTGACCACCTCCATAATCTTACCCCGGTCAGCCACCGTCCAGATGCGCATCACCCCGGAATCAGGCAAACTCCGTTGCATCCCCTGCAAAGCAACCTCCCGCTTCACACCCAGACTTTCACACACCGCCAGCGCCAGCGCCACATTCTCCTTGTGCTCAATATAACTGAACCCCGCCATATCGGTATCACGCACAGTTGCCGGGTCGGTCACGGTCATCTCCACACCCGGAGGCAGCGCCCGCTTAAACACCTTCAACGGCGCCCCCCGCTCCGCGGTAAAAAAACGCCCCTTTCTGGGAATCGTATTACTCAGCGCCCGGGCAACATCCATCACCGTTGGTCCCATCACATCAAGATGGTCAGCCCGGGCATTGGTAATTACACCATGGGTTGGCTGAATCAGCATTCTGTTTTCAATTCGCTGATACTCCGGCACCAGCGCCATACACTCAATCACCAGCGCCTGCGCCTGATACTCCCTCACCCGGCGCACAATCCTCAACTCTTCAATAATATTCGCCTTGCCCAGGCGCCGCACCGGATACTCCTCATTGTCACCGACGATAAATCTTGGCTTCGTCCCGGTAACCTTGGCAACCACCCTTAATCCACCGGCACGCAACCCCGCGGCAATCAACCTGGTCACCGAAGACTTCCCCCTTGTTCCATTCACCTGCACCCGGATCGGAATCATTCTCAGATTCCGCTGGTGAAGATAAAACTCAGCAATACCATAGCCTATAAAAAGTAACACCAGAACCAGAATAAAAAACATTTAAGTTGACCTGTTTAAAAATTATAGATTGCCACCAATTACTGTCAAACAAATTTCTATTGCCCGTTTTAAACCTCTGCCATCACCCCGCTAACTTTTTCTTGGCGTAAAATACTCTGTTAACTCTGTAGATGGCATCCCGGCAAAACCCGAGACTAACTATACCATCAAAATCAGGATTATATCCCTGATTAATCGCTAACCATAAATCACGGCAACCGATTGAGCAACCCGCAATTATAATTACAGAACTCAACCAGAAATCACCGATAAGGTCATCGACGATGCCAACCACAGGGCAAGCCCCCCAACAGCCCCGGGGCTAGCCCTGGGCATACCCCCTCACCTATCCCGGAAAAACATTCTTTCGGCAAGCAACCTCGTTATAACTCACTGTAAACCAGAACCTTAATCACCTATCCCTGAACGCAAAACCACACCGGCACCGTTAAAATTTTAACAATTGTCCACCGGTTAAAACATCACCCTCAGCAACAACAACTCATCACTTCTCTGTAACCAGAACAAAAAAGGTGGGGGCGTTTTGCCCCCACCTGAGTCTATAAACCAGCCCTGCCTTAGCGCCCGAGAATCACCTTCTCGCTCCGCTGGTATTCGCCCGCACTGAACCGGCAGAAATACACCCCCGCCGAAAGCCTCCTGCCACTGCCATCACAACCATCCCACACCACACTGTAAACACCAGCCTTCTGCCGGCTGTCCACCAGCACCCGCACCAGCCTGCCCAACCGGTCATAGAGCCGCAAAGACACCAGCACATCATTGCCTAAACTGTAACGCAACATCACCCCGGAAGAAAACGGATTGGGATAAACCGGCAGCAATCGGGTAACCAACCGCTCACCCGCAACCGCCATCTCCTCCCGCTCCTGTATCCCGACCGCCACATCCGCCTGCCAGAATCCAATTAACGCCAGAAGGTTGTTCCCGCTCATCAAGCCACTCGCCGTCTGCCCCAGCGTCGTCCCGCACC
>FWPU01000126.1_pt1 | contig 240416 bp, 201 predicted proteins | sample 2228361 | NCBI WGS metagenome assembly FWPU01 (sample SAMEA103939777, study PRJEB20133) | metagenome
TATGGTACCCCGGCACGGCCAGCAAGTACGCGGCCTCGGCCTTCCGCTGGCTGCGCGACGTGATCTGGCCCGACCTGCACGACGAGTCGGCTTACAGCCTGATGGACGAGTCGGCGGCCCAGGCCCCGCCGGGCTGCGATGGGCTGCTCTTCCATCCCCACCTGATGGGCGAGTGGGCGCCGCACTGGGATGAGAAGCTGCGCGGCGACTTCCTGGGGCTGACCATCCGCCACACCCGTGCCCACCTGACGCGCGCCGTGCTGGAGGGCGTGGCCTTTGGCCTGAAGGACGCCCTGGGCGAGATGGAGGCCCTGGGCCTGAAGGCCAGCGACATCCGTCTGATCGGGCAAGGCTCCCGAAGCGCGCTGTGGGCGCATATCGTGGCCAACGTCCTGAACCGCCCGCTGGCCATCCCGGAGCAGATCGACGCGGCCTACGGCGCGGCGCTGATTACGGCCATGGGGGTCGGTCTGCTGCCCCCTACCCCCGACGCGCTGGATGCGATCATCGGCATCCGCCGCCGCATCGAGCCGGACCCCGACCTGGCGCAGGCTTACACCACCCTCTTTGCCATCTACCGCGACGCGGATGCTGCCCTGCGGGCCATCTCGGCGCGGCTGCACGACTTTGAGCACCAGCAGCAGGGAAGGAGAGAGCAGGATTGGTCTCTGTGAATGGCCCGTTGCACGCGATGCATCCCATGCAGTGGCGGATGCTCGAATCCGAGCTGGCCGACATTGTGGGGTGGGAGCACGTGCTGACCGACGAAATGGACCGGGCGATCTACGGCGTGGATGTCTTCTGGCTGCCCCGCATGTTCATCGACCGGGGGGAGACGCCGCCCATTCCGGACGTGGTTGTGCTGCCGGGCACGGTGGAGGAGCTGGCCCGTGTCGTGCGGCTGGCCAACGTCTACCGCATCCCGCTGGTGCCGTGGGGCGGCGGCTCCGGCTCGCAGGGCGGCGTGATGCCGGTCTACGGGGGGATCACGGTCGATCTCAAGCGGCTGAACCGCATCGTGGCGATCAATGCCACGTCGCAGACGGTCACCGCCCAGGCGGGCATCAGCGGCTACGACCTGGAGTGCGTCCTCAACGAGCAGGGCTTCACCCTGCCGCACTACCCGGCCTCGGTACATTCGGCCACGTTGGGGGGCTACCTGGCCTGCCGTGGCTCCGGCGTGCTCTCCACCAAGTACGGCAAGGCGGAGGACATGGTGCTCTCCGTGGAGGTGGTGCTGCCCAAGGGGGAGGTCATCCGCACGCTGCCATTGCCCAGCCACGCCGCAGGGCCGGGCATCCTCCAGCTTTTCGTCGGCGCAGAAGGCTCCTACGGCATCATCACCGAGGCGACCATGCGCATCGAGCGGCTGCCGGAGGAGCGGCGCTTCCGGGCGGTGCTCTTTGACGACCTCTCCGCCGGGCTGGAGGCAGGCCGCCGCATGATGCTGGAGCGGCTGCAACCCACCGTGATCCGGCTCTACGACGAGCCGAGCACCATCAAGGTGGTCAAGCGGACGCTGGGCACGGCGATTGACCGTGGCAATTACGTGGTCTTCGGCTTCGACGGCTGGCCGGAGATGGTGGCCCTGCAGGAGCAGCGCGCCCTGGCCATCTGCCGCGAGCTGGGGGCCAAAGACCTGGGGGCCGAGCCGGGCTGGCACTGGTGGGACCACCGCTACGACTTCTACTTCCCACCCTACACGCTGGACTTCCCCTGGATGTTCGGCACGATGGACACGCTGACCACCTTCGACAAGATCGAGAACCTTTACTGGACCAAGAAGCGGACCCTGGAGTCGCGCTACGTGGACTGGAATTTGCAGTATATCGCGCACTTCTCCCATTGGTTCCCCTGGGGGGTGATGATCTACGACCGCTTCATCATCGAGCATCCGCCACAGGAACCTAAGGCGGCGCTGGCGCTGCACAACGAGATCTGGAACCTCTCCGTGCGGACCTCTATCGCCTGCGGCGGTGTGCTGAACGAGCATCACGGCGTGGGGCTGAAGCTGGCCCGCCTGGTGCGGGAGCAGTACGGCCCGGCCTTCCAGGTGATGGAGGGCCTGAAGCACAGCCTGGACCCCCACAACATCCTGAATCCCGGCAAGATGGGCTTCGGCCCGACGCGCTAGAGAGCCTAACCTGATGACGGAGAACAGCCTTAACGCATACGAGGACAAGCTGTACGGGTGCCGCTTCTGCCCCATGTGCAAACCGGCGGGCGAGGTGGCCAACCTGACCCTGCTGGAGAGCCACACCACGCGCGCCCGCGCCATGATGCTGTGGCGCGTTGTGCACGGCATGCTGGCCTGGACCCCGCGCGCCGTTGAGCTGCTCTACCAGTCCACGTTGGACAGCATCAGCGAGGCGTGGTGCGTCAGCCACTACCCGGTCAGCGGCTACATGCTGGCGGCGCGCGCGGAGGTCTATGCTGCCGGGCTGGCCCCCCTGGCCGTGCGGGATGCATTGGCCGCCAACGGCGGGCCGGGGCCGGTGAAAAAGGCCGACGTGCTGCTGCTGGCCGCCGAGATCGCCGAGCTGGGGGACGAGACGCCGGTCTCCGCCGCGCTACGCGCCCTGCAGAAGGCCGGTCTGGACGCGGAGCCGCTGGTGATGCGCAGCGGCGCGCTGGCCTACAGCCTGGGGGCGCTGGACCTGGCGCGGGAACAGGCCTCGGCGGTGGCCGACGCCATCCGCCAGAGCGGGGCGCGGCGGGTGGTGGCCGACGGGCCGCAGACGCTGTGGGCGCTGCGGCGGGTCTACCCGGCGCTGGAGGTCCCGCTGCTGGAGGGCCTAGCGGTCAGCTCGCTGGTTGAGCACTTGGCGCAGGCGCTGGAGCAGGGGGCGTTGCAGGTTCCTGACTTTGGCGGGAAGCGGGTCTTCGTGCACGACAGCCGCAGCAGCGCCCTGCTGGCCAACGCGCTGGCCAGGGCGGAGGCCATTCAGCCTGGCTTTTGCGGCGACGAGGAGGCGCTCGGCAGCGGGGGCGTCTACGAGGCTCCCCGGCGGCTGGTCGATGCGATGGGTATGGAGCGGCTGTACACCGTGTGGTCGCGCAGCCTGAGCCGAAGCTGCGGCGCGGATGACGGCCTATGGCGCACCTATCCGGAGCTGGCCGCCGGGCTGGCCCGCCAGCGCCTGGACGCGGCACAGCGGCTGGGGGCGGAGCTGGTCGTCACGGACTCGCCGCTGAGCGCCGCCCATCTGGGCGGCCACGCCGAGGGGCTGGCCGTGCGCTGGCTGCCGCAGTTGATCAGCGAGGGCGGGCTATGAAGGCGCTTGTCTACTACGGCCCCCGTCAGATGCGCTGGGAGGACTGGCCGGAGCGGCCTCCGCAGGCCGGGGAGGTCGTGGTGGCGGTGCGCGCCGTGGGCATCTGCGGCTCCGACGTGCACGGCTACACGGGCGAGAGTGGCCGCCGCACGCCGCCCATGGTTATGGGCCACGAAGCCGCCGGGGAGATCGTCGCGCTGGGGCCGGGTGTGCCGGAAGGCTGGCAGGGCCGGGGGGTGGTCATCCAGCCCTTCGTCTCCTGCGGAAACTGCGACCAGTGTCGGCAGGGAGCCATCAATCGCTGCCGCAACCGCCACTTTTTCGGGGCCAGCATGGACGGAGCGATGGCCGAGCGCATCACCGTGCCCCTGGCCAACGCGCTGCCGCTGCCGGAGGGCCTGGATTTTGCGCATGGAGCGCTCACGGAGCCGTTCGCGGTGGCCTTGCACGCAGCCAGGCAGGCGGGCGAACTGACAGACCAATCCGTGCTCATCGTGGGCGGCGGGCCGATTGGCCTGCTGACGCTGGTCGCTGTGCGGCGGGCGGGCGCGCGCTACGTGGCCGTGGCTGAGCTGGTCCCCCGGCGGCGGGCGGCGGCGCGGGAGCTGGGCGCAGACGCCGCCTTCGACCCTACGGTGGACGACTGGCGGGGGCTGCTGGGTGGGGCGCTGGGGTCGCCGGGGGGCGAGGTGGACGTGGCCTTCGATGCGGTGGGCATCCCGGCCACCTTCCAGCAGGCGCTGGAGGCGGTGCGGCCCGGCGGGGTGGTGGTCGCCCTGGGTGGCTGGCGGACCGTGCCACTCAACCTGGGTCCGGTGGTGGCCCGCGAGGTCCGGCTTCGAGGCTCGTTCAATTTCACCCCTGCCGAGTTCGACCTGGCGCGCCGATTGCTGGCGGAGCGCGCCTTTGACCCGCGCTGCCTGGTGACCGACATCCACCCCTTGGCGGTGGGCGCAGCCGTCTTTGCGGCGTTGGCCCAGGACCAGGCGGAGCGCATTAAGGTGGTGCTGGTATCCCCTGAGGAGAAGCCATGATCGATCTGACAGGCAAGGTGGCCCTGGTAACCGGCGCGTCGCGTGGCATCGGCGCGGGTATTGCGCGGGTGCTGGCCCAGTACGGGGCAGACATCGGCGTGAACTACGTGCGCAACGAGGACCAGGCCCAGGCAGTGGCCGACGAGCTCCGTGCCCTGGGGCGTCGGGCGCACCCGGTGCAGGCGGACGTGACAGATGCGAGGGCCGTGGGGCGCATGGTTGAGGCGGTGGAGCAGGCGCTCGGCCCCATTCACATCCTGGTCAACAACGCGGGGCACAACCCGCTGCGGCCCATCCTGGAGATCGGGCCGGAGGACTGGGACTGGGTGCTGGGCCTGAACCTGAAGGCGTACTTCCTGTGTGCGAAGACCGTCCTGCCGGGCATGCTAGCACGCGGCGAGGGCCACATCGTCAACATCACCTCGATCTCCGGGCAGCGCGGCGGCCTGAGCTGCGACGTGGATTATTCAGCGGCCAAGGCGGGCATCATGGGCTTTACGCGGGCGCTGGCCCGCTGGGCGGCCCCGCGCGGCGTGCTGGTCAACGCCATCGCGCCCGGCTACTTCGACACCGGGTGGGAGGACAGGCAGGACCCGGAGCGCGTGCGCCGCCTGGTGGAGACCATCCCGCTGGGCCGCTTCGGCAGGCCAGAGGAGATCGGCGAGATCGTGGCCTTCCTCTGCGGGCCGGGCGGCGGTTACATCGTCGGCGAGATCATCACCGCCAACGGCGGTGTGCACATGGCGTAGGGTAAGAGGCCGTGGACGAATTGCGCGTCGGCTTCATCGGCTGTGGGCGGCATGCCACCAAGATGCTCTATCCCTGCCTGCACCTGGCACGGATGCGGCTGCTGGCTGTCTGCGACCTGGACGAGGCCAGGGCGCGGCGCAACGCCCGCTGGTTCGGCGCGGAGCGCACGTACACCGATCACCGGCGGATGCTGGAGGCCGAAGCGCTGGATGCAGTGTTGATCTGCACGGGTCCTCGCACCCATGCTCCGCCGGTGCTGGAGGCGGTGGAGCGCGGGTTGCCGGTCTTCGTGGAAAAGCCGCCGGCGCTCTCCCTGGCGGAGGCGGAGCGGCTCCGCCAGCGTAGCGAGGCGCTGGGCGTGCCGGTCATGGTCGGTCTGATGAAGCGACACGCCCTCATCTACCGCCGCCTGAAGGCGACGCTCGACGCGCCGGAGTTCGGCCCGGCCAGCGCCGTGCAGGCCCGCATGACCGTCGGCTGGAAGAACGGCAGCGGCTTCGCCCTGCTGCTGGACATGGGCATCCACTTCATCGACCTGCTGCGCCACCTGATGGGCGACGTGACTGAGGTATGCGCCCGCAAATATCAGCGCGAAGGGGTCATTGACGACGGGCACATCAGCTACGCCATACTGCTGACGTTCGCCTCCGGGGCGGTGGGCACGCTCTTCCTCTCTGACCAGCACCACTGGACGCGGGCCAACGAGCGGGTGGAGGTCACCGGGGACGGGCAGTTCGCCGTGGCGGAGAACCTGGTGCGGCTCTCTCACTACCAGGCTGACGGCGCGATCAACGTCTGGGAGCCGGGGCTGTCCATCCCCAACGACGAGAACAACAGCCTGTTCCTGGGCGGCTTTGCGGGCGAGCTACAGGCCTTTGCCCAGGCGGTGCGGCAGGGCACGCCGGTCCGGCCCGACATCGCCGACGCCTGCGCCGCTCTGGCCACCATCCGGCAGCTCGAACCGGCGGAGGATTACAGCAAAGGCCCGCAAGAATTTTTGCACTGGCAGTCAGAGAATTACTGGCTTCAGGGATAGTGGATTGAGGAGCGTCGTATGACTCAGGCCATGACAGGCAGCGTCGCCGTGACTGCGGCGGAGGTCCGGGAGTTGCAGCGTATCTGTGAGGAGGTGCGGTCCGACGTTATCGAGACCCTGGGCGCGGTCGGCTCCGGCCACTCCGGCCCGTCGCTCTCGATTGTGGAGATTCTGGTCACGCTCTACTTCCGCGAGATGCGCATCGACCCGCACAACCCCAAATGGGAGGGCCGGGACCGCTTTGTGCTCTCCAAGGGGCACGGCGCGCTCGGCTACTACGCCGTGCTCTCGCGGCGGGGGTTCTTCCCGCGCGAGGAGCTGTTCACCTTCGAGTCGCTGGGATCGCGCCTGCAAGGCCACCCGGACACGTTGCTGACGCCGGGCGTGGAGCTTTCTACCGGCTCGCTGGGGCAGGGCCTCTCCTTTGCGGCGGGGGTGGCCATCGCGGCCCGGATGCAGGGGCGGGATACCCGCGCCTACTGCCTGCTGGGCGACGGCGAGACGGAGGAGGGCAACGTGTGGGAGGCGGCCATGTCCGCCGCCAAGTTCAAGCTGGATAACCTGCTGGCCATCGTGGACTGGAACGGCCTGCAGGGCGGCGTCACGCTGGAGGTGATGCCCAGCCTAGAGCCTTATGTGGATAAGTGGGTCGCGTTTGGCTGGCATGTGATCGACATCCCCGGCCACGACATCCCGGCCCTGCTGGGGGCCTACCAGGAAGCGCGGCAGACCGCAGGCAAGCCCACCGTCATCATCGCGCGGACGGTGAAGGGCAAGGGCGTCTCCTTCATGGAGAACCGCCCGGAATGGCATTCCGGCAAGCTGGAAGGCGAGCAACTGGAGCAGGCCCGGCGCGAGATCGCGGCGCGGCTGGAAGCGTTGAAAGGGTGAGCGATGGCATGGCAAAAATCATCCCTGCGTGAGGCGCTGGGTAAGACGCTGCTGGAGCTGGGCGGCATCCACGACAACATGGTGGTGGTGAACGCCGACCTGGTGAACTCTGTCAAGTCCATCTACTTCCGGGGGGCCTACCCGGAGCGCACCATCGAAGTGGGCATCGCCGAGCAGAACATGATCGGCATCGCCGCCGGGCTGGCCTCTATGGGGCTGATCCCGGTGGCGCTGACCTTTGCCCGCTTCGCCAGCAAGCGTGCCGCAGACCAGATCTCCATGTGTGTGGATTACTCCCGCAACAACGTGAAGATCATCGGCGCGTATGCGGGCATCTTTACCGGGCGGCAGGGCGTGAGCCAGCAGACGCTGGAGGACACAGCGGCCATGCGGGCCATGCCCAACATGACCGTCATCGACACGGCGGACGTGGTGGAGATCCGCGCCGTGCTGCATTTCATCATGGAGTACGACGGGCCGGTCTACGTGCGCATCGGGCGCGACGAGTGGCCGGTGGTCTTCGACGAGAGCTACCGGTTCGAGCTGGGCAAGGGCCAGTGGCTGCGCCAGGGGGGTGACGTGGTGCTGATGAACTCCGGGCTGCTGCTGCCCTATGCCATCGAGGCGGCGGAACTGCTGGAGCAGGAGGGCATCAGCGCAGGCGTGGTCAACATGCCCTCGGTCAAGCCGCTGGATACGGGGCTGATCGCCCAGGTGGCCCGCGACGTAGGGGCCATCGTGACCGTGGAGAACCACAACATCCTGGGCGGCTTTGGGGGCGCGGTGGCAGAGGCTGTGGTGGAAAGCTACCCGGTTCCTATGGAGCGGATCGGCATCCGCGACGAGTACAGCGAATCCGCGCCCAACGATGACCTGGCGGAGAAGCACCAGCTCACCGCGCCGCACATCGCGGCGGCGGCCAGGCGAGCCTTGCAGCGCAAGCATCAACTGCACGAGCGGCGGGCATGGACCGGCGCTGCCATCAAGCCAGCACCCTGACACACCGTAACCATCAGCGACCAAGGAAGGCGCATTGTTATGGAAGGCAGCGAGACATTCCCCACCCTGTCGCCGGCCCGCGCGCCGCAGCGGAACCTGGCCAGCCGCCTGGGCATCACGCTGGTCAACGGGGGTCTGGTGCAGCGCAGCGACCTGATCATGGCCCTGGTGCTGTTCATGCCCGGCTTTGTGGTCCTACTGGCGCTGGGGACCTACCCCATCTTCAGCGTGCTGAGCCTGGCCTTTCAGCAGCGCTCGCTGTTCGACCTGGAAGGGACCTGGGTCGGCCTGCAGAACTTCCAGCAGGTCCTCTCCTCCGCCCTTTTCTGGGAGGCGCTGAAGAACGACCTGGTCTTCACCTTCACCACCGTGCCCATCCAGCTTGTGCTGGGCCTGCTCATCGCCCTGCTGCTGCACCAGAACTTCCTGGGCCGCAACATGTTTCGCGGGTTTGTCCTCTTCAGCTACGTGGTGCCGCTGACGGTGGCCGCCATCATCTGGCGCTTCATGCTCAGCGATAGCGTGGGGATCATCTACCACGCCATTCGCTCCTCCGGGCTGCCCATCCCCAATACCTGGTTTTCCTCCACCAGTACGGCGATGCCCACAGTGGTGATGGTGACGGTGTGGAAGTTCTTCCCCTTCATGGTGATCAACTTCCTGGCCGGGTTGCAGGCCATCGACGTGGAGCTTTACGAGGCGGCCAGAGTGGATGGCGCAAACCCTTTGCAGAGCTTCCGCCACATCACGCTGCCGCAGTTGATGCCGGTCATCATCATCGTGCTGCTGTTGCGCACCATCTGGACCTTCAACAATTGGGAAGTGATCGCCCTGCTGACCAACGGCGGCCCGCTGCGCTCCACCATGACGCTGCCGCTGCTGGCCTACAACACCATGTTCGGGGAGTACAGCATGGGGCGCGCGGCGGCCATCTCCTTCCTGATGATGGTGTTCCTGGCTGTGGCCATGGTGGTCTACCTGTGGTTCTACAACCGGACGGAAAGGAGTCTGCGATGAGCGCCCTCGCCAGGCCGTCCCAGCATAACGTGCAGCGGGCTACGCGCTACCGTGCGTTTCTGCGGCAGGCCGCCCTCTTCCTCACGGCGCTGGCGATCACCCTGCTGCTGGGGCTGCCGCTGCTGTACATGTTCGTCAGCTCCTTCAAGCCCGCGCCGGAAATGTTCGACATGCCGCCCCGCTTCTTCCCGTCTCAATGGAGCCTGGAGGGCTACAGGCAGCTATTTGAGCTATCCAACGTGCCACGGGCCTTTTTGAACGGTATCGTGGTTTCCTCCCTGGCGGCGGTGCTGGGCGTTCTGCTGGGCATCGGCCTGTGCTACACGATCACGCGCTTTCGGCTGCCCGGCCTGCGCTTTTTCACCTATCTCATTCTGCTGGTTTACATCCTGCCCCGCATTTTGCTGGTGATCCCCATCTATTCGGTGTGGGCGCAGTTGGGGCTGACGGAGGGGCTGCTGCCCCTGGCGGTGACCCACGTGTCTTTCACGCTGCCCTTTGCCGTCTGGATGCTGCGCTCCTACTTTGCCGCCATCCCCCTGGATCTGGAGGATGCCGCCCTGGTGGATGGGGCCGACCGCAGCCGGGCCTTCTTGCTGGTGGTGCTGCCCCTGGCCCGGCCCGGCATCATCGCCACCTTTATCTTCACCTTCATCCTGTCCTGGAACGAGGTGCTGTTTGCCTCCATCATGGCCGCTTCGGAGAGCGCCATCGTCATCTCGTCTGCCCTCAAGAACATCCTGGGGGAGCGGAGCTGGTTCTCATGGGAGATGGTCAACGCCGCCGGCGTGGTGGCCACTGTTCCCGTGTTGATTTTCTTCGCTTTCATTCAACGCCATCTGGTCGCCGGGTTTACCGCCGGGGCCGTCAAGGGTTGAGCGTCGGTTGGGGAGAAAGGAGTGCTTTATGAGGTAGCCAAGACCCGCTTGCACAGGTAACGGCTCAATCCGCAAGAACGCCCAAAAGAGACTGTGTATCCGCAGAGGAGAAAGAAAATGTCCAGAATAAACCGTCGTGAGTTCCTGCGCCGGACCGCGATTGGCGGCGCGGGGCTGGCCGCCCTGGCCGGCGGCCTGCCCCTGGCCTCGGCCCAGGATGAGGTTGCTTACATTCGTTTTCTGTCTCAAGAGCTGGACCCGCCGCAGGTGGACGCGCACCGTCGCAACATCCGCCTGTTTGAGGAACAGCATCCGGACATCCGCATCGAGATTCAGTTCACCAGCGCCGAGCAGATCGTCGAGCGCATGATCGCCACGCTGACCGCCGGGGTCCGCTCGATAGACGTGCTCCAGCCGAATCCGGCGACGGCCTTCGCTGTGGCGGCGCAGGGCTACCTGCTGCCCATCGATGACCTGGTGGAGGAGGTGGGCGGCGACGAGTTCTTCTACGGCAACGGGGCCAGTGTTATCAAGCTGGACGGGGTGCGCTACGGCGTGCCTTTTGGCGGCGGCACGGTGATGATCTGGTACCGCAAGGACCTCTTTGAGGAGGCCGGGATCGAAGTGCCGACCACCTTCGAGGCGTTCGAGGCGGCGGCCCGCCACTTCACCCGCGCCCACAACCCTGACTCACCCACCGAGTACGGCATCAGCCTGCCCTACGGCATGACCCACGCCACCGGCTTCAACGTGGAGCCGTTCTGGTGGGCCATGGGTGGGGATTACTTCGACGGCGACCTGAACATCGCCTTTGAAAGCGACGCGACGGCCAACTTCTTGGACTGGTACGGCAGCATGTTCCAGTACACGGCGGAGGCTTCCACCGGCTGGTCGTGGGGCGACCTGATCAACACCTTCCTGACCGGCCAGTCGGCTATGACGCTCTACCTGGGCCGCGTGCTGAGCCGCGCCTACCAGAACGCGCCGGACCTGGTGGGCCGCATCGGCGTGATGCACTTCCCCAAGGACAAGCTGCAGATCACCCAGGATGACCCGAACTACTACGTGATCAACGCGCAGACCCCGTACCCGGAGGCGTGCAAGGAGTGGGTCAAGTTCCTGGTCACCGGCGACGTGGCGAACGAGTTCCTGTGCACCGTGCCCGGTCACCTGCCGCCAGCCACCGCCGCCCAGCAGGAATGGTGGAGCCAGGATGTCACCGGTTGCGCGCCGCTGGACGAGAACCCTGACATCAAGCGGATCATCGGCGAGTCGGTGGAGTTTGCCTACACGCCGATCCTGCATGCGGGCGGTGTGTTGCAGGCCGTGGAGCAGGGCCTGGAGACCTTCGTTCCCACCGGGATTGCCAACCCCCTGATCATGGCGCCGACCATCAGCGACCTGACGCTGGAGCGCGCCATTCAGGAGGTGGTGATCAACGGCAGGAGCGGACGCGAGGCAATGATGGAAGTGCTGCCGGGCCTGGAGGAGGCGGTCAACAACCTGAAGACGGAGATCGGCTGGAGCTGAGGCAACAGCCCTGCGCGGCGATGGAGGGGGCGGGCAGCCGACCCGTTTCCCCTCCATCCCACGACGATCTCGCATGCCCTCCGTCAGGAGTCTGCTCTGATCGCTCACTGGATGGCGCATGGCGAGATCAGCCCAAGTTTACCGCCCATCCCCCCCGCTGCAAGGGGAGGTGACGGGCGGTAAGCTTGCCCGGCGGGCTTCCGCTTTTTCTGGAGCAAGTGACTATGAATGAACATCCCATTGTGGTGTTTGCCGACATGCCGCTGGAAGGCGAGATGCCCGCCTACCTCGGCCTGCTGCTGGAGCAAACCAGCGTGCTCTCCCCGGATCGGGCCGCGCCGGAGGCACTGGAAGCGGCAAAGCCCCAGGCAGTGGCCTGGATCACGCGCATCCAGCCGTTGCGGCAGGCCGATCTGGAGCATATGCCCAGGCTGCGGCTGATCAGCTCCTGGGGGGTCGGCTACAACCATATCGACGTCGCGGCGGCGACAGCCCGCCGCGTCCCCGTCTGCGTCAACCCGGTCTTCACGCGCTCCGTCTCGGAGGCGGCCCTGACGCTCATCCTCGCCCTCTCCAAGCGGCTGGCCCACCTGATGCAGGATGCCCGCGCCGGGCGGCGCACGCCCGAATCCGAGCGCGGGTTTGAGGTGCGGGGCAAGACGCTGGGCGTCGTCGGCTTCGGGCGCATCGGCCAGGATATCGGCGCGCTGGGCCACCGGCTGGAGATGCCGGTCATCGCCCACGATCCCTACCTCTCCGCCGCAGACCTGCCCCCGTGGGCGCGACTGGTGTCGCTGGAGACGCTGCTGCGGGCGGCTGACTTCGTCGTGCTGGCTGCGGCGCTGACGCCGGAGACTCATCACCTGATCGGCGGACCGCAGTTGGCTCTGATGAAGTCCTCGGCCTACCTGATCAACGTGGGGCGTGGCGCGCTGGTCGACGAAGCGGCCCTGCTCACCGTGCTGCAAGAGGGCCGCATCGCCGGGGCCGGGCTGGACGTGTGGGAGCAGGAGCCGCTCCGGCCCGATCATCCCCTGCTGGCCCTGGATAACGTGATCGGCACGCCGCACAAGCTGGCCGCTACCTGGGACAGCCTGCGGCACATCTGCGAGGCGATCCAGGCCAACGTGCTGCGCGTGCTGGCCGGTGAGCAGCCCCAGCATGTTGTGAACGCCGCAATCTATCAACAGACAGAATGACAGAGGACCCATGATCATCGACTGTGAAGCTTACCACGTGACCAAGCCCCTGGCCGGGAAGGCCTTCGACCTGGCCGGGTTGGAGGAGATGACCCGTGAGGCCGGTATTGACCGGGCCATCGTCATCTCGGAGCTGGGCGTCCGGCCCAGGAACCGCGAACTGGCCGAAGCCCTGGCGGCCACGGCCTCCACACAAGGGCTGTTTTACGGCTGCGCGTGGATTAACCCGCACTTCGGCGAGGAGGCCGTGCAGGAGCTGGAGGTGGCCGTCAGGGAATGGGGCTTCCGCGCCCTCAAGCTGATGCCCACCCACCACGCCTTTCGCCCGGTCAGCCAGGTTGCGCATGCGCTGATGCACAAGGCGGAGGCACTGGGCGTCCCGGTCACCGTGCACTCCGGCTCCACCAGCTTCTCCCACCCGCTGGAGATCGCCGAGCTGGCCGCTGCCTTCCCCAGGGTCCCGGTCATCCTGGACCACATGGGCTACCGCTACTTCGTGCCGGAGGCAGTGGCGGCGGCCCGGCGGACGCCCAACCTCTACCTGGCGACGACCGGCGTGATGGAGCCGCACTTCATCCGCATGGCCGTCAAGGAGGTGGGCGCGGAGCGGGTGATGTTTGGCACCAACGCCCCGTTCGTGCATTCCAGCACGCAGCTTCTGGTGGTGCGACAGGCTGAGCTGAGCGAGGCCGAGGAGCAAAAGGTGCTGGCGGAAAACGCGGCGCGCGTCTTTGGCCTGGACTGAGAGCCAAATCGAGGTCCTTGGCGGAGCGGCCCTTTAGCACCAACTGGCTCCAGCACCACCGAAGGCTTGTGGACCAGCCTCTGCAATTCCCTGCGCCACTTTCGTGGGGTGAGCAAGCATTCCTGAGCGGCTATGTCGCCATTCATGAGTTTCGGATCAATTTCAAGGTTGTCTCGGTCGAGTTCATCGCTCTTCCTGTCGGTCTGCACCCATTCTACGTTGAGCCTACTTTTTTTGGCGTGAGCGATTTATGATCACCTCTCAGTTAATTGGGAGGCTTTGAGCGCCGCAACCCCACCGGACGGCCTCAGGCCTGGGGTCCCGCAGATTGGCGCTGCGTACCCGCTCCCAGCTAGGGGACTGCAAATGTGACGGGGGCAATATTGGTCTATCCACGGTTCCCAGCGCTGCGTGTTCTGGTCATAAGCGCCCTGGGTCGCTGCGTATTCCGGCAACATCTGAGCTGCTTTGTCCTGGAAGTCACCATCGCGGGCGACACCAAAAAAGGCGGTGATGGTCACCCTCCATCATCCCGCCTGAGGTCTATCCAGCCGCCGGCCATCTAAGTAGCGAGACCCCGACTGATGATGCCCGCCCGGACGGCTGATCAGGGGAGACTGCCGGACGCGCTCTCTCCCGGCCTCTTCCGCCGCACACTCAGAACTCATCCTCTAAGATGCATGGTCGCCTTTGCTGACTGACTACTTGAGTTGATGTGGCCTAACCAGATGTAATCGTTGCCGCACAGGCGAATATGAAGCACGGTCACCTTCATGTGACCGAACCTCTTGTTTATCACTTGTCATGACCTCGGCCAGCACCTGGGCTGCTGCTGCTATGGGCGCGGCACCGTGCACACGCCCGCCCTCAACAAGCTGGCCGCGCAGGGCGTGCTCTTTGAGAACAGCTTTTGCACGTCACCCCAGTGCAGCCCCAGCCGGGCGGCCCTCCATACGGGTCGCCACGCCCACAGCGTCGGCATGCTGGGGCTGGCGCATCATCCGTTTGGTTGGCGCTTGAACCGTGACGAGCAACACATGGCCCAACGGTTGCGAGCGGCCGGATACGAGACGGCGCTGTGCGGTGTGCAGCACCTGACCAGCACCCGCGAGGTTGCCGAGCTTGGCTACCAAGTCTACGACAAAGCCGATCCCGTGGTCCCTGCACAGCAGCATTCGCGAGAAACTGCCGCCGCTGCTTAACAACCACCTGCACATCCGGCATGCCAGATCCACCGACCGCTACGCGGCGGCCATTGGGGCCACACACTGGTTTCTTCACCGCTATGTGGCGATGGATGCGGCGTTTGATGGCACCCCGGCAAGGCTGACGGCTGCTTCTAGAAGCCGGGTTTGATTCACGCAGCAGCGGACTGCTGGCGCTGTCGATGAGTGACACTCCCCACGCCTAACACTTGCACCTGCGCTGCAAGTGCAGGTGAGGCGGGGGCTTCTGCCGCACGCATAGCCTTTACCCTACCGGCGTCACCCGACCTGGTCCATGCAGACAGGCCGACGCCGGTAGGGCAGGCGGCTTACGTTACGCGACAAGGCTCCATCCGAGCCTGAGAGGAGTTTCTCTCTTATGTGCGGCTCAGGTTTTACGCAGCGGCCTTCCCGCTGCAAGGGGCAACCCGAAGTTGTTAAAGAGCCGCATCGGCGCGCCTTGAGGCTATTATCCTTCCAGGCGTTGTTTATGCCGACCGTATTAGCCGAAGTGTACTACATATACGTCCGCAATGCACAGGAAAAGAGAAGTGGCGTTTCATCCCCACAGCTAACACTTGCACCTGCATGCAAGTGCAGGTGAGCCGGGGGCTTTCGCGCCGATTTTTTGGTAAAGGACAGTCACCTATGGATGGCTCGGCCCAACCTAAGATCGCGTTGAACCGCGTGACCAAACGTTTTCCCGCTGAGCGGGAGGAGGTGGGCCTGGCCCTGGCGGATGTGAGCCTGTCAATCCAGCCGAATGAGTTTGTGTGCACGGTGGGCCGCAGCGGCTGTGGTAAGACGACGTTGCTCAATCTGATCGCGGGTTTGCTGCGCCCCACTGAGGGTGAGATTCTGATCGACGGGCAAGAGGTCGATGGTCCGGGTCCGGACCGAGGGATGGTTTTTCAGCAGTCCGCCTTGTTCCCCTGGCTGAACGCTATTGGCAACATCGAATTCGGGCCGCGTAACCAGGACATGTCAAAGGATGCACGCAGGGAGCTGGCCAGGGAGCTGATCGAGCTGGTCCGGCTGGAGGGGTTCGAGAACAAATATCCACGCGAGCTTTCTGGCGGCATGCAGCAGCGCGTGGCCATCGCTCGCGCGCTGGCCACTGACCCCCAGAGCCTGTTGATGGACGAGCCGTTCGGGGCGCTGGGGCTGGCTTTTCTCGTGATCGTGGCAGTGGAAATGATCGGCACAATCGAAGGGCTGGGCGCGCTGATCATGGAAGCCCGGACCTACTATCGCACCGACATCACCATGGTCGGCATGATGTTGATCGCCGTCATCGGTTTCACCCTGGCCAAGGGGCTGGATGTGCTGGAATGGCTGTTGCTGCCCTGGGCCGTGGGGCTGGAGGACGTTGAGCGGTGAGCACCAAAACCTTTGGCCGTGACCTGTGGGCTTCCTGGATAGGCATCATCGTTGTAGTGGTCGTCTGGCAGTTTATCACGGTCACGTAAATCATCAACCCCAGGGTCTTTCCCGGTCCGTTGCAGGTCGTAGAGACCGCCCTGACCCGTGTCCCACTAGACGAACTGCTTGGGCACGTGCAGGCCAGCCTCATCCGCGTCATCCTCGGCTTTGGGATCGGCGCTGGGCTGGGGATCGCCATCGGCATCACGTCGGGATGTACCGCTGGCTGGGCAAAGTGGCCTGGCTTCCTTTGGAACTGCTGCGCCCCATCCCACCCCTGGCCTGGATTCCGTTAGCTCTGATCTGGTTCGGCCTGGGCGAGGAATCGAAGGTCTTCATCATCTTCCTGGGGGCCTTTTTCCCAGTCGCCACCAATACCTACAAAAGGGTGACGACTATCGACCCGGCGCTGCTGCGAGTAGCACAGACGATGGGCCTCAAAGGGATCCGCTTGCTGGTATGGGTGGCGATCCCTGCCTCGCTGCCAGATATTGTCACCGGCCTGCATGTCGGGTGGAGCTTGAGCTTCGGCTCACTGGTGGCGACGGAGATTCTGGCGGCACAGCAGGGCTTGGGCTTTCTCATTATGTATGCTCGCGAGTTGGGGGAGATCAGCATTATCGTCTATGGCATTATCCTCATCGGCTCGCTCAACTTGTTCACCGATTTCCCGAATCAACGAACTTATCCTGAAGCGACAACTGCGCTGGCACTTCGGCGCGGAGTCCGAATGATCCGCGCTCACTCAGCCCGTGATCAAAGTAAGAATGAAAGACCGTATCGTGGCCCACGCCGGGGAGGTGATGGCACAGGCGGACCTCCTGTTGATCGGTATCGGCGTGTCGACGCATGGCTTCATCGACGACGCACGGCGCGGGCCGCTCGTCTGCCAGAACACCCCGGCCTTGACAGGGGTCAACCTGAAGGGCCTGCTGGAAAACCACTTCCACCTGCCCACGATTGTCAACAACGACCTGACCGCGCATATGCTGGCCGAGTACACCTATGGCAGCGGGCGCGGGGTGCGCCGTTTCCTGTGTATGGCGCTGGGGACCGGCCTTGGCGCGGGCGTGATGCTGAACGGGCAGCCGGTGCGCCTCATCGGCGGCAAGCCAGGCGATACCGGGCGCATTATCATCGAGCCGGGGGCCGAGGAGACCTGCGTCTACGGGGTGAGGGGGTCTGCCGAGGCGCTCATCGGGACGCCCCACATCGAGCGGCTGGCGCAACGGGCATACGGTCGCGCGGTGGCAGCGCATGAGGTGATCGCTGCGGCGCGGGACGGCTCAGACGCGACCGCTGTCGCCATCATATCCCAGATCGGCGCCTGCCTGGGCCAGACACTGGCCTCGCTGTGCTCCCTCTTCCTTCCCGGACAGGGTCGCTTTGACCGGGGGGACCGCCGAAGCCGGGCCGGTGCTCCTGCGCGCCTGCCGCCAGCGCTGCGAAGAGCTGGTGGGGGGATTTCACGATCTCATCGCGCGGACAGCGGGCGATTAATACGGCACGGGATAGGCCCGACTGACGCGCTCCAGTGGTCACGTTCTTCCGCCAACGTTCAGTATGCGATTGCTTTTGCGCCGGCTTACTCGACGGACGCATTCCTGACCAGCACGGGGTGTTCAAGGTGGAAGCCTGTCGCGTCCTGGTAGGCCTTGGCGACGGCCAACGTCTCGGCCTCTTTGTACAGGCCGCCGACAAACGTGATGCTCGTCGGGGTGTGCCTGTCGGTGAAGCCGTTGGGCACCACCACGGCTGGATGCCCGGTCAGGTTGGTGAGCATCAGCACATTGCCGCCAAAGGAAGGGGTGACAAACACGTCTACGTCTCGCATCACTTCGGCCATTTTCCGCATCACCTGCAGCCGGATGCGATTGGCCTGTATATATTCCACCGCCGGGATGAAACGCGCCGCACGGAACAAATTGGGCCACGCCTCGTCGTCCTGCCGTTTGAGCAGGTCATCTTGATCGGTGCGTGTGAGGTCGTCAAAGGCGGCGGCTGCCTCCGCCACCAGGATGATAAACAGCGGCCCCAGCTCAATATCCGGCAGGGCGATGGGCGCCAGGGCAAAGCCCAGCCCGCGCAGCACATCCAGCACGCGACCGCTGTTTTCACGGTTAATCCGCTCAAGCTGGTCATGCGATTTAAGCGCCACCTCTGCTTCACGCTCGTCCCGTGCCGCTGCGCTAAAGGCGCTTTCAACATAACCCACGCGCAGCTTACGCGGGTTCAGCGCCGGGTCCCACGTAAAGGGGGTGGCACTAACGGTCAAATCCTTGCCGTCAGGGCCATAAACGGCGGTGAGAACAAGGGCGCAATCCTCTACCGAGCGGCAGATGGGGCCGATTTTGTCCATGCTCCAACTGAGAGCCATCGCCCCGTGACGACTCACACGCCCGAAAGTGGGCCGCAGGCCGGTAACCCCGCAGCGAGTCGACGGATTGACGATTGAGCCGAGTGTTTCCGTGCCAATGGAAAAGCCCACCAGCCCCGCAGCCGTCGCCGCAGCGGGACCTGCCGAAGACCCCCCGGAGCCTTCCGTGATATCCCAGGGGTTCTTGGTCACGCCGCCAAACCAGACATCACCATAGGCCAGCGCGCCCAGCGTCAACTTGGCCACCAGCACCGCCCCGGCTTCCTCCAGCCGCGTAATGACTGTGGCATCCGCCTCAATCACCTGGTCTTTGTAGGGCATCGCCCCCCAGGTCGTCCTGTAGCCCTTTGTCGCCAGCAGGTCCTTGGCCCCCCAGGGAATACCATGCAGCGGTCCGCGATAGTACCCCTGCCGGATTTCTTCATCGGCGCGCCGCGCCTGAACCATTGCCAGGTCTTCCGTCATCGTCACGACGCACTCCAGGGCCGGGTTATAGCGCTTCAGCCGCTCAATGTACATCTCCGTCAGCTCAACTGACGTAACCTGCCGTGTGCGCACCAGCTCGGCCAGCTTGGTCACCGGGTAAAAGGCAGCCTCTTCCAGGTTGTCCGGGCGCGTAACGTGCTCCTGTGCGCTCATCCGATAGATGCGGGGGACATCTGCGGGGGCGGGATCGGCGACCTGCGGCTGGAACAGCAAAGGCAGCCCCTCCCAATTGTGGATGGTCTGCTTTCGCATCGTTTTGTACTGTTCTAGCCGGGCATCGAGCGTGGCCTGCATCTGCCGGCGCTCTTCGTCGGTGAACGACAGCCCGATGAGCTGCTCGGCGGCGGCGATCATTTCCACCGTGATCTTTGGCGCTTCATTGGGGGTTTTTTGCTCAGTCATGGCACAACGCCTGCAACCACCGCTTTAGGTGCGCACATCAAGAATGTCTCGCAGGGCATCGCCCAGGAAGTTGATGCTCAGCACGGTGAGCATGATAGCCACCCCAGGGTAGATACCCAGCCACCAGGCGCGCGAGAAAAAGCTCCGCGCGTCACTCACGATCAGCCCCCAGGTGGGGGTGGAGGGTTTCACGCCAAGGCCGAGGAATGAAAGGGCGGCCTCGGCCAGGATGGCATAGGAAACGCTGATGGTCGCCTGGACGATGATGGGAGCCATGGCGTTGGGAAGAATGTGACGGAGCATGATATGGAGATCGGACGCGCCAACAGATCGAGCCGCCAGGACGTACTCTTCCTCACGGATCGTGAGCACCATGCCACGGGTGATGCGGGCAAAATCATCCAGGAAGGCCAGGGTCACGGCAACGATCACGTTTGACAGGCCCGTGCCAAAAACGGCCACCAGATAAACGGCAATGATGAAGTTGGGGAAGGCCCACTGCAAATCAATATAGCGCATCAAAATGGTATCTATCCAGCCACCATAGTAACCGGACAGCACGCCCATCGTCACGCCGACCACCAGGGAGATGGCCACCGTGACAACACCCACAAAAAGGGAGATGCGCGCCCCGTAGAGGATACGTGTGAAAAGATCGCGCCCCAGATCGTCGGTCCCCAAGATGTGCGTGGTAGACGGCGCTTCCAGGATGTCGAACTCTTGAGATTGGGGATCATAGGGTGAGATGAGGGGGGCAAACAGCGTCCCAATGACTATTATTGTCAGGAGAATCAGGCCGGCGGTTGCCCGCTTGTCTCGCAGCAGAAGCTTATGGATTTGAGGGCGGCTCGCCGACCGTGGCAGTGCAGAGATAGCGGAGCTGCCGAGAGGAGTGCCCGTACTTGAGGCAATTGACTGTTCCATTGCTGCTTATCTCTCGTAATCAATGCGTGGATCAATCAGTGTATACAGGATGTCAACCGCCAGATTGGCGAACACGAGAATCACCGCCACCAACAGAATGCTTCCTTGAACGACCGGATAATCCCGATTAATGATGCCCTGGATGAGAACCCGGCCCAGCCCTTTGATGGCAAACACGTTCTCAACCACCACCGTGCCCGAAAACAACAGGGCAATGGATATGCCCATGACCGTCACCACAGGAATCAAGGCGTTCCTCAGCGCGTGATAGGTGATGATCCGCCTTTCCCTCAACCCTTTGCTGCGTGCTACCCTGATGTATTCCTGTTGCAGAACCTCAAGCATGGCCGAGCGGGTAATGCGCGCCAGGGCGGCTGAGAAAGGCAGGCCGGCTGCCAGAGCGGGCAGAATCAGGTGAGAGAACCAGGGCCAGATGCCCTCCGATAGCGGCTCGTATCCAATTGCCGGTAGCCAACGCAGCCCGATGCTGAATGTGATGATCAAGACGATCCCGATCCAGAAGTCCGGCATACTGATGCCCAGGAAAGCAGCCAGGGTGAAGCCATGGTCAAGGAGGGAGTACTTTTTGACGGCGGATATGACCCCGGTGACCAGGCCCAGCGAGAATGAGATAACGAAAGCCAGTGTCGCCAGCGAGAGCGTGCGCGGTATGGCCTCCGCAATGATGCGGCTGACGGCCACATGGCTGCCATAGATAGACTGGCCCAGATCGCCCTCAAGGATGTTCCTCAGCCAGAGGATGTATTGAATATATACGGGCTGGTCAAGACCCAGTCTGGCGCGTATCGTCTCAGCGGCAGTTGGATCAACATCGGCCAGCAACGCCTGGATCGGGTCGCCAGGGACCGCCCGCAACATGAAGAAAACCAGCGTGCCTACGGCCCATATCACAAAGAGCGCCTGGATTGTCCGCCTGATAATATAACGATGATTCATTTTTGATCCCTGCCACGGGCGCAGCAACCACCCAACCGGCCTGTTTTTGAGTCAGGGAATTCTTTAGTAAAGCGAGTGAGTGCCACACATAGCGCACTCACTCGCTAAAACCGCAGGTAAGCGTCCTCGAACCTGTCGGATTCGGTGAGCGCCTTAGCCGCTAAGGCTAACCCGATCCAGATCCACCAGCCCCGGAATACGGCTGACATCCGGGTAGTTCACTTCCTGGCGGTAGACGAGGATATCCAGGGGGTGATGGGTAAAGACCGCCGCCACCTTGTCTGACGTGATCTGGTTCGCCTCCCGGACTAATTCCCTTCTGGCTTCAAGGTCGGTTTCTGTGGCCTGTTGGGCGGTCAGTTCATCGACCCTGCTATCCGAGAAGAAGCCGAAAGGCATCTGCTCCACATCCCGGTTAGGACCATTGAACCTGGATTCAGTGGTCATCCAGTCCACCAGGGCGTCATCCGGGTCGTAGTCGCCCCCGCTGCCGATACGACACAGGTCGAAGTTCATCGAGTCGAAATCCTCGATGAGCACGGTGAAGTCCTTGATATCCAGCTCGATGGTGATGTTGAGGTTCTCCCGGTACATGTTGGCGATGATCTCACCCTCGCGCCTGCCGGCGGGAGTGGTCAGCAAGCGCAGCGTGGGGAACCCTTCACCGTCGGGGAAGCCCGCGTCCGCCAGCAGTTGCCGGGCTGCCTCCAGGTCAAAGGTCTGCTCGCTGGTCTCATTGATGGCCGTGTCAAAGAAGAAAGCCATCGCCGGGTTCACCGTGCCAAACGCCGGCCTGCCGCGCCCAAAGAGCGCCCTTTCAATAAAGGTCTCGCGGTCAAAGGCCTTGGCTAAAGCCAGCCGCACCTTGAAGCCGCTTTCTTCCTTCAACTCGTCAACCGACTTGTTGAAGTCCTGGACCATCATTGGCTCCCGCCAGGGATTGACGAACATGGCCTGGAAGCCAGGCCCGGTAATCTCCGAAACCACCAGCTCTGGGTTAGCCACAAAGCGGTCGATCAATTCGGCTGCCGGTGGGTTGCCGCCGATCAACTGAATATCGCCGGTTTCAATGGCTGCGGCCAGCGGCTCAGGCTCGGGGATGGGGATGATGGTGACCCTGTCCAGCAGAGGCCGCTCCGGATCGTAATAATCGGGGAAGCGCTCCAGCGTCACGCCCTGGCCCAGTTGATGCTCCGTGACCATGAAAGGTCCGGTGCCAACAGGGGTCAGGCCGTACTGCTCAAGGCCCATTTCTTCAATGGCCCGCTGGTTAACAATCGTCATGGCCCGGCCACTGGCGCGCTCCAGGGTCTTGACCAGGAGCGAGGCCTGTGGCCTCTCCAGGATCAGCCTGACCGTCAGGTCGTCAACCTTCACCACATCCAGCACGTTGACCAGGTTTCCGGAGTGAATCGACTGTTCGGGGTCTTTGGAGCGGTTATACGTGAAGACGACATCATCGGCGGTGAAAGCATCGCCGTTGTGCCAGGTCACGCCTTCACGCAGGTTGAAAGTCCATTCCAGGCCATCGCTGGAAACCGTCCAGTTGGCGGCAAGGTCGCCTTCTGCCGTCAGGTCGGCGTTGATGTGGGTCAACCCACTCAGGACATTGGAGGCGATCTGGAATTGCAGGACCTGGTTTATCTGTGCCGGGTCAAGGGTGGTGATCTCTGCCGTGCCGCTCCAGCCGGCGGTGAGGTTGCCCCCTCTTTGGGCGCGGACTCTGGCATGCGCGGGGCGGGTCCAGCCAATCACGGGCAGGAAGTGCTCCAGGGTCAGGGCGACGCCCGAAGCGGCCAGAAGGCGCAAGACGGTGCGCCGACTCAGCTTGGGGCCGCTCAACTCGGCCTGGCTCAACCCGAAGAGGGGGTCCTTGGGGTCGTAATCGTACGCGCGCTCATACTCCTCCCGGATGAGAGCCTGTTGCTCTCGCGTGAGACTATAATATATCTTCGTGAGCCAACTGTTCATGCCTTTCTCTCCACAATAATTGTTTTGGGCGAGTACCCTTAGAATAACAGAATTTGTCAAGATTGGCGACTTGTTCGGTCGGCATACTCCTCAGGCGTGGGGGAGCATGGCGACCGGAAAAACCGGGGGGCGAACCGGACAGTTTCCAGTCGCCCCCCCACCCCCAGACTCACCGAAATCACAGAGACATCGCCGGTTGGTGGGGCTGCCCACGCGCCGGCGAAAACGATCACCGCTCAAAACGCGCCAGCACATCCTGCTGGACAGCCACCACATCCCGCCCATACGTCTGGCGGGACCACTCCCGGATGGCCTCTGCACGCTGCGGGTCAGGCATGCGCGTGTCCGGTCGCGTCCGCATGATGAATGGCCGCGCCGCCAGCCCGTCCACCAGCAGTTTCACACAGGCCGTAAACTTGGGCAGGTTGAGCAGATCATCGGCCCCGAACACCGGATACATCTCCGGTGCCAGTGCTACCGCATCCTGGGTTCCCACCCGGAATGCGATGATCGACCCCACGTTCCCAAAGACAGCCTCCCGGATGCCGGAGTCCAACTGAGTCAGGTACTGGTTGGCCGCCGTCACCACCACGCCGTACTTGCGCCCCTCGCTGAACACCGTGCTGAACAGGTCGGTTGCAAAGTTCTGAAACTCGTCGACGTACAGGTAGAAATCTGGGCGCTGCTCCGGGGAGACATCCGCCCGGCTTAGCGCCGTGATCAGCAGCCCCTGTACCAGCAGCAGGCCCAGAAATTGCGCGCTTTCCGGCCCGATCTTTCCCTTGGATAGGTTCACCAGCAGCACCTTTCGCCCGTCCATCACCTCCCGGAAGTTCAGCGTCGTCTCCCGCTGTCCGATGATGTTCCGGATGCGGCTATCGCCCACGAACCGACTGAACTTGCTCACCAGGTAGTCCAGGATCTCGCTCTTATGAAAATCGCTGGTGTTGGCGATCTGCTTCTCCCAATAGCTGCGCACCAGTGGGTCTTTCACCTGCGGCAGGATCTCCTGCACATAGCGCATGTCGGTCAGCACCCGCACGACCTCGATCAGCGTGCCTCCCTCCACCGACATCGCTGTCAGCATGGCGTTGCGCACGTTGTGCTGGAAGCGCGGCCCCACAATGCCCATCGTCCCCGGATCGTACATCCGTATCAGCAATCCGATGAATTCGTTGACGATGCGCTGCTTTGCCATCTCGCTGTCCGCCTGCAACAAGTTCAACCCAACCGGGCGCTCCTCGTCTGCCGGGTCGAAGAGGACGACGTCCCGCATGCGGTGCGGGGGGATGCGGGCCAGGAGGTCCTCGATCAGGTCGCCATGCGGGTCGATCACGCACACCCCCTGCCCGGCCTCGATGTCCTGTAGGGCCATGTGCTTCAGCAGCGTGCTCTTACCGGTCCCCGTCTTACCCACCACGTAGATGTGGCGTCGTCGGTCGTCCAGCGCCAGCGCGATCGGCAGTGGCATCCCCGCCACCCGGGTCACGCTGTCCCCTAGAATCGTCCCCCGCACATGCAGGGTCGCTGGCGGAGCAACCGGCTTGACCTCCAGCATCGCCATGCCCGGCACGCCCTCGCGCCCCGGCACTGGCAGCCGGAAGCACAGGGCTGCCTCGTGCTCCCCCATCATATGGCGCAGCCGCCGCATCCCGGCGGGCGCAGCGCTGTAGACCCACTGTTCCACGTCAAGCGTCCTCAAGTTGCGACGCGCCCGCTCGATCTCCTCCGCGGTGCTGGCCCGTATGACTTCGTAGCCGCCATACCGCATCCCGCCAGCCTCACGCAGCGGCCCAAAGAGCGCGGAGGCCGCCATCTCCGGCAAAAGGAGGCTGCTATCCTTCGACGCGACGTTGACATGCACAACGTAGGCACTCGAACCCAGGGCATCCACCAGAAGACGGGTGGCCTGCACCTGGCCCCACTTGGGCCTCTCCTGCCACCACTGCGCGACCTGATCCCTGGCCCCCACGCTCACAACATCTCCCTGCCCCGTGGCAACCAGCTCTCCCTCGCCCAACATCACCCGGTCCAGCACCGTACGCTCCCAGGGCATCAGGTAGGTCGGCAACAGGTGAATGCTGACCATTGCCTCAGCCTGCTGCCGCAGCAACACCCAGGCCAGGTTGTGCAAATCCAGGCTGCCGGGGGTAAAAGGATAAACAGCATAGCGCTCACCGGCTTGCTGCGGCGTTTCCTCCAGCCGCACCGCCTGGGCAATCCCGGCTGGCTCAAACGGCGCAAGCAGGGCCTCCAGTTCCGCCGCATCGGTAACTGGCTCAAAACCATAAATATGCTCCTGCGCCAATGGCAGCGCGCTGCTCAAAGTCTCCCACAGGTGCAGCGCCAGCTCATGACAGCTCTCCACATCCGCTGCGGACACCCGCGCGAGCAGTGCCACCGTCAGCCTCCCCCGCTCCGGGAGCAGGCCATCCGGTCGGCTGATCCAGCGCAGAACAAACACGGGATCCCCCACCACGTTGCGCAGCCCGCCCAGCACCTGCACGAACTCAAACCCCGCGCTCAGGATGTGCTCCGTCCACTTGCTGCCGTCACTGCCCCACGGACGCCCCACTGCCCGCACCGCCACCGCGAAGTAACCCTGATAGAAGGGCGTCGCATCGGCCCGAGCCAGGGTGTCATGCATCACCACCGTGCTCGTCTGCTCAAGCATGACATAAGGCTCGCCGCGCTGCCGCCGTTGCAGGCAGGCCCGAACCTGCTCGATCTCCTCGCCCTCCTCATCGGCGACCATCGCCAGCGCCCCTTCGAAGTCGTCGCTCCGCTCCAACGCCCGCGCCGCCCCCAACCGGGCTTGCCGAATCAGGGTGGGATCGTCTGTCTGCATCATCGCGATGTGAAAGGCCGCCAGAGCAGAGAGGTGCTGCCCTCCGAGCAACAACGCCTGGCCTCGCGCCAAATGGGCTTGCGCATCACTGGGGAGCAGTGCCAGGAGGTTATCGGCCATAGCGAGGGCCTGCGAGTGTTGCCTTGTGGCAAGCGCCTCCCTGGCCGACCGCAGCAGTTCCTCCCGACGGACAGCCACTGTCTGCTCCAACCTTGCCTGAAGGCTCAGTATGGATTTACGCGACGGGTTGTCGGCAAACGCGGTGCCCAGGATCGCCGCAGCAGTGGCTAACTGCCCACTCTCCAATAGCTCCCGTGCCAGGGCGCGGCGCTCGTAGAAAGGCACTGTAGCCCAGCTTGCAGGGGCCTGCTCGCATACAGAACGCAGACCGGCCAGTGCCTCCGGCGTGAGTCCGCTGGCTCGCCAGCGATAGACTGCCTCAGCCGCTGGGCTGGATTCAGGCCACGGCATCTCATCTCTGCCCAGCCATTGCTGCCGCAGTTTGCTCAACGCCTGGGCGGAAGGATGCCCGGCAGGCAGCAGGCCAAGCGCTTGGTCAAGGTGTTCCACAGCCTGGGTAAAGTCCTCGCGCTCGGCCAACAGCCAGGCGATGCCTGCGCAGGCAGCCACCGCCTCCGGCAGGTCAGCTCCGCCCCAGCGATCGAGCAGGAGTTCCTGTGCTCGCAAGGGTAGCTCGCAGTAGACGCAGGCTGCCTGGGACAGCCGGTTTCCTTTCCCGCAACGTGGGCAGTCCAGGCGAACCGACTCCACTTGCGTAAGGGCCGCGCGCACAGAGTCGAGGGGAATCTCAGCCAGCGGAGCTAGGGACAGTCGCAGCGCCAGGCGGTATGCCTCCAATGCCTGGTCTTGCCGCTCAGCCTGAAGCAGGCTTTCCGCACGGACAACGTGCAGAGCGGCAAGCTCCGGCAGCAGGGCAGAGAGACTCTCCAGCAAGGCATCAGCCTCCCGCCGCTTCCCCGCGCGCAGCAGGCACAACAGCCCATCCAGTACTCCCGCCAGGGACTGACGGCTCACTTTAACGTCAAGCTCAGGGAGCGCGCGCGCTGCCTCCGGGGCCGCCTCGAGCAGCGCCAGCGCGTCCCTGAACTGGCCCTGACGCAACAGGTGATCCAGCAAGTAGCGCACAGCCTCGTTATGGGCAGACGCCCCCGGCGTGCATCGTGCCATCGCCATCCGCAGAAACCGCTCAATTGCTTCCGTTGCCTTCGGGGAGGAAGATTTCTCGTGCGCAGACCACAGCAACAGCAAGCCCGTAGGAGACACCTCTGATGGAGGATCCTCCTCTTCCTCTTCGCCCCCCTGGCGAAGCAGCGCCACCGCTGCTGCCAGCGGCACAGCAGGGTCCCCTGGGCTGAGCGCAATCGCCTGGTCGAAAGACTCCACGGCGTCGGAATAGTAACCTCTCCCCGTAGACCGCCGGCCTGCGGCCAACCTCTCCAGCACTTTCTCCTCCAGGCGCGCCCGCAAGTGCTTGACCTGCTCATAGCCCGGCATGGTCTGGCTCAACGCATACAAATCCTCCGCAGCAGCGGCCAAATCCTCATCGATCTCCAGGCACAACTCCACTTTAAGTAGCCGCGCTTCCACATCCTCTGCGTACAACACCAAGTAATCATCTAGCAGTCCCAGCGCACAGTCGTGATCGCCATCGTCGAAGATCCGCCTGATCTCGGTTAGCAACGCCATCGATTCGGTATCGGTTGTCTGGCCCATAATTCTCTCCTGAGCACAAGACCTCTTAGGACGATACGTGGGCAAGGCTGTGGCACAACCAAGGGCCGAACGGGGGGTTGACTGCCAGCCTGCAACCTGCTGGCAGTCTGCGAAAGGGTCGAAAGGGTATTGGGGAACGAGAGAATAGGATGCGATGGAAAGCGATTAGTTTACCGGAGCAGTACAGAAATCGCCAGAAAAATCCAGCCGGTCCACAGGGTTTTATCGTTCTTGGCCAATGAGATAACCTCGCGACTGGCAAGGCCCAAACTGCCAGAAGATGTAGAGATGTCACTACTTTGGACGAGGACCGCTGTCAGTTAAGCAAGGCCAGCACGCATCCCGTCATGGCCCTGTTTCGGAATTAGCAGCACATCGCCAGTGCTCTGCGCACCTTCGCTGCTCAACGGACCAAGCCCTTGAACTTGTCACCTGCCCTCTCGGAGAACGATAAAGCCCTGAGGCCCCCATGACCTGTTGACAAGGGGCCGCACTTTGTTGTATGCTGTGGATACTTACAAACAGTTAGCAACTATGTTCCCTTCTTGTTCCTGTGGGTCAGGCAGAGCCATCGCCAATGGGAAGAGCAGCCACCGCCAGCCTGCCGCGCAGCCTCAACCGCACGGCCATTCTCAACCTCATCCGCACCGAAAGCCCCATCGCCCGCTCCGAGATCGCCCGGCGGCTTAACATGAGCCTGCCCACCGTGACGCGCGTGGTGGAGAAGTTGATCCAGGAGGACCTGGTCTACTTCCACGGCAGCGAGCACAGCGGGTCCCGCCGCCGTCCCTTACTGGAAATGAGAGGTCGGCCTACGCCATGGTGGGGGGTCCACCTGGGCGGCACCAAGATGTACGGCACCGTCTCCGATCTCAACGGCATCGTGCAGCATGAGGTGTATCAGGCCCCGCCCACGGCCAAGGGGCATCATTTCCTGGCACTGGAGGATGAAGCCGGGTTCATCAACGTGATCGTCAGGCCCCGGGTCTACGAGCGCCTGCAAGAGGTGCTGCGTGGCTCGCCGCCGCTCATCGTGGGGGAAGCAAATTCACCACATAGTGCATGCCAGGGTTCGAATCCCGTCGCTCCCGCCTGAGTACCCTAATACTCCCATCATAGCCCACTGGCACCCTCGGTGAGCTTTGTGCTTTCCAGTCCCACCGTCACGAGGCAATTGGGCACAATGATCTCGCCACCACCCTCGAGTTTAAGAACACCCTATATAGAACCTTTGACTTAAGGTGCGATTCCCCTGCCGGCAGGGGCACCTGCGGCGACGCGGAAGCCCACGTAATACACGCCAGAATGAGGACTGAGATGGGCGCGAAACGTGGTGCGTCCGATGCCGCTACTGAAGCTCGACGAGCCGCCGCGAATCACCCGTGATCGCCCTGACTCCGGCCCCTGCGGATCCACTGCGTCGTCGGAAAAGGTGCTGTAGTAGTCAGGAGCGTAGTAGTCAGCCACCCACTCCCATGGACCGTTCACCATGTCTGAAGCGCCCACCCACGAAGGGCCGCTCAAGAGGGGAGGAGGCGCGGAGGATTGAGAGGGCGTGTTCGGGAGATCGTCTTCACAGACCAAGGCCTCCGCTGCCTGGCATCTCTCCGCGCCCCCTTTCCAGGATGGATAGTCCCAACCTTCAGGCCCTCTGGCGGCATACTCCCACTCTGCCTCACTGGGCAACCGGAAAGGCCGGCCACTGACGCTGGAGAGCCATTCTGCATAGGCAACCGCCTGGTGCCACGTGACGTAGACAACCGGGTCATCTGCATAGTCACGGTTCTGGTAAAAGCGCTGATGCAGAGGCGGCTCACAAGCGTCTGCTTCCACACAGGCCGCGTATTGGGCGTTGGTAACTTCAGTTCGCCCAATCCAGAAGGGATTGATACAGACCTCATGCACGGGTTGCTCGTCCTCTTCCCCATTCGCGCTTCCCATGAGAAAACACCCGCCCGGCACATAAACCAATGCAACATCACCCTCCCACGTCTCGGTTGGCGTCCAGCCGCGATTGCTGTGCCCTGCAGGAAGCCAGGTTGCCGTCGCCGTGAGCCGCATGAGGGGAGGAGGTGCTATGGAAGGGACGGTCGCCATGAGTGGAGCGCTGGTTTCATGGTAACCAGGAGCAGAGTCTGGCCGGGTTGGGCTTGCAGTGGGCCGGGCGCGGCTGGTCTCGCACCCGCTTGCCACAATGGTAACGAGGAGCGCCGTCACCAACATACAGCGCAATCCGGCAGACCGACCCATGAGAAGGCCTCCTCTTCTCAAGGCGGGCAAAGCGGGGACAGGGCACACCCCTTAAGGAACACGGGCGGCATTCCCGGCTGAAAAAGTAAAGCCCCCAGAGATCACTTCGCCCGTGTACGCTCTCTCTGGGGGCGAGAACACATCGCGCTTCAACCCTGCGCCGCCAGGGACGCAGCGAGTCTAGAAGACGCTGTCCGGATCATAGTAGCGGGCAACGTTGTCAATCGTGATCAGCGGGGAAGGCAACACGGTCTCCTGAGGAGCTTCTGCCCCGGCCAGGATCGCCATCAGCCGATGGAAGGCCGCGCGCCCGATCTGGTCGGAGTTGTTCAAGCCTGTCGCAGCATAGTTTGTGCCGTTGAGGATCTGCAGCAGCGCTTCTTTCTGGCCGTCGACGCCTACCAGGAACATCTCCTCGCTACGCCCAGCATCGGCAATGGCAAGCTGCGCGCCCAGGCACATCGAGTCGTTTTCGCAGAAAACCGCATCAATTTGGTCGTACCGAGCCAGCATATCCTCCATCAGCGTGAAGCCACCGTCTTCGCTCCAGCCGCCGAAATCAGGAGCCATCACGACCTCAATATTGGATTGCTCAACCACAGAGAGCATGCCGTTGGTGCGGGCAAGCCCAATCGAGTTATCGGCTGGGCCTCCGCGCAGCACCACCAGGCGGCCTTCGCCACCCAGACGATCAACAATGTACTGGCCGTCCTGAACGCCAATAGTATAGTTGTCGGGGCCTATCCAGCTTGTGAAGTTGCCGCCCGCAAGCAGCCTGTCTACCAGCACAACCGGGACTCCCGCCGCTTCGATGGCATCCAGGGCAGCCGGAGCAGACTCCAAAGGACCACCACTGATGATGATGCCATCCACGCCTTGAGCCAGAACGTCCTCGACGTCAGAGGTCAGCTTGGCGGCATCCCCATCGGCATCGGTGACGATCACCTCGATGTTAGGGTAATAGGCCGCCTCTTCCTCCACCGCCTCAGACATGCCGATGAAGTAGGCGCAACACAGCGTGAAGTTGACCATGCCTATGCGGATCGTGTTGTCTTCCTGAGCGACGGTAACGATAGTCGTTGACGCGGAGGCTCCGAGCGCAACTGCCACGACCAGAAGAACACGCAACAAGATTTTCGTTTTCATCGATCGTTCTCCTTAGTACAAAACTGGCCACAGATGAAATCGTCGGGAATCCATAAACTTCCCTGGGTCACCTCCTTCCCTGGTTTTACCACGCGAGCCGCGCAGAGCGACCCGCTTACTCCTCCTTTCGGCGGGCGAGCACAGCAAACAAGATGATGAGTCCCTTAAGAATCTGCTGGTAGTATGACTGCACGTTGTAAAGATTGAGCAGGTTGTCAATCAACCCCAGGATGAGCACGCCACCCAGAGTCCCCAACGCCCCCCCACCGCCACCACCCAGGATTGCCCCGCCAATGACCGTGGCAGCGATGGCATCCAGCTCGTAGGCCACACCCAGACTGGGCTGTGCGATCCCCAACCGCGCAGCCAGAAGCACGCCAGCCATTCCTGAGAACAGACCGGAGAGCACGTAGGCCAGGATGATGTGGCCTTCCACGTTGATGCCAGCCAGTCTGACGGCCTCCTCATTGCCACCAATGGCGACAATGGCGCGCCCGGCAGGAGTGCGGTTCAGGAAGAGCCATATCACCGGGTAGGCAGCGACCATGATCAGGGTAGCCACCGCTATGGGGCCGATAAAGCCGCCCAGAATCTCCCGAAAAGCCGGGTCAGAGGGAGACTGGGGGGTATCCGAGTAGACGTAGACCAGGCCACGAATGGCCCCCAATGTAGCCAGGGTTACAATGAACGGCGCCAGCTTAAAACGGGCGACCAGAATGCCATTCACGGCGCCGACCAAGGCCCCCACGAGCAGCGCCACTGCGACGGCCAGCGGAAGGGGTAGCTGCTCCTGGAGGCCTGTAGCCATGATCCCGGCCAGGGCAACGATGGACCCCACGGAAAGATCAATGCCGCCCGTCAGGATCACGACCAACATCCCCAGGCTGATCAGGCCATTCGGCACAATCTGCCTCAGCAGATTGCTGATATTGCGTTCGGTGAAAAACACCTCGGAGGTAGAGGCTGCGATGAGGATCAGGACTACGAACGCGATCATGAAACCGTAGTCTGCCCAGCGGTGACGTGACATGTCCCCAAGCCTGCCGGCCCACTCCGGGATAACGGTGCGCAATCGTCTCTTGAGACTATCAACACGGGATGAGGTTTGCATGGTGTCCCTTGGATTCCTGAGCCACATCAGCGGCAAGGACCAGGAGTCCCTCCTCTGTAGCCTCAGCTTTGCTGAACTCACCGGCCAGACGACCTTCTCGCATGACGAGGACCCTATCGCTCATGCCGAGAATCTCCAGCATCTCTGATGAGATGAGCAGGATGCCCACGCCTCTTTCGGCCAGCTCGTGGATGATCTGGTAGATCTCGACCTTGGTCGCCACATCAACACCGCGTGTCGGCTCGTCCAGGATAAGCACGGCAGCCTGGACGAGCAACCACTTGGCAAAGACGACCTTTTGCTGGTTGCCACCACTGAGCTGACGGACCAGCCGGTCCAGTTGAGGCGGCTGGATGTTAAGCTCCCTGATCTTGTCCTGTACCTGTTTACCCTGCTGAGGGCGATTGAGCAGCCCGAAACGGGTCATCCGGCGCAAGGAAGGCAGACTCACGTTGTCGCGTATGGAGCAGCTCATCACAAGCCCGCTGCGCTTCCGGTCCTCGGTCAGGAATGCGATACCCTTCCTCACGGCTTCCTGCGGATTCCTGGGGTAGAACGGCTGACCATGGAGCCGGATTTCCCCGCTTGTGAAAGGGTCAGCGCCGAAGATACAGCGAGCCACTTGGGTGCGTCCACTGCCCACCAGGCCGAAAAGGCCGAGTATCTCCCCGCGTGCGAGGGAAAAGCTGATGTCTTCGAAGGCTCCTTCGCGCCCCAGGTTGGTTACCCTCAGAATCTCCTCACCTGGCCGTGGTTCCCGGTGTGGATATATCTCATCCAGCGTCCGACCGACCATCATTTTGATGAGCTGACCCTGGGTTGTCTCCGCAGGACGGACTGTGCCGACCAGCTCCCCGTCCTTGAGCACGGTGATGCGATCGGCCACCTCAAAGACCTCGTCCAGCCGATGCGTGATGTAGAGAATCAGCGTGGACTGTTCTTTGAGCTTTTTCATAAGCTCGAACAGGTACTTAATCTCTTCCTGAGAGAGCACGGCAGAGGGTTCATCCAGGATCAGGATGCGTGGCCTTCCTGAGACTGCCTTGGCGATCTCCACCACTTGCTGGTGGGGGACGCTGAGCTGCGAAACAGTGGCGCGCACGTTGAGGTCCGGGAACCCCAGGGACGCCAGGATGCCGTGGGCTTCCTGGTGAGCCTGGGGCCAGTCCAGCCACCACTTCCACCGGCCAGTCGGCATCTGGCCCATCAGAATGTTTTCCGTGACAGACAGGTGCGGGACCAGGCTGAACTCCTGATACACGGCATAAATACCGAGGCGGCGAGCATCAATGGGCGTATCGACGGCTACCGGCTCACCGTCGAGCAGGATTTCCCCTGAGTCCCGCTGCACCGCCCCGGCCAGGATTTTGACAAGCGTGGATTTACCGGCGCCATTTTCGCCAACAATGGCGTGTACCTCGCCGCTCTCTGCGGAAAAATCCACATTGCGCAGCGCCTGTGTCACGCGGTAGCTTTTGCTGATCCCTCGCATCTCGAGGAAGCTGACAGATGGCATACAGCTAGTGCTCCACCGCCAGGCCTGACAGGGCGTTGTGCACGATGATCGTCTTCTGATAGGTCATTTCGTTGAGGGTGTCGTGGATGCCTTCCCGCCCATGCCCGCTCATCTTGACGCCACCAAAAGGCATGCTTTCGACCCGGAGCGCCGAAGACCAGTTCACAATGACTCCCCCCGCCTGCAAGCGGTAGGCGATGTCAAAGGCGCGGGAGACATCCTGCGTGAAAACCGCCGCCTGTAACCCGTAGGGGCTTCGGTTGGCCAGCTCGACGGCCTCATCAAGGCTGCGGAAGGCCACGACGGGCGCTACCGGGCCAAAGACCTCCTCGTTCAGGAGGTGGACCCCTGGAGGCACATCGGCGAGAACGGTGGGTTCAATGAAGGCATTGTGCCGACGACCGCCCACCTTCAGCGCAGCCCCGGCGCTCACAGCATCCTGGATGGCGGCCTCCACCTGCTCGGCAGCCTTCAGAGAGATGAGGGGGCCAACTTCTGTGTCTTCGAGGAGCGGATCGCCCACCTTCAGCGCCCTGGTTTTCTGTGTCAGGATATCAGTCAGCTCATTGTAGACGGGCGAATCCACGAATATTCGTTTGACCGCGCAGCAAATCTGCCCGTTCCCCCGTGCCAGGCGTCCCAGCACAATGGCGCTGGCAGCCTTCTCAAGATCGGCATCCGCGCAGACAATCAGCGCATCATTACCGCCCAACTCCAAGTGGACCTGTTTGAGGTGCCGCGCAGCCAGCTCTGAGATCCGCCGCCCGGTAGCCGTGCTGCCCGTCACTGTGATCATGTCGGTGCCTGGACTCGCCGCCAGGAACTCCCCAATAACAGCGCCAGGGCCTGTGATCATCTGATGCGCCGCCCTGGGCAACCCTGCCTCCTCCATTAACGCCGCGATCTTCAGCAGGGTCAGCGGGCATTCGGAAGGGGGCTTGGCGATCACGGCATTGCCAGCAGCCAGGGCAGGGGCCGCCTTGTGAGCGTACAGCTCCACCGGATAGTTGAACGGCACGATGGCCGCCACAACGCCCAGGGGCTGCCGAATGGTCAGGGCAAGGTGGCGTTCCTGGCCGGGTACGGCGTCCATGGGCACAACGCGCCCGAAGATACGCTTGGCCTCTTCACCAAAGCCCCGAAAGATGCGCGCTGTGACCCGAACCTCGTCGCGAGTCTGCTGAATTGGCTTGCCGTTTTCTGTGGCCAGCAGCTCCCCCAGCGAATTCAGATTCGCCTCCAATGCGTCGGCGATACGGAACAAGATGGCCGCGCGTTCGTGGGCAGGAAGCCGGGCCATTGCCCGTTTACCTTGCTGAGCCGCATCCACTGCTTTTTGAGCGTCCTCCAGGGTGCCTTTGGGCACTGTGTCGATGACCTCACCTGTAGCCGGATTGTGGACTTCAAGCTGGCCCCCGTCGGAGGCCTCCATCCACTGGCTATCGATCAGCATTTTCATGGCAATTACTCCTGTCGGCAGGGCGCATCACAATCACCTGGGCTGGGGCAGGGGCCGGGAATACAGCCCCATAGATGCAAGGTCGAAGGTCTGAGTTGTCTCGCGCGGGGTGAGAAGTGAACCGTCACGGAAAATGCCGCCAATGCATCCTCCTCTCCTGGAGTGGGGGGGTGATCCGGGGGCTGTATCTAACCGTGGCGGGGCGTTCAGAAGTCGAAATAGCATATCAACTATTGAAATTGTACTGGACAATATAGGGCTTGTCAACCAGTGCGCCCGATCACGGGCGATAGCTGCCCGCAGAGCAAGCTGCTTTAAGCGCTCAAACCACCTGCCCCTGGCCCGCCGTGGTGCGCACCAGGCGCGGTGGAGGTCTTGCGCCGCAACACTGCCGGCTGACTGAATTGGCTGCGGAGAACAGTCAGTGAGGTGGGGGCCGGCTTGGTGGACGTGCTATGTCCAGGGGGTGCCGCCAAGTCGGCTTGAGAGTTCCCGGGACGCGCGAAGTAAAACGCCCTTGAGTTCCTCAAGCTTCTCTAGCGTGAAGCGGGTGTCCGGGCCAGACATGCTTATCCCCATGCGAACATGTCCGTCATGCTCGAATATGGGGACGGCAATACAACGCATGCTGTCTGAGAACTCGCGGTCGTCAATGGCATAGCCTTGAGCGCGGACCCGATGCATTTCTTGCCTGAACGCCCCAGGATCGGTAATCGTGTTGGATGCCATTTTAGGCAGGCCTGCCGCAATGACCTGCTCAATGAAGCGGATGTCCTGAAAAGCGAGTAGCGCCTTGCCAATGGCCGTGGAATGTAGCGGCGAGCGGTCGCCGATCTGGAAGTCAACCGCCACGAGCTGGGTGCCCTTTACCTTTTGGATCAGCACAGTCTGTTGACCATCCAGCACGCACAGGTGTGTCGTTTCACGGGTTTCGCTCGTGATCTCACTCAGCGTCTCCCAGGTCAGTTTGGAGACCTCGTTATCGGCCAGGAGATTGCGGCTTAAGTGCACGACCTTGTAGCTCAGGCTGTACTGCTTCGACGCCTCGTCGCGCACAACATATCCCGCACTGACCAGCGTGTTCAACATGCGGTAGGTTGTGGTCTTGTCAAGCCCTACTTCGTCGGCAACCTCGGAGAGGCTGATCGGCTGTTGGGCCGCAGCAACCGCTTCCAGCACCCTGAGCGCCTTCAAGGCTGTGGAACTTACTTCCGCTACAGTTGTGGACGCAGTGGCTTTTCTCTGCACGATATTTCAATCTTGCCCCAGATTTTCAAATAATGGAAAGCTTTTACGATTATAGTCATTCCAGGAAGCGTGTCAATGGGAGGGAGGCGAGGCCTCTGACGCTCCCCCCAATCTGCGGGGTGGCAAAAGCTTGGGGATTCGCCGTTCAAAGACCGCTTGCGGGAAGGTCGCGGAGCCTCAGGCCGGGGCGCACTCCGGCAGCGTGTCGACAATACCCGTGATGACCTTCTCCACATCTCCGATGGTCGTCTTTTTGGGGTCTACCTCGCATACTTTCCTGCCGCGCCGCAGAATCACGATCCGGTCTACAACCTGGAACACGTGGTAGATGTTGTGGGTGATGAAAATACAGGAAGCCCCCGCATCGCGCGCGTTTCTTACGAAGCGCAGCACGCCCTGTGTCTCTTCCACGCCAAGGTTGTTTGTTGGCTCGTCCAGAATGATGAGATCGGCATCGAAGAACATGGCGCGAGCGATGGCAATGGCCTGGCGCTCGCCACCGGATAGGGCCGTGATGGGTGTGTCCGGGTCTAACTCCTTGGTGATGCCCACTTCGCGGAGCAGCTTTTGTGTTTCCCTGCTCATGCGATCCTTATCCAGGCGATTCAAAAAGCGCGGCCCGCGTATCGGCTCCCGCCCCAGGAACAGGTTGCGCATGATGGAAAGCTGCGGCACAAGCGCGGAGTCCTGGTAGATGGTCTCAATGCCAAGCTGGATCGCATCCCAGGTGTCGTTGATCTTGACCGGCTGGCCCTTGAAGAAGATCTCCCCGGCGGTGGCCTTGTAAGCGCCCGACAGGATTTTGATGAGCGTCGACTTCCCGGCCCCGTTGTCCCCCACCAGCCCGACGATCTCACGTTCCCGGATGCTGAGCGACACGTTATCCAGGGCCTGAACCCTGCCGAAAGACTTGCTGATGTTCTCCATGCGGACGAGTTCGCTGTTGTCCACGGCTCACTCCCCCGTCCGCATTTGCCGCTCCACAAAGGAGTGGACCGCCATCATGATCAGGATGATCGCGCCGATGAAGATATTGTAAGCAAGGCCGGGCACACCGATCATGATGATGCCGTTGCGCATGGTGCGCAGGATGAGCACGCCGAGGACTGTGCCGATGATCGTCCCCCGGCCACCGGAGAGCATCGTGCCGCCAATGACGACCATCGCGATGACTTCCAGCTCGTAGCCTGTGCCGCTGTTTGGGTTGGCCGCTGAGACGCGGATCGAGCTGGTGACGCCAGCATACGCGGCCATGACCGCCGTCAGGATAAACAGGACGGTCTTCGTGCGCTCCACGCGCACGCCGCGCGCCCGCGCCGAGCTTGGGTTGCCGCCGGAGGCCAGAATCCAGTTGCCGACCCTGGACTGCGTGAGCACGTAATGCAGGATGACCACGAAGAGGATGAACCACAGCAACGATGCGTACAGGCGAAAATCGCCGACGTAGATATCCCCGACAACAACTTGCATCAGGGGCGAATCGGCGGTCCACGTCCGCTGTGGGAAGCCGGCGGTAATGTACAGCGCGCTTCCGCGCACAACCAGCAACATGCCGAGCGTGACCAGGAAGGAAGGAATCTTGAGCCGGTTGACCAGCCAGCCGTTGGCGAAGCCGATCAGGACGGCGACAGCCATCGCAATCAGGAAACCAACTTCCAGGGAGGTGAGGCCAGCGTTGTAAAACGTCCACATCAAGACCGGGGTGAAGCCGAACACCGAGCCTACCGACAGGTCGAATTCGCCGGCTGTCATCAGCATGGTCATGCCGAGGGCGATCATGCCCAGTTCTGGGGTGAAGGCCAGCAGGTTGCTGATGTTGCCTTGCGAGAGAAACCTCGGCTCCAGCAGGGTGAAGACGATGAGTTCCCCCACCAGCAGGATAAACGGCCCAAGCTCAGGTATGGTGATGAGCTTCCCGAAATCCGGTCGGGAGGTAAGCCTTTGCAGGAGCGTGGCAGATCGCATCGAGTCCTTCCATATCATCCTTCGGCCAGGTGAAGAGACAATTGGATATGAGACTGGCGCAGAGCGCCAGTCTCATACCGCTCAACCAATGGTCAGCCACGCCCCGGCTATCGCACAGGCCTGTGACTGAGCGCCCCCAGGGCTACTGACCGGCCTGCATGAGATTAAGGTAGATCTCCGCCCTGTCGGCTTCGTACATTGTACCAACGATGATGTCCGTCGGCGGGATGCCGCTGGCCGCCATCATCGCCTGAGATAGGGCCAGGTAGCTGGTCAACTGCGGGTCCTGCCAGGTCGCCGCGTTGACGTAGCCTTCCAGCACTTCATTGGCAGTATCGATGGAGTTGCCCCAGCCAACGACCGGGATCTCACCAGGGGCAACGCCCACCTGGTCGAACACGCGCTTGATGCTGCCCGTCACCAGGTCGCCCAGGCCGATGATCGCGTCGATGCGGTCACGGTTGGCGGTCAGGTAGTCTGACATGCGGGTGATGACTTCGGCCTGATCCAGGGTGGAGTCGGTGATCTCGTACTCGACGCCGAGGGGGTCGAACACGCTGGCTACGCCCTCGGTCTCAAGCACCTGGTAGGTGGCGCCGGGGACTTCCACCGGCATCCACACGAAATCGCCGGACTCGACAAAGCCGTTGTCCACCAGATACTGGGCCCAGTTGCGGCCAATCACCACGTTGTCGCCGCCGACGTAGGCGTCACGCCCGCTGGCCTCGTCTTCCGTATTCATGAGGATGACCGGGATGCCAGCGGCATGCGCCTCAGCGATGACCTCGGTCAGGCTGCCCGGATCGGGCGTGCTACTCACGATACCGGTCGCGCCAGCAGCGATGGCCGCGCGGAAGGCCTCCTGGTGCGAGGGAACGTCGCCGCTGTGGAACGAGGTACGAACCTCATGGCCAGTATCCTCGGCCCACTGCTCTGCCCCACCCAGGAAGAATATCCAGACCGGGTCCGCCGGATCACCGTGCGAGATCCAGTAGAAAAGCTTTGTGTCGCCCTGTGCGCCGACAGGGAGCGAAACGGACAAAACCAGAGTTAACGCTATCAGAAGCACAGCGAGTCTCTTATACACGGGTTCTCCTCCCTCATTTAGATCATAAACAAAAGGCAAAATTGACGCGATACACAGGTATCTGTGTCTCGAATGTGAAATTACACGTTACTCCTTTCTCATCAATAGCCGCTTATGTTAACGTATTGTTTGCACGGGGACAAGCATCCCGCTTATTCTTACCACAGCACAAACAGAGGCGAGACCTGACCCCGTTTCCACCCCGGAATCCAACAAGCTTGGCTTCTAATCGAAGGATAGGCCAGTGGCTTGCCGTTGTCAAGACAGGTGACGACTCTCCCCGTTTTAGCGGGGAGCTTCTCAGGCTACGCCCGGACAGGTCCACGGCGCTTCCGGCAAACCAGACTGCACCCTGAGGCCGATTACCCGCCGGGCGGCTCCACCGGCGTGAAAGCCAGGACGGCTGCCGGGTTCTCGACCAGCAGGTCGTGCACGGCTTTATCGCTCACCCCCCCTGCCTTCATCTGCTGCGCGAACTGCTGGGGGATGTAGGCAAAGCCAGCGCCGCCCAACCCGTAGCTATGCCAGTAGGAGCGGCGGGCCAGGTCGCCGGAGAGCAGGATTTGCCCGCCGTGGCCTTCCGCCATCAGGCGCTTGATGAATTCGACGCGCAGGGCATCAGGGTAGTACTTCGCCTTGCTCACCTGGTCGAAGCCGATGTATACCCCCGTGCGCGCCAGTGCCAGCACGAAATCCCATTCCAGCCTGCGATCCACGTGGCCGATAATCACCCGGTCGGGGGGGACGCCCTCGCCCGTGAGCAGGGCCACCTGCTCCAGCGCCATCGTGCCAGCCTCGGTGTGTGTGGAGATCGGCGCGCCCGTCGCCCGGTGCGCCTGCGCCGCCGCGCGGAAGAGCTTCTCCGCCAGCGGCGAGATCGTGTTGAGCGTGGAAGCGGCTTTGATCACGCCCGCACGGCAGGCTGTGCCATCCATCCCGCTTCTCACTTCGCTGATGAAGCGTTGGGCCAGTTCGTCGACAGTAGAGTCCTTTAAGAACGGGGCGGAGAACTTCTCCTTGTTGTAACCGGTGGCGGCGATAATGTGTACACCGCTGGCGCGGGCGATACGCTCCAGGGCGGCAGCGTCCCGGTTATAGTCGGGCGTCGTCATCTCCACCAGCGCGCGGCCACCTGCCGCCCGGAAGCGTTCCAGTTCCCGGATCGCGGCGGCTTCGCTATCGAGGCGCAGGTCGTCCGTGGCAAACTCAGCAGGCGGCCAGCCGTAGAGATGTTCGTGCGGCAGGCACAGGCCAAGCTCCGCCGGGGAGATGTCTCCTAAAATCGTGCGCACGATCTTCATCGGTGTTTCGCCTTTTCCAGGAAGGCTCTGACCGCCCCGGCGGTCGGCGCACCGAGCGCGCTCTGCCCCCCTTGCACGACCAGGGCGGCGGTGGCGTTGGCAAAGGCTGCCGCTTCTGTCAGGGACTGCCCCTCATGCAGGGCATAGAGGAAACCGGCGTTGAAGGAATCTCCAGCGCCAATGGTCACGCTGGCCTGGATGGGGAACCCTTCCACGTGGAAGGCCTGCCCGGCAGCGCGGACGAAAGCGCCAGCCCGGCCCAGCTTGGCCACGACGCACCGAGCGCCCGCCGCCCGCATACGCGCCGTGCTGGCTTCAACAGCCTCAGCGCCGGTGGCGACAGTCAGCTCGTAGGCGTTAGCGAACAGGTAATCGACCAGCGGCAGCAGGGGAGCCAGCTCATCAAGGGTGAGCGGCGCGCCGATGGCCGGGCCAATGTCCAACGCCGTCCTCAGACGATGCTCCCTGGCCGTGCGCAGCGTCGCAGCGAAGCCCTCCCCCCGGAAGCCGGGCAACAGGCGATAGCCGGTGATCAAAAGAGTATGGGCCTGATTCCAGATGTCACCTGGCAGGTCGGCCTCGTTGAAGGTGGGGAAGAGGCCGGGATAGTAGAATGAAATCCGGTTGAGCCTGTCGTCCAACACGGTGGTCGTGGTGGCCGTGCTGCCCTCACGGCGCAGGAACCCGCGCAGGTCAACCCCCCTGTCCGCCAGCCAGCCGGTCACCGTGTCCCCGATCACGTTAGTTCCGGTGGCGCTGCACAAGGCAACGGGCGCGCCCAGCGTGCGGAGGACATAGGCGCTGTTGGCTCCGTTGCCGCCCAGGGTCATGGTCAGCGGACGCCGGCAGAAAGCCAGGCTGCTGCTGGTGAACTCGTCACCGTCGAAGCGTGGCATGTTCTCCACGCCGGAGATGAACAGATCGGCGGTGGTCGTGCCTATCACGACGAACATCAGAGGATGGCTCCGATCTGGCGCAGGCGGTCCTGCAAGGCAGGTATGGGCACTTCGCGGGGCAACAGGCCCTGGCGGGCGGCCAGGGTCGCGGCGACGGCGGCGGCCTGCCCCATGCCCATACACTGGCCCATACTGCGCACGGAGGCATGCGCGTCGTGGTCGGCGGAGAGGCAGCGCCCGGCGACGAGCAATCCCTCCACGTTCTGCGGCAGCAGGCAACGGTACGGGATGTCGTAGGTCTCGCCTTCCGGCAGGAACTCCCATTTCGTGTCGGCTCCGGCGTGGTGCTCCTCGATGGGCGCGCCACACTTGGCAATCACATCCTCGAACTTGCGCCCGCTGGTCACGTCAGCACGGGTAAGCCGGTAGTCCCCGAAAATGCGGCGGCTTTCGCGCACGCCGATCTGGGTGCTGAAGTTGGCGAGGACGGCGCGCTCGTAGCCGGGCACTTTGTCCACCAGAAAGCGGGCGTACTCTTCCGCTTGGCGGCGGCCTTCGATCTCCGCCTGGGTGAGCTGCTGGGGATCGGTGGCATCGATGTTGGCGACGCGCGTCATGTTGGTCGCCATGACGCCCTCCAGCGGGGTGATGTGGACGCTGCCTTCGCGGCGGGGCAGCGCGTATCCCTCCTCAATGGCCTCCGCCATCAGGCCGTGCAGTTGCGCTTTGCTGACGGCCCTGGCGCGCGCCATGTCCACGTTCAGCAGGCGGAAGGTGGTGGTCAGGGACTGCACCGGCCCGTCTTTGGCGCTCTCGTAGGGCACGCCCGCCGAGGCGGCGACATCGGCGTCGCCGGAAGCGTCGATCACCACTTTCGCCCTCAGCCGCACAAAGCCCCCCTTGTTGACTGCCACCACGCCGCAGACCCGGCTGCCCTCCAGCAGCGCATCGATGACAAAGGTGTGATAGAGGATGCGCACCCCGGCAGCGGTCGCCAGTTGCTCCCAGACCAGCTTGAGCGTCTCCGGGTCGTAGGTGATGCCCTGGCCCGCGCCGTAAGTATTGGGGCGAAGCAGCGCCTTCTTGCGCTTCATCAGCGCCTCGACGACGAGGTCGGGCACGCCGCCGATCACCTTACGCGGCTCTTGGCCGGGGGTATAGAAGCCGTAGAACGTATCGAGCACCTGGGTGCTGATGCCGCCCATGAAGCCGTAGCGCTCGACCAGCGCGACAGAAGCGCCCAGCCGCGCCGCCGTGATGGCGGCAGTCGCCCCGGCGGAGCCGCTGCCGACGACCAGCACGTCGGTCTCCCAAAGGTCCTGGATGGTGGCGGTGTAGGTGTTCATGGACCATCTGCTCCTGTGCCAGCGTCAGCGAAGCTCGGCGGCTGCCCGCGCCAGTCGCTCGAAGGTCGCGGGGGTGATCTCAACCTCGAAGATCTGCCCGATGATGGTGGACCACCCGACCAGAAAGTAGTACCAGCCGTCCTCCACGGTGAGGTTGCGCTGCGCGGCCTGCGCCCTGGCCTGGCAAAGAAAATCCAGCTCGCCCCGATAATTCAGCTCCCAGGCGATCCCGTCCTGGGGAAAGACACCGTCGTCGGTGATGGGGGAGCCGGGCGTGTCCTTGCCCATGCCGGTGGCGTTGATGACCATGGAGCCGGGCGGCAGCGCCGCCATCAGCCTGTCATTGGCACGGGGGTCGCTGTTTTCCACGAACTCAAACGCGATTCCGGAGCCAAACAGCTTCCCGGCGATGAGCTGTTGCAGGCTTTCCAGCCGGGGACGGCTCCGGTTGACAAACACGACACGGGCGGGCCGGTCGTCGGCGGGCAGGGCTTGGGTCAGGTGGACGGCGATGGCCACCGCAGAGCCGCCCGCGCCCAGGCAAAGAATGTGTGCCCTGGTGCGCCGCCAGTAACCCTTCGGGACGAACTGCGCCATGGCCTGGCCCGACGCGCTGGGGTCCGTGGCGTGCCCGACCAGGCGACCGTTGCGCTTGTAGATCGCGGACACCTCCCCGGTGAGCCGGGCCTCAGGGGTCAGATCGTCCAGCAGGTCCCGCGCGGCGTTGAGCGTGTTGATCTTGTGGGTGGTGATGATCGCCCCCAGTGACAGCGGATCGTGCCTGATCTGGTAGACCGCCTTCCGGTAGACCGCTGGCGGCCCGTTGATCGGCAGGTCCACGCCGATAAGCTGCGCATTGCCCAGGCCGAGAATCTCCGCCCAGCGGGGGAACATCCGCCTGCTCAGCGATTCACCGGTCGTCACGCCCAGGAAATAGGCTGTGGGAACCCGGCGGGTGACGACTTCAAAGGCTGCCGCGTCGCTCATAGTCGCTAATCACAGCCATATACGCGCTTGAGCCGCCGCCGGTACTCGTCGTAGGACTGATCGAAACGCCGGCTCGACTCTTCCTCCCCGATGAAATAACTGCTGGTCAGCACCAGCGGCGGATGGCCCATCGCCGTCAGTTTCTGGGCGATGGCGCATTTGAGGGCGTTGGTAACGGCGGCTGCGCCGATGGTGGAGCCGGGGCCAACCGGGTCGCGCAACCCTTCGATGGTGACCATGGCGTCACCGGCGGGGGTTCCGTTGTCGATGGTCACATCGGCAACGTCGGGCAGCTTCTTCCCGGAGCTGTGCCGGGGGGCCTGCTTGCTGCTGTGATCCCTGGAAACCACCGCGATGACGGGCAGCGCGCGCTTTTTGGCCTCCAGCGCCATTTCCACCACCACCTCGTTCACGCCGCTGTTGGAGAAGATCAGGAAGCTGTCGGGGTGGTCGATGACGAAGTTGCGCAGGATGACGGGGGCGAACCCCTCCAGATGCTCCAGGAACATGGCCTGTCGCTGGCCGTTTGCCCCCACAACCTGGTTGTGGTAGGTCAGCGACAGCTCAACGATGGGATGGAAGCCGGGGAAGCTCCCGTGGCGCGGGTACATCTCCTCCACGAATACGCGCGAGTGGCCGGTGGCGAACATGTGCACCAGCCCCTCGTTGGCGATTGTGTGTGCGCAGATATCGGCTGCGCGCTCGATGTTCTCCATTTCGTTCTCGCGGATGCGCCGGAGAATGGCCTCGGCGGCGTCCAGATAGGCAAGTGAGGCTTTCATAACTGTAAATCCTACCCTGGCAGGTCGCTGTAAATTCAGTGGCTGATGTGCAGTGGGTACGTGCCGTACCGGTGGGCGCTCTCGAACAGGGTCACGACGTTCTCTGGCGGCACGTCTGCCTGGAGGTGGTTGGCCGGTGCCAGCACGTAACCGCCGCCCGGCGCAAGCTGCTCAATGCGGCGCTTCACCTCCGCGACAACGTCCTCCCGGCTGCCCGGCATGGCATGCGCGATGTCGATGCCGCCCAGGAAGGCAAGCCGGTCCCCATAGCGGGCTTTGATGGCGGGCAGGTCCATGGCCGGGACGGGTTCCAGCGGATGCAACACGTCAATGCCCAGATCGATGAAGTCCGGAAGGAGTTTCTCGATCATGCCATCGCTGTGCAGCATGATCTTCAAATCCGGGTTGTGCGTCCTGACAACGGCGATCAGTTGCTGGAGCCTGGGTTTGATGAATGTGCGGAACATGGCGGGGGAGATCAGCAGGTTTTCGTTGGATGCATAATCGTCACCGGGCAGCTCGATCAGGTCGATGCAGCCATCGGTGGCTTCGAGGTATCCTTTGAGCAACCCGGCGATGGTCTCTGTGATCCGGTCAAGCAGGTGGCAGGCGAAATCCTCGTTGAGGGCCAGGTCGGTCATAAACTCGGCGGTGCCGCGCAGGTCACAGGCCGTCTGAAAGATGCCATGAGAGGTCACCATCCTCGCCGCAACAAAGTAGTCAGCGCCTTCACGCAGGGCCTGCGCGCGCGCCCGCACACCGGCGGTCCAGCGCGGATCGCGGGTATCTGGCCAGTTGACGATGCGGTCGATGTCGTCGATGCTATTCGCTTCCGCCAGGATGCCGGTGCCTGTATAGTAGTAGGGCACTGCGCGCTTCCAGACCTGGCCGTACCCATCCAACAGCGTATCCGGATCATTTGTCTGCTGGCTGGGGCTGCCGGGGGAGTCAGCGGGCCACACGTAGCGCATATCCACGCCCAACGCTGACAGCACCCGGTCATCCATGTACGAGATGCTGTGGCCTTGGCGGAACGGCTCCACCGGGCCACCCAATCCGAGATGCTCCAGCAGCCGAAAATAAAGCCCATCCACGATGCCGTAAGGTCCCCCGCCCAGCGCAACCGGGACGCGATCAGCTTCCTGGTGATTGAGGGCGGTTATGACCCGCTCGCGGGATGTCATCTCGGCCATGCCCTGATCCCCTGTGCCTGAGACTCGGCAGCCCCCATCAAGCCTGTGCAACGACCAGCAGCAGATACCGGCCACCCGTTTGCGTGTTTGAGGGGGGAGGTGGGCTTAGTGTACTTGATCCACGCCGGGTTGTCGAGGTATGCCGCCTACCCCCGGCTGGTGGTGTACAATCTGTTCAGCGCCCCCACCCGCCTGCCCGCCTGACGGGAGGGATTGCGCCACACCGAGGGGAGGAGAAGGCCATGAGCCACCAGATCGCCATGTTGGGGACCGGACTGATAGGCAGGTCTTACACGAAGGCGCTGCACAGCCAGCGCAGCCGTGACCGCGTAACGGTAGCGTACTCAAGGACGCCGGAGCACGCCAGACAGTTCGCCGCAGCGTGGGGCATTCCCCACTGGACCACAGCCCTGGCGGAAGCCATTCAGGGGCCAGAGGCAGACCTGATCGTGATCGCGCTTCCGAACGACCTGCACGAGGAGGCGGTGCGCCTGGCAGCAGAGGCGGGCAAAGCCGTGTTGTGCACCAAGCCACTGGGCCGCAATGCGGCAGAGGCCAGGCGCATGCTGGAAGCAGTGGAACGGGCCGGAGTCTTTCACGGCTATCTGGAGGATCTGGCCTACACGCCGAAGACCCTCAGGGCGGTCAGGTCCGTGCAGCAGGGGGCCGTTGGCAGGGTCCTCTGGGCGCGCTCCCGTGGCACGCACGGCGGCCCGCATAGCGACTGGTTTTGGGACAGAGAGCGGGCCGGCGGTGGCGTGATCATCGACATGGGCTGCCACTGCATCGAGGTCAGCCGCAACTTCATCGGGAAAGAGGCGAAACCCCTGGAGGTGATGTGCTGGGCAGCTACGCAGGTACATCCCATCGAAGCGGAGGACCATGCTGTTGGGTTGGTCCGTTACGCAAACGGCGCAATAGGCCAGTTTGAGGTGAGCTGGGCCTTCCGGGGAGGCATGGACCTGCGCGATGAGGTTGTGGGCACCCAGGGCACAATCTGGCTCAATCACTGGCTGCGCACCGGGTTCGAGCTGTTCACCGCCGTCGGGGAGGGCGGCTATGTGGCCGAAAAGGCCGAGGCGGACACCGGGTGGCTGTTCCCGGTGGGGGATGAGGATGTTGCGCTGGGGCATCTCCACATGTTCGCGGACATGCTCAACGCCTATGAGGCTGGCACAACGCCTGGGGAGACTTTCTATGATGGCTACGTCGTGAACGCCATCATGGATGCGGCCTATCGCTCGGCTGCCTCAAAGCGCTGGGAGCCGGTTACGCTGGAAGACTGGCGCGGTGACCAGGAATCTGATGCCGGTGTGCAGATGACCGACTACGACGCGCAACACTTCCTGATCAAGCAGGAAACGATGCCGGATGGCAGGCTCAGGCTCATCCTGAAAGACAAGGCCAGCGGCAAAGTGGTGCAGAAGATCGTCAGTTCGTGACGCCGCAGACAGTCGGGGCGAACCCAAATCATGCGCAAATTCCCGGTATAATGGCGCGTATAGGCGGCACACACCACGCGCCAGATGTCGGCTGGGTATGATGGTGCGAAGGATATTTTCTCTGATCATAATCCTATGTGTCTTGCCTGGGGCGTCTGTGATCGCCCAGGATGCCCCTGCCAACCGTGTATTCGGTGTGGTAGAAGCCTATTACCGCCCTCAGGAGGCAGCCATGTTGGGGGTGGGGTGGGAGCGCATCATTTTTCCCTGGAATCTGTTCCAGCCCAACGGCCCGGATGACTTCAACACCAGCGCGGTTCCTCAAGCCTACCTGGATGCGGCCCAGGCTGCTGGACGCGAGGTGGTCGGCCTCATCAAGGGAACGCCGCCCTGGGCATCTGAGAGTGGCGCGCTGGCGGCAGTTCCCAACGGCCTCTGGCTGCCCCATGATGACCCGGACAACGTCTTCGGGGCCTTCGTCCGGATGCTGGTTGAGTATTACAGCCCACGCGGCATCCACCACTGGATTATCTGGAACGAGCCGGATATTCGCCCCGGCGAGGGGGACGTCGAATTTGATGGCGAGGTGCAAGACTACTTCGCGCTGCTCAGGACCGCTTACCTTGCAGCTCGATCGGTGGATCCAACGGTGCACATCCAGGTTGCAGGCATGGCCTGGTGGTACGATGTCAATCGTTTTCGCGAGCCTTATTTGTTACGTTTGCTCCGCGTTATCGCTGCCGATCCCGCCGCTCACCAGAACAACTGGTACTTCGACGGAATCTCGCTCCACATTTACTTCACCACCTCCGATGTCTGGTCGATTATCATGGCGAACCGGCGATTTCTGCTTCGCTTCGGCTTGCAGGACAAGGCTATCTGGCTGAGCGAGTTCAACGCCAGCCCGCGCCGGGACCCGTTGGCGCGCATTGAGGCCCGTTTCACGGTGTCCTTGGAACAACAGGCCGACTTTATCGTCCAGGCCAGCGCCCTGGCCCTGGCCGCCGGGGTGGAGCGGCTGGCCGTCTATCGCCTGTACGACAACGACTTCACGCCGGGGCTGAGCGAACCCTGGGGGCTGGTGCGGGCAGACGGCTCGCTTCGCCCTGCGTTCCACGCCTATCATCAGGTCATCCAGCGCTTCAGCGGCGTGCAGCACGTGCGGCGGTACCATGTGGAAGCAGGCGGCACAGCGGTCACACTGTCCTTCCCGGAGCACACTCTGTATGTCATGTGGAGCGACGCATTCAATGCGGGGGAGTTCTTGATTAATGTCGGGGGGTCGGACAGCGCAGTAACGGTCTACGACGCGGTGGGGTCGCTTCTCCCTTCCCGAATGGTCGCACAGTGGGGCACGCAACTGGCGGTGATCGAAGCGCCGGCTGCCGAGCCAATTGACCTTGCCACGCCGGTGGTATCCGGAGGAGTGCGCCTGGTGGAGCTGCCAGGACAACCCCGGACGATGTGGTTCCGCGCGCACGACGGGCAAGTGACGCAGCTTAATTAGTGGGCCGTTTCTGAGCATTGCGGCCATGCTTCTCAGCTATTGTGCTATGATCCCTTTGAAGCCCCCTTGTGGTTATGGTCCCTGCTATCCTTGCCAGTTAACTCCGCAGACTTCACCTGTTTCTCTCGAATCTCACTGACAACTTGCTCGCTGACCCTTGTCTGACACCCTGCAGGGCATAGCCGGACGGGACATGAATCTCGTAGCTCAACCGCCGGTGAAGCTGATGCACAGCAGCACGGCGGGCGCACCGGCGACCATCGCCTGGCGGGCGCTCATATAGGGGAGGGCCTCGTTGCTCAGGTCAAGGCCCTCGGTGAGCTGAGCCAGCACCTCGCGGGCACGCGGCCCGGCCAAGTCGATAGCGGCGCGCAGGTCAGTGGCGTCGGTCACATGAACGTCGAAGGGCCAGCCACTTTGCAGCCACCACCCGATCCACCCATGGACGGTCGCCGCGCCGCCGGAGGTAGTGGTCATGTAGGCGGCCAGCATTACGCCGGGCAGGCCGTTGCCTGCGAAGACAGGGGGATGTCGTACGCCCCCGCCGCGACGACGAGGGACTTCGCCCGCAGTTTTACCAGGCGATTCCCCTGTAACGCGCCGATCCAGTTGTGATTGTAGTGGCCAAAGGCGGCGGTGTGGGTCATCACGGCAATGTCGGGGTGGGCGCGAACCTGCCCGGCCAAATCCGCCGCGTAATCATAAGCGGGCAGGCTCTCGACCTCGTGCGCGGCGTAGCGCAAATGCCCGCCCAGGTCGTCGTGCCGCTCCAGCAGCAGGCACGCGCGCACCGGCTTCGGCTGCTGCGAGCGCCGCGCGCATCCCCCGGGGCCCCCGCCGATCACGGCGATATCGGCGTACCGGTAGACCTTGTCGAAGATTTCCGGCCCGGCAGCAGGTTTTACACGGCCCAGGCCCGCCACGCGCCGCGCGGCACGCGCTCACAAAGCGATCACAGCGCCCTGCGCCGCATGAAGGTCTTGTAGTAGAAGCCTGCTGGGAGAAAACGATCCGCCAGCCCGGTCAGGCTCATCACATCGCGGTCGCCATGGACCAACGCCGCCACATCGCGCGCGATGCGGCTGAGTTCTGTCGCATGGCCAGCCACCAGCGTGGCGCTCAGATCAAGCAGGCAGCGAGACGCCGTATGTTGTACGTCAAAGGGAACATCACGGAGACTCAGGCTGTGAATAAAGTCCAATACGGAGGAAGCCATGTCCGCACCGGCAACACCGACCCACCCCTTAAGGCTTCAAGCATTATACATGGGCAATCTTCACCCCGCCAAACGACGGGGGGAGCAAGGTTGCTCTGAGCGATCCTGTTACCAGACGATGCTGCCTGAGCCAGGCGTTTGACAAGAAATCGGCAGTTGACGGCTGTCTATATGGTGGGCACAGGGAGAAAAAGAGGGCGTACAGGCTCTTGCCCCGGCCCCAGAATGTTGACAATACAATACAATACGTATTACAATGAAAATGTATTGTATTGTCTTATCCCTGGCTACCCGACACCCCGCCGCCCTCACCAACAGGCCACCAAGGGAACCTCCAAACCTGTCACCAGGCAATGAGCGCCAGGAGTTGGTCGAGCGTGTCCATTGACCGCAACAGCCCCGAACCACTCTACCTACAGCTCTATCACATCCTGCGAAGCCAGATCGAGTCAGGCGAGCTGAGGCCAGGTGAGGCCATTCCCCCGGAGAAGCGGTTGACCGAACAGTTTGGCCTCAGCCGCGTGACCGCCCGCAAAGCCCTGGAACTGCTGGCGGAGGAGGGCCTGATCGTGCGTCGGCCAGGCAAAGGCACTTTTGTTTCGCCGACCAGGCTTCAGGAGAATCAGACCTCCCTCTACGGTTTTGCCGAGCTGATGCGGTCAAAATACCCTGACCACACGATGGAAGTCCTTGGCTTTGAGGTGCTTCCTGCAGGCGACGAGCTACGGCCCATCCTGGCCCTGGCCCCAGAAGAACGGGTGGTGCGCATCAAGCGTCGCCACATGCTGGACAAGCGCCCTCTCGCCTATGCCGTGATCCACCTGCCATACGACCTGGGCAGCCTGCTAACAACCCAGGAGGTCGCTACAACTCCCATCTACGCGCTCATCACCCAAAAGGGCAACGTGGTCATCAAGCGGGCCGTCCAGACTGTGGTGGCCATCGCCGCCAATCAGGAGGTCGCAGACCTGCTCAACGTGGCCGCCGGCTCGCCCGTCCTGCTGGTCAAGCGCATAACGTATTCTGCCCAGGAGCGCCCCCTGGAATACATCCAGCTTTACTACCCAGGCGGGCGGCATGAGCTGGTCATGGAACTGCACCGCGATTCACTCCGCATGTACGCGGAAGCAGACATAACGGCGGCAACGCCACTGCTCCCCGCGTCAGAGACCTGATGTCAGCGGCATAGCCATGCTGGGAACCATTGACTGCCACACGCATATCGGGTTACGAGCCTTCCTGGCGGAACCGATAGCGCCGGAGAAGTTCAAACGCCCTGCCTTTCAGGACCCGCTGGAGAACACCGCCGAGCACCTGATCGCGCGAATGGACGCCAACGGCGTCGAAAAGGCGGTCGTTTTCGGCTATCCACTCAAAGAGATCGACCGGGTCCGCGCCAACGCCTATGTGCTGGCAGCGCACCGGCGCTACCCGGACCGCATCATCCCCTTCATGCTGGTCGGGGACGACACGGAATACTGGCTGGAGCGCGGCGCTTGTGGCTTCAAGCAGCAGGACATCCTCTACGAGCCAGAACGGTTCGACCTCAAGCGCGCCTATCGCATTATGGCAGCAACAGGCGTGCCCATGTTGATCCACTTTCGCGCCGGGCCGGGCTACAGCGTGCCGGCCCAGGTCATCGCCATTCTGGAAGATGCGCCGGAACTTAAGCTGATCATCGCCCATATGGGACGCCACACACCCAACACCGGCGAGCGCGTCGAAGAGGCACTATGCGCACTGCAAACTGTTCCCAACGTGCTGTTTGAGACCTCCACCGTGCGCGATCCGGCGGTCATCGCCCACGCCGTGGAGATCGTCGGGCCACAACGAATCGTGTTTGGCTCGGACTATCCCTTCAACTCCCACCTAAACAAAGACCCTCTGGCCGAGGAGATCGCAGTTATTGAGCGAGCCGGCCTCCCGGGCCGGGTGAAACAGGCCATACTGCGGGAGAACATCCTCCATTTCTTGGACCTGCACATACCTGGGCCTGCACGAGAAAGAGACATGACATGAAGGGTATTCGCCTGTCCGAGATCACCTGGCAAGAGGTCCCCGATGCCATATGGCAATGCCCGGTCGCGCTGCTGCCCATTGGCGGCGGCACCAAGGAGCATGGCCCCCACCTGCCGCTGGGGACAGACCTGATGGTGGTGGAAGCGCTGGCAGAGCGCGTCGTAGAGGCCGCGCCGGTGCTGCTGCTGCCCGCGCTGGCTTATGCCTACTACCCCGCCTTTGTGGACTGGCCGGGCAGCGTATCCATCGCCGCCCGGCATTTCGTCGCTTTCGTGGCGGATATCATCCGGTCGCTGCACCGCCACGGGATGCACAGGTTCCTGATCCTGGACGGCGGGGTCTCCACCCATCCCCCACTTGACGCGCTATCCCGCGACCTGCACGAGGCGCTGGGGGTGCTGGTCGCGGTGACCAACATACGCGGCCTGGGTTACGAAGCGCACCAGCGCATGGCCGAGCAGGAGGCGGGCGGCCACGCGGACGAGATCGAAACATCGCGCATGCTCGCCATCCGGCCCGACCTGGTGAAAATAAAACGGGCGGTCAAGGAGTTTGCGCCAGACACGCCGGGGACGCTGGGGCCAACCGGGATCAAGAAGGTCCACCTTGGCGGCAAGCTGCGGGGCGTCTCTGGCGTCAACGGCGATCCCACGCTGGCCACCCGGCAGAAGGGGGAGCAAAGCCTGACGGCAATGGCCCAGGACATCCTCACCTTTGTCGAGGGCTTTATCAACACGCCCCTGCCCTGATGTGGGGGGAACATCCCAAGGAGAACGCATGATGAGAGGCATCCGTCTGGCCGAGATCACGTGGGAAGAAGCCGTGGAGGCCGTCAGGCAGTGCCCGGTGGCCATGCTGCCCATTGGCGGCGGCACCAAAGAACACGGCCCCCACCTCCCGCTCGGCACCGATCAGATGGTGGTGGAAGCGCTGGCAGAGCGCGTCGTAGAGGCCGCGCCGGTGCTGTTGCTTCCCACGCTGGCCTACGCCTACTACCCCGCCTTCGTGGACTGGCCAGGCAGCGTATCGATCACGGCCCGGCACTTTACCGATTTCGTCGCCGATATCGTCCGCTCACTCCACCGCCACGGCACCCGTAAGTTCCTCATCCTGGATGGCGGGGTCTCTACCCACCCGCCGCTCAAGACTCTCTCCTCCGACCTGCACCAGGAGCTGGGCATCTGGGTGGCCGTGACCGACATCCTGGGGCTTGGCGCGGAGGTGCGGGCCGAGCTGGAGGAGCAGGAGCGGGGCGGCCACGCCGACGAGATAGAGACTTCCTGCATGCTGGTCATCCGGCCCGATCTGGTCCGCATGGATAGAGCGCCGAAGGAGTGGCGGCAGGGCATCCCCGGCGCGTTTGGACCAACGGGGGTCAAAAAGGTCCACGTCGGCGGCAAGATGCGCACACCTCACGGCATCAACGGCGACGCCACGCTGGCTACTGTGGAAAAAGGGGAGCGGGTCCTCGCTGCAATGGCCCAGGACATCATCACCTTCGTCGAGCACTTCATCGATCTGCCGCTGCCGGAGGAAGGGTAGCCATGGGCCGGGAAAGCGTGGAAGACCTGGTGGCCCTGGCCACCCGCTACGACGCCGACTTCAGCCCCAACGGGCCGCCCATCGTCATCACCCACGCGGAGGGCGCGACCCTCGTTGACGCAGAGGGGCATCGCTCCATCGACATGAGCGACATCATCGCCAACGTCGGCCACTGCCACCCCCGCCACGTCGCCGCCCTGCAAGAGGCCGCCGGGCAGATGATCACGGGCAAGAGCGGCCTTACGAACCCGGCCCGGGCCAGGCTGGTGCAGAAGCTGGCGGAGATCACCCCCCCAAACCTGGACAAGGTGTATCTGGTCTCCGGCGGCGGAGAGGCCATTGACTGGGCGGTGCGCATCGCGCGGCGGGCCACCGGGCGGCACGAGGTGCTCGCCTTCTGGGGCGGCATCTACGGGCGGACCTACGCCGCGATGAGCCTCAACGGGTTGCTGCGGCGCAGGCGGCAGTTTGGGCCTGTCATGCCGGGCGTGATCCACGCGCCCTATCCCTACTGTTACCGCTGCCCTTTTGGCAAGGAGCCGGAAACATGCGACTTCTTCTGCATCGACTTCCTGGATGAGATTCTGGCCCACGAAAGCACGGAAGACCTGGCGGCGGTTGTCGTGGAACCGTACCTGGGGGTGGGCGGGATCGTCTTCCCGCCAGAAGGCTACCTGACCCGCTTGCAGGCCTGGGCCGCCGCCCACGACGCGGTCTTCATCCTGGACGAGATACAGTCCTCCTTTGGCCGGACGGGAAAGCTGTTCGCGCTGGAATGGGAGGCGCTGCGGCCCAACATCCTGTGCGTGGGCAAGGGCCTGGGCGGTGGCATCGCCATCGCCGCCCTGGTGGCCGAATCCCGCCTGCTCGACGCCGTCCGCCCCGGCGAGCTGAGCGGAGGCAACGGTGGCAACCCCTTCGCCTGCGCCTCTGCCCTGGCTGTGATCGACATCATGGAAAGCGAGCAGTTGGCCGATCACGCAGCCGAGATCGGCGCGTATCTGCTGGAGCGATTCCGGCGCTGGCAACAGCGATTCGATGTGATCGGCGACGTGCGCGGCCAGGGGTTGTGCCTGGCCCTCGAATTCGTGCGAGATCGCGCGACCAAAGAACCGTACCCTGAGATCGTGCAGCGGATCAGCGAGGCCAGTTACCCGCGTGGCGTCTACATCGGTGGGCGCAGCCACATCCTCGACTTCCGCCCGCCGCTCGTCATCACCCAGGAGCAGGCTGCATACGCTGCCGACGTGATCGAGGACATCCTGCGCCAGGAATTGGATTGAAGTGCGCGAGGCTGCCCGGTATGCACTGAACCTGAGGAGGCCGCCTATGACATGAACCAGACCGAGAAAGCAAACCCCTGCTTCCTGCCATTCGCCTGTTTTAGAGGGAGGGACCCTGACCATGAGATTAACAAGAGGGCTATCACTGCTGCTTTTACTGGCGCTGATCTTCGGCGCGCTGGGCACGGCATCCCAGGCCCAGGAACCCGTCACGCTGCGCTTCCCGATCACCAGCGACCCGGCCAGTTTGGAGCCGGGGCTGGTCAAGGAATTGTGGTCCGGCCTGCTGGCGCTCAACCTGCACGCCGGGCTGTTCACCTACGACGCCGAAACCAACGTCGTGCCCTATCTGGTGGAAACCTACGAAGTCTCGGACGATGGGACAGTCTACACCTTTCACCTGCACCAGGACGCCGTGTGGCACAACGGGCGTCCCATTGTGGCGGAGGACTTCAAAATAGGCTGGGAGCGCTACCTGGACCCTGAGATCGGCGCGCAGTCTGCCGGCGAGCCGTTCTTCGACATTGTGGGGGCAGAAGCGCTGTGGAATGGGGAAGCTGAGGAGCTGGAAGGCGTCGTTCCCCTGGACGATCACACGCTGCAAGTGACCCTGACCGGGCCTTCGCTCACCTTCCTGCAAAATCTGGCAGTGCCGGTGATGTGGGTGGTTCCTCAGGAAGCCGTGGTGCCCGGCTCGCCGGAATGGGTCGGAGATCCGGTAGGTGCGGGGCCGTTCCGCTTCGTCGAATGGACACCCAACGTGCACATCGTGCTGGAAGCGTTCGACGACTTCTTCCTGGGTCGCCCGGCAGTGGACCGCATCGAGTTCGTGGTCGTGCCGGACGCCTCGACAGCGCTGGCGCAGTATGAGGGCGGCGAGCTGGACATCGTGCCTGTGCCCCCCAGCGACCTGGAGCGGGTCTCCAACGACCCGGTGCTGAGCGAGCAACTGGCCTACTTCACCCGCGCCCAGCTCCGCTACGCCGGGATGGTCCAGAGCATGTTCGAGCCATTCCAGGACGTTCGGGTGCGCCAGGCCTTCAACTACGCGATTGACCGCGAGGTCATCGTCCACAACATCCTCAACGACTCCTGGACGGTGGCGACCGGCCTCGTGCCGCCCAACATCCCGGAGTACAACCCCGACCTGCAAGGCTATCCTTATGACCCGGCCCGCGCCCAGGAACTGATGGCCGAAGCGGGCTACCCCAACGGCGAGGGCTTCCCGGCGCTTGAGTTCGCCACCCTGGAAACCACAGTCGCCGAGGCCATCGCCGCCATGCTCAGCACCAACCTGGGCATTACCATCGAGATCGTGCAGCCAGAGCGCGGTGACATGATCAGCGGGCTGTGGGACCACAACCGCTGGCAGTTCTTCCTCTTCGGCTGGACGGCTGACTCGCCCTCCGCCTCGGTATGGACCTATGAGCTGCTCTACTGCGGGCTGGACAGCAACTTCTCCACCTACTGCAACCCTGAGGTAGACGCGCTGATCGACCAGGCGCAGGCAGCGACCGACCGCGAGGAGGCCATTGCCTACTGGCAGCAGGCAGAGGCGCTGGCGATGGAAGACGCGGCGCTGATCCCGCTGGGCTACGCACGCTACATCTACCTGGTCAACCCCAGGGTCTCCGGCTTTGTGGCCAACCTGCTCGGCCCCATGGGCTTTGAGAATGTGACCATCGAGCAGTAGTGTTGTAATCTTCCAGACGCGCCAAGGGACCGGGGATGCGGGTCCACACAACGGCCCGGCTGCTGCTCCCCGGCCCTCTTGGCGGTAAAACGTGGATCGGGTGGGGGTACGGAGGGATGCCGTGACGCGCTTTCTTCTCCAACGCCTGTTGTTCATGCTGTTCAGCCTGTTTGGAGCCACCTTCCTGGCTTTTACCGCCTCCCGGCTGGCCCCCGGCGACCCGGTGCGGCTGATGCTCGGCGAGCAAAACGTCTCGCAGGAGGTCATCGCAGCCTGGGAAGCGCGCTACGGCCTGGACAAGCCCATCCCCGTCCAGTACTTCTACTATGTGCGCAACGCATTCGAGGGCGACCTGGGCACTTCCTACCATTACATCGGCAGGCCGGTGACCGAGATCATCGGCCCGGCGATCCTGGTCACGCTGAAGTGGGAGACCGCAGCCCTGGTTGGCGCTGTGATCATCGCCGTGATCCTGGGCACGATCTCCGCGCTGCACCAGAACACCTGGCTTGACACGGCCACCATGACGGTGGCCCTGGTTGGAATCTCGTTGCCCGACTTCGCGCTGGCAACCTTTTTGATCGTCGGGTTCGCGTTACGGCTGGACTGGCTGCCTGTTGCGGGGGCGGAGACCCCTGCGCATTTCATCCTGCCTGCGATCACCTTAGCGACACGGCCCTGCGCCCTGCTTTCCCGCATGGTGCGCGCCTCCATGCTGGACGTGATCAACCAGGACTACATGACCACCGCCCGCGCCAAAGGGCTTCAGGAGCGCGTCGTCATCATCCGGCACGGGCTGCGCAATGCACTGCTGCCCGTCCTCACCGTGGTGGGCATCCTGATCGGGCGCATCCTGAGCGGCTCCTTCATCGTGGAGACGATCTTCAACATCCCCGGCATCGGGCGCGTGGGGGTCACCGCCGTGTTACAGCGCGACTATCCGATCATCCTGGGGGCGACCCTCACGCTGGCGACGGCCTTCCTGGTGACGACGTTTTTGATCGACCTGCTTTATGGCGTGCTGGATCCGCGCATTCGACACGCCGAACAGTGAGGAAGGGCAATGTCCACCAAAGCCGTCAACCACACTTTACAGGCTGTGCACAGGCCCACCAACCTGTGGTTGGATGCCCTCAAGCGCATGGTCCGCAACCGCGCTGCGGTGGCCGCCGCGTTGTTCCTGCTGCTGCTGACGCTCGTCGCCGTGTTTGCAGAGGTCATCGCCCCTTACGACCCCATGACGCCGGATTTCGCCCGCATCCGCCAGCCCCCCACCCCTGAGCACATCCTCGGCACGGACGAGGTGGGGCGCGACATCCTCAGCCGCATCATTTACGGCGCGCGCATCTCGCTGTACGTCGGGGTGGTGGTGCAGACGGCCTCGACGGTCATCGGCATCACCCTGGGGCTGATCGCCGGGTATTACGGCGGCCTGGTCGATATCCTCATCATGCGGGCCGTGGACATCATGTACGCCTTCCCCAACTTCCTGTTCGCCGTCTTCATGGTGTCCCTGCTCACGCCGGATACCAACAGCGTGATCCTCACCCTGACCCTGGTTGGGTGGCCCTTTTCCGCGCGTCTGGTCCGTGGGCAGGTGCTTTCGGTCAAGAAGCAGGAGTATGTGCTGGCCGCCAGAGCGCTCGGCCTGCGAGACTGGCACATCATCGTGCGGCACGTCTTCCCCAACACGCTGACGCCGCTCATCATCCAGTACACCCTGGGCATTGCCACGGTGATCATGGCCGAAGCGGGCCTCAGCTTCCTGGGCATCGGCATCCGCCCACCGACGCCGACCTGGGGTGGGATGATCACCAAAGGGCGCGAGTTCTTCCGCAGCACCCCGCACCTGGCCATCTACCCCAGCATCGTGCTGGGACTGACTATGCTGGCCTTCAACTTCCTGGGCGACGGCCTGCGCGACGCGCTCGATCCCCGCATGAAGCGCTAAGCCGGTTGCCCCCAGGGGGGCCACCAGCCGCCGAACTTCGGTCAAGCAACCCTTCGACAGTCGTGATGGCGGCCACCCGACGCCAGATACGGTTCAGTACGGTTGCTGCCGTTTGCTGCTGCTGCCGCACATTTTTTTCGGCAGCAAATCCAGCCTCCCGATTGTTGGCCCTTGGGGCGCGAGGACACTCGATTGGCTGTGTGATGCGTGGGGAACACAAGCCACCTTTCAGGCACGACGTCTTTTGGTCAGTGTACCACAGCCCGAGCGCCAGCGGGTGTAAATATGTCTGCAACTGGCCCAGGCCCTGAGCATTCTTGTTCAGGCGAGGCCTGGTGGCTAAAGGCCCGCGCGGGGCGGCGTCTCCGTACTGCGAGTCGTATGTCCCCCCCTTACGCGCCCCGCTTATCGACGCGAAAGGGCCAGCCCTACGTTTCGGAGCCAGCGCTACCACAGTACAATCCTGGTGATTTACCGAGCTATGCGCGACAGGTTGAGGGCAGCACGGCGATGAATTCAAGAGAACGTGTGTTGGCGGCTTTTGACCACCGGGAGCCGGACCAGGTTCCGGCGTGGCTGGGCATGTCCCCGGCCTTCAAGCAGAAGGCCAAGCAGCACCTCCATTTGGCGGATGATGAGAGCCTGGCCGTTTTCATTGGGGACGACTTCCGCCGGGTCGTGGCGCCGTATGCAGGGCCGGATTATGCCAGCCCTCATATCGGTCTGCCGCCCGGCGCGACCTTTCGTTCCGTATTTGGCATCCTGCGGCATGGCTACGAGGGCGGGCAGCCTATGAATCACCCGTTGGGCCAGGCGACCACTGTCGCCGAAATCGAGGCGTATGCGTGGCCCGATCCGATGTGGGTGGACGTGTCGCGCGTTCGGGCTGAGGCGGAACAATACGGCGGGCAATACGCGATCCTGGGCGGCGAGTGGGCGCCCTTCTGGCACGACGCCATCGACCTGCTGGGCATGGAAAACCTGCTCTACAAGATGTTCGATGCGCCGGACCTGGTCGATGCCGTGCTGACCCACACAGTGGATTACTACGTGGCGGTCAACGAGCGCATCCTGGAGGAAGCCGCCGACCGGATCGACATCCTGTTCATCGGCAACGATTTCGGCTCCCAAATCGGCCCGCTGATCGGGGAGGGGCTATTCCGGCGCTTTCTGCTGCCGCCCCTCAAGCGCCTGATCGATCTCGGTCACGCCTACGGCTTGAAGGTGCTGCTTCATTGCTGCGGGGGCTTCGAGCCGCTGATCCCAGCGATGATCGAGGCGGGGCTGGATGGCTTGCAGGGCTTACAGCCCAACTGTCGGGGCATGGACCCGGCCACGCTGAAGGCGCGTTACGGGGCTGACCTGCTGATGATGGGGAGCATCAACAGCCAACTGCTGATCGAAGGCACGCCCGCAACGGTGCGCGCCGAAACCCGGCGGATCCTCGAGATCATGAAGCCAGGCGGGGGGTACGTCGCCTCGCCCAGCCACGACTACATCCTCTATGAAACGCCCGTGGAAAACATCCTGGCGCTCTATGAGACCGTCCGCGACTATGGTGGATATTGAGCGTCACGCTGGCCTGAGTCAGTAAAGGCACTTTCGCGCTTCGTCGGCGAAGGCTTCCAGCAGCCTGACGTCGGCATCAAAGAAGTGATCCGACGGCGCAAGAATATAGCCGCCGCCGGGACCGGCCTCCTCGAAACAGCGGCGCACCTCGGCGCGAGTCTCCTCCGGCGTACAGCCGATCAGATAATGGGCCTGGTCAAAGCCGCCGATCATGCACACTTTGTCGCCGATGCGCCGCCTGGCCTCGGCCAGGTCCACATCTGCGCCCATGGCGGGCGGGGTGAAGGTCTCCATGGCGTCCGTGCCGGTGGCGACGATCTGCTCCAGGATGGGCATCATGCCGCCGCAGGTGTGGTAGACGACCTTCTGCCCGACCTCGTGCAGCACGGCGATGGTTTCGGCATCGTAGGGCGCGACGAATTCCTCGAAGATGCGGGGCGAGATGACCGTGGTGGAGGCCGCGCCGCCGCCGTGCTCGATGATGGCGTACTGCGCGCCCTGCATGGAGCGGGCGTGGACCTTCTTGCGCTCGTTCAGCAGCCGCAGCAGCGTGTGCACCCAGGCGGGGTCATCGAAGGTTTCCAGGATGAGGCGCTCCGTGCCGACCAGACACACGGCATCCTGCCAGGCACCGGCCTGCCCGTAGACATCAAAGCCGCAGAGGTTGCCGCGCACGATGCCGCGCTCGCCGAATGAGGCCACGGCCTGATTGACCGCCTCGACATCACAGTGGGGCGCGGGCAGGTAAGGGCCGATGATGTCTATATCGCTTTTCTCTTTGATGAGGTGCTCCGTTACCCAGGTGGTGTGCTCGTTGCTCTGGGTCGCCATCGTCAGCGTGCCCCTGGGGGTTGTGATGTGCCAGCGCTGGGTTGGATATTGTTGGCCGGGCACGTCCTCCACGGCAACGCACCACTCGTCGGTCTGGAAGATCTTGGTGCCGTCGGTGCTGAGATGCCCCTCCCAGTACTGGCCCTGGGCGCTGTCCACTTTGTAGGGCGAGGTCCACAGGATGGCATCCAGCCCGAAGTAATCAAAGAATTCCTCGTTGGTGATGCCGTTCATGTACGTATTGAGGAAATAGGGCATGATGTGGTGCGTGGTCACCGGCACCCGGTCGGGTATCCCTCGATTGATGGCGGTCAGGAGGCGTTGTTTGGAGGTCATCGTCATGGCCGAGGCTCCCGGTTTTTGGCCGTTTAGCGTGGGCGGTAAAAGCGCTATGATTGTACCGGACCTGGGTAAGGGCAGCGAATACGGCGAGGGGACATGGGCGAGAAAGAATTGGCGTTGAGGCCGGAAGAGTGGGAGCGTATCCGAGCGCGTTACCGCGCCTGGTGGCGGCGGGAGGGGCTGGTGCTGCATGTGCTGGCTCCCCGCGAGACCGCCGCCGACCACACCAATCCGCAGGCCCCCTTCTACTATCTGATGGGCGGGCTGGACACCACCCTTTCCTTTGAGGACGACGAAGCGCTACGAGACGCCTGGCTCAACCCCCAGCGTCGCGCCCGGCAGGCCGAGCGGTTCCTGGCAGGTATGTACTTCGGCGGCGAGGCGTTTCCTTTCTTTGACTCAAACATGGGGCCGGGTAACCTGGCGACGTTTCTCGGCTCGGAGCCGTCGTTTGCCGTCGATACCGTGTGGTACCACCCCTGTATCACGGACCCGGACAACCATCCCCCCCTACAGCTTGACCTCGATAACCCGTGGTTCCTGCGGCAGAGGGCCATCCTGGAAGCGGGCATGGAAGTGAGCGGGGGGCGGTATCCGGTGAGCATGCCGGACCTGGTCGAGAACCTGGACATCCTGGCCTCGCTGCGCGACCCACAACGGCTGATGGTGGATATGATCGAGCGCCCGGAGTTCGTCAAGGCGCGCCTGGCGGAAATCAACCGGGCATATTTCGAGGTCTTCGACCGCTTCTACGAGATCATTGCGCCGCCGTGGGGCGGCAACGTGTTTTCCGCCTTCTGCATCTGGGGGCCGGGCAAGACGGCCAAGGTGCAATGCGATGCTGGCGTGATGATCTCGCCGCAGATGTTCGCCGAATTCGTCGTGCCGGCGTTGACCGAGCAATGCGAATGGCTGGACTACTCCCTGTTTCACCTTGACGGCACGCAGGCCATCCGCCACCTGGATCAGTTGCTGGCCATCGAGGCGCTGGATGCCATCGAATGGACGCCGCAGGTCAGCGCGCCGCAGGGGGGCGACCCGGCCTGGTTCGGCCTGTATCGGCGCATCCTGGCGGCGGGCAAGAGCGTCCAGGCGATCAACGTGCGCCCTGGGGAAGTGATCCCGCTGCTGGAGGCCATCGGCGACCGTGGCGTCTTCGTCATGGTCAACGCCGAGAGCGAGGCCGAGGCGCGGGCGCTGGTGGAGGCAGTTGAAGCCCACCGCTAAGGCCTAATACTCGCTCAGCGCCATACGCACCTGCATCTTGACCGGCGTGTTTTCCAGCAGCCAAGCTTCGGTCCGCGCCTTGATCTCCTCCGGGGTTTCGTCGTAGCCGTAGGTCTGCAACAGCACGGGCGTCCACTTCTGCCCCCAGCGGATGTGGAAGTTCTCGTCGCTCCAGTCGTAGCTCACCGCCGCGGCGGAGACCTCGTCGCCGATGCGCTCCCAATGCTCCCGGTTGGTGACCTTTTCCGGCATGCCGTTCGGCTCGATCACGGTGGTGAGCAGCGCGTACTGGTCCACGGCGGGGAGGGTCATCATGACGTTGTAGATCTGGACGACCTGGGGCACGTCGGAGACCTGCAACCCCAATTCCTGGATGCGGAGCTGCCCAAGCTGGCTGTGGCGGATCTCATCCCATTGGTGGCGGGCCACATTATGCTGAAACTCCCAGGGCATCTCCGGCGTCATCCACAAGATGGAGGCCAGGGTCTCGGCGGCGGTCATCTCGTTGAGATAGTGCTTAAAGCGCCACAGGCGGTGGGCCTCCGGCTCGGTCTCTCGATCTGGCTCGATGTCGGTGGCAGGGTCGAAGATCGGCCAGTCCGGCATGCGCTGGCACTCCTTCCAGGGGAGGAGCAGCGGATGATCCGGCGGGCGGGCGGGGGGATCCTGGGGCGCGGCGGCGCCGGTGACGCCGCCATCCGCCGCCAGCAGGCCGGCGATGTAGTCGCGCCAGGCCTCCCAACCGGGGTAGCGCCCGGCGACTTCCGGGAAAAATGCCCTTGCCCAGGCCACCTGTCTCTGGACAGGATCAAGGATGCGCTCCTGGATGAGCTTGACCGTCGGGTTGTCAAACGCCTCCCACGTGATCCCCATATGGGCGTTATAGGCTTGCAGCAGGGCCGCCTTGACGACCAGATAGACAGTGGCGATGACCTCGGCGGTGTTTTGGGCGTGGTCCAGCTCTTTGGCCAGGGCGTGAAGCCCGTCGCTGAGGCCGCGCTCCGGATGATGGGCGCGCAACTCGCGCAGCCGCCCGCGCAGGGCGTCGGCGGCGTCGGCGCTTTCCCAGATGTGCAGGCCGATCCTGTTCTTGGCCTCCCACTCTGGAACCCCGGCCAGCCAGCCAGCCAGCGTGCGCATGCAGGCGCGCTCCAGGAAGGCATAACGCTTGAGGTAGGTGACGTTCTGCTCGATGGTGATGCGGTCTTGTGGTACGCTCATACCCTCTTCCCTCCATGCTCTGTGCACGGCCCATGTTGGTATAGACAAATCCCTCGCAGCGATCTCTATTTTAGCTTAAACGGGTCGGTTAAATCAATTATACGCCAAAAAATCGTCCAATTCACGCAAATTGAAGGGTTCAGTTCGTTGACGGCGGACCCAAATTCGTGGCATAATTAATTTGTATATACAATTTTCTGCCACTTTACTTATATGTCTACACGTATGGGACTGCCTGCATGCCCCACCAGGTCATCGAGATCAACGTTTCGGTTGAGGAACTCGCGGCGCGGGAAGAGCGGGTGACGAAGGCGAAGCGCTTTGAAGAGCCGGATCGCGTCCCGGTGATCCCGGCCATCGCGCACCGCCTGCTGGTTCCGCAGGTGGGGGTGCGCTTTCGCGATTATTATGGCGACCCGGAAACGATGCTGCGCACGCAGATTCTGGCCCAGAAGTGGCTGATGGAGAACGTGCGCACGGACGCCTACAGCATCACCGGCGCGTGGGTCGGGGCCTGGACCGACTTCCAGAACACGTTTGAGGCGGGGAGCCTGGGCTGCGAGGTCGTCTTCCCGGAGGATGACATCCCCTGGGTGGGGCCGGGGTGGGTCAGGACCGAGGAAGACCTGGCGCGCCTGGAGGCGATGGACTTCGTGCACAGCGGGATCAACGCCCGCCAGATCGAATACCGCCGCAAAATGATGGAAGTTGCCGAGAAGTACCCGGTGCGCTTCCTGGGGGGCGAGGTCTTCTACCCCGGCGCGAACCCGGCCCTGACGCACACCTCCGACGGGCCGTTTGGCGTGGCCGGCGACGTGATGGGGCAGACCGAGCTGTTCCTGGCCTGCCACGAGCGCCCGGACTTCGTGCGGGAGCTGCTGCGCGTCATCACCGACAAGCTGATCGCCTACCTGGATTTCTGCTGGGAAGAGGAACAGCTCGAAGCGCGAGACTTTGCCTGGACCGACGACCTGGCCGTGAACCTCTCCGCCGATATGTTCCGCGACCTGGTTTTGCCGGAGGAGCAACGCCTGCGCTTCCACTTCGACGGCTGGCTCTCGCTGCATATGTGCGGCAAAACCGACCATTTGCTGGAGATCTTCCGCGACGATTTGCAGATTCATGAATTGCAGGGGTTTGGCTGGCAGGTGGACCTGGACACCATCGCCGAGGTGATGGGCGGCAGGGTGGTCCTGCTGGGCAACATCAACCCGATGCTCATCCACACCGGCACGCCGGAGCAGGTGCGCGAGGCGACGCGCATCGCCATTGAGAAGCTGGCCCCCCACAGGGGATATATCGTGCAGGACGGCAACAACATCCCACCCGGCTCGCCGCTGGAGAACATCAACGCCATGGCCGAAGCCGCCGAAATGTATGGGCGGTATCACGGATGACCTGGGGGGAGTGATTCGGAACCCGTCACCAGCCGTCCAGACAGTGATCTACGAAGGGAAAGTGCCACCGTGGGCAGGCGTATCCACGCCACCGTCGTACCGCATACGCACTGGGACCGCGCCTGGTATGTCACGTTTCAGGAGTATCGCGTCCGCCTGGTGCGCCTCATTGACCGGCTGATCGACCTGCTGGAGAACAACCCGGATTACCGCTTCTTCATGCTGGACGGCCAGACTTCGCTGCTGGAGGACTACTTAGAGGCGCGCCCACAGCGCGCGGCTGACTTGCAGGCCCTGGCGCGGGCGGGGCGCATCAGCGTGGGTCCCTGGTATGTGCTGCCCGATGAATTCCTGGTCAGCCCGGAGGCGATCATCCGCAACCTGATGGTGGGGCATCGCATGGGCCAGGACTACGGCGGGGTGATGAAGATCGGCTACGTGCCCGACGGCTTCGGGCATATCGCCCAGTTGCCGCAAATCTTCCGGGGCTTTGAGATCGACTCGGCGTTCTTCTGGCGTGGCGTGGGGGCTGAGGCCGACGAGACCGGCAGCGAGTTCCAGTGGGCCGCCAAAGACGGCTCAACGGTGCTGGCCATCTGGATGCCGTGGGGCTACCACAACCTGTCCAACGTCGGCTACCCCATCCGCTGGGGTGACACCTCGCAGATGGCTTTCGATTGGGAGCTGGCGATAGCGCAAATTCGCACGGCGCTGGATAGGCTTGAACCCATGGCCAACACCGACGCCCGCCTGCTGATGAACGGCATTGACCACGCCGAAGCCGAGCCGTGCATCCCAGAGCTGGTCGCCCGCGCCAACGAAACCTTCCCCGATGTGGCGTTTCACCTGGGCACGCTGGCCGATCATCTGGAGCAGGTGCGCACACAGGAGGACAAGCTGCCGGTGTTCAGCGGCGAATTCCGCTGGGGGCGCTACGCGGAGATCTTGCAGGGGGTCTACTCCACGCGCATCTACCTCAAGCAGCGCAACCACCGGGTGGAGACGCTGCTCGAACGCTACACCGAGCCGCTGACCGCCTTCGCCTGGCTGTCCGGCGCTGCTCCGCCCACCGGGACGCAGGATTTGGTCTGGACGGCCTGGCGCTGGCTGCTCAAGAACCATCCCCACGACGACATCTACGGCACCGGCATTGACCAGATTCACGATGAGATGTTGTTCCGCTTTGATCAGGCGGAGCAGATCGGCGAGGTGCTGGCGCGAGACAGCCTGCGCCTCATCGCCCGCCAGGCTGACTTCACGGCGCAGCCGGGCACGCCGGTCCTGGTCTATAACCCGCTGGGGTGGCCGCGATCCGAGGTGGCGGTCGGCGAGATTCACTTTGACTTTGACGACCCGGCTGCCGAAAACTTCATCCTGGTCAACGGGCAGGGAGGGCGCATCCCGTGCCAGGTCCTGCACAGCGAAGAAAAAGTGTGGCTGGAGACGCTCAAGCCGAATCGCAAGCGGGTGGTGACGGTCGCCTTCCCGGTTGACGTGCCCCCCTGCGGCTATACGACTGTTTACGCGCAGCCCGGCGGACCGCCAGGGCACGTTGACGACGGCAGGCTGGCCGTCCACGAGCGCGGCGCGGAGAACCGTTATCTGGCCTTCACCATTGCGCAGGACGGCAGCCTGACCGTCACCGACAAGCTCACGGGGGCGACCTACGCCGGGCTGCACCGGTTCTACGACGTGGATGATGCGGGCGATGAGTACAGCCATTGCCCGTGCGCACACACCGAAACCTTCAGCACGGCAGGGACGGCAGCGGAGATCGAGCGAGTGAGCGACGGCCCGGTTTTTGCTCAGTTCCGGGTTGCGCAGTCCATGTGCTTACCGGCGGGGCTGACCGCAGATCGCCAGCGCCGCGACAGCCAGCGGGTGACGCTGCAGATCGTCTCCACGCTCACGCTGTACCGCGACCAGCCGGGCCTGTATATCCAGACGCGCATCAACAACACGGCGAAAGATCACAAGCTCACCGTGACCTTTCCCACCGACCTGAAGCCCGCCCAGGTGCACGTGGACGCGGCCTTTCAGGTCAGCGCACGCGACATCGAGCTGCCGTCCTCAGAGGGCTGGCTGGAAGACCCGACGCCGCTCATGCACCAGCGGGCCTTCACCGATCTCAGCGACGGCGGGCGGGGGCTGGCCGTGCTCAATCGCGGCCTGCCGTCGGTGGAAGTCGAGCGCGCCGATGGCGGCACGCGCATCGCGCTGACCCTGCTGCGGAGCGTCGGCTGGCTGTCGCGGGACGATCTGAGCAACCGGCGGATCGCCGCCGGGCCGATCCTGCCCACCCCCGGCGCGCAGTGCCTGGGGGAACACGTCTTCGAGTACGCCATCCTGCCCCACGCGGGGGACTGGCGCGAGGTCTGCCGGACGGCGCACAACTACATCGCGCCGCTGCGCCTGGCCCGCGCCGACACGCATGAGGGCATGGAGCTGCGCGAGATGCCGTTCATCGGCGTCGATCTGGACTGGTACAACCAGGTGGTCAAGCGCATCCCCTGGCCCCGCGAGGGGGTCAATCCCGATACGCTGAGCTTCCTGGCCCTGGAGCCGAGCATCCTGATCCTCAGCGCCGTGCGCCGGAGCGCAGACGGCGAGGGGCTGGTGGTGCGCTTTTACAACCCCGCTGAGGAGGCCGCCACCGCGACCCTGTCAAGCTGGCGTCCGCTGGAGACGGCCTACCATCTCAACCTGAATGAGGAGCGCCAGGAGAGGCTGGCGCTCGCCGACGAGCACACGCTGATCGTTTCCGTTCGCGGCGGCCAGATCATGACCTGCGAATTGCGCCCAAGCCATCACAGAGCCAGAATTGAGGAGGTGTGTATCGGCGAGAAGCGATGAAGCGTCACCCATAAAGAAAGCAAATCCAGTTATGCAGGAGGAGAAAAATGCCTATCTCTCGCCGTGATTTTCTCAAAGCGTCCGGCACAGCCGCTGCTGCTATGGCTGCGCCCAAGTTCAGCGGCCCCTGGGTGATCAACCGGCGGCAGATGAACACCGTTGTGCTCAAGATTCAGGCGTTCGCCCATGACGCGATTCGGGCCGTGCTGCCCGAATTCGAGGAAGCCACTGGCCTGACCGTGCAGTTGGAGTCAGGCGTTTCCTCAGGTGTGGAGCACCTGACCGAGGTGACCACGGCGTATGCCGCCGGGGATAGCCCCTGGGATGTGGTCAGCGACTCGGACGAGAGCGGGCCGGTGCTGGCGCGCGCAGGCTGGCTGGAGCCGCTGAACGACGTGATCCCGCAGGAGACGTGGGACGACTTCCCGCAAGGGATGCGGGACGCCTTTCCGCTGTGGCACGGCCTGCCAGATGGCACGATGTACCGCGTGCCACACGAGTTTGCCGTGGGTTACTTCTTCTACCGCCGGGACCTGATCGGCGACCCGCCCACGACCTGGGAGGAAATGGTCGAGCGGGGGATGGAGCTGACCGACGCAGAGAACGGCATCTGGGCCACGGTGGATGGCATCACGCGCGGTGCGTTGATGTACGTCTACCTGGCCTACCTGACCAGCCAGACGCACGGCCAGATCTTTGAAATGGACGACGGCACCGCGATGGCGGCCCGTCTGCTCTACGACATGATTCACACGTATCGCATCTTCCCCGAAGACGGCATCAACATGAACTACGACCAGCAGAACGAGCTGTACATGGACGACCGGGTCATGTTCATGCGCCAGTGGCCGTTCTTCCAGAGCGTGGCCGAGGGCAACACCGAATGGTTCGACCCGGACAAGGTCGCCATCGGATTGCCGCCTGCCGGGCCTGCTGGCGGGGGAAGCTGGTGGGGCGGCTGGGGCTTCACCGTGCCCAGGCTCGCGCCCAATATGGACGGGGCAAAGGAGCTGATCCGCTTCCTGACCTCGAACGAGATCGCGCCTCGTCTGGCCCAGGGGCAAAGCTGGTTCGTCATGCCGCGCCAGTCCATCCTGGACGCGATGGCCGGCACCGGCAACGCCATCGTGGACGCCATGGGCATGTACGCCGAGGCGGGGGTGATCAAGCCGCGTCCCTTCCATCCGCGTGTGGCGGAGGCACAGATCGCCGTCGAAGACGCGATTTCTCTGTACATCACCAAGCAGGCCACCCTTCAGGAAGCGCTGGAGACCGGTCGGGAATTACTCGCCGGTCTGGGCGAGTAGCGCATCCTTTTTTTAAGGTACTCTCCCCTCTCCTGGTACTCGCTTACCAGGAGAGGGGACCTGTATTGCCCTGAAAGAAAGAGCGTAGCATGGCAACAGTCAACGGCGTGCAGGCAAAACCGCTGGTCAGGCAACCCCGGCTCTCGCTGAATCAGCGGCGCTACCTGGCGGCTGCGATCCTGCTGGCCCCGGTGATTCTGCTGCGCCTGTTCACCAGCCTGTACCCCTTCATCCAGACGATTCTGCTGAGCTTTGAGGAATACAACCCGGCCTTCCCCCCCCGCGAATATGTCGGGTTGGGGAATTTCGAGAAGCTGGGGGGGGACATTGTGTTCCGAAGCAGTATCGAGTTCACGCTGATCTTCGTCTTTGGCTCCACGATCTTCCAGATCATCTTCGGCATTATGGTGGCTTCCCTGCTCAACGCCAAGTTCCGCCTGCGCAATCTGGCGCGCACGATCAACCTGATCCCTTGGGCGATTCCCATGGTCGTGGCGGCGGTGGGCTGGCGCTGGCTGTTCGATGGCAACTACGGCATGATCCCGGACCTGTTAGGCCGCATCGGCATCACGGTGAACTGGCTCACCGACCCCGCCGCTGCGCGGGTGGCCATTCTGATCGTGAGCGTCTGGAAAAGCACGCCGTTCGTGGCCGTCTCCATCCTGGCCGGGCTGCAGGGCGTGCCGGAAGAACTCTACGAGGCGGCGCGTGTGGACGGGGCAAACGCCTGGCAATCCTTCTGGAACATCACCATTCCGCTGATCATGCCGCTGACGGTCACGATTGCCATGTTCATGCTGGTGTGGCAACTGGCCGTGTTTGATCTGCCCTACGCCATGACTTCCGGAGGACCCGGCTTTGCCACAAGCGTGCTGGCCTACCTGGTGCAGCAGCAGGTCGCCACGCTGAACTATGGCTATGCGTCGGCGATCAGCGTGGTGATGTTCTTCGTGGTCGGGATCATTGGCGGGCTTGGGCTGATCGTGTTTCGGCGCGTGCAGGTATCGCTGTAGAAAGGGCCACCGCGATGTACAAGTTGCTCCGCAGACATGGGACAACGATCCTCACCTATGTGGGCTTCCTCATTTTTGCCGTCATCGTGCTGTTCCCGTTTTACTTCATCGTGGTGTCTTCCTTCACGCCGCGCTACGAGCTTTTCCAGATACCGCCGCGCTACTTCCCGGAAAATCCCACCCTGGAAAACTACCCGAACCTGATCGAAGCCATCCCCTTCTGGCAGTTCTACGCCAATTCCCTGATCTTCGCCGTCGGCAGCACGGTGGTTTCGGTGCTGGTGAGCGCGATGGCAGGCTACGGGCTGGCCCGGCTGAGATTCCCCGGCAACAGCGCGGTGTTCCTGGGGCTGGTGCTTTCCATTGCCCTGCCCCAAGTGGCGCTGCTGGTGCCCATCCGCGAAACCTACAACCTGTTCCGCCTGAACAACACCTACCACGGATTGATCATTCTGATGTCCAGCCTGATGACGCCCTTCACGGTCTGGATCATGGTCTCGTTTGTGAACCAGATCCCGGTCGAGATCGAGGAGGCGGCATATATTGACGGGGCGACGATATGGCAGACCATCATCCGCATTGTGCTGCCCACCATGCGTCCGGCGCTGGCGACGATGATGATCATCAACTTCATCATCAGTTGGAACGAGCTGCTTTATCCGCTGATTTTTGCCACCCGCAACGACACCAAGACCTTAAGCGTGGGCCTGATCTCGCTGGGGCGCGAGGCGATGGGCACGTCGCGGCCCTGGGACTTGATGAGCGCCATGAGCGTTTTGATGATCGTGCCCGTGATCATCCTGATCATCTTCGGACAGCGCGCCATCATCTCCGGCCTGACGCGGGGCGCAATCAAGTAGCCTGTCCACCTGAGATAGGGGCGTTTCAGCCAGTCGCGCTTAAGCTCAGATGCTTAGAGGCGCGCTCGCACCGAGGTGAGCAGGATGAGGGGAGGCAAGGGGCAGGCCCGCTGCCCGCCACAGGGACGCCAGCCGGATGTAAACCGGCGCAAAATCGGTTCACACTGTTATTCATCAGCCGGAGAGCGCGGCAAAGCTGGCGGCAGCAGATGGACGCCACATGAATGACGCACCACGAGTCGAGTCGGCAGGATCACCTGTTGCCATCCGACGATTTCGCCCTGGATCCGCCGCAGGAGGATCTCCACAGCCTTGCGGCCCAGCTCGAAGGCCGGCTGCTCAACCGTCGTCAACGGCACGTCAAGGTGAGCGGTGAAATCCAGGTTATCGAAGCCCACCAGGGCCAGCTCCTCCGGGATGCGAAGGTCCATGCGCCGGGCCGCCGAGTAGATCGCCAGCGCGATCTGGTCATTGGCGGCGAAAACTGCCGAGACGTTAGGGCGTCGGGTCAGGAATTCGCATAGCGGCGTGATCGCCACGTCGGGGTAGCTCTCCACCTCGCAGGTCAGCTCAGGCTCATAGGGCAGGCCTGCCTCTGCCAGCGCGCGCTGATATCCGATGAGGCGATGCTCGATGCTGATGGCCGGGTCCCGCCAGTAGACGAAACCGACGCGGGTGTGTCCCAGACGGATCAGATGCTGCGTTGCCCGCAACGCGCCGCCAAAGTGATCGGACATGACATAGTCCGAGGCCACGCCGCGCAGATAACGATCCACCAGCACGACCGGATAACTGTCGCGCACAAGGCGGGCTATCGGTTCCACATGCACCGAGTCAACGGGGTAAATCACCACCCCGGCCAGATGTTGAGCTACCAGGGCCTCCAAAACCTCGGCCTGCTGGTCCGGATCGTTGTCCACGTGCTTAAACGTGACCGACAGGCCGTTTTCGGTCGCTGCGCGCTCCACGCCGAGCAGGATGGTGGAGACGAATGAATCACGCACGTAAGGGACGACAAAACCAATCTGGCTCACACGCGCCGCTGGCGGCGCTTCGGGCTTGCCGTCCCAGGTCACAAAGGTGCCACGCCCGCGCTCGCGGCGGATGTAGCCTTTGCGCTCCAGCTCGCCAAGGGCCTGGCGCACCGTCCCACGCGCCACGCCAAACTCCTGACACAGCTCCAGCTCGGCGGGCAGGTTGCTATCCAAGGCCCATTCGCCGCTTACGATACGCTGGATCAGCCACTCGCTGATTTGCAGGTACAGGGGGACTCTGCTCTCTCGCTGCAATAGATTGCTCATGGGCCTCTCCTGAGAAGGCCGTTCTCGCCCGCAAATTGCGCTATTTGTCTATACAACCTTATTGTGTAATGAAATGATCGGCGCTGTCAAGAGAATTGCTTGACGCCATTTCAGTTACAGTCTATAGTTGAAAGTGAAATGTGTATAGACATTTTGTTGGAATTCTGCCGGTAGTCCGTTTGCAATATTCTAGTCCCTGCCCGCCGCGAATAAAGCGCAGCGACCCTGAGGGCGGGTATGCAGCTCTACAGCTATGATTTCCGCGATCCGGTTTTTGAGTTGGCCGGATGGAAACTCTCCTTCCAGGTGATCACGCTGGAAAACGTCTACGGGCTGGATCCGGCACAGACCACCTGGCAGGCTGAGGGTGAGCGCTGGCGCCTGCGCTGTTCGCAGCTCAGTTGGGCAGGGCAACAACAACACTCCCCCGGCATCTTGGAGGCGCTGGCCTGCCGCGAAGATAATAACCGCCTTATTCTTGATATTCAAGCCGCCGCCGCCCACAAAATCCGCGCCGTCAAAATCCTGCTCCGGGGCCTAGCGCCGCTCACCGTCCTGGACATGCTGGACAATGAGCAACAGGTTCCCCCGGCGGGACTCATCGAGTGTTACCCCAATCCATTGCGGCTGCCACTGCTGCTCCTCAAGACCCCGGACGGCCAGCGCATTGGCCTGCGTTGCCAGGACCCCCAGGCGCGGGCCAAGCGCTTTGCCATCTACGAGGAGCGCTTTGGGCGGTTCGCCGGGACGTACACGGTGGAATGCATTCACGAGGAGGACGCCCGCCGGTTTGATACGCGGATCGAGGTGCCGACCTGGGTGATCGCACGCGATGCCGACGTTGCTGCGTTTCGCGAGGAGCAGCTTGCCTTCAACGAGGCGGCGCTGGGGCTGGTCCCCTGGGAGGAGCGGGCGGACGTGCCGGCCTGGGCGCGGGACATTCGCCTGGTTCTGACCATCCACCAGATGCACTGGTCGGGGTACATCTTCAACACCTATGCCCAGGCGCTGGACATCATCCGCTTCGTCAGCGAGCGAATTGACGGGCGGCATGTTCTGGCCTACCTGCCGGGTTGGGAAGGGCGCTACTACTGGCAGTACGGGGACTACCGGCCTGCGCCATCGTTGGGCGGCGAGGACGGCTTTGCCGCGTTATGCGACGGCGCGAAGGCGCTGGGCGTCCACGTGATGCCCATGTTCGGGGCCAACTGCGCCAATGCCTGGGGGCCGGGTTTCCATACTTTCGGCCCCGCTTCTTACATGAAATCCGCGACGCGCAACGTGTTTCTGGGCAATCAACCGGACTGGGACATGAGCCGCGCCCACGATACCGGCTGGCAGGCATGGCTGAACCCCGGCGCGCCCGCCTGGCAGAACGAACTCTGCCGCCAGATTCTGGCCCTGGTGGACCGCTACGGCTTTGACGCGGTGTTCCTGGATACGGTGGAGGTGTGGCGCAACGACCCCGATTTCAGCGTCCGCGAGGGATTGCGCCAGTTGAACGACCGCCTGCGGCGCGACCACCCGGAGCTGCTGGTGACCGCCGAGGATTGGTGGGACGGCCTGCTGAGCATTTTTCCGGTCTATCAGCAGACGGCGACCTGGCGGCAGGTCCCGACCTGGGTGGGGAGATATGCCCGGCTGATAGGCCATATCTGCGATGGCGACCCCAGCCGGAACAGCACCGGCGTGCACGAGGCGGGCTATAGCCCCTACTATCGGTTGCCTGAGGTGGACGCCTACATCCCCACGATCCCCTTCGTGGATGGCACCCTGGAAGGGGCACGCGAGGAAGTGGAGGCCATCATCGCGCTGGCCAACGCCAGGGCCTGAGCCATGTATGGCCGCCCCCGCAGCGCGACGACGGCGTGCCGGGCGTTTTTGGGAAAGGAGGGCGTATTGTAAGAAACATCATGATTGCGCTGGCTGCCCTGCAACATACCTCGTTGCCGTGGGCGGCATTCTCGCCGAATGCGTTTCTAAAGAGTGAGAAGGGGCAAAGTCATGGAACCACGTAAGTGGTCGCTCGTTTACCTGAGCGCAATGATTATCGTTGGGCTGCTCGTTGCGCTTGGCTGGGCCGGGCCAGCTCCCAGCCCGGTGCAGGCGCAGGAAGAGGTTGTACAGCTTACCTTTGGCAACTGGGACGATGAAAACGGCCAGATTCGCCACATCGCCGCCGTGGAAGACTTCATGGCCGAATATCCGAACATCGAGGTCGAGATTCAGCCCAATCCCGGCGGAGACTGGCACACCCGCATGCTCACCCTGATCGCGGCGGGCGAACTGCCCGACGTATGGATGGGTGACTCCAGCTTCATCCCGCTTTACGTCGAGTCGGGCGGTGCGGTCAACTTACGCCCCTATATTGAGGACCCGGAAGTTGGCTTTGACCCTGAGGAGCTTTTCTACCAGAGCGTCTACGAGAACGGTTTTTACAGGGGGGACCCGTACTTCCTGGCCAAGGACTACAGCACGGTTGCCATCTACGCCAACCGGTCGCTGTTCGAAGCCGCAGGCATCGAGCTCCCTGAGGAAGGCTGGACCTACGACGATCTGCTGGATATCGCCATGCAGCTCACCGTGGACGCCAACGGCAACAACGCGACCAGCCCAGACTTCGACCCGGAGAACATCGTGCAGTATGGCATGGACCATCGCGGCAACTGGTGGCGCGGCTTCCAGACCACGATTTACTCCTTTGGGTCGCACACCATCAGCGAAGACGGCACCACACTGGATGGTTACTTCAACAGCCCGGAGGTGATTGCCGCGCTGGAGTGGATGCGCGACGCCATACATGTGTATCACGTTGCCCCAACCACCAACTGGATCGAGGCGCTCCCCGGCGGCGTGATGCCCCTCTTCCTGGACGGCCAGATCGCCATGGTCTTCGGCATGGGTCCCTGGTTCCTGGGCATGTTGGAGGAACAGCCCGACTTTGACTACGCCATCCTGCCGATGCCGCACGGCCCCGGCGGGCACCATGGCGCAGTTTGCTGGGCAGGTTTTGCCATGTCGCCCACCAGCGAGCACCCCGACGAAGCGTGGCTGCTGCTGCGGGCGCTGGGGACCGAGATTGGGCAGCGCCATTACAGCGAGCACGCGCTTTCGTCCATGCCCATGTTCATGGAAGGCAAACAGGATCACCCGTTCTGGGGGACGTTCATCGCCGAGGTAGAGTACCTTGATCCGCTGGACGACCTCAAGAATCCGTACTATCTGCAATGCGTTGGCGATCCTGCCGGCGAGCAAATCACCGCCGTGCTGTTTGGCGAAGAAGGCGCTGACGTTGACGTCGAGGAGCTGGTCAACCAGGTCATGCCAGAACTGCAACAGTGCCTGGACCAGCGTGGAGAAGTAGAAGAGTCCGAGTGAGACTGGGCGAACCTCCGGGCGCGCCCAGAAGCAGACAACCGGGGGCGGCTGGCTCGCCCCCGGCGACTTTATTGAAAGAAGGGTCCTATGAGCGCGCTGCAAGAGCGAATTCCGATCCTCAGGCTATCCCCCAGAGCCAGGCGAGAGGCGCTCACCTTCTATCTGTGCATATCCCCCTGGCTCATCGGGTTTGTGGTCTTCGTTGCCTACCCGATGCTGCGTTCTCTCTACCTGTCCTTCACCCGTTATCAGATCGGTCGCGAGCCGGTCTTGAGCGGGTTCACCAATTTCGAGCGCCTGGCTTCAAACCCCGACTTCTGGCAGTCGCTGAAGGTCACCGTGTTATACGTGATCGGCAGCGTGCCCGGCAGCACCGTCATCGCCATCGGCATCGCCATGTTGCTGGCGCAGAAGATTCGTGGGGTCAACATCTGGCGCACGATCTACTTCCTGCCCTCGGTCGTCGCGCCGGTCGCGGTGGCTGTGCTCTGGTTCTACGTGTTTAATCCAGAGTACGGCCTGGTCAACACGGCGCTGGCCGCGGTCGGCATCCAGGGGCCTGGGTGGGTGTTCAGCGAGGATTGGGCGCTGCCATCCCTGATCTTGATGAGCTGGTGGACTGTAGGTGGCCAGGTCGTCATCTACCTGGCAGGGCTGAAAGGCATCCCCCAGGTGCTTTATGAGGCAGTTGAGATCGATGGGGGCGGCCCCTGGGCCAGATTCCGCCACGTCACCCTGCCGATGCTCAGCCCGGTGATATTCTTCAATATCATTCTGGGTTTCATAGGGGCTTTTCAAGTCTTTGAGGGGCCGCTGGTCCTGACCGAAGGCGGCCCTAACAAGGCCACCCTGACCTACATGCTCAACCTTTATCGAGAGGCCTTCCGCTTCGGCAACTTCGGTTATGCTTCTGCGCTGGCCTGGGTGCTCTTTATCATCATCATGGGCGTCACGTTACTGACCATCCGTTCCTCTGCGATCTGGGTCTACTACGAATCGGAGGAGCACTGATGACAACGCAAACGGTCGAAGCACAGCCCACGGCCACGGTGCGCGCAGGGAGCACCCAGCTAACCAAATCGACCCGGCGCGTGATCAGCCTGACCGTAGCCTATACGGTGCTGACCCTCGGCGCGATTTTCTTCATCTTCCCGATGTTCTGGATGGTCACGGCCAGCCTGAAGCCTGAGTGGCAGATTCTCACCGAGCCGATCTCCATTCCTTCGGAGTGGATCCACGTACAGGCCGGGGACACCACCCAGGAGATTCCGACGTGGTACGCCACGGATCCCAGCGGGGAACGCGATCAGGTCATAAAAATCGGCACGCGGCGCTACACGACGGTGATTGACGCATCCCGGCTGACCGACCTGATTTCTGTGCCGAGCGCAGAGCTTAGCGACGCCCAGCCCATGGAAGTCCAGGGCATCATGTTTAACGTGCGGACGTGGACGGCAGATGATGGGAGTGTCCAGCAGGTGGTGGCCCTGGCGCGGGACGGGGACAACCTGGTGGTGGCTCCTGTGGACTCCCTGGTCGGGGCGGCTTCGCGGATGGCCCTGGCAGACGTGAACGCTGGCAGCCGAGCCAGAATAGATATCGGGGATTACACGTTCCAGGCCAGGGAGCTGGAAACGCCAAGCCTCACGGTAATCCCAATCGGCCCCGAAACCGAGCTTACCATTGTCGCGCCGAGCGCCATTGCGGAGCAGGCCATCCTGGTTCCCTCAGAAACGCTGGGCGACCCGGAATACGTCTCGATAGGGAATACCGAGTTGCAGCACTACACGCTGTCCAACCATGCCGCTGACGAATACTACATTGTCCTGAGTGCGGAGGTATGGCAGCCGGTCATCGAGCTGGAGGCCATCCGCGACTTCGGCTTTGCGGTGGACAATGAGCGCCTCGCCGGGGAGCGCGAGGTGCGGGAGTTTGCCCTGGCGCCCATGCCGGTCGATAGGCTGACCAGGGAAGACGGCAGCCAGGTGGAGGTTGTGCTGCTGATAGAAACCGCCCAGCGGTCCCTTGTCATCCCCGCAGAGCACGCCGGCACGATCCGCCTGTCTCCTTTGTCCAAGCTTGCCGAACCGTTCGTCGTATCGATAGAGAACATGGCCGTTCGCTACCGAGATGACTACGAGGAGCATGACGAGCGGCATAGCGTCGCGATTGTCGGGGACCGTGTGGACATGACTCTGGTTGTGCCCGAATCCGCCATCTCCGAAGCGTTTGATGTGCCTTCCGATTCCCTGGAGCGGGTGCAAAGAGTCCGGCTCCATATAGAGAACTACGTGGACATGCTGTCGAGAGACCTCGGCGGGGCCACATTCCTGCGGTTCTTCGGCAATTCAGCCCTGCTGGTCCTCCTCAATGTGGTTGGCCACTTCCTGTCGGTCACGCTAGCCGCCTACGGTTTCGCGCGCCTGCGCGCGCCGGGCAAGCGGGTTCTCTTCCTGGTTCTGCTCTCCACCATGATGCTGCCCTGGCCGGTGATGCTCATACCGCAGTATGAGATCTTCCAGAACCTGAACATGATCAATTCGCTGTGGCCGCTGTTCATCCGGGCGTTCTTTGGCAATGCCTTCCTGATCTTCCTGCTGCGGCAGTTCTTCATGAGCATTCCGCAGGAACTGGAGGACGCGGCACGGATCGACGGGGCCAGTACGCTGCAAGTTTTGTGGCACGTCATGCTGCCGCTGAGCAAGCCCGCCCTGGCAACGATCGGCATCTTTACCTTCTGGTGGACCTGGAACTCGTTCCTGGAACCCTACGTCTACCTGAGCAGCGTCAAGAACTTCACGGTCTCGCTGGGGCTGGGGTTCTTCAAGAGCCAGTATGCGTACAATTTCCGCTTGCTCATGGCCGCGTCCGTGGTGGCCATTCTGCCGATCATTACCATCTTTTTCTTCGCGCAACGCTATTTCATTGAGGGCATTCAGTTGACCGGCCTGAAGGGCTGACAAGGCCCCTGGCAGCAAGCGCCCGAAGGCGCTTTTGGTCTCGCTGCGGACACGTCCGTAGCAGGTTGGTCTCACCGAATCCTGAAAACCAGAGGCATGAAGACAAACACAGATTCAAGCTTCCCTGAGGACACGCGCCGGGCACTTGCCGTCATTTTCCTGCTTTCGGTAACCGGGCTTACCTATGAGGTCATCCTCACCCGTCTGTTCTCCTTGATGTTCCAATACCATTACGTTTTCCTCATCGTCTCGCTGGCCATCGCCGGGCTGAGCGTTGGCGCGGCGGTGGCGACCCGCTTCACCCGCAAACCGGATACGCTGGCCTGGTCCGACCTGGCTAACGTCGCCACGCTGCTGGCCTTGTTGCTGGTCGGGGCGACGGCGACCTTCTCGCTGATGCGCTCGGCGAGCCTGATCGGGGTCGCGCTTATCGCAGCAACGCTTCCCTTTGCGGCCATTGGCTTTCTGAATGCGGTGCTGTTCAGCAGGTTCGCCAGACGTGGCGGGACCCTGTATGCCTCGGACCTGCTGGGCGGGGCGCTGGGGCTTGTTTTCGCGTTGATCCTGGTGGGCTGGATTGGGGCTTACAACGGCATCCTGGCGCTGAGTATTGTCGCCGCTCTCACTGCATTTCTGATGACCGGGATCGGTGGTGAGAAAAGACATCGAAGCAGGGCCTTGGGCCTGATCGCCGTGTTGACCGTGGGGTTGCTTGTCAACCAGGCCGTGGGCGCGCTCGCTTTTTTTCCGGAGAGGCTGAAGGACCCGCCACCGGACAAAACGATGCTGCACATCCTCCAGAACGATCCGCGAGCCGTATTGACCGAGACGCGCTGGGATCCGTTTGCCCGTGTGGACATGGTGGAAACCAGGAACGACTCCGTGCGCTACGTTTTCACCGACGCCGGGGCGGGCAGCATCATGGTTCGCTACGATGGGGACGACCGCCGGGTTTCCTGGCTGCGGCAAGAACTGCCCTTTCTACCCTTCACTTACCAGGCCGATGCGCTCGATAGCGTTCTGATCCTGGGCGCGGGGGCCGGGCAGGACGTGCTGATGGCCCGCCTGGCAGGCGCGGAGGCGATCACCGCCGTCGAGATCAACCCGGCGCTGGTGGCGCTGACCCGCGAGACCGCCGACTACAACGGCAACATCCTCGATCTGCCCGAAGTCGAGACGGTGGTGATGGATGGCCGGAACTTCATCGAAAACAGCGACCAGGCCTACGACCTCATCTATGCCAACGTCGTCTACAGCCAGGCGGCTGCGCCAGGGCATTCAGCGCTGGCGGAAAGCTACATCTTCACGCGGGAGGCCTTGCAAGCTTACTGGAATCATCTGAGCGAGGGGGGACGGATCGGGTTCGTTACCCACCATGGGATAGAGGGGCTGCGGCTGCTGGTGGCAGCCCTGGACATGCTTCAACACGAGGGCATGACCCTGCAACAGGCGCTGAACCACGTGGCGCTGGTCACGCGGCGAACCGGCGATCCTCAGACGCGCACCTCCGTGCTCATGATCACGCGGCAGCCGTGGACGCGCGAACTGGCCGCCAACTTCGCCGATGAAGCCCACCGGCGTGGAGCGGGGATGCTCTACATGCCGATCCTTCAGGAAGTAGGGCTGGAGGGGATGATCCTGGGCGCGATCACGCTGGATGACTACATCGCGGCCAACTCGGATTACAACTATGTGCCGACGACGGATGACAGCCCCTTCTTCTACCAGTTCGCCCCCGGACTCCCCAGCGGCCTCGCCGAGCTGCTGTGGCTGAGCGGCGGGGTGGTTTTCCTCTACCTTTCGTGGTTGATCTTCTTCTTTGTCCGCACGGACCGAACCCAGTGGAAGCGGGCGGCCCTGGCCCCCTATTTCGCGCTGCTGGGGGCGGCTTTCCTGCTCGTTGAGATTCCCATGATCCAGCGTTTCAATCTGCTGTTGGGGCAGCCGGCCGTGGCCCTGGTGGCCGTGATCGGGGCGCTGCTGGTCGGCGGCGGGCTGGGCAGCCTGTTCTCCAGCCGCTACCGGGTGGAGCGGCTGCCCTCGCTGGTGACCGTATTCGCTGTCACCACCGGGCTGGCCGTTCTGATCTCGCTGGTGGCCTACCCGGCCCTGATCCGGTGGGCGATGCCCTTCGCGCTGGCCGGGCGGTTGATGGTGACCCTGGCGGCCCTGGCACCGCTCGGCTTCTTGATGGGGGTGTGCTTCCCCAGCGGCCTGCGGATAGCGCACGTGGCCGATCCGGAAGGAGTGGCGGCCTTCTGGGGGGCTAACGCGGTGACATCCGTGCTGGGATCGGCATTGGCGATGGCCCTCGCGGTGAGCGTGGGCTTCTCCGCCGCCCTGGTGCTGGGCGCGGCGCTGTACGGCCTGGCGGCGGGCCTGGCCCACCTGACATGGCCGCGAATGCTGACATAAAGCGCCCGTTCGCGGGTCCATCACGAGGGGGTGAGCATGACCGTATGGCACAATGAGCTGGCAGAGGCGATATCCCTGGATGGGGAATGGCAATTCACGCTGGGGGACCAGGCGGGGGAGATTCGCGTGCCGGGGTGCTGGGAGGCCCAGGGCTACGCGCGGCGGGTCGAAGGCCCGGCCATCTACAGCAAGACCGTGCGTGTTCCGGACGACTGGCACGGCAAACCGATTCAGTTGCAGTTCGGGGCCGTTAGCTACCACGCGGAGGTCGAAGTCAACGGCGCGCCCGTGGGCACGCACAGCGGCTCGTGGTCGCCCTTTGCCGTGGACGCCAGCGAGGCGATTCGCCCCGGCCAGGATAACCTCATCAAGCTGACCGTCTTCAAACCGGGCGAGCGGTTCCCGGTTCGCGAGTCGCTGGCCGGGTTCCTGCCGGATGTCGCCCTCATGTTCGGGGGCATCTGGCAACCGGCGAGACTGGTCGCCTTTCCAGGACCGGCCCTGAGCCACATCGCCGTGCTCTGCGATGCGCAGTCCGGCGCGGTGGACGTGTCGGCCCTGGCGCTGCGCGCCACCGGGCTGACGGCGACCGTGCAGGTCTACGCCCCGGACGGCAGCCGGGCGGCTCAGTGGCAGGGCGTGCTGGAGGAGGAGCACCTCCGCGCAACCCTGGCCGTAGAAAACCCGCTTCTGTGGGGGCCAGGCCACCCTGCACTCTACACGGTCGAGATCCTGCTGGCCGATGAGGAGGGGACACAGGCACAGGTGCGTCGGCGCTGCGGCTTCCGGGCCTTGACGCACGACGGTGAGCAGTTGCTCTTCAACGGGGAGCCGGTGTGCCTGCGAGGCGTGCTGAACTGGGGCTGGTATCCCGACGTGCTGTGCCCGGCGCCGGATGAGGCGACCATCCGCGATGAATTCCGCCGGGTGCGCGAGATGGGCTTCAACCTGGTGAAGCTGTGCCTCTATGTGCCGGCGCCGCGTTACTTTGAGATCGCCGACGAGGAGGGGGTGTTGCTGTGGCTGGAGTTCCCGTTGTGGCTGCCGGAGGTGACGCCGCGCCTGCGCCAGCAGGCGCCGCCGGAGTACGCGGACATCCTGGGGAGCGTCCAGCATCATCCGTCGGTGATCGTCTACAGCCTCGGTTGTGAGCTTTCGCGGGCCGTTGACGGTGAGTTGCTCTCGCAGCTCGACCGGATTGTCCGGGAGGGCACCCGTGGGGTGCTGGTTTGCGACAACAGCGGCTCTGGGGAGGCTTACGGCGGCCTGACCTTCGACTTCGCGGACTTTAACGACTATCACTTCTACTGCGACCTGCAATTCTTTGAGCCGCTGGTCGATCACTTCCGCCGCGACTGGCGCAGGCCGAGGCCCTGGATCTTCGGCGAGTTCTGCGACGCGGACGACTACCGCGACCTGGGCGAGATCGCAGCGGCGCATGGCGGCGAGCTGCCCTGGTGGCTCACCGAGTGGAATCCCCTCCACCCGCAGGAGAAGGTTGGCTACCCGGCACAACAGGCTCGTATGCAACAAGTCGATGTCGGCCTGGACGACCAGGCGTTGCAGCAGATTTCGCGCAAGCAGTCTTTCATCGTGCGCAAGACGATCCTGGAAAAGGTGCGTGCCCGGTCCGGTATGGGCGGCTACGTGGTCACCGGCATTCGCGACACGCCGCTGGCCACCTCCGCCGTGTTTGACGACCTGGGCCGCAGCAAATATCCGCCGGAAGCGTTCGCAGCCTTCAACGCCGACAGCGTGCTGGCCCTGGGACGGGGCAGAGCGCGGGAGTGGACCCATGGCGGGGATCGCCCTGCGCCCTTCGAGCCGTACAACATCCTGGCCGGGGAGGCGACCGGCTTCGACGTGATCCTCTCCCATGCCGGGGCGCCGCTGCCGGGGGGACGCCTGGCGTGGACGGTTTCCGATTCAAGCGGCCAGTCGTATGCCAGAGGCCGCTGGCAGGTGGCCGGGCCGTTGCAGGGCGGACGCCCGCAGGCGGTGGGTCGGATCACGTTTGCCGCGCCACAGACTACCGCAGCCGAAACCCACCGCCTTGCCATCAGCCTGGAATGTGAGAATGGAGTCCGAATCGCCAATAGCTGGCCGCTGTGGGTCTTCCCCGCCGTGCGGGCGTGGCCTGACATCGGCGTGTATGACCCGACCGGCAGCCTGGCTGGATTGGATGATCTGCTGGCCCAGGCCAAACGGGTTGACGGCGAGGTGAGGGACGTTGCGGTTTTGCTCACGTCGGCGCTGGACGAGCCGGTGATTGCTTACTTGCGCGGCGGCGGGTCGGTTCTGCTGTTGCAGGCGGCGGGAGGGCCGCTGCCGGCGCTGGCGCAGCCCTTCTGGCGGGAGTCGATCAAGATCATCGGCGACCACCCGGCGCTGAACGCCATGCCCCATGAGGGCTTCGTCGATCTACAGTTCTACGGATTGGCTACAGACTGGGCGCTGCAGACGGATCGGCTGGCGGATGCCCTTCCGGATGTGAAAGAGACACGGGGCCTCTTGCGGCGGCTGGACGCCCGGCAGTTCCGGCTCTCGGATTATCTGGTCGAGGCGCGAATGGGAGAGGGGCGCTTCATGGCCTCCACGCTGCGCTTTGCGGGCGGGTTGGGGGACCAGCCGGCGGGGCTGCATGCCCATCTGGCGGGGCGCTGGCTGCTTTATCATCTGTTGACGACGATTCTGGAAAAGGCATGATATGCAATTGAAGATCGGAGTCATCTCGCCGCAGGATTGGGGCCTGCCGGTGGCGGCAGGCCTGCCGGAGGAGGAGCTGGCCGGGCTGGGGGTGTCATTGGCGGAGCTGGAGGCGCGGGCGCGGGCGGCCACCACGCAATGGCTGCCGGGCCAGCTTGAGGAGGCCTCCGGGGCGTTTCACGGGCACTATCGGGTGCCGGATGGCTACCGGGAGCCGCCGCAGACGGTCAACCTCATCGCCCCCTGGCAACTGCTGGCAGCGTATGATCGCTATCAGGAGCGGTGGCTGCTGGAGATGGCAGAGCAGGCAGCGGAGTGGTTCTACCGGCAGCACGTCATCGACCACCCGATGAGCTTGGTGGCCGGGGGCGTGCGCGATGGGGTGGCGTCCCACGAGGTGTGGACGAAGTTCTCGGCGGAGGAGGTCATCACCTGCCTGGGACTTTTCGACCGCACAGGCGACGACAAATGGCTCCAGCGGGCGGCGCAGAGCGGACGCTATCTCCTTCAGGCCCGCCGCCACGGCTTCGCCCCCCGCTACGATACGCACTCCGGGCGCTGGCTGGAGCACGGCTGGGATTCCTGGGGGCGGGCGGTGGAGGCTAATCTGCTGCTGTGGCAGGCGCTTGGGGAAGGCCGCTGGCTGGAGGAGGCGACGCTGTGGGCCGAGCACGGCCTGAGCATACAGGCAGAAGACGGGGCGTTCTACCTGATAGACGGGGAGTATTACAACACCGACCTGGCCGCCGACGAGCTGCGGGGATTGACGCTGCTGCATGAGGTTACAGGCCGTGATGACTACCTCCAGGCGGCGCGCCGGTTCGCGGACTGGCAGTTGGGCGCGCAGATGACCAACGGCGCCTGGCCGCTGACCATCGACTGCGAGGGCAACGTGGTGATGCCCACGGTGGGGCCGGGCGACGTACCAAACATCGGCATCGCCTTCCTGCGCCTGTTCCACGTCTCCGGGGACGAGCGGTATCGGGACGCCTTCATGCGGACGGTGCGCTATTCGCTCGGCGCGCAGGTGGTCCCCGGCAGCGGGCAGCCATACGCCGAGGACGAGCAGGCGCAGTGGGGATTCTGGTCCTGGGACCCGTACTACGATTACACGCAGTCCGGGGATCAGTCCACCCATCATGCGCGGGGGATGTGGTTCTTGATCGATTACTGGACGGCGCATCTCTTGGACGGCCCCTCCTAGCCCGGCGGTGACCGCTGCTGTTGCCGATTCCCTATATCTGGCCGGGCAGCCCGGCAAAGGACGACGAATGAGTGACAGATCTGTTGTGCCGACCGACGGCATGGTCATCAGCGAAGATACCACGCTGAGTCCCGGCGTTTACGTCCTCCCCCATGGGCTGACCCTTGCGGCGGACCATGTCACCGTGGATGGCCAAGGGGCGCTGATCGTGGGGCAAGACCAGCGCGGAATCGGAATTCACGCTGACGGTCGGCAGGGAGTCGTGATTCGGGGTCTTTCGCTGGCCGGCTACTACCACGGCATCCGCCTGGACCATTGCCAGGACACCACGATAGACGGGGTGACGGTGCGCGATACGGCGGAGATCCCCGGCATCGACACGTTCCTCTATCTGTGGAAGCCGGTCGAAGAGGCCTACGGTGGGGCGATACTGCTCAATGACGTGCGGCGGGGCGTGATACGGGGCTGCGACCTGCAACACCAGCAGAACGGCGTGCTGCTCTATGCGTGCGATGCCATCACGGTGGAGCGCGTCAATGCGTCCTTCAACAGCGGGTGGGGGGTGTACCTCAACGGCACAAGCCACAGCACCATTCAGGACAACCTGCTGGATTTCTGCAACCGCGTCTACACCCGCTCGGACGGCACACAGCGGGTTGAGGCGGACGCCGCCGGGATCGTGCTGGTGCAAGGCTCCTCCCATAACAAGTTGTTGGGCAATGGCTGCCGCTGTGGCGGCGACGGGATCTTCATCGCCGGGTATCGGCATCCGGGAGACGTGAACCCGTGCAATGACAATCTCATCGAGGGCAATGATTGCTCGCTCAGCCCGAACAACGCCATCGAGTCCACCTTCTCGCGCGGCAACGTCTTCCGCCGCAACATTTGCAGCGGCTCCAATTACGGCTTCTGGCTCGGCTTCTCCTGGGAGAACACGCTGGAAGACAACGCCATTGAGGATAACCGCATGGTGGGCATTGCGGCGGAGCACGCCCACAGCATGATGCTCCGCAACAACCGCATCCGGCGCAATGGCGAGGGCGTCCGCCTGTGGACGCGTGGCATCGCCGTGCTGGAATACTGGCCGGGCTACGAAGTCTCGTTCGACTTCACGCTGGAAGGCAATCTGATCGAGGCCAACCGCATCGGGTTTCACGGCTACACCGGGCCGGAGACCACCGACCGGGCATGTTACGGTTACCATCTGCGGGGCAACGTCATTCGGGACAACCGGGATGGGGCGCGGTTTTGGCGCGTCACGGCCTGCTCCGTGGAAGGCAACCAGTTCATCGGCAACGTGGAGAGCGCGGTCCGCCTGATCGGCCAGCCCGGAGTCGCCGTGGGCGCGAACCATTTTCAGGACAACGCCACCGACGTGTTGCAAAGTGAGGCATAACACCGCTATGACCGAAGATCGCTCGGTAACCCTGGGCAGCGCGCGATTCAGTCTGTTGACGCCCCATTTGGCGCGGCTGCAACACGCGCCGTTTGATGAGCGGCCCTCCATGCGGGTGCTGACCCGTCCGGGTGCGCTGCCGTTCGCCGAGGTGAGCAGGGAGGCAGACGCCATCACACTGCGCAGCGAGCACATCACCATCACCTATCACCCAACCGGCCCCTTCGACAAGGGCAATCTCCGCGTGATGTGGCAGTCCGGCGGAATGCATGGCGAATGGCATCCCGGCCTGGCAGACCCGCACAATCTGGGCGGGACGGTCTTCAGCCTCGATTATGTGGATGGCGACCTGCTGCCTAAGGGCGTGCACCCGGCGGACATCGATGAAGACGCCCTGGAGGCGGCGTCTCTCTACAACGGCTGGGCCTTTCATCGCCTGGTACAGGAAGACCTGCACAAGGCTCTCGGCGGGAAGTATCCACGCGATGTCATCCACATGGCGCGCTTCGCCTTTGAGCATTGGGCGGACCTGAGCGACCGCACGCGCGCGGCCATTGCAATGCGCCGCCGCTATCCGCCGGGGGTGCTCAGCCGCTCCGGGTACTTCGTGCTCAACGATAGCCGCAGCGCCCGACTCGACCCGGAGACGGGCTGGCAGGCCGGGCCGCCGCCAGACGGCGCGCAGGACTGGTACTTCTTCGCCTATGGGCGCGACTACGCCCAGGCCCTGCACGACTTTGTGACGCTGTGCGGGCGCGCGCCGATGCTGCCGCGCTGGGCGCTGGGTCACTGGCACAGCTACTGGAGGGACATCGGCGAGGCCGAGCAGGAAACCCTGGCTTCGCTCTATGAAGAACATGACCTGCCGCTGGACGTGCTGGTGCTGGACATGCAGTGGCATAAGCCGACGCACTGGTCCGGCTTTGACTGGCACCCGGAACTGTTCCCAAATCCGCAGCAGCTACTCAGCGTGTTGCATGCCAAGGATTTGCACGTGCCGCTGAACCTGCACTTCGATGGCATCCCCCTCGACACAGAACGGGTATCCGCCGTCGCCGCCGATTTGGGGGTGGATATCCAGGCGAGAATCGCGGCGCAGGGGCAGCAGACGGCCAACGTGCCCTCAAACGAGACCGAGCGTTCTCAGGAAGCTCTGCTCGCCTACGATCTGGGCGAACAAACCCACGCGGAGGCTGTCTTCAAGCACTTGATCGCGCCGCTCTACGAAGCCGGGGTGGATTTCTTCTGGCTTGACGGCCAGAACGGCAGCACACCGGGCATGAACAACCAACTGTGGACGAATCACCTGTTCTTCACGGATATGCAGCGGCGCTGCCCGGACCGCCGCCCGCTGATCCTCAGCCGTTATGGGGGCATAGGCGGGCACCGCTATCCGGTGGGCTTCAGCGGCGACACGGTTTCGAACTGGGAGACGCTGGCCTGCCAGGTAGAGATGACGGCGCGGGCGGGCAACGTCGGCCAGGCCTACTGGAGCCACGACATCGGCGGCCACATGCATTTCTTCCGGCTGGCTCCGGTGGGGATGCCGATGGACCCGGAGCTTTACGTGCGCTGGGTGCAGTTCGGCGCACTCTCGCCAGTCATGCGGATCCACAGCACCTATGGCTGCCAGCGCGAGTTTTGGGCATATGGGCCGCGCATCACGGCCATCATGCGGGAGGCGCTGCGGCTTCGCATGAGTTTGCTGCCGTACCTTTACCATCTCACCCACGTCGCCTATGAAAGCGGGCTGCCGCTCTGCCGCCCGCTGTACCTGCACTACCCCGGCGACGGGGCGGCCTATGATAACCTGGACGAGTATCTGCTGGGCGACCGCTTGCTGGTCGCGCCGATAACAAGCCCTGGGGGGTTTCGGCACGTTTACCTGCCGGAAGGCTGCTGGTGGTCCTGGCTGCCGGGGGGCGCTCATGCCGGGCAGGAAGGGCCGCTGCTTCAGGGACCGGCGAAGCTGGCCGTCCTGGCCGGGTTGGGCGAGATCCCGGTATACGCCAGGGCGGGGACGCTGCTGCCGCGCCAACCGGTCGCCCGCCGGGCCGGAACGGGCGCGCCGGAGCGGCTGATCATTGAAGTGTACCCCAACGCGCCGGGGGAAAGCGCTGGGGATACCCTGGCGCTGTACGAGGACGATGGCGAGAGCCTTGCCTACCAGCGGGGGGAGTTTTCCCGGCTGCCGATATCCTTGCGGGCCAGCGACGAGGCCATCAGCGTTGCGGTTGAGCCGCTGGAGGGGGAGTACCCCGGCATGCCCCGGCAGCGGCACTTCGAACTCCGCTATCGCTTCGTCCGGGAACCGCAGGCGGTGGAGCTCAACGGGGAGCGGCAGCCAGCCGGGCAGTGGGAGTGGGATCCGGCGGAGAGGGCGCTGACTGTCGACGTAGGGCGGCGCTCTGTAGAGGCGCGGTGGGAGGTGACGGTTCGTTTCTAGTGCTACAGCCGCAAATCAACCCCCATCCTAAATCCTTCCCCCGAGAATGAGGGAAGGACTTAAGCGCTCTGCTCCCCTTCCCGCCGTTTGTGTGAGGGAAGGGGGGCGATAACCCGCCGCCCGTCAGGTGCGGCTGTAGTACCAGGTGAGAAGATTGCTCAGCGCAGGCCGATCTCTTCCAGCAGTGGGGTGACGGGGACGGGCCTGCCGGTCTGGGCGGAGCGGCGCGCCGCCTCCATGAGGCAGAACGTCTCCAGGCCTTCCTCCAGGTCCGGCGAATGCTGACGCCCCTCCAGCAGACAACGGGCAAAGTACTCGGCGTAGTTGGCGAACTCGCCGTAATGCATGCCGTGCACCTCGTTGTTGAAATAATAGCCGCGCCTGCTGTAGAGCATGTCCTCCTTGATTTCCGTCCCGTCCGGGGCGGTGTGGAAATAGCGCATGTCATGGTACTGGGCCATGCTGGTGCCCTCTGAGCCGTACAGCACCAGCTCGATGCAATTGCGGGCAGAGGGCAGTTCATGGAGGCCATAGTGGCCCATGGCCCGGCCAATCTTGCCCTCGGCGCTGCGCAGGTTAACGGCGTAGATGTCAAAGGATGGCAGCCCATACCGTTTCGCCAGCGCGGAGCGATAGCCGAAGGCATGTACTTCCTCCACAGGCCCCAAATACCAGCGCACCAGATCGAGGGGGTGGCTCAAGCCGAGATACACCCAGTCCGTGGCGCCCACGACCCACGGGCTTTTGTCGTAGAACCAATCCATGCGATGGATGTAATGCGCATCGACCAGCTCCAGCGCCCCCAGCTCGCCGTTCTCGTAGGCCTGCCGCTGGCGGATGAAGGACTCGAAGAAGCGGATGCTCTGCCCGACCAACAGCTTGCGGCCTGTGCGGCGACCGGCTTCCAGCACCCTGACCGCGTCCTCCACCGAGTTGACCAGCGGTTTGGTGCAAATCACATCCTTGCCGGCCTGGAAGGCCTGCACGATGTGCTCTCCATGAAGCGGGTCCGGCGTATAGATGGCGACGATGTCCACGTCCTGGCGCGCCAGCATTTGCGGATAGTCCGTGGTGTAGAACAGGTCCGGGCAGAGGCGGCGGGCTTCCTCGATTTTCTTCTGGCTGAGGTCACAACCGGCCACTGCGCGCACGTGCTCGGTGCGGAGCGGGGCGTCCGGGTCCTCGCCGACCGGCGGCGGAGCAGGGTGGTTGAGGGCCACAAGCAGCGTGCGGCCTTCCTGCAAGCCTAAGACTCCGACGCCGAGCTGACGGTTCATCATGCCTCCCTGGCTTCTGAGGGAAAACAGGGATCAGGAGGGACAGCGGCGCAGATCAGACACGAAGACTGGCGGGTGAGGCAGGGGTGTGGTGGCTGCCCAGGCAGCTTGACGCCCGTGCAGGGGTCGGGCAGGTGTGGGGCACGGCGACTGGCGATCATCTCAGGACTGCCCCGCCCATCAGATCGAGCGGATCATGCCGCCATCGACGCGCAGCGTGGCCCCCGTGATGTACGACGCAGCGGGCGAGAGAAGAAAGGCGGCAGCCGCGCCGTACTCCTCTACCGTCCCCAGCCGCTTGAGCGGAATGGTGGCGAGCGACCGCTGGCGGATCTCCTCAAAGCTGACACCCTCTCTGGCCGCCCTGATCTCGTCCAACTGGCGGACACGTTCGGTATCGAAACGCCCAGGGATCAGGGTATTCAGCCGGATGCCGTCGGAGGCCAGCTCATTGGCGAGAGTCTTGATCAGCGACGCCACGCCCGCCCGCATCACGTTGGAAAGGACCAGGCTATCGATGGGCTGCTGAACCGAGGAGGATGTGCTGGCCAGGATCGCGCCGCCACGGGACATGTGGGGCAAGGCGAGCCGTATCATGCGCACCGCGCTCATCAGGGTGAGTTCGAAGGCCGCCTGCCACTGGTCCTCCGTCACCTGTTTGAAGGCTCCGGCAGGAGGCCCCCCCGCATTCAAGAACAAGGCATCGACTACCCCCCACGCCGCAACGGTTTTATCCACCCAGGCCTGAATCTGAGCGATGTCGCGGACATCGCAGAACGTTGAAAGCGTCTCTGAACCCGTCTCCTCATGGATGCGAGCCGCTGCCGCATGAATGCCGTCCTCGTCGATACTGCACAGCGAGACCCGCGCGCCCTCGCTGGCCAGGGCGTGGGCCACGCCATAGCCCAACCCCTGGCTGGACGCCGCTACCAACGCCACCCTGCCCCTCAAACCCAGGTCCATGGTTAACGCGCTCCTTGCCTCACAAGGCTAAGCTTCCTCGTTGGATCTTCGATGCCCACCCGCGCCAGCACCCAGGCGATCTCCTGATGCGTGCCCTGGTCGATGGGGTTAAAAGGCTCTCGCGGCGAAGCATGGGCAATTGCGCCCCGCCGATACAGAAGCTCCTTGCGGATGGTCAGGTTGATCCCCGGCTGGTTCTCAAAGCGGATGAGCGGCAGGTAGTGGTCGAAGATACGGGCGGCCCCCTCCCGGTCACCGCGCCGCATCGCGTCGTAGACAGCGACCAGAATCTCGGTGAAGGCGAAGCCCGTCATAGTTCCTGCCGCGCCACGCTCCAGCTCCTCCAGGAAGAACATCCCGCCCAGGCCGCCGAAGATCAGGAATCTGTCCGTGCGGGCCAGAATGGCGCTGATCTTCTGCATCAGCGGCGGCTCTTCCAGCTTGAGATGGCGGATGTTGGGAATGCGCCCGGCAAGGCCCGCCAGAAAATCTGGGGACATGAACACGTTGTTGACTGGTGGGAAGTCCTGCACGACGATGGGCTGGTCGTAGGCGCTGGCCACTTCCTCATAAAAAGCGCGGACCATCTCGTCGTCGTGGGTCGGGGCGTCGAAGCGCGGAGGCGCGATCATCACCCCCGCCGCGCCTGCCGCGACGGCGCTCCGGCTCAACCGGATACACACCTGGACATCGTTATGGCTGGTGCCCGCCACAATCGGCACACGGCCATCCACAGCATCGACGACCGTATCCACCACCCGCTGCCGCTCCTCCACGGTCAGCTTGGCCGCCTCCCCCAGCACGCCCAGGATGGTGAGGCCGTGCGCCCCTTTGTCGATCTGGAAATCCACCAGGCGGCGCAGGCTTGCCACATCGACCGCGCCGTCTTCCGTGAAGGGCGTCGCCATGATGTTGAACACGCCGGCAATCTCGGACATCCTCTTATCGTCCCTTCGCCATAGCCTCAGGCCTCACAAAGCGGCCCCACCCTGGCTCACCCACGATCTCGCCGTTCAGGAACACCGTCCTGCCGTTGACCAGGGTCCTGACGACCCGGCCCTGGAACGTCATGCCCTCGTACAGTTTATCGCAGGCTTTGGCTTTGCTAAAGAGGGTTTCCGCACGGATGGTGGTGGAGACCCGTGGATCGTAGAGGACCAGGTCGGCGTCCGCGTTGACGGCTATCACGCCTTTGCGCGGGTAAAGGCCAAAGCGCTGCGCGCCGTTGGTGCTGATCAGTCTCACCGCCTGGGGGATGCTGAGCCTGCCCTTTAGCGCCGCATCCATCATGCCGAGCACAAGCTCTTCCACGCCGGGCGCGCCGGGGGTGGTGCGCCAGATGTCGGTCCGGGCGCGCTCTTTCTCCGCCACCGTGAAGGGGGAGTGATCGGTCGTCACGGCCAGCAGCGTGCCGTCGCGCAGCCCCTCCCACAGCGCCTCCTGGTCGGCCAGCCTGCGAAGCGGCGGATTGACCTTGGCATAGGGTCCAACCCGCGCCAGATCGTCCTCGGTGAAAAACAGGTAGTGGGGGCAGGTTTCTGCGGTGACGGCAGCGCCCGCCCGCTGGAAGCGCCGGATGACCTCCAGCGTTTGCTTCGAGCTGACATGCGCGATATGCAGATTCGCGCCCGCCGTCTCGTTCATCGCCAGCAGCGTGGAGACCGCCGTCGCCTCCACCACGGGCGGGCGCGACTCGCCGTGAGCGGCGATGTCGTTGCGCCCCGCCTCTTTAAGACGCCGGGTGAACCACTCCAGCAGGCGGTTATTCTCAGCATGGACGCTGCACACCAGACCGGTCTCCGCCACCAGCGTCAGCGCTTCATAGAGGGCCTCATCCTCCGGCAGGCACAGGCCCTCAAACTCGTCATCGCGTCCGGCAGGGGCGGCGGTCATGAAAATCTTGAAGCCAACCGCCCCCTGGGCGGCCATCTGGTGGATTTCCTCCCGCCGCAAGAGGCCAGGCGCGGCATAGAGGCCGAAGTTCACGTAGACGTTTGCCTCGGCCAGCTCCCGCCGCGCGCGGAAGATCGAGGGGGTGGCGCAACACGGTTTGGAGATGGGCATCTCCAGGACGGTGGTCACGCCGCCCGCTGCGGCGGCGCGCGTTTCGGTGGCGAAGTCGCCCCGCTCAGGGTAGGCCGGGGCGCGACAGTGAAAGTGGATATCGATAGCGCCGGGCAGCACCAACATCCCGCTGGCATCGATGCGCTCCGCGCTCTCTGCGCCAGCCCCGCGCGCCAGCAGGGCCACGATACGCCCCCCCGCTATCGCAATATCCAACGCCTGAAGGCCCGTTTCGGTGACCACATCCCCGCCGGTGATCATGGTATCGTATTTCAAGGCAACCCTCATCCCTGGCTAATGAGAACCTGCTGCACAAACCGGGTCAGAATGCGCTCGGTCGTCCGCAGTTCCTCAAGATCGACATACTCATCATAAGCGTGCGCCACCTCGTAACTGCCCGGCCCAAAGATGACCACTTCCCCACGGGCCAGGCCGGTCAGATGCTTGGCGTCACTGCCCGGCAGGTAACCCACCGGCCCCGGCTCCGCCTTCAACGCGGCCCGCACGCAGTCCAGAAAAGCCCGCGACAGCGGCGAAACAAGCGTGGATTCAAACCAGTTCGATACCAAGAAATCGCCAATGCTGATCTCCGCCGGGGCCACGTCCAGGCTGCCGATCAACTCGGTCAGTTCGGCCTGGACCTCCGCTGGCTCCTCGCCGGGGATCATGCGCCTGTCCAGGTGCGCCACACACGCATCCGGCACGACGTTGGCCATGCTGCCGCCCTGAATGACCCCCACGTTGCAGGTGGGCACCCCCACCAGCGGATGCCTGCGGCTCGCCAGGCGATGGTGGTAGGCGTCCAGGGCCAGCACGGCTCTGGCCATCGCCGTGATGGCGTTGACGCCCCGGTCCGGGTTGGTGGCGTGGGCAGCGCGCCCGGTGGCACGCACAACAGCCCGGACGACCCCCTTGTGGGCAGCGGCCACCCGGTTGTGGGTCTGCTCGCCCACCACAATAAAATCGCTGGCTGGCAGGAGACCGTCCTCCGCCAGCCAGCGCGTGCCCAACTGCCCGCCGACTTCCTCCTCCGCCGCCGCCACCAGCAGCAAGGTGCCCCGCATGGCCTCTGCACGCTCCACGGCATGGCGCAGGGCCATCATCATGGCGGCAAGAGGGGCTTTGTCATCCACGCTGCCCTTGCCATAGAGCCGCCCGTCTTTGATCACGGCTGCGTAGGGATCAACGCTCCAGTGGTGGGCCTCGTCCGGGGCAACGGGGACCGTATCGATGTGCGCATGCAGCATGATGACCGGCTGGCCCTGCCCGACGGTAGCGACAACGCTGGCCGCCTGGGGCTTGGCCTGCGGGGAAACAACCCGCGCGGCTGCGCCCGCCTCCCGCAGCCAGGCCGCCACATAACCGGCGATGTCCCGTGTATCCCCCGGCGGGTTGGGCGAGGGAATGCGCACCAGTTCCTGCAGGAGCGCGACCAGATCAGGGGGACGTGGGGCGCTCATGGGCAATTATCCCCAACCCAGCGCCCAAGGATGACCCATCACGGTACAGGGCCACGCTCCACTTAGAAGCATCTTGCCACCCCTTTTTTGCATGCGCGCTGTAGCATTGCAGCAGCCTGCTCCACCGAACCCCACAGCGAACCACGCCGCACACCAACCGGCAGGGGGGCAAAGCGCCGCCATCGACGGGCCTGCCGTGGCATCCCCTGCCAGCCATGGGCAGCCTGTCACGCCAATTGCCCGGCTCAGATGCCTTTGACCGCTTTGTACTCTTCCAGCTCCTCCGGCGTGTAGACCTGCATCAACTCTATCTCCACCCCGCCCGCTTCCTGCTCCAAAAAGGCCACCCACCCCTCCGGATGGGGATGGCTTCCCTTCACCTTGCAGGCGCTGCATTCCTTGAGGGTGGCCCCCCTAGCCAGCGCATCCCGGAGGGCCTGGTCAATGTCGGGGACGGCGTAGCAGATGTGGTGCAGGCCTTCATAGCCACGCGCCTTAATCCAGGCGTCGTAGCGCCCCCCTTCGTCCAGCGACTGGCACAACTGGTACTCCACATCCCCGACCTTGAAGAGGGCAACCCGATTGCGCGATTTGGGGTAGTCCTGCACTTCAGCGTTCAGGCCAAGCCCCAGCAAATCCTGGTAGGTCTTCAGGGCCGCGTAGGCATCTTTGACAGCAAAGGCCATATGCTTGATGGTGATCATGGTTGCCTCCAAGAGGTTCAGCAGCGGGCACGCAGGCCGCGACGAACAGGGCCAGAAACCAGCGCGGGAGCGGCCCCGCGCCGCCGCCCATTCGGCGCGCATTGCCGGTCATGGTCCGGGCGTGGTCACTGCGCCAGAAGCCGCTTGTGAAGGATGGACAAAGATTCTCTGGGTTGCTTGACAAATGCACCAAAATTTTTATAATCTGAATAACTTGAAGATTGTCGACAATCCTACAAGTCACAATTATAGGCCGACTAAGTGGCCTTGTCAAGCAGGTCCCCAAAAGCTTCGCCAGCCAGGGCACGGGCAGGCCGCCACGGACCGGTCCGTAAGGGCGAAGCCACAACGGGCAGCAGGCGCAGCAAGGCTTTGACACCGTATCCGAGAGCCTTTACCATGAGTATGATTGTCGACAATCATACAATTGCGGCCTAGCACTTTGCGAGGGGGACATGGTCGTCAACGCACGGCAAAGCTTGAGGCCCATCGAGGGATCAAGCCTGAAGGAGCAAATAGAAGACCAGATCAGAAACGCCATTCTGAACGGCCTCTTCAAGCCGGGAGACCATCTGGTGGAGTCCGTAATCGCCGAGCAGCTCCAGGTGAGCCGTGCCCCACTGCGCGAGGCGCTCTCCTCCCTGGAACGCGAAGGGATTATCGTGAACATCCCCCGCAGGGGATATTTCGTCGTTGAGTTCACCCCCAAGGACATCGAGGAAATCTACAGCCTGCGCGTGCTGCTGGAGGTCGGCGCGCTGCGGCGATCCATTGAGCGGTTCAGCGAAGCAGACATCGAGGAAATGCAGGCCATCGTGGACACCCTGGGACGCGCCATGGAAGAGGACTGGGAACAGGCCCGCATCGCCAGCCTGGACCTTGCCTTCCACGAGTTGATCTGCAAGGCAGCGGACAACAGCCGTCTCTTCGCAGTCTGGAACCGCATGCGGCTGCAAACCTGGCTGCTGATCGGCCTGACGACCCGCACACACTACGAACACCCCCAGGCCTCCAAGCAATTCCACCAGGACATCCTGGATGCGATCCTCCACAAAGACCTGCCGCGTGCCGAAAAGCTGCTGCAAGACCACATCATCGACGCCCAGCGGCGCGCCTTGCAGGCGCTGGAGGCGATTTCATCGGCTGATCCCCAAGGCTAGGAGAGGACCCGGCGCGATGCCTTCCCCAACCAAACAGGCTGTCATACAACGCCACGCGCAAAACGCGCTGCTTAACACCCCGGCCCCATCCCTCACGATGCGGGACGCGCAGGACCTTAGCGCAGACGAGGCGCCGGCCCCACTGGACGAGCGAATCATCGCCAGCACGGTGGAAGCCCTCGAGGCCGGGCAGACGCATTATGCCCCGGTGCCCGGCATCGACCCGCTGCGGGAGGCGGTCGCCGCCCACCTCAACCACGACCTGGGAACCAGCTATCAGGCGGCCAACGTGCTGGTGACCGCCGGCATGCAGGAGGCGCGTTTCCTGACGATCCAGATGGTGGGCCAGCAGTTCGGGCGCATCGCCCTGCCCACCGTCGCGCATCCGGGCGTCCGCAAGGCGCTGGGGGTCCGCCCCATGCCCATTGACGCCATCGACGTGGACCCCCAAGGGCGCATGCTGCCCGCGCCGGCGGCCATCCGCAGGGCGCTGGAAGGCGGCAGCCGCCTGCTGTACCTGGAATCGCCATCCCGCCTGACCGGGGCAGCCTATGGCGCGGGGGATGTGGCAGCGATCATGGCCCTGGTGAGCGAGTTCGAGGCCACCGTCATTTGGGACCAGGGGCTGGCAGCCTGGGTGCCCCCAGGGGATTACATCTCCCTGGCAACACAAGAGGACAGCCCCACGCGGGTGGTCACCATCGGCGAAGCCTGGCCCGGCATGGGGCTGGCAAGCTGGTTCGTGGGCTATATCGCCGCCCCAGAGGACCGGATTCCGCCGATGCAGTCCCAAAAACAGATCATGGCGATCTGCACCAGCACCCCCAGCCAGCTCGCTGCGCTAGAAGCCAGCAGGCTGTTCGCCACGGCGCACCCCGGCCACATGCAGCAATTGAGCCGGGCGCGCGCCTCCCTGCTGGAACAGGCCGCCAGCGCCAACCTGCAACCCATCGATGGGGTGGCGGTGAACGTGCTGGCCCTGCGCCCGCCCCCGCAGGATGCGGAAGCGGTCCAAACAACCCTCCGGCAGGCCGGATACACCGTCGCCGATGGGAAAGACTTCGGCGCGCCCCACATCTTGAGGCTTACCGTTTCCACCTCCCAGGCAGCCGCCGCAGCGCTGAGACAACTGGCCTGAAGCCCGGAAAAGGACAAAGGGACATGAGCGCAGACAGAAAACGGGGCACCGACATGCTCTACGCCTTGATCGCCGAGGCGCGGCGCTACAGCGACGCCATCATCCTGGGGCGCGGCGACCCGGACTTCGACACTCCGGCCCACATCATCGCCGCCGCCAGAGACGCAATGGTAAACCACCACGCGGAATTCGTGCCGCCAGAGGGCATCCTCCCACTGCGACAGGCCATCGCCGACCGCGTCCGGCGCATCAACCAGATTGATGTAGACCCCAACACCGAGGTGGTGGTCACCAACGGCGGGCAGGAAGCGCTGTTCCTGATGGTGCTGGCCACGCTGGGGCCTGGCGACGAGATGATCGTGCCGGAGCCGAATTACAACACCTATCAGGACGCCATGCGCTTCGCGGGGGCGGTCAAAGTCGCCGTCCCCACCCACCTGGAAGCCAACTTCCGCGTTGTCCCGGAGGACGTGCGCCAGGCCATCACCGATAAAACGCGGGCGCTGCTGCTGGTCTCGCCGAACAACCCCACGGCCAGCGTGATCGCGCCGGACGACATGCGCGCCCTGCTGCGCATTGCTCAGGAGCGCGACCTGCTGATCCTGGCCGACGACATATACGACCTGTTCATCTACGACGGCTACCAGCACATCAGCCCGGCCTCGCTGCCCGGCGGCAAGGAGCGCACCCTGACGCTCAACGCCCTCTCCAAGACCTACGCCATGACCGGCTGGCGACTCGGCTGGATCGTCGGCCCGGCAGACCTGATGGCAAAGGTCAGGGAGCTGAAGGCCGCCACCACAGGCGGGACCTCGATCATCGCCCAGTACGCCGGTCTGGCCGCGCTCACCGGCCCGCAGGAACCCGTGCAGATGATGGCGGACGCCTACAAACGCCGCCGGCGCATCGTGCTGGACGCGCTGGACGAAATGGGCATCCGCTACGGCATGCCGCAGGGCGGGCAGTTCGTCTTCGCCGATATCAGCTTCACCGGCATGGACAGCGCGGAGCTGGCCCAGAAAATCCTGGCGGACCAGCACGTGCTGGTCTACCCCGGCTCGTCCTTCTCCCAGGATTGCCGGTACTTCCTGCGCATGACCTTCTTGCAGCCGGAGGAGAAGCTGCGCGAAGGCCTGGAAAAAATGAAGGCCGCCATGAGGAACGTCGTGGGGGCTGGCTGACCCCGAAGAGCCGCCCGCGCCACCGACAAGGAGTCTGCCAATGCCATCCGCTGCTGCGGACAGCCGCTGGAAGCTGCTCATCACAGATGCCGAATACGCGGCCACCGTCGCGGACATCGCCCCCGACTTTCCACGCCTGGAGCTGGTCTGCCCCGGCGAAGGCGAGGATGTGCACCAGTTGGCCTCCGGCGACATCGTCGGCCTGATCACGCAGGTCGCCCCCGTGGACGCCGGGCTGCTGGCCCGGCTGGACGGCCTGCAAGCTGTGCTGAAGCTGGGCCGCAGCTACTTCAACGTGGATGTGGACGCGGTGCGCGGGCGCGGCCTGACCTTTGGCGCGGTGCCGCGCAAAGGCCCCAACTGCGTCGCCGAGCTGGCCCTGACCCTCATCCTCTCCCTGAGCAAGGACCTTCTGGTCTCTCACCAGAGCGTGGCGAGCGGCGCATACCGACACCGGGGGCTGCGCCCGGAGGTCACCGCGCAATGGAAGATGGCCTTCCACTGGATGCACAACACGCGCGTTCATGAGGTCCAGGGCAAAACTCTGGGCATCATCGGCATGGGGGAGATCGGCTGCGAACTGTCCCGACGCGCCAGCGTCCTGGGGATGCACAACATCTACTACAAGCGCACGCCCCTCTCCGCCGAGCTGGAGCGCCGCTTCGACGCAGCGTACCGCGACCTGGAGACCCTGCTCCGGGAAAGCGACTACGTGTGCGTGGCCACGCCGCACACCCCGGAGACGGAGCGCATGATCGGCCCCAAGGAGCTATCCCTGATGAAGGAGAGCGCCTTCCTCGTCAACATCGCGCGCGGCGGCGTGGTCGACGAGGAGGCGCTGATCGGGGCCTTGCGGGCCAACCGCATCGCTGGCGCGGGCCTGGACGTTTTCACCTACGAGCCGCTGCCGGCGGACAGCCCCCTGTGCCTGCTGGACAACGTGATACTGACGCCGCACATTGGCGGCGGCACGGGCACCAACCGGGCGTTGGAGCTATCCGACGCGCTGCGCGAGATGGAGCGCATGCTGTCCGGCGAGAAACCGCGTGTGGACCTGAGCCAACCACCCCTGCCCTGAGGAAGAGAGAGCACATACGGTGAGCAAGCCACTCCAGAGCAAAGTAGCCGTTGTCACCGGCGCAAGCCACGGCCTGGGACGGGCGGTTGCCGCCCACCTGTCGTCCCTGGGGGCCGACCTGGTGATGATCGCCCGCAACAAAGACCGGCTGGAGCAAGCCGCCGCAGCCATTGCCGCAGACGGCAACCGCATCCTGGCGCTGCCCTGCAACGTCGCCGACAGGCAGCAGGTCCAGGAAGCGGCGCTGAAGATTGCCGAGCAGGTGGGGGAGCGAGTGAACATCCTGGTCAACAACGCGGGCATCCCGGCCCCGCGCACCTTTGCCGAAACCACGTTCTCCGATTGGGACGAGGTGATCGGCGTCAACCTGAGCGGCGCTTTCTACATGACACGCGCCCTGTGGGATGCCCTGGTCAGGAGCGGGGACGGCTACGTGATCAACATCTCCGGCACCATGGGCGTGCGGGGCGGCTCCAGCCCGGCTTACGGCAGCGCCAAGTTCGGCCTCACCGGCCTCAACCACGCCATCGCCGCCGCCGGAAAAGACCACAACGTGCGGTCCACCGTCCTTTACCCCGGCAGCATGGATACCGGCTGGCGCGGCGCTCCGATTGGCGTCAAGCCGCGAGCGGAGAGCATGGACCCGGCTGAAGTCGCCCGCTTCATCGGCCTGCTGGTGACCAGCCCGGTGGAGTTCGTCGTGAACGAGGCCGTCCTGAATCCGCTTGCCGAACCGTACCTGTAAGCGTTTTGTCGCCGTCCTGGCGCTATTCAGGACGGGCAAGAACCGGCGGCTCCCGCCTTTTCAGTGGCATATTTTCCGCAGCATCGAACAGGCAGACCCGATGGCATACGAGCTGAGCAACGAGGAACTGGTTACGCTTTACCCGCTGGAGACGCTGCGCACGTTCACCACGGCCTATCTGCGGGCGCTGGGCGCTACAGCAGAGGAGGCGGACATCGTGACCGATGGTCTTATGACCGCCTCGCTGTGGTGGCATCCCGGCCAGGGGCAGGGTTTGGAGAAGCTCTTTCGCTACCATCGGCGGGTGAAGAACGGCGGGATCGTGCCCAATGCCCCCATGCGCTGGGTCACAGACGGCCCCGGCTACGCCCTGCTGGACGCCGCCAAAGGCTTCGGCTACGTGGCCGCCTACCGGGCAATGCAGCGGGCCGTCGAGAAGGCGCAGGCAACCGGCGTCGGGATGGTCGGCGTGTGCCACAGCAACCACTTCGGCATCGCCGGATACCACGCCCTACAGGCGGCCAAACAGGGGTTCATTGGCTGGTCCTTCACCAATGCCAAAGCGGAGATGGCCCCCTGGGGATCGGCCCAAGCGGTGCTGGGGACCAACCCCTGGGGGATCGCCATCCCTCGCCACGGCAGCCCGCCCATCGTGCTGGATATGGCCCTGACCATGTCCGGCAAGGGCATGATGCGCTGGTACCAGCAGGAGGGCAGGCCGATCCCCGCAGACTGGGCCTTGACCCCTGATGGCCGCACGACCACCGATCCGGCTGCGGCTATGGAAGGCCCGCTCCTGCCCATCGGCGCTTACAAGGGCTATGGGCTGAGCCTGGTCACGGACGTTTTGAGCGGCGTGATGACAGGCGCGCTCTTCGGACTCAGCGTATTCCAGGACGACCAGAATTTCGACGTGGGGCACATGATGCTGGCGATCAATCCCGGCGTTTTCATCGACCGGGGGGCCTTCCACGAGCGCCTGGAGGCGCTGGTGAGCGAGGTCAAAGGGGCGCCGCCTATCGACCCGGCGCGGCCCGTCCTGCTGCCCGGCGAAGCGGAATTCCAGCGGATGGCACAGCGCGAGCGGGAAGGCGTGCCCGTATCTCGCGAGACAGTCGCGGGCCTGCGCGAGCTGGCCCAGGAAGTCGGCATCGACTTCCCTCTGTAACGGATGTGGCGCACCACAAGGACGAGACAGCATATGGCAAACCCACTGAAGATCGGCACCGTTTCTGCCATGCCCGGCGAGGTCCGGCGCGGGGGCATCCCGATTGGCGGCGACATGTACGACCGGCAGCGCCAGATTCCGATCATCGTGTATCGCGGCGCTGAGGACGGCCCCATCCTGTGGCTCAACGGGGCCACGCACGGCGACGAGCCGGAAGGCCCTTTTTCCATCTTCAAAACGCTGGCCCAACTGGACCCCCAAAAGCTACGCGGCACGGTGGTGGCCGTGCCGGTCATGAACGTGCAGGCCTTCGCCGCAGGAACGCGCGGCGATCCGCTGGATACCTTCTCCTACGACATGAACCGCCTGTACCCCGGCAAAGCGGAGGGCTACCCCACCGAGCGCATGGCCTACGCCCACTGGCAGGCCATGAAGGACAACTGCGACTTGCAGATCGCCATTCACTCCGGCGGGGAGCACTCGTACCTGGCCCACATGATCTTCGCCTCCGACAACGCCGCCAGCCTGGAGCTGGCCGCAGCCATGGGGCCGCGCTGGACGCTGGTCTTCCGCAGCGGCACCGGCGGCGGCAACCCCAGCTCCCAGATCGCTGCGCTGGGCAAGGCCGGGATCACGGTGGAGCTGGGCGGCAACTGCCGGACCCTGACCGGCGACTTCCACGACATCGCCACGGACCTCGCCCAGGGCTTCCTGAACGTGATGCGGCACTACGGCATGATCGAGGGCGAGGCGCAGTACGCGGCTGCCTGGCGCATGGGATACCAGATCGCCCTGCTCGCGCCAGCAACGGGTATGTTCGTCGGCAACCCGGAGCTGCCCTTTGAACAGGAGATCAAGGCGGGCACGCTGATCGGGCAGATTTACAACCTGTACGGCGACGTGGCCGCAGAAGTGCGCGCGCCACGGGACGGCGTCGTCTTTGGGCTGCGCGCCCGCCCCTCCGTGCTGGAAGGGCACTGGTGCTGCTTCTTCGGCGTCATCGAAGAGACGGTCGATAACCTGATCCCGTGAGCATCAGCCGGGCCGCAACACAGCGACGGCGGGGCACCCCAAGCGGGCGCTGTGGCTCCCGCCGATAGAACCAGGCGGCGAACTCCATAAGGTGGAAGCGATGGCAACCAACCAGCAACCTACTGAAGACAGGCGGCGCGGACTGATCCCCGAAGATTTGCTGAATTTCCGCTGGGTCGAGGAGATCGCGCTGGCCCCCAACGGCTCCATGGTGGCGTATACGGTCAAACGCCCCCACGCGGCCAGCAACGGATACACCGCGCACCTCTACGTGCACGACCTGCAAAAGCACACGGCGCGCCGCCTCACGACCGGCGTCAGCCGGGCAGGCTCCATCGCCTGGGACAAAACGGGCGCTCGGCTCGCCTACAGCCACCAGGACGACGCGGGCAGCGCCGTGCACGTGTGGTCGGCTGAGGGAGACGCCACAACTGTCTACCCGGTCGAGGGCTACCCCCTGAGCAGCCTGGACTGGTCGCCGGACGGCAGGCGGCTGGTCGGCGTGCGCTGGACGCCCAGCCGCCACCCCGAAGATCGCGGGCCAGCGCCCGGCATTCCCCAGCCCACCATCAAGGTAGTGCGGCGGCTGCGCTACAAGCAGGATGGAATCGGCTGGGTGCACGACCGGTTCAGGCAAATCTGGGTCCTGGAGCTTGACACGGGCGATCTGGTCCAGGTGACCACGGGCGAGTGCGACTACAGCGCGCCCTGCTGGAGCCAGAGCGGCGAGCGGCTGGCCTTTGTGGGCACCAGCCGCGAGCAGAACATCCCGCTCGGCTATGGGCAAATCTTCATCTGCGACTTCCCCGGCGGCAAGCCGCAACTGCTGCTGCCCGGCTGGCAAGGCTCAGCGATCAGCCCGGCCTGGGGCCAGGCCGACCGCTACATCGCCTTCGCCGGCCACAACTACCCGCCTCCGGTCAACCGGCGCAACTTCTGGCAGCCCTACCTGGCCGATGTGGCGGCGGGGACGGCCACCAAGCTCGGCGCGGACATCGACGACGAGGTGGGCAACTACGCCGTCTCCGACCAGCGGCAGGGTCTCTCCAACGTCACCGTCAAATGGGCGGCTGGCGACGACTGGATTTACTTCCTGCTGACCGAGCGGGGGGCAAGCAACCTTTACCGGATCAACACGGCGGGCGAGTACGAGAAGCTGGTTGGGGGGGAGAGCGTCACTTTTGAGTACAGCCCCGCCCCAGGCGGCCTGGTGGCCTTCGGGCAGGCCGACCCCACCAACCCCGGCGAAGTCTACATCTGGCGGCAGGGCCAGACACGCCGCCTGACCGACCTCAACCCCTGGCTGCGCGACCACCGCCTGGCCACACCGGAGACATACGAGTACGAAGGCGTGGATGGGGCGCGGGTGCAGGCCTGGCTCATGAAGCCCCTGAACTTCCAGGGCGGCCACAAGTACCCCGCCATCGTCTACGTCCATTGCTCCATGTTCTCCTGGGACTTCAACCACGAGTTTCAGGTCTACGCCAACGCCGGGTACGCCGTCGCCTACTTCAACCAGCGCGGCACCACCGCCGGCTACGGGCAGGCCTGGACCCACGCCAGCCAGGGCGACCAGGGCGGACAGGACTACGCGGAGATCATGCTGGGCGTTGACGACCTGGTGGCCCGCCCCTTCATCGACGCCAGCCGGCTGGGCGTCACCGGGGGCAGTTGCGGCGGCTTCATGACCAACTGGATAGTCGGGCATACCGACCGCTTCGCCGCCGCCGTCACCCAGCGCTCCATCACCAACCAGATCAGCTTCTTCGGCACCTCCGATATCGGCCCCGAATGCACGGAGGGGGAGACCGGGGCCAACCCCTGGAAGGACTTGCAGGCCGTGTGGCGGCAATCGCCCATCGCCTATGCCACCAGCGTGACCACGCCCCTCCTGATCATCCACAGCGACGAGGACTACCGCTGTGCCCTTGAACAGGCGGAGCAGATGTTTGCTGCGCTGCGCTGGATGGGCAAGGAGGTCGAGCTGGTGATCTTTGAGGGCGAAAGCCACGGCCTTTCACGCGGGGGGCGTCCGGGCAACCGCATCGAGCGCGTGCGGCGCATTTTAGGCTGGTTCCAGAAGCATTTGGGCACCCACCCCGTGCAGGATGCGCGTGCAACATCGACCATCGGGAGAGAGACATCATGATGAAAGCAGGCAGCTTAACGGCCCGACCGGGCGAGCATGTCTTCGGGTATCTGAAGACGGCAGCCTCCCGCTCCGGCCTCAGCCCGGATATCCCGGTGCACCTCTTCGCGGGCGCGGCCCCCGGCCCTACCCTGCTGGTGCAGGGCGCCATCCACGGCGCTGAGGTCATCGGCTCGATTGCCATTTTGAATTTCATCAGCAAGCTGGACCCCAAGACGATCAGGGGCAACGTCATCGCCGTGCCGGTCGTCAACCGGGTCGGGTTTGAGCTGGGCGAGCGCGGCTCGCGCATCGACAACAAAGACATCAGCCGCCTGTTCCCCGGCAAGCGGAACGGCAGCGTCTCCGACCAGATCGCCTACGTCTACTTCGAGGAGGTCATCAGGCAGGCCAACGTCATGGTGGACTTCCACGCGGGCGCGCGCACGGCCTACGAGCGCTACGTGCTCTTCATCGCGGAGAAGGACCCCAACAACCTGACGGAGATCGAGAAGAAGCGGCGCAAGCTGGTGGTGGCCTTCGGCCTGGACCAGGCGGCCTTCTTCCCACCGGGGACCTTTGGCGCGAACCAGGCTAAAGAGGCCATCGAGGGGGCGGGCGTGGTGCAGATCACGCTGGAGTTTGGCGGCGGCACGGGCTGGTTCAAGAACGGGGCGGACAACGTGCGGGACGCAGAGCGCGGCATCTGGAACGTCATGAAGGCCATGCGCATGATCGAGGGCGAGTTTGAGGCGGACGGCCCCCTCTGCACTATCTACAACGCGGGCACCGTCATCTGGAAGCCGGATGTGGACGGCCTGTTCGTGCGCATGAGGGGGTTCAAAGAAGCGCTGAAGGCGGGCGACGTTTACGCCAAGCTGGTGGACCCCTACACCGGCGAACTGCTGGCCGAGATGCGCACGCCCCAAGACGGCATCGTGATCCCCAGCGGCCAGGAGTGGCCGACCATCGGCGCAACGTCCGTCGGCATTCTGGGCACGATTGATCGGGTCGAAGACCGCAGAAACGCCGACCTCTATATCTCTTTTGATTAGCCACACCACCGGCCATCATCCGGGGAGGATAGCATGATGCAGATCGGCACAATAGCAGCCAGCAAGGGAGAAAAGGCATACGGGCACTTCAAGACCGGCGAAACGGTGGGCCGTTTCTCCGTGCACATCCCCCTGCACCTCATCGAAGGCGCTGCGGACGGCCCCACGCTGGTCGTGCAGGCGGGCGTCAGCGGCCTGGAGATCGAACCAGCGCTCATCCTGCCCCAGCTTGTCAAGGAACTGGACCCGGCCAGCATGGCGGGCACGCTGGTGGTCGTCCCGCTCATGAATACCTCCGGGTTCGAGTTCGAGCAGGAGCACAGCGCCTGGGACGGCAAACACCTCAACACGCTGGGGCGCGGTCGGGCGGAGGGCACGGTGAGCGAGCAGATGATCTTCCAGTACTACCAATCGGTCATCGCCAGGGCGGACGCGCTGCTCGAAATCCGCACGGGCGCTCAATGGAGCTACCACCGCTACGCCGGGGTCTACCAGGCAGGCGCGGTTGAAGAATCGAAGGCGCTGGCCGTCGCCCTGGGCCTGCCCCAGGTGGTGCTGGGCCAGCCAGCGGATCAATCCATGGCCTATGAAGCCGCCCAGGATGGCAAGGCCGTGGTCACCGCCTACATCGGCGGGGGGCCTGGCCTGCGCGACTACCGCCAGGAAGACCTGGAGCGCGTGAGAAACGCCGTGCTCAACGCCATGCGACACCTCAAGATGCTGGACGGCAGCCCCGTGCATGAGGGCGGCAAAGTCGCCGTCATCGAGGCGCACACGTTCCTGAGGCTGGGTGAGGAGCGCGGCTTCGTGTTCATGGATTCCAGCAAGCGCGGCACGTTTGTCAAAGCGGGGGAACAGCTCGGCTACGTGCGCCACCCCTTCAGCGGCGAGACGGTGGCGTTGATCACCGCGCCGCGCGACGGGGTCGTGGTGCACGCAGGCCTGTCATGGCCGGTCCCGCTGGAGGGCCTGTTGCTGGCCATGCTGGGCGACCTGCGGCAAGAAGTGCAGGTGAGTTAAAGGAGCGCCTGGATTTGCTCCATGAAACCCAGTGCCCGGCCAAGCGCCAACGCGACAGCAGTGCTATGGGGGCAGCGGCTGGTCACCAGCTTTCGCTACCGGGAGTTCCGCTGGTATTGGGCCAGCGCGACCCTCACCCATGCGACGTTCTTCCTGCAGAACATGGTGTTGTCCTGGCAGGCGTTGGAGGTTACCGATTCGGCGTTTTGGGTTGGGGCAGTCGCCTTCGCCTATGGGCTGCCGCTGCTGGTGCTCTCGCCCCTGGCCGGTTGGCTGGCCGACCGCTGCGAGCGGCGCTGGGTGGTGACACTATCGTTGGCCCTGGCCGCGCTGGCCTCAGGGGGGCTGGCCTGGGCCACCGGCGAGGGAGCGGTCACCCCCACGCACATCCTGATCAGCTCATTTCTGATCGGCTCGGCCTTCTCGCTGCACGCGCCCGCGCGCCTGGCGCTGCTGCCCAGCCTGGTGCCCACGGAGATGATCCTCAACGCCTCGTCGCTCACCTATTCGAGCATTCGCTTCGTTGGCCTGCTCGGCCCGGTGCTGGCCGGCGCTCTGCTGGACTGGACGGGCATCTTCTCCAGCCTCGTGGTACAGACGCTGCTCTTTGCCATCGCCAGCCTGGTCTACTTCCGCACAGGGTCGTTCCAGCACGAGCCGATCAGCACAACGTCCCGGCAGCGGGCCGGGGTCTGGCGGGAGTTATGGGCCTTCCTGCGGGGCGACGAGCCGCTGCTGGCGCTGACCCTGCTCAGCCTGGTCTTCGTGCCGGTGGGGATGCTGTACCTGAAGATGCTGCCGGTCTTCGTGCGGGACATCCTGCGGGAAGGGCCAGCGATGCTCGGCCTGCTGACCGGGATGGCACACCTGGGATCGGCGATCTCCGGCCTTGCGGTGGTCGGGGCGGGGGACAGCTACCGCAAAGGGGACGCGATCCTGACGGCATCAACGGCCTTTGGCCTGGGGCTGGTCGTGCTGGCTTTCATGCGCCACACCGCCCTCTCGCTGGGGCTGATCTTCTCTGTGGGCTTGATGTCCGGCGTGTTTTTGACCCTGAGCAATGCGCTGCTGCTGGCCCAACCGCCCGACCACCTGCGGGGCCGCATGATGAGCATGTGGAACATGGTCTGGGGGGTGCTCCCCGTCACCAGCCTGCTGGCGGGGGCCGCCGCCGAGCAATGGGGAGTCCCGACGATCTTCGCCGTGACCGGCCTGGCCGTCGCGCTGACGTGCATCCTGATGTACGCGCAGCGCTCCAGACTGCGCGCATTATAGGAAGCCGCCGGGGGAGGAACAGGCCACATACCATTCCCGGCGGGGGTGAACAGCTTGTGGTGCTGCCGTTGACGAGAGTGCACAGCCCGGCAGCGATGCCGAAGCGGCCCGTGGCCTATCCGACGCTATTACACGCTTAAGGAGCACGATTATTCATGTTGACCCACGAAGCCTTAAAACGCGATGTCGCCCGGCGCATCGAGCGCATCCAGGCCATGATGCAGCAGAACGACCTGGCGGCGCTGATCATCATCGGGCAGGCCGCCCCAGGGGGCATGGGCGGCATCCGCTACATCACCAACGCGCACCTGTGGGGCGGGGCTGGCTACGCGGTGCTGGGGGCCGACGACCCGCACCCCTGGCTGGAGATATGGAGTTCCTACCAGGCGGTATGGAGCCGCAACGAAACCACCACCCTGCCCGAACGTGTCGAATCCCCCAGCGGGGACATCGTCCAGCGCACCGCCGAGCTGGCCAAAGGGTACGCCACCGGCAGCAAGCGCATCGGCATGGTGAACATGAACAAGCTGCTGAGCATCGGCACGTACAAACAATTCGCCCAGGCGCTCGACGGCTACGAGCTGGTCGAGGTCACGGAGGCCTACAACGCCATCCGCCAGATCAAGACGCCCTTCGAGCTGGAGGCCATGCAGCAGAACGGGGCCATCCTGGATGCCGCGATGGACGTCTTCCGGGCGGAGGCGCACGTGGGCGCGCGCTACTGGGCGGTCTGCGCAGCCGTGGAGGGCTTCATCAAGTCGCATGGCGCGTTTTGGGGGCGCACCAAGCTGTCGCTGGACCTGACGCCCTTCACCGTGCCCACGCCCAAAGACCTGCGCATGCAGGAGGACGACATCATCAACTTCGAGATCGTGTACGAATCGCCCTGGGGCTACTGGCTGGAGATGACGACCGTCTTCTCCTTCAAGCCGCTCCCTGCCGACGTGCGGGCGATGCTGGATGGCTACCTGCTGGCGGTGGAGCAGTCCTCCGTCGTAGCCAGGGCAGGCAACACCTTCCGCATGATCGCCGACACCAACGACCAGACCCTGCGCGACCTGGGGTTCCCAGTGGCGGGCAAACACACGCCGGACTGCCACAGCACCGGGCTGGACGGCAGCGATGGCCCCAGCGCGGCGGGCGCCCCTGACTTTGTGCTCAAGCCCAACATGGTGCTGTCCTACCATCCGGGGACGGTGCTGGAGAACAACCGGGGGTTCCTGATTTCCGATAACTTCCTGGTCACGCCGGAGGGCGCTGTGCGCCTGTCGCCCCACAACGCCAGTCGCTATTACATGCAGCTCGACCCGTAGAGGTCACGTCGTTCGCAACGAGGACAGGAGAACACGATGAGCGCTCAAAGTAACCCAAACGCCGTTGCCCGAATCGCGCAGTATGCCGCCAGCCTGACCTTTGACGACCTGACGGAACTCGCCGTCACCCGCGCTCGCCAGGTGGTCCTGGACACGCTGGGAACCATGCTGGGCGGCTACCAGACCCGGCTGGGCCAACTGGCCGCCGACTACGCCGCCCAAATGCACCCTGGCGACGAGGCCACGCTGGTCGCCGATGGACGCAGGAGCACGGTTGAAGGCGCGGCATGGGCCAACGCGGTCGCGGGCAAGCACCTGGGCATGGACGACTCGCACCGCACGGCGGGGCACGTCGCCGCCGAGCTGGTCCCGGTCGTCCTGGCCCTGGGGGAGCACCTGCACCTGACGGGCCAGCAGCTCATCACGGCGCTCGCGGCGGGCTATGATGTCTTCGCCGCCATCCAGCCCCATGTCAGCCGCTGGCAGCGCGAGCGCGGCCTGGACCACAAAGGCCAGGCCGGCACCCTGGCCAGCGCCGTCACGGCGGCGGTGGCGATGGGGCTGGAGGAAGCGCAGATCGCCCACGCCCTGGCCCTGGCCATGGACATGGCCTGCGGCACCGAGCAATACGTCTATGATGCGGGCAAGTGCGACACCAAGGACCTGCTGGCCGGTTACGCCGCCCGCAACGGCATCTACGCCGCCAGGCTGGCGGCCTTCGGGTTCCAGGGTCCGCCGGGGGCGCTGGATGGCCCTTACGGCTACTACCACGCCTTCGGTCCGGGCTACGACCCGGCCTACCTGGCCGACATCGGCAGGAAGTTTGCGCTGGCCGAGACCGGCTTCAAGCCGCACGCCGGTTGCCGCCACGTGCACGCTTGCGTGGACGCCACCCAGGAGCTGCTCCAACAGGGCCGCCCCGACCTGGCCGCGATCACGTCGATTGAGATCGACACCTACAAGAAGGCCATCACGCCGTCGTTCCGCGTCAACTACGAGCCGGAGACGGTTGAGCAGGCGGGCTTCAGCCTGCCCGTGGCGGTTTCCGTGGTTCTCGTGCGCGGGCGCTGGTACCGCCGGGACATCGAAGCCTACGACGAGCCAGAAATCCGCCGCCTGCGCCATCTGGTTAAGGTCGGCCTGGACGAAGCCATTGAGGCGGAATATCCCAGGAAGAACGGCTGCGAGGTGCGCATCACCACCAGTGACGGCACGCAGTATAAGGGCCGTGTGGAATACGCCAAGGGCGAGCCGGAGAACATGCTCACGGAGGCCGAGTTCGAGCACAAATTCCGCTACCTGGCTGGCGACCTGCTGCCTGCGGAGCAGATCGCCACGCTCATGGACGCCATCAGCCGCCTGGAGACGCTCAGTGATGTTGGGGAGCTGGTCGCTTTGACCACGCCAGCTCAGGTGATGCCTTAGCCCATGCAGATCACTGACCTGCGCTCAACCATCGTGCGCATACCGCGCCGCCGGTCGCTCAAGACGGCCTACGGGGAGAGTCCGGACACGACCACCGTGGTCGTGCAGATGGAGACCGATGCGGGCATCACCGGCATCGGGCAGACGGTGGCCCCTGCGCCGTGGTATGGGGAGACGGCGGAAGCAATCAAGGCCGCTATCGACGGCTACCTGCGCCCGGCCATCCTGGGCGAGCACCCCTTCGATATCGAGCACCTGTTCAACCGCATGTACCAGGCCCTGCGGGAGGCCCGCTACGCGATCACGGCTGTCGAATACGCCCTGTGGGACATCAAGGGGAAGGCGCTTGGTGTGCCAGTCTACCAGTTGCTCGGCGGGCGCTGCACGCCGGGCGCGCCACTGCACGCCTTTGTAGAGCGCGAGACGGCGAAGCAGACCGCCGAGCGGGTGGAGGCGCTCGCTGCAGAGGGCTGGACCTGGTTCAAGACCAAGATCGGCTTTGGCCCCTCAGAAGACGTGGCCTGGTACGGCGCGGTGCGCGCTGCGGTTGATGACCGCGTGCGGTTTCAATTGGACGGCAACACGGGCTATACGCTGGGCCAGGCGATCCAGGCCTGCACACAAATGGAGCAACTGGGGGGCATCGCCCTCTTTGAGCAGCCGGTGCGCCACCTGGACGAGATGGCCGCCCTGGCGAGCAGGGTGAGCACCCCCTTGCAGGCCGACGAAGCGCTGACCGGGCCGCGCAGCGTGTACGAAATCGCGCAGGGGCGGGCGGCCCACGTGCTGCACTTCAAGCTGCACAAGTACGGGGGCCTGCTGCAAGCCCAGCGCATGGCCGCCATCGCCGAAGCCGCCGGCCTCGAGATCTCGGTTGCGCCCTACTTTGACATCATGGCCGCCGCAGCCGCCCACTTTGCGGCTGCCACGCCAATCGCCAAATGGCCCGCCGGGTTCTCGGATATGACCGATACGATCCTGACCGAAGCCTATACGCCAACCGGGCAGTTCATGCAGCCGCCCGCAGGCGCCGGCCTGGGGGTTGCCATCGACGAGGACAGGCTGGCGCGCTATGCAGCCTGACCGGCAGCCCTTAATCCAGAGGCCCACAGACAGGTCCGGCCCAAAACAGCACACGGCAAAAGAGCAAGGAGGCCAATTATGTGATGATACAGAGCAGCCCATCCACGCCAGCCAAACGCTCAACAGCAAGAAATAAGAGGAGATTTAAACCATGAACATTCGCCGTCTTGTGAGCATTGCGCTTCTCTTCGTGCTCCTGGCTCCGTTCACCACGTTTGGGCAGGAGGAAGCGATTGAGTTTGTGTTCGCCCACCCCGGCCCCATCCGCACGATGGACGCGCCCGTGACCTGGTTCGGCTCCACACACTGGCTGACCAACCTGCTGTACGACTGCCTCATCTGGCGCGCAGCAGACGGGGAAGGCTACGTGGGGCAGGCCGCCGAAAGCTGGGAAAACATCGACGACCTGACCTGGCGCTTCCACCTGCGGGAAGGCCTTACCTTCCACAACGGTGAGCCGCTCGACGCGGAAGCGGTTAAATGGAACATCGATCGTGTGCGCACCCGTGAGGACTTCATGGTGCACCCGCAGTGGCAGTTCATCGCCGATGTCGTCGTCGTCGATGAGCTGACCGTCGATATCATCACCCATGACCCCTACCCCTACTTCGAATATGATGTCAGCTTCAACGGCTGCGAACTGCTGCCGCCGGACTACATGGAAGAAGTCGGGGAAGAGGAGTTCGCCAGGAACCCGGTCGGCTCCGGCCCGTACCGCTTGGTGGAATTCACCGAGAGCGACCGCTACGTCTTCGAGGCGTGGGATGGCTACTGGGCCGGTCGCCCGGAAGTGGATCGGGTGATCTACCAGGTGATCCCGGAGCAATCCGCCCAGGTGGCGGCGCTGCTGGCCGGGCAGGTTGACCTGATCCCCTCCGTGCCAGCGCCAGACCGGGAAACGCTGGAAGCCGCCTCTGGCATCTCGCTGGTGACCGAGACCTCCAACCGCATGCACCACTTCTACCTGCGGGTGGAGACCGAGACCGGCGCGATGGATGAGACCTACCCCGACTACCAGCCCGCCACGCTGGATCAAAACGTCCGCCAGGCGATCAGCCACGCCCTGGACCGCACCCTGCTGGCAGAAGTCCAGGGGTCGGCCCATCCGCGCCTGGCGCGTGTGTGCTCCTACTATCCGGAAGGGTTCGCCGAGGAATTTGCGGACCCAGCCGCCGTGGATGCGTGGTACGACCCTGAGCTGGCAAGGGAGCTGCTGCGCGAGGCTGGTTACGACGTTGACAGCGGGCAGGGTCCCACGGTGTATATGGACGCGCCCACCTTCCAGTTCGGCAACGAGCAGGAGGTGGCCGAAGTCGCCGCAGCGATGCTCGAAGAGGTGGGGTTCAACGTGGAACTCAACATCCTGGACTCCTCTGCCTACGGCGAGCAGATCACCACGGGCGGCAACAACCGCGACATCATGATGACCACCCTGGGCTGCTCCCCCTCGCTGGTGCCGCTCTTCTACCAGTGTGACTGGGTGCAGGCCAACTACAACGTCTGCGTCGAGGAGTGGGACGCCCTCAGCAGAGAGATTCTGCGGACTGTTGATCCGGAAGAGCGCCTGGCCCTGTGGCGCGAATGGTGGGACTACTACCTGGATTACGCCCAGACGATCACGCTCTATGAGATCGACAACGTCATGGCCTACGACTCGGATAACTTCGTCTTCACCCCGCGCAAGGACGGGTGGTTCACCTTCCGGGACCTGCAAGTCCGGCAGTAAACCCGATCCGATCCTTGCCCGCCTGGTGGTGGGGGGGAAGCCCCCACCACCAGCAGCCCGGCAGCGTGACTGAGCACGTGGGGAGACAAGATGCGAAGATATATACTGGCACGGCTTGTGCAACTGGTCATCACCATGTTCGTCATCTCGCTGATCGTATTCTTCATGGTGCGGCTCAAAGGCGACCCCGTCAGCGTGATGGCCCCCCCGACCTTCAACGAACAACAGATCGCCAATTTGCGCGCCGCCTGGGGCTTCGACAAGCCGATCTGGGAGCAGTACGTCATCTTCATCAGCAAAGCCGTCACCGGCGATTTCGGCCAGTCGATCCAGGCCCGTCGCCCGGCCATGGAGCTTGTTTTCGAGCGGCTGGGCAATACTTATCTGCTGGCGTCCGCCTCCGCCCTGCTCGGCCTCACCTTTGCCCTGCCGCTGGGAGTCATCTCCGCGCTGAAGCGCAACAGCATCATAGACCTGGTGAGCACCACCATGGCCTCGCTGGGCACGGCCATGCCCAGTTTCTGGCTGGGCCTGATGCTCATCATCGTGTTCTCGGTCAATCTGCGCATACTGCCGGCTTTCGGCGCGCTCGAACCGGAAGCCATCATCATGCCATCGGTCACGCTGGGCGTGGGCATGGCCGCCCGCCTGTCTCGCCTCACCCGCTCGGCAATGCTGGAAGTGCTGAACCAGGATTACATCCGCACGGCCCACGCCAAAGGGCTGAGGCCCCGCGCCGTCGTGGTCCGCCACGCGCTGAGCAACGCCCTGATCCCGGTCCTGACCGCGTTTGGCCTGCAGTTGGGCTGGTTGCTGGGCGGCTCGGTGGTGGTGGAGAGCGTGTTTTCCTGGCCGGGCCTGGGACGGCTGATGATCGAATCGATCAACGTGCGCGACATCACCGTCGTCCAGGCGGGGCTGTTCTGGTTTGCCTTGTCCTTTATTCTGATAAACCTTACAGTAGATATCCTCTATACTTTAATTGACCCACGCATCAGCTACGACTAGAGCAGGCCCCTGCCTGCCAGAGAAGCGCCTATGGCTACTCAAGAGAACACCATCATCCGCCTCAGTCCTCCAGCCAGCCAAACCCTGGCCACGGACTCATTACGGCATCGCACTGGCCGCCTGTTCACGGCGCTGCGCCGCAGCCCGGTCGGCCTGCTGGGCGTCATCATCGTGAGCATGGTCGTTTTCCTGGCTGTTTTCGGCCCGCTGATCATGCCCTATGACCCCACCGAGGAGAACCTGCGGGCACGCTTTGAACCCCCCGGCTTTGCCGACGAAACCGGCACCCGCTGGCTGGGAACCGACCAGCTTGGCCGCGATATTCTGAGCCGTATCATCGCCGGGAGCCGGGTCTCGGTGCTGGTGGGGGTTGTATCCGTTCTCATTGCGGGAACCATCGGCGTGGTGTATGGGCTGGTTGCTGGCTTTTTGGGCGGCTGGGTGGACATGGTGCTCATGCGCATTGTCGATGCGCTGCTGGGCATCCCCTTCATCATTCTGGTCGTCTCGATATCGGGGGTTATCGGAGCCGGACTGACGACCCTGATCCTCATCCTGGGCCTGACCGGCTGGGCGACCTATGCCCGCGTCATACGGGGCGAGGTCCTGAAGGTGCGCGAGCTGGACTACATCACCGCCGCCTATGCCATCGGCCAGCACCGCTTCAAGGTCATGTTCATCCACATCCTGCCCAACGTCATCTCCTCCGGCATCATTCTGGCCGCCATCCAGGTCGGGGTCACGATACTGGCGGAAGCCTCCCTGAGCTTCCTGGGCCTGGGGGTCAAGCCGCCAACCGTGACCTGGGGCATCATGATCTCCGACGGGCGACGCTACCTCAACAGCGCCTGGTGGATGACCACCTATCCCGGCCTGGCCATCACCATCACGGTGCTGGGCGTGGTCTTCCTGGGAGACTGGCTGCGCGATGTCCTGGACCCCAACATGCGCGGGCGTGATTGAGACGTGATCGAGAGTTGAGAGCGGCGCGATGAAAACCAGGGCGGCGTTCCGCGTGCCCCGCTCCCGCGCCTACGAAACACACCAGGCGCTGCGCGAGCCTATCCTGCAAGCCCTGGACCGGGTGATATTCGGCTCCACGCATGACGCTTATGAGGCGCGAGAGGAGTTCGAGCGCGCCTTTGCCAGGGAGGTGGGGCAATCCCACGCCGTGGCGGTGCATTCGGGGACAATCGGCCTTTTTCTGGCGCTGCGCGCCTGCCAGGTGGGCCGGGGAGACGAAGTCATTACCGTTGGCAACTCCGACATCTCGACCACGGCAGCCATCCGCCATTGTGGTGCCACGCCTGTGCTCTGCGACGTGCTGGAGACAGACTACACGATCAACCCCCTGCTCGTTGAGCGCCTGATCACAGGGCGGACCCGCGCCCTGCTGCCGGTTGACCTCTACGGCCACCCGGCTAACGTCAGGGCGCTGCGCCCGCTCGCCGATCACTACGGCCTGCGGATCGTAGAAGATGCCGCGCTGGCCACCGGCGCTTACGACCACGGGAGGCCCGTCGGCGCTTACGCCGACGCGACGGTGTTCAGCTTCGCGCCCTTCAAGCCCCTCGGCAGTGTGGGCAACGGAGCCATGGTGGTGACGAACGATGCGGAGCTTGCCGGGCGGCTGCGCCTGCTCAGCCACTACGGCCACGCCCCAGACACAGAGGGCGTGCCCCCAGGGCACCAGCATTACATTGCTGAAGGCTACAACGTGCCCCTGGATGGGTTACAGGCCGCCTTGCTGGCCGTCAAGCTGCCCCATCTGGCGGAATGGACGGCCCGGCGGCAGGCCATTGCGCGGGCCTACGCGGCGGGCCTGGCCGGCACGAGCGCCAGGCTCCCCACCTTTCGACCGGAATCTGCCCCGACATTCAGGGCCTATACCATTCGCGTCCCCCGCCAGCAGGACATCTACCAGCAGCTTCGCGACGCCGGGGTGGAGGCCGTCCTGCACTATACACCTGCCGTCCACCGGCATGCTGTCTATGGCGGCGCTTTGCCCGGCGCGGAAGCATTGCAGGTCACGGAGCGGTTGTCGGAGGAGCTGGTGTGCCTGCCCGTCACCCCTGAGCTGACCGAGGAAGACATCGCCTTTGCGCTCAGCGTGCTGCGTGACCTCCTGGCAAAGTGAATCGCCCGAAGCGGAAACAGGCACGGCGGAAAAGCTCAGGAGGAGCCTGCACGCCGGGACTTGGGGGTCAATGGTCGCCGATGTGATCGGAATCCCTGGGCAGCCCGGCCTCGCGCGCCCGGATGATAGCCTGCGCCCGATCAGCGACTTGCAGCTTGCTGAAGATGTTGGAGACGTGGTTGCGCACTGTCTTGGGGCTGATGACCAACTGCTGGGCGATCTCCGTGTTGTTCAACCCCTGGGCGAGCAAACCCAGAATCTCCCTTTCGCGGTCGGTTAGCTCCGGGAATACCTGTTCGGGCGCAGCCGGGCTGAGCACTGAGAAAAAGTTGACCACCCGCTCTGCGATGGAGGGGCCAAACAGCGCCCCGCCGTTCGCCACCACCTGAATTGCGCTCAGCACCTCGCCCTGATCCGCACCTTTCAGGATGTAGCCGCGCGCCCCGGCACGCATGGCAGCGAACACAGAGTCGTCATCCTCGAACATGGTGACCACGATGATGCCGATGTGGGGGCTGGTCTTCAGAATCTGGCGCGTCGCCTCGATGCCGTTGACTTCAGGCATCTGGAGGTCCATCAAGATCACATCCGGTTGCAGGGAAGCCGCCTGATCAATGGCCTGACGCCCCGTGGCGGCTTCGCCCACCACCTCCATCGCGGGAAGCGAGCCGAGCAGGGCACGCATCCCATTCCGAAACAGGGTGTGATCATCGGCTATAAGGACTCGAATCGACTCCATCGTCTTCTCCAGACGTCGCGTCACTGCTCCACATGGCACGGCAACCGCACCAGCACCTGCGTCCCGCCCGCCGACCGCGCCTCCACGACACAAACGCCACCAAGCTCCTCGGCGCGCTCCCGCATCGAGGTCAGCCCTACCCCCGCCCGGAGATCGCCCGATACCCCCCACCCATCGTCACAAACCTCCAGACACAGGTCATCACAGAGCGAGAGCCGGACGGTACAGTGCCGGGCCTGGGCATGGCGTATCACATTGGTGATGGCCTCCAGCACGATGCGGTACGCCGCCACCTCCACAGCAGCGGACAGCGGCGGCAGTTGGTCCGAGGCCTCGAGGGCGATCTGCAGATCGCCCGCATGGTTGATGGAGTTGATATGCTCGCGGATGGCGGCCACCAGGCCCAGCTCATCCAGGGCAGGAGGGCGCAGGTTGTAGGCGATGCGCCGAATGTCCGCCAGGGCGGCCTGGATCTCCGACTTGAGCTTGACCAGCACATCGTCTGCGCTTGGCGGCTGGTTTCCCAGCAGGTTGCGCACCGCGTCCAGCTCCAGCATCATGGCTGCCAGCGCCGGCCCTAGCCCGTCGTGCAGGTCCCGACGCAACCGCCGCCGCTCCTCCTCGCGGGCCGTCACCAGCCGCTCGCGGGAGCGCTGCAAGTCCTGTGTCAGGCGCACGTTGTAGGCGGCGACCCCCGCCTGCCGCGCAATCGTCTCCAAGAGCCGCATGTCCGCCTGGGAGAACGTCTCGCCGCGCCCGCGCGGCGCGAGAACTAGCTGGCCCATTGTCTCCGACTGATACACCAGAGGCAGAATCTCGACATCGGCATCAGGCCTGCCATTGCCGGTAGCCACCCGTGAGTACTCCGCCACGATCTGGAAACTTTCCCCTGCCTTAAGCGTGATGGCAGCATAGGGCAGCTTGAGCGCCTCGGCGACGGTTTCCACGATGGCTGGCAGCACAGATTGGGAGGCGACCACGACTTCCAGCCGCTCCGACAGCCGGCCTAACACGGCATAGGGGTCGTCTCGCTCGCCGAACATCAGCCGGTTGACACCGCGCTGCAGGCGATCCCGCATAGGCTGAAAAGACATCGCGACAATGCCGGTGGCAAAGAGCGAAACCGGCAAACTGGCACCCGTCTGCAACAAGGCCCCCAGCGACCCCACAATGACGACATAGATGCCCACGATGATGACTGTCAGCGTGGCGTAAACCAGCGAGCGATTGATGATGATGTCGATGTCCCACAGGCGGTAGCGCAGGATGGCGATCCCGGTGGCGAGGACGATGCCGGTGATCGTGACGCTGGTGATGACGATACTCAGCTCCTCGACCAGCGGAGTATCTGGCCAGATTGCCCACAGGATGCTGCCCACAACACCGCCCGCAATCACCATGACCCCCGCATACGCCAGCCATTTCAGTTGGGCGCGTTCGACCCCTTCGGAGCGCCGGTAGCGAACGACTACAGCCCCCACTGAGCCGAGGATACCGACCACGAGCACGAAGCCGGAGACGGCCAGCAGGATATCCAGCGCCCCAGCGGCCCCTGGAATCCCAAACGGGTTCGGATCGGGTACTCCCAGATACTCAAGCGGCCCGGGATGAAAAGCCACGCCGACGATAAGAACCAGGGTTCCAACCCCCACTGCCCAGGCAATCGGGCGCCAGCGAGGAGACAATAGATGTCCGTTGGGAAAGAGCAGCAGGGGAAACGTGATGGGGAGGAGCAGGCCGAGCATCCATATCCAGATATTGAGCCAGTGTGCGAGGTCGACGCCCGGCAGAGAGCCGCTGTTCACAGCAAGCCGATCATAGAGCACGTAACCGGCCCCAAACATGTTCAGAGCGCTGAGAAAGCCGGTGGCGCAGAAAATCCAGCCGATGGGGTTGCGGGGATGGCGTGACGCAACCAGAGCGCCGACCACGCCATACGTGGCCGTGAGCACCGGCGTGAAGAACTGGTGACTGAATGGAACTGCCTGGCCGTCAGCAACCAGCGCGAGGATGCTGATGACCAGACCGGCTATCACCAATACGACAGAGAACACTGCCGTCGCCCAAGCCAGGCGTCGGGCAGTCCGTTGGCTGATGCCACTTCTGCCCCCTTCATGGGGTGTAGTTATCCCTTCCATCCTGACCTCCGGTCTGCACCTGTAAGCCTGGCCCGGGGTTATGCCTTTCTGCCTCACCAGGGCTTCCCGGTGAAACATCAGCAGCATATGCGGATATTATAGATATCGTATCACGAAATCACGACGGCCTCGGCCTTCCGGTTTGTTTCTGGCCGCTCAATCCCCTGTTGTCACCTGGGCAATCGCCTCCAGTTCCTCAGCCGCACCTGACGAAGCGACAACCGAGTAGGCCCGTCGCACCAGGACCAATGTGATGGCGAAGAGGGTCAAGGCCAGGACAGGATGCAGGGCCGTCACCACCGGAATCGAGCCGCGCAGGAAGATCACGACGTCCGCCAGCAACAGGTAGACGCCGAAATCAAGCCAGGTCAGCCTCTTGATGGAACCTGGCAGTCGCCCCGTATAGGCAGCGACAACCATCAACAGCACGAACAGACCGAGGAAATGGCCCAGTCCCATGTGCTCCCGCCAGCTCAGCCGTTGTCCGAGCAGGCTCAGGCCGACCAGGAAGACCTGCGTGACGATACCTGCCGTGAGCAGTCCGGCAGCAATCAAGTACGCCGTTCGTGAAGCTTTCGTCAACATGTTGCACCTCCTCACTCACCATTGAAGCAGCAGTGATCTCTTTAGCGACTCGTCCCGTTGCCTATCCCTGCACCAGCAGCGCAATGCCGAACCGGCCCGGCATCACAACAGTCACGCCAGCAAGAAACACGATGCCGACAGCGTGGCCCCCTTCTACATCCTTCGCGGCTCGCGTCAGCTTTTCGGGAAGAACTTCCGGATGGGCAGGAGCAGGCCGATGACCGTGACAACTACGAAGACTCCGTAGAACGCACCGATGCCAGGCTGATCGGAAAGGGCCAGCAAGACAGCGGTCAGCGCCAGCGTGGCGGGCAGGAGCCACATGGCATACCAGGCCCAGCGATGACCCTGCCGGAATCCGACAAACGTGATGACCAGCGCGAAAAGGGCCACGCTTACGAAGCCCATATAAGCCAGACGCTGCTCCAGCTTATAAGCTGTGGCGACGCTGGGATAAGCTCCGGAAAACTCATCCCAGGCGACCCCAGTGTCCACCTCAAACTGCTCAGGGCCAGCCACAAACGCGGCGAGGGCCAGGATATTCAGAGCGAGCAGGATTCCGACCCCGAACAGCAGTATCCAGGCGTGCTTTTGATAGGCTTTCTCATTTGTCGTACTTGCGGTTGTCATCACCATCTTCTCCTTGTTTGACAGGCTACGTTGGCGGCGGCTGGACTCCAAGCTGTGCCAGAAGGCCCGCAATGCCGCCGTCCTGCGGCGTGTTCAGATGGATAGAGGCGATCTTGCCGTCTTTGACCCGCGCGACGCCGGTCTCCTTGGGCAACGTGACCGACCTGCCGGTGGCCGGGATCACGCCGATGCCCAGCGGCGTCAGGTCCAGGTCTGAGGTGTGCGTGCCGGTAAGCTGATCCTCGGATTGAATCTCATCGCCGCTAACCGCGACGATCCGCAGGTTGATGGACATGTCCGGCATCCCTGCTTGCAGAGTCCGGTTAAGCCCGATCCATTCCGCCGCGCCGACGGGTTCCGGCACCGGGCCGCTGAACTGGAAATCGTCGGCCAGGTACGAGGCGACGGTGTCCCAGTCCCCTGCGTTCAGTGCCCGTGCAAAGGCCTGCGCCAGCTCCTGTGTGTTCATCATTTGCTCCTTTCTGGACAGTAAGAGATTCATCCACCTGCGTGAAGCTATCCATTCGTCATGCGCCTCCCTCCTCCTACACACCGGCGGCAGCCAGACGCCACAGGGAGAGACCCACCGCGACCTGCGCCGCCCCGCCAACCAGCGGCGCTACGATCTGCAACGCCTTCACGTCCAGGAAGGCCGGGATGCCAATCACACCGTAGGCGATATACAGCAACCCACCCCACGGCCAAAGCGTCCCGGAGCGCCAGATGGCGATGCCCAGCAGCACACTGCCCACGTTCCACAGAATGCCGCCCAGAAATGGGATAGTAAGGAACGGCTCCTTGAAGGTCTGGTTCATCACCTCGACCATCTCCGCCTGCCCCTGGGCGACGAGCCGCCCGATCGCCGGCACGACGTAAGCGGCAAAGCCCGTCACCGGCAGAAAGAGCGCAATGAAGCCAACCGTCACCACCATGCCGGCAAAGGCCAGCCCTTCTTCCGTCGTCTGCGCAAGGTGAGCGTAAAGCGCGAGGGTCCCCAGGATGAGCAGCGCCAGCGACAGACCCGCCAGCGCCATGCCGAGCCGCCAGGCAGACGAGTTTGCGCCAGCGGCAAATTCCAGATTCCGCGCGGGGGCGGTGGGGACGCCGCGCATCAGCACCCCCGTGGGGGCCAGGGTCAGCCCGGCCAGGATCAGCGCCAGCGCGCCCAATGGGATGCGGCTGGCAAGGGCCAGGGTGAGTGTTGTGTCCGAGCCATTCATAATTGCCTCCCCTAATCTGAAATCTCTCACAGCATGACGAGCGCACGGAGGACCGCGCCCAGGTTGAGCGGGAGCTGCTGCCAGCTATCCCCATAATCGGCGGTGTGCCACACGTCGCCGTTGCTCAGCCCGGCGTAGAGATGCCCCGGTGCGGCAGGGTCGGTGAGCAGGGCGTAGGCCGCATAATCCAGTGGCTGTGGCAAACCGCCGTTTAGGCGTCTCCATCGGCCATCTTCAGTGGCTCGAAAGATAGAGGTGTTGGCGTGCCCATCCCAATGCATGCGGGGAAACAGGTGGACGCGCGGAAGAACAGCTATCGGCGCAGCGGAGACATACCAAATCTCAGGGCGCTCCGGGTCGGCAGCCACGGCCCAGCCGTAAAAGCTCCAACCCATGCCTCGACGCGGCTGCTTCCAGGTCACCCCGCCGTCACGGCTGACAGCGGCAGGCCAACCCCCGCCCCCCTGGTAAACCCAGTTACCGTCTGTTACATGGAAGGCCAGGGAGTGGCAGTCCCGGCTGGTTCCCTTCAGATGCCCCTGCCACGTTTGGCCGCCATCGGTGCTGCGCAGCAGGGCACCGTATTCAACCCCGGCGATGATGACGGTAGGATCGGTGGGAGAGACAGCCAGCCCCTGCACATAGGGGTCGCCGGGTTCCGCTGGCGTATACCAGAACCGCTGCCGCACCTGGCGGAAGGATTCCAGCTCTGTCCAGCTTTCGCCCCCGTCGCGTGAGACAAAGACGGCGGGCGGCTTGGTTCCGACATATATCACGCCCGGCTCAGCCCCGCTGACGGCGATGGATTTGATCGCCTCCCCTTCCATGCCAGCGGGCTGCCAGGTCTTGCCGCGATCAGCGGAGCGCAGCAGGCCGTTACCCTGCGTTCCGGCGTAGACGACATCCGGGTTATGCGGATCGGTGGCCAGGCAGCGCACGTCCTGATCTTCAAGCCGTGTCTCAACCGACCATTTACCATCTGCGCCGTGTTCCGCCCGTGCCAGGCCATACCCAGTCGTTGAGATGAATACTCTGACGTCCATATAGTTCTCCGTCAATTCAAGGACCTTGTGGGTCGCGGATTACGTGCAACAACCGACGTACCATCGCCCTCATAACAGAAGGACGATCCCCATGATGAGCGTGGGGATGTAGAACAGCGCCGGAATCGCATCCCTCTGAATGAGAAGACCGACTAGGATCAGACTGGTCAGGCCAACTGTCACGATCCCCAGCCAGGTCGGGTAGCCTGTCAGGAGCAGAACAAGGCCGTAGAGGATGAGCGCCCCCAGGGTGAGCAGGCTATAAGCTGGGAAGGTCCACGCCCCGGCATTGGTGCGGACGTATTCCTCTACGGGCATGGAGAGACGAAAGGCCAAGACGATATAGGCCCAGGCGGCGCTGGCGAGGACGATGGCCGTCAGGCCGATGATGGCAAGAGTACGGGCATTACCCGCTTCAACCGTGCTCGTGAAGAAACCCAATCCGATGGCTGTGACCACCACGCCAACAAGGAAAAGGAAGTGAGAGAGAACCCAATAGGGGCGGAGGTCGGTGATCAGTTGCGCCCGCACATCGGGGTCGGCTGTCACGTAAACCCTCCAGGTGGGCAGAGCAGCCCCCAGCCAGAAGCTCAGCGTCCCGGCGATAAGCAATATTCCCGCAAGTTGAAGGGTTGACATGATTGTCTGCTCCTGCTATTGCATCACCTGCCGGATGCCGTCCGCGATGGTCTGCGGCTCAGTGCCGTAGAAGAAGACCAGGCGCAGGTAGCCATCCGGGTCGATCAGAAACGAGGGCGAGGTGTGGTTCACGAAGTAGTTCTCCTGGTCGGGGTTGGGATCGTCCCCGTGTTCATGCTCAGCATCGTGGTTGTGGTCCTGCCCCTGTTCCTCTTCGGTCTCCACGGTTTCCGTTTCGAAGAACAACCCATACTCCGCGCCGATCCGGCGCAGCGTGGCCGCATCGCCGGTCATGCCGATGAAGTCGGCATCAAACTGCCGGAGGTACTCGTTTACCACGTCCGGGGTATCGCGCTCCCCATCCACGCTGATGAAGACAAACGCCACCTGCTCTGCATCGTCTCCCAGCGCCTGCTTGACGCGCCGGTAGTCCGCCAGAGTCGTCGGGCACACGTCGGGGCAGTGGGTGTAGCCGAAGAACATGAGGACTGCCCGCCCACGCAGATCGCTCAGGCTGATCGGCTCGCCCGTATGGCTGGTGAGGGTGAAGTCCTGGACCTGGTGGGGCGGGTCCACCAATGCCCCGCCGGAAGCGGGCTGCGCGTCCGACGCCTCCGCCGGTGAGGCCGAAAGGGCGCTAATCACGGTAGTGCTCGCCAGGTATCCAGCGGCGAACAGGCCAATAACCAATGAGCCAACCAGGCCGTAACGCACGACAGGGTTGTGAAGTATTCGTTCAATCCGCATTTGCCAACGCTCCGCCATTGCAGACCTTTTTTCGGTTGGGAGGGGTTGGGCTGTAACGTCAGTCGCAGCGGGGTTACAGCCCAACAGTCCTTACCGAGCTGCCTGCTGTCCCAGGAGGCGAGCTAGCCAGTTGGCAGGACGACGACCGTGCCCTGCATGCCCGGATGGACGAAACAGACGTAGTTGTAGACACCGGGTTCGGTAAACGTCAGCGTGAAGCTCTGGCCGGCAAGGCCCTCACCGGAGAAGCTTGAGCTGGTGAAGCCCTGGCTGGGGGCCAGGATGCCGCTGTTGAAGCTGTCGCCAGCGCCGATCTGCGCGCCACTCTCGACTGACGGATAGGCGGCCTCGCCAAACGCAATCATGGGCGGTCCCACATCTTGGGGCACGATCTCAAACTCTGACCCCGGCATCAACGGCGGCCACGCGACAAAGTGCGGTTCCCGGCTGTTCCCAGGGACCACCCAGGTAACACTTTGCCCGGCCTCGATCACCGCCACCGACGGGAAGAAATCGAAGACATGGGCAGCCCCCACTTGCAGCCCGGCGCTGACCTGTAGCGCGCCATCCTCGGTATAGGTCGGCGGCTGCATGGATGCTTCCATGGCGGCCTGTATCCCCTGGCCGCTTTGTGCCTCCAGTTCTAAGGCTGCTGCTGCCAGCGCCTCGGCAGGGCTGGGGATCGCGGTGGCATCGTCCACCACCGTGATGGTGCCCAGCATGCCAGGGTGCAGATCGCAGAAGTAGGGGTAAACGCCGGGCGCAACGTCCATGACCAGGGAGAAGGTCCAGGTTGCGTTGGCCGGATCAAGGGAAAGGCCACTGTTGGCGTCTCCGCCCTGATAGACAGCGCCATTCTCCACATTCGGGAACAGCCATGCCGGGTTCAATTGCGGCAGGGCTTCACCGTTCACCTCCGGGGCGATGATCAACTCAGACGGCTGCTGCTCAAAGTGTACATTGTGAAAACCACCCAGGATCCGCCACATCACGGTGTCGCCGCGGTGCACTTGCAGCGACTGTGGGGCATAAGCCAGCACCTGGGTATTGAAAAGCGCGCCGTCGCCAGCGAGGACCGTATAAGTCTTCGCTTCCGCTGCCTGCGCCTGTACTGCACCCTGAGCGCTTAGCAGCCCGGCCAGGAAGCCCAGGGCCAGCGCTCCGGCCAGGGCAAAGGCCAGCCAGCGCCTACGTCCTCCTAGAAGCCGAAAACCGAACATAATAGATAGCCTCCTTACTTTTCGAATTAACCGCTTGAGAACAGCTACGCGCCAGACCTTCCGGCGAAATGCCGGGCAGAGAGGTCCGGCCCCTTCCCAGAGACAGCAGGCATCTCGGCACCCCTGTCGCCATACCCTGCCTCTGCCCGCTAAAGGCCAGCACGCCTGCCCAACTGCCGTACCTGCGACATGAACAGGTTAGCCGGCTAGCTGTCCCATTGTCATGAGGCCGGGGTCCCGATTGGATCGGGAAACAGCGCGGCTGTTGTCCCAGAGGCTGTGGGACGGATGTCCCGGCAGGGATGGGACACCCGCCCATGGCGGAGAGATCGCAGCGGGGCGTCCTGAAACCACAGGAGCACAATGCGAGCCTGGACCGCCCCCCCTGTCCAGTCAAAAGATAATGTTACCGAAGTGTCCTCTCCTTTCATGGGTTCAGGGGGGTCGAACAGGGTCAGATAGACGTTCTGGGCGCTGTCGGGGGCCGCGTTGGGCAGGGCCAGGAGTTGGTCGAGCAGGGCGTAGATGTCACGGCGGAGTTGGCGGGGATTGGTGGCCTGGCGGACAGCGGAGAGCCGGTCTTGCTCCTGAGCGGAGAGCGCGCCTGAGGCGCACAGGCGGTCGAAGGGGGTCCGGGCGTGGTCGAAGCGACGATGGAGGCGGGCGGGGTGTCCCCTGCCGCAATTCTTATGGCGAGAGAATCCTGGCCCGCTTCTTCAACCCGTCCAGCAGCGCAGTCCCGCTTGCCAGGGAATACCTGGAGACAGATGTCTGGGGCAACCTCCATTCCCGGACCCGCACAGCCTCCCCCAGGCGTATTGTGACGGTCGCCCTGGAGGAGGCGTTACCTTCCGTCAAGAGTCCGGTGAACGACCGGAGCATCTCGATAGTGGCCGGGCCAGCCTGGCGCGTTGGGGACGATCACGGGTCACCCGACGCGGCAATCCTTGAGCAGTTAAGAAGGCGGGCGTCTCAACTTGAGCGTCAACTGGAGGAGATAGCAGAGCAGCTTGGCCCTACATCGGGCGATGCCCGGCACGTCCTCCAGCATAAGTGTTATGTGCTTCGGCGGGAGCTTTACGAATGCCGCCTGTCTGTGCAACTGAACGCGCTGAAACTGAGGATGCAAGGCTCGCCGCCTGAGGACTACCTGTTTGCGCAGGACCCCCTCGTGGCTCAAACAGGCTTGCAGCTCAACAAGCTGCGCATCCTGCGGCGCATCTACGATTACGTCGTCCAGACCACATAGCCGGGGCGGAGAGCGACCTGCCACCCTGCCCCGGCGGCAGTGTGCCGCAGGAGGCAGGCCACTGCCCAGGCCGCCCTTAATCCACCACGTACAGAGTCTGGAAGGCGGCGGTCAGCGGCTCGCCGCCTTCCGGACGTACCACCACCACATCCTCAACCCGTGCGGAGCAGCGGCCTTCGAGCAAAATGCTCGGCTCCACGGTGAACAGCATCCCCTCGCGCAGCACGGTCTCGTCCCCTGCCGTCAGGAACGGCGGCTCGTGCACGTCCAGGCCGATGCCGTGGCCCAGCCGGTGGCGGAACGCTGCCCCATACCCGGCCTCGTCAATCACGCCCCGCGCCACCGCATCCACCTCGGCGGCGGTCACCTGGCCGGCGCGCATCGCGGCGATGCCCGCTGCCTGGGACGCCATGACCAGCTCAAACACCCGGCGGAAGTCCGCGTCCGGCTCACCGAAGGCCACGGTGCGCCCAAAATCGTAGCAATAACCCTGGTGGATGGCTCCAAAATCGAACAGAAGCGAGACGGGCGGCTCCAACCGACGATGCCAGACCTGCTCGCGTGGGCCAAAGCGCAGTTGGTGATTGGGACCGACGTTATAGAGCGACGTGGTGAAGGAAGGCCCCAGCGCGCCATGCCGGCGCAACTGGAAGTCGATCTCGGCGATGATTTCCAGCTCGGTCATCCCATGCCTGAGCTGCGCAAGCACATCGGCAAAGGCCGCCTCCGTGATCGCGCCCGCATGGCGCATCAGCGTGATCTCGTCCTCGCTTTTGATCGCACGCAATGGCCGGAGCAGCTCTGTGGCCGAGCTGAACACCGCATCAGGATACAGGCTGTGCAGCGCGGAGACGGTCTCGCCGCGCGTCCTGTCGCTGATGGCAATGCGCGGCCTGGCAGGCAGCTTGAAGCCATGCAGAATGTCGCGCACCAGGGCAGAGGGATCGTCCCAATCCCCCAGGATGCGCACCTGCACATTGGCGATATCCCCCAGCCCGCCGAACGTGACGGTCATACGAGGGAGGGTCAGGACGGGCACGCCCAAAGGCGCCAGCCATAGCCCCTCCAGCCAGGCCCCTGGGTGCAGGGTAGCCCCAAAGTTTGGCAGGTCACGCGGCACGCCAGCCAGGTACTGGAGATCGGCGGAGATGGGGAAAAAGGCCAGGTCTGCCAGGGCGCCCAGGCGCTGCTGGAGGCGCTCCAAACGGTCAGTGTAAGGCATGGGTGTGTCTCCCCCTTGTTGCGGCCTCTACATACACGCTGCGCATCTCGGCCCCAGGCCACCTATTCTTCCTCGTTCCGCCACACCACGCAAAAGATGCCCGCTCCGCCAGACGCCGAAGGCAAAAACGGGTGCAAATCGCCTGATAGTTGGGTATCCTTGAAATAAGTGGCCCACAACCGACCGTATTCGCACAGGTAAGATCGCCAAGTTGCGCCTTGTCTGGATTTTAATGTGCATATGCCCGATCTTCCGTGCCCCAGCAGGGCGCTCCACATGATGCAGACTCTTGCCTCAATATATCGAGTCCCGCCTTGTCGCTCTGTTGACAACTCGGCCTTTAGTGAACATACTCTATTCCAGGCGATTGGCTGCACCATTGTTGTACACCATCGGCCCGCTCTCCGTTGTGCAACGGCAGAGTTCACCCACCCCCATCCACCTTAGCTTATTCTTTATGGAGGAGAGTATGACGAAAAGGCTTCGCTTTTTGCTGGTTCTGGTGCTGCTGAGCACCCTCGCTCTCTCGCTCCACGGCATACAGGCCCAGGAGGAGATGAGCACGATCATCATCGGCACGACCGATGAGCCGTCAGGGATCGACTCCGCGTACGCCTATGCGGTGCACGACTGGGAGCTGCTCAAGAATACCGGCGACGCGCTGATGGGCTATGTCCCCGGCACGGCTGATCTGATCCCGCGCCTGGCGGCGGACTTCCCGGAGGTGAGCGAGGACGGGCTGACCTACACCTTTACCTTGCGGGAAGGCATCCAGTTCGCCGACGGCACCCCGCTGACGGCGCAGGTCGTCGCCGACTCGATCACGCGCGCGCTGACCCTGAGCGGGGATATCCAGGGGTTTGTCCAGGGCTTTGTCGCCGGCGTGGAAGCGCTGGACGAGCTCACGGTGGCGATCACGCTGACGCAGCCGTACAGCTTCTTCCCGGCTGTGGCCGCCACGGGGCCGTTCATCCCGATGAACCCCAACCAGTTCCCACTCGACGCGCTGAATACAGCACCGGAGCGCATCGATGGCGTAGGCCCCTATAAGATGACAGACTACGTCGTCGGAGAGCAGATCGTGCTGGAGCGCAATGAGTTGTACTGGGACGAGGAGAACGCGGCCCAAATCGACCGCGTGATCATCCGCTACTTCGCCGATCCGACGACCATGGCCCTGGCCGTGGAAAACGGCGAGATCGATATCGCCTGGCGCACAGTGGGGCCGGTGGAAGCCGCGCGCCTGGAGGGCATGTCGGGCCTGAATGTGATGCGCATCGACGCTCCTGCGCTGCGCTACATCGTGCTGAACCACGCCATGGCTCCCCACGATAACCGGGCGATCAACCAGGCGATTGCGGCAGCCATCGACCGGGAGACCATGGTTGACCGCGTTTTCGAGGGGCGCAACCTGCCCGCCTACTCAACGGTGCCGCCCGGCTATCCCTATGCTACCGAGCCGTTCCTGGATGAATATGGCTTCCGGGACCTGGACCGCGCCATTGAGCTGCTGCGCAACGAGGGCTACAGCGAGGACAATCCGCTGGAGCTGACCCTGTGGTATCCGCCGGAGCACTACGGCACCACCACCGCCGACCTCGTGCAGGTGATCAAGGAGCAGATTGAGGAAACCGGCCTGGCCACCGTTGAGCTGCAGGCGCAGAACTGGGCGACCTACATCGCTGCGGCCACCGACGGGGAGTACCCGATGTTCATCCTGGGCTGGTTCCCGGACTTCGTGGACCCCGACACCTGGCTGTCGCCGTTCGCCACGTGCGTGCAGTCGGCAGGGCTGGGCGTTAACTACTGCAATGAGGAGATGGACAACCTGCTAATCTCGGCAGGCACCACGACCGACCCCGCTGAGCGCGAGCAACTGTACGCCGAGGCCCAGGCGCTCTACGCCCTTGAGGTGCCGACCATCCCGCTGTATTGGGAGCCGGAGTTCATCATCGTGCGTGAAGGTGTGGGCGGCGTCCTGATTGGCCCGCCGTTCGAGTTCCTGTACAGCGAGCTGTTCTTCGAGTAGAGATGCGCAGACCGGTTGTAGCCAATCGCCGGGGTGGGACGGCACCGTCCCACCCCCTTCTTCACACCTCGCAGGACAAATGAGAAAACGACGTAAGAGAAACACACATGAGCCGTTCGCTCCGTAATTTCTTGCTGGCCCGGATTCTACTCACCATCCCCATGGTGATCATCCTGGCCACCCTCGTCTTCTTCGTCATGCGCATCCTGCCCGGCGATCCCATCCTCTCCTCGGTCGGCCCCCGTGTGCCCCCGGAGGAGCGCGAGGCCATCCGCGCCGAGCTGGGCCTGAACCGCCCCATCCTGGAACAGTACGTGGACTTCCTGGGCCAGATCGTGACGCTCGACTTTGGCAATTCCCTGGTGCACGGGCGGCGGCCCATCCGGGACGAGCTGGCCGAGGTTTTCCCCGCCACCGTGGAGCTGACCGTCCCCGCGATGGTCTTCACGGCCATCTTCGGCATCGCCAGCGGGGCTTACGCGGCTGCCCACCGCAAGCAGGCCTCAGATTATTCGCTGCGCATCTTCAGCGTGGTCATCTACTCGATTCCGATCTTCTGGCTGGGGCTGATCCTGCAATTGATCTTCGGGGTGGCCCTCAACTGGCTGCCCATCTCGCACCGCATCGATCCACAAATCGACCTGACCCTGGTGCGGAACACCAACCTGCTCGTCCTCGATTCGATCACCTCCGGCAACCTGGAAGCGCTGGGCAGCGTCCTGCGCCATCTGATCCTGCCCGTGCTGACGCTGGGGCTGGCCCTCACCGGCGTGTTTGTGCGCCTGACCCGTGTCAACATGATCGAGACGCTCAAGGAGGACTTCATCACAGCCGGGCGGGCGCGCGGCGTGCCAGAGCGACGCCTGATATATCGGCACGCGCTGCGCAACACATTCATCCCCATCCTGACCCTGATCGGTTTGCAGTTTGCCATCCTGCTGGCAGGGGCGGTGCTGACCGAGACGACGTTCACCTGGCCGGGCATGGGCCGCTACCTGGTGGACCGCATTGAGCTGCGCGATTATCCCGCCGTACAGGCGACGATCACCGTCTTTGCCATGCTGGTGGCCATCATCAGCCTGGTTATGGACGTGCTGTATGCCTTTATCGACCCCAGGATTCGGTACTGAACCGTGACCACACTAACCTCAGAACCGGAAGATACAACAACCCCGCAATGGCAGGATGACCTGGACAATGCCGGGTTTGTGCGCCAGCTCCTGCGTGCGCGCAAGTGGTACGGCGCGGACTGGTGGCTGGTGGTTGTCAGCCTGGTCATGCTGGCCATCTTCATCTTCACCGCCCTCTTTCCCCAGGTGATCGCGCCCTACGACCCCCGCGCCGAGGTTGGCCCCTCCCTGCTGGCGCCAGGGCAGCGCCCGCAAGGATACGTGCTGGTTGTGCGCGAAGACGCCGACGTGGACTCCCTGCGCGATGTCGGCACACCGCAGGACGAGATTGGCTTTGTGGTGGGCAGCGCGGCCAGCCAGGCCCTGCGCGAAGCGTCCAACGTCCTGACCGAAACCGACCGGGCCGCCGGCCTGGACGTGCGCTACACACCACGCCCCCGGCGCTTTCAAACGCTGGAGGAGGCGCTGGACGCCCTGGAGGCAGGGGACATCCAGGGCGTGGTGGAGACCGAAACCCAGCTCAGCGAGCCGCTGTCTGAGCGCCCCGCCTTGCGGGTGGCCGGCCCGCTCCTGGAAGGGCGGCAGACCTCCTTCATCTTCGGCACCAACCAGATCGGCCAGGATGTCTTCAGCCGCATTGTGTGGGGCACCCGCATCGCCCTTTTCGTAGGGATGGTCTCCGCGATCTTCGCCGTGTTGGTGGGCGTGCCCGTGGGGCTTATCTCCGGGTTTATCGGGGGGCCGCTGGACCGCGTGCTGACCCTGCTGATGGACAGTCTCTACTCTTTTCCGGGGCTGATCCTGGCGATTGCCATCGCCGCTGTGCTGGGGCCGGGCATCATGAACATCATTGTGGCCATCGCCGTGCTGTACGTGCCCACCTACTTCCGCATCGTGCGGGGGCAGACGCTGTCCGTCAAGGAGCAGTTGTATGTGGAGGCGGCGCGCAGCCTGGGCGCCAGCCGCTGGTCCGTGCTGCGCCACTACGTGTTCCCCAACGTGATTCCCTCGGTCGTGGTCATCTTCTCGGTGAACGTGGCCGATGCCATCCTGACCGAGGCAGGCCTGAGCTTCATCGGGCTGGGGCTGCCCCCAGATACGCCGGACTGGGGCATCGACCTGGCGCGAGGCCAGGATTACCTGCTGCGCGCCTGGTGGCTGATCACGATCCCCGGCCTGATGGTCTCCCTGGTCGTCCTCAGCTTCAGCATGTTGGGGGAGAGCCTCTCGGAGATTCTGAACCCGCGTCTTAGCGAGCACTAGCCTTTGGGACAAGAGCCGGACCATGATAGAACGCCAACGGAACGCCACCCAGACCGCACCCGCAACCGTCACACACAGCACCGCCGACAAGGACCTGCTGCTGCGCATCCGTAACCTGACCGTAACTTATGAGACGCGGCGCGGCACCCTCAGCGCCGTGGACAGCCTGAACCTGGACCTCTATTGCGGCGAGGTGCTGGGGCTGGTTGGGGAATCGGGCTGCGGCAAGTCCACGCTGGGCAAGGCCATCATGCGCATGACCGAAGGCTCCTGCCAGATCAAGAAAGGGCAACTGCTGTTCGACGGCACGGACCTTATGGACATGAACGATGAAGCGATCCGCGACCTGCGGGGCCGTCGCATCAGCATGATCTTCCAGGACCCCATGACCTCGCTCAATCCGGTGCAACGCATTGACGAGCACATCATTGAGGCCATCCGCGTCCACAAGCCGGATGTGCCTGCCCAGACGGCCCGGCGGATGGCCCAGGAACTCATCGAGCGCCTGGGAATCGGCGAAAACCGCCTGCGCGACTACCCGCACCAGCTGAGCGGCGGGATGCGCCAGCGAGTCATGATCGGCCTGGCGCTGGCCCTCAAGGCGGACCTGATCATCGCCGACGAGCCGACCACCTCCCTGGATGTGATCGTCGAGGCCCAGTTCCTGGACCTGCTACGGGAGCTTAAGGATGACTTCAACCTGACCATCCTGCTCATCACCCACAACATCGGCATCGTGGCGGAGCTGGCTGATCGCGTCGGCGTGATGTACGCCGGGCGCATGGCCGAAGTGGCCGACGCGAACGAGCTTTTCTCCAATCCGCTGCACCCGTACACCCAGGGTTTGCTCAAATCGGTGCCCAATATTGAGCTTGACGGCGAAGAGCTGTACCGCATGCCGGGCCAGCCGCCCAACCTGATCAATCCCCCGTCCGGCTGCCGCTTCCACCCGCGCTGTCCGCATGCTATGGATCATTGTTCTTTGCGCCAGCCGTCATGGCAGGAAGCCCGGCCCGGCCATTGGGTCGCCTGCTGGCTTTACGAGGAATACGAAGGAACGTAGTTCATGACGGATGACACCCTGCTGGAATTGAAGGATGTTTACAAGTGGTTCCCGGTGAACCAGACTCTGCTGGATACCCTCCTCCAGCGCGAGCCGCTCTACGTGCACGCTGTGGACGGCGTCAGTTTTCGCGTGGAGCGCGGCAAGGTCTTTGGCCTGGCCGGTGAATCGGGGTCGGGCAAGACAACGACCGGCAGGGTAGCCATCCGGCTGGAAGACGCCACCAAAGGGCAGGTGCTCTTCGAAGGGCGGGACCTGATGCGGCTTTCGCCGGAGGAGCTGCGTGCCCAGCGCCGCGAGATGCAGGTCATCTTCCAGGACCCGTTCGCCTCCCTGAACCCGCGCATGTCGCTGGGCAACGCGATTGCGCACGGGTTGCGCATCCACAAACTGACGGCCTCTGAGCGCGAAACCCGCCAGCGCGTGCTGGAGATCATGCACCGGGTCGGGTTGACGCCCCCGGACACCTTCTACAATCGCTTCCCACACCAGATCTCCGGTGGGCAGCGGCAACGCGCCGTGATCGCGCGGGCGCTGGTGCTGGAGCCTAAGCTGGTGGTGGCTGACGAGCCGATAGCGATGGCCGATGTGTCGGTCCGGGCGGTGCTGCTGGACCTGATGATCAGGCTCAAGCAGGAATTTAACCTGACTTACCTCTTCATCACGCACGACCTGGCGACGGCCAAGTACATCTGCGATGACATCGCCATCATGTACCTGGGCAAGATCGTGGAGGTCGGCCCACTGCACAAGGTTTACCGCGAGCCGCAGCACCCCTACACGGAGGCACTGCTGGCCGCCGTGCCTGTGCCGGACCCGCGTCACCGCCGCCAGAAGCCGATGCCTCGCGGGGAGATTCCCAGCCCGATCAACCCGCCACGCGGCTGCCGCTTCCACCCCCGCTGCCCGCTGGCCATCGACATATGCAGCCAGGAGGAGCCAGCGTTGCTGCCCGGCAAGCCAGGCGACGACCACCTCGCCGCCTGCCATGTCCGAACAGGCGCTTACCAGGACCAAGACAGGCCCCTGCAAGCAGCAGCGGCGCGGTAATTGCCGTGGCCGCCGTATGGGCTCCCGGCCCTGAGGGCCGGAGGGGGCCTCACCACCACCTGCTGAGCCGCCACCGCGCCATGCATCCCCCGGAACCGCGCCCAGGGGTCAGGCGGACCACACCAGGCCGCCCAGCAGCTCATCGAGCGACACCTCGGCCAATGCCAGCCGCTCGTCGGCAGCCCCGTAATAGACGCGCAGGATATCCCCGGCCAACACTGCCCCACAGGTAAACACCACGTTGCGGAAGAAACCGTCCACCTCGTAAGGCGCTTGTGGACGGAGTATGGCATCCCGGCTGCGCGCGATGATGCGCCCCGGCTCGTCATGCGGCGTCAGGAAGGCCCCCAGGCAATACCTGTCCTGCGCGTCTGCGGCGTGGTAAATGGACAACCAACCTGCCTCCGTCCAGATCGGAGGTGCGCCGCCGCCCACACGTCCGCTATCCCAGTTGCTTGTGCGGGATTCGAGGACAATCTGGTGGTTCCCCCAGTGCTGCATGTCCGGCGAAGTCGCCATCCAGATACTCATTTTGCCGAACATTCCCGGCATGGGACGGTGATAGCACACGTAGAAGCCATTGATCTGTTTGGGGAACAGGGTGACATCGCGATTGGCAGGGGGAAACATCATCCCCTCCCGCCTGAGACGAACAAAGTCAGTAGTGGAAATCAAGCTGGTCGCGATCCCGTGTGGGCTGACGGACGTATAGTTCACGTAGAACGTGTCGCCGATTTGCGTGATGCGCGCATCCTCCATGCCGAAACTCTCAAAGGGGGGGCGGGGCGGAACCCAGGGATGTGGATCGGTGGTGAAGTGGACGCCGTCCTCGCTGTGGGCCAGCCGCAAATGGCTGATGCTCGTCAGGTACATCTCGCCCGTCGGCAGGTGGTGCACCTTGCGCGGGTCCTGGGTATCCCACTCAGAATCCGCGCTGTGGATTGCCCTGACAACAAGCTCGCCCTGCGGGGACAGGTAGGGCACAAGAATGGCGCGCGTCTCAGCTTGCAGCGGGCGCTCAGACACGCGGAGCAGCAACAACGTTTTGCCCTGGTAAACAGTTGCCCCCGCATTGAAGACCCCCAGCACCTCGAAATCCGGGCGCGACGGCACCACGTCTGCCGGGGAGATCAGTGGATTCGATGGGTGTCGGACCAACATGTCGCAGCTTCCATTCTCATGGTGCAGGATGCTAACCTTCGCGGCCACGCCACAGCCCCCGCCAATGAGGCCAGGCGATAGCATAACATCTTGCGGCAGGATTACCGCCCCGTGCGCCTGATGGCTTGTGCACACACATTTTTGTGCACACTGCTTGACAGCCCTCTCTATTTTACTATATACTTTACGTAAGCGGTTACGTAAAAATGACGCACTGGCGTTGTCTCCCGTCACACCGGGACCGTCTTGCAGGCTGGCCGAGCTGTGTTTGTCCCTTGATGTGGCATCCAGTTTCGCCGCCGCGCCGCCCACATCTTCATTGCGTTTTTATTACGTTTCGGGCATCGCTCACCACCACCGGCACAACAAAAACTGGCGAAATAGACTCGGGTGTTTTATGCCTTCAGTTATTGAGCGGATCGCCAGGGAACTCGATATATCAACCGCCTCCGTCTCGCGCGCCCTCAACGACCGGCCCGGAGTCGGCGCTGAGCTACGCGAGCGCATCCTCGCCAAAGCCCGCGAGCTCAACTACACGCCCAGCCTGACGGCGCGGGGACTGGCCACCGCGCAGACCTTCGCCATCGGCTTCTTCGTGCGGGAGAAGCCCGGCCTGCCCATGCATGCCGACCCATTTTACGGCGAAATCCTCCTGGGCGTGGAACAGGCGTGCGCCAACAGCGACTACCATGTCATCGTCGCCACCCTGACGGAAGACAACCTCGCCCGCCCGACCGACTTTCGCTTTGTCCGCGAGCAGCGGATGGACGGCATGATCCTGGCCGGGCCGGACATCCCCAACGATTTCATCATCTCCATGCTACAGACGGAGATGCCGGTGGTGCTGATCGATAACTGCCTGGATTACCTGTCCGTCTCCTGCGTGAACAGCGACGACGAACAGGGCGCTTATGTGGCCGCCCGGCATCTCTTGGAGGGAGGACACCGCCAGATCGGCGTGATCGCGGGGCCTAAACGCTGGGCCAGCACCATGCGCCGTGTCCGTGGCTACCAGCGCGCGTTGCAGGAGGCCGGCCTGCCCCTCTACGCGGTCCATGCCGACCAGACCACCATCGAGTCCGGCCAGGAAGCCTACCGACAACTGAGCGCGCAACACCCAGGCCTGACCGCCATCTGCGCCGTCAACGATGCCATGGCTATCGGCGCGATTCGCGCGGCCCGCAGCAGCGGCAGGGCCGTCCCCGCCGATTTATCCGTGGTGGGCTTCGACAACATCAACTGGGCCTCTCTGAACGACCCGCCGCTGACCACGGTCAACATCCCCAAGCATCAGATGGGCAAAGAAGCCGCCAACCGTCTCATCGCTTTGTTGAACGACCCGGAGTTGCAGCCTGCTGAGATCAAGGTCGCTGTTCAGTTCGTCGAGCGCGAATCCAGCCGTGCTCTCAGCGAGGCGTAGACCAAGGAGGTGCACCCGCCCGCTGTAAAGGCAGAACCGAATTTCTATAGATAAAGCTCAACACTAAGGAGGATAGAGATGAAAGCTCGTCGTATAGTGCTCATGGGCCTCACGCTGGTGCTGGCGCTGGCCGTATCCGTGCCAACCCTGGCCCAAAACGAGCCGGTGACCATCACCATCTCCACCTGGGCTGGCGTGGAGGAAGCAGCGGAGCTGCAAGAAATCCTGGACGCCATCAACGAGGGCAACGACGTCTACCAGATCGTGCACGAGCCGATGCCCGCCGACTACTACACCCAGGTGCAGACGCAGATGGCCGGTGGCGTCGCTGCCGACCTGTACTGGATGGACCAGAACCATATGGCGCTGGCCTCGGAGGGCGTCTTCATGAGCCTGAACGAGTGCCTGGCCGACGCCGAGCCTGGGACCGCCGGTGACCTGAACGACTACTATCCGGGCATCCTGGCCGTCAACGAGTTCGATGGCGAAATCTACGGCCTGCCCTGGATCGCCCAGCCGGTCGTGGTCTACTACAACCGGGCGCTCTTTGACGCGGCTGACCTCGATTATCCGGATGAGGACTGGACGTGGGACGACTTCGTCGAGATCGCCAGGACCCTGACCCAGGATACCGACGGCGACGGGGAGATCGACCAGTGGGGCTTCACTTCCACAAGCTGGCCGCCGCCCTTCATCTGGATCTGGCAGGCAGGTGGCGAGCTGATCAGCGAGGACTTCACCGAAGCGCCCATCGACAGCCCGGAGTTTCTGGAGGGCTTCCAGTTCCACCTGGACCTGGCCTATAACCCCGAACTGTCGCCCAGCCGCGAGACGATTGCCGAGCAAGGCTTCAACGAGATGTTCAAGGCGGGCGTTGTGGCCATGTTCATGGGCGGCGCAGCGGATGACCTCGACCGCGTGGAAGGGCTGGACGTAGGCGTGGTGCGCGTCCCTGGGCATCCTGAAACGGGCAGCCACACGACCTTTGCCTGGAACGCCAGCACGGTCATCTACGCCGGCACCGAGCACCCGGACATCGCCTGCCAGGCCCTGGTCGCCGTGACCGAGGGCATCCACAACTGGAAGATCGTCTCCCCGCGCATCTCGCAGGGGACGGTCGAGCACCTGGTTAGCTCGGAGCCGCGCAAGGAGGCCAGCGCCGAAGCGATCATCGCCGCTGCGCAAGATATGCGCGCGCTGCCCATCTTCGGCAACTATGCCGAGTTCGACCGTATATTCTGGGAGGAGTTCTGGGGGCCGTTGATCAACGACGAGACGGACCTCACCCCGGCGGAGCTGGCGGCAGAGGTGCGCCCACTGCTGGAAGAGACGCTGCCCTAGCACACACCCGGATAACAAGGGAGATGGGGAGGCGCGGAGCCTCCCCGTCCTTCATCCGCCCGGTCAACCAGAAGCAAAAAAGGGAGCATCATGGACCCAGGAGCTTTAAACACGTACTGGCCGACGTTGGTGCGCTACGGCCTGGTGGCCGTCGCATTGGGCATCATCATGGTTGGCGTGTATCAGGTGCAGGTCAGGTTCCTGGGCGTCAAACGGGAAGCCGCAACCGGGCGGGCGCTGGTGATGCCCTGGGTGGTTGGCTTTCTCATCTTCCAGGTGTTCACGATTGGCGCAGCGCTCTACCTGAGCTTTACCGACTACAATCTCTTCCGCCCTCCCCAATGGGTGGGGACACAAAACTACCAGGACCTCTTCACCTTGGAGTTCGGCCTGCTCGAATCGCGGAACCAGCGCAGCTCAGAGGTGCTTGACGAACGGGAAGTGCTGCGGGTCGAAATCTTTGACGGTGGGTTCGTCATCGGCGCAAAAGAGGAGGGGTTCTGGCGCGGCATGAAGCTCACCCTGCCCTACGCCTTTCTGAGCGTGCCCCTGGGCCTGGTATTCTCGCTGGGGGTGGCGCTGCTGCTCAACCAGAACGTTCGTGGGGTGGGCTTCTGGCGTGTGCTGTACTATATGCCCGCCATCCTGCCAGCTGTGGCCACGGCCCTGCTCTGGCGGTGGATATTCTCCCGCTCCGGCCTGCTGAACGGCCTGCTGCAGCCCGCCTATACGCTGCTCGGCATCGAGACCCCCAGCTGGCTCACCAATCCCAACCTCACCCTGACCGTCTTCATCATCATCAGCCTGTGGGGGGTCTTCGGCGCAAACACGGTGATCCTGCTGGCAGGCCTCAAGGGCATCCCCCAGGAGCTTTACGAAGCAGCCTCCATTGACGGGGCGGGCGACTGGGCCAAGTTCCGCCACGTCACGATCCCCATGCTCAGCCCGGCCCTGTTCTACAACCTGGTGACCTCGACGATTGCCGCATTGCAGGTCTTCGAGGTGGCTGCCTTCATCCAGACACCGGCCACCGCCGGAACCTTCCTGAACTGGTTGATATACACCGAGGCCTTTGGCGTGGTGCCTCCCCGGATGGGCATGGCATCGGCGATGGCCTGGATTCTGCTGCTCATCATCGTGGCGCTGACGGCGCTGATCTTCCGCTCCTCTGAAGCCTGGGTCTTCTACCAGGGCGCACGGGAGGAGGCCTAGCCATGGCAACTGAAGCACGCCCCCTGGCCAAATACGACAAACTGCTCCAGCAGGCGGCGCCAAGCCAGATCGGATACCTCATCCGGCGGTTCCTCATCTACGCCCTGCTGCTCCTGGGCGCGGCGATTGTGCTGCTGCCCTTCGCCTGGATGATCTCCACCTCCCTCAAAACGCCGGAGCAGATCTTCAGCGGGCGAATCGAATTCATCCCCGATCCCGTCGTGCTAGAGAATTACACCCGGGTCTGGGAGCAATTCTCGTCCATCAAGCCGGGCATGACGTTCTGGCGCATCCTGGGCAACACGCTGTTCATCACGATTCTGGCGATGTTCGGGGAGATCTTGAGCGCCTCGATTGTGGCCTATGGCTTCGCGCGCTTCCGCTGGCGGGGGCGCAACCTGGTCTTCGCCATCATGCTCAGCACGGTGATGATCCCCCACATCGTCACGCGCGTCCCGGCCTTCCTGCTATGGAAAGAGATCGGGCTGCTGGACACCTACGATCCGCTGACCTGGCCCTCGCTGTTCGCCTGGGGGCCGTTGTACGTGTTCCTGCTGCGCCAGTTCTTCTTGACCGTCCCCCGCGAGATCGAGGAAGCGGCGATCCTGGACGGCGCGAACACGGTGCAGATCTACTGGCACGTCATGCTGCCGCTCATCCGGCCCATCCTGCTCGCCATTGCTGTGCTCTCCTTCCAGGCCAACTGGAACAACTTCCAGTCACCTTTGATCTACCTGCGCACCGCCGAGATGTTCCCGCTGGCGCTGGCGATCAAGTTCTTCGATAGCTCGGTGGGCGAGGCCGGCCAGGCCCCACTGTGGCACTACATGATGGCCCTGACCACGATGATGGCCGTGCCGGTGCTGGCGCTGTACTTCCTGGCGCAAAAGCAGTTCATCGAAGGCATCAACATCGGCGCGGTCAAGGGGTAGCCGAAAGATGAGACGGCTATGGCTTATACTACTGGTGAGCGCCCTGCTGCTGGCCTGGCCAGGGGTTCTGGCGGCGCAGACCGAAGGGCAGACCGACCTGGTGAACCTTGACCACCTGCGCTTCCTGACCGAGCGCGTCACGGTAAACGGCCAGGAGATGGCCCTGGTGCACATCTACTCCGAGTTTCCGGAGTACGAATGGGTTGACGCTGCCGGGGAAGGCATCAGCGCCGTTGATGACGTGGCGCGCGCCGCCGTGGTCTACCTGTGGCAGTACGAGCGCACCGGCGATCCGGAGGTGCTGGAGCTGGCGCGGCTGGCGCTGGAGTTCGTGCTGCACATGCAGGCCGAGGACGGCGAGTTCTACAACTTCGTCACCGACCGCAGCGGCACGATCAATGAGCGCGGCAGCACCAGCTACAAAAGCCTGGGATGGTGGGCCATGCGGGCCTTGTGGGCGCTGGGCGAAGGCGTGCGCGTTTTCGAGGCGGTCGATCCGGCTTATGCGGATCGGCTGGCCGAGGCCTACCTGCGCACCGAAGCGGCCCTGGGCCGGACGCTGGGCGACGAGCGGCCCACCATGACCGTGCACGGCTTTGAGCTGCCCGCCTGGATTCCGGGCGGCGAATCCGCCGTCGCCAGCATCGGCGTGCTGGGCATGGCGGCCTACTACCGCGCCCGCCCGAATCCTGAGACCGCGCAATACATCACCGCCATTGCCGATGGCATCGCTGCCACACGCCTGGGCGACCACAGCACGTACCCCTTTGGCCTGCACCCCGTCCGGACGAATGCGCCGGGCTACTGGCACACCTGGGGCGCGCACATGACCCACGCGCTGGTCGAGGCCGGGATGGCCCTGGGGCGGCCCGACTGGATCGAGTCGGCGGCGGCCTCCGCCGAGTCGTTCCTGCTGCGCCAGCTCGCCTTTGAGCGCTTCCGCCATATCGGCGTCGTGCCGGACCGTCTGGGCCAGATCGCCTACGGCACGAACATGCTCGTGCAGACCTACATGGCGCTCTACCGGGCGACGGGTGAGGAACGCTACGCCCGCTACGGCGGCCTGGCAGCAAGCTGGTACTTCGGCAACAACATGGCTGGCGAGCAGATGTACTTCCCGGAGACGGGGCGCGTCTACGACGGCATCAACGGCCCCACCGCCTGGCGCGTCAACCGCAACGCCGGCGCGGAGTCAACGATTGAAGGGCTGATGAGTATGATCGCCGTGGCGGACGTGCCGGCAGCCGTTGATTTGCTGCGCGTCACGCCCGTTGAGGGGAACAGCTATCTGATCCTGCAGGCCGAGGACGGGCAGCGGGTGGTGGGCACGCCAACTTACTACGCCGGTGACTGGACCGGCGAGGGGCACATCAGCGCCGGGCGCTACGTGGGCATAGGCGAGGGGCAGCGCATGCGGCTGCTCTTTGAGATCGAACAGGAAGACGACTACCTGCTCTACGTGGCGCACATGCACCAGTCCATGAGCAGCAACCTGCACACCATCCAGCACATCGACTCCCCGCCGGTGATCGACGGCAGCCTGGACGACTGGCCCGCCGACCTCCCCGCCCTGGAATCGAACACGCAGCGCCAGTTTCTGCGCGGGGCGGGCGTGTGGCAGGGGCCGGAGGTGGACAGCCATCGCGTGCGCCTGGCCTGGGATGAAACGAACCTCTACATTCAGGCGGCGGTCCGCGACCCGGAACACGTCCAGCCCTACACGCTCAGCACGGTCTGGCAGGGCGACACGCTGTGGTTTTACGTCACGGACGGCCCGGATGCCCGGCGGCTGTCCGCCAAGTTCACGCTGGCCCAGACGCCCGACGGCCCGCAAATCTGGGACTGGGTGCACACGCGCTTCCTGCCGGGCGGGACGATGGCCTTTGTGCCGCTGGCGGGCGGCTACATCTACGAGGCGGCTGTGCCCTGGGAGTCGCTGGGGATCGACGATCCGCAGGCCGGCAGGCAGATCGGGCTGGAGATCGGACGGGGCATCGGCGGCAACTCGTTCATGGACCTCACCGGGCGCGACCCGGATATCGCCGCCAACCTGCTCCAGGTCACGCTGGTGGAGCCGGGCATGACCACCGAGGGCATGGACGCGCCGCAGGTCTTCCTGGAAGTGCGCCTGGACGACCAGGAGCCGGTCCTGCTGCCACAAACCGTCTCCCCGGACAGCGACTACTTCTGGCTGGACCGGGTGACGGAGACGCCCGTGCGCCTGACTCCCGGCGAGCACGTGCTGCGCTACCGGCACGTTGGCGCAGAGGACTCCGGCAACCCCGGCTTGAGCAAGGTGGATGCCTTCTATGTGCAGCCCGCCGTCGCCCGGCGCGTCTTCGCGCACCCCGACGGACGCCTGTTCACCCTGACTTATGACACGCTGACCGGCGCGGTATCCTGGGCAGAAACGGCCTCATAACCCTTCCGGCAGCACATCCAACCACATTGGCGGATACATACTGCTCATCCAGAAAGGCGAAGCCATGCACCTGGCGCGACACCCCCAGAATCCCCTGCTCTATCCCAACCCGCTGCACCCATGGGAAGCGCTCAACGTCTTCAACCCCACCGTAACCTGGCATAACGGCCTGTTTCACATGCTCTACCGGGCACAGGGCCTCGATTACGTGTCGCGTATCGGTTACGCCGTCAGCCGGGATGGACTCACCTGGAATCGCATGGAGGAGCCTGTGCTCGCCCCACACAACGGGCCGGAGGACTGCCGGGGTATCGAAGACCCGCGCGTGACACCGCTGGACGGCGCTTTTTACATGACCTACACCGCCTATGGGCTGCACGGCTACTTCCCCATGATCGCGCGCTCCGACAACCTGATCACCTGGGAAGACATAGGGCCGCTGGAAAAGGCGCAGAATAAAGACCACGTGCTGTTCCCGGAGAAAATCGGGGGGCGCTACGCTATCCTGCACCGCCGCCCGCCGCACATCTGGATCGGATTCAGCGATGACCTGGTGCACTGGACGGATCACCGGGTGCTCATGGAACCCCGCCCGGATAACGGCTGGGATGCGGTGAGCATCGGCGCAAACGGCCTGCCCATCAAGACCGAGCATGGATGGCTGCTGTTCTACCACGGCTATGGCGAAGCTTCTGCGGAGACCGCCTTCCGGCCCGTCTACCGCCATTCGGTCGCCCTGCTAGACCTGGACGACCCGACGCGAGTCATCCACCGCCCCAGGGGCTTCACCATGGAGCCTGAGGAACCCTGGGAGATCAAAGGCGACGTGGCCTATGCCCTGTTTAGCTGCGCCAACATTGTCGTCGGCGATGAAGTTTACGTCTACTACGCCGGAGCCGACCGGCTGATCGGGCTGGCGACCGCGCCGCTGGCGGACGTGATCGAATTCGCCCGCTATGACGACTCTCCCCACTGAGGTATGGAAACGCTGATCGTGCCATCCTCACGGCGCGCCCAGCCACCGACGCTGCCCTCACCAACGGCCAGTCCGTCGACCCTTTCCCATACCTGGCCGTTCACCAGGACGGCATCCACGGCTGGCTGCCCGGCCAGGGGGAGCACGTTTACCGTCAGCCGCGCTTTGGCACCGTCCACCGTGATCACCAGCCGGCCCCCGTCAAAGGCCGCGGCAACCGTCGTATCGCCATCGGTATCGTGCAGCGTGAACCGCCCGCTTTCCAGCAGATAGGCGTCAAAACTCACCCGGTCAAACGGCTCCTCACTGAGGCTGGCAGGTGGGTCGATGGTGGGGAGCAGGGCATCGGCGCGCACATAGAGCGGCAGCGTCTCCAGCGGCACTTCCACCATGAGCATCTGCGGCCCCTGGAAAACCTGGCGTGTCCAGAAGTCCACCCACTTCCCGGCAGGCAGGTACACCGGACGGCGGCCTTGGGCGTTGTAAACCGGCGCGACGAGCAATGCTTCACCAAGCATGTACTGCAAATCCAGCCCGTAGGTGACAGGGTCGTCCGGGTATTCCACCACCATGGCCCGCAAGATCGGCAGGCTGGTTTGGTGGGCGACCACAGCGCAGGAATACAGATAGGGCAGCAGGCGGTAGCGCAGCCTGGTATAGTCACGGAAGATACGCTCGGCCTCCTCGCCATAGTCCCAGGGCAGGCGGGAACTCATGCCATGCGCGCGGGAGAGCGGCGAAAGCAGCCCGAACTGCGCCCAGCGGATGAACACATCCGGCGTGGGCGTGTGGTGGAAACCGCCGATGTCGTGGCTCCAGAAGGCATGCCCGCAGACGCCCATGCTCAGGCCGCCGCGCAGCGTGGAGGCCATGCCCTGGTAGGTGCAGTTCGGGTCGCCGCTCCATTGGGCGGCGTGGCGCTGCCCCCCCGCATACGTGCTGCGCCCCCACACCATCCCCGGCCCGCCGGTTTCTTCCACGGTGACCCGCGCCACCAGGTCGTTGTAAAGCAGTGGATAGTAGTTGTGAAGCTGCACGCCGGTCATGCCGTTGTGGGCAACGACATCCGCCGGGACGCCCTCACCAAAATCGGTTTTGTAGACATCGGCCCCCATGCGCAGCGAGGGGCGCAGCAGGTCGCCATACCAGCGCGCCGCTTCCGGGTTGGTCATATCCACGATGCTGACGGGGGGATGAACGTGCCCATCGCCGCCCCACAGGTCACCCACCCAGCTCTGGCCGTCCACCGTCTTGAGGAAGTAACCCTTCTCGTCGGCCTCTTTATGCAGCGGGCTTTCAATACCGATGTAGGGGTTGGTCCACAGGCAGACCCGGAAACCGGCGTCCTTCACCCGTCTGAGCAGCTCCTCCGGATCGGGAAACACCTCAGTGTCCCACTGCATGTCGGACCAGCGCCCGCGCTTCTGCCAGAAGCAATCCAGGTGCAGCACGTCGCACGGGATGCCACGCTCCCGCAGCGAATGGGCGCGTTCCACAACCGCCTCGGCGCTGTCCGCCTTGAAGCCGGAGGACATCCACAGGCCAAAGGCCCACTTGGGGGGCAGGATCGGCAGGCTGACCAGGCTGGCGTAGCGCGTGATGATGGTCTTGGGGTCTGGCCCGGCGATCACGTAGTAGTCCAGCGCCGTGTCTCCCGGCACGATGACGCTCAGGCTGGCATGGCTGTTGGCGGCCATGTCGAACTCGACCGGCCAGATGCTATCCACAAACAGGCCGTAGCCGCGCGTGCTGAGGAAAAACGGCACGTTCTTGTAAGCGCGCTCGCTGTGCGCGCCGTAGGCATCGTAATGCCACATCTTGAGCCGCTGGCCACGCTTGTCAAAATCGGTGAACTTCTCCCCGAACCCATAAAAGTGCTCGTCCGGCTCCACAACGAAGGCGTCATGAAAGGCGACGCGCCTGCCCGCGACCTCACTGTAGCCGAACGGCAGGCACACCAGCCGGTCGGTAACGTCCGTGTCGCTGGCCGTCTGGCTCAAAATCGGGCGACCATCCGGCCCGTAGAAGGCGATATGGAACGGGTCCAGGCTCACCTGCACGCTGATTGCGTCCGACCTCAACACGACGCGGCCCTCGCTTTGCTCAACCGCCACCTCAACCGGCCCGGCAGCCCCGCTGAGGGCCGGGCCGCGCGCCAGGGTCACGCGATGCGGGGCAGCGTCCTCACCGGTCAGCGTCACCCGCACGATCCCCGGCGCCACGACCCGCAGCCGAACAGTCATCCCCTGGCCGTTGCAGGTAGTCCCGGCCAGCGTGAGGCCATCCGTTTCCTCGGCAGCGACCGCAGCCCTCGCCACATATTCCGGGCCAGCGCCGTCGCCGCGCTGCCGGACCGGCAGGTCCGGCGGATCCGCCTCAAAAAGGACATAGGGGACCAAAGGCGCTTGATAAGGCATCGTTCTCATCCTCCACAGTAGTGAACGGAGCCGCAATCGACGACATCATCGCCCACATTGGAGACAAGCGCAAGCACGGCCAACCACCGGGCGAGGAATCCCCTGTCTCTGGCTAGACAGGCTTCCCCGCCCGGCGTTGGGCCGTCGAGCATACCTTGAGCTGGCTCACCAGGCAGCGCAGTCTGTGGGTCCGACGGAGCAGGAAGGTCGGCAAACGGGTGGGCCTTCGTTCTCCTCAATGAGCGAGACGACCATCCGCGCGAAGCTGCGGACCTCGTCCGGCAACTCACCCGGCAGCTCATGGTATTGTTCAAAAGGCATGTCCGATCCCTTCCTTAATTCCAGCGTAAAGCCCTGGTCGCACTACAAGTTCACTATAGATTGAACTGCCCCCCCTGACACCGGATAAGCGAAGGGTTCTCGACCGGGCCAGGTGGGGGGTTTTTATATCGCCACCTGCCCTACGCCGGGCGCGCCTGTTGCGTCAATAATGCGGCTTGCGATGGCACGCTCGTATGCCACCAGACCCCTTAACAACGGATTGTTTGTCGGTCACCTGCCCACGCCAAACCCAGCCATATGACCTATTGAAAAACCCGCCACTTACTTCATGTCTCCAGGCCGACTTTGGCATAGAGTAGGATGAGGTAAACCGGCGAGGAAGAAAGGAGCGACGCAGGTGACGAATCGAATCTATTACAGCGAGGCAGCAGAAAAAGCGATGAAACGCCAGCGTCTTGTGGACGCGCTGCTGTTCACGGGATTGGGAATCGGCCTTGGTTCCGCCGTGGCCTTGCTCCTGGCCCCCAATAAGGGGGAAGCGACGCGCGAACTCATCGCCAACGCACTGGAGGAGGGCTTTAAGCGCGGTCGTGAAACCACAGACGAGGCGCTGAGTCAGCTCGAACAGGAGGTGCCCAATCTGCGCGAACGGGTCAACGAGCTGGTCAGCAAAGTTGCCCGCCCGTGACAGTTGCTATACGATTGGGCTTACATTAATCGGGGGGCCTTTCTAGATCATCGGGAGGGAGCAACCTGCATGAGTCCATTGACCTTCTAGCAAATCATCTCACAACCAACAATGAACAAGGCAAGCAATATCATCGGGAAGCCGATTATCACACCGTCCGGCGAAGAGCTAGAAACCATCGACGACATGATCTTCGATCCAGACACGCACCGCGCCCTCTGTTTCCTGGTTGAGTCCGGGGGCTGGGCAGGCGAGGCCAGGATACTGCCCTGGTCAAGCGAGTTATCCATCGCAGTCAACGCCATCATCATCGCATCCCAGGATCAGATTGTGCTGGCCAGTAAAATCCCCCACATACGGGACATCCTGGAAAACGAACCGCTCTCCACAGGCAAAGAGATCATGGCCCCCGACGGACGGCGGATAGGAGTCCTGAGCGACGTGTATTTCGACAGGAACACGGGGAAAGTCCAAGGCTACGAAGTGACCAGGGTCACGTGGAAGACGGACGCCGGTCATGATGTCGTCCTGACACCGGAAGAAGTTGACTTTACGGTGGATGACAACCATGTACTCTTGGTTTCCCCGGCAACTGCCGAGCGGATCGAAGCATAGAAGCATACTCCTATAACGGGACGGCCAATTGAGGCCCTGCCGGTTGCGGCGACGAGCAGCCCGGCGGATGCAGGCTCACAGGCATGGCAAGCGTCAGGTCGCCTGAAAAGGGTGTAGAATCGGAGATGACAGCCAGTGGTCGCGAGCGCCGCCTATGAAGCCGATTATCCTGCTGTTTGGGGAGCAAAAGACCTGCGATCTGCTTCGAGCTTTGCTTTCCAGCCACTACCAGCTAACCCGGCCCGAGGGCCTGCCGGCGATAGAAGAGCCTGTCGACCTGTGTATCGTTGACGCGCCCGGCCTGGCACGACTGAGCGGCTGGCTCCACAGCAAGAAAGCGGTAGAGATGCCGGTCGATTTCCCCGTGCTGCTGGCCGTGACGAGCGGCGACCTGCCCACCATAGACCGGGAGCACTGGCGCGACTTCGACGGGCTGGTCGTCATCCCTTTTGAGCCGGCTGAGCTGCTGGCCCAGGTGAGAACGCTCCTCTGGGCACGAGACCTTTCGCGTCGGCTAAAGTCGCAGTCAGAAAGGCTGGCCAGCGTCAGCAAGGCCATCGAAAGCACCAGCGACGCCATCAGCATCGCAGACACCAGAGGTAAGGCCATCTACCTCAACCGGGCCTTCACGGACCTCTACGGTTTTCGCGTAAACGAACTGAACGTCCGGGGCATACCCAATTCGCTGTTCGTCAACCCCGAAACCGCCGAGGATATCTTCAGGACCATTCAGCGCGGCCAGCCGTGGCGGGGCGAGGTGGCGCTGAAAACGAAGCAGGGGCGCATCGTGCCCACTTTTTTGCGGGCCGACTCCATCGAAGACGATGCCGGTCATCGCATCGGCCTCATCAGCGTGCACACGGACATCACCGAGCGCAAACGGGCCGAAGCCCTCCAGCGGGAGCAGCGCGCCTTTGAGAGGGCGCTGCGAGACTCATCCGCCGCCCTGACCGGCACGCTGGAACTCGACGAAGTGCTGGATCGCATCCTGGCCAACATCGGGCGCGTGGTCTCTCACCACATGGCGCAAATCATGCTCCTGGAAGACGGCATTGCCCGCGTTGTGCGCGTCAGAGGCTTCAACGACGCTCAGACCCAGGCGTGGCTGTTATCCCAGCGCTACCGTGTGGCCGAAAACCCCGAATTGCAGATGATGGCCCACAGCGGGGAGCCGGTGATCAGGCCGGAGGCTGCCACGAGATGGAGCGATACCTATCCGCTGGAACTGCGCCAGATACGCTCCTACGTCGGCGCGCCGATCCGGTTGAAGGGGGACACCAGGGGCTTCCTCTACCTCTTCAGCCAGGAACCCGATTTCTTCACACCAGCCCACGCCGACCGACTCCAGGCATTTGCCGAACATGCGGCGATTGCCATCCAGAACGCGCAGCTTCACGAAAAAGCGCAGCAGTTGGCAACGCTGCAAGAACGCCAGCGGCTGGCGCACGAACTGCACGACGCCGTGAGCCAGACTTTATACTCGGCCAGTGTAATCGCCGAGGCTTTGCCGCACTTATGGGAGCGTGACCCCGTCAAAGTCAGGCTACGCCTGGCTCAGTTGCACCGGCTGACGCGCGGTGCTCTGGCCGAGATGCGCACGCTGTTGCTGGAGCTGCGCCCCACAGCCCTCATAGAGGCGGATTTTGACGAGCTGCTCCGCCAGTTGACCAAGGCGCTCCAGGGGCGCACGCAGATCGACGTGACGCTGGAAGTCAACGGCAACCATGCGCTGCCTGAAGAGGTGAAGACGGCGCTGTTTTTCGTCGTTCGGGAAGCGCTGAACAACGTCGTCAAACATGCCGGAGCCACTCAGGTGGCCGTGCACCTGCACAGCCAGCCCGATCAACTGGAGCTGAGCATCATCGACAACGGGTGTGGCTTTGATCCGGCCCAGATCGAGTCCACTTCAATGGGGCTGGTCATCATGCGCGAGCGGGCCGAGGCTGTCGGCGCTTCTCTGGCCATCACCAGCCAGCCTGGCCGTGGCACCAGGGTGGTGATTACCTGGACAAACCCAACAGGAAAGGAACACTGATGAGCCGGACAGGAACGATTCGGGTCATGATTGTGGATGACCACGACATGGTACGCAGCGGCCTGGAAGTGATGCTGGAGGTATATGACGACCTGGAGCTGGTAGGTAATGTCTCTCGTGGGGAGGATGCCGTTCGCCTTGGCCCTGAACTCCAGCCCGACGTGGTGCTGATGGACCTGGTGATGCCCGGCATGGACGGGGTGGAGGCCACGCGGGAACTCCGCAGGGTGTGCCCACAGGCACAGATTATCGCGCTCACCAGCTTCAAAGAGAAGGAGCTTGTGCAGGGCGCTTTGCAGGCCGGCGCAATCGGGTACTTGCTGAAGAACGTCTCCAATGAGGAACTGGTGGCGGCCATCCGGGCCGCCTGTACTGGCCGCTCCACGCTTGCGCCTGAAGCCACGCGCGTGCTGATCGAGGCCGCGACACAGCCTCCCCCGCCCGGCCACGACCTCACGGAGCGCGAACGGGAGGTGCTGGCGTTGATCGCCAAAGGGCTGAACAACCGCGAGATAGCAGAACGCCTGATCATCAGCCGTTCCACGGTCAAGAATCACGTCAGCAATGTGCTCTCCAAGCTGGGGGTCAACAGCCGCACGGAAGCAGCCACGCTCGCGGTGCAGCACAAGCTGGTCGACTGAGCTATTCCGGCCTATAAACTGGAAACTTAGCGAACGCCCCTGCATCGCCTTTGCAAGCAAGCAGGAAATAGGCTATAATTGTTTTATTAGAAACAGAGAGCTCCCCAGGAGCCGCCTGCCGGAGTGCCGGGTGTCCTCCCTGGGATGTCCGTCAACGGACGAGCGTGACCGGACCCCGCTGTTAGCCACTTAATCCTGCGCCTGGCAAACGCCCTTTATCTCAGGAATTAAGTGAACTTCTGACAGCAGGCCCTGGGTTATCAACCAACAGGGCATGATTGGCATTTCGGCACGTTCGGCGTCACCCATCGTTCAATGAGTGCTGAGCAGAGAGGAGGCCAATGCTCTTCGAAACCGATACGGTACGTTCTGCAGAACTTGACTCTACGCAAGACCCTCAGTCTAGCGAATCCACCCCCAACCAGCCTGAAGGAAACGGCTCCCACAGTTTTGGCGAGCTGCTGGAAGAATACGATTACGTCCCCCCTCAGCGCGGGCAAATCCTGGACAGCGTCGTCCTGGAAGCCTCCGACAACGCCGTGATCCTGGACGTGGGGCTGAAACGGGACGCCATTGTGCCCCGCCGGGACCTGGAGCACCTGGACGACGAGACGCGCGAGCGGATCACCCGTGGCCAGGAGCTTAAGGTCTGGGTGCTGCGGCCCTACTCCCCGGAGGGAGAGCTGATCGTCTCCATCAACAAGGCGCTGGAACTGGAGGACTGGGAGCGCGCCCAACAACTGCTGGAAAGCGACGCCGTGGTGGAGGCCCGCGTGGTGGACAGGAACAAGGGCGGGCTGCTGGTGCAGTTTGGCCGCCTGCGCGGCTTTGTGCCCAACTCACACGTTTCCCGCATCCGCCGCGCCATGCCCCCTGGGGAGCGCGACGAGGTGAAATCCAGCATCATCGGCGAGACCCTGCGCCTGAAGGTGCTGGAGGTAGACCGCTGGCAGAACCGCCTGGTGCTCTCCGAGCGCGAGGCCCTGCGAGACATCCGCCAGGCCCGCCTGCGGGAGCTTGAGCCTGGGCAGATCCTGGAAGGGACCGTAGTGCATCTGGTGGACTTCGGCGCTTTCGTCGACATCGGGGGCGTGGACGGGCTGATCCACGTCTCCCGCCTGGCTCACCACCATGTCAAGCATCCCCGTGACGAGCTGAGCGTCGGCGACAAAGTCACCGTGCGCGTGAACAGCGTGGACGTGGAACGCGAGCGCATCAGCCTGGACCGCCGCGCGCTGCTCCCCGACCCCTGGGATGAGTTCGCGGAGCGCCACAGGGTCAACGATCTGCTGACCGGCACCGTGGCCAACGTGGTCGATTACGGCATCTTCGTCAACGTTGCTGAGGGCGTGCAGGGCCTGGTTCACGTCAGCAACATGAGCACGCTGGGGTTGAGCAATCCCCAGGAATCGTTCCGGCAGGGCGAGGAAGTGCTGGTGCGCATCATCGACATCGACCCCATCCGGCAACGCATAGCCCTGAGCATCGACGATGTCACCGTCGAGGAGCAGGAGGAGTGGCTGCGCCAGCGGCGTTCGGCGGAGCTGGCAGCGGAGGCAGAAGCAGCGCAAGTGGAAGTAACGGAAGAAGGGACCGGGGCCTCTGAGGTCGAGGCCGGGGAAGCCGTGGCGGCGGAGGAAGAAGCCGAGGCCGGGGCAGAAACAGTTGAGGCTGAAGCCCGCGAAGCCGTCGATTGATGGCCTGCTGGCCGGGCGAGGTCGCTTCCCCGGCCTGCGCTGCCGACGCAGATTTGGGGGGCGCGTCCCAATAGCAAGGAGCGTGCTGGATGTTTGCACCAAGCGAGCACATCGTGCATCCCCGCCATGGCGCGGGCACGATGCTGGGCATCCGGACCATCGAGCGGGACGGCGAGACATGCCGCTACTACTGCATCGAGCTGGTCGATGGCCGGGGCACGGTGATGATCCCGGACGAGCGCATCGAGGAAGCCGGGCTGCGGGCGGCAATTGTCGATGCCCGGCTGATCCGCCGGGTCATGGGCAAAGCGCCCAACGAATTGCCGGACGACTACCGCACGCGCCAGAGCCACATCCGACAGCAGATCGCCAGCGGCGACCCCCGCCAGATGCTCCAGGCCTTGCGGGACCTGTGCTGGTATGAGCGCCGCCACAGACTTACCTCGGTAGATGCCAGGCTGAAATCCAGGATACAACTCCTGCTTACCTACGAGCTGGCGGTGAAGTCTGCCCTGGACGTTGAGGCGGCACGCCAGCGCCTCAACAGGATCATCCGCCAGGCCATGCAGGGGCACGCCCTGGCGCAGGAAGGCGCGTCGTCCTGACCGGGACCGGGCAAGCGCCCCACTGCACACAGATACCAGAAGGGCCGGACGGCATTGCGCTGCCCGGCCCTTTTTGCTGCGGCCATTCAACCCAGGCCGCAGCAGCTACAGCTCCAGCTCGGCGTGCAGCAGGTTGCTGTCCTCGCGCGGCCTCACCTTGAAGCCAAGCCTCTCCACGACGCGCTTCATGGCCACGTTTTCCGGGGACATATCTGCGATCACACGCGCCAGCTTCTCGTTGCGCGCGATCTGGATCAGGCGGCGCAGCAGCTCAGTGCCCAGGCCGTGCCCCTGGTATTTGTCCGTGACGATAACGGCGAAGCGCGCTTCGTTGGTGCCGTACAGCTTGCTCAGCCGCCCCACGGCCAGGATGGCGCGTTCGCCGCTCTCCGGGTCCTCGTGCTCCACCACCAGGGCGATCTCGCGGTCGTAATCGTTGAAGCAGATGCGGACCAGCCGCTCGTGCGTGGTGCGCTGGCTGAGCTTCATCTCCTGCAGGTAGCGCAGGTACACCGTGCGCTCAGAGAGCGTCTCGTGGAACTTCACGATCAGCGGCTCGTCATCCGGGCGGATGGGGCGGATGGTCACCTGCAAGCCCTGCGGGGTGGTCCAGGGCTGCTCGTATTCGTAGGGATAGGGGCGGATGGCGAGCCTGGGTAGCTGCTCTTCCGTGACCTCCGGCTCGTGCAACACCACGCGAGCATCCAGCGCCAGCAGGTGCGCTGGCGAGGCCAGCAGCGGGTTGATGTCGATCTCCTTGATCCAGCGTTGCTCCACCACAAGCTGGCTGAAGCGGACCATCAACTGCTCCAGCGCTTCCATATCCACCGGCTCCTGCCCGCGCACGCCCAGCAGCGCCTTGTAGATGCGGGTGCGCTGCATCATGCGGCGGGCCAGGGTGTTGTTCAGCGGCGGCAGGCCCAACGCCCGATCCCGGAAGACCTCCACCAGGGAGCCGCCCGTCCCAAAGAGCAGCACCGGGCCGAACTGAGGGTCGATGCTGCTGCCGATGATCAGCTCGTAGCCGTTGAGCTGGACCATCGGCTGCACGTTGACGCCCAGGAAGTGCTCCGCGCCGGCCCTCTGCGCCACCGAGTTCTTGATGGCATTGTAGGCCGCCCGCACCTCCGACTCCTCGGAGAGGTTCAGCCGCACGCCGCCCACATCGGTCTTGTGGGTGATCGTCTCGGAGTGCAGCTTGAGCACGACCGGGTAGCCAAGCTCCTCGGCGGCCTGCACGGCCTCCTCCTCTGTGGCGGCAATGCGGGACGGGATGACGGGGATGCCATAGGCAGCCAGCACTTCTTTGGATTCGAATTCGGTGAGGATGGTTCGCTTCTCCTCACGCGCCTTTTCGATGATCCGCTGCACCCGCTCGCGGTCAGGCTCTTCCTCACCCGCCGCCACGGAGAAGTTGGGCGTCTCGTAGAGGGCGCGCAGGTTGTAGCTGTAGCGCCACATATAGCAGAAGGCCTGCGCCCCGCTGTCCGGATATTCGAAGGTGGGGATGCCGGCGCGGTTGAGGATGTCCTCCCCGGCGGCCACGTCTGGCCCACCCATCCAGCTTGCCAGCACCGGCTTGCCCTCGATGCGGGCGTAAGCCTTGAGCTGCGCCGCCGTCTGCGTGGGATCGGTCATGGCCTGCGGGGTGAGGATGACCAGCAAGCCGTTGCTGTTGGGGTCGTTCCCGGCGATCTCCAGCGCCCTGGCGTAGCGCTCCGGGTCGGCGTCCCCCAGGATGTCCACGGGGTTGTTGCGGCTCCAGTGCGGGGGCAGCAGCTCGTCCAGCTCCTGCATGGTCTTTTCGGAAAGCTCGGTCAGCTCTCCACCGCCGGTGATCAGGGCATCGGTGGCCAGCACGCCCGGCCCGCCCGCGTTGGTCAGGATGGTGAGGTGCGGCCCCTCCGGGAGCGGCTGCTTGCCCAGCACCTCGGCCATGTTGAACAGGTCGGCGATGGTATTGACCCGCAGCGCGGCGCAGCGGCGGAAGGCGGCCTCCAGCACCTCATCGCTGCCGGTCAGGGAGCCGGTGTGGGAGGCAGCAGCCTTGGCCGCGCCCTCCGTGCGCCCCGGCTTGATGACGATGATCGGCTTGGTCATGGCCACCTCGCGGGCAGCCGAAAGGAAGGACCGCGCATCGCCGATGGTTTCCATGTAGATCACGATGCTTTGTGTCTTGGGGTCGTCGCCGAGGTAATAGATGAGGTCGCCCCAGCTTACATCCAGCATGGAGCCGATGGAGACAAAGGCGCTGAAGCCCACATTCTCCTTAAAGCTCCAGTCCAGCACGGCGGTGCACAGCGCGCCGCTCTGGCTGATGAAGCCCACGTTGCCAGGGCGGGCCATGGCGCTGGCGAAGGTCGCGTTGAGGCCGGTCAGCGGACTCATCACGCCCAGGCAGTTGGGGCCGACGATGCGCATGTTCCCTTCGCGCGCATGCTCCAGAATCTGGCGCTCCAGCTCTGCGCCCTGCGGGCCAACCTCCTTGAACCCGGCAGAGATGATAATGGCCCCCCGCGCCCCCACTTCCACACACTCTTTGATGATACCCGGCACGGTGGGGGCGGGCGTCACCACCACTGCCAGGTCGATCTGCTCCGGCACTTCCCGCACGCTGGGGTAGGCCTTGATCCCCAGGACACTGGACCGCTTGGGATTGACCGGAAAGACCGCGCCGCCGAAGGGGTTGCTGATCAGGTTCCACAGGATGGTGCGCCCCACGCTGCCTTCCCGTTCGCTGGCCCCGATCACGGCGACGTTGTTCGGCTTGAAGATCGCGTCGAGCGCCTGGCGCGCCCGCCCGCGATAGAGCAGGTCATGCGTCGGGTCGATGATCGGCTCCGCGACCTGACCCGCAGCCCTTGTCTCTTGCGCTAAATCGGCCATAGGATTCCCTTTCCTGCCTAACTACCCGGTTTTGACCATGCAAAAAGCGATGGGGGGGTTAGGGGTGCCACTGCAACTGCACAGCGCAACCCGGTGATAACCGTGAAGCTGGTGGATGCGGGCCGGATTGTAACGAATCTCGCCCAAGTTGTCCCTGCTGAAGATCATACCACATCTCGCCCAATATCCTGACCGGGCGGAGCGGGGCAGGGGCGGGCCACCGGCTGCCTTGTGCGCGGCCTCACAATCGGGAGCTTCTCAAACGTTCCTGGTGACCTTTGTCACTGGCAAAGATCACCAGCCTGTCGTTTGCTAGGCATAGTCGTGATGCACTTCACCTGACCGTGTTTGGGCAGGCTGTAACACGGGCTTGGGCGGGATGCTTCTTCAGTGTGTGACCCTGGCAACCCAGGCATCCAACCTGTGCTCATTCCTTCCAGGAAACGCATAGCCGGGAAACTCATAGGCCCCTTTTGTGATTTATTTCACTATAAAAACCCGTCTTATCGATCTTTACTAGAGTCAGGGTTCATGTGCCTGCCCTACCACGGGTGGCATTGAGGCGTCTAGCGCGCCCTTCCCGCCGGGCGCGCCCGGTGTCGGGACGGTTTTAACCAAAACCGTCATTGCTCGTCCCTCTCCCATCCCAGCCCTAGTGACAGTCCGTTTTTCCGCCAAATCTGGTCTGGTCCGAACCGATCCGCTGCTCGCCGGTCGAAGCCGATCTGGGGCCGGGGATCATGCGGGCTAAGGAGACTGCCATCATGCCGGGAGATTCGCTGGGAACCACCTTCTATGAGCGCGTGGTGGCGGCGACGCCTGGGGGCGACAAACTGGCCCAGTGCCTGCAATGCGGCACCTGTGGCGGGTCGTGCCCTTCCGGTGCTGATATGGAACACACGCCGCGCCAGCTCTTTGCAATGGTGATGGCGAACATGGAGGACGAGGTGCTGAGCAGCAACACGCCGTGGTATTGCGTGTCGTGTTACTACTGCACAGTGCGCTGTCCTCAGGAGATTCCCATCACCGACTTCATGTACACCCTCAAACGCATGGCAATCGCCAAAGGGCGCTACCGCGAAAATAACCACGTTGATTGGTCCAACAGTTTCATCGGCTACGTAGAGCGCTATGGCCGGAGCTTCGAGTTCGGGCTGGCGACCCGCTACCACCTGACCCACAACCCGCTCAAGATGGTGGGGAAGGGCAGCCTGGGCTTACAGATGTTGCAGCGCGGTCGGCTAAGCCCCGCACCCGAATCGATCAAGAACATGCCACAACTGGCCGCCATCCTGGCCGAGGCCAAGCGGATAGCGGCGCAGGAGGAGGTGATGCCGTGAGCCAGGCTAATGGTCGCTACGCCTACTACCCCGGTTGTTCGCTGAAAAGCTCGGCCCACGCCTACGATAGCTCCGCCAGGCAGGTCGGTGAGTTGCTGGGCCTGAGCTTCCAGGAGATAGAGGACTGGAACTGCTGCGGGGCCACCGAGTACTTCACCATCAACGCCCTGCCCGCCTACAGCCTGGTGGCGCGCAATCTCTCCCTGGCCGCCCAGACAGAGACCGGGGAGCTGATCGCCCCGTGCAGCGCCTGCTACCTGAACCTGCGCAAGACCGACGAGCATATGGCGGAGCACCCCGAACTCAGCGCCAAGGTCAACCAGGCCCTGGCGGCGGGCAGGCTGCACTACGAGGGTGGCTCCCTGCGCATCCGCCACCTGCTCAACGCCATTGTGGAAGACGTGGGCTACGAGGCCATTGCTGAGAAGGTGAAGAGGCCGTTAACAGGGCTGCGGGTGGCGCCTTACTATGGCTGCCTGATCGTGCGCCCGGACTCCAACAGCTACAACCCCGAATACCCGACCCACATGGACAGGCTGCTGGAGACGCTGGGGGCCACGGTGGTGGACTTTCCGCTGAAGGCGCACTGCTGCGGCGGGCACATGACCCAGATCAGCGAGGAGACGGCCTTCGAATTGATCCGCCGTCTGCTGCACAACGCCAGCGAGTACGAGGCGGACATGATCGTGACGGTCTGCCCCATGTGCCAGCTCAACCTGGACGCCTACCAGCCCAACATCAACCGCGCCTTTGGCACGCAGTTCAACCTCCCCGTCCTGTACTTCACCCAGTTGATGGGGCTGGCCTTTGGCCTGTCTCCCAAAGCGCTGGGGATTGGCTCCGAAATCACGTCAGCCAAAGCCGCGCTCGACAAGATCGGCAAAGAGGAAGCGCCCGTGGAACGCAAGCCCAAACGGCGGGATAAGAGCGCGCTCCCGATGCCGTCAATGCAATGACGCATGGACGAAAGGACGTTGAGACCATGACTGAAGAACGTGTTGGGGTATACGTCTGCCATTGCGGCCACAACATTGCAGGGACGGTAGATGTCGAAGCGGTTGCCGAATGGGCGGGCACCCTGCCCAATGTGGTGATCGCCCGCGATTACAAGTTCATGTGCTCCAGCCTGGGCCAGGAGCTGGTGGAACAGGACATTAAGGAGCTGGGGCTGACCCGCGTGGTGGTGGCGGCCTGCTCGCCCCACATGCATGAGCCAACCTTCCGGGGGGTGTGCGCACGGGCGGGCCTTAACCCCTACCTGATGGAGATGGCCAACATCCGCGAGCACGCCAGTTGGGTGCATACCCAGGACGTGGGCGAGGCCACCGACAAGGCCAAGGCCATCATTGCCGGGGCCGTGCGGCGCGCCATCGAGCTGGAGCCGTTGGAGCCGTTCAAGGCCGCCATCAAAGAGACGACGCTGGTCGTGGGGGGCGGCATTGCCGGGATCAACGCCGCGCTGGAGATCGCCAACACCGGCTACCCGGTGATCCTGGTGGAGCGCGAGCCGAGCATCGGCGGCCATATGGCCCAGTTCGACAAGACCTTCCCCACCCTGGACTGCTCGGCGTGCATCCTGACGCCCAAGATGTTCGACGTGGGCAACCACCCCAACATCACCCTGATGACCTACAGCGAGGTCGAGCAGGTGGATGGCTACGTGGGCAACTTCACCGTGCGCGTGCGCAAGCGGGCGCGCAAGGTCAAGACGGAGCTGTGCACCGGCTGCGGGGAGTGCTGGTCCCGCTGCCCGGCCAAGGTGGTGGATACGGTCTACGAGGCCGGGCTGGGCTACCGCACGGCCATTTACCGCCCCTTCCCCCAGGCCGTGCCCAAGTACCCCGTGATCGACGTGGAAAGCTGCATCTACTTCCAAAAAGGAACCTGCAAGGCCTGCCAGAAGTTCTGCCCCACCGGGGCCATTGACTTTGAGCAGGAGGACGAGGTCGTCGTCCTGGAAGTGGGCAACATCGTGCTGGCCACGGGCTACAAGCTGTTCGACCCGCGTCGCATCCCGCAGTACGGCTACGGACGGCTGGCCAACGTTTTCACCAGCCTGGAATTCGAGCGCATGACCAACGCCTCCGGCCCCACCAACGGCAAGATCGTGCTGCGCGACGGCGTGACGCAGCCGGAGAGCGTGGCGATCATCCACTGCGTGGGCAGCCGCGACGACCGCTTCAACACCTACTGCTCGTCCATCTGCTGCATGGCCGCGCTCAAGTTCGCCCATCTGGTCAAAGAGAAGGTGGATGCTGAGGTCTACAGCTTCTACATTGACATGCGGACCAGCTTCAAGAACTACGAGGAGTTCTACCATCGCATCATGGACGAGGGGACCCGCTTCATCCGGGGCCGCGTGGCCGAGGTGACAGACGCCGCGCGCATGCCGGGCGAGGAGGGCAAGCTGATCGTCCAGGTGGAGGACACGTTGATCGGCAGACAGCGCCGCATCCCGGTGGATATGGTGATCCTGATGGCTGCCATAGAACCGCAGGACGACGCCCTCGAAGTGGCCCACCGCTTCGGCATCGGCTGCTCGGAGGCGGGCTTCTTCACGGAGCGCCATCCCAAGCTGGACCCCGTAGCCACGATGACGGACGGCGTGTTCATCGCCGGGGCGTGCCAAGGGCCAAAGGACATCCCGGACACTGTGGGCCAGGGCGCTGCGGCAGCGGCGCGGGTGCTCAGCCTGATCGGGCGGGGCGAGGTGGAGATCGAGCCGGTGCGCGCTCAGATTGACGAGGCGCGCTGCTCCGGCTGCCGCATCTGCAACAACCTGTGCCCTTACAGCGCCATCGACTTCATCGAAGACCTGGGCGTCAGTCGCGTCAACCCGGCGCTGTGCAAGGGCTGCGGCACCTGTGTGGCGGCCTGCCCCAGCGGGGTGATCAGCGGCCAGCACTTCACCTTCGAGGCCATCATGTCCCAGATCGAAGGCGTTCTCTATGACATGCGCTCCGGCAACGGCGACGGGCGCGTTACCTATGTCGGGTCGGCGGCGGCCATGGCAGGGGAGGAAGCGTAGACCATGCCCAGAGTAGACTATAACCAATACCATCCTGCGTGGAACGACAGGCAACCGGTGATCGTCGGGTTCCTGTGCAACTGGTGCTCCTACCGGGCGGCAGACCTGGCCGGGACCAGCCGCATGGGCTACCCGGCCACCCTGCGCGACATCCGCATCATGTGCACCGGGCGTCTGGACCCGACTTTTGTGATCAAGGCGCTGCGGGATGGCGCAGACGGCGTGCTGGTGATGGGTTGCCACCCCGGCCAGTGCCACTACGAATCGGGCAACTACAAGGCCATGCGGCGGATGGCGCTGCTGCGCCGCACCCTGGCCCAACTGGGCGTCCACCCGGATCGGGTTCAGTTGGCCTGGGCCTCGGCGGCGCAGGGGACGCTCTTCGCCGAGACGGTGCTGAAGATGACCGAGGCCGTGGCCAGGCTTGGCCCGCTGGAGTGGCGCGACACAGTGGAGGACATCTCCCCGCGCACGCCTGCGCTGCCACAGCAAGCACCTGAAGCGGAGGAGGTTGCTCATGGCTGAAAAACCCAAACTGGCGCTGTACTGGGCTGCCTCCTGTGGCGGCTGCGAGATTTCAGTGCTGGCTATTCACGAGAAGATTCTGGACGTGGCAGAGGCGTTCGACATCGTCTTCTGGCCCTGCGCCATGGACTTCAAGGAGTCCGACGTGGCGGCCATGGCCGACGGCGAAATCGACGTGTGCCTTTTCAACGGGGCCATCCGCAACGACGACAACGAGCACATGGCCCACCTGCTGCGCCGCAAGAGCAAGGTGCTGGTGGCTTACGGTAGTTGCGCCATGGAGGGCTGCATGCCCGGCCTGGCCAACTTCTACGACCGCGAGAAGATCATGCAGTTCGTCTACCATGACTCCCCAAGCACCGACAACCCGGAGGGCATCGAGCCGCAGGTCAAGACCCAGGTTCCCGAAGGCGAGCTGGAGCTGCCAGCCTTCTGGAATACGGTGCGCACGCTGGACCAGGTGGTGCCGGTGGATTACTACCTGCCCGGCTGCCCGCCGGAGGCCAAGTGGACCATAGCGGCGGTGGAGGCCATCCTGAACAACGAGCTGCCCCCGCCCGGCTCGGTTATCGGCATGGATGTGGCGGTGTGTGACGAATGCCCGCGCACACGCTCCGAGAAGAAGATCAAGCGCTTCTACCGCCCGCAGGAGATCATTCCCGACCCCGACACCTGCCTGCTGGAGCAAGGGCTGTTCTGCGCCGGCATCGCCACACGCGCCGGGTGCGGCGCGCTGTGCCCACAGGTGAACATGGGCTGTCGGGGCTGCTACGGGCCGGTGGAAGGCGTGATGGACGGCGGGGCGCGCCTCATCAGCGCCATTGCCTCGGTGATCGACGCCGAGACGCCGGAGGAGATCGACGCCGTGCTGGATACGCTGCCCGATCCGGCGGGCTACTTCTACCGCTTCAGCCTGGCCCGCTCCCTGCTGCGACGCACCCGCCTGGCCAAAGCCAACGGACAGCGGGTGGCCGAGCCTTTCCCGGAAATCCCGCACCTGGACCCCAAGCTGGCGGAATAGGAGGCTGACATGGCAAAACGAGTGACCATTGATCCCATCACGCGCCTCGAAGGCCATGGCAAGATCGAGATCTTCCTGGACGACTCCGGGGAGGTTGCCAACGCCTACTTCCAGGTGCCCGAACTGCGCGGCTTTGAGGTCTTCTGCCTGGGGCGTCCCGCCGAAGAGATGCCGCGCCTCACCAACCGCATCTGCGGCGTATGCCCGGAGGCGCACCACATGGCCGCCAGCAAGGCGCTGGACGCGCTCTACCACGTGGAGCCACCCCCGGCGGGCAAGAAGCTGCGAGAGCTGTTCTACAGCGCCTTCTACGTCACGGACCACGCCACGCACTTCTACGCCCTGGGCGGCCCGGACTTCGTGGTGGGGCCGGACGCGCCCCCCGGCCAGCGCAACATCCTGGGCGTGGTGGCCGCCGCTGGCAAAGAGGCGGGGTTGAAGGTGATCACCGCCCGCAAGCAGAACCATGAGGTGATCAAGATCATCGGCGGGCGGGCCATCCATCCGGTGGCTGGCCTGCCCGGCGGCATGGCCAAGGCCATCAACGAGGAGGAGCGCCAGTTCATCGAGGAGGTGGCGCGCTTCAGCGTGGACTTCGGCCTGTGGTCGCTGGAGCTGTTCGACCAGATCGTGCTGAAGAACAGCGCCTACGTGGACCTCATCTGCAGCGAGGGCTACACCCAGGAAACCTACTACATGGGCCTGGTGGACGCCAACAACCGGGTCAATTTCTACGACGGCATGGTCCGCGTGGTTGACCCGGAGGGCCACGAGTTCGCCAAGTACGCGCCCGCCGACTACACCCAGCACATCGCCGAGCACGTGGAGCCGTACAGCTACCTGAAGTACCCCTACCTGAAGAAGGTGGGCTGGAAGGGCTTCGTGGACGGCAGGCAGTCCGGCATGTACGCCTGCACGCCGCTCAGCCGCCTCAACGCCGCCGACGGCATGGCTACCCCCAAAGCCCAGGAGGCTTACGAAAAGTTCTACTCCATCCTGGGCGGCAAACCGGTGCACCACACGCTGGCGACGCACTGGGCGCGGCTGATCGAGCTGCTCTACGCCGCCGAGCGCATGCTGGAGCTGGCCACAGACCCGGAGATCACCAGCCCCGAAGTGCGCACCATCCCCACCGAGAAGCCAACAGTGGGCGTGGGCACGGTGGAAGCGCCACGGGGCACGTTGACCCACCACTACGAAACCGACGAGAGGGGCATCCTGACCCGCGTTAACCTGATCGTGGGCACCACCAACAACAACGCGCCCATCACGCTCAGCATCAAAAAGGCCGCCAAGGCCATGATCCACAACGGGATCGTCAACAATGGCATCCTGAACATGGTGGAGATGGCCTTCCGCAGCTACGACCCATGCCTGAGCTGCGCCACGCACTCCCTGCCAGGCCAGATGCCCCTGGAGCTGATCGTGCGGGACGCCGGGGGCAACGTGGTGGATCACCGCTGGCAATACTGCACGCCGTAGCCGTGGGCGGGTCCGGGGGACCCGCCCACCCTGAACAAACAACACGGAACGCGGATGAGAACACTGGTCATCGGCCTGGGTAACCCGATTCTGACCGACGACGGGGTGGGCATCTACGCCGCGCGGGCTGTGCGCAGGGTGTTGCCTCCCGGCGCGCCGGTCGACGTGGAAGAGATGGCCGTGGGGGGCCTGGGGCTGATGGAGGCCATGATCGGCTACGACCGCGTGATCCTGATCGACGCGATGTGGTCGCCGGAAGATCAGGTCGGCCAGGTCGCGGCCTTCACCGCCGAGGACTTGCCCGATACCCTCAACAGCGCCAGCGCTCACGACGCGGACCTGCCCACCGCCCTGCGCGTGGGGCGGCAGTTGGGCGCGCCGTTGCCCGCCGACGATCAGATTCACATCGTGGCCATACGGGCGCGCCAGGTGCTCGACTTTGGCGAGCGGCCCACACCCCCCGTGCTGGCGGCCATTCCCCACGCCGTTGCCCACGTGTTGAGCCTGCTGGGTTATCCACCTGCGGTGGATTCGCTGGCGCAGAGCCAGCCTATACTTGGAGGCTATGATGATCTCTCCTGAAACGCTGCGCCGCTTCGCGCTCTTCGCCGGGATAGCACCCGCCCACTTCAAGGACCTGGCGATGGCCGGGGAGGAGGTTGAGCTTGAAGAAGGGGAATGGCTCTTCCGGGAGGGCGATGAAGCGGACGGCCTGTATCTGATCGTGAGCGGGACGGTGGACCTGAAGATCGCGCTGGATGCCTCTGGTGAGCGCCAGGCCGACCTGGAAACGCTGGTGGCGGGCGAGGTGCTGGGCTGGTCGGCGCTGGTGGAGCCTTACCTCTACACGCTGGGCGCGGTGGTCACCAGCCGGGCCAGCCTGGTTAAGCTGGATGCCGCCCGGCTGAGGAAGTTACTGGAGGACAACCCCCAGCTCGGTTTCCAGATCATGACCCGCCTGGCCAGCGTGATCGGTGACCGGCTCAAGAATCTGCGCGTCCGTTTCGTCAGCCTGGTCGCCGAATAGCTCTCCTGGCCCAAACCCTCTGGGCGCGGCTCGCGTGCCTGGCGGGCCGCGTTTGCTTTTGCTGAGTCAGCCGTGCCTCTGGTCCACCTGCTCGATCAGTTGATCGGCGGCGCTTTGCGCATCAGCCATTGCGAGAGGACCAGGGCGGCCAGCGCCACGCCCAACAGCAGCAGCCCGGTCCAGATGGCGGCGTCGATGTCCCGCTCGAAGACGCCGTAGACCAGCAGCGGCATGGTCTGGGTGCGCCCGCTCAGGCTGCCGGCGAAGAGGATGGTGGCCCCAAACTCGCCCAGCGCGCGCGCCCAGCTAAGCACCAGGCCCGACCCCAGGGCGTGGCTGGCCAGCGGCAGGGTGACGTGCCGCAGGAGCGTTAGCCCGGCTGCGCCGTCCACGCGCGCCGCCGCCTCGATCTCCGGCGGCACGCTCTGGAAGCCGACCTGCGCCGAGCGGATGAAATAGGGGGCCGCGACGAAAGTCTGGGCCAGGACGACGGCAGCCGTGCTGAAGGGGAGCGAGATGCCCAGGCCCTCCAGCAGCGGGCCGAACGGCCCCCGCCGCCCGAAGGTGAGCAACAGGGCCAGCCCGGCCACGGCGGGCGGCAGCACGATGGGCAGCTCCACCAGCACGATCACCCCCGTGCGCCAGGGAAAGCGCCAGCGGGCCAGGATGTAGGCCAGTGGGGTCCCCAGCAGCGCGATAAGGGCGGCGCTGGTCAGCGTGGTCAGCAAGCTGAGGAGGACGGCCTCCTGAATGCCGGAGTCGGGCAGGCCCTCCCAACCCCGCGTGGCGACGCCCTGCCCCGCCAGCACCAGCAGCGGCAGGCCCAGCAACAGCACCAGCAGGGCGCTGACCACCACCAGCAACACCCTGCCCGGCGACATTCCACGCCCGCCGCAAGCGGCCCCGCGCCGGGTCGCGCCACGGTCGGGCACGGATCGTCTCCTCCACATCGGATTTCTAAGGCCCATAAGGCGGCACCACAAAGCTCCAGCGTGCCAGGATGCCCTGCCCGGCAGCGGAGCGCACGAAGGCGACGAAGGCCTGGGCCAGCGCCGGGTGAGGGGCCTCTGCCACAACGGCGATGGGGTACACGGCACGGGGGTTGATCGCCTCTGGGATGGGCAGGGCGCGGACCCGGTCGGCCAGCTCCGGCGTGACGTCCGTCTGGTAGACGATCCCGGCGTCTGCCTCGCCCAACGCGATCTTGGCCACCACCTGGCGCACGTTCGGCTCCTCAGAGACCACGTTGCCCAGCACCGCCTGCCGATAGGCCTCGCCGTAGGCCGGGTCGGCGGCCAGTTGGGCCAGCAGGCGGTCGGTGTAGGCGCGGACGGGCACGTCCGGCGCGGCCAGCACCAGCAGCACACCCGGCCTGGCCAGGTCACGCAGCGACGCGACCCCTGCCGGGCTGGCGGATGGGACCGCCACCACCAGCCGGTTACCGGCAAAGTGATACACCGGCCCGGCGATACGACCGGCAGCCTGGGCAGCCTGCATCTGACGCCCATCAGCGCTGGCGAAGATATCGGCGCGCGCGCCTTGCGCAAGCTGGGCGGCCAGGGTGGACGACCCGGCGAAGTTGAAGGCGATCTCCAGGCCAGGGTGCGAGGCCCCAAAGGCCGCCCCGATCTCGGTGAAGGCGTCGGTCAGCGAGGCGGCGGCGAAAACGACAAGCGTCGGGGTAGCCTCCTCCCTGCCCGGCAAAGGCAGCGCCCCAGGCCGGGCCAGGAGTGCCACGATGAAAAACGCAACGAGCGCTATAGCAACAGGGGTTCGCTTCATGATCTGGCCGTTTTGTTTGCCTCGGTGTCTGTGGCGGTTATCCTACAGAATATAACGCAGAAAACGAGGCTTGAATCACCTTACTGCACCGTAATGTCGGGTATACTGACAGAGAGGGGTCCGCCAGAGCGGCATGAGCGTGACAGGAGGCCCGTCATGGGCGAAGAAAACCACCTGCCTGAGGAGTTCCCGCCTGCCGGGGACGACGACGAGGGGCTGCCAGACTATGAGATGCCCACCCGGCGCATCGACCCGGTGGAGGCGGACTCCCTGGGCATGACGCAGGCTTCCACCACAGCCCCGGACTCGCTGCCCCCATGGCGGGACGAGATACCGCCCCGCACCTACCGCGACCCGCCTCCTCCGGTGCCGCCTGCCAGCCCGTCACCCATCTACGGCGGCTACAGCGACCGGCCTCACGTTCGCCAGCGCAGACGGTCTGCCCGCCAGCGGCGCGACAGCGGGCTGTACCTGCCCTGGTGGTCGCTGCTGATCATGCTGGCGGTGGTGGCCTTCTTTGCGGCGCTGCTGGTGCTGGGGGCCAACCTGCTGGGTGGGCAGTTTACGCCAGGGGGAGAGACGCCCGTCGTCATCGTGATCACGGCCACCCCGACTCCCCGGCCCACCGACACACCGCTTCCCAGCCCCTCGCCCTTCCGCCCCCTGGCCACCGCAACGCCCATCACCTTCGGCGGCAACGTGGAGACGCCCGCCGACGCGGCCACGCCGCCCGGCGCGTCGCCTGACCTGCGAGTCGGGGTCACGGTGGAGGTGGTGGAGGTCGGGCTGGCGGGCCTCAACGTCCGCCAAGGGGCGGGGACCAGCTTTGCCCGGCTGTTCATCGCCCCGGAGGGGACGCAGTTTGTGGTGATCGGCGGGCCGCAGGAAGCCGACGGCTTCACCTGGTGGCAGGTGCGCGGCGTGGAGGACTCCACGCGGCAGGGCTGGGTGGTGCAGGACTTCCTGGCCGCAGTGACGCCCTGATCCCCGCCGGGTCCCTGGTCACGGCCCCCGCAACTGCGCATCGAAGAAGGCAATGGTGCGCTCGACGAAGAGCCGGTCGCCCGCGCCCTGGAAGGTATGGGGCTGCCCGGCATAGGTGTAACATGCCACGTCCTTGCCCAACGCCTGCAAGCGCGCGCAGAGGTCCTGGGACCATGCCAGCGGCACGGTGTCGTCCGCCTCGCCATGGTGGATGCTGACGGCAGCCTGCACCCGGTCCAGATGATAGATCGGGGAGATACGGCGCAGCGCCTCCTCCGGCGTGTTTAGCTCCGCCCGCCCGCTGGTCCCCTCCGACCACATCTGGATGCGCTCGTAGTTATCCCGCTCGCTGGCGCTCATGGAGCCGTAGAGCACGGCGGCGCGCACGTCTGGGCTTACGGTGATGGCGCGGATGGCGATGCCGCCGCCCATGCTGTGCCCCCACAGGCCGATGGCATCCGGGCTGGCCTGCTGGAGCGAACCCGGCTGCCCGCCCTGCTGGCGCACCAGCGCGATCAGGTTGAGCACGTCGATGGCCGATCCGATGCGGAAGGGATTGGGGCCGTCGTCAGAGGGCCGGTAGCCGCGCAGGTTGGGGTGCAGCACCAGATAGCCCGCCCGCGCCAGGTCGTCGGCGTAGCGCGTGGTGTAGTCCAGCGTGTTGTAGCGGCTGGGCGTCACGTAGCCATGCACGGCGATCACCACCGGGAACGGCCCCTCCCCATGCGGCACGTTCATGAAGCCGTAGATGGTCAGCCCATCGCTGGGATAGGAGATGAGGTGGCGGGTGAACCGGGCGGTGGTTTCCAGCGTCTCGTGGACCTGCACCTGGCCGCCGCCGTAGGGGCGCGCCGCCAGGCCCTCGATGGTCAGGGCGGCATAGGGGTCAGGCGTGGGGGAGACCAGAATCGCCACGGGGGCGTGGGTCCACTGCGGGGGGCGCGTTGGCTTGGCCGTGGAGGACGCAACAGGCCCCGCATCGGCCTGCTGGCAGGCAGCGGCCCCCAGCACAAGACCCAGCAGAGCCAGAGCATACAGGGCACACTTGAATCGACGATGCATGGGTGAGATGCCTGAGCTGCTGGACGGACGTTCGTTTAACGACGCCACCAGACTCGATGAACGCGGTGGCCCGACTCAATCTTACCGCACCGCGCCAGCGGATCGAAACCGCAACTTGGTGTTAAAATGGGATGCCTTGCATGCCGGAGGCGCCATGATTACCTTTCGAGAGGGAAAATACACGTTCGTATACCGCGTGGTGGGCATCGCCCTGCACAGGGGCCGCGTCCTGCTCCACCAGGTGGAAGGGTGGGATTTCTGGTCCCTGCCGGGCGGGCGAGGGGAGTTCCTGGAGGCGTCAGCGGACACCCTGCGGCGCGAGATGCGCGAGGAGCTGGGCTGCACGGTACAGGTGGAGCGCCTGGTGTGGGTGGCGGAGAACTTCTTCGAGGACGATGGCCGCAGCTTCCATGAGCTGGGCTTCTACTACCAGATGGCGCTGCCACCCGATTCGCCGCTGTGCCAGAGCGACGGCCCCTTCGCCCGACGGGAGCTGACGGGCGAACCGCTGATCTTCCGCTGGTTCCCCCTGGCCGAGGTGGGCCGCCTGCCGCTCTACCCGACCTTCCTGCGGAGCGGCCTGCAAGCCCTCCCGAAGGCCATCACCCACATCGTCCACATTGACGGAGCCTGAACTGGAGCCATGAGCAACAAGCCCACAGACAGCAACGAGGCAGAATTCCTGTACCTGACCACCACCGGCTGGAAGACGGGCCGCCCTCACGAGATCGAGATCTGGTTCGTCTCCTACGGGGGGCGCTACTACGTCGTCTCCGAAATGGGAGAGCGCGCCCACTGGGTGCAGAACATCCGCCACAACCCGGCCCTCCACTTCCGCGTCGGCGGGCGGACCTTCCAGGGCACAGGGCGCGCCATCGACCGCCAGGCGGAGCCGGAGCTGGCCGCCGCCGTCAGCGCCCTGATGGACGCCAAGTATGATTGGAGCGACGGCCTGATCGTCGAGCTGACGCCCGCATAGCAACGGCGGCAGTGCGCCCCGCCCACAACAGGAGCGTGTGTAGTGGCTGATATTTATCGCCATATCCCCGGCGCGCCGGACCAGCACATCGGGCGCGTCGATCCAGAGAGCGGCAGCGCCTACGCGGTGCACTTTGGCCCGGACCGCTACCTGGGCAGGGTGGATTACGCCAGCGGCAGAGTCTACCGCCACCGCCCCCTGGCTCCGGATGCATACGTGGGCCACGTGGACGCCGGAGGGCAGGTCTACGCGCATCGCTTTGGCCCGGATGCCTACGTGGGACGGGTCAACGCGGATGGCGGCGTGCTGCGGCACCTGCCCCTGGCTCCGGACGCCTACCTGGGCAGGGTGCAGGGCATGCAGCATCCCGTGGAGGGCGCGGCAGCCCTGCTGCTCTTCTTCCTGGTGGAAGGCCAGGAGGAGGGGGAATGAGGAAGGATGCCCTCGCCCTGCTGGGGGCTGCCCTGCTCGGCGCGCTGGCCTACGCCCGGCGGACGGAGCCATCGGCGGTGGTGGTGAGGCCGATGCAGGTCCGGCTGCCACGGCTCCACCCGGCCTTCGACGGCTACCGCATCGCGCACATCAGCGACATTCACGCCGACCGCTGGATGGACGGGGAGCGGCTGGCCGCCATCGTGGCCCGCATCAACGCGCAGCAGCCCGATCTGGTGGCCGTCACGGGGGACCTGATTACCAACAGCGTCCCCTACTGCGCCGAGGGGATGATCGCCGCGCTGGGCAGGCTACGGCCACGCGACGCCACCGTGGCCGTGCTGGGCAACCACGACCACGCCGACCCATCCGGACCGGCGGCGGTGCGGCGCATCCTGCGGGAGAGCGGCATCCTGGAGCTGCCCAACTGCGTGCATACCCTGCGGCGTGGGGATGCCAGGCTGCACATCGCCGGCGTGGACGACGTGGTGTTCCACCAGGCCCGGCTGGACCTGGTGCTGCGCCGGTTGCCGGAGGACGGCGCGGCGATCCTGCTGGCGCACGAGCCGGACTTTGCGGACATCAGCGCGGCGGCAGGGCGCTTCGACTTGCAGCTCAGCGGGCATTCGCACGGCGGGCAGGTGCGGCTGCCGCTGCTGGGCGCGCCGGTTCTGCCCCAGCACGCCCACCGCTACCCGCTGGGGGCCTACGCCGTCAACGGCATGGCCCTCTACACCAACCCGGGCCTGGGCACGGTGACCGTGCGGCTGCGCCTCAACTGTCCGCCGGAGATCACCATCCTGACGCTGCGGGCCTGCGGCGCTGCGGACCGCCCCACAGGGGATGGCCTGTGGTCTCCTGGCCCGTGAGGAGGCAGCCGAGGCATCGCCCGGTGAACAGGCCCAGGCGTTCCGCCTGGCCTCCGCCTGAGGCAGAACGGAAGGGCAGCCCACCATGCGGCGGTCAAAGGGCATGACCCTCCCCCTCATGCTCGGTGTAGCGGGCCTCTGGCTGGCCTGTAGCCTGCTGGCTGTGGGCATGCTGGCGCTGGGGCGTGCGCTGCCAGGCGGCCCGGCCCTGGTGTTCTCCGCCCGACAGCTTGGCAACTGGGAGCTGTTCCTGATGGACATGCGCGCGGGCGTCACGCGCAACCTCTCCCGCCACCCCAGCCCCGACATCGACCCGGCCTGGTCGCCGGACGGGGAGCGCCTGGCCTGGGCCTCTGGCCGGGCCGGCAACATGGAGGTCTACCTGTGGGAAGCAGGCACAGGCGCGCTGCGCAACCTGACCCGCCGCCTGCAAACACACGACTTCCAGCCGGTGTGGTCGCCACAGGGGGACCGCATCGCCTTCAGCTCGGTGCTGATCGGGGAGGCCCAGCGCGGGCTGAACCTGTACCTCATCGATCTGGGGGCGGGCACGGCAGGCCCGCTGGCGAACTTCCCCAACGCGGATGAATTCAACCCGGCCTGGTCGCCGGATGGGGAGCGCCTGGCCTTTGTCTCCGCGCAGCAAACGGGCCAGTTCATCTATGTCGTCGATGTGCGCAGCAGGGCGATGCGCAGCCTGGTGCAGAACCTGCGCTACGTCCCCTACCTGGCCTGGCTGCCGGACGGCAGGCGGCTCGTGTTCGGCTCGCAGCGCGGCACAGTCATTGAGATCAGCCTGCTCGACGTGGAAACGGGGGCACGCCAGGACCTGATCGGGCGCTCCGGCCTGACCGGTGTCCTGTACTGGTCGCTGGTCGGGGAACGGCTGGCGCTGTGGGCCAGCCTGCGGGGCAACAGAGAAGTCTACCTGCTGGACGTGAATGCGGGCGAGGCCCGCAACGTGACGACCCATCCGGCAGACGATGGCCCACCGGCGCTCTCGCCGGATGGAGAACGCCTGGCCTTTCAATCGGATCGGGACGGCAACGCCGAGATTTACGTGCTGGACCTGGAGACGAGCGCGCTGCGCAACATAAGCCAACACCCATCCAGCGACACGGATCCGGCCTGGTCACCGGATGGGGACTGGCTGGTTTTCCGTTCGTGGCGCAGCGGCAGGCCGGGCTACTATGCGCTGGATGTCCGCACCGGCGCGGTATACTCGCTGGCCGACAGCGAGGGGGATTACTTCGAATATGCCTGGTGGCCGTAGCAGGGGGCAAAGCCCAGCATAGGGGCGCACCCTGAGCATCGCCCGTGTGGTCATTTGCCCGCTATAATAGAACCGTAAACATCGGACGACCTGACCCAGAGCAACCAAGCCCTATGGAAAAAACGCTTGAAGCGCGCGCCGCCGAGCTGCGCGAAAAGATCAACTACCACGACTACCGCTACTTCGTCCTCAACGACCCCGTCATCAGCGACCAGGCTTACGACGCGCTGCTGGCGGAGCTGGAAAAGCTGGAGGCCGAGCACCCGGAGCTGATCACGCCGGACTCGCCCACGCAGCGCGCAGGCTCCGACCTGCAACCGGAGTTCCGCAAGGTGCGCCATCCTGGCCTCATCGGCAGCCTGTCCAAAGCCTTCACCGTGGACGAGATCCGCGCCTGGCGGGAGCGCATCGGCAAGCTGCTGCCGGAGGGCGTGGACCGCCTCGACTACACGCTGGAGCCGAAGCTGGACGGCCTCTCCGTGGTGCTGACCTACGAGGGTGGCGTGCTGACGCTGGGCGCGACGCGCGGCGACGGCTTCGTGGGCGACGACGTGACCCCCAACGTGCGCACCATCCCCACCGTGCCCCTGCGCATCCCGGTCACGCCGGACGGCCCCCCGGTGCCCCGCCGGCTGGTTGTGCGCGGCGAGGCGTTCATCCCCCTCTCCGCCTTCGAGCGGCTCAACGAGCAGCAGCGCGCGGCAGGCGAGCCGGAGTTCATCAACCCGCGCAACGCGGCCAGCGGCGCGCTCAAGAACAAGGACCCGCGAGAGACGGCCAGGCGTCCGCTGCGCGTGTTCATCTATGGCATCGTCGCCGCCAATGGCCAGGTGCCTCCCACCCAATGGGAGCGGCTGCAATACCTGCGGAAACTGGGCTTCCTGGTGCCGGCGGAAGTCGCCTACTACGACGACCTGGAGGAACTGATCGCGGCCATCCCGGCCTGGGAGGAGCGCCGCCACCAGCTCGACTACGAGATGGACGGGCTGGTGATCAAGGTCAACGACATCGCGGTGGCCGAGTCGCTGGGCGTGGTCGGCAACAAGAACCCGCGCGGGGCCATTGCCTACAAGTTCCCCGCCGCCGAGGCCACCACCAGGCTGCTTGAGGTCAAGTTCAGCGTGGGGCGGACCGGTGTGCTGAAGCCGGGGGCGGTGCTGGAGCCGGTCTTCGTCGGCGGCACCACCATCCGCAACGTCAGCCTGCACAACTTCGACCAGATCAGGGAGAAGGACATCCGCATCGGCGACACGGTAGTGGTCAAGCGGGCCGGGGATGTGATCCCGTACATCGAGCGCTCCCTGCCGGAGCTTCGCAACGGCTCCGAGCGGATCATCGAAGTGCCGGAGCGCTGCCCCTACTGTGGCGAGGCTGTCGTCCGCCCGGAGGGCGCGGTGGACTACTACTGCTCCAACCCCTACTGCCCGGAGCGCGTCTTCCGCAGCCTGGAGTTCTTCGTCTCGCGCGGCGCGCTGGACATCGAGGGGCTGGGCACGCGCACGGTCAAACTGCTGCTGGATGAGGGGCTGATCAAGGACGAGGCGGACATCTTCTACCTGAAGGCGGAGGACCTGTTGCCGCTGGAAGGGTTCGCGGAGAAGCGGGTGGAGAATCTGCTGAAGAGCATCGAGGAGGCCAAGACCCGCCCCCTCAGCCGTCTGATCACGGCGCTGGGCATCGAGGGCGTGGGCGAGATCATGGCCGAGACGCTGGCCGACCAATTCGGCAGCATCGACGCGCTCTCCAGGGCCACGGTGGACGACCTGCTGCAAATCGAGGGTGTGGGGCCGAACATCGCCCAGGCCATTGTGGACTGGTTCAGCGATCCCTTCCATCGGCAACTGCTGGAGAAGATGCGGGCTGCAGGCGTGCGCATGGAGGCCGTGGAGGAGCGCCCCCCAGAAGCCAGCGACGCCCTGGCCGGGCTGACCTTTGTGCTCACCGGCACGCTGCCCAACATGACGCGCGACGAGGCCACGGACCTCATCACCCTGCACGGAGGCCGGGTGAGCGGCAGCGTGAGCAGCAAGACGGACTACGTGGTGGTCGGCGAATCGCCGGGCAGCAAGCTGGACCGGGCGCAGGAGCTGGGCATCCCCACCCTGGACGAGGAGGGGCTGAGGAGGCTGATCGAGGAGCGCAGGTGAGGGAGCACCACCGACTGCGGCGCTGAAGCCCGACGGCCTCCACCCGCCGCATTGCTGCCCACCGCGCACAGGATCATCCCCCCGCCGCGACGTGCCTTTCGGCACTTGACCCTGGCCGCGCACCCGGGCCATCATATCCACACCACACAATTGGGAAGCATGGCCTCCCGCCGCAGCCCCGCGTGGGGGGGAGGCCAGTTCCAGGGGGGACCTCCCATGAGAACACCTGGCCGCTATCGCTACTTCGTTGTGGCCGTCTTCTTCGCCTTCATGCTGCTCCACCAGTCCGACAAGCTGTTGATCGGTCCGCTGACCACGCCGATCATGGAGACCTTCGGCATCGACGAGGCGGAGATGGGCGCCGTGTTTACCGGCGCGCTGCTGGTCGCGGCCCTGTTTTACCCGCTGTGGGGCTACCTCTACGACCGCTTCGCCCGTTCCCGGCTGCTGGCGCTGGCCTCTTTCATCTGGGGGTCCACCACCTGGATCAGCGCGATTGCCCCCACCTATCCCTCCTTCCTCGTTTCGCGCGCCTCCACCGGCATCGACGATTCCAGCTATCCCGGCCTGTACAGCCTGGTGGCCGACTACTTCGGCCCCGGCATGCGCAGCAAAATCTACGGCCTGTTGCAGCTCACCCAACCGCTGGGCTACCTGATCGGCATGGTGCTGGCGCTGGTGGTGGGGGAGCAGATCGGCTGGCGCGGCGTGTTCTACCTCACGGGCGGGCTGGGGGTGGTGCTGGCCGTGCTCATCTTCCTCGGCGTGCGGGAGGTGCCCCGTGGGCGGAGCGAGCCGGAGCTGGCGGAGCTTGAGGAGATCGGGGTGTACCGCTTCAACTGGAAGGCGGCGCGCGGCCTGCTGCGCAAGCGCACGCTGCTGCCGCTTTTTTTGCAGGGCTTCTCCGGCGTCTTTCCCTGGAACGCCATCTCCTACTGGTTCTTCCGCTACTTACAGACTGAGCGTGGCTACACGCAGGATGAGGTCCTGCTGACCATGAGCGTGGCCGTGCTGGTGCTGGCCTCTGGCTACTTCTTCGGCGGGGCGCTGGGGGATTATTTCTTCCAACGGACGCGGCGCGGGCGTCTGTACGTTTCCCTGGTTGGCGTGCTGGCCGGGGCAGTGCTGCTGGTTTTCGCCATCAACGTCCCCGTGGGGGAAAAGGGCCTCTTTCTGGTGATGCTCGCGCTCACCGCGCTGTTCATGCCGCTCCCCTCACCCAATGTGGTCTCCACCGTCTACGACATCGCGGAGCCGGAGGTGCGCAGCACGGCGCTGGCCATTCAGTACTTCATCGAGAATTCGGGCGCGGCGCTCTCGCCCCTGCTCACCGGTCTGCTGGTGAGCAGGCTGTCCCTCTCGCTGGGCAGCTCGATCCTGATCATCTGCACCACGGCCTGGCTCATCAGCGGGGTTTTCTTCATCATTGCCGCCTACCTGGCCCCCCGCGACATCGAGGCGCTGCGCCAGACCATGCGCCAGCGGGCGGCGCAGGCCCAGGCAGGCCAGGCTGCGGAAGCCGCGCCGGCGCTCGACATCGCCAGGCAGCCGGGCCTTTGAGCCTGGCAGGCCCTGGCAGCGCGGCCATCCCCGGCCCGAACGAGGACTCATCCTGACGAAAACGGGGGCAACACAGGCGTTGCCCTCGGTCAAATCTTGCCTTCCACACGGCGGTCCTCGGTTTGGGGTGCCGTTGAAGGTTACGCGCGGCGGGTGCGCACCCGCAAGGCAAAGATTGCCAGCGCGTACATGGTGGTGGCCAACACCAGGCAGGCCAACACCCCTTCCAGCAGAGCCGTGCCGTCCCAGCCACTATTCATCAGGCTGCGCATCGCCTGCAAGACATACGTGATCGGGTTGAACTGCGCCGCCGTCTTCAGCCAGCCCTGCAAGAGGTCCAGCGGCACAAAGCTGGCCGTCAGGAAGGTTAGAGGGAAAAAGAGGAAGCTGGCTCCCTGCGTGGCAGCGGCGCTGCCGCTGCCCAGCGCCGCCGAGACAGTGAACCCGGCGAACCCCGTGCCCAGCAGCACGGCCAGGCCGATCACCACCAACAGGCCGGGCAGCCCGGTGGCCGGGTTCAGCCCCATCAACAACGCGACGGCGACGACGATGCTGGCCTGAAGACCCAGGATCACCGCCCCGGCCAGGATCGGCCCCAGCAGCAGCGCGGCGCGGCTGATGGGCGTCAGCAGCAGCTTGTCGCAGTAGCCGCTTTCCAGGTCACGGACCAGGTTCTGCGCGGCGATGCCGGCCCCGCCCAGCGAGGCGCTGATGATCGAAAGCGGCAGGATGAAGCCGAGATAGCTGCCGCCAGTCAACCCCGGCAGAAATCCGGCGGCGCGGCCCAGCGTCGATTCGTAGATTACCAGGAAGAAGACGCTGATGCCGATGGGCGGCAGCAGCGCCTCCGGCGTGCGGAAGATGGTCACCAGGTTGCGCCACATCACCAGGCTGATCTGGTGCGGCAGCGAAAGCCTGGGCATTTGGATCTGCGTTCGGGTCTGTACAGAAACATGGGTAGTCATGATCGTATGCCTTCTTTCGGCGGCGGTTACGCGGCCTGCGACTCCGCCGAGTCGGCCTGGGGAGCAAAGCGCTGCCCCGTGACGGCCAGGAACACGTCGTCCAGGGTCGGTTGGGTAAGCGTCAGCGCAACCGGCTCCAGACCTGCCTGCTGCAAACGATGAACAACGCCGGGCAGCGCTTCTGCTGCGTGGTCCAGGTACAGGCGCAGCACCTTACTGTCCACCTGGACACGCGCCGCCACCTCGCTCAGGGTGGTCTGGGCCTGCTCCGCTGCTTCCGGGCTGGGGAAGGTGACGTTAATCGACTCGGCGCTGAGCCTGGCCTTCAACTCCGCCGGGGACCCCTCCGCTACGATCCGACCATGGTCGATGATGGCGATGTGGTCGGCTAGGGCGTCGGCCTCCTCCAGATACTGGGTGGTGAGGAAGATGGTCATGCCCAACTGCCTGTTGAGGCGGCGCACTTCCTCCCACACGTCGCGGCGGCTGGCCGGGTCCAGGCCGGTGGTCGGCTCGTCAAGGAACAGCACTTCCGGCTGGTGAACCAGGGCCAGCGCCAGGTCCAGACGGCGGCGCATGCCGCCGCTGTACTTGCCCACGCGGCGGTCTACCGCGTCGGTCAGGCGCACCAGCTCCAGCAGCTCCCTGGCCCTGGCCTGGGCCTGTTTGCGGCTGGCCCCAAAGAGCTGGCCTTGAATGGTCAGCAGCTCCATGGCTTTCATCAACGGGTCGAGGCCGATCTCCTGCAGGGCCACACCCGCGATGCGGCGCACCTCCGCCGCCTGGGAGACCACATCGTAGCCGCCGACGCGGGCCGAGCCGGACGTGGGCAGGGCCAGCGTCGTCAGGATGGAGATGGTCGTGCTCTTGCCCGCGCCGTTCGGGCCCAGGAAGCCGAAGATCTGCCCGGCCTCCACTTTGAAGGACACATCGTTGACGGCGACGACGGTGCCGTTGTACCGCTTCACCAGATTCTCGACGACGATCTCGCGGTCAGACATTCCGCTTTTCTCCTCTCCGTGTGGCCGTTTCTGTGGCTAAGCGTGGGCCGATTTGCGCAGGCCGGGCAGCGCCGAATCCGCGCGACCTTGCCACAGGCTGAAGACCAGCACGGCGATAATCACCCCGATCATGGCCAGGGCGGTCCCGGCCACCAGGGGTGTGCTGCTCTGCTTGATCACGATGCCGGCGATGGCCCAGAGGGCGGTGAGGGCGTAGGGGATGTTGCCGCCGCCGCGCCAGACCACGGCGGCAATGACGCCGGTGCCGACCACGAGCATGATGGCCGCCCAGGCCGCGCCGCTGATGCCGAACAGGCTTTCATAACCCTCCGCGTAGAGCGCCTGCGCAACGTTGGCGATGGCGGCGATAGTGATCCAGGCCAGGTAGATGCTGAAGGGGACCTGCGCGAACCAGCGCACGCCGGGCGATACCGACCTGCCGACATCCAGGCGCAGGTAGATGGCGACCAGCAGGCCCAACAGAATGAACATGACCGGCACGCTGGCGATGAATTGCTCGTACTGGAACAGCGCCAGCCACCCGGCGTTGGCCGCGCCGCTGAGCACAAACAGCCAGCCGGTGCGGCGCAGGTAGGGGTTTTCCCGCTGGGCGGGCAGGGCTTGATAGACCACATAAGCGGCCAGGCCCAGGTAGATCACCCCCCACACGGCAAAGGTCAGGTTGGCGGGGACGAAGTAGATTGGATAGGCGTTGCTGATGGCAGCGGTGGGCGTGCCACCCAGCGCGCCGCTGGAGGCCATACCGTTGACGACCAGCGTGAGCAGGAATACCACAACGACGCTGATCTGGCGGATGAGGTCCTTGTTCATGTTTTTTGTTCTCCCGGTTTCCCCGGCGGGCCTGCGTGAGAGCGCCCGTCGATTTGGACAAGTATTGAACATATTTTGACCAGGATTATTATACACCATTGTGGGCGAAGTTGAATAAGAAATATCTTAGAAATGCCCCGCGCAGGGGCACACGCCATGTTAAACTCGGTGTCTCGGTGAAAAACGTTGAGCGCGGAGACCCCCCACCCCATGACCGACGATTTGCATCTGCGCCGCAAGTGGACGCTGCACGCGCACGGCAGGCAGGTGGTGTTCGTTAAAAAGGCCCAGGAAAGCAGCGAGCACGTTCTGATGAAGGCCCTGCTGTGGGCGCTGTACCTCCCACAGTACCCCGGCCTGCTCGTGGAGGTCCCGGTCGGCGACCGCTACAAGCCGGACCTGACCGCCCTGGACGAGAACGGCAAGCCCCGCTTCTGGGCAGAAGCGGGGCAGGTCGGCAGGCAGAAGGTCCACACCCTGGCCCGGCGCTACCGGGAGACGCACTTCGCCATCGCCAAATGGGCCACCAGCCTGGACCCCTTCGTCGCGCTGGTGTTGGAGGCCGTGCGGGGCCTCCAACGCAGCGCCCCCTTCGACCTGATCGCCTTCCCGCCGGACGCCGCCGAGCGCTTCATCGACGCGGGCGGCCACGTCCGCCTGTGCCACGCCGACCTGGACTGGGTGCGCCTGAGCCAGGCAGGGGCGGGCCGGGTCACCGGTTCTCCGCCATGAAGTTGAGCAGCAGCGCGGCTATCGCGCCGGGGACCCACCCGGCCAGCGTCAGGGCGAAGACGATCAGCACGGTCCCACAGCCCCGGTCGATCACCGCCAGTGGGGGGAAGACAATACATAGAATGGCACGCATACAACCCATTGAGCACCCTCCTGCGCCTTCTTAGCCGATTCCTGTTTCCACCAGTGTATACGCAGAAGGGGCCGGTCCGTTGCACACCGGGCAGGACCGCACGGGATGGTGGCAAAAGCCCGGCCTTTGTGGACAATCATACCCCGTGTCTGGCTCGAACTATAGAGGGGGGAATGATGACTCAGCGCTATACTGCGCCGCTCGACTACTACGCCAGCCCCGGCCCGATGACAGACCCCGGCCCGCACGCCGGGCTGTTCGCCGACCTGCCCGCAGAGCTTGCCGCGCTGCGCGACGTGGTGCAGGGCCTGCTGCTGCACGTCTACTGGGTGGAGGCCTATGGCGTCACGCTGCCGCCGGAGCGCGTCAAAGAGATCGAGCTGCGCGCGGTGCACCGCATGCTGGGCCGCCTTGTGGCGCTGGATGATCGTCCGCTGGCCGCGCCCCGCCCCCTGGAGCGCAGGCTGGTGGGAACCTGCCGGGATTTCTCCACGCTGCTGTGCGCCATGCTGCGGGCGAAGGGCGTGCCGGCCCGCGCCCGCTGCGGTTTTGCCCGCTACTTCACACCGGGCATGTACGAGGATCACTGGGTGTGCGAGGTGTGGCGCGCCGACGAGGGGCGCTGGGCACTGGTGGACGCCCAGTTGGACGCCCTGCAGCGCGAGAAGCTGGGCATCCGCTTCGACCCGCTGGACGTGCCGCGCGACCAGTTCGTCAGCGGCGGGCAGGCCTGGCAGCTCTACCGCGAGGGGCGGGCCGACCCCAACTGCTTCGGCATCTTCGATATCCACGGCGAGGACTTCATCCGGGGCAACGCCGTCCGCGACCTGGCCTCGCTGAACAAGGTGGAGACCCTGCCCTGGGACGGCTGGGGGCTGATGATGCGCCGGGAGCCTAGCGCCGACGACGTGGCATTGCTGGACCGCGTGGCGGCGCTGACGCTGGACCCCGACGCGGCGTTCGACGATCTGCGCACCCTGTACCGGACCAACGCCGATCTGACAGCAGGGGACGAGGCGGCGCTGGTCGATCTGCGGGCGCTGCCCTAGCCAGCCCGTCCACCGACGGCTCCGCAGAGCGATGCAGAGCGCGGTGACGTCACCTGCGCGGCGGCTGACTGGCTGACCCGTTGGCTCTTTTTGCCCCAGCACCCGCCCTGCATTATCCTTAAGCCATGAACGTCCCGACGCAGTTCCCCACCCTCACCATCCACGCTCAGCGGGAGCAGGCCGTGCGCCGCCGACATCCCTGGGTCTTCTCCGGGGCGGTGGCCGCCGTGCACGGCGACCCGCAGCCGGGCGCGACCGTCCGCTTGCAGAGCGAGGGCGGCGACTTTCTGGCCTGGGGCTACTGGAACCCCCACTCGCAGATTCGGGCGCGGCTGCTCTCCTGGGATGAAGGCGAGGCTATCGACGCGGACTTCTGGCGGCGGCGCATCCGGCGGGCGGTGGAGAGCCGCGTGGAGGACAACCTGATCTACGAGGGCGGCACGCCGGGGGCCTACCGCCTGATCAACGCTGAGAACGACTACCTGCCCGGCCTGGTGGTGGACCGCTACGCCGACTGGCTGGTGGTGCAGTCACTCACGCTGGGCATCGACATCCGCAAGCCGCTGCTGGTGGAGCTGCTGAACGAAATCTTGCGCCCGGCGGGCATCTACGAGCGCAGCGACGTGGACGTGCGGGAGAAGGAGGGCCTGGCCCCGGTCACCGGCCTCCTGCAAGGGCGCGAGCCGCCGGAGCTGCTGGAGATCGACGAGCACGGGCGGCGCTTTCTGGTGGACGTGCGGCGCGGCCACAAAACAGGCTTTTACCTGGACCAGCGGCCCAACCGCCTGCTGCTGGGCAATCTGCTGCGCTTTGACCCCGACGCGCAGCACAGAGTCGTGCTCAACGCCTTCGGCTACACCGGCAGCTTTGCCGTTTACGCGCTGGACGGGATGGCGCAGCGCGTGATCACGGTGGATACTTCGGCGGAGGCGATTGAGCTGGCCAGGCGCAACGTGGCGCTCAACGGCTTTCATGTGGCAGAGGCGGATTTCATCGTCGCGGATGTCTTCCAGCAGTTGCGGCTGTTCCGCGACTCCGCTCAGGCGTTCGACGTGATCATCCTGGACCCGCCCAAGTTCGCCCACAGCCAGGCCCAGGTGGAGCGGGCAGCGCGCGGCTACAAGGACATCAACCTGCTCGCCTTCAAGCTGCTGCGGCCCGGCGGCCTGCTGATGACGTTTTCCTGCTCCGGCGCGGTGAGCGCGGACCTCTTCCGCAAGATCGTGTTCGGGGCGCTGGTGGACGCGGGGCGCGAGGCCCAGGTTTTGCAAACGCTGGGGCCGGGGGCCGACCACCCCGTCGCCCTGACCTTCCCGGAGGGCGATTACCTCAAGGGGCTGCTGCTGCGGGTGTATTGAGCCGGACGCGCAGCGGCCACGCGGCTCTCCCCACCCCGCCGACAGCATCCGCCGATTATCCCGCCCCTTCCCTTAAGGAAGCCTCACCATGGTGCAGCTTCGACCGATGACCGAGGACGAGTTCCGCGCCTACCTGGACCGCTCCCTGCAGGAATACGCCGACGAGTGGTGCGCTCCGGCACCTGGGCGCAGGAGGACGCGCCCCGCCGTGCGCGGGAAACCTTCGACAACCTGCTGCCGCATGGCCTCCACACGGCGGACCATTACCTCTACACCCTGGTCGCTGAGGAGGAAGCGCAGCCGGTTGGGCTGTTATGGTTTGCCCTCATCAGGCGAGGCCCGCGCCCGGAGGCGTTCATCTACGACATCCGCGTGGACGCGGCCTTTCGGCGGCGCGGCTACGCCACGCAGGCCCTGCAAGCCCTGGAGGAACGGGCGCGCGCGCTGGGCGGGGAACGGATCGGCCTGCACGTCTTCGCACACAACAAGGCCGCCAGGGCGCTCTACGAGAAGCTCGGCTATCGCGTCACCAGCCTGTGGATGGCGAAAGAAACCCCGCCGGAGGGAGATATCGAGCGGCCAGCTTGACAGCCCTCGCCGTTAGAGTATGCTCCCAGCAGAACAAAAATTCTTGTAAGAGTCATTGCGGAGGCAGCCGTGGACCCCAAAATGGATAAGATCAAGCTCTTCGAACTCATTCAGGCTGAGCACGCCTTCCTGGACCGCACGCTGGCCCTGCTGAGCGACGCGCAGATGACCCAGGCCGATGTACAGGGCGGCTGGACGGTCAAGGACATCCTGGCCCACATCACCACCTGGGAGCAGCGCTGCCTGGGCTGGCTGGAGGCCGCCGAGCGCGGCGAGAAGCCCCAGCGCCCGGAGCCGGGCTATACCTGGGACGAACTGGACGCCCTCAACGAGCAGGACAGACAGGCCAGCAAGGACCGCCCCCTGGACGAGGTGCTCTCCGCTTACCGCCGCTCCTATGCGGAGATTCTGGCCAGGGTGGCCGAGTTGCCGCGCGAGGCGCTCTTCGACCCCGACTACTACGCCTGGCGAGAGGGCCAGCCGCTATGGCTGATGATCGCCGGGAACACGCACTGGCACTACGAGGAGCACACGGCCACCATCCGGGAGTGGCTGGCCAAACAGCCATCATAGGCACAACCACCTGGCCCTGCCCGGCATGCAGGTAGGAAGGTGACGACGCGACGCCATGCCACATCCAGAGCAAACGCACTACGCCGTCACCTTGTCCGCCAGGGCCTGGAGCTTGGCGTAGGTCTCGTACCAGCTCACGCGGCTGAGGCCCTGCTTCTCGCGCAGTGTGTCTGATTCCATGCCGCGCATGTAGTCCAGCAGGGCGCTGGTCCAGCGCAGCACGACGAACGACAGCAAAAAGTCGGTGATCCCCGCCGCCTCGCCCACGTCTTTGAGCACGTACTCCAGGTTGCGGGCCGTGCAGTCGAAGATGACCTCTTTGGGCGCGTACTGCTCCAGGTACTCGTCCAGCACCTGCGGCCATTCCGGGTCCAGGGGGATGTCGCGCTCCCGGTAGCGGCTGCGCGGGCTGCGGTGGCGGATCTGGAGCACGGGCGGGGTCACCGTGCGGTCCACGTGGGCCGGGGTGAGGGCCATCACCTCCCCCTTCTTGATCCCGGTATCCAGCAGCAGCCGCACCAGCAGGTCTGGCCGGGCGTCCGGCTTCTCGGCAAAGCGGCGGCGCTGCGTCTCTTCCAGCACGGCCTGCACCTGCTCCGGGGCCAGCACGTGGGGCAGCGGCGCGCTGCCCGACCGCTGAACCAGCGCCCTGGCCGGGTTGGCGTGCAGCACCTCCACCGTATGCAGGTAATCAAAAAAGACCTTCAGGGTCGTCACGCGGCGGGCATAGCTCTTGCGGCTGCAGGGCACACCCCGCCCATGCTCGATCCATTGCAGAAAACGATTGAGGTAGTCGGTGGTGAAGGCCCGCAGCGGCGTATCGCGGCCCGCAAACTCCGCCAGCAGGTTCAGGTCTGAGGTAAAAGCGATGATCGTGTTCTGCGTCTTGCCCTGAAAGCGCAGGTATTGCTGGAAGGGCGTGATCGCGGCGTGCAGCGGGCTGTCCCGCGTGATCGGCGGGTTGGTCCCGTCCTGGGTGGGCAGCAAAGGCAGTTGTCGCGCGGCCATAAACACCCTCGCCAATAGAACAAACTTTCTTCTATTTTAAGCCAATCGCCCGGTAATTGCAAAGACATACTTGGGCTTGCTCATTCCGAGCCGCAAACCGCACAAACGGTTGAGGCTCACCCCCCGACCGTGGCGAAGTGGACGCTAAACAAACGCTCCCCTGGGCCGTTTCCATGTTATCGTAGGAGAGGATGAGGGTTAAGGGTTAGTGGAGGACAGGTATGCAAAGGAAGGAGGCAGGAGAACAGCGGTGCTCCCGTTGTAACGGCGAAGGAGCGATAGGTGTCGGGTCTGTCAAATGCCGCCGCTGCAAGGGCAGCGGGCGGGTCCAAAGCTCGCTGGGCGGCGAAAAGACATGTGGCAGATGTCGAGGGACGGGGGTGGAGGGATACTATTTTTACAAGCGCTGCCCTCTGTGCCAGGGAACCGGCAAACAGCCCGTCCCAGCCTACGAGGAGGCCCCCCTGGTTCCGCTGGATGTTGCTCCCCGGCCCAGGGAGGCACACGTCGATCCACAGCAAAAGGCCAGCGTCGGGTAAGCTACCCTCTCGTCAGCCGGATACACGACACTGCGCAACAGGCCTTTCCAGCCAGATGGGAAAGCCTGCTTGCTTCACGCGCCCGCCGCTCAGGTCCGCTGTTCCTGCCCCTGCTCCGGCGGAGCTTCCGCCTCCTGGACCTCCCGGCGCTCGGTGACGATGCGCATGGCGTTGTCGGCAGGCCGGATCTCCGAGCCGTGCTGGTTGGCGTACACCTGGGTGAACTCCACCCCCAGGAAAAGGATTTGCGCCGAATAGTAGAGCCAGACCAGGATAACCACCAGCGACCCCGCCGCCCCACAGGCAGCGCCAAAAGTGCTTGACAAAACCGCCCAGCCTATGCTATGCTAAATGCATAATTTAAACGTTTAAATCACCCAATAAACCGGTCTGTTGCAGGGCGCGAAATAAGCAGCATGGCCACCATTAAAGATGTCGCCAAAGCGGCTGGCGTTTCCACGGCCACTGTATCCTATGTCCTCAACAACTCCGCCCCCATCAGTGAGCAGACACGCCAGCGTGTCCTGGAGGCGGTAGCCAGGCTCGGCTATCGCCCCAGCATCACTGCCCGCAACCTGCAGGCCAGCGAAAGCCGCATCGTTGGCTATTCCTGGCACTCCAAAGACGCCGCCGCCGGCCTCAACTTCATCCTCGCGCGCTTCATCCACTGTGTGGCCACCACGGTGGAAGCCCACAATTACCACCTGCTGACTTTCACCCAGGAAGGGGCCAACATCCTGGACGTCTACGCCGAGCTTATCGAGACGGGCCGTGTGGACGGTTTTGTGCTCTCTGAGACGAACCTCAACGACCCGCGCATTCATTTCCTGATCAACGCCAAATTTCCCTTTGTGGCATTTGGCCGCGCCAACCCTGACTGGGACTTCCCCTATGTGGACGTGGACGGCGAAAAGGGCATGCGCAAGGCCACGGAGCACCTGCTGGCGCTGGGCCACCGCCGGATCGCCTTCCTGGGCTGGCCGGAGGGGTCCATTGCCGGTGACACCCGCTACGCCGGGTATTGCGCGGCCCTGCAGAGCGCCGGCATTGACGTGGACCCGCAGCTCGTCCGGCGCGGGCAGGAGGGCGCTGGCGAGGGCTGGCGTCTGGCGCACGAGCTGCTGAGCCTGCCACAGAAAGCCCGCCCCACGGCCATCGTCGCCGTGAGCGATATGGTGGCCATCGGGGCGATGAACGCACTCCAGCAACAGGGCGTGCAGGTTGGCCGGGACATGGCCGTCATCGGCTTCGACAACGTGCCGCTGGCAGAGTACCTGCACCCGCCGCTGTCGTCGGTCAGCCAGCCGATAGAGGAGCTGGCGCAGACGCTCATTCACATCCTGATGTGCGAGCTTAACGGGGAACCGTGCCCCAAGCGCCAGGTTCTGGTGGAGCCGGAGCTGGTCATCCGCGAGTCCAGCGGGCAGGCCGGGTAGCAAGTTATATTTACCGGAGAATTTAAACGATTAAGTTTTCATCGATGGTGACATCACTATGACAGGCCGCAACTGGCAGGTACGAGAAGCCCCCTTCCAACCGCAGCGCCTCGCCGAGCTGGAGACCAACTTCACGGTCGGCAATGGCTACCTGGGCACGCGGGGCACCTTTGAGGAAGGCTACCCCGGCGAGCAGCCTCTTGTGCTGGTTCACGGGTTGTTCAACACCCCGCTCGGAGGAAGCGTCCCCGAACTGGCTGGGGTGCCCGGTTGGCTGCCCATGCGGATTTCCATCGACGGAGTCCCCTTCCGGCTGGATCGGGGGGAGATGCTGGGCTACGAGCGCGTGCTGGACCTGCGCTGCGGCGTTTTGCGGCGGGCCGTCCTGTGGCGCGCCGTGGACGGGCCGATCTGCCGCCTTTCCTTCGAGCGTTTTGCCAGCCTGGCCCGCGAGCACGTGCTGGCCCTCCGAGTGCAGGTGCAGGCCCTTGACCGTGGCGCTGACGTGGAAATCCTGAGCCAGTTTGGCGAAGCCGATGCGGCCCACTGGCGGGAGGTAGCGGTGGGCAACGAGGGGGCCACCCACACCACCCTGCAGGCCCAAACCACGCAGGCCGATTACCGCGTGGGCATGGCCGCCTGCCTCCAGGCCTGGTCCGACGAGGGCGCGCAGCCGATTGCGCAGGCCGCCGGGCAGCCTGGCAGCCTGGTGCGCTGCCGCCTGGAGCCGGGGCAGACCCTCACAGCAGCCAAGCTGGTCACGCTTTACACCAGCCGCGACACCGACCAGCCGCTTGAGGCCGCCCGGCAGGAACTCCAGAAAGCGCTGGACGCGGGCTACCAGCAGCTCTACCGGGAAAACGCAGCCGCCTGGGAGGCGGTCTGGCAGTACGCCGACGTGCAGATCGACGGCGACGACTTTGCCCAACTGGCGATGCGCTTCTCGCTCTACCACCTGAACATCGCCGGTCCGCGCCATGACGACCGCGTGAGCATTGGGGCGAAGACCCTGTCTGGACGCGGATACAAGGGGCACGTGTTCTGGGACACCGAGCTGTTCGCGCTGACGCCGTTCACCTACACCCAACCGCACATCGCCCGCAACCTGCTGATGTACCGCTACCATCTGCTGCCGGGGGCGAGGAAGAAGGCCGCCCAGGAAGGCCTGGAGGGGGCCATGTTCCCCTGGGAGAGCACGGACACCGGGGAGGAGACGACGCCTCAGTGGTCCGACCCACACCCGGAGAGCGGCGAGCGCGAGCGCATCTGGACCGGCGAGCGCGAGATTCACATCTCCGCAGACATCGCCTATGCCCTCCACACCTACTGGCAGGTGACCGGCGACGACGACTTCATGGCCCGCTACGGGGCAGAGCTTATCCTGGACACCGCCATCTTCTGGGGCAGCCGGGCAGAGCACAACGCCGCGCAGGACCGCTACGAATTCTCCTGCGTGATCGGCCCAGACGAATACCACGAAGGGGTGGACAACTCGGTCTTCACCAACGCCATGGCCCGCTGGCACTTGCAGACCGCGCTGGACGTGCTGGCCTGGCTGCAACACCACGACGCCGGTCGCCACGCCGCCCTCGTGAGCCAGCTTGACCTGACCCCGGAACGGCTGGCGCGCTGGCAGGACATCGTGGCCAAGATGTACATCCCCACCCAGGGCGACATCTACGTGCAGTTTGACGGCTTTTTCGACCTGGAGCTGGTCGATGTGAAAGCCTATGAGCCGCGCACCCACAGCCTGCAGCTTGTCTTCGGCACCGAGCGCGTCAACCAGACCCAGATCATCAAGCAGGCCGATGTGGTGATGCTTATCGCCCTGCTGGGGGAGCAGTTGGGGCCGCCCGCCAGGCTGCGCGCCAACTGGGATGTCTATGAGCCGCGCTGCGACCATGGCTCGTCGCTCAGCGCGGCCATGCACAGCCTGGTTGCTGCGCGGCTGGGCCTGCTCGATGCGGCGTATGACTACTGGCGGCAGGCCGCCGGGGTGGACCTGGAGAACAACAAAGGCAACACAGGCCACGGCATCCACGCCGCGACGGCGGGGGGCCTGTGGCAGGCCACTGTGCTCGGCCTGGCCGGGCTACAACTGGCAGACGGCGCGGTCCGGCTGACGCCCCATCTCCCGCCCCACTGGCGTCGTCTGCGCTTCAAGGTGCTTCACCGGGGCCAAGTACACGACATCACAATCACACCGGATGGCATTCAGGTTACCTGACCATGCCGCACGGCGGCAGAAGGAGGTGCGTATCGCGGAAAGGATGAAGGCAAGACCCGGCAAACACTGGTCAGAGGGGCCTGGCCCCATAATTAGCAGGTGTATTAGGAGGAGGAACATGCGTAAACTGCTCGCGCTTACCCTGATACTGGTTTTCGCCCTGAGCGTGCTGCCCACAGCGGCCCAGGACGAACCCGTCGAGATCTCGTTGATGGGCTGGTCATCCTCCACGCTGGAGAATGACGCGCTGATGGCGATGGTGGATGCCTTCATGGAGGCCAACCCCGACATCACCGTCGATGTCAACCTAGTTCCCGAATACGACACCACCATCCAGGCCGCCTTCGCCAGCGGCGACCCGCCCAACGTCTTCTACGTGGATAGCTCCAGGCTGCCGGACTGGGCCGAGGCCGGCGTGCTGGCCCCCGGCAACGATCTGATCGAGGCCCAGGACGACATCTACGAGTCCCTGCGGGAGGCCTTCACCTACGAAGGCGACTTCTACTGCCCGGCCAAAGACTTCTCCACCATGACCTTGCAGTACAACAAGGACATGTTCGACGCTGCCGGGCTGGACTACCCCACACCGGAATGGACCTGGGAGGACCTGCGCAATGCTGCCGAGGCCCTGACCGGCGAGGATGAAGAGGGCAACCTGGTGTTGGGCCTGGTCACCCCGCCCAACTTCGAGCGCTGGCTGCCCTTCCTCTACCAGGCGGGCGGCTCCGTGCTCAACGAGGACTGGACCGAGGTGACCTTCGACAGCCCTGAGGCGCTGGAGGCGCTGGAGTTCTACGTCAACCTGGTCGTGGACGGCTACGCCGGCCCGCCCTCCATGGTGGATGCCGGGTGGGGCGGCGAGGCCTTCGGCCAGGGGCGCGTGGCCATGGCCATGGAGGGCAACTGGGTCATCCAGTACCTGCTGGACCAGTTCCCCGACCTCAACTGGGGCGTGACCGAGCTGCCCACCTACTATGACGGCACGCAGGCGACCATGGTCTTCACCGTCTGCTACGGCGTGGCCGCAGATAACGACCATCCCGAAGAGTCCTGGCGGCTGGTGAACTTCCTGACCGGCCCGGAGGGGGCCATGATGGTGGCCGAGGCCGGGTTCGGCGTGATGCCTGCCCGCATCAGCGCGGCGGAGACCTGGCTGGCTTCGCGTGGCGAGGAGTACGAGGCCTTTGTGCTGAGCGCGGAATACGCCCACAAGTGGCAGTTCCCGGTCGGCTTTGGCGATGTCTTCGACACGTTCAACGCCGGTCTGCAACAGGCCTTCCAGGGCGACATGCTGCCGGAAGATGTCATCTTCGAGACGGCGGCTGTGGCCGAGGAAGTGTTGAGCCGCTAAGCGCTGCGCGCTTAGCTCCCGCGTTCCCCTGGCATCCCCCCGATGTCCAGGGGAACGCCCCCGGTTGCGTGTGAGAAGGGAGCGTTGAACATGGCCGAGGTCGCAGTTTCCGCGCCTCAACGGGTTGCCACCCTGGCGGACCGCAAGCGCCAGGAGGCCATCACGGGCTACACCTTTCTGGCCCCCGCCCTGATCATCTTCCTGGTCTTCCTGATCATCCCCATTGTGGCGGCGGTGATCATCAGCTTCACCGACTGGAACGGCACCACCCCCCTCTTCCAGGCGGGGTCGTTCCAGTACGTCGGGCTGCAAAACTACGCCGACCTGCTGGTGCAGGAGGGCATTCGCCAGCGGGACTTCTTCAAGGCGGTGCAAAACACCACCTACTACGTGTTGGGCGTCGTGCCCACCCAGACCGTGCTGGCCTTGATCCTGGCCGTCATCCTCAACCAGCGCTGGCTGAAGGCCAGGGGGTTCTTCCGCACGGCCTTCTACTTCCCCTCCATCACGTCCTCTGTGGTGATCTCGCTCATCTTCATGTGGATGTTCACCCGTGGCGGGCTGGTCAACACTGCCATCCAGGGCCTGTTCCCCAATTATCAGTTCGTCAACTGGCTGGACGACCCCAGCGGCGTGATCCATCTGCTGCTGGAGACACTGGGCGTGGACCGCCGCAGCGTGGGGGACTGGGCCAGCACGCGGATCGCCGGGCTGACTCTGTGGGACTGGATCAGCGGCCCCAGCGTCACCATGCTGACCATCATGATCCTGAACATCTGGACGACTATCGGCACGATGATGGTCATCTTCCTGGCGGCGCTGCAGAACATCCCCGCGCACCTGTACGAAGCGGCAGCCATCGACGGGGCCAATGCGTGGCAGATCTTCCGCAAAGTCACGGTGCCCATGCTGCGCCCCACCATCTTCTTTGTGGTCACCCTGGGCCTGATCGGGACCTTCCAGGTGTTCGACCAGATCTTCGTCATCTCCTCCGGCGGCCCAGCCAAAACCACCCTGACCATCGCCTACATGGTGTACGTCAACGGCTTCGACCGGTCGGCCATGGGGCTGGCCGCCGCCACCGCCATCGTCCTGTTCCTGATCATTTTCGTGTTCACCATCCTGCAACGCCAGATCGTGGGCGAACGGGCGGAAATTTAGACCCGGCGCTTTGGAGTGGAAAGGAAATTCGGAGATGGCTGTTCAGGCCCCGGCAGGAACCAACGTCACCCCGGTGCAGCGCGCCCTCTCCTCGGCACTGGCCGTCGTGGGCTGGACGGTGCTGGTCGCCTTTGCGCTGCTGGAGATTCTGCCCTTCCTCTTTACGGTAGCCAATTCGTTCAAATGCCTGCCTGCCGTCCAGGGCAACCCCAGGGCGTTCATCCCGGTGCCGCCCTACGGCGTGGCCTGCGCGACCGCCGAAGGCTCTCCCCTCCCCGCTGAAGCAGTCTCTTCAGAGTGGACGTTCAACCCCACCCTGGAGGGCTACGAGGAGATCTTCGACGCCAACCTGCCGCGCTGGCTCTTCAACACCGCCTTCATCGCCGTGACCGTCATGGTGCTGCGGCTGGGCATCGACTCGCTGGCCGGATACGCGCTGGCCCGCATGGAGTTCACGGGCAACCGGCTGATGTTTTTCATCGTTCTGGGCACGATGATGATCCCGGCCATCGTGCTCATCATCCCCCGCTTCATCATCCTCAAGCAACTGGGGATGCTGAACACGTACCAGGGGCTGATCATCCCCGTGGCCGCCGACGCCTTCGGCATCTTCCTGATGAAACAGTTCTTCGAATCGATCCCGCATGAGATCGAAGAGGCCGCCTATGTCGATGGAGCCAGCCGCTTCGTGACCTTCTTCCGCGTGATCCTGCCGATGACCACGCCGGCGTTGACCGCCCTGGCCATCTTCAGCTTCCAGGGGACCTGGAACGACTTCCTGAACCCGCTGATCATCGCGGCGGGCAACAACCAGCTCTGGACGCTGCCGGTGGGGCTGGCCTTCCTGCGCGGCGCTTACGGGGAAACGCTGCGCTGGCACGCCTTCCTGGCCGGGTCGGTGCTCACCACCCTGCCGCTGGCCTTCGTGTTCTTCTTCTTCCAGCGCTACTTTGTGGAAGGGATCAGCTATACCGGATTGAAGGGGTAGCGAGATACCCGTATGCTGGACGGACTGCGCGCCACGTGGCGAGGGCTTAAGAACTTCCAGGTCGCCGGTTACAGCTACATCTGGGCGAACCTGGCCTTTGTGGCGCTCTCGCTGCCGCTGCTCACCGCCCCTGCGGCGCTGAGCGCGCTGTTCCGTGTCGGCCATGTGGCCCATACCCAGCCCTCTGATGCCGACCTGGGCCTGTTCTGGGAGACCTTCCGCCGCAACCTGCTCCGGGCGCTGCCGTGGGGCGCGCTGAACGCCGCCTTTGCCGCCGTCAACTTCTATAACCTGTGGGCCTATGCCGACGCCGAAGGGCTGGGCATCGCCCTGCTGCGGGGCGTGTGGATCATCGCCGCCGTGATCTGGCTGGGGATGCTGCTCTACACCTGGCCCATCTACTACGAAATGGAGACGCCAACGGTCAGCGGCGCGGCGCGCAACGCGCTGGTCATGGTGCTGCAAAACCCCGGCTTCACGCTGGCGGTGCTGGCCGTGGTGGCCCTGCTGGCGCTGGCCAGCACCGTGCTCGTCGCGGCCTGGGCCTTGCTGACGTGCGGAGCCATCGCTGCCATCGCCAATGCAGCCGTGCTGGATCGCCTGGAGCGCTTCCGCGCCCTATCCTGATTATAGACCGTCTGACTGCAATAACCCGAAGAGCAACTGCCGATGACCACCCAACCCCAACCCGCCTTCATCTTTGACCTGGATGGCGTGCTGACCGACACCTCCGAGTACCACTTCCTGGCCTGGAAACGGCTGGCCGACGAAGAAGGGATTCCCTTTACCCGCGAGGACAACGAGCAGTTGCGCGGAGTCTCACGGCGGGAGAGCCTGCGCCGCCTGCTCAAGGGCCGCCCCCTGGACGAGGCCGCGGCCCAGGCCTGGATGGACCGCAAGAACACCTATTACCGCGCCTTCCTGGCCGAGATCACGCCGGACAACCTGCTGCCCGGCGCGCGGGCCTTCCTGGAGGAGGCCCAGAGTCGCGGCATCCGCCTGGGGGTAGGCTCTGCCAGCAAGAACGCCAGGGACGCCCTGCAACGGCTGGGCATCCTGCCCCTGCTGGACGCGGTAGGGGATGGGTACAGCGTGGTCAACACCAAACCCGCCCCGGACCTCTTCGTGTGGGTGGCGGGGCGGCTGGGCACACCGGTGAGCTACTGCGTAGTCTTTGAGGACGCCGAGGCCGGGGTGCAGGCGGGCAAGGCGGCGGGGATGCGCTGCGTGGGCATCGGGCCGGAGGAGCGCGTCGGCCAGGCAGACCTGGTCTGCGAGGGCCTGGCCGCCATCGACGTGGACACTGTCCTGCGGCTGTTCCGGTGACTGTCCCTTGCGGGCGCGGGTTAGACTTCCACCCCCAGCACGGAGCGAATGATATAGCCGAAGACAAAACTGAACCCGGCCACGCCCAGGCTTAACAGGGCCATCTCCAGGAACCGCCTGCGGAAGGACTCATCCCTGGCCACCGAGATGTAGTACGTGAAGAGCGCGATGATCAGAACCGCAGCGGCCAGCGCCACAAAGAGACAGAGGTAATAGTTCTCCAGGATCAGGTAGGGCAGAATCAGAATCGTCACCGTCAAGATGTAAGCCACACCCGTATACAGGGAAGCCTTCAAGGGGTGCTTCTCCGTCTCCTCCGAGCGCGTGGAGAGGTACTCCGAAGCGGCCATGGAGAGCGCCGCCGCGACGCCCGTGATCAGGCCGCTCAGGGCGATCAGCCTGGTGTTCTGCAGGGCAAGGGTCAGGCCGGCCAGCGCGCCCGTCAGCTCCACCAGCGCATCGTTCAGCCCCAACACCATCGAGCCAGCATAGCGCAGGCTTTCCTCATCGAGCAGCTCAAGCAACGCCTGCTCGTGGTCGTTCTCATCCTGGATGAAATCGTCGATCTCCTCGATGGTCCCCCGTAGTTGCTCGTAGTGGTTTTGGGCGTCCTCCTCGTTGCGCTCCATCAGTCTGACGCCAAAGGTGAATCCTAGAATACGGCTGACCAGGTAGTAAAACCACACCTGAACCCGATGTGGCCCTACCTCCTGGCCTGTGTATGCCTTCCAAAGTTCATAATGGCGGCGCTCGTCCTCAGCGATCCGCCCCAGGACTTCGCGGTTGTGGGGTGCTCCAATCGAGGCGGCCAGCCGCCTGTAGATGTGGTGTTCGGTAATCTCGTTACGCTGAAAGACCAGGAGTTTCTGGCGCAATCCCTCACTGAGTTCCATTCGCGATCTCCCCGGTTGCTCCAGTGGTCGGACCAGACATTGAGTAGATTGTACCAGAGTCTGGCGCAGAAACCGGCTGCCCGGCACCGATCAGGCACGCTGTCGGCCCAGCCTGCGCGCACTCTGGCGGGTCCGAGGGTCTCGCCTACAGGAAGCTTTCCAGGAAGCTCCCGACCTCCTTCATGGAGAACACCGGCCCATCCACGCAGATGAGCTTCTCGCCCAGGTTGCAGCGCCCGCACTTGCCGATGCCGCAATGCATGCGCGCCTCCAGCGTGACATAGCGCTGCTCCGGGCTGAAGCCGAGCTTATCCAGCAGCTTATCCACGTGGTAGATCATGATGGGCGGGCCGCAGGTGATGGCCACCGTGTTTTTCGCCGCCGGGGCAAGCTTCTCCAGCAGGTGGGTGATGAGGCCCACCTCGCCATCCCAATCGGCATCGGCTTCATCGACGGTCAGGTGCAGCTCCGTATCCGGCGCGTCGCGCCACGCCCTGTATTCATCCCGGAAGATCAGCAGCGAGGGATGCCGGGCGGCCCACAGGATGGTGAGGTGGCCGTAGTCGCTCCGGTTGTCCAGCACCGTCTGGAGCACCGGGCGCAGCGGCGCGCCGCCGATTCCACCGCCCAACACCAGCATATCCATGCCCTTGAAGTCCGACATGGGGAAGCAGTTGCCCAGCGGCCCGCGCACGCCGACGATGTCGCCCTCCCCCAGCTCGTGCAGGCGGGTGGTGACCGCGCCCCACCGCTGCACGGCGAATTCCAGCACAGGGCCACGCCGGGGGGTGGAAGCGATGCCAAAAGGCGCTTCACCGACCCCAAAGGCCGAGACGAAGGCAAACTGGCCGGGCTGGTAGCTGGAGAAGGCAGCGCTGCCCCCATCCAGCAGCTCCACGCCAAACAGCTTGATCTCCGGGGCCATGTCCTTCACCTCGACCAGCCTCCCCAGATAGGGCAGCATGGCGTTGCTGCCGTTCTGCAGCGCTGTGTCCTGGGCCAGGGTCATGTTGAACTCTCCCCTTCCGCTTGCGCCAGGCGGGCGACCCGAAACATCACCTCGGTGATGTCGATGTTCACCGGGCAGGAGTCGATGCAGCGCCCGCAACCGGTGCAGGCCACCGGCCCGTATTGCTCCGGGTAGTAGTAGAATTTGCAGAAGAAGCGATTGCGCAGCCGGCTTTCCCCGGCCTGGCGGGGGTTGTGGCCGCCCGCGATACGCCGGTAAGCCTCGCCCGTGCAGCTATCCCAGCAACGAATCCGCTCGTAGCGACCCTGGCCGTTCCCCTCCGCCAGGGCCTCATCCCGCACGTCAAAGCAGCGGCAGGTGGGGCAGACATAAGCGCAGATGCGGCAGCTCAGGCAGCGCTCGGCCAGGGCTGCCCACCAGGCATCGCCGAACCGCGACGGCCAGGCATCCACCGGCGGCCAGGGGACAGGCTCGTTGAGCCGGGGCGGGGGCGGCTCGCCGGGGACATCGCGCAGCGGCAGGCCCGCCAGCAGCGCCTCCCCTTTGGCGGTCACCGCTTCCACGGCGTAGCCATTGTCCAGGGGGGTGAGCATCAGGTCGAGTCCGGTGGAATCATCCGGCGCGCCGCCCACGCTGGTGCAGAAGCAGGTCTCCCCCATGGCGCGGCAGGCCAGCCCGATCAGAGTCGTGTTGCGTCGCCGCTGGCTGTAGGTAACATCCACCGGCGCATGATCGAGGAACAGGGCGTCCAGGATTTGCAGGCCCCGCGCGTCGCAGGGGCGCAGGCCGAAGATCACCTGCTCGCCCTCCGGCAGCGCCTCCAGCAGCCTGATCTGCTGGCCCTGCTGCTCAATGGTCAGCAGGCGCTCCGTGGGCGGGAAGAGGACCCCCTTGGCGGAGAGGACCGGGCGCGTGAAGTCCCAGACGATGTCCGCGCTGCCCTGCACCGGACGGTAGAGCAGCACGCCGTCCACGTCTTTCGGCGCGATCAGGGTCTTCTGGGCAGCGATGGCGTCCAGCCAGTCTGCAAGCAAGCTCTGTGTGGTTACGCGCACGGTCAACGCTCCTCCTCGCTCAGCACGGTCGTGATGGGCGACGGTTCAGCTTCCAGCCCTGCCCGGTAGCCAAAAGCGGCCTCCACCTCCCTGGCCAGCGCGCGGTTAAGCAGGCTGATGGGGATGTTCATGGGGCACACCCGCTCGCATTCGTCACAGCCGATGCAGCGCCCGGCCAGGTGATAGGCCCGCCCCAGGTGAAAGGCCCGCTTCTCGCCGAGTCTGATGCCCATGCCCACCCACAGCGAGTCGTCGCGCTCATAGAGGCAGGTGGGGCAGTTGCACAGGGGACAGGCCTGGCGGCAGGCGTAGCAGCGGATGCAGCGGTCGAACTGGCTGAGCCAGAAATCCATACGCTCGGCGGGCGTCATGGCCGCCAGCCGCTCAAGCTCCGCGTCAGGCTGGGCGGGCTGTGGAGGGGCAGGCTCGCCGATCAGGACATCGTAGACGACAGGGGTGCGCATGTCGCAGCGCAGGCAGCGCGCCTGCAACGGCGCATCGTCCGCCGCCCCCTGGCGGATGCCGTGGCAGGCCAGGCCGATGAGGTACACCTGCTGGCGGGCGATCTGGTTTTCCGCCAGCAACACGTTGATGGCGCGGCTGTCACAAGGCTTGACCACCACGGCCACCGGCTGGGGAACCTGCCCGCTGCTGGCGCGGAGCTTGTGCCGCAGGTATACGGTCAGGTTGTGCGTGCACTGCTGGTTCCACACCAGCCGCCCAACGTCCTCCGGCTGGTAGATGAAAGCCGGTCTCGTGCGCCCGCGCGGCCCCACCTCGTACCCGATGACACAGGACACCTGGCTGCCGGCCAGCAACTCCCTGGCGACCTTCTGGATTGCTTCTGTGGGGGACATGGTTAATCTCCCGCCTCTGCCTGTAGCGCCCCGGTCGATGCGGACGGCGGCGCGCCCGCCTGCCGCCAGCGGCACGGCCCCAGCGCCCGCACCGCCTCGGTGAACTCGTTGACGATGCGGGCAAAGCGCTCGCCTTCCGAAGCCGAGACCCAGTCCAGCCGCAGACGCTCCGGCTCCAGCCCGGCAAAGGTCAGCAACTCGTGGAGGACGGGCAGCCGCTTGGCTGTGCGATGGTTGCCGCTGTCGTAGTGGCACTCGCCGATGTGACAGCCCAGCACCAGCACACCGTCCGCGCCCTGATCAAAGGCGCGCAGGATCAGCTCCGGCGAGACACGCCCGGAGCAGGGCACGCGCACGGCCCGCAGGTTCCAGGGCGACTTGAGGCGGGAGGTTCCGGCCAGGTCTGCGCCGGTGTAGCTGCACCAGGTGCAAAGGAAACCCACGATCTTCGGTTCGTACACGCTCGCCTCCTATCCCAGCGCGCCGAGCAGCTCGGCCACGATCTGGCGGTCGTTGTAGTGGTTCAGGGTCACGGCCTTGTTGGGGCAGGCCCCGGCGCAGGTGCCGCACCCCTTGCACTGGTAGGCGTTGACCACGGCCACACCGGCCTCCAGGGCAAGCGCCTCGTAGGGGCAGGCGCGCACACACTGCCCGCAGCCCGCGCACCGGGTCACATCCACCACCGCCACCGACGGGTCCAGGGAGATGGTCTCCCGGTCGATCAGGGAGAGCGCCCCGGCTGCCGCGCCCCCGGCCTGCGCCACGCTGTCTGGGATGTCTTTGGGGCTTTGGCAGGCCCCCGCCAGGAAGATGCCCTCCGTGGCGGTCTCCACCGGACCAAGCTTGGGATGCCGCTCCAGGAAGAAGCCATCGCGGCCCCGGCTGATCCCGAACAGGCTGGCGATTTGCGCGGCGTCCTCCTGCGGCTCGAAGCCGGTCGCCAGGATCACCATATCCACTTCCACGTGATCGGGCTGGTCGTGGTAGCGCTCGTCCCAGGATACGACGAGGTGACCGTCGCGCTGTTCCACGCCCCGCACCCGGCCATGGTAGAAGTTGACGCCGTGCGCCCTGGTGCGGTTGAAAAACTCCTCGTAGTCCTTGCCAAAGGCGCGCATATCCCGGTAGATGTCGTAGACCTCGGCGTCGAGGTACTCCCGGACCAGTTGAGCCAGCTTGAGCGAGTACATGCAGCAGGCCCGCGAGCAGTACTCGTGGTATCGGTCATCCCGGCTGCCCACGCAGTGCAGGATGGCGACTCGCTGCGGCGGCTGGCCGTTCTTCAGGAGCACCTGGCCGTTGGTCGGCCCGCTGGTGTTGATCAGTCGCTCGAATTCCATGGCGGTGATCACGTTGTCCAGCCTGCCGTAGCCGTACTCCGGCGCGACGCCGGGATCAAAGTCTTTGAACCCGGTGGCCAGGATGATGGTGCCCACCGTCAGGTCAACGTGTTCCTCCTGCATGGTGTGGTTGATGGCCCCCCGCTCGCAGGCCACCACGCACTCCAGGCACTCCGAGCAGACGCCGCAGCGCAGGCAGCGCTCTGCTTCGGCCAGCGCCTGTTCCTCCGTCAGGGTCAGGTCCACCTCGCGGAAGTTGTTGCGGCGCTCCTCCACGGGGATGGTCGCGATTGGCGCGCGATCCCAGCCTGCGGCCTCGCCACTGGCAATCCTGGCCTGCACCTCGGCGGCGCTGAGCCTGGCAACCGGCATCGTGGGCGGCTCCGGCACACCTTCCTCGCCGCGCAGGTAACGGTCCACAGAGCGGGCGACGCGGTGCCCTTCCCCGATGGCATCGACTACGAAGAAGGTCATGCCACGGTGCACGTCGCCCGCCGCGAACACGCCCGGCATGGTCGTCATCATGTCGTCGTCGGTTTGGATGCCGACCGGGAAGCGGGTGTTGACGCTGCCATCCATGGGCAGGAAGGAGAAATCCGGCCCCTGGCCGATGGCCCAGATGACCAGATCGGCGGGGATGACCTGCTCGGTCCCCGGAATCTCATCGAAATCGGGGCGGCCACGCTTGAAGCCCCGGAAGTTGACCTCCACGCAGCGCACGCCGACGATCTGCTCATCCTGGACGACGATCTCCTTGAAGGCGCGCCCCGGATACAGCTGAACGCCCTCCTCCTCGGCCACCTGGACCTCCCAGGCGAAGCCGGGCATTTCACCGCGTGGCTCCAGGCAGATCATGCGCACTTCTGGCCCGCCCAGGCGAATGGCCGTGCGCGCCACATCCAGCGCCACGTTGCCCCCGCCGAGCACGGCCACCCTGCGCCCGCTGAGGTCGGGGGCGTCCCCCAGCGCCACCCGCCGCAGCAGGTTCAGGCTGAGCCAGTTGTCCGGATGGTTGGCGTTGCGGAGGGGCAGCTTTTTGGCGGCGTGCGCGCCGGTGGCGATGATCACGGCGTCGTAACCCTGGGCCAGCAGGCCGGGGATGTCATCGACCCAGGTGTTGAGCTGTAGCGTCACGCCCTCCTCCACAATCTGCTGAATCTCCCAGTCCAGCAGCTCCCAGGGCAGCCGGTGCGGGGGGATGCCCACCCGCATCATGCCGCCCGCGACGGGCAGCCCGTCAAAGACCGTGACGCCGTGCCCCAGCCGCACCAGGTCGTGGGCGGCGGTCAGCCCGGCAGGCCCGGCCCCGATGACGGCCACCTTCCTGCCGGTCGGCCTGGGGTCCCTGGAGAAGGGCGTGCCGACCAGGGATTTGTCCCGCATGTCGGCCAGCTCGTGGCGATGGGCGTAGGCCCAATCCGCCACAAAGCGCTTCAGCCCCATGATGTTGACCGGCTCGTCGTACAGGCCACGGCTGCAAGCGTCCTCACAGCGGCGGTTGCAGACGCGCCCGCACACCGAGGGGAACGGATGTTCCCGCCGGATGGCCCAGTAGGCGTCGGCATAGCGCTTTTCGCGGACCAGGGCGATGTACCCCATCGCCCGCTGATCGGTGGGGCAGGCATCCCGGCAGGGGGCCACCCCGCGCTTCTCGATGGTGAAGGCGTTGGGCACGGCCTGCGCGGAGAAGCGATAGGAGGCCTTGCGCGTGCTCAGCCCCAGGTCAAAGGGATTGCTCAACGTGATGGGGCAGACATCGGCGCACTGGCCACACCCGGTGCACAGCGCCTCATCGATGTAACGCGGCTTGCGGCGCACCCGCACCCTGAAATTGCCGACATACCCGGAGACGGACGCGACCTCACTGTAAGCGAGCAGCTCAATGTTCTTGTGGCGTCCCACGGACACCATTTTGGGCGTGAGGATTCAAGCCGCACAGTCCAGCGTGGGGAAGGTCTTGTAAAGCTGGGCCATGTGGCCGCCGATGCTCGGCTCCCGCTCCACCAGGTACACCCGCTTGCCCGCGTCGGCCAGCCGCAGCGCCGCCTCGATCCCGGCAATGCCGCCGCCGACCACCAGCGCCGAGGCCTCGATCTCCACATCGCGCATCTCCAGCGGCTCATGGTGGTGCACACGCCGCACGGCAGCGGCGACCAGCTTCTTGGCCTTTTCTGTGGCCAGCGCCCGGTCATCGATCACCCACGAACATTGCTCGCGGATGTTGGCCATCTGGAAGTAAAAGGGGTTCAGCCCGGCCTGGGCGCAGGCCTGGCGGAAGGTCGGCTCGTGCATGAGCGGCGAGCAGGAGGCCACCACGACGCGGTTCAGGCCCAGCTCCTGGATGTCCTGCTTGATCAGGTCCTGGCCGGGGTCGGAGCACATATAACTGTACTCGCGGGCCAGGACCACGTCCTCCAGATCGCCGGCGTAGGCGGCCACGGCCTCGACATCGACGGTGGCCGCGATGTTCGTCCCACAACGGCAGACGTAAACCCCGGTTCTGACTTTGGATCGGTTCATACCAGCGTCTCCTTTGCAGCGCGGCTGGCCTGGAACAATACGCCTTCGATCTCCGCCATAATCTGCTCAAAGGTGAAGCCATGCTGGGTGGCCACGGAGGATGGGCAGGAGGCCACGCACGTACCACAACCCTTGCAGCGCACTTCGTTAACCTGCGACACCTGGTGGCCGTTGTGGGCGACGACCTCGATGGCCCCATACGGGCACTGCGTCACGCAGGTGAAGCACCCGCTGCAACGGTCGGGGTCGATATAGGCGGTGAACGGCTCCAGGGTCACAAAACCGGCGTCCATCAGGGCCAGGGCAGCAGCAGCCGCAGCGCCGCCCTGCGCCACCGAGTCCGGGATGTCTTTGGGTCCCTGGCAGGCCCCGGCCAGAAAGATGCCGTCCGTCGCCGTCTCCACCGGAGCCAGCTTGGGATGCCGCTCCAGGAAAAAGCCATCCGGGCTGAGGCTGACGCCAAACGTCCTGGCGACGGCCTGCTGGTCGGGCTGCGGCTCCATGCCGGTGCTGAGCACCACCATATCCACCAGCACCTCATTAGGCCGCCCTGTGAACAGGTCGGTGGTGGTGATCTTCAGGTGGCCGTCCTGCTGGCTCACCTGGATGTCATCGCCGTAGCGGATGAAGGCGACGCCTTCGTGCCGGACGCGCTCGTAGAAAGCCTCGTACTCCTTGCCGAAGGTGCGCATGTCCCGGTAGAACTCGATGACTTCGGCATCCAGCGCCTCCCGCGCCAGATGGGCCAGCTTGAGCGAGTACATGCAGCAGACACGCGAGCAGTATTCGTGCTGGTCGCCCCGGCTGCCCACACAGTGCACGATGGCGATACGTCGCGGCTGGCGGCCATCACGAAGCTGAACCGCCCCCGTCGTCGGCCCGCCGGAATTGACGAGCCGCTCGAACTCCATGCTGGTCAGCACGTTGTCCAGCGCGCCGTAACCGTATCGCGGCGACAGAGCGGGGTCAAAATCCTTGAATCCGGTCGCCAGCACGATAGCGCCCACCTGAAGCTCCAGCAGCTCATCTTGCTGCTGGAAGTCGATGGCGTCCTTCTGGCAGAACTTCTCACAGGCCCGGCACTTGCCCCGCTGAAAATAGGCGCAGTGCTCCGTGTCGATGACCGGCACGCGGGGGACGGCCTGGGCAAAGTGGAAGTAGATCGCGGCGCGGTTGCCCAGGCCCAGGTCGAACTCGGAAGGAATCTTCTTCCAGGGGCATTTTTCCACGCAGGTCCCGCAGCCAGTGCACAGGTCCTCGTTGACGTAGCGCGCCTTCTTGCGCACGCGGACCTTGAAGTCGCCCACCACGCCGGAGACTTCCTCGACCTCGCTGTAGGTCAGGAGGGTGATGTTGGGATGGCGTCCCACGGACACCATTTTGGGGGTGAGAATTCAGGCCGCGCAGTCCAGCGTGGGGAAGGTCTTGTAAAGTTGGGCCATGTGGCCGCCGATGCCCGGCTCCCGCTCCACCAGGTAGACCTGCTTGCCGGCGTCGGCCAGCCGCAGCGCAGACTCGATGCCCGCAATGCCGCCCCCGACCACCAGCGCCGACTGCCGGACCCCGACGCGGCGCGTCTTGAGCGGATCGTGCCAGCGCACCCGCCGCACGGCAGCCGCCACCAGGTCCCTGGCTTTCTCCGTGGCCAGGGCGGGGTCTTCGGTCACCCAGGACACATGCTCGCGGATGTTGGTCATCTGGAACAGGAAGGGGTTCAACCCGGCCTCTTCACACGCAGCCCGGAAGGTCGTCTCGTGCATCAGCGGCGAGCAGGAGGCGACCACGACGCGGTTCAGGCCGTATTCCTCGATGTCCGCCTTGATCAGGGCCTGGCCGGGATCGGAGCACATGTAGGCATAGTGCCGGGCAATGGCGACGCCCTCCAGGGTTTGGGCGTGTTCGGCAACGGCGGCCACGTCCACCTTGCCGGCGATGTTGGTCCCGCAGTGGCACACATAGACGCCGATGCGGGCTTCATGGGCGGGGCTGCCCCCTGCCTGGCTTCGCAGGAGCGGCTCGTCTGATGAGGCTGACGGCATACCGTGTCCTCCTTATTCGCTTGGACGGCCCGCACGGGCACGCTACGGCGCGTATTCTTGCGGTGGCGAGAGCGCTACGTCTGGCAACTGGGCGACGCCAACTCAGCGCGTCAGGAAGGGGGCGAAGGCGTGTGGCGATAAGGATTGCGGCTATGGGCGATTCACGCGCTGCATACACCGCCAGGCCGGTATCCTACCCGGCGGTCGCTGCACAAGAATGCCTTTTCAAGCACAAAAAGGGATACTCTACGGGCGCTCAGCAACTCATCCCCTGCCAAAACGGGGGATACTCCTGTGATTTTCCACAGTAAAGCCATTGTATCACTTTGTGAATTAATGCACAAGCGGGCCACGCCCTCCCCACTGGACAAGTGGACGCGCCGCTCAACATGCACCGTGGGCCGCGTACCGCCCTCCCAAAGAGCACTGAGAACGCCCGCCATCCATCCCCCACGTCCTAAAATTCTTGTGAAAAATCCTTGGCCGGGCCGCAAGCTATGCTATCATGTTGACAAAGCATAAATCTTCACAAAATGGACCGTGTCTTATTTATTATCAGAACCGACTGCACCCCGAACAAAGACCGGAGAGCGCTGCCGGAGGTGGAGAGGACCATGAAGCGCGATGCACATCCCGGCGCACAAATACGCAGATACCGGCTCCCGCTGATCCTGATCAGCCTGCTGGCGCTGCTATGCCTGGGCATGGGCGGCACGGTGCTGTCGCTGAGCGCCAGCGGGGGCGGCGGCTACGGCGACACGATCACGATCAGCGTGACGGTCCGCGCTGACAGCCGCGTCACCAACAGCAACCTCTACTTTGAGATTCGCGCCCCAGACGGCAGCGTGGTGGACACCCACGGCACCGGGGTTCCAAACCTGGGACAGGGGGATACTTTCTCCTATAGCTGGACCTCCAACAACAGCTCTTATCCGCTTGTGGGCGATTACACCGTCTCCGTCTGCTGGAGTCCGGGCAACTCCCGCAACTGCCGGATAGCCCAGGCCACCACGGGCTTCTACTCCGTGTGGACGCTGGGGCCGCTGCTCACCGGGGTGGGCCTGTTGCTGCTGGGCCGCTGGATATGGTCACGGCGGCGCGACCTGGTGGCCGAGAAAGGGGCCGCCCCATGACCTGGGAACACCTGCAGGCCATGACGGCGCTCTACCTGGCCGGCCTGCTGTGGCTGCACCACAAGCAATGGATCCTGCTCCGCTACATCTGGAGCGCCTTCGGCTTCGCTTTCATCCTGATCAACCTGAGCCTGCTTCAGAACTGGCACGCCGCGCTGGCTTCCATCGAGGCCGGGCATGTGCAGGCCATGGTGGCCCCGCTCGGCATCGCGCTGCAAGTGCAGGGCGGCAACTTGCTGCTGGTTCCCGATCCAACCGGCTGGTCGGGCTTGCAAATCAACATCGAGTGCTCCACCCTGATTGAGCTTTCCGTGCTGGTCGGGCTGCTGCTGTTTTATCCGCGTCTGCCATTCCGGCGGCGCTGGCTTTACCTGGGGCTGGGGAGCGGGGGGACCTACCTGCTCAACCTGCTGCGCATCCTGGTCATCGTGGTCCTTATCCACACCTGGGGGAAGCCCGTCGTCTACCTCGCCCACGTCATCATCGGGCGGCTGGTGTATTTCGCGGGGGTGGTGGCGCTCTACTGGTTCCTGCTTACCAGGCCAACCCTGGCCCTGGTGCATCGCTCAATTGAGACCACAGGCAGGGCAGTACAGTGAGAGGCGAAGACGACCTGCTGTTCATTCTGCTGCTGTGGGCCACCTGGCTCCTGATCCCGATTGTCACCGACGGGGTATCCACCCTGTGGTCGATCCTGATGACGGCACGTCTGGCAGCGCGCCGCGACCCACCGCCACCGCCAGATGCCGCCCTGCCCCGTGTCTCGGTTGTGATCCCGGCCCACAACGAACAGCACAACATCAACTACTGCATCATGAGCCTGAAGGCACAGACCTACCCCCACCACCTGCTGGAGATCATCGTGGTGGACGACGGCTCGGAGGACCGGACCAGCGACGCGGTCATCGGCCATATGGGCAACAAGAAGGCCAGGCCCGGCTACCTGCACACCAGCAGTTTCAGCATCGGCCTGCAAGACTTCAACGGCGTGTTGAACCTGGTCCGGCGCAAGCGGGGCCAGGCAGCGCGGCACGGCAAGCCAGCCGCCGTGAACGCAGGCCTGGCCCTGGCCAGTGGCGAGATCGTGGTGGCCATCGACAGCGACGTTGTGCTGGAGCCGACGGCCATTGAGAAGGCGGTCCGCGCCTTCATAGCCAATGAGGATCTGGTGGCCGCGACCGGCCACCTGATCATCGATCCCTATCTGAACTTCGCCATCGATAGAACCGGCCATGTGCAACTGGACGAGCGTGGCCTGCCGGTCACCAAGCGATTATCGCCCAGCGAAAACCTGCTCACCGCCTGTCAGTTCCTGGAATACGCCACCGCCTTCCACCTGGGCAGGCGCACCGAGACCCAGACCAACAGCCTGTTCACCCTTTCCGGGGCCTGCGCGGTCTACCGGCGCGAGCTACTCCTCAGGGCTGGCGGCTATCGCGGGCGCACGGTATCCGAAGACACAGACATGACCATGATGCTGCACCGCCTGGGCCGGGGGCACATCGGCTACCTGGCCGAGATGAAAGCCCACCTGGCCCCCGTGATCACCTGGTCCGGCCTGTACGCCCAGCGTGTCCGCTGGCAGCGGGGCGAGCTGGAGGTCAGCGCAGTCCACATGATCCCGCGACAAGGGGAGCGCCGCAGGCCCCTGTTCTGGCGCGTGATCCTGCCGCTGCGCCTGCAGGTGGACCACACGCTCACGCTGCCCCGCCTCATCTGGACCTTCCTGATCTTCGCCCTGCCCCTCTTCGGCTATTCCTGGTCAGTGGTGGGCGAAGCGCTGGCCCTGCTCTACGTCTTTTACACAGCCGTGAACATCCTGCGGGTTCTGGTCGCCTATGTCTTCAGCTCCCCGCCGGAGAAAGTGCTCATCCGACGATACCTCGGTTACACTGTGGTGTTTCCGATCTATAACATGTTCCTGTTCTGGACCCGTGTCAGCGCGAACTTGCGAACGTTGACTGAGGACGCCTCATGGACGGTGCACAATCCGTTCCTCAGAAAACTGGAAACGATCGATCCCGCCCGCGTGGCCGCGCGGCTGTTGCTGTACCTGTCCAACCTGCGCTAGCCCTGCCCCTGCTGCTGGTCGTGGCGGGCACGCTGGCCGTCATCCTGCCGGTCTGGCAGGCGGGGTACCCCTGGGGAAGCGACACGTGGGGGCATCTCCAGCGCGCCGCCTACATGGGCGAGACCATCCGGGAATACGGCCTGGGGGAGGGCATCGCCAGGAGCGCGTGGATGCCAGACTGGTACATGGGGGACCCCACCCGGGTCTACTACCCTCCCCTGGCGACCTGGACGTTAGGGCTGCTCGCCGCGATCACCGGCGATGTCTTCGCCGCCTATCGTCTGTGGGTGACTGCCGTTTTCCTGATCCTGGGCCTGAGCGTCTATAGGGTGGGCATGCAGTGGGGAAACAACCGCTGGATGGCCGCAACCGGCGCGCTGCTGGCCGTGGCGGCCCCCTATACCCTGCGCACCGTATTTGCGGAAGGCAACCTGCCGCGCGGCCTGGCCCTGCTCCCGCTGCCCTGGATCATCTGGTACAGCGAGCAGGCGCTCTGCAAGAAGGATATCCACCACTTCTTTGTGCTGCTGGCCGGGTTCTGGCTCCTGGCCATCATCGCGCACGTGATGCAGGCGCTCATCTTCGCCATCGCCATCAGCATCTACATCGCGGTCCGGGTGCTCACCAACACCTACATTCCGCTGCGGCGGGGCGTTGTGGCGCTGATTCCGATAGCCCTGGGCGCAGCGCTCGCCGGGGCCTACCTGTTGCCCGCCTACAGCCACGCCGAGCTACACAACGTGCCCTACCTCCCGACTGCGAAAGTCGATCTGTTCTCCATCACGCTGGAGGCGCTGCGTCCCTACGCCGACAACATCGAGGCCATCAGCGTCGGCCTCGCTGGCCTGGCCCTGGCCGCGCTGATCACCCTCCGAACAACCCAGGCGCACCAGAAAGCGCTGCTGGCCATGGCTATCTTCAGCGTGCTCCTGGCTTTTGGGCCGGCTGGCGGCCTCTTTCAACTGCTGCCCATCCGGGGCCAGTTGCTGCCGGAGCGCTTTCTGAACGTCAGCGCCCTGGCTGTACCGCTGCTCATAGCCGCCACGCCGCGCGGCGTCTGGAAGCCCCACTGGGCGCTGGCCGTGCTGGGGTTGGCGCTCATCATCGACGCCAGCCCCGCGCTGCGCGTGGTCCATATGCGCCCGGCCCCGCCGGATGAGGAAGCCATCGCCCGCACCATGGCGGAGCGCCCCCTGCCGGGGCGCGTGGCCACCCTTACCCTCCCCAACCCCAGGGCTTCGCAGCTCTTCCTGAACAGTGAGGTCGGCCAGCGCGCCAACGTATCGGGCTGGGCGCTGGAGAACACCCCGCACCAGCACGCGATCCGCCGCCTGCTGACGGCGGCCACACAGTCCCCGGCCTATCTTGAGCGCGTGCTCTCCCTGTGGAACACGGACTATATCTTGGCCCGCTTTGAAGACGAGCCGCTCGCCCGGCGGGTCCGGGATCAACTCGCTTTTCGGCCCGTCGCCCAGGTCGGCGACCTGGCCCTGTGGGAGCGCAGCGCACCCTCCGCCTTCGTGCAGGTGCTGCCGGAGAACCGGATGCTGATCATCGGGGACAACCCGACCGACTGGCTCTTTGTGTTCCCCTTCGCCGCCGAAGGGGTCTACCCGGACCCGGCGCAATACGACCCATCCTACCTGAACCGCTTCTCTGTGATCGGGCTGACCCGCCTGCCCGACAGCGCCGACGTGGAAGCGGCGCTGGGCGACTGGGTGCGCCGGGGCAACACCCTGATCGTCGATCTGAGCGGCATGGGCCGCATCTACGGCCAGGGCTTCACCCTGTTCGGGGTGCACGCCATCCCCCTGGCCCTCAACGGCGAGCAGGCGGTTGAATGGCCGTCCGAGCTAAGCGGGCTGCCCGCCACATTGCCCTTCACCACCGCAGAAGGCCCCTGGGTGGGGGCCACCTACTATGGCCTGGACTGGACGGCGGCGTCTGTGTTCCACAACGGGGAGGCCTATCCGCTTTTGGGAACCCGCCAGGTGGGCGACGGGCAGGTGTGGTTCGTCGGCCTTAACCTGCTCTACCTGCTGAACCAGTCCGGGCAGCACGAGGCCGCAGACGCCCTGGTTGACTACATGCTCAGCGCGACCACGGCAGACCGCACGCTGACGCTGCCAGCGCTGGAGGCAAACCTGCTGCACCGGGACTCGATATCCCTGGCCTTTCGCTACACACACGGGACGCCCGTCACGGCGGTGCTGAGCCTGACCTATTTCCCCCGCTGGCAGGCCCGCATCGACGGCGCGCCGGCGGCGCTCGGTAACCACGAACACCTGATGCTGCTGGAGCTTCCTGCCGGCACACACACCGTCACGCTGGAGTACCAGCCCTTCGGCTCACCGATAGCCTGGATGGGATGGGCCGTCTCCGGGCTGGGGGTCGGCCTGGCAGGGGTCAGCTTCTACCGGCTCAGGCGTCGGCCACCGCTTTCTGTGGACGACCGCGCAGGAGCTTTTGAGGACCGGCTTCCCCAGCCAAAGCCAACCTTGCCCTCGGAGTACGTAACATGCCCCAACTGTGACTTTCGGCTGGCAGAAAGCGGTCCCCCAGATAGCCAGAGCTACCCGTTTAACGCCATTCACTGCCCCATCTGTGGATTCACGCTAGGCGGCACGGATTTTGTGCCCGGCGAAGCGATGCGGGGCTTCGCCAGGGAGGCCGCAGTCCGCCTGTGGATGCGCCAGGCTCAGCTTTTTGAGGCCGACCTGATCGAGCGATTCGGGCTTACCGTTGACGAACTGTTCACCCCGCCCTCGCCGGGAGAAACACCCCCACCCCTGCCGGAGGCTCACCTGCCTTCCGGGGACGAGACAGACGCCGGCAGGTAGCCCGCCAGCGCCCACGCCCTCCCCGGGCGGCCAAAAGCAGCGAGGGCAGTGCTCCTCTGTGATCCTCGCGCCCTGGGGCGGCTCAGCTCCCGGCCTCGATGGCGGCCAGCTCCTCGTCAATCACACTCTGAAAGACCTGGAGTGGCTGCGCCCCGCTGACCAGCCGTCCATTGATGAAGAAGGCCGGCGTGCCGGTCGCACCCAGGTCGCGCGCCGCGCTGAAGTCCGCCAGCACCTCATCGCGGTAGGTCTCGTTCTCCAGGCAGCTCTGGAACGTCTCCACGTCCAGCTCAAGCTGCTCGGCAAGGCTGACGAACGAATCCAGGGTCAGCGATTGCTGGTTGGCGAACAGCAGGTCATGGTAGGGCCAGAAAGCGCCCTGCTCATCCGCGCACTCGGCGGCCTCCGCCGCCTTGAAGGAGAGATCGCCCAGCACGGGGAAATCCCGGTAGACGAAGCGAATCTGATCGCCGTACTGCTCCATCAGCGGCTCAAAAGTGGTGGCGGCGAAGCGCCCGCAATACGGGCAACGGAAGTCGCTGAACTCGATGATGGTGATGGGCGCATCCTCCGGCCCCAGATAAGGATCGTCATCCGGGCTGGCCTCGTAGCGCCGGTTGGGGTCTGGGCCGCTGGGCTGGGGGGCCGCCTGGGCCACGCCACCGGACTCTGGCAGCGCATCAAGGATGGCGGCCACGGCGTCGTCCAGCGCGGCCTGGTAAGTGGACTGCGCGCTCGCGGCGTTGATCTGGGTGACGACCAGCGCCGAGGCAAAACCGAGGATGAAGAACAGCACAGCAATGACAAGCTGGCTGAGGGTCTGCCGGGGGATTGTCACGAACTCCGCCCTGTCGGGGCTGTCCGTCACGGCCTGCGTGGTGGGTTGCTCTACAGTCATCGTTCTCGTCCTCCATTTTGCTACTATCTGTGCCTGACGGTGTCTGTACCTGACCGTGATCGCGGGCCAACCCAGCTAGGCCTGCGCCAGATTCAGCCGACGCAGCAACTGAGCGTTGACGGCGACGATCACCGTGCTCAGCGACATCAACAGCGCGCCGACGGCGGGGGAGAGCACCACCCCAATGGGGGCCAGCACTCCCGCAGCCAGCGGCAGGGCAAACACGTTGTAGCCGGTCGCCCACACCAGATTCTGCACCATCTTGCGGTAGGTGGCCCGGCTCAGCTCGAAGATCTTAACCACATCCATCGGGTTGCTCTGCACCAGGATGATCCCCGCCGACTCGATAGCCACATCCGTGCCGCTGCCAATGGCGATCCCCACGTCGGCGCGGGTCAGGGCGGGGGCATCGTTCACGCCGTCTCCCACCATCGCCACGCGCCTGCCCTGTTCTTGCATCTCCGCCACTTTCTGGTCCTTGTGTTCGGGCAGCACCTCGGCGAAGTAGGTCTCGATGCCCAGCTCCTGCGCCACCGCGCTGGCCACGTCCGCGCTGTCTCCGGTCAGCATGGCGACCTGCAGGCCCATCTCGCGCAGCCGCCTGACCGCCCGGTGACTCTCCGGGCGAACCACATCGGCCAGGGCGAAGGCGGCAACGGCCTGTTCCTCCTCCACCAGGTAGACAACCGTGTGGCCCTTCTGCCCGGCTTCCTCCGTAAAGCGGGCCAGCGTTCCGGGCAGGCTCAAAGAGAGCATTTCCAACAGGCGGGGGCCGCCGACGTAGACGGCATGCCCGTCCAGAGAAGCGCGGATGCCGCGCCCCTTGATGGCCTCAAAGTCGCTGACCTCAGGCGGCGCTGCCTGGCGTTCTTCCGCCTTTCTGCGGATGCCCTGGGCGATCAGGTGCTCAGAGTCGCCCTCGACCGCCGCAGCCAGGGCCAGGGCGCGGCCTTCATCCCAGCCGTCGACCGTGGCCATGCTCACCACGCCAAACCGGCCCTCGGTCAGCGTGCCGGTCTTGTCGAAGATGATGGCGTCGATCTCGCGAGCTTCTTCCAGCGCCAGCCGGTCGCGGACCAGAATGCCGTTGCGCGCACCCAGCGAGGTGCTGATGGCAACCACCAGCGGAATGGCCAGCCCCAGAGCATGGGGGCAGGCGATCACCAGCACGGTCACCACCCGCTCCAGCACGTCCAGTTGCAGCCCAATAGCCACCAGCCAGGCCACCGCCGTGGCGGCAGCGACGCCCAGCGCGATGTAAAACAGCCAGCCCGCCGCTTTGTCCGCCAGGATTTGGGTGTTGGATTTACTCTGCTGGGCCCGCTCCACCAGGCGCATGATGCCGGCCAGGGCCGTTTCGTCCCCGGTGGCCGTCACGCGGACGCGCAGGCTGCCATCCCCGTTGATCGTCCCGGCGATCACGGAGCTGCCCGGCTCTTTGGATACCGGCCTGGACTCGCCGGTGATCATCGCCTCGTTGACTTCGGAGCGCCCTTCCTCCACCTCGCCATCGGCGGGGACGCTGGCCCCAGGGCGGACAAGGACCCGGTCGCCGCTCTGGAGCGCACTGGCCGGCACCTCTTCCGTCGAGCCGTCCGGACGGATTCGCTCCGCCGTGTCCGGCATCAGCCTGGCCAGCTCGTCGAGCGCGCCGGAGGCCTGCCGCACGCTGCGCATCTCCAGCCAGTGGCCCAGCAGCATGACATCGATCAGGGTCGCCATCTCCCAGAAGAAGCCGCTGCCGGGGGCAGCAAACAGCGCAAAGAGGCTGTAGGCAAAGGCGACCGTGATCGCCAGGGAGATGAGCGTCATCATACCGGGCTTGCGGGTCTGCACCTCCGGCACGGCCATCTGCAGGAAAGGCACGCCGCCGTAGAAGAAGATCGCAATGGCAAAGATCGGGCCGACGAGCTGGCTGCCGGGGAATTCCGGCATGCTAAACCCGAACCACTCCTGGATCATGGGGCTGAAGAGCAGGACCGGGATGGTCAGCACCAGGCAGACCCAGAAGCGGGTGCGGAACATCTGCTCGTGCCCGGTGTGATCGACGTGATGGCCGCCATACCCGCCGTTATGGCCTGCCTGCGCCGCAGCCCCGTGCTCGCCGCCATGCCCGGTGTGCTCGCCAGAGTGCGCGGCGCTGCTGGCAGGGTGGGCCTCCGCATGCGCGGCGTCATGTTCATGGCCGCCGGGCGGGCCGTGGTGCTGTGCCCGGTTATCTCTTTCCATTGTCCATCTAACCTTTTCTATCCATTTAACCTTCTTCTACGCATTTTACCATAGGGCATATTGCCCATCAGGCGGCAGTGCCTCGCACACCGCCCCGCCGATGCCATCCCCTTTATGGGATCACCTTAGCACGGCAAGCACAAACGGGCATGCGCCATTTGGCGGGTCCGCAGCGCGTCTGTTAACGTCGGACACTGTCTGCGGCCTGGCAACGAAACGCGCCCCATGGGGAGCAGGGTGTGACCAAGGGCGAGTTGGGGCCGCCAGGCTCTATCGGCGGCTCGCGAGGGCAAGGAGCAACACGGCCTGCCATGCCCAGGCAACGCCCGTGGAAACACGCTGCCGTTCAGGAGGCAAGCACTGCTGAATCAATTCCGGGGGAACAACCACCACAGAGGGGCCAGCAATGCGACGTCTATAGCGCCAGGCGGCCACTCTCGCTTGGCCCGCTCTGCCTTCGGGCGCGCGCCCTAGGATGCCAGCGCCTCCGGCTGCAACAGCCGCAGCATCCCGCAGGCGATAGGGGCCGCGCTCCAACCGGTGTATACCGTGTTCATGCCCCCCTCATCCAGCGGGTTTTCCTGGTCAGCGGAGCCATACCAGGCACGCTTCTCCAGGTGGTAACTCCCCCGCCAGCCGCCATCCCACGCCGGTGACTCACCCCAGCACTGAATGGCGGCCAGGAAATCGGCCAGCCGCGTGGCAGCCTCCAGGTAGGGCTGGTGTCCGGTCACGGCATAGGCTTCCAGCAGGGCCAGCAGGGCATAGCCGTCCGTGTAAACCAGGTCGGTCACGTCAGGATCGTTTTGCAGCGAAGCCGTTCTGGCATCCGCGTCACAGTTGCGAATGCCGCCGCTCTCATGCTGCCACTTCAGCAGTTCGGCGGCCAGCCCTTCCAGGCTGCTGCGCACCCATTCCTGCTCAAAAAGCCGCGCGCCCCAGGCAAAAGCCTTGAGGGCGATGGCGGTTTCAGAGGAGGGGGGTCGCCAGGCCTCGCCTCCGCATGTCTCGTAGCTGGTCTTCATCCGGCCAGAGGGGGCCTGATGGTCGCGCAGCCAGGTCAGCCCACGCAGCGCCCCCTGGCGGTAATCCTCTGCCTGCAACAGAAGCGCCCCCCGGATCAGGGCCATGGTCGGCCAGGCTGTGAAGTCGGCCCCCTTAAAGCCCGGCTCTTCGCCCTCCTCTGCCAGCGAAAAGGTGCCATCCTCGGCCTGAATACGCAGCAGATAATCCAGCGCGCGCCGGGCAGCCCCCAGGAAAGCCGGGTTGCCGGTCTGCTCGTAAAACCAGAGCAGGTGCCCGGTGATCTTGCCGTTGTCGTTGGGCCAGGCCCGCTCCGGCAGATTGGGGATGCCGAAGGCGTCCCCGATATCCGGCTCGTCAGGCTCCTGGGGCCGGAACAGATAGAAAGGGAAGGAGCCGTTGCGCCAGCCAGGCTCCGTCCGTTGCAGAGAGCAGGCGAATTCCGCCAGCCGCAGGCCCCGCTGGCGATGGTCCGGCTGGTGATATTGGTCGCCAAAAGCATAAAACAGGCGGCCCACTTCAACGCAGCAATCCGGGCGTATCCACGGGTTGACCCGCCCGATGTTGATGCGATACCGCTCGTACACCCCGCCCGACCCATCCGCAGCCGGCAACATGGCTTGCAGCCAGGCCAGGCTGCGCTCCACAGCCCGCTGATAGACTTCCTCGCGGGTCCCCATCACGTTCCTCCTTGTCCTCCACTTAGCCAGGTATAAAAAGGCCCCGTCAGCAGGGGTGCTGACGGGGCAACCAACACAGCCTGGGTTATTCCATCATCTCACAGGCCGCGGCGGCCTCGCGCATTTGCTCGGCTGCGCGGGCCAGGGCGGTGGCCGGTTCCTCCCGCAGGCTCAGGATATCCGCCAGGGCGGTGTTCATGGCGTCGATGTGCTCCGGCCAGTAGCACAGCGGCGGGCCTGCCTTGGCGATCTCCAGGGACTCGCGCATCAGCGGGAACTCAGGCCGCACTTCTTGCAGCTCCGGGTCGTCAAAGATGGACGCGCGGCTGGGCGCGCCACCGGCCCGCGCGTAGATGCGGCCACCCTCCTTGCCGGTGGCGAAGATCAGGAACTGGAAGGCGGCGTCCAGGTTGGGACCGCTGCTATTGAGGGCGAAGAAGTAGCTGTGCGTGTACGGCGTGCGCAGGATGGTGCCGTCCTCCTGCTCCACGCCGGGGACGAGCGCCACCTCGATGACATCGCGATACTCGCTGGTGCCGTTGAGGATGATGGGGTAGGCCGCATTCCAGGCCGGAACGGCCATGGCGATGTCCCCCGCCTCAATCGCCGCCAGCACCTCGCCAAAGCCCATGGAGAGAATCTCCGGCGGGATCAGCTCCTCCTCCGCCAGCGTCTGCCAGTACGCACCGGCGGCGACGGCCTCCGGGCTGTCCACGGCGGGGTTGCCCTCCTCGTCGACCACCTCGCCGCCGAACGACCACATCACGTTGTAGAAGGTCTCCGGCAGCGTCTCGCCGACCAGGCCGTCAAAGGCCAGGCCATAGGGAGTCGGCGAGTCGGGGTTCTGCGACTGGGAGAACTGGCGGGCCAGCTCCAGCACCTCGTCCCAGGTATCGGGCGGCTCAGGGATCAGATCGCTGCGGTAGTACAGGAACAGGGTGCTGATATCGGTCGGCAGGCCGTAAATCTGGTCTTCGTACACGGCGGGAACCAGGATGTCATCCAGGTCCACATCCGCCATCTGCTCTTCCGTGAGCTGCTCCAAGAAGGGGTCAAGCGGCAGAATAGCGCCAGCCGCCGCCAGCTCACCGACCATGGTGGACTGGATGAAGGCCAGGTCAAAAGCGTCCGTCCCGGCCAGCAATTGGGTGGGGATGAGCGTCAGGTAGGTATCCCGCCCCTGCTCGACGATCTCCACCGGGTTGCCGGTGGCTTCGGTATAGGCGGCGGCCACTTCTTTCATGCCGTCTGCTTCAGGGCCGCTCATGATCACTACCCGGACGTTGGGCAGAGGACCCTCCTGCCCTACCACGGGAAGGCTCGAAAACGCAAAGAGCAGCACGATCATCATCACAATGGCGGCCAGGCGCTTGAGCGTGACCTTGGACATGGCTTCTTTCTCCTCGTATTAACTAGCAACCAGCTTTTCCACAGCCGAAAAATCGTTCAGGGCGAACCAGGCACAGCGCAAACCGGAATGAAACCCTCCTTTCTTCTCATCGCTGCGCAACGCTCACTTGATAGCCCCCATCGTCAGCCCTCCCACGATGTAACGCTGGACGATGAAGGCAAAGACCAGGATGGGCAGCATGATGATCACCGCCGCCGCGAACATCTGGCCCCACTGAATCTGATAACTGGTCACGAAGATTCCGGCTGCCACGGGCAGGGTGCGGGAACGCTGCGTGAGCGAGAGGCCAAAGGCAAAAAGGTATTCGTTCCAGGAGAAGACGATGTTCAGGATGAGGGTGGCCAGGATGCCGGGGCGCGCCACCGGCAGCACGATGCGGACGATGCTCTGCCACAGGCTGGCGCCATCAACCTGCGCGGCTTCCTCCAGTTCCGGCGGCACGTCCTGGATGAAGATGCGGCTCATCCAGATGATGAAAGCCAGGCTAAAGGTGAGGTGAGTGACCACCAGGCCAGGGATGGTGTCGATGATCCCCAGGTGGGTGAACATGATGAAGAAGGGGATGATCGAGACCGCTGGAGGCATCATGCGGCTGGAGAGAATCCAGAAGGCCAGCCCGCGCCCTCCGGTGGACCAGCGCGCCATGCTGTACGCGGCAGGGATGCCCAGCAGGGCGGCCAGCAGTGTGGCCGACACCGCCACCACGACGCTGTTCACCAGCAGGCTGCCCATATCGGCCCGCTCAAAGACATCGGCGTAGTTTTCCAGGGTGAGCGTGGGGCTGATCTCACTACGCGCGATCACATCGCTGGGCTGGAGCGAGCTGAACACCAGCCACACCAGTGGCAGCACCCACACCGCGAAGACCACCAGCCAGACCAGATAGACCAGCCCCAACGCCCAGCGTCGCCGGGGGATGCCACCCCAGTTCACAGCGACCCTCCCTTACCCATGAACGTGCGTGTGAAGAATCGGCTCAGAATCAGCACCACGACCAACACCACAATGGAGATGGCCGCCCCCTGTCCATAATTGCGTATGCGCAGGGTCAGGGTGACGATATGGACGTTGACCAGGCGGTAGGCAGCCGCGTTCCCGAACAAGGCCCACACCGTCTCAAAGACCTTCATCGCATCCATCATCCGCAGCAGGACAGTCACCAGGATGGCCGGGCGCAGCAGTGGCAGGATGATGCGCCACACCACCTGCCAGTACCCGGCCCCATCCACCCGCGCCGCTTCCAGAATCTCGCCGGGCAGCGCATAGAGGCCGCTCAGCAAAACCAGCGTGACGAACGGTGTCCATTGCCAGATGTCGATGAGCATCACGGCCAGGAAGCCATAATTGGCGTTGAGGTTGCTGACCATCCAGGGGCCGATGATGGGCAGCCCCTCAACGAGCGGGATCGGCTGGCTGGTCAGCCAGGGAACAGGCTCGATGCCCAGCGCCCCCAACAGGTTGTTGACCATCCCCCCATCCAGCTTGAAGAGCGCTTTCCACATCAGCCCGACGACAATGGGGGTGACCATCATTGGCGCCAGCAAGAGCGTGCGCATCGTCCGCGTGCCGGGAAAGTCGTTGGTGAGGAACAGCGCCAGCAAAAAGCCCAGCACCAGCTCGATAAGGATGACCAGGAGCACGAACTCCACCGTGCGCCCGATGCTGCCCCAGGCCACCGGGTCGCTGAGCACCTGGCGGTAGTTCTCCAGGCCCACCCAGGGCCAGTCGCCGCGCAGGTTGCGCGAGACCACCTGCCGCAGGCTGATGTTTAGCGCGTAGAGCGCGGGAAACACCGTGACCAGGAAGAGGACCAGCGCGGCGGGGAGCACCATCACGTAGCGCGCCCGCCGGGTTCCCACACCCAGCCGATCCTGCATCCAGCGCAGGGGGCGAGACCTCCAAAATGTAGGCGTTGTCCGTGGGAACGTCTCTTGACTCATGAGCGATTGCGCCTGCATCCATCGCGTGCTGCCGCACGCCGGTCGACTATGCTTCTGTGGTCCGTTGGGCGGCCACAGCCGCCCCTACCAGCCCCGCGTAAGGTCCCAAAGCGGCGGGCAACACAGGGGTCTCCCGCACGGCGGGGAAACTATGGGTGCGCAAACTCCGGCGAATGCTGTCCAGGAACAGATCACCGGTCTGGGCAACCCCGCCCCCCACGACGATGACCTCCGGGTTCAAAACGGCCACAACCCCGGCCAGGCCAAAGCCCAGCCACGCGCCTGTGGCCTCCACGGCTTCGCGGGCCAGGGCGTCCCCCTCTGCCGCCCGCGCGGCGACCTCGCTGGCAGAAGCGAGCGCCTGGGCCGCCCTGGCGTTGTATTCCGCCAGCAGGGCCGGCCCGCTGACATACGCCTCCAGGCATCCCTTGCCGCCACAGGTGCACGGGCGGCCATTCCGCACGATCTTGATGTGGCCGATGAAGCCGGAGGCATCCCAGGCCCCCCGGTAAATCTCCCCATCCACGACAATCCCACCGCCCAGGCCGGTTCCCACGGTAACCGCCAGCACAGAAGCCCGCCCCCGCCCCGCCCCAAAACGCGCCTCCCCCAGCGCTGCTGCATGGCCATCACCCACCACCACCACAGGAAGCCCCAGGCGGCGGGCCAACTCCTCCTTGAGCGGCAGGTTGGCCCAGCCCGGCATGAGGTCGGAGGCATAAACGACACGGCCCTCGCTGTTCACCTGGCCGCCCGTGGATACACCGACGGCAGCAGGCGGCGGACCCTGGTACGCCTGGCACAACCGGTCGAGCAGGGCAACGGCCCGCTCCAGGACGACCTGGCCACCCTGCTCGCTGAGCGAGGGGATTACGTCCTCCAGCAGGACGCGACCGGTGCCATCGACCACGCCGCCCAGGAGCTTGGTGCCCCCGATATCCAGGGCCAGCACGACCTGGGCCGGGTCTGCGGCGCGCATGGCCGAGACAAAGCGCTCCACGATCCACCTGGGACGGGTGATCATCGAGCCGACGACCACGGCGTGAGCGCCCAGCTCCAACATGCGCCGGGCCTGGTGCGGGGTGGCTATACGGCCCTCCGAGACCACGGGCCGCTCAATGGCCTGCGCCAGCCGGGCCACCAGGTCGAAATCGGGGCCTTCGTGGTGAGGGCTGTACGGCGTGTATCCGGATAGCGTGGTGGCCACCAGGTCGGCCCCGGCCCTGGCTGCCTGGATGCCCTCCGACAGCGTGGAAACATCGGCCATCACCAACGCCTTCAACTCCTGCCGGACCAACCGGATCAGATCGGTCGCGGCCAGGCCGTCGGGGTGAGGACGGTCCGTGGCATCCAGCGCCACGATGTCAGCCCCGGCTTCCACAACCGCGCGGGCGGCCTCCAGGCTGGGGGTGATGCGCACTTCGTGGGCGGAGAGGCCCAGCTTGCAAATGCCGATGATGGGCAGGTCCGTGACGGCGCGAATGGCAGCAATGTCGTCCGGCCCGTTGGCCCGGATGCCTGCTGCCCCGCCCAGCGCTGCCGCGCGGGCCATCGCCGCCATGGCGGACGGTCCGTAGAAGCCATCCTCTTCCAAAGCCTGGCAGGAGACGATAAGCCCTCCCTTCAGCCGGTCGATTATTGACGCCGGGGAAGCCACCATCCCCCTCCGTTCAGTACAGGCCTGTGCCGGTCGGCCATCCCGTTCATCCCGTCGTCGTGTTGTCCCCGTAGCGATGAATCCGGAAGTGATAGCGCGCCTTGTCTCCGCGCACCAGGGACCTGGTAAACTCCACCGGACGCCTGCCGTGGGTGTAGACGGTGCCCTCCACCAGCAGGGCCGGTTTGTGAACCTCCGTTTCCAACAGTTCAGCCTCGTATTGGGTAAGGGCTACCGGCTCGATAATCTCGTCCGCTTCAATGGCAGGCACTCCGTAGACTTCCAGAAACAGGTGGTAGAGTGACTGGTTTTCCAGGTCGTGGGCGGCCAGGTTCGGAAACATGGTCTGGGAGAGAAAGGTGGTCTCCAGCATGAACGGCTCGCCGTTGACCAGGCGCAGGCGGACCAGTCTGATGACCATGGCCCCAGGAGACAGCCCCAGCGGACGCAGCACACTATCCGGGGCCGGGATTTCCTCCAGCAGCAGGACCCGACTGGACGGGCGCTGACCGGCCTGCAACATCCGGTCCGTGAAGCCCATGAGCGTGGGCATGGCCTGCGTGATCTTGGGCTGGGCCACGAAAGTACCCACGCCCTGCTGACGGTATAGCAGCCCTTCGTTGACCAGCTCGGTGATGGCCTGGCGGACCGTCAGGCGGTTGACCTTGTAGACCTGGCTCAGCTCGCGCTCAGAGGGGATGGCGTCCCCAGGGGCAAGCTTCTCACTCAGGATCAACTCGCGCAGATTCTCCCGAATCTGATAGTAAAGGGGGATAGGGCTTTGTGGGTCTATGTGCAGATCAAGCCGTGTCACCGCATCCATAGGCAACAATGCCGCCCTCTTCTGGTATAGTCATCTATACCATAGGCTAAAGCCAAATCTGCCTTTTGTCAATGTCCTGGGCAGGCGCGGCCAGGGCATTCTCCCCAGCAAGGGCGTGCGCTCTGGCCGTGTGTATGCGCTCCCCCACTCTCCCCTTTCCTGGTGTGTACACCGGTGAAGGTGTGCAGCCGCTCTTCAACCTGATCAAACTTCTCCACGCTTGCCAACAAGCCAACACTGGTACAGGATCGGTGGTGCTCATTGTAGCGCCTGACCTGCCCTCCACGGGAGACCAGAGAACGGACAGACAGATGGAAGGCAAGATGCCTGAGCGGATTCAAAGCGAAGCAGCGCTGGAAGAGATTCTTTCACGCCCACGACAATCGCTAGTCGCAGACATCCGTGACCTGCGAAGCCCGCTATTGATCCTGGGAGCCAGTGGCAAGCTGGGGCCGACGCTGGCGCTGATGGCGCGGCGAGCCGCTGAAGCGGCGGGACATCCACTTGAGATCATCGCGGCCAGCCGCTTTTCGGACGGGCAGACGCGCCAGTGGCTGGAATCGCGTGGGGTCCGCACCATACGCTGCGACTTCATGGAGCCGGGAGCACTGGCCGGCCTGCCCGAAAGCGAGAATGTGATTTACCTGGTAGGGGTCCGGTACTTCACGGCGGAAAACCCCGCCCTGACCTGGGCAGTCAACACCCTGATCCCGGCACGCATAGCAGAGCGTTACCCCCATGCCCGGCTCACCGTCCTCTCCAGCGGCAATGTTTATCCCGACGTTCCGGTGCAAAGCAACGGCTCGGTAGAAACCGACCCTCTAACACCGGTGGGTGAGTACGGCAATAGTTGCGTAGCACGGGAGCGTATTCTGGAATACTACTCCCAGCGCAACAGTACGCCGTTGGTATTCCTCCGACTGAGCCACGCAGTGGAGCTACGCTATGGCGTACTGGTGAGCATTGCCCGTCAGGTCTACGCCGGTGAGCCGGTCGATGTCACGGTGGGATACATGAACTGGATCTGGCAGGGCGACGCCAATGAAATGATCCTGCGCTCCCTGGCACTGACCAGCACGCCACCGACTGCTCTTAACCTGACCGGCCGCCGCTGCTCCACACGAGACGTGGCGCTCAGGCTCAGTGAATTGATGGGCAGGCCCGTGCATTTCGTCGGGCAGGAGGCAGAGATGGCCCTGCTGAGCGATACCACACGGCTGAGGGAACGACTGGGCGAGCCATCGACATCCCTGGAGACCGCCCTGCAGTGGATCGCCCATTGGGTCATGAGCGGTGGACGCTTACTGAGCAGGCCGTCTCACCCCTGAGGATAGTGCCATGCCCGGCAAGGCAGGCAAGGAGACCAAAACCAACCGGCCTGTCTTCACCGCAACCGGTGCGGGTTCACACGCCGGATGGCCTCAAACGCGGCAGGGCTGGCAGCCCCCCAACGAAAATACCCCACGCCCGGAGCGCCCCGGCGCAGCGCATGAACGGTGGCCGCGTAGATGTGTTCGCCGGGTGGGTTGGCGCCTGTTGTTGGATCGGGATAGGTCTGCAACAGAGGTACGATGGGCAATCCATAGGGCGAGAGCGCCCCAAAGGCCCTGTCAAGATAGGGTTCTGGGCGGCTCGTCGCCCGGCTGCGCTCCCAGTGATAGACCATCGGGTGCAGACTCTGCACGCACGGCAGCCACACGTCGAGGTGAATGGCGTCAGCCTCTTCGTTATCAGCAAACAGGCAAAGCCCCAGGTGAAAGGTTGGCGGGAGGCCCTGGTGCACCCGGGTGATAAGGGCGTGCGCAACCTCCGGCGACCGTCCCCCAAAGTAGCGCGGCCCGGCTTCCACATCCAGGATCATGGAGCGAACTCCCGGCACCTGGCAGGCCTGCACGACCAATGCCGCCTCGCGCGCCGGGTCCTCGCCGCGCAGGACACACCACAGGTGGGTCTCCAGGCCGTGCCGGGCCAGCGCCTCCACCCAGCGCGCGATAGAGTCCGGCCCGGTGATCGCCATCTCCCGTTTAGGATCGTCGTAATCGCCCTGCCACTGTGCGCCGTTACTGGTCTTGATGGCGATTCCGGCGACAGTGGGCGTAGCCGCTCGGACGGCGATGGCCAGTTCCTCTACGGTTGGCTCAGTGACGCGGCCTCCCTGCCAGTGCCACCACAAAAGGCGCCCATCAAACGGGGTCGTCATGGGGTGCTTCGTCCTCCGGCGATTGACGCCGCCTGGCCATGCGATCCAGCCAGCCGGGGAAATCCAGGCGCAACAGGAGCACGACCCCCACCATGATCGACAACCCCAGTGCGGCGCTGCATACGCTCAACACGAACTCGGCGCTGTCCTGAGGCTCAATGAAGATCAGCACCAGGCCGCAAACACCGATGAACACGCCCAGGCGGAAGAACGCCCGTAGCGCCCTAGGGTCCATGCTCGATCAACTTGTGCCCCTGCGTCAAGGGGAGACAGGCTACCTTCTGCCGATAATCGGGCGCGGCTTCCAGGGGGGGGTGCTGGACATCACACAACCCTTCGACAAAAAACGGACAGCGTGGGTGGAAGGCGCAGCCGCGTGGTATCTCCAGCAGGCTGGGCACGTCCTCGCTGCGAAGCCGCATCCGTTTCTTATTGCGCGTGACTTCAGGGTTGGCTTCGGGGATGGCCGAGATCAGCGCCCGCGTGTATGGATGGGCCGGCCTGGTAATGACATCGCGCGTTGGACCCAGCTCGACGACCCGTCCCAGATACATGACAGCGATGCGCCCTTCCCAGGCAAAATACTTCGCCACGGCCAGATCGTGCGTGATGAAGACGATGGCAATACCGTATTCATCCCGCAGGCGGTGCAGCGTCCTGAGCAGGCTGACACGAATGCTGACATCCACCATACTGACGGCCTCGTCGGCGACGATCAGTTGTGGCTCCACGGTGAGCGCCCGCGCGATGCTCACCCGCTGGCGCTGCCCGCCGCTGAGCTGGTGAGGGAACTTGTTCACGATGTCGCCGGGCGGGGTCAGGTCCACCAGAGTCAGGAGCTCCCAGATGCGCCGCCGTACCCCGCCGCGCGCGGTTGCCATCCCGTGCCGCCTGAGCGGGTAACTGAGTATCTGGCCCACGGTATGGGCCGGGTTGAGCGAGGCAAAGGGGTCCTGGTGGATGATCTGCAATGCACGGCGGAACTCGGCGCGAGCCTTGTTATCCAGCGCGCTCACCGGACGGCCCCTGAAGAGCACCTCCCCGCTGGAAGGCGGCAACAGGCCGGCGATGATCTTGCCCGTGGTGGTTTTGCCACACCCGCTCTCACCGACCAGGCAAAGGATTTCATTCTCGCCCACAGCCAGGTTGATATCCTCCAACACCTGGACGCGGACCCGCCCCTGCTTGAAGGAGCGCGACACATGCTGCAGGGCGATAAGCGGCTGCTGATCGTTGAGGCGCTCAGGCTCTGCCTGCGCGGTCAATGCCTGCGCCCCTGGCCTGGATGAAGGCCGGGGCACCGGGGAGGCTGGAGTTCCGCCCGGCTGTTGAGGTGCAGCATGCTCACACACTGGCCAGCCTTTCCTGACTCTGCGCCAACACCTGTGCGGACTCGAAACAGGCAACCCGATGATCGCCCCCTACATCGACAAGTGGGGGGGCTTCCTCCCTGCATCTGCGCGTGGCAAACGGACACCGTGGGTGGAACTTGCAGCCCAAAGGCGGCTCGATCAGATCCGGAGGGCTGCCAGGAATGCTCCTCAACTCCTCAGCGCCAGTGCTGAGCTGGGGCACAGCCTCCAACAGACCCAGCGTGTAGGCATGACGAGGACGGTAGAAAATCTCATTCACCGGGCCGATCTCCACGATCTCGCCAGCGTACATGGTGGCGACCGTGTCGGCCATTTCCGCAGCGATAGAGAGATCGTGGCTGATGAAAATGATGCTGAAATCCATCTCATCGCGCAGCGCTTTGAGCACCTCCAGGATGGTGCGCTGGGTGAGGATGTCCACCGCCGTCGTCGGCTCATCCAGGATGACCACCTGCGGGTTGAGCAGCACCCCCAGCGCCAGCAACACCCGCTGGCGCATCCCACCGCTTAGCTCATGCGGATAGGCGTTAAAGACACGCAGGGGATCAAGCCGCACCTTGCGGAACAGCTCAAGCGCCCGTTCGCGCACTTTGCGCCGATCGCGCTGGCCGTGGGCGCGGGCCGTGTCATAAACCATCTCGCGGATGGGGAGCACCGGGTTCAGGGAGTTCAGCGCCGCCTGGAACACCATGGCGCATTCGGCCCAACGAAACTGGCGCATCTGAGCCTCGCTCTGTCTGCGCACATCCATCGCATGCCCCCCCCGGCGGGTATAGAGAATCTGTCCTTGGTCGATCCTGCCGGTCTTTGGGAGCAGGCCGATGATCCCCAGGTTGAGGGTCGTTTTGCCGCAACCGCTTTCCCCAGTCAGGGCCAGCGTTTCACCTTTGTGCAGGTCGAAAGAGACGCGGTTGACTGCCTGCACGCGCCCCCGGTGAGCCATATAGCTGATCGAGAGGTCCCGCACACTGAGCACGACGTCGTTCTGTGTCATGGAGTCTCCTTACAGCCCGGCTCGCAGGCGGGGATTGAAGATCTCTTCCAGCGAGCGGGTGAAGAGCACCAACGACAACTGGAACAAGGCCACGGCGACCACGGGGGACAGCAGCATACTGGCCGCCTCCGGCAGGAAGAGCGCGCCCTGCAGGCGTCCCAGAAAGATCATCACTCCCCAATCCGGCTCCTGTAGCGGCACCAGGCCCAGGAAGACCAGGCCGACCTGGGCGTACATTGCGCCACGGATCGAAAAGATCATGCTGATCACGATGTAACTGATCATGTTGGGGAGCACTTCGCGCACGATGACATGCGGCAGTCCCAGGTCGAGAGCAAAGGCGGCCTCCACATAATCGCGCTCCCGAAGGCTGAGCACCTGTGCCCGCACGGCGCGCATCAATGTTGGCCAATCCAGCGCGGCAAGCAGAAGGGCCAGGTAGAAGCGGTTTTCAAACGCGATCAGCGAGGCCAGCACCACCAGCAGGGGAAACTGCGGCACTGTGAGGATGAAATTGGCGATGGCATTGAGGATAACATCCACAAAGCCGCCCAGCAGCGCGGCCAGCGCGCCCAGGGTTACGGCCACGATTGCCGTGAGCACACCGGCCTCTACCGAGGTGATGATAAGCCCCTGACCACCGTGCACAATGTGGGAGAGGATGTCCCGACCCTGGTAGTCCAGCCCCAGGGGGAATTCCCTGGAAGGCCCCTGGAAGAGGGTCACAGCGCCAGGCCGGGCGCGGTCGTAATAGTGCGGCTGGCCGTCGTATTCGATCAGAGAGGGGCCGAAGACGGTCATGATGAAGAAGAACAGAATGCCCAAAAAGCCCAAAAAACCGGCCTTGTTGCGCACAAGTGCCCGCGACGCCAGGCGGATGTTGCGGCCCAAAGCGGCCAACTGCCGCGTGAGGCGCTCGACGGGGGTTTCCTCAAAGTCCACCTCATCAATGGCCGCTCGCGAGAGGAAAGGATCATCCCTGGCTGTGTACGTGTAGGAGATGACGACCGCCACCGTAAGCACGACCATGGGCAGGCCGCCCCACACGCCACAGGCAAAACCGCTGAGCAAACAGGCGACGAAACCCAACAGCCCCGGCTTGAGGGTACGGTTGCGCACTCCTACCGCCAACGGAACCAACCCGCACACGGCCCCGATGATCAGGCCGGTGGGCGTTGCAATGAACATGACTAACGCTCCCCGGAAATACGAACGCGCGGGTCCAGCACGCCGTACAGCATGTCCGCAAGCGTATTGGCTACCACAACCGTGATGGCAATGACCAGGAAGACGCCCTGCATGGAGGTGTAGTCACGATTGCCGATGGCCGTGATCAGGAACCGGCCCAGGCCAGGATAGAGAAAGATCGTCTCGATGATCACGCTGCCGCCCACCACAAAGCCGATGCTGATGGCCAGTTGGGTCACCAGCGGCAGCATCGCATTGCGGCCCACATAGCTGGTGAGCACACGCCAGGAACCGAGGCCGCGCGCGTGCGCGGCGGTGACATACTCCTCCCCCAGGGTGGAGATCGTGCTGCTCTTCATGGAAAGCATCCATCCACCGACTGTAGCCGATACGTAGGTCACCACCGGCAAGATGGCGTGCTTGATCAGACTGCCGATAAATGCAGCGTTGAAGCCCGGCGTGAGGCCCTGGTCGATGCCCCCTAACATATCGCCCACGCTGAACCACTTCAACTGCACGCCCAGGATAAGAATGATAAGCAGGGCCGTGATGTAGTTGGGAATGCCGAAGAGGATGGAAGCCACCGCAGTCATGATGTTGTCGAAGGTACTGCCCCGCCAGTACGCCATGGCCATCCCCACCAAGATGCCGACGACAAAGCTGATGAAAAGCCCCGTCCCCACGCTGAACAACGTCCAGGGCAGGTAGCGCAGAATCTGGTCGATCACCGGCGTGCCTGCCGACGTGATGGACTGCCCCAGATCAAAGCGGAGCAACTTGCCCAGGTAGTCCAGGTACTGGGTTATGAGCGGGGCGTCCGGGTCGAAGTCGAAGAGGAGCGCGGCCCGGTTATAGGCTTCCTCATAGGTCAGACTCTCGAGGATCATCAACTTCTGCACGTGGACCTCCACCGGGTTGGACGGCATCTTGCGAACCAGGACGAAGGTGAAGGTCATCACGGCCCAGATAGTGATCACTCCCTGCAAGATCGTGCGGGCCGTGTACCCGGTGAGGATACGGCGGACAGCCAGCAGCACGCGCCTGTAGGGGGGGAGTGCCTCCGGGCGCTCACTGGTATCGGGAAGGGGATGGTAGGCCTGCGTCGCTTCCATAGTCCATCCTATTTTAGCACAGTGGACTGGCTGGCCGAAGCGTCCAGCCCCAGCAATACACCGGGGCCGGGCGAGGGCAGCCCCGCCCCCTCCCGGTCCCAGGCGGAATACAGCCGAGCAGCAGGTTACTGTGCAGGCTCCAGGACACCAGTCAGCAGCAAGAAGGTAATGGGGTGATCGCTGCTGGCATTGAGCCAGATCGGGTCATCATCAGGCGGTGCGTTGCTGACCAGGTCCTCGTTCAACGGGTTGTTGCCCAGGATCTCGTTCATCGGGACGCAGGGCAGCACATCGTTCCAGATGATTGCGGCCTGGGCGACCAGCTCGCGCTGCCGCTCCACATCCAGCCCGGCGGCGCTATCGGCCACGATCTGTTCAAGATCGATCTCCTGGCCACGCCACTCAAACTGGAGAGGGAAGCTGATGCCGGGCTGCCCTTCGGTCAGGCCCGCGTAGTTCCAACGGCGGATCGAGCCATTCAAGGCGTCCGCCGGGAATGGCGATCCCATACCCCAGGTGGTGACCGCCAGCTCAAAGTTGCCCTGCCGGACATCGTCCAACTGCTGTTGCCACTGAACTGCGCGCGCGCTGACATCGAAGCCGAATTCGTTAAGCTGCTCGACCGCGTTCTGGGCCAGCGCGCCATAGTCCACCCACTCAGCCTGGAAGATGAACTCGGCCTGCACCGGGTCGCCGTTGGGGTCCAGCCAGCGGCCGGCATCGTTGCGCGTGAAGCCGATGCTTTCCAGCAAGGCCGCCGCCGCCTCTGGGTCGTACTCGTAACGGTTCAACTGCGCGATCTCGTCCTCTGTCAGCCACTGGCGCACCAGTGTGTCTGAGAAACCGGCCATATATTCCACCGGCCTGGCGCTGAGACCCTTGGTGAGGAAGGAGTTTTCGGCACGGTCGACGGCCATAGCGATAGCCTGGCGGACCTCCTGAACATTCCAGGGATAGACCGCATGGTTGAGGTAGATCGCGCCGCCATAGTAGTAGGGCAGGCGGAGGATGCGGATACCCTGATCCATGAAGGCCTGCTCAGTGGAAGGCGGGAAGCCGTGGGTCGCGTAGCTCACCACGCCATCGAGCACCAGCGGGGTCACAGCCTCCGTCTCGCCGTACCAGATGCGAATCTCGCCAAAATTGACCACGTCGGAGAGGATGCTGTTGGGTTGCCAGTGAATGGTCATGTAGCTGTCGCCCACATCCTCCAGCGTATAATTGTACGGGCCGCTGGCCAGCAGCACGTCTGGGCGGAACTCCTGGATCTCGGTTTGCAGGTCCAGCCATTCCTGATCTTCAGAGGTCGCGCCGCTCTCGTAGAGTTCGGTAGCGCGCCGGGCTATTTCGCCGTAGACAGCCATACTGCTGATGGTGGTCCGCAGGATCAGGCGTTGGGCCAGGAAGGAGGGCACTTTGAGCACAAAGCGGATGGTATAGTCGTCCACCTTCTCGACTTCATCGACATAGGTATAATCGATCCAGTTGAGGACGCGCCCAATGGCATAGGTGCCCACCACGTCGTCGGCGGTAATCGGGGTGCCATCGCTCCACAGGGCGTCTTCGCGCAGCTTGACGACGAAAGCCTCCTCACCCTCAAAGTACCACTCCTCGGCCAGCAACGGATAGTAGGTGTTCTCTGACCACAGGTAGAACGCGAGCGGCAGCTCCACCATGCGGTAGTACAGGACATCGCCGATACCCGTCGGGCCACCGTTGGCAAAGCGGTTCAGGTGGCCGTCCGGCGGGATGAAGTAGGGCCACGCACCGTAAAAGGTCCCTTCGGGGGCCTGGGCTTCGCCCTGGCCAAGCACGGGGGACAGGGTCGCCAGGAGCAGGGCCACCAGCAGGATGGCCGTTATTTTTCGCATCTCTTTTCCTCCTCGAGTAGATGCCGAAAACAGAAGGGGATTCATGCGCGTCTGATCCTCAACATATGCCTCCTTTCTACTATGCCGCCAAGCCAAGAAGGCAGGGTGAGTTACCCCTAGGAGACTGGCTCACCAGAGTCTGCGGCGTGGTCATCCAGCAAGAGGAAGTTGGCCGGCAGACCCTGTGCCTCCTCGTCAAACACCATCCTGTCCTTGCCATACTCCCGCACACGAACAAGCTCAACCTTAAATTGCAGCCGGTCGCCACGGTAGTATGCCTGATAATACTCAAGGGGAGTGCCGTCGTTGAGGAAGGTGACGCTCTTGAGCTTGATGAGGGGGGAGCTTTTATCTACCGCAAGCAAACGCGCCTGGTGCTCGCTGGGCAAAACAGCTTCCACGATCCGATAGCCACGGGCAATGGACAGACGGCACTGTTCCTCCAGAAAAGCGTAAAGAGACTGGTTTGACAGGTCGGCATGGAGTACCGCCGGGCACAGCGCGTGTGGGAGGTACGTCGTTGCCAGGACAAGCGGCTCATCCTGGATGAAACGCAAACGCTCAATCTCGATGACGGCAGTGCCTGTTTTGACCCCGAGGTAGGCTGCCACCGTGGGCGGGGCAGGCACCACTTCTTGCCGGAGCACATGCGTGGTGGGTGTATAGCCCTGGCTCACCAGGTCCTCATAAAAGCCAGCAAGCCGTTGCACAAGGCTTCCGCTGATCTTAGGCTCTGCAACGAACGTCCCCCGGCCTTTCTCGCGCACAAGCAGCCCTTCATTGGCCAGTTCCTGCAGGGCCTGTCGGATGACGGTGCGGCTGACGCCAAAAATGCGGCACAAATCCGGCTCGCTGGGGAGCTGATAGCCTGGCTGCCACCTGCGCTGGCTGATCTGTTCCTGCAGCGACTCTTTGACCTGGATGTAATAGGGGACGGGACTGCGGCGATCGATGGAATTCAACTGTCCACCCATTCTTCCTTGCTGGTTGGAGCCACAGCCTGCCGCTGAGGCACGTAACGACGGCGCGGGGAAAGGAATCGCGGCTCCGACCCCCGTTGTCTGCATGCTCACGGCTCTTTTTTTGTAATGACATACTTGTAATTACAACTTTACAATATTATACTGAGAAAACACAGAGCATGTCAATTGCAACCACGCTATAAGGGGTTGAACTGGCAGGGAAGATCGAGCCGGCCAGGATGGCATTATCCTCTGCCACCAGGCCGCGTTGGGACCCCCACCTGCACCAGCTAAGGGAGAAACCATGAGTGAGCAATGGATTCTGCTGCCTGCTCCCCAGCGTGTCGAAGCCCTGGGGGGAACCTTCAAGTTAGAGCCAGGGCGGTTCATCTGGTTGCAGGGCGACTTCGGCAAACTGTTGCGCGCCGGGCAGATCGTCCAGCAGGCCCTGGTGCTGGTCGGACCACCCTGGGACCTGACCGCTGCGCACGGTGACAACCCGGCGCAGCTGGGCGCGGTGATCCACGTGGACCCGGCCCAGGTTCCGCAGCCCGAAGGCTACCACCTGACTATCCTGCCAGGCCAACTGCGCATCACGGCCCACGATCCAGCCGGCGCCTTTTACGCCGCCATGACCCTGCGGCAACTCGCCAGGGCATTCGCAGGAGCCGAACATCTCCCCTGCCTGCGTATCGAGGATTGGCCGGATTTTTCTCATCGGGGGGTGATGCTGGATATCAGCCGCGACAAAGTCCCCACTATGGAGACGCTTTACGCCCTGGTAGACACGCTGGCGGAGTGGAAGCTTAACCAGTTTCAACTCTATACGGAGCACACCTTCGCCTACCGAAACCACCGGGAGGTCTGGGAGAACGCCTCTCCCATGACCGGTGAACAGGTGATGTTGCTGGATGTCTACTGCCGCGAGCGCTTCATCGAGCTGGTGCCCAACCAGAACTCCTTCGCCCATATGACGCGCTGGCTGGCCCATCCCCGCTACATCCACCTGGCCGAAGCGCCGGAAGGGTTCGAGATAGAAGGCACATGGCGTGAAGGGCCTTTCAGCCTCTGTCCGCTGGAGCCGGGTTCTCTGGCCCTGCTCGCCGAGCTTTACGATGAACTGTTGCCCCATTTTTCCAGCACCCAGTTCAACGTGGGCTGCGATGAGACGTTCGATCTGGGCCAGGGCAGGAGCAAAGCGGCCTGCCAGGAGCATGGCGTGGGGCGGGTCTATCTTGAGTTTCTGCTCAAGATTCACGATCTGGTGCAAAAACACGGGCGAACGATGCAGTTTTGGGGGGATATCGTCCAGAATCACCCGGAGTTGATCCCCGAACTGCCCGGCGACATCATCGCCCTGGAATGGGGCTATGAGGCCGAGCACCCCTTCGCCGAGCGCGGCGAGAGGCTGGCCAGGGCTGGCATCCCCTATTACGTCTGTCCCAGCACATCGACCTTTCTTTCCGTTGTGGGGCGCGCGGACGTTGCCATCGCCAACCTGCGGAGCGCCGCCGAGAACGGCCTGGCCCACGGGGCCATAGGTTACCTGAACACGGACTGGGGCGACGGGGGGCACTGGCAACCGCTGCCGGTCTCCTTCCTCGGCTATGCCTATGGGGCAGCCATGAGCTGGGCCGCCCAGGCCAATCGCGACCTTGACCTGCCCCAGGCCCTTGACGCTCACGCCTTCCAGGATAGAAACGGCGTGATGGGACACCTGGCCCTGGATCTGGGCCAGGCTTACAAAGAGCCGGGCGTGCTCACGCCCTGGAGTTCCGCCCTGATCTGGATTCTGTTGGAGCCGGAAAAGCCCATCCGCCAGGGCAGGCTGGCCGGGCTGACGGTGGAGGGACTGGAAAGAACGGAGGCATACATTAAAGAGGTCATCAGCCGCCTCCCCAACGCCCGCATGGCCCGCCCAGACGCCGACCTGATCGCAGAGGAATTCCGCAACGCCACAGACCTGCTCCGGCATGCCTGCCGGTTGGGGATCGCGCGGCTCCAGGCAGAAGAGGAGGCCATGGCAGGTATTCCGGCCCAGACGCGACAATCCCTGGCGAGCGAGCTGCAGGAGATCGTGGCTACGTATCGGCAGTTGTGGCTGGCCCGCAACCGGGTTGGTGGGCTGGAGGATAGCGCGGGCCGCCTGGAGAAGCTGCTCGCCATGTACCAGAGCACCTGACCTCCGGGCATTATGAGCCACTCCCTCAAGCAGGCCCTGCAAGGAGGCACCCTCCGGGCAGCGCACCAGCGCACGCCGCGTGGGCTATAGAGCTGGCGTTGCTGCCCTCCCTCGGCCAGGGTCGAGCAAGAGCCTGCCCCCTCAACAGGAGGTGGACTGTGCTGACGCTCCATGGCGCTTTTCTTTCGCCCGTGGGCACCATCCAGGAAGGCGTTATTCACATCAGAGATGGGCAAATTGCCGCCGTCCGCCCTGGCCCACCTACGTCCGCGCCGGACCGCACGGTGGCAGGGGTCATCGTTCCCGGCTTCATCGACCTCCAGATCAATGGCGCTTTCGGCCACGACTTCATGAACGAGCCGGAGTCCGTCATCCAGGTGGCCCACAGGCTTCCTGCCACCGGCGTGACCGGGTTCCTGCCCACCATTGTGGCGGCTCCGCTGGAAGACTATCCCCGATGGCTCCAGACCGTCACGGCGGCCAGCGCCAGGGCGGACGGCGCACGAGTCCTGGGGCTGCACCTGGAAGGCCCTTTCCTGAATCCGGAGAAGAAGGCCACCAACAGGCCTGAACTCCTGCGCCCCCCCAGCCTGGACGAACTGCATGCGCTGCTCAACGGCTTCGTCCGCCTGATGACCCTGGCACCAGAGTTGCCGGGGGCCTTGCACCTGGTGGCCGAGCTGCGCCGCCGGGGCGTCGTGGCCGCTGCGGGGCACTCCATGGCCACCTATGACGAGGCTATAAGCGCATTCATGGCAGGCGTCAATTACGGCACGCACCTGGGCAACGCCATGAGGGGCCTGCACCATCGGGAACCCGGCCTGCTGGGGGCGCTACTTGGCAGCGACGTGCCTGTCGGCCTGATCGTCGACGGCATCCATCTTCACCCGGAGATGGTACGGCTGGTCTACAGGCTGAAGGGGGCTACAGGGATCACGCTAGTCACCGACGCGATTGCAGCGCTTGGTATGCCGCCGGGCCGGTATCCGCTGGGCAAGCAAATCGTCACCGTGGACGACAGGTCAGCGCGTCTGGAGGACGGCGTCACGCTGGCCGGGGCCGTCCTCAGCATGAACACAGCCGTGAAAAACGTGATGGCCTTCACCGGCTGCACCCTCTTCGAGGCCGTCCTCATGGCCAGCAGGACCCCGGCGCGTGTGCTGGGCCTGGCACGCAAAGGAGAGATCGCGCCGGGGTTCGACGCCGATCTGACCGTGCTGGAAGCGGATGGGACGATTGAGCTGACGCTGGTGGGGGGCAAAATCGTCTACGACAAAGTGGAGTCCAGGTGAGCGCGCCGACGGCGGGCATCTCCTGCGCGGCGCAGACCCTGCGGGTTACAGCCCGGCAGCGCACGACAAAAGGGACGCCCGCGCGGCTGCCTGCCACAGGGGAAAGGAGCGGCCACGCGACACCCCAGAAAAAAGCCACGCCCCGGCTGTCTTTGCGCGGGGCGCGGTCTTGTGGGGGTGTTATGCGCGGCGTTCATGTCACGACTTGGCGGTGGTGCTCAGGCACTGGCCCGCCAGCGCCTGGCTCCGGTCTTCCCGGCGCTCCTGACGCCAGCCGCCCAGCAGCGCCTTGAATGCCACGAGCGGGCGGAAGTGCTGCGGACGACCCCGGTACTGGTTGAGCCGGGCGTTGTCGTTCTGGACACGGACGCGCTCACCTAAAGGGCTGGCAGGTGGGAACATGTTGGCTCGCTCCTCGTCATATGGTGTTCCTCAATGCACAACCACAGTATACGGACCAACCCCCGGCAGTTCACCTGCCAAAGGGTAGGTTGGGGGGTTTGTTTTGAGCGCTGCCCTGCCCCCAACTCCCACCCAGCCCCCAGACTCGCCGCTAAAAGATTGACGGGGCGGACAGTTCGGCGTATGATGAGTATGCACGTTGTTGTCCGGACAAGTCACGACAAGACAGGGCCTGTGTTCTCGATCTCAAGAGACAGTTCGCTGCCACTCCATACGCAACTGCTCAACGAGCTACGGCATGCCATCCTGAGCGGCAAGTTGAAGCCCCATGACCGCCTGCCGGGAGAAATGACGCTGATCGCGCAGCTTGGCATCAGCCGCACGACCATTCAACGCGCCTGGCAGGCCGCCCAGGAAGAGGGCCTGATCTACCGCGTCCCCACCAAAGGAACCTACGTGGCCGAGCCGCGCGCCAACCAGCAGACCCCCCGCATCGTGGGCTTCCTGATCCCGGAGTTCCGCTATACCTTTGATGGCAATCTGCTGGATGGCGCGGAAAAGGTGTTGCGGGCGCACGGCTACCGACTGCTGTACGCGCAGACCGGACGCTGTGTGGAGGAGGAAATCCGCCTGCTGCGCGAGATGTGCGCGGAGGGCGTGGTGGGCTTTCTGCTGTGGCCGGTCAGTGAGCAGGCAGAAGGCCAGGCGCTGGCGGGGCCAGATTGCCAGGTTCCCATCGTTCTGCTGGACCGCCCCATCCCCGGCGCGGCGCTCCCGTGCGTCACCAGCCGCAACTATAACGGTGGCCTGCAAGCCATGCACCACCTCCTGGAGCTGGGCCACCGGCGCATCGCCTTTCTGGCCTGGCCGCACCTGGAGCTGTGGCCCATCGCCGAGCGGCTGCGCGCCTACCAGGACGCCATGCGCAGCGCTGGCCTGGAGCCGCGCCCCACCCTGCTCATTGGCCTGCCCACCGAGGCCAGCAACTACGTCCGGTATACCCAGGAGGCCAGCGAAGATGTCGAGCGGCTGGCGGAGCTACTGCGCCAGCCAGACCGCCCCACCGCGATCTTTGCCATGAACGACCTGGTGGCGCTACAGGCGCTGCGCGCGGCAGGCGAGGCAGGGCTGCACGTGCCACGCGACCTCTCCATCGTTGGCTTTGACAACCTGGAGCTGACCGAGCATGTGGCCCCGGCCCTGACCACCGTCGCGCAGGATGTAAGCCGGATGGGCGCAGAGGCTGCTCACCGCCTGCTGGCGTTGATCGACGGTGAGAAAGCGTCGGATATCTTCACGCTCCTACCGACTCGCCTCGTTGTGCGGGCTTCAACAGCCCCGCCACCGAACACGACCAAGCAGGGAAAGGAGGTGTGAAACGCGCGTAGCCGGTTTCCCGCTTTTGCCAGCATTTCGACAAGTATTACATGAAGCGGCCTGTGTAGCTTATGGAGGAGACAAAACTGATGTTCACCCGAAAACCCTTTGTCGCGGTGTTGCTGACGGTCAGCCTGTTGCTGGGGCTGTTTGGAGGCTCTGCCGGCGCCCAGGAGCAGGTGGCGCTCACCATGACCTGCCGCTGCGTGGCCGGTGGCGTGAACAGCAACCTGGTGACCTGGTTGCAGACTTACGTCTTCCCCACCTTTGTGGAGGCTATGGCCCAGGAAGGCAGGAACGTCTCCGTAGAACTCGTGGAGTTCGGCGGCAGCGACGAGCAACTGAAGGAGCAATACGCGCTCGACCTGGGCGTCGGGGCGGGCCACGACGTGTTCGCCTTCGATGGCTTCTGGGTGCCGGAGTTCGTGGAAGCCGGCCTGTTGCAACCCCTCAACCAGATCGCCGGCGAGGCGGTTGATGAGTGGGAAGGCTGGGATCACATCTCTGAGGGCATCCGAAACATCCTGGGCTACCAGGGTGAAGTCTACGGCATCCCTGCCGGGACGGATGTCCGCCAGATCTTCTACCGCCGCGACGTGTTCGAACAGGCCGGGATCGAGCTGCCCTGGCAGCCCACAAGCTGGGCCGATGTTCTGGATACGGCCCGCCAGTTGAAGGACGCCGGTGTGGAGACCCCGCTGCAGGTCAACGCAGGCACCGCCATGGGCGAGGCCACCACAATGCAGGGCTGGTTCATGGTGCTGCTGGGGGCGGGCGAGCACATGTACGACTTTGACCAGAACAAGTGGATCGTCAGCAGCCCGGCCATCCTGAACGCGCTGAACTTCTACCACACCGTCTACATCGAGGAAGAGCTGGGCGACGCCCGCATGCAGCTCCTGGCGGACGGGCGCGACCGCTCCTTTGCCGCCTTCGCTGCCGGGGAGATCGCCATGCTGGTGGAAGGCGACTGGTTCTGGCGCTCCGCCATCCTCAACCACCTGGATGTCGCCACCCGTAACGAGGTTGTGGCCTGGGCCATGATGCCGGCCATGGAGCCGGGCGCGGGCTATCGCGGCCAGGACTTCGTGACCATCTCCGGCGGCACGGGCTGGGTGCTGAACCCCAACACGGAGCACCCCCAGGAGGCCTGGGCGCTGCTGGCCCACATGTCCGGCCGGGACGCCCAGCGCGCCTGGGAGCTGATCCAGCCGCGCATCAACTTCCGCGACGACGTGCCGGTAGCCGGAGACCCGGTCATGACCGCCATGGCCGAGGCCCTGCTCCCCCTGACCACCGTGCGGCCACAACTGCCCGCCTACCCGCAGATCTCCTATGAGGCGCAGTTGATGACCGAGCGCGTGGTCTCCGGCGAGATGACGCCCGAAGAGGCCATGGCCGCCTATGCCGAGGCCGTCACCGAGCTGGTCGGCGAAGAGAACGTGATCGTCGAATCGATGGAGTAGCCCTATTCTGTCCAGCAGGGGCCGGACTTTGCTGACAGTTCGGCCCCTTTTCTGTGGGAGGTGCACACTGTGGAGAGAAGAGCCGGGGTGTTTTCCGGTCGTGTGGGCCTGGTCTTCCTGTCACCGGCGCTGCTCTTTGTGGCCGTCTTTCTGGTATTCCCCTTCCTCTGGATTTTTTACCTGAGCTTCACCAACCAGACGCTGACCGGCGCTACAGCGGCCAATCCTTCCTTCGTGGGGCTGCAAAACTACCTGCGCCTTTTCGACTTCGACCGCTGGATGCGGGCCGGGGAGTTCGGCAACTCGTTGTGGATCACGGCCCAGTTTGTGTTCGGCTCGGCGCTGGTCGGCCAGGCGGGCCTGGGGCTGACAGTCTCCTGGGTCTTCTACCGCCGCCGGGGCTGGCTGCGAGAGGCCGTGTACACGCTGGCCGTGCTGGCCTGGATCATCCCGGAGGTGGTGGTGGCCTTCGCCTGGAGCGCCTTCCTGAACCTGGAGGACGGGACCCTGAACAACCTGCTGGCGGCCCTGGGGTTGGGCAGGCCGGACTGGCTCTTTGACTACCCGCTGCTCTCCATCATCATCTTCAACACCTGGCGCGGCTCCGCCTTCTCCATCCTGCTCTTCTCCTCCGCGCTGGAGACAATCCCTCCCTCCTATGTGGAGACGGCGGATGTCGTGGGGGCGTCGCCCTGGCAGAAATTCCGCGACATCCTGTTCCCGCTGATGCGCGCGCACATCCTGACCGACCTGATCCTGATCACGCTGTGGACCTTCAACGTGTTCACCCCCTTCCTGCTCACGGGCGGCGGCCCCACCTTCAAGACCCAACTGGTCTCGATCTACACCTACCGCACGGCCTTCAAGTTCTTTGAGTTCGGCAAGGGCGCGGCGATTGCCGTGGTCATGATGCTCATCAACCTCACGCTCGCGCTGGGCTACCTGGCCATGCTGCGCCGCCAGAGGGTACGGGCATGAGAAAATACGAGACGCCACTGGCCCGCCTGGGCCTGCTCCTGTTCACGCTGGTGGCCTCGGCCTTCTTCGCCCTGCCCCTGCTCTGGCTGCTGACCGCGCCCTTCAACGCCCGGACCACCCTCTCCGTGCAGCTTCCGGAAGAGCCAACGCTGGCCAACTTCCAGGCCGTGTTCAACAACACCTTTGCCATCCGCGCCCTGTTCATCAACAACCTGATCATCGCGGGTGGCGCGATGCTGCTGGTGGTGGCCGTGGCGACGCTGGCCTCTTACGGCCTTTCCAGGACGCGCGTGCCGGGCCGCGACCTGCTCGTCTACGTCCTGATCCTGTTCTCGTCGGTGGTCAGCGGCACGGCGGCGATGGTTCCCATCTTCCTGCTGGCCTACAACCTGGGCCTGGTGGACACCCACCTCGGCGTGGTCCTGGTGATGACGGGCGGCTTCCTGCCCTCCGCCATCTTCATCATGCGCGACTTCGTGGATTCCATCCCCCGCTCCTACGAGGAGGCAGCGCTGGTGTGCGGGGCCACGCCGCTGCGCATCTTCCGGGACATCGCGCTGCCGCTGGTGCGGCCCGGCGTGGCCGTGGTGGCGATCTGGACCTTTGTCAACGCCTGGGGAGCCTTCCTGATCCCGGTGGTGTTGCTGCGCAGCCCGGAGAACATGCCCGCCTCCGTGGCCCTCTACTCGTTCTACAGCGAGGCCGGTACGCCCATCCACACGCTGGTGGCGGCCTACGCCTTTCTGTACGCCATCCCCGTGCTGGTGCTCTACCTGCTGGTGAACTGGCGCTTTGGCTTTCGCTTTTTCGGCGGCATCAAGAGCTGACGAACTGCTCAGGACACAAAGCAAAATGGCAAACGTACTGCTTGAAGGCGTGATCAAGACGTTCGGCCCCGTCAGGGCCGTGGACAACGTCAGCCTGGAGATCGGCGATGGCGAATTCGTGGCCCTGCTCGGCCCCTCCGGGTGCGGCAAGACGACCACTCTGCGCCTGATCGCCGGGTTGGAAGTGCCGGACGGCGGCAGCATCCGCATCGGCGACAGAGATGTCACCCGCCTGCCGCCGCGCGAGCGCGACGTGGCCATGGTCTTCCAGGACTACGCCCTCTACCCCCACATGAACCTCCTGGACAACATCGGCTATCCACTCAAGGTGCGGGGGGTTCCACGGGACTCCCTGCAAGCCCGCGTGCAGGAGGTGGCCCATCAGCTTCAGATCGCGGAACTGCTGGATCGCCGTCCCGGCCAGGTCTCCGGCGGGCAGCAACAGCGGGCCTCGGTGGCGCGGGCAGTGGTGCACCAGGCGCAGGTCTTCCTCTTCGACGAGCCGCTGAGCAACCTGGATGCCAAGCTGCGCCTGGAGGCGCGGGCCTTCCTTAAGCACTTGCAGCGCGAGGTCGGCGTGACGACCGTCTATGTGACGCACGACCAGGCGGAGGCCATGGCCCTGGCCGACCGCATCGCCGTGATGCGGCTGGGGCAGATCATGCAGGTGGGCGCGCCGCTGGAGGTATACCGGCGTCCGGCGAACACCTTTGTGGCCGGTTTTATGGGCAGCCCGCCCATGAACCTGCTGCCCTGCCACGTGGACCTGGGCCAGGGGCGGCTGATCTTTGACGACAACGGGGCCGCGCTGGATATCGCGCTGGTGCGCGAGCGCTGGGGTTCTGTGCTGTCAGATGGCGAGGCGGTCACGCTGGGCATCCGGCCAGAGCACATCACGCTTTCCACAGAGCCAGGCCCCGCCTCCATCCCCAGCCAGGTTTACGTGACGCAGCCGCTGGGCGGCGAGTCGCTGGTGATCACCCAGGTGGGCGAGTCGCTGGTTTCCGTCCGGCTGTTCCAGGACGAGCCGCCGCCGCTGCCGGACCGGGTGTACCTGAGCCTGGACCTGGAGCGCACCTTCCTCTACCGCGCCGACGGTGAACTGGCCGAATGAGCACGCCCGCCGCCACCGAGATCACTCTGGAAGGCTTCGCCCCACCCACGGAAGCTGGGCGCTACCGTCACCTTCCTTTCGAAGTGCCCCCCGGTGTGGGTCGGCTGGAGGTGCGCTACCAGTACAGCGCAGCTATCGGCTCCGACCCGCATCTTACAGGCGGCAACACGGTGGACATTGGCCTCTTCGACCAGCGCGGAATCGATTTTCCGGGGGGCGGCTTCCGGGGCTGGAGCGGCAGCGCCCGCAGCGCGTTCTTCGTCTCGCCGACGGAGGCGACGCCCGGCTACCTGCCCGGCCCCCTGGAGCCGGGAACCTGGCACATCAGCCTCGGCTTCTACAAGATCGCGCCGGAGGGCTGCCACTATCGGGTGGACCTCCGCCTGCTCCCGGAGTCCGGCCCGGCCCGGCCAACGGCCTTCCCGCCCATGCTGACCCTGAGCAGCGCACAGACCCGACTGCCAGAACGCCCCGACGGCTGGTATCGCGGCGAGCTGCACTGCCACTCCTGCCACAGCGACGGAGACTCAACGCCCGGTGAACTGATCGCCGAGGCCGAGGCGCTGGGGCTGGACTTCCTGGCCATCACCGACCACAACACCATCAGCCACCTGGCCGACCCGGCCCAGAGAGGCCCCCACCCGCTGACCCTGATTCCGGGCTGCGAGGTCACCACCTACAAGGGGCACTGGAACGTGTGGGGGCAGGAGGGCTGGCTGGAGTTCCGCATGATGACGCCGGAGCGCATGGAGCAGACCATCCGCCACGCCGTCCAGCAGGGCTGCCTGACCTCCTGCAACCATCCCAGGCCCTACGGCCCGCCCTGGGAGCTCGAGGAGGTGATGGGGTATCATTGCGTCGAGGTGTGGAACGGGCCGTGGATGCTCTTCAACCAGGCCGCGCTGGACTTCTGGGAGGCTCGCCTGCGCCAGGGCAGGCGGCTGGTCGCCGTGGGCGGCAGCGACGCGCACCGCCTGCAAGAGGAGCACATCGCCCGCATCGGCACGCCGACGACGTGGATATACTGCCCCGGCAGGCCCACGGCAGCCGGGCTGCTGGCCGGGCTGCGGGCCGGGCACGCCTTCATCAGCGCCGGTCCACAGGGGCCGCAGCTTTACCTGCGGGCGGGCCGGGCCATGATGGGCGACTCGCTGGCGCGCCCACCGGGCGGTGAGCTGGACGTGACGGTCCGGGTGGTGCACGGCCAGGGGCTTGCGCTGGAACTGCGCGACGCGGAAGGCTGCCTGCACAGCCAGACCGTCCAGGCCGAAGAGCAGACCTTCACGGCGTCGCTGCCCGTGCGCGGCACGCCCTACGTGCGCGCCCAACTGGTGGAGCCGGGCACGGCCCCACCTCCCGTTCGTGCCCTCACCAATCCGATCTACTTTGCCTGACCCGCCTGAGAGGGTAGTCCGTCCATGTCCAACACCCACTACCAA